>Ga0207696_1000028_pt1 | contig 400424 bp, 382 predicted proteins | sample KBSS54metaG_FD_184403 | JGI IMG/M metagenome (GOLD analysis project Ga0207696, IMG submission 184403) | Switchgrass rhizosphere microbial communities from Kellogg Biological Station, Michigan, USA - KBS S5-4 metaG (SPAdes) (version 2) | ecosystem: Host-associated > Plants > Roots > Rhizosphere...
CGTGATATTCATAAGCGCCGGACGGCCCCGCCACGCTCATGCCCTCAAAGGCGGCGGGGATGCGTTGGCGCAAATCAGCGTCAGCCTCCATCACGGCCGCGACCGGCGGCACCGCCTCTGCATCGGCAGGCGTAATGACCAGGCGTTGAACGTCATTGTTGGCGGCCAGCTGGTCGAGGTCTGAGCCGAGGGCATAAGCCACCATCACGGCCTGTGCTGCCTCATTGACGCGTTGGCGCAAAATCACTTCGCGATAGGCGTTCTCCTGCAACAGTTTCACCATCGGCTCAGATTCCAGCGTCAGCGTGCGGGCTATCGCGTCTTGCTGGTCAGTGGGATAAAGAGAAACAAGTGTGGCTTTTCGCTCCGCCAGCAAGGTTTCATAGTCCAGTGTTTCGACGACGTTCGGCGCGGGTAACTGGCTTAGGTCAATGGTTGCCATGTCTTCAGCTCACAGGTAAGGAAATGGAAAAAGCCGCCGCCGTGTCAACGCGGGTACCGGTCATCTCAACCACCATTTTCCCCTCTTCTGTCGAGCCGTAGGTGATGCCGGTCAGGTTGACGCGTGGCTCCCATTTGAGGACGGCCATGTAACAGGCGGCCATGATTTGCAGCGGCAGCGCGGGGTTCATAGGCATATCTATCAGGTCAGATAGCATCGACCCGTATTCGCGGCGCATGACGCGCGAGCCGATAGGCGTGCCGAGAATGTCACTCAGCGACTGGCGAATGTGGTCAAGGTCTTCAATAGCCAGCCCGCTGTTGCGATTCATGCCGAGGTATTTTGCATTAGCCATAGGTGCCCTCTGTTTTGTCTCCGCCGTGCATCACGCCGCCGTGGGAATGGTTATCGACCGCGATACCGTTTGAGGCGAGCGTGCCGCCCGAATGGTTGATATCGCCGTGCATCTCGCCGCCTCCGGTGACCTTAAGCGTTTTGGTCACCAGCTCATGGGTGCATTCGACCGTGGGGGAATCCAGCAAGATTTTTTGCGAGGCCGTCACCGTCACCACTTTGGCGGCGGCAGTAATGGACTCGGACGCCTCGATGTTCGCGGAGGTGATCCCGATAGCCTTTAGCTCGCCGGTTGCGGGCTCGTACTCAATCACCGCGCCGTCGGAAAAAGCGAAGTGAAGCGCCTCGGCAGAGGCCGAAGGGGCGGGAAAGTTGTCGGAGAAAATACCCGGCAAAACGAGAGCAGCATTCAGCTCACCGCCCAGGGAAAAAATCAGCACCTGCTCACCCACTGTAGGGGCGAACCATGTACGGGTTGCACCCGCACGGGCGCTAAGCCATTGCAGCCAGTCAGTAGTGTTTTCGCCGGTGAGCACGCGACACTTTCCCGCGACCAGGTCAACGTCAGTGACGGTGCCAATGCGGATCAGGTTGCGAACAAGGCGCAGGGTTTCGTTGAGTTCTTCGAGTAGATTCATGAAGACATTACATAGATTATTTAAAAAAACATCCAAGCCATGATTCTGTGCAGGTCATGAGACAACTGATATATTTGTCATTCCATTGAAAAGCTTAATTGAGGGTGAAAATGATTTATTTCGAAGAAATCGGAGTTAAACGTTTGGTTGATAGGTATGTTAGAAATCTTGAAGTACTAGTAAAATCTAATGAACCAGAAACTCCGGAGAAAAACGAAAGCTTTACGAGTACAAGAGATAAAGCGATATTACTAATTCTTAGGTCTATACAAAATGCACCATCTGAGTGGGATGCATCATGCCCATTTAATATTCAACACATATCAGGGCATTTATCAACCGCATTGAGCGAGGACGCGTTTACTAATGAAGGATTAGATGATGTGTTCTCTGTTCTTTTTAGGTTTTTGATGGAGAGATATATATCTACTCCAGATGAGTTCATATCGATATTTCAGAGTGTTAGACACTTCGCCATAGCTAGGTCTAATGAGTTTTCTGCTGATGCCAAAGTACAGATTGAGTATGCCATTCGAGAAATGCCAATTGGATTGTTTAAAATGGTTATGAATGGCGAAAGCATGCAAAGCATAAAAACGTTACATGCAACCATTGCCAATATTGATAATCTAAGAAAAGAATGGGATGCAGAACTTAAATTAAAAACAGATGAAGTTAATGCATTGAGGGATGCATTAGATAAACAAACCATTGCTTTTAACTTCGTTGGATTGTACGAAGGGTTTAATACATTAAGCAATATCAAACGATTGGAAATTTTCCGGTCTAGAATATTGGTTGGGTTTTTGGCAATGCTGGTTATATCCCCTTTATTGTTCGAGATCTATAGATTTATCAAAGCAGACTCTAGTAATTTATCTTTAGTACATTATGCTTCAGTAATACCTATAATTTCAATTACAATCATATTCATTTATTTCTTTAGGATTTCCCTACAGTCGCTCAACTCGTCAAAAGCGCAAAGAGACCAAATTGAGCTTAGAAAAACACTATGTACCTTCATTCAACACTATGTTAGATACTCTGCAGAAATTAAGAAAGATGACCCTGATTCACTTACAAAATTTGAAAATATAATATTTTCAAATATTCTGCCTAATGGTAATGACATACCATCAGCTTATGATGGTATTGAGCAACTTGCAAAACTGATTACTAGTGTTAAGTCATCTAAGAGCTGATGCTTAATTAGCTGATTGATATCCTTGAAAGTATTAATTCATTAATATCAACCTGAAGCTCAGACGACATACCTAACAACAGCCTCGCATCATACTGAACATCCTTATCCTTAGCATTTTTAGACGGCCTGTCACGCAGGCCGTAGTGATGCACCCGCGCCATGCGTTGAACGCTGCCCGCAAACTCCACCGTGGCGTCGTTGCTGGTGCCTTTCGCCTTCATGTACTTATTGGTGCGCAGCTTGGCGAACATCTCCCGCTTAACCCGCCCCTTTTTGGCCCTGATTGAATGTTTCTTTCTGGCAGCAAAGGGCGTGCCGTCCGGCGCGCGCTGCGCCTTGATGTTTTGTTGCTGGCTGGCGCGCAGCTTCTTCGCAATCTCGGCGGCCATCTTCTTACGGGAAGCGGGTGAGAGATTGGCAATCAGCGCAGACAGGCGTTCTTCAAAGGCGGTTAATTCACTCATGCCATTCACTTACCAGCTTGCCGTCGGCGAACAGTTTTGTCGGTGGTGTGTCGTTTTCAGGCTCCGGCGGTTCGGGTACGTGGTCAACGTGTAGCGCGCCGTTGATGTCTTTAACAATCACTCTCTCGGTGAGCTGCAAATCAATACTGATATCAATGGTTTTATCGCTTATCACATCTACCTTGAAGGTGTAGCCGGTATCACGTTTTTCTTTCGTGGCCATGATGTCCGGCTGATTCACGCGCAGCCAGGCGAGCACCGGCACAATGAGTAAATCCACATCGCCGGAATAGTCGGTAATAACGATATTGAGCTGATACTGATACTCAAACGACAGCGAAGCGGCCAGCGTCGAGACTATGCGGCCGTGCTCCACAAACATGTTAAAACTATCGGGATTGCGTTGCAGGTAGGGAGAGGTTTTCGTCAACGCTTCGCGCAGCTGTTTGGGTTTCAACATCGTATTTCTCCTGGCACTGTTTTACGGCTTCAATCTGTAAACCACATGAGGCCAGCGCGGTTTCAAGCTGGCGTATATCGGCAGTTAAATCACCGTTGGCTTTGGGATTACTGGCCGGAAAAGGACAGCTTGTTACCCTCGGACACCCAACGTAAATAATCGTTGGCGCTGGCGAAGGCGGGGCGCTGTTGCAGCCGGACAACAACGCCAGGCAAAGCAGTAGTAACCCAGTTTCTAAACGTTTCATTTTCACTGATTAACCTCTGAATTTTTACCTCACGGGCTCGCGCTGCCGCCCCGGCCTCACCGAGCGATACCCGTAACGCCAGCTCGCTTTTTTCCCGTTCAGCAGATTCGCTTTGCAGGCGTGAAATGGCCGCGTCTCGGCTTTCTATACCGGCAGACAGCGTGCCGATTATCTGGTTAGCGCTTTGCAAATCGCCCGCTAACAGATGGCTGTACCAGCCCGTACCGGCCAGCGCCAACAGCGCGATAATCAACAGCCCAATAGCAATACGCATCTCACACCCCACTCAGGCAAAGTTTGCGCTCGGCCAGGCGTCGGCGCTCCAGACCCGACGACACTACACCGTTGACATAAACCCAGCGTGGCAGCTGATTGCAGGCTTTCGACCACTGGCCCTTATTGATAAAAAACGCCAGGGTAGATTTACAGGCAGCGGTAATGCCGACGTTAAACGCGAACGCCACCACGGCGTCGTAGACCTGCTGGGGCATGGCGACGGCCATACAGCGCGCCATCGCCCGTTCGACCATCATCACGTCGGCAATCAGATTGCTCGCCGCCTGGCGCTCCGTGATGTGACTGCGGACGCTGACACCGGCGGTGTGGCCAATGCCGTTTGTCCAGGTCCCCGCCTGGCATTGGTAAGGGGAGAGCTGACACCCTTCAAAATCGGCAATCAGGCGCAAACCGGCTTCGGAGGTATGCAACTGCTGATAATCGGGGAGCGTGGCGGCAATCAGCAGGACCGCCGCCGCCAGACAGCGTTTAACGATTGAATTCATTGGCTACCTCTTCACTCATCCCCCGCGTGCGCAGCAGTTCAAGCGTTTTACGGCGGTAGTGCCAGTTCACGATGGCGCTGACCAGGTTGATAATCAGTGTCCCTACCGCGACCAGGCTACCGACCATAAAGGCGATATCCTGCGGTGAATGGCGGCTAAACCAGGCGAGCAGCAGCGAGACAAAATAGGCGAAGGCCGTTTGTAGTCGTTCCATGTTTAATCCCAGAGTTGGACGGTTTCGCGCACAGTGGCGTCGGTGATTTCCGGCATCTCCACCGCGTAGCCGTGGGGTAACATCACCCCCACGTCTGCCAGCCCTGGATTCGCCAAAAGAACCTGTTCAAGCACAGATTCGGTGCGGCCGTAATAGCGCCAGCACATCAAATCAACCGTATCCCCCTGCTGTGCATAGGCTTTCATCACAGTAGCCCGATAATGCAGGCCGAGCGCCCGGCGATTTTGCTGATACTGAACCGCGCATCACGCCACAACTCATCAGCAGACACGTTGATTTCTTCCGCCTTGCGGGTGCCGCTGGCGTCATACCCGCGATAACGCTCAACGATGGTCGCGCCTGTCAACGCGCACACGGCAGCCTCGTAGTGCGTCAGCTTGATGCTTTCGCCGTCTATCTTGTCGGCGGGAACTTCGGCAAGCGTGAGATAGCCCGCATCCATTTGCTCGGTGCGGTAGTCGTACAGCTCGGCGTTCACTTCTGAAATCGCCGTTTTCACCGCCTGGCGCAGACGCTCGGCCGTCACGGTGCCCTCATAGCGCAGGGAGGCGCGCAGGCTTTTCAGGTCAACGTCCGGCCAGAAATAGGTGTTTTTAATCGGCAGCTCGTCAGCATCTGACGGCTTTGGGGCCGGTATTACTAGCGACATAATGACCTCTGAATGGGGGACGGTGGACGACGGCATTAACGCGGTAAAAACCGGTCGCAGCCGTCGTGCCGTCCTGCTCGGGGAGCATGCTTTTTAGCCGCTGGCCTTGTTGCGTAACTCACGTGCCAGCCGCTCAATATCCTTGACGACACCGCAGCGGTCGTGCAGCTGCAGCGCCCGTTTTAAATGCTCTAACGCCTCCAAAGCCCTGCCCGCATCGCGCAGCACATACCCGATAATCTTGTGCAGCTTGGCGCGCACCTGGTCGGGCATATCTTCTGCGCTCGTCAGCTCCAATGTTGCCAGCAGCGGCGCGGGGTCTACCGCGTCCTTTGCCGTCCAGGCGCGGGTAGCCGCTTCGGCGACGTCCTCGGCCAGCAAATAGGCCGTGCTGTTGCGCTTGTAGCTGTCCGGCGGCACCAGACCAAAGCGCAGCGCATAGCGGGCGATAGCCAGCGCGCCGGTAATGTCTCCAGCATCAAGACGCCAAATCATGACGGTCATTAAGATGGCATCTTGCGCGCCGCGCCCCTCGCTCAGGACACCGTTCACCCAGGGCGCATAGTCGGGCAGCAAGCGCCGTTTGATTTCGGCTTTCTTCTCCATCGACCGCACTTTTTTCAGGGTGCGTTTGTCCTCGTTGAGTTTCAGCATCATCAGCTCGTAGCCGTTGGCGTGGCGCAGCGGGCCAGATACCTGCTGCGCTGCTTCAACCGCTGACTGGCGCATTAAGTGACGGCGGGCAGGGCTTAACATGGCTTACTCTCCGGCCGGTTCTTTGGCGGCCTTAAATTCGCCGAGCTGAATATTTTCGACCAGCGCGCCGCAGCCGTAGTCCTCCACCACGTAATCCTCGTTGATGGATTCGTAGTTTTCGATGCGGTCGCGCTTCGCCACTTCATCGACCATGCGGCGGTTAGTGCCCTCCTGCCAGTAGATGGACAAGTTATCCAGGCGGGTGATCAACAATGCATTCGCGGGGAAGTACGGCACGCGCACGGCAGGCAGGTTGCCGATACGTTTCTGGCTGACAATCATGTCTCCGGCCAGCGCCTCGGTGTTGGCCTGCTTTTGGTTGATGAGCGGGAAATACTTGTCGGCCAGCAGTTGACGGCCGCAAATCACGACCAGCTCGGGGTCTTCCTGATACCACGGCTCAATCAGGGTATTGGTGGCATCCAGCACCAGCGCGTCGAGGTTTTCATAATCGCCGTTCTCGCCGACACGAACCGTTTCAGAGAGTACCGTGCCATCTTTGGCGCGGGTTTTGCTCATCACGCGCTTTGGCGCATTGGTGCGGTACTTCTGCAGCCAGCCCACGGCCACGTCCTGCAGCAAAGGATTGGCGACGCGGTTGGAAGTTTTGGCACGGCTGGTGCCGTTGAAGCCGACCATAATGCGGTCGAGTGCCTGGCGCTGGATGATCGCGTCACGTAGTCGGGTCTGAAAATCTTCGTAACGCGCCCACAGGTCAATGGTGTTATAGCGAATGTGGAAATCGTAGTTAACCTGCTGGCACTCGTAGCCTTCGCTGTCGAGCGAGGCAAAGTCTGCCGTTTCGCGCTCGTCACCGCCCGAGGTGTCCGTGGTGCTGGCAATGGAGCCGCTGACGCCCACGCCGATTTTTTCACCCTTCATTTCGGCAACCGGCACGATATTGATGCGAGTCAGAAACTCGGAGGACTCCTGCACGCGGTTCATCAGCGTTTGGGTCACGGAAGGCTCGACGCTGAATTTCTTGTTCAGGTCGCCGGTGTCTACGCCGTTCAGTTCGGCCAGGCGGGAGAGGAAAGCATTAAATTTAAATCGGGTTGCTGGACGCATGTGTATTTCCTAATCAGTTCAAAGTTTTTCAGGGTGTGCCTGGTATTCGGCGAGCCGCTATCAGCAGTCGGTCAGCACTTCATTTTTGCCGTTGCCGCCGTTGGAGAAAGGGCGTCGTGCCTGGGTGCCGCTGTCCGTGTGGGCAAGCTTGTTACTCAGCTCGACCAGCTCCGTGCGGTCAGCGGCGGCGGCCTGTTCAATCTGGGTAAGCCGCTCGGTCAGCGCCTGCTCGGTCGCGGTCAGTTTGGTTTCGACCTGCCCAACCTGTTCCTGGGCAAAGGTGGCGACCACTTCAACCGCCGCATGCACATCGGCAAAGCGCGCTTCGTCCGTGGTTTGTTTCGCCGCAAACATCCCCTTGATGCGGGAAAGCAGCGTGACGCCTGGCTCCTGCACGTCATCAAACGTCATCTCGACTTCGGTCGCGGCAGAGAACAGGTTTTCAGGGGCAGCCTTGCGACTCGCCAGCGGGTTAACGGACGCCTTGGCGCTGAATGCCAGCATTTCGGTGCCGAGGCTGGCGGGGTCATCGGTCACTGCAAGGCCGACCAGGTGGGCTTTGCCGGTCTTGGCAAAGTTGGGCTGAATTTCCATTGAGGTGTAAATCTTTTGCCTCTGGCCGACCATCGCCACCAGATCGTCGGTCGGGCTGATTTGCGCATAGAGTGCGCGCTTGCCCTTTAGCGCCGAATCGTCGTCAATGGTGTCTGCTTTGAGTGCGGTCACGTCGCCGTAGCGCTTAAACTGGCTGTCGGGCAGCAGGCCCTTATAGTGCTCAAGGTTGACGCGGCAGCCGTAGACGCGGGGGTCAAAACCTTCTGCCATCTGGTCAATATCGGCGGCGCTGATTTCGCGGCCGTCGCAGGTATCACCGGCAACGCCGATGCGGATAAACTTCGATACTTTTGGCATGGACAGGATTTCCATTCGTTGAGTGTTTCAGGACAAGGGCCAGTTTCCAGACCTTGCCCCCTCGCCACAACGAAGGCCGGTTGTGCGCCTTTTCACACAACACGCACCACGGGCGCGGGCGTGCGCGCCTCGGTAGCCTGTTGCCATGAATACAACCCCGAGCCTCATCATTAGCGATCCAAGGCGGCAAGCGGCCCTGCTCTACTGGCAGGGTTTTTCCGTGCGCCAGATTGCGGAAACGCTGAACCAAAAAGCCCCGACCGTGCAGAGCTGGAAGAAGCGAGATGCATGGGACGCCATTGCGCCCATTAGCCGCGTGGAAACCAGCATGGAAGCGCGGTTGATTCAACTCATCGTGAAAGACGCAAAAGACGGGAGGGACTTCAAAGAAATAGACCTGCTGGGCCGACAGATAGAACGCCTGGCGCGGGTGAACCGCTATAGCCAGTCTGGTAACGAGGCGGATCTCAATCCCAACGTGCGCAACCGCAATAAGGGCGAGCGCGCGCCGGTTGAAAAGAATCAGTTCAGCGAAGAAGCCGTGGAGAAGTTAAGCGAGATTTTCCTGGGGGAATCGTTCGGCTACCAAATGGGCTGGCACAAGGCGGGACTTGAGCACCGTATCCGCAACATCCTCAAATCGCGCCAGATTGGCGCAACCTTTTACTTTGCCCGGGAGGCGCTGATTGATGCGCTGACCACGGGCAGAAATCAGATTTTCCTCTCGGCCAGTAAGGCGCAGGCGCACGTCTTTAAAAACTACATCATAGACTTTGCGCGCCAGGTAGACGTTGACCTGAAAGGCGACCCGATTGTGTTACCCAACGGGGCGCGCCTGATTTTTCTCGGCACCAACGTGCGCACGGCGCAAAGCTACACCGGCAACCTGTATCTGGATGAATATTTCTGGATACCGAAGTTTCAGGAGCTGCGCAAAGTGGCCTCGGGCATGTCGCTGCACAAGAAATGGCGCACCACCTATTTCTCGACGCCCTCCAGCCTGGCGCACAGCGCCTATCCGTTCTGGTCGGGGGAGCTGTTCAACAAGGGCCGCCGCGATAAATCGACCCGTATCGAACTGGATTTAACCCACAGCCACCTTGCAAAAGGCGTGCTGTGTGATGACGGGCAGTGGCGGCAGATCGTCACAGTTGAGGATGCACTAGCAGGCGGCTGTAACCTGTTCGACCTTAGCCAGCTGTCGATGGAATACAGTCCGGCAGAATACGACAACCTGCTGATGTGCGAATTCGTGGATGATGCCGCCTCGGTGTTCCCGTTCGCCGAGCTGCAGACCTGCATGGTGGACAGCCTGGAGGAGTGGCTCGACTTCAATCCTTACTCATTGCGGCCCTTCGATTACCGTCCGGTCTGGATTGGCTACGACCCGTCACACACCGGCGACAGCGCGGGCTGTGCGGTGATCGCGCCGCCGATGGTCAACGGCGGCAAGTTCCGCGTATTGGAGCGTCACCAGTGGCGCGGCATGGACTTTGCCGCGCAGGCGAAATCCATTGAAGACCTCACTAAAAAATACAGCGTGGACTACATCGGCATCGACTCAACCGGCCTCGGCCAGGGCGTGTTTCAGTTGGTGCGCCAATTCTTTCCCGCCGTGCGTGAAATCAAATACTCCCCCGAAATCAAAACCGCCATGGTACTCAAAGCCAAAGACACCATTACCAGCGGACGCCTCGAATACGACACCGGCAGCACGGACATTACCCAAAGCTTTATGGCGATCCGCAAAACCATGACCGCCAGCGGCAACCGCTCGACCTACGAAGCCAGCCGTAGCGAAGAAGCCAGCCACGCGGACGTCGCCTGGGCAATCATGCATGCCCTGTTAAACGAACCGCTTACCGCCGCAAGCGGCAACGACAGCCCGAATATTTTGGAGTTTTACTGATGAGCAAGCGCAGGGGCCGCAAGGCATTAACGACACAAAAAACAGCCAGTCAGCCTGAACAGCAGGCGCAGGCGTTTACCTTTGGCGACCCGTCGCCGGTGATGGATAAGCGGGATATTCTGGATTACGTGGAGTGCATCGGAAACAGCCGCTGGTATGAGCCGCCGGTGAGCTTTGACGGACTAGCCCGCAGCCTGCGCGCCGCCGTGCATCACAGCTCGCCGATTTACGTGAAGCGCAATATTTTAGCCTCGACGTTCATCCCGCACCCGCTGCTCAGTCAGCAGGAATTCAGCAAGTTTGCGCTGGATTACCTGGTGTTCGGGAATGCATTTCTGGAGCTACGTCGTAATGCGCTGGGCGAGCCACTGCGGCTGGAGACATCACCGGCAAAATATACCCGCAGGGGAACGGAGGAGGGCGTTTACTGGTTTACGCAATACTGGAAAGAGGCGCACGAGTTTGAAAAAGACAGCGTGTTTCACCTTATCGAGCCGGACATTAATCAGGAGCTGTACGGCCTGCCAGAGTACCTCAGCGCGTTAAACAGCGCCTGGCTGAACGAGGCGGCGACGCTGTTTCGCCGCAAGTACTACCAGAACGGCGCGCACGCCGGATACATTCTCTACATGACCGACGCCGCGCAAAGCAGCAGTGACGTGGACAAAATGCGCCAGGCGATGCGCGACACTAAAGGTCTGGGTAATTTTCGTAACCTGTTTATGTACGCACCCAACGGCAAAGCGGACGGCATCAAGATTTTGCCGCTTAGCGAAGTGGCCACGAAAGACGATTTTTTCAATATCAAAAAGGCCAGCCGCGATGACTTGTTAAGCGCGCACCGCGTGCCCCCACAGATGATGGGGATTATACCTGACAATGCGGGCGGGTTCGGGGATATTGAAAAGGCGGCGCAGGTCTTTGTTAGGAATGAACTGACGCCATTGCAAGAAAGAATAAAGGAGTTAAACGATTGGATCGGAAAAGAAGTGATACTGTTTAGAGCATATTTTTTTTGACATGGCGGTGTAAGTATTGTTTTGAATAATAGTCACTGAACTCATAAGGCGTGACTATTATTTTAATTTTGCCTGTTTGCATTTTATGGCTTGTAAATATGTTACGAGCTCATGGATCTGTGTTGACGGGTTCTTTATTCCAGTGCTTTCACTGGCATCCATAGCTCTCTTGCTGTTAGCTTTTGCAAATTCAAGTTGTCCAAGCAGTGAAGTAAATACGTTATTTTTCCCTTTCTCGTAATCAGGCATGTATGCCTTTAATTCAGACAGTAATTGTTTTCCTGAACTATTATCGGGAAGGTTTTCATATGCTTTTGTTGTATAGCAAAAATGAAGCAAAAGCCAGTATTCAAAGCAAGGGAAAGAGGCAATGGCTGAAAACACTCCCTTTGGTTTGATATTGTAAACACTATTTATAGCCTCATCGAAATCAGTATGTGCATCTCTATCAATGACACAAAAAACCTTATCAAATGCGGAAGATTCATTTTGCGATTTTTTAAATAAATCCTTCGCAAAATTAACTACAGTTTTAGGGCTAGAACCTGATTCACCGCTAATTTCAATGTTGGTCATACTTAATTCATAATGTTTCCTTATCTCTTTAAAGTAATTAGGCTCAGTTTTCTCTCCTTCACAAACTATCAAAATCCTCTCATATGGGGCTATTCTTGCCTTCACTCGCGCAAGGTCACCGATTTTTTTTGCTTTTCTTTTATGAAATAAGTTATCAGAGCCCACTTATAAAACCTCCAAATCCCCAATGAATGGTAATGCGCCATAACGACCTGAAAGATAAGAGATTTCTAGGTTTTCTCTTCCTTTTTTAGGACTAAAGCTAGATAATGGATAAATGATGGTTGCTTTATCTTCGAGCTTATCGCAAAACCAAATTTGATCACGCCTAAAAATATCTTGAGTTAGAATGGATGTCTCATGAGTTGTGAAAATAAGTTGTGCATTATTAGGGTTTGTAGTTCTGCTATGAAATAACTTCACCAAAAAATGAACTAATTTAGGGTGTAAGTTATCATGTAACTCATCAATAAGTAGAACATTTCCTTTTTTCAATGAATGCAACCATGGGCCGGAGAAAGAGAATAACTTCCTTGTTCCATCTGATTCATCCTCAAATTCAAATGGAATTAATTCACCATTAACATTTTTGTGTTGAGTTTTAATATCAAATACATCTTTGTCTTTCATATTTTTTGAAATTAACTCCCTTACATGCTCGGGCATGCTCTCAGGAAGACTTGATGGGTCAAACTTTTCTTTTTTAACTAAAATATCATCAATATCAATGTCAGCAGCTTTTAGGAAATTCAAGATCTCTAGTTTTTTCTCACTAGTACACAATCCTGCGCTATAATCATCGCTCCAGCCTGAAACGTTTGTAAACCTTAATTTAAGCTGGAACCAATCGTAAATAGGTTTCAGCTGGGCACTGTTAAGTTGAATCGCCGTAGAAAGGAATAAAGCATCGTCTCTTGTTGCTTTCATCCAAATATTTTTATCGCCGGTAAGAGCATTACCTAGGTCCCATTTATAACTATTTGAACTGACATCCCAAACACGACTAAACCAACGTTGTGTTCTTCCTTTCGGATAAGCCATAAGCCATTCGTCATGAATTTTAGTCTTAGTGGCACTAAAACCATATTGATACCGAACGCCATCGGCAATAAATACGATTTCAAACTCACTTGGTTCGTCCAACGAAACTGGATCTAACTTAAAGGGTTCGATATCAAATCTATCGGCTTCCTGATGATTAGACGCAGAAAAGGCAACGATGTCACTCATAGTTGCCATTGCTCTTAAAAAGTTAGATTTTCCCGCTGCATTAGGCCCATAGATGGCTGCAGAGCTCAAAAGCTCAAGTTTATTTGGATACTCTAGAGAGAATGTGTTCGTCCCTTTAAGTTCATCTCCCTTAGACGCACTCATAGAGAAGCTTTGCGTGCCCTTGATAGACCGGTAATTTGTAACCGAAAATTCAATCAACATAATGAAATCACTCAAATTAGGAAACTTAAGCTTGTGCTTAAAATAGCACAAGATATCATTTCACCTTTGTTTTTGGTTTTTATTGCCAAAATTAACAATGAAATGCATACATGCACCATAGCATATACAAAGATGGGGGAGCTGCAAGTATTTATCACCCAAATGCCCTTATATGCCTGAGCGCGCAATACTTTCCCCGCCGCGCCTGCCCGCTTTGTAGGCCGTTTTTAATGCACTTGCACGATGGTGAAAAGACCAGGCTTTGCCTAGTCTGTAGGAGGTAATGCGATCCTGTACGGATCATGCATATTCATGCGCTATATGCATGCAGGGTAGGGGACTAAAGATTTTATCGTTATTTGTTATCATTTAACTCCCTCTCTCCGTCTTCTAACGCCATATCTGCCAACTCTGATATCAGGTTAATAACCACGCTAAACTCGTCTTTCGAACACTGCGCAGTACTGGCAATGTCTGCGACCAATCGAATACGAATAAGAGCTAATTCTTGTGCTCGGGAGGATTCCATTACCGCCTCTCAGTGTACTGTATGCATAACCAGTATGTTACGGGTGCAAGTTGAATAATTCCACACATTCTTTTGAAAATGCTTAAAAATTTTAATACCTCTAGACTAATTCAGCATTTAGATGGCCTCTTAACTTATTGATAAAAATCGCCCCAATCCGCAATAGCTTCATACTGAATAATCTCATCCCCGAACGTCATAAGTGCACCTCGGGTTAACGCCTCAAGCTGCCATTTCTCCGGCGAAATCCCCTTAGCAGCCAATTCATGCCGGATTTTTGGAATTCTGGCCCGTTCTGCCTCGGTTAGTCGGGCAGACGGGGCAACTTCACGGTACTTAAACGGGTTAACACTTCTTTGTTGACGACTCACCTGAGGCGAATCTTCCTTTACACGCGCCACAATCGCCCTCACGGCGGCAGTGTCAGTCCAGTCAATCACCGCATATTGGTCTCTAAAGAATGCCTCTGCGTGGCTCCCAGCCTCGCCAGCGTGGTTATTTGTTGCCGCTTTGCTTTCGAGCAACCCACAGTTATTGACAGGACTCCGAGGCGCGCCAGAGGCGCTTTTTAAAGTCAAAAGCTCAACGTCAACGGCAGAAGAGACAATGCGCCACTGGGTTGTCCTGGTTTCAAATACGTTGGATTCACCTAAATGCGGGGCAAAGATGCCCACAACCTTTTTCACTTCCTCGTCATAGGCGTTTAGCTCATCTGCTGTGCGGCGGGCAACACGCACGGTCTGGCTTTCGCGTGGCGTATTGGCTCCGCCCTGGGCCTCAATGTAGGCGGCAAAATTTCCCGCGTCGGCTGCGGCGCGCACGGCTTCCACTTCCTCGTCGAAAGTCTCAGTCAGGTTGAGTGAACGGATGCGCCGGCACTCACGGTAAGCGCCCATTGCAGGCAGGCCGATTGAGTGAAATTGAGGGATACGCCAAGTTGCTGCCCATGCGGTCACAGCAGCGGCGGCATCGGAAAGTAGCTCGCCGGTTTCAAAGTCGCGATCCCCTTCCAACGCATAGCCATCGATATTTTTAGCGATGTACTTTGCGATATAACCAGCAGCGCCGCCTTTGTTCATATGCTTGCAGTCGAAACGGTTCTTTGCGGCCCCGCGCTCGTCGCCGTCTTCTTTCATGGCGTATTTGCGCATGATGTCGATAATCTGCTGGCGCTGAGCGCGCTTGGCGAACAGCATCATGTGCCAGTGCGGCGTTGCATCATGGTGTGGCTCAACAACGCGCATGCCGTAAACTTTCAGGCCGTTGTCTTTAAAAGCGGTGCGGATTTTTGCCCAGACCTTGCATAGGTAGCGCTGGCCGTCTTTTGGCGTATAAGCCTCTTTATCCCAGTTATGATTAAACTGAACGCGTTTTTCAGCACCTACGGTGCGCGTCGGGTGATATTTTGATGGGGTGGTGATGGTAATGAACATGCCCACGTCGCCATTATCTGCGGCGTATTGCTCAGTAAAGGCGATGGTGTTCATTAGCTCCATGCGGCGGATCTCGGGATTCGAGATACTGGCCATTACCTTTTCAATCAGGCTGAAACGCTCGCCGGTTTCAGTATTTTCAAGCTCGCAGCTTTTCAGATATTCCAGATTAGACAGGCGGCGGGCTTTAACTTCGCGGATTGCGTGGATACTGGCATAAGCCGACGCGGCCTTATCACGGCTCACCGAACCGATAGCAATTAGCAACGCTTCGCGCCACTGCGTGCGCTGGGCCTTGAATTTCCGCTCCCACCACTCCGCATTGACCAGGCGTGACAGACTGGCGATTGCCGAACGAGCATCCATTTTGCCTTTGCAATAACGCACCCAGTGCATCGGCTGCACGTTGAACGCACGCGCCATGCCTGCAATATGGCCGTATAACTCAGACTGCGTCCGGTTATCAAAAAGCACGGCGTTATCGCCCTCATTTGCCGCGATCAGCGCTTCGCACTTTTCCTCATAGATCTGCATCAACTGTCCGGCCACGCGCATGCACAGGTTTTTTAACTCTTTGTCTTTCATGCCTGGCAGGCGGTTGTATTGGTCAGCCTCAGAGAGAAATAACAGGGAGGCGCCAGCGTCCATAAAGTGCGCGCTATTCACCGACTCGATGCGGGGCAGGATTGACCGACCCAGCGTGAAAACGAGGTACTTATTTGCCGCGTGATTGCCCTTTTCTTTCAAAAGGTACTTGTGACGGCTCAGAAATTTTTCGGCCAATTCATACGGCAAAGTTTTAACTTTCGCTAAAACGGCTTGCCCCTGATGGAATTCATCACGGGTAAGCGGTCTTTCCGGCCCTGCAATCGCAGGGCGCGGGGCGTTCCACGGGTAAGCCCATTCAACAGCCTGGGTCATTGAGACTCAGCGCCGCGATAGTGTTTTCCCTTACTCTCGAATATCTCCTGGCAAGGTACACAGCGGGAAACGCCTATCAACTTCTCACGGCGTAAAGCAGGAATGACCTCCTCGCAGTCTTCACAGAAAAACGCAGATACAGAAACCGGCTTATTGATTGCCGCCTTGATATGACGCTCTAACGCTTCGGCCTGGCGCGCCTGTTTTAAATCCATAGAATCCGCCATTAGTGGATCTCCTCAGACTCGTTGCGGATACGGTCAGCTTCCTGGCGCAACGTCTCGACGGCCCCGCGTCCGTCAATGTCGTTCTTAACCAGAAATGCCGCGATAGCCTCAAGCCTTGCAGCGAAGACAGCAGAGACGTTTTTACGTTCGTCCAGACGAGCGTCGTTTAGCGCCAGCAAAAATCCTTCGTGAGCGGTAGGAGCTTGAACCGTTTCTGTTCCAACTTTTATCTGGAGTGTTTGAATATTTCGCATTTATATTTTTCCTGTTTTTAGGCAAAAGAATGCCCGACGCTTAGAGCGCCTTTTATTTAAAAAAGGGGAATTAGTGGTTAGTGTTTATCTTGCAATCGTCTTCACTGATAAATCTTGGCAGCGTGCCCGTAAAATCAATTAAAGAATTCAGTGCAGAAACCACTTTCAAGCGTTCCGTATTATTTAACTCCTGGAACTTCATAGTTAAATGACGCTCTTTCAATCCAGCCATAAAGCACAAGGCTTTTTTCATGTGCGGCGGAGTGGTATCGAATGTCTCCTGCGCCACATTCTTACGGGTGCCTATCATTTCTTTAATGCGAGAAATATGTGTAAGGCCAATCTCTCTTTGTTTTTTATCTGCAAGTAACATAAATGCCTCAACTGAATAAACGTTGAAAGAACTTCTTTTGCTGTAGTGGTGCGCTAACTTTTCGTGCTGGATTCCAACGCTTGCCGCCAGGTAATTCAATCCAGCCGTGGCCAAAATGGCGCGATGGGCTTTGCTGCTTTAATAAAGGTGCAATTGAAATAGCCATGACTTCCCTTAGCTCAAGCCGATTGACGCACCCAGCCCGCTAATCACTTCGGCGGTGGATGACAACGCAGGGTTAGAATGAATACGAGCTTGTAACGATATTCCGGCCAATGTCAGGCAACGGATCGCAGAATTAATGCCAGCAGTGAAGGTGCTATGACGGCTTGCTGTCATGCGTTCACTTGATACGGCTTCGGCGGCTACGCTGCCTATCGCTGCAGTGGCTTTCATCACGTATACCGGCAGTTGCTCGGCAGTCATTTCGTTTACCGGCACTGACGGCAGGCAGTTAATCTGAGCCAGCATCCCATCTAACAACGTCGGGTCTTCGGTCAAATCGGTTAACAACATCAAGTCTTCAATAGTGAGCTTGTGTGCCTGGTCAGGGTTTAACTTATTGCGCAGCACCTGTGCAGTGATGTCAGCTTTGGCCGCTAACTCTTTCAGATTGTGGCTCAAGGCAAATTTTCTGCAGGCTTCGTCGAAGTAGTGATGTGTGGAAACTTTATAATCAAACATGATTAACTCCTCAAAACTTGCATAATCAAGTTATGGTTTGATATATCGACATTTGACGGCCTGTTGGCGATTTTTCTCGCGCCAGGCGGCGACATTGATAAGAGCGATGCCGTGTTTTTCCATTACATCAGTGCGCTCTTTGCCGGTTTCCTTGCAGGTGATAGTGCGCTTTATTGTCGTTGTTGGAGTAGGGGCCAGGAGCACTACGCCATTAGCAATCCATTTCTCTAAGAGAGAATCACTGATGCGGTTTGCTGCGGCGAAATCTTTTTTAGACATCGTCGCTGAGGCATTCATAACAACGGCACGTTCTACGGCGCTACCTAGCGCTTGGCTCAGTGAAGGCATCAGAAGTGCTGTAATGCCTTCTATAAATTCTTTAGAGCCAAGTAGGTCAGATGCGAGCTGAGTATTTGCATTTTCAGTATGCATAACGCAGTATCTCCTTTAGTCAGTTGTGTTCTATGGTGTTACATGTGGTGTGTAGTCACTTTAGATCGCTTTATTTGAACTGTAAATATCTTTTAGCGATTTCTGGTAAATAAAATGCGTCTAGAAAATGCTGTGGCTTCCGATGTGCTTGAGAGAATCCTTTCCGCTTATGGGTTTACAATGCAGAAAGAGCTAAGTGACAGGCTTGGAATAGCGAAGAGTAATGTTGCGAGCTGGTTACAGCGTGGGCAGGTACCGGGCAATGTTCTAGTGCAATGTGCGCTTGATACTGGTACGGATGTTAACTGGTTAGTAACCGGTGAACTTGAAAATGCAAGCCAGAACATTTCCCAGCCTGAAACTACAGGCAAAGCGCTCTACGATGAAATTATGTCCAACGGCGGCAAAGCTGTTTTGCGACGGATCATGGATGCTTATGGATTCACACTGCAAAAAGAACTTTGCCAACTTCTTGGCATATCTTCCGGTACAGTTAGTACATGGGTAAGAAGGGAGTATTTTCCTGGTGACGTTGTCGTAGCATGCGCTTTAGAAACGGGCGTATCTCTGCGTTGGATTGCTACAGGTAAAGGCGAAGCAAAAAAAACCACTGCAGCAAGCCTGGAACAGGCATCTATTACTCTTCCTAAAATGCGTTTGGAATCGGGCCGACTCAAAGCGATTGGTAGTTGGTCTGCTGATCCGTCGATGTTTAATGCAACGTCTGTAAGTGCAGCTTATATCGAAGGAATTAAATACTCATGGTTAGTCGATTTATCACAAACAGAAATTGGCAATGGCCGATGGATTGTGATTGTCGATGGTTCATATGATGTTTATGACGTTGTGAGATTACCTGCTGGAAAAATTAGACTTGTAAATGCAAGCATTGAATTTGAATGCTCCTTAACAGATATAGATGTTTATGGAACTGTGCTTTTTACATTTGAAAAACACTTATAAATGGAAGTTATGAAAAAACAAATTATTGCAATAACATTATTGTTTATTAGTCCCTTATGCGCTGCCAAAGATAACTCTGAGGCGGTATTTAAAAAGGACTTTGGTGCTTCCTGGCCTCTCAAATTCGATAGTGCAGTGCTAACTTGCATACCTGGCGGTGCTGTCTTCGTTATGAATCCTAAGAATGACAAAGCTTATCCGGTAAATGGTACCGCATCTGCTTTCGTCAGATCGGGACGGGTGAAAGGTGAAGACCTAAAATCGGTATGGCTAGATAACCCTGATTGGCCGGGTACGAAAATTGGGATTGGTGAGTTATTGGAACGCGGGCTTACGCTATGCGACTAACTCTGAACTGCTAAGGTTTTAAATCTTCCATTGGCACTATTAATATCAGCTTGGCTTTATGAGCAGAATAATAGATTGATAAAGTAGGCTAGCTTTTTGTAGACGGATATTACTAATAAGCTGTTGTGACCTATTGACTGCAAATGACCAAAAAAGCATGTTTTATAGGTAACTTGAGATGTAGTCATTTTGTCGTCAAAGTTGGGTCTAAGTCATTGATTTTAAAAGACTGAAAACGTATTCGGTCTTTTTTTTGCCCACTATTCAAACCAAAAACTTACAGTAAAATCAACTACTTAACCTCATCTAGTTACCCTGAATTGCTCCCAGAAAGAACCTCTGTAGCCATTTTACCGCCACTTTTGGCAGGCATTTTTGCACCCAAAATCGATAACGGATTATTGGTTAAGGCATCTTCTAAATGGTCAGGGGCAAAGTGGGCATAGCGCATCGTTACGCGGATATCCGAGTGGCCGAGAATGCGTTGCAGCACGACAATAATGCCGCCGGACATCATAAAGTGGCGGTTTTTTATACCTAAGCTCAACGCATTCCCAATCCTCTTCATCTGGCAGAGACTTTGGAATGCGTGACCAAAGTTGCTCAGCTTCCCCTGCTTGCTCACTCTGCGGTGCCGTTTGGCAAAGAATAAACGTCCAATCCTGAGGCGTAACGCCACCCTTTGCTGATGACACCTAAGGACCATAAAGATTGGGTAAATTTCGAGACCGCTCTTAAGTCGTGGGCATTCACCATCGGCGAGTTAACCACCGGTTGGCTGCCGCTGTGTCAGGGATATATCGGTTCAAATCGTGAGGAAAAAAATCACAGGCAAAGTCACGCTTGACGGCCCTGTCGAAATCAATAAAACACTGATAGTCGAGGGTACAGTTACGCAACCTGAAGAAGTTAAGGCAAAAATTTTAGCGTTATTTCAGAGGCCAGAAGTTAAATTTATTCTGGCCCATAATGCGAAAAAGGGATGTTTTTCATGTCGAATAACTCGTGATTAGATTTCTGATGATTGTCTATTCCATAACCCGCCCGGCCTGTTAGAAAAAGGGTGATCTAACTCTTTTCACTTTTCCAAATTATTGCTTGGGCAGCGATCACGGTCTTTTTGTCAGAGTCGTAGGTAATTGCCGGATTTCCGTAAAGCTCATACCCAAGCTCAAGTGCGGCAGAAACACGATGACAGAAAGATGCGTCATCCGGGCCAGTCAAAAGCCTGTATCTTGGTAAGCCTTCGGGTGGATTATTTGGCATGTATAGCTTCCTTAAAATTGATGTGCTCAATTGCCGCTAAGATATAAGACGAGTTGAAAGTAACGTCGCGATAGGTTATTGGCATAATGCCTCCCGTCTTTTTAAACAGATTATGAAACTCTTCTAACTCGGTTTGACGCAATGGGCGTTGATTGCCTTTGGAGTTCAGGATAAACAGTCGGCTATTTTCACTGTAAATACTGAAAGATTTCTTGCGGGCAGCCGTGAATAGTTCGACCGGTGTGACAAAGTAAGCGGTCATCATGCTTAAAAATCTCTCTGAAGACAGAGCGCTAATCGACTCTATGGTTACCTCCGAAAATAAAACCGTTTTGATATAATCTGCACGCTATCTAAATCTTTTAACATTCTATTTAAAGCTATCAGAAATTCTCATTTCTAACCATCGAAAGAGCCGCTTTGACGTATGTCTCATCTGGTTTAAATCTCGACATATACGCAGGCAGATCACTAGGATTTTTTTCCGTTGATCGTTGCTATAAACGCTTGACCTTGACCCAAAATCCTGCTCCATTCAGAAACAGAATTCCGGCATGATATTGACTCCCCTGAACGGAGGGGGGCAGATGAAAAAGTCACGATTCACCGAAGAGCAGATTGTCTTTGCTCTCAAGCATGCCGAGCTGGGTATCTCCGATGCCACGTTTTACACCTGGCGCAAGAAATACGGCGGAATTTCTCCTTCTGAACTCAAACATATGCGGCAGCTGGAAGAGGAAAATCTGCGGCTGAAGAGGCTGGTTGCTGACCTCAGCCTCGACAAGGCGATGCTGCAGGACGTGCTGGCAAAAAAGAACTGCCGATGGCAGCGCACTGCGCCTGCGTATCCGTGGGATCACTGAAATGCGAATTCTGCTCTGAATTTACAGGAAAAATGCTGGACAGGTGGACGTATGAAAGAGGGGTAAGGATCGACTTCTCACGCCCAGGAACGCCGACGGACAATGCGACGGTGGAGTCCTTCAACGGCAGGTTAAGGCAGAAATGCCTGAACGATAGTGGGTTTATGTCTCTGGAGGATGCCCTCCGAATTTGCCGGTTTCCAGAATATGCAGCCAGAATGAAGCCGGTTATTCCTGAATATGGCTGGATCACATACGGGGAGCGGGTCAACAAGTTTCACATCTCATCTTAGTCATTAACGACATCTTACTTAGCGTGAAATATTGCTCTCTATAATAGCCTTAAAGCCTGTCCTATCACCCCATCCTTGCGCTACATCAACATCCCAGATAATGAAATTAACTAAATTACTCCCCGCTGTTTATGCGTCGTGAGTCTGGGGCCAAATTCTTTTAATCCCGCTCCCATCAGCCCTAAGAAAAATAGCGACAAATTTTAATGCTGTTGAAAATATCTGGGTAAAAACAATGTTTACGTTGTTCTATTTGTCCGTTGTTATGGTATTTGAAATCACTCTAAGTACGGTTTGCCGACGAGGATATCTAAAATATTTAAAAATCTTCCATCGTTACCATTTCCGTTCTCTCCGCAAACCTCGTCAGCTACTCTTTATCCCGCACGGTCATCGTTGGGAAATTCTAAAACTTCAGCATTTAGGCGCGATGAGCCCATCAGGCAGAGCTTATCCTTCTACCTACGTGATTGCCCGCTGTCAGGGATGCGGGGTCCGTAAGCACAAAGTCTTCTACAACAGCCATCTCAAGGTCTCTCAGTGCAGGCGTTGGTTATAGGAGCAAGGCGCAATGTCTCTATTCTTATTACCTTAACATTCGTGCCTTAAATATCTGAGAGCTCTGAGTGTCGCGTTCAGTTTGACGAATAAATCTGTCATCTGATGGTCTTATTTTTTATCTATCTTTTATAAAAACATCCTCTCTTTCTTACGGAGAAGCTTATGCAGCCGTACCAGGAATCACTATTTCCCGTCTCGATTAAGGGGATTGTGCAGATTAGCGACAAGATTCTGCTATTAAAAAACGAGCGGGAAGAGTGGGAGTTGCCGGGGGGAAAGCTCGAGAAAGGGGAAACGCCTGAAGAATGTCTTATCCGTGAAATGTATGAGGAGACGCAGATAGCGTCGTCGGTGCAGGGCATTATCGACGCCTGGCTTTACCGGATTTGTGCTAAAGAAATATTGATTGTGACCTATCTCATGAAGGTTGAACCGGCCTCAAGCCAAACGATAAAAGTCAGCCATGAGCATAAAGAAATAGGGATGTTTAGTCTGAATGAGATTGCAGAGCTCAATATGCCAATGGGGTACAAGACGTCGATAGGGCGAGTCATTAACCCAGTTTGAGAGCCTATAGGCAAAGGATGCAGCGACATACGCATAATCTGACCATCACAAGGCACATAAGGTATCGCGCCCTGTGATGAAGATTTTTTAAATCAGGTCGTCCGGGGTACGAAATACTACTGTTTCGAGGGCGTTTCGATAAATATCTGATTTGACCACGTCTGTTTCTATTTCTAATCGTTCGAGCAGTTTTGCCATGATTGCTTTGTTATTGACCAGTCGTCCTTTGAGGGAAAGTTCTATCTTTATTTCCTGAATGACGTCTGATTCGCTTTTAATGGCATGAGCAGTCTTGACGCGGGATTTTTCTAACTCAACGCTGTTTATTTGAGACATTTTATAACCCCATGAGTAGTCAAAAAAATACCACTGAAGGTGGAAATCGAGTGGCACCTTCAGTGGCAATGCAAAGCATCTTCGTTACGAGCTCTAATTGAGCTTCATTAAACTTATACAAAACTCTTACTTTGTACAACTTACATTTGATCAATTTGTGCTATTTAAGTATTCTTAAATACATACTAATAAAACGCTAAGGCAATTAATTAATTAAAGATAACTTAAATTTTTTAATGGGTTAGTCATGCTGTGACTTCACTCTTTCATGCCAGGAAAGGGCGTGTCTGGCACAGAATTGCTAGCAAAATCGGTACAGGATTTTGACCAGGTTGTACAACTTTCCGAGATCGCTAAGCGACCATAATTCCGAGAGATTTTCTGAATTTCCTAATCAAGACCACAAATAAAAGTTGTCCAATGTTCTACGCTTTATAGGTGAGTGAGTTTTAAGCTCATGGTGAAAAAAACAACGACTGTTATCTTCGTCTACCCCTCTCATCCTAAAAGGAACTGAAAATGAGTGAAGCCATGTTTGAGCAAGCGCCTTTGCCGCTGTTAACTCAGTTTACGCTGGGTGACAAAGTGACTCTGGTGACCTTCCCCGTAGGAAATCCGCCGGTGAGTTATCGACTCGAGACGAGGATTACGGAGGTTGAAGACGGTAATTATGAAGGAGAGATAACGAAAGTGACGCCGATGGGCCGTGAGGCGTTTGATCAACATCATTTCCACGTCGGTGGGCATGTTGAGTTCGAGACCAGCAACATCTTGGGAAACGCACCATAAGAACATTTTAATTCTTCAACTTCCGTTACATTACAGGCCTTCTCTATTCTCTGCACTAGCGCTACCTTAGCAGCGCGAGTGCAGATGAAATCAGATATCGCCGATTCAAGCATCATGAGTACTCTGCCACGGTTTAGCTCTCTGAAATTTGATTGCTTTAAGGCGATGAACAATTCCTTTGTTATCTCGCGGAGACCTTAACGTGCGAAAGTTACTCATGATTTGTGCTGCACTGGTGTTGGCTGGGTGTTCTAGTGGCCCTTATGCCCCAACGCAACAGGTTTTGCAGGCCTATACCACCAGTAAACCCGACACCACCAAAGTTCGTGTACACCGACAGCCCCAACTTGCGGGATCGATTCTTGACGAGAGCTGTCCGCTGATTGTTTATGTTGATGACAAAGAAGCGGCCGGACTACAGAAAAATCAGTATGTTGACCTGTATCTGGCGAACGGTGTGCACAGCCTGAAAGTGAAATTTTCCTGTGCAATAACCCCTATAGATAAAGCATTGACCATCCAGGTGGACGGTACGCCGCAAAGTTATGAAACGGCTTTAAATGATGCGCAACGCTATAGCCTGACAAGAGTGAAGTAAAGTTATGTCCCTCATTATTGAAGATAAAGTGCAGGAAGAACGCCTGATTCTGGTTGATGAACAGGATAACAAGGTCGGCGTAGGCACCAAGATGCAGGTTCATCTGCAGGGCGCACTGCATCGCGCTTTTTCGGTATTTATTTTTGATAGTCAGGGACGTCTCATGCTTCAACAACGCGCCAGTGGAAAGTACCATTCTGGCGGTCTTTGGACCAACTCTTGCTGCGGCCACCCACGTCCCGGTGAGAGTAACCTGGCTGCCTCTACCCGCAGGCTGTATGAGGAGATGGGATTCCACTGTGAATTGCAGGAAGTAGACCAGATCCTCTACCGCGTCGATGTCTCGAATGGTTTGGTAGAAAATGAATTTAACCATACTTTTATCGGCCTGTTCGAAAGAACGCCCGAGCTTAATCCGGAAGAGGCGGAAGGTTGGCAGTGGATCTCGGTGCCCGACGTCTTTACTGCCGTCGAGCAGGACTCTTCAAGGTTTACTGCGTGGTTCAAGGTTATCCTTGCCCATTTCGGGCAAGAGACTATTCAGCAGTGGGCCTCTCGCTATCGCTGAGTGAGATCAGTGTTTTGCCGTGTTCTGCCGCATCGGTCCTGATTATTTTATGAAGTTTCCCATCTCGAAAATGCAGGGCTACGCCGTCATCGGCGGCGTAGGCGGGCAAAATGTTCTGCTCTGCCAGCAACGCACTGAAAGATTCCTCGCGTCCTTCCTCAGATCCGAAATGCGGGCACATGACGCCCGTCAGCAGCCCCAAGCCTGGGATGAGTGAATAGCCACCGCCCGAATCCGAATGCCCTAAATCAAACCAGCAGATAGCTCCGGCGCTCACGCCGCAGAGGATAGTGCCGTGGCGCATGGCCGATTTGAGCTGTTGATCGATTGAAAATTCTTTCCAGACTGCCAGCATGGCCCGCGTATTACCGCCCGCGACAAAAATCACGTCAGCTCGCGCTATCATCTCGTCGATCTGTTTAACCGTAGGATAAGGCGTGCGGAAGAAAGACAGGCTCTCTACCAGGTAGCCGGCCGAAGCGAATTTTTTCTCGAATTGCTCAATCCTCTCTGGAACGTCTCCGCTCGCCGTGGAGATATACAGAATCTGCGGACTTTCTTTTTGGCTTAAGAACAGGATATAGCGATCGATGGCCGTAATCTGCTGCATATCGGCCGCAGTCTCACCGCCTATAGCTACAATGTGGACCTGATTCGGTACGGTATTTTCAGCGTTGGCGGTCATCTTTACCTCGTCTCAAATAAATCGCATATCCTTCACTATAATAGAAAATTCGTAATGTCATGGTCGCCAGAGGAGCAAAGGGTATGCGTTATATCCTCTTCGCGTTGGTTTTACTGGGTCTGAGTGTCGCCTTTTTTCCGTGGTTAGAGAGCCAACTGCCCGCGCAATACAATCCTTTTACGCCATTGTCAGTGACCGATGCTCCCGGCCTGATGACTCAGTATAAACTCAGGAAAATAAGTAAAAATCAGGCTGCGTGCCTTGCCGTGCTCGAGAGTGCCAGGGCCGCAGGCCTGATTAATTTCCAATCTGTACCTGATAGCGGTGGCCAGTGTCCTTTGACCGGCGCAGTGCGAGTACAAAATTTCGGTTCGGTGGCGCTGAGCTCGAGCTTTTTGGCGAGCTGTCCGTTGGCAGTCAGCGGCACGATGTTTGTGGCACAGGCGGCCGCACCCCTTGCCGAGCAGGTCTTTGGCCAAAGGCTGGTCAGAATCGACCACCTCGGCAGCTTTGCCTGTCGCAATGTTTATCACCGTGCGGTGGGCAGGCTGAGTGAGCATGCGACTGCCGAGGCCCTGGACGTCGCGGGTTTCAGGATGAAGGACGGTGAAGATGTGACCGTAGCAAGCGGATGGAAACGAGAGGGAAAGGACGCCGACTATCTGCATCAGGTCTTTCGCGGAGCCTGTCCGTTTTTTGGCAATATTATTGGGCCGGATTATAACGCAGCGCACGCCAATCATTTTCATCTTGGCATGCGCTGGTTTGGATTCTGCCGCTAACAGAAGACGCTGACAGAGTCTTTCAATTAATCGGCCAGGTAGCGTTCGACCAGACGGGTCCAGTAGGCGACGCCAAAGGGCAGACTTTCGTCGTTAAAATTATAGGCCGGGTTATGCAGTACGGCACTGTCACCGTTGCCCATACGCAGGAAGCAGCCCGGTTTTTGCTGTAGGAAGTAGGCAAAGTCCTCGCTGCCGGAGATAGGCGGCAGGTCGGGTACCACATTCTCTTCACCGAGCAGCTCTTGAGCGACCTGAGTGGCAAATTCGGTCTCTTTTTGATGGTTGACCAACACCGGATAACCGGGCACATAGTCAATCTCTGCGCGAGCGCCGTAACCTTCCGCATGGCTGGCGATCAGCGCTTTGATACGGTCTTCCAGAATTTTACGCACGCCGGTATCAAATGAACGCACGCTCATCTCGAGACGCGCGCTATCAGGGATAACGTTGGCGGCAAAGCCCGAATGCAGCGAACCGATGGTGATAACGGCGGTTTCATTAGGGTCGATGTTGCGTGAAATGATGCTCTGAAGTGCGACAACCAGGCTGCTGGCGACCAAAATTGGGTCAACGGTCATGTGAGGACGCGCCGCGTGACCGCCTTTACCGTGAATGGTCACGTTAACGGTATCGCAAGCTGCCATAAACGCGCCCGTGCGGAACATCATTTTACCCACGGGATAACCCGGGTGGTTGTGCAGGCCGAAGACTGCGTCGCAAGGGAATCTGTCGAACAGTCCCTCAGCCAGCATACGTTCAGCACCGCTGTTGAAGCCAATTTCTTCCGCAGGCTGGAAGAAAAGGTGCACAGTGCCGGAGAAGTTGCGGCTGCGTGCCAGCTGTGCGGCCGCACCGAGCAGCATCGTGGTGTGGCCATCGTGGCCGCAGGCGTGCATTTTGCCGCTCACGTTGCTGGCGTACGCAAGACCGGTCTGTTCGAGGATAGGCAGGGCGTCCATATCGGCACGAATACCGATGCTGCGCGTGCCGTTACCGACCTTAAGGGAGCCGACAACGCCGTAGCCGCCAACGCCGGTCGTAACCTCAAACCCCAGCTCATGGAGTTTTTTGGCAACCAGTTCGGCAGTCTTGGCTTCTTCGTTGGATAATTCTGGGTTTTGATGCAGGTGTTGGCGAATCTCACGCAGGCCAGGCGCGAGGTCGGCTACGTCAGCAATGGTGCAAAGATTTTTAATAGTCATGGCGGTTAATCTGTCTCTTTATAAGAGGATAACTGTTGAGAGGTTGCGTTGTGCATCACACAGGATGCAGTTTCTGAATGCGCTTGGCAATGCCTCACAGAGTGTCAAACGAAGGACGGACTATCGCTCTGTATCTGCTATAAATTTAAGATGAGAATTTCGTAAAACGGCGTTATGGGCGAAGCCTGTGGCGCAGTTCAGCGTCAGGTTGCCGAGTTTTAAACAAATTTTTGCGCTAGAAAGGGCAAAATGTCGTTTTTTTACACGCTGATGTCGTTATAAAGTGTATTCATTCGTTACCAGCTAATAAAATAGCTGCTTTTTCTTGCGCAAGCTGACACCCTATAAGAAACAGCGGACAACATTACATTGAATCTGATTATCATCGAATTTTCGCTGCCAGCGGTACCTTATCAATCTCTGTGGGTTCCAGCTTCAAACTTTTCATCATTTTTCAGTCATAAGGGAATCGGATGATTTATTCCGAAACACTAAAACATGTCATGAATTTCAGTGCCTTAGCGCTGGTTCTCGGAGCAGCATTTTCTACGCCAGCCCATGCCGATGAGGCTTGGCTTCGCGCGTGTGCCATTGCCAAAACCGCGGATGGCTGCCAGCAGCCTTTCCAGCAGGGGCTGGCACCGGTAATGATGGGCTCGGCCCGTGAGTCGCAAGGCCAGTGGGGATACATCGATGTTTCAGGTAAGATGGCCATCGAGCCTGCATATCGTGAAGCCCGTGGCTTTGTCAACGGACTGGCCGCTGTCAAGAAAGATGACTTGTTTGGCTATATAGATGCAAAAAGCAATCTGGCAATCCCGGCACGCTTCACCCGCGCTACCGATTTCAACGCCAAAGGCACTGCGTTGGTGGTCATCGACGATCGTCTGGCGTTGATAGACCGCCAGGGGGCAGTCATCAAGACCTTACCGTTCGCCGCCTCTCTCAACTCTGAAGGTTTTAAACAAGGGCAGCCGCTGGCCAGCGTCCAGATGCAGATCTCTCCTGCGCTGTGGAATGCATCATCAGGCCGTTCCGTGTCGCTACCGGATGATGTTATGAACCTTGACGAGCCGCAGTCTGGCCTTATTCCTGCTCAGCAGCGCGATACGGCGCAAAGTGGATATTGGGGTTACCTCGATGACAGCGGCGAATGGGCGATTGACCCCATGAAGCTGAAGACCCGCAACGAACCGCTGCTTAACGGTAACGTGGTTGCGGTGAAGGGCAAGTCAAGCTGGACCTTCTTCGACCGCAACGGCGTCAGTCTGAGCAAAGAACAGTACAAATCCGTAAAACCACTGAGTTCAGGCAGTTGGCTGGTGGTGGATGCAAACAATGTTCAGCAATTACTCAGTAATAAATTAGAGAAAACTCAGGATATTCCAGCCGATCAGGCCGAGGAATTCCACACCTGGGGCCACTGGCTGATTGGTCAGGGCAGTAAGGGCATCGTGATGGTGGGCCCTGACGATCGCATTGTCGATGTTAAAGCCAACAAGCCTCAGTTACTCACCCAGAACGGGCATCTTTGGGTATTGCAGGCTGACCGTGGCACAGAGGATAAATCTGCCCAGCTGGTGCAGGTTTATGACAGCAACGGCGTCGGTCTGCTGACGCAGGCAACGCTGACTGCGCTAAACGATTACAAGGTTCAGCCGCTGGATGCTCGCGGACTTGACGACAACGCCGTGTCTCAGCCTGCGGGGCTGCCGATGGCGCTGCTGACGCCGGTCGACAAAAAGAAAGTGCCTGCGATTCTCACCTCGCAAGGGCTTATCTTTAACAGCCCGCAGTGGGCGTCGCTGGATGCGCCGGGCCGTATGGGGCCGCTGGTGGTGAAAACCGAAAACAGCACGACTGGCGCGGTCAATGCCGACGGTCAGTGGGTAATCCAGCCAAAATTCAAGCAGATATCGCCGTTTGACGGGCCTTATGCCTGGGCGATGGTCGTCGATGACAAGAACGTTGAAAGCCGCAAGGTTATTGACTCACTGGGCAACCTTATTGATATCCCAACTCGCGTGATACAGACCGCGCAGTCAATTTCCGGCGGTGACCTGCTTTACACCGAGGGCGACAATAATGACCGCCGTTGGGGTATCTGGGACATCGCCAGCAACAGCGCTAAAATTCCAACCCGCTTCACACAGCTTGAGGCATTCCACGACGGTTACGCACTGGCAAAAGTGGCCGCAGGATGGGGAGTTATCGATACCAAAGGTCAGTGGGCCATTGCTCCAGACGCTAACCGAACCGGCAAGCCGCAGCCGGTAGGCGACAGTATTTTCGTGATTGCCGACGGCGACCAGCCGGGCGAACACGGTGACGGCAGCACGCGCTATAGCCTCTACAGCGCCATCAGCGGCCTGGCATTAGCAAGCGATTTGCTGAGCAACCCGCAGAAGGTGGGGGATAATCACTGGTTAATCCAGCCGGCAAACGGCGGCGTTGGCCTGATGGATGACGACGGCCGTTCGGTGGTCAGTAAAGACGTTGTGCCGCAGTCTATTCACATTGACGGTGACTGGACGCTGCTGAGCTTTGGACCGCACTATGGTGCTGTCGATGACCAGGGCAATTGGCAGATTGCGCCAGCCTATTCGGCTCCGCTGAACTTTATTACGCCACAAAACTGGGCCAGCGCGCTGAGCGACAAACGCATTACCCTGATCGATCAAAACGGCATTGAGCCTCTGGCTGATAAAGACAATGCACAGCCGCTTGCCTCGATGGATCGCATTGTCATGAATGACGACAGCACCGGCGAAACCGTACTCTTTGATACGCAGGGCAATGAAGTTCAACGTTATCCTGGCTTGAACAGCATCCTGCCTGCCGCCTCGAGCGAGGGCATGGTGCCGCTGCGGGGCGCTAACGGTCTGTATGGATTCATCGATGCCAGCGGCAAACAGCTGATTGGCAGCTACTTTACCCAGGTCGGTGCGATGAAAGACACCCGTGCCAAAGCGGTGAAGCAGGATACCTACGGTCCGCTTATTGGTTACATCAATGGCACCGGTAGCTTCACGATTCTACCGAAATACAATTGGGCGACCGACTTTAGCGAGAAACGCGCCTGGGTGGCCGCCAAGGGGCTGGTGCAGGTTATCAACACCGACGGCGCTGTGCAGGCGCAGTTTGCGCTGCGCTGTAATCAGCGCGTTATTCTGGATGCCAAAAACAAACAAACCTGGCCTGCGAAAACGGTGAGTTGTGCCAATTCCGCTCAAAACGGAGAGGCACAATGAAACTGATGAACCTTAAGCCTCTTTCGCGCGCCGTGCGCCAGGTTATCACCGTCGGTGGGACCGTTGGCCTGCTGGGTCTGACCTTTGCGGCTCAGGCCGATACCGACACCGCCTGTTTCGGGCCGTCTAACCTGACCGACGCCACGCTGCGTGCCGAAACGGCGCAGCCTGCCACTCTGAATATTTGTATCCGCCCGGTGCACGATGGCCGTGCTGCCGTGTTGCTTCCCGATGCTCAGCAGGCTATCGATGACGTCGCGCTGGAGAAAGGCCTGGACGGCCACCGCTGGGGCTTCCTCGATAATCGGGGTCAATTGGTGATTAAACCTGTTTTTGAGCAGGTCGGTGACTATTACTACGGTCTCGCCGCGGCGCAGCAAAAAGGCAAATGGGGATACATCGATAATACCGGCAACTGGGTTATTCAGCCGATCTTTGATAAGGCCGGGAATTTCACTCAGGTTGACCTTGCAGTGGTCAACAATGCTGGCAAAAACGAAATCATCAACCGTAAGGGACAAACCGTTGGCAAGCCACTCGATGCGTTGGTCGATGACGTACAGTTGTCCGACGGTAATCCGGCCCGACTGGCGCTGAACTACAAAACCGTGCTGCTGTCGCCTGACGACAAGCGCCACGTGGCCAATGACAAGATGGAAGTGGTGCTGCCTTTCGGGCAGAGCGGACTGTTTATCGCTCGCGACGCCGATCAGGGCTATGGCATCGCCAGTCAGAATCTGGACTGGCGTATCAACCCACAGTTCAGCAACATTACGCTTAATGACAGCAATACGGCGTTGGCGATAGCCAAAACCCAAGACGGTGTGCAGCTGATTCGCGCCGACGGCGTGTTGAATGACAAGACTTATCAGTCCGTTAGCCCGCTGAATGACAAGTTCTGGCTGGCTAAAACGGCCGACAAAAATAGCCTGCTTGATAACGACGGCAATGAAATCGCCTCGCTGAGCAATGAGGCCGTCGCCGGTCTGACCGTGCAGGGCGAGTTCCTGCTAGATAACAGCGGTAAAGAGAACCTGACGGTATTTGTGCCCGGCAAGAAACAGATCATTACTTTGCCGAAGGGCAGTGTGCCGTTCGACCAGCCTAGCGGCAGCTTCCTGCTGACCACGCGGGGCGATCAGCACAAGGTGAATGCCATCATCTCACCCGATGGGAGTCTGATTGGCGGTGCGCAGCCGGTGAACTGGCTGGCGCAGGTCAACAATGCCGAGGTGATCAACGGTCGTCTCTGGTTGCACGACGAGCAGGGTGCGCTGATCAATATCATCGATAACGCCGGTAAAACGCTGCTGAATGCCAAAAATGTTGCCGCGTTGAACGATTATCGCATTCAGCCGCTTAACGACCAGCAGACTGATAAATCTTCCCCGTTGGCGTTGATCAGGCCCGACCCGGATGCTTCGAAAGCAGGTGCCGGATTCATTCGTGCAGACGGCGGTGTGCAGATTGAAGGCAAGTGGCAGGATATTGAGCCAGCCGACAGCAGTGAGTCGGCGCGCAGCGGTCTGGCCCAGCAGTTTATCGTTAAAACTGCGCAGGGAACCGGTGTGGTTGACGCCCAGGGCAAAACGCTTATTCCTCTCACGGAGGATAATATCGCGCCGTTTATCAATGGCTATGCTCTGGATTATCAAGACGGCAAGCTGACGACTATCGACACTCACGGTAAGCATTTCGCGCTGCCGAACGAGTTCGAGTTGCAGTCGGTGGGCAACGGCTGGTTCCGTTTCCGCGAGACGGCCGCTGAGGGCGCGCTGTGGGGCATCTATGACGTGGTTAACCAGAAGGTCATCGTTGGGCCGAACTATCAATCGGTAGGCACCTTCGAGAACGGTCTGGCTGACGTACAGTTGCCAAACGGCCAATGGGGTATTATCGATGCCGGTGGCAAACTGCTGGTGGCACCGGACTATGCCAGCGTGCGTCGCATCAACAATGCGCTGTGGCAGCTCACTCTGCCGCGCAAAACCCCAGACCAACCGGCGTCGGAGCTACAGTCAGAAATTATTGCCAACGACGGCAAGGTTCGCATTGGCCTGACGACCGACCTCAACGTCAATCAGTTCAACGACGGCCGCATTCTGGCGACCTCGGCGGAAGGACAGTCGTGGCTGCTTGACGCGCAGGGCAACATCGAGCTGCACGAGCAGCAGACCAAGATTACGGCGGTGGGCGACTGGGTCAAACTCTCTCGTCAACCGCAGATTGGCTATCTCAACGCGCAGGGCATCTGGCAGATTCAGCCACAAATCCTGCCGAGTTCAGCATTTGTCAATGCCCGTGCGCTGCGCATTCAGCCGCAGGGCACCGAGCTTATCGATGAAAAAGGCGTGCGTGTCGCCGCGATGCCTGACGGCAACTGGCAGCTTCCGGCCGGCAGCGATATGTCGGTTTCTTACGATACAGAAGATGGCAAACCGACCACGCGCTACGTCGATACCACCGGCAAGCTGGTGATTACCACCCCTGGCATCGGCAGTGGCATGCAGGGTGGTCAGGCGGTATTGAGCGAGGCCGACGGCAATAAAACCTGGATTGACGCACAGGGGCACCCGTCCGCAGCGATAAACTTTAGCGGTCTGGGGCTGATTTCCGAAGGGCTGGCTTTTGCGCAGGTTGGGGAAAACTATGGATATATCAATGCGCAGGGCAGCTTTGTCATTCCGCCGGTGTTTAATGCCGTCTCGGCCTTTAACAGCGGTGTGGCGATTGTCTCCACGGCTAAAATGTCGATGATGCTTGACGCGACCGGCAAACCGTTGGCTCGCGTGGACCACGAGTGCGGTATACAGGTGCTTTACGGCAGCGGCAATACCCGTCTGTGGCCGCAAACGATGCCGGTGAAGTGTCCGTAATCGACGGCATCCCCGACGATAAATTTCCATGCTAATGTTTACAGAGTTAACCCCGTAGACCGGTAAAATAAAAAGGATAAATTATGCTTCCTCCTATCCCGCAAAAATATAAAGACGCGGAACGTTGGTCTTTTGGTGACAACGAGGCGCAGGCTGACGATTTGGCGCAAAAAGTTATCGCAGGCATTAAAACCGCGACCTGTGCCAATCTTGACGATGAAGGCGAGCCGGAAGTGGGTGAAGTGTTTGTCGTGGTTGACGGCCGCAATCATCCTGTTTGTGCGGTAAAGCTGACCGAAGTCAAACAGGTGCCATTCGACCTGGTGACGGAAGAGCACGCTTTTGCCGAGGGTGAGGGCGATCGTACGCTGGCTTCATGGCGCAAAGAGCAGCAGCGTTTCTTCGAAGAGTACGACATGTTCGCACCGGATATGCCGCTGCTGCTGATGAAATTCACGTTGGTCGAAACGTTCTGATGAGCGTGCCGTATTTCAGCCAATGGGAGGCGCCGTCGCTGGCGCCTGATATTCTGAGCGGCAAAAAAAGCCTGCAGGATATTGACGCATGGCCGGCGTCGGGCGCGCAGTCGCAGGCTGAGTTTGTCGAGTGGGCAAATCACGTGTGCGGTATGTGTTGCCTGAAGATGGCGCTGGCGGCCACCACCGGCAACGTGGTGCCCATTCTTGAATTAACCCGCCGCAGCGTGCCCTATGGAACCTACGTGCGTGAAGGGGATCATATTCGCGGGCTGATTTACGCGCCCTTCGTTGAGTTTTTAAAGCATGAGTTGCAGATAACCGGTCAGGTTAGGGTTGAATTGACCGCCGAGGATATCGCGGCCGAGCTCGAAAAAAATCACTTCTTTATTGCGTCGGTGCATCCGGGGATCCGTCACCCGGAAATTGCGCCGCCTCGCACCGGTGGTCATCTGGTGTTGGTGACTGCCGTCGAGCAGGGCACCATTACCTTCCATAATCCATCAGGGCACAACGAGGCTACGCAGTCTTACGTGCAGCTTCCTGTTAGTCAATTTGCCCAATTCTTTGCCGGGCGAGGCGTGGCAATGATGCCGCGCACTATTCAAAACGCATAATCCACTCGTCTTTCTGGCTGTCATATTTCTCTTTGTAGAGTATCGACTGACGGCCATCGACCACAGCAGGCACGCTAACGTTTTCATCCCAGCCGTCGAGCTGCATGCATAAGTCTGGGTCAGACTTGCAGGGAATGTGCACCTTGTCGCCGCCTTGCCCGTCCGGCGAGGTGTGCTGTGCGTCATCTATCTCGAAACTGCCTATTCGTACGTTTGCTTTTCCCATAAGAATCTCCGCATCGAACCAATGTGTGTGAATATCTAGAGGTATGACCAGTTTGGTCATTACTTGAGAATAGCTGAATGTGCAAAAAGTGCCATCTGAAAATTCCAGCTTGGGATCGGGAAAGCCATTCTGGGGAGGGAAAAGCGGGCAGGCCTCGAAATGAGGCCTGCCTTAGAACGATCAGTTTTTAGGGATGGCGGTTCCCCACTGCTGCCAGTCCTTAGGCTCTTCCGGCATTAACAGGAAGTGACGTCCGGTCGAGGCCTTTGGTGCCACCGGTATGGTTGGCGGCGTGGCGAAGGCGATACCTCCGCGAATGAACTGTTGGAAGGTGCCGCTCTTGAACGTGCCGCCTGTCAAACCAAATTGCAGGTTATACCCTGAAGCCAGCCAGAAGGTGGTGTTGTCACGCACCAGGTACTGATACTTCTTGCTGATGCGAAGGGAGACATTAACGCGGTCGGCCATTTCGCCAAGGCGGAAGCCGGTGACGGTGCCGACTTCAATGCCGCGGAAGAGCACCGGTGTCCCAATTTGCAGCGAGCCGACTTCGGTGGCATCCACCACAATCGCTAAACCGTCGGTGTAGCGCGAGTCGGTGATGGTCGCCAGCTGTAGGTCAAAGGTCCGGTTAGGCGGACCTTTACCCGCTTCGACGTTGATATACGGCTGAAGCAGTGTATCGAGGTTCTGAACGCCGGCCGCCGAAATCTCTGGCGAGACAATCGAGAAGCGCGTGCCGAGACGAGCAAAGGTATCCACGTATTCAGGATACAGCACCGCCTTCGCTGCCACCTGATTCAGCTCGGGATCCAGCTTCAGCGATTCGACCTGTCCGATGGTAATTCCGAGGTAGCGAATCGGCATGCCCGGAGAGATTTTGCTGGCGTCATAGGTATTCAGCGTTATCTGGCTGCCCAGGGCGCGCGCGGCGGTCTCGTTATCGTAAAGCACGCGTTTGGTGCCTTTAGTTACGGTGACGCCGTCAAGGTTGTCGAAGCTAATCGCGCCTTTCAAGGCTCGGTCCAGCGGAGAAGCCTGAACGGTCAGGCCGCTGCCGTTGAGCTGTACCTTAGCACCGCCTTCGGCCCAGAAAATCGTTTTCGGTGTCAGCAAGTTACGGTATTCGGGGCTGATATAGACGTCAACCTCAAACTCATTGGCTTTCGGGCGCACATTCACAATCTCACCGACCTGGAACTTGCGGTAAAGCACTACGGAACCGGCCTGAATATCCGGCAGGCTCTTGGCGGTTAAGGTGAGCGTCGCGCTCGGTTTCTCGCCCACAATGCCTTCTGCGGCCTTCTCGGCGTTGCTGTAAAGTGGATATTGGCCTGAAGGCGTTCCCTTACTGCCCGGCAAGACGCGGATACCGCCGTCAATCCACTCCTGCGCGCTGGCGCCCAGCACTTCCATACCGTCCACGCCGAGTTTCACGTCAAGACGACTATTGACCACAAATTTACTGTCCTGATGCAGCAGGTTCTTATACTGCGATTTTACTGCGATGTTGAACAGGATACCGGCGTCGGTCAGTGTGCGGTCAAGCACCTGACCAATCACCATTCCGTGCAGCAGCAGCGGCTGACCTGCATCAATGCCATAGCTCTGTGGCGCTAACAGTTGCAGTCTCATCACGCCGGGGTCTTGCAGCATGCGTTGGCTGCTGTCGAGCACGGTGAAGTGATTCTGAGGCTGGCCTTCGCCGGGAATAAGGTCGAAGGTGTTGCCGGTCAGCAGTTGGCTAATCTTGGCGTTGTTCAGGCTAACTCTCGGGCTATTCATCTCAATGCGCGTGCCGCTGCGCATCAGGTCGATGACGGAAGGGTCAACGGTGAGTTTGCCGATGACTTTGTTGTCCGGCTGAAGGGAAATCTGCGTCAGCGTACCCACCTGCAGGCCTTGATAAATCAGCGGGGTGCGCCCTTCGCTCAGGCCGTCACCGCTCGGTAAATCGAGCGTGATCTCAACGCCGCGATGACTCTGCGCGAGGTCAGGGTAAAGCTCATACGACTGGTCGGTTCGGGCCTCTTTGCCGTCGGCAGGAGAGTCGAGGGCGATTGCGCCGTTGACCAACGCCGCCAGACTTTCCATTTCGATCTTCGCGCCACTGAGGCTAAAGTCGGCCTTAAAGCCGGAAACGTTCCAGAAACGGCTGTTATCCTTCACCAGATGCGCAAAACGCTTGTCGATCAGCACGTCGATGCTGACACCGTTGTTTCCAGACTCAATATCGTAATCGTAGACTTTACCGATAGGAATTTTGCGGTAATAGACCAATGAGCCATTGCTGAGTGAACCGAGATCGCTGGAATGCAGGTGAATCATCAACTCACCGGTGTTCAGGCGATATTTTGGCTGCGTGTCCAGCGCGGTGAAGTGGCTCTGCGTCTTGCCGGTACCCGGCATCATGCCGATATAGTTACCGCCAACCAGCGCATCCAGCCCGGAAATACCGGCCAGCGAGGCTTTAGGCGTCACCAGCCAGAACTGGGTGCCCTCGCGCAGAGAGTCCGCCAGCTCACTGCGAATGCTGACTTTGACCATGATGGTGCGCAGGTCTTTGCTCAGGCTCAGTGACTGCACGGTACCGACCTCAACCCCCTGATAACGCACGGGAGTGCGGCCAGCGACGATGCCTGCCGCCGACTGGAAGTCGATGGTCACCGTGGTGCCTTGTTCCTGATAATTGCTGTAGAGAAGCCATCCGGCTATCAATAAAGCAATGAACGGCAGCAGCCAGAAAGGAGAAATCCGGCGTCTGTTTTTGACCCGTGCTTCAGTCGGTGTATTCGGTGTGTCTTGTTGCATGTGCATCCCAAATCAGTCGGCTGTCCAGCCATTCAACGGCAAGAATAGTCAGTATCACGGCAGAGCCAAAGTAAAACGCGGCCGGACCCATAGTAAAAGCGAGTAACTGATCGCGATTAACCAGTGACATCATCAACGAAATAACGAATAAATCCAACATGGACCAGCGGCCAATCCAGGTCACCAGACGCAGCAGGCGGATGCGGGTTTTCAGCCCCTGATGCGCCTTGAAGTGAATACTTAGCAACAGCGTCAGCAGCACGATCACCTTGGTAAAAGGCACCAGTACGCTGGCGATAAACACGATGGCGGCAATTGGCACGTTGCCTGAGGTCGCTAACGACACGACGCCGGAGAAAATAGTGTCTTTAAGCTGCTGGCCGTTGGCGTAGATTATCGAAATTGGCAGCACGTTGGCCGGAATAAGTAGCACCATTGCTGAAATCAGCGCTGCCCAGGTTTTTTGCAGGCTGTGCTTGTAGCGTAGCGGCATCGGTACGTGGCAGCGAGGGCAACGCCCGCGTGCGTCCGGATGGCCGGTAAATTTGCACGCCAGGCACAGTACCAGCGATTCTGGCACGCCCTTCGGACGGCGCTGCGGGTAAAACTCGTCCCACAGCTGCTCAATATTGAGATTAATCAGGGTCAGCGTGACCAGCAGCGTCATCATGATGTAGGCGACCAGCGCCGGGCCAGTGTCGATATCCGCATACTCCTTGACCTTAATACAGGCCACGCCCATACCTATCAAGTAGATATCCAGCATCACCCAGTCTTTGAGCCGGTCGAGCATCAGCAGAACGGGTTTCAGGTTCATGCCAAGCTTGCTGCCAAAATGCAGATACAGAATCGAGCAAGCGAGTGTCAAAGGTGCGCCCACGGTACAGAAGGCCACCATGCTGGCGGTCAGCGGTGAACCCTGGCTCGACATCTGCCAGATACCTTCAAATAAGCTGGCATTGATGCGGGTGCCCAGTAAACGAATGCTTATCAGAGGTTCGGTGTAGGCAAAGGGCATCAGGACCAGGATACTGATGGCGATGACTATCAGACGAGGCAGCGAACAGACTTTACCTTTTTCAACCTTGCTATTGCAGCGCGGGCAGTGTGCAGTCTGGGTTCTGCGCAACGCCGGCAGGGTAAAAAGATAATCGCATTCGCTACAGCGCTGATAGCGCGGATGCGGCAGCGGGCCTGACATTGTTCGTATTTTCATTGGACCTGCAAGCTAAAAGACCTGAGTAAAATTTGGCTGATTGTCATACTGATGCGCCGCCTGCTGCCTCAATAAATGCTAAATACAGCAGACATTTTGGTTATCTGACGCTCTTGGGACTAAGAAGGTCAGGATTTTTAGATAAAATAACGTATCATGCAAACGTCAGAACAACTATTTGTCTCTGGCAAAACATATATTGTAGGCCAGTCTTTTTGAAGTCACATTGGATTAACCTTGTCGAGATACGCATTTAATGCTTATTTTATAGAGGCTAAGCGTGCAAAATAGCGGTCTACCCGTAGGTTTTAATGGTTACAACATGACTAAAGAAGCATTCTACACGGAATTAAAACGTGACCTGAACGCGTTAATCGCGGGGGAAAACAACTTTATTGCCACACTGTCCAACGTCAGTGCACTGCTTTACGAGCGTCTTGAGGGCGTAAACTGGGCAGGTTTTTATCTGATGGATGGCACCTCGCTGGTTTTGGGTCCGTTTCAGGGCAAAATCGCCTGTGTGCGCATTCCGGTAGGCAAAGGAGTGTGTGGAACGGCGGTTGCCGAGAATGCAGTGCAGCGCGTCGGCGACGTGCATGCTTTTCCCGGCCATATTGCCTGTGATGCTGCCAGTAATGCAGAAATCGTCTTGCCTCTGACCGTTGCAGGCCAGGTAATAGGTGTTTTGGATATCGATAGCACTATTTATCAACGCTTCGACGAAGTGGATGAACAGGGGCTAACAGAATTGGTAGCCGGGCTTTGTCAGCACCTGGAAAACAGTGATGCTGCAAAATATGTCAATTTGATCGCAAGTTGATCGACGGATCACGTAGCATTTACGGGCAGCGTCATTATAATGTCGCCTGTTCATGCCTGCGCCGGTTGGCAAACCCGTTGTAATCAGGAAATTTCATGGAAAATCAACCTAAGTTGAACAGTAGTAAAGAAGTCATCGCCTTTTTGGCAGAGCGTTTCCCGCTTTGCTTCAGCGCCGAAGGTGAAGCGCGCCCATTAAAGATCGGTATCTTTCAGGATCTGGTAGAGCGCGTTCAAGGCGAAGAGAATCTGAGCAAAACACAATTACGCTCTGCTCTGCGTCTGTATACCTCAAGTTGGCGTTATTTGTATGGCGTTAAAGTTGGCGCTCAGCGCGTTGACCTTGACGGCAATGCCTGTGGTGTTCTTGAAGAACAACACGTTGAGCACGCCCGTAAACAATTGGAAGAAGCGAAAGCCCGCGTTCAGGCACAACGTGCTGAACAACAGGCCAAGCGCCGCGAAGCTAACGGTGAAAATGCCGAGCCGCGTCGTCCACGTCCGGCAGCAAAAAAACCTGCTCCGCGTCGTGAAAATGCGCCTGCCGCTGTTTCTGGTCAAGAAAATCGCAAACCGCGTACTCCACGTCCCGCACGTGAAGTAAGCAAACCGCGTCAGGTGCCAGTGACAGATATCACAAAGCTGCAAATTGGCCAGGAAATCAAAGTCAGAGCAGGGAAGAGTGCTATGGACGCCACCGTTTTGGAAATTGCAAAAGACGGCGTTCGCGTGCAACTCTCTTCGGGTCTGGCGATGATCGTGCGCGCAGAACACTTGCAGTTCTGATACGGAGGCCAACTCAGGCATGAACAAATTTGTCAGATTAAGCGTCATTGCGGGTCTGCTCTTTGCGGGAACAGGGCTGGTTAACACCAGCTTTGCGAATGATAGTGCACCGGTCACTCTCAGTCAGCTTCCGCAACTGGTTCAGGAACCGCAGGATGCCACGGTGAGTGAGCGCGTCACTGCGCGATTCACCCGTTCTCACTATCGTCAATTCGATCTTAATGCGGACTTCTCAGGGAAAATCTTTGATAGATACCTGAATATGCTCGATAACAGCCATAATGTATTCATGGCTTCCGACATCGCCCAGTTCGCCGACAAGCGCGGAACGCTGGGAGAAGAGTTGAAATCCGGTCAATTGGTCACGCCTTACGCACTGTATAATCTGGCGCAGAAACGTCGTTTTGAACGCTACGAATATGCCTTGTCCGTGCTTGAGCGGCCAATGAACTTTACCGGAAACGACTCGATTAACCTCGATCGTACCAAAGCCCCGTGGCCGAAAGACGCCACCGAGCTGGACCAACTTTGGGACCAGAAAGTCAAGTATGACGAGCTGAACCTCAAACTGACCGGTAAGAACGATCAGGAAATTCGCGATATTCTCGGCAAACGCTATCGATTCGCCATGAAACGTCTGACGCAAAGCAACAGCGAAGACGTTTTCCAGCTAATCATGAACGCGTTTGCCCACGAAATTGATCCCCACACCAACTATCTGTCACCGCGCAGCACCGATCAGTTTAATACCGAAATGAGCCTGTCTCTGGAAGGTATTGGTGCGGTTCTGCAGGGCGATGACGACTATACCGTGATCAACTCGATGGTAGCAGGCGGCCCGGCGGCCAAGAGCAAAGCCATTGCAGTCGGTGATCGTATCGTCGGCGTTGGGCAGACCGGCAAGCCTGTTGTTGACGTTATCGGCTGGCGTCTTGATGACGTTGTCGCGCTGATTAAAGGTCCAAAAGGCAGCAAGGTGCGACTGGAAATCTTGCCAGCAGGTAAAGGAACCAAGACCCGGACTATCACGTTGACCCGTGAAAAAATCCGCCTTGAGGACCGCGCCGTGAAGATGACCATCAAGAAAGTCGGTAACGAAAAAGTTGCCGTGATGGACATCCCAGGATTTTACGTTGGCCTGACCGATGACGTTAAAGTTCAGCTGCAGAAGATGGCCAAGCAGAACGTTAACAGCCTGGTTATCGACCTGCGTACCAACGGCGGAGGCGCGCTGACTGAAGCGGTTTCTCTGTCTGGTCTGTTCATTCCGAGCGGTCCGGTGGTGCAGGTACGTGACAACAACGGTCGTATTCGCCAAGACAGCGATAACGACGGCGTGGTGTACTATAATGGCCCACTGGTGGTGCTGGTTGACCGCTACAGTGCGTCGGCTTCCGAAATCTTTGCAGCCGCTATGCAGGATTACGGTCGTGCGCTTATCGTGGGTGAACCTACTTTCGGTAAAGGCACCGTTCAGCAGTATCGCTCTCTGAATCGTATTTACGATCAGATGCTGCGTCCTGAGTGGCCTGCGCTTGGCTCCGTGCAATACACCATCCAGAAATTCTATCGAATTAACGGCGGTAGCACGCAGCGTAAAGGCGTAACACCTGACATCGTCATGCCTACTGGCCTCATCGACAACGACGTCGGCGAGCGTTTTGAAGACAACGCGATGCCTTGGGACAGCATTAATCCTGCGACCTATACCAAGACCGGCGATATGAAGCCGTTCATTCCGGAATTGCTGAAAGAGCACGATGCGCGCATCGCGCAGGATCCAGAATTCCAGTATATTCAGCAGGATATTGCCAAGTACAACGCCAACAAGGACAAACGTGACGTCGTTTCTCTGAATTTCGCTCAGCGGGATAAAGAAGACAAAGAAGACGATGCTATCCGTTTGACTCGTTTAAACGAACGCTTCAAGCGTGAAGGCAAGAAGCCCATCAAGTCTCTCGACGATTTGCCGAAAGACTACGTTGCGCCGGATCCGTATCTGGATGAAGCCGACCACATTGCCGTTGACCTGGCTAAGCTTGAAAAAGCGCAGGATACTAAAGGCAAGTAAGCTGTCGTTTAGCCGTTGTCAGTCAAACGGTTGTCACAAAATGAGTAGCGCACTTCGGTGCGCTATTTTTTTGTCTGCTGTTTGCCGAGCGAGGTTGTCTACAAAACGCTTCAAAATGTAAAGTATTGTGAATTGTCGGCTTTGGCGGGTATTGACCCTTGAATCCTGCGGGGAAGCCCATAGGATCAGGTTATGCTGTCTGATAGAGACGGTATCAATGTAGTAACAACGACAACAACAATGAGGAAGTATTAATTTTATGATGCGTATAGCGTTGTTCCTGTTAACTAACCTGGCGGTCATGGTCGTTTTCGGGCTGGTGCTCAGCCTGACAGGCATCCGTTCCAGCAGTGCAATGGGACTGATGATCATGGCCGGTCTGTTTGGCTTCGGCGGCGCGTTCGTCTCTTTGCTAATGTCTAAATGGATGGCGTTACGCTCGGTAGGTGGGGAAGTGATTGAGCAACCGCGTAACGAAACCGAACGCTGGTTGATGAACGTAGTCAGCCGTCAGGCGCAGCAGGCCGGTATCAAGATGCCGCAGGTTGCCATTTATCACGCGCCAGACATTAACGCCTTTGCAACCGGTGCACGTCGTGATGCGTCGCTGGTAGCAGTGAGTACCGGCTTGTTACAGAGCATGAGTCAGGACGAGGCCGAGGCGGTCATCGCCCACGAAATCAGCCATATTTCTAACGGCGATATGGTTACCATGACCCTGATTCAGGGGATCGTGAACACCTTTGTTATCTTTATCTCACGTATTCTCGCGCAGATTGCTGCCGGATTTATGTCGGGCGATCGTGAAAACGAAGAGAGCGGTAACGGCAACCCGTTGGTTTACTTCGCGGTTTCTATGGTGCTCGAGCTGGTGTTTGGTATTCTTGCCAGCATCATCACCATGTGGTTCTCGCGTCACCGTGAGTTTTACGCCGATGCCGGTTCTGCAAAACTGGTTGGCCGTGAGAAGATGATTGCTGCGTTGCAGCGTTTGAAAACCAGTCACGAGCCGCAGGAAGCAGGCAGCATGATGGCGTTTTGCATCAACGGTAAATCCAAGACCTTTAGCGAGCTGTTTATGTCTCACCCGCCGCTGGATAAGCGCATCGAAGCCCTGCGCAGCGGTCAATATCTGAAGTAAGTCTTAGGATGAAATAAAAAAGGCCCGGCAATGATTGCCGGGCCTTTTTGCTTTCTGTCGCGGGTCAGACTTTTTGCTGGCTGACCGATTTTTGGGTCATGCGCATCACGCTAACAATTGCACCGGCCAACGCCAGCGAACCGGCCAGAACTAGCGAAGCGTGCGTGCCGTGTGCGCTAAACAGGTTGAACATCAGCGCTACCATTGCCGCACCGGTGCTTTGCCCCAGAAGACGGGCGGTACCTAACATACCGCTGGCACCGCCGCTGCGGCTGCGCGGCGCAGACGAGACGATGGTGTGGTTGTTCGGTGACTGGAACAGACCGAAACCTGCACCGCAGACTATCATGCGCCAGATGATGTTCAGGTGCGAAGGGTGGTCGGGTAATAGCGCCAGTGAATATAGACCCGCTGAGAACACCACCAGTCCGATACCGCCGAGAATACCGGCGTGATAGCGTTCAACCAGACGTCCGGCAATCGGCGCCATGACCATGGTCGCCAACGGCCAAGGCGTCAGCAGCAGACCGGTTTCGACGGCGTTAAGGCCCAACGTATTCTGTAAAAAGAACGGCAGTGACACGAAGGCCAGCATCTGTGCCGCGAAGGAACACATCGAGGTACACAGCGACATAGTGAAAATAGGAATACGCAGTAAATCGACCGGCAGCAGCGGGGAGGTTTTGTTCAGCTGGCGACGGACGAAGAACCAGCCGACGATGACCAGCACAATCACTTCAGCGAGGATCAGCAGGCGGTTTTGGCCCTGCGCAAAGCCGCTGATGGCGCTAATCAACAGACCAAAGGTCAGGGCGTTCATCAGGCTGCTGATGAAATCAAATTTTTGGCCTGAAGTTTTCACCGGGTTAGCCGGCAGGAATTTCGCCGCCAGGCAGAAGGCAACCAGCCCAATCGGCAGGTTGATGGCGAACAGCCACGGCCAGTTCGCGAATGACAATACCGCCGCGGCCACGGTTGGGCCTGCCGCCGAAGACACCGCCACAATCAGCGCATTGATCCCCATTCCACGGCCGAGGAAGCGTTGCGGGTAGATTATCCTCACCAACGCGACGTTCACGCTCATAATGGATGCCGCACCGAACCCCTGCAATATCCTGGCAAAGGTGAGCGTGGCGAGCGAGTCAGACAGCGCACAGGCCAACGAAGTGAGGCTGAAAACTACAAGGCCAATCATATAGATACGGCGATAACCAAAGATTTCACCGAGCGATGACAGCGAAAGCAGCGAAATAGTGATCGCTAATTGGTAGGCGTTGACTATCCATATAGAAGAGGCGGGGCTGGCGTGAAGATCCTGTGCGATGGTCGGTAAGGCCACATTGGCGATAGCGCCGTCTAAAACTGAAACGGTGAGGCCCAGCGCGATAGTCAGGATCGCCCCATAGCGTTGTGGTGCGGGAAGTCCGTCGGAAACCGTGGTTGTCATGTCTGATTGTCAGCGTTGTGCTAGTAAGAGAGGGGAATATTATCACGCTAACTACCCAGCGTCTGAATCTGCAAGCCAGTCATCATCTTTATTAATTGTAACGAGAATTAACATTTCACTCACATGCGCGCCTTGCGCTTGGTTTAATTTCATAGAAATAGCGTTCCATTTTTTATGAAACAAAAAAAGTATCCGACGATTGTTTATGGAATAATGGGGCCAATAATATACAAAACAAAATCCAGGCAGGTAGAGAGACTATGGCTATTGCAGATCTTGATAAGCAACCCGATTCAGTATCCTCGGTACTCAAAGTATTTGGCATTTTGCAGGCCCTGGGTGACGAACGCGAGATCGGTATTACGGAGCTTTCACAGCGCGTGATGATGTCGAAGAGCACGGTATATCGTTTCCTGCAAACGATGAAGTCTCTCGGCTATGTCGATCAGGAAGGGGAGTCGGAGAAATACACGCTGACCCTGAAACTGTTTGAACTGGGTGCCAAAGCGTTGCAAAACGTTGATCTTATTCGCAGCGCCGACATCCAGATGCGTGAGCTTTCTCGTCTAACGCGTGAAACCATTCACTTGGGTGCGCTGGACGAAGACGGCATCGTTTATATCCACAAGATTGATTCGATGTATAACCTGCGCATGCACTCACGTATCGGTCGTCGTAATCCTCTGCACAGTACCGCTATCGGCAAGGTATTGTTGGCCTGGGGAGAACAGAACGACGTTCAGGCAATATTGGCCGAGATGCAGTTTACCCGCAGTACCGAAAATACCCTCATGGATGTACCAAGTCTGGTGAAGGTGCTTGAGCAGGTGCGTGAGCAGGGTTATGGCGAAGATAACGAAGAGCAGGAACAAGGGCTGCGATGCATCGCTGTACCGGTGTTTGACCGATTTGGTGTGGTAGTGGCAGGGCTAAGTATCTCGTTCCCGACCATTCGTTTCTCGGAAGAGAGCAAACAGGACTATGTCGCGATGCTGCACACGGCGGCGAGAAATATCTCTGAGCAGCTCGGTTATCACGATTATCCTTTCTAAAAAATTTCCGGCTTAGGCTTAAAAGAAAAACGCTCCCATGATGTGGAGCGTTTTTTTTTGTGGTGCCAAACGAGGCTGGGAACAATAATCACGGCCAGAATATAAAGAGTGCGAGCCTGCTTCTGTTCCAGAGAGTAAAGCCGGCGACGCTTGTTTTAACGCCGTCTTGACAGGCTTTAACGGTCTCGATTAACGGTGCGCCAGTTCGGCGTGTTCTTCTTCGTCCATGACTTTTTTATCGGTCAGTTTCAGCAACTGGCTGGTAATAGTCCCGGCGGTCATTGAACCACTGACGTTTAACGCGGTACGGCCCATATCTATCAGAGGTTCGATGGAGATAAGCAGTGCTACCAGCGTCACCGGTAGGCCCATCGCAGGCAGTACGATCAGTGCTGCGAAGGTTGCACCGCCGCCTACGCCCGCAACGCCCGCTGAACTGAGCGTGACGATACCGACCAGTGTGGCAATCCACATCGGTTCAAACGGATTGATACCCACGGTAGGTGCGACCATCACCGCCAGCATGGTTGGATACAGGCCAGCACAGCCGTTCTGACCGATGGTGGCACCAAAAGAGGCGGCGAAGCTGGCGATTGACTCAGGAATGCCCAAACGACGAGTTTGTGCTTCTACGCTCAACGGAATGGTGGCGGCACTTGAGCGACTGGTGAAGGCGAAAGACAGCACCGGCCACACTTTACGGAAGAACTTCGCGGGATTAACGCCGGTAAAGGACAACAGCAGGGCGTGGACGGCGAACATAATCGCCAGACCCAGATAGGAGGCGACCACGAAGCTGCCGAGCTTGATGATGTCATGAATGTTGGAGCCGGCAACCACTTTGGTCATCAGCGCCATCACGCCATAAGGGGTCAGTTTCATCACCAGACGAACCAGCTTCATCACCCAAGACTGCATGATGTCGATGAAGGCAAGCACCTTAGGCCCTTTTTCGGCATCGTCTTTCACCAGCTGAAGCGCAGCAACACCGACGAAAGCGGAGAAAATCACTACGCTGATGATTGAGGTTGGGCTTGCACCGGTCAGGTCGGCAAACGGGTTTTTTGGGATAAATGACAGCACCATCTGTGGCACGGTCAAATCGGCAACCTTGCCAATATAGTTGGTCTGAATAGCGGCAAGACGTGCGGTTTCCTGCGTGCCTTGTACCAGACCTTCGGCGGTCAGGCCAAACAGCTTGGTCACGAAGACGCCGACCAGTGCGGCAATCAGCGTAGTGAACAGCAGCGTGCCGATGGTCAGGAAACTGATTTTACCCAGTGAAGAGGCATTGTGCAGGCGGGCAACCGCGCTGAGAATAGACACAAATACCAGCGGCATAACAATCATTTGCAGCAGCTGTACGTAGCCGTTACCCACAATATTAAACCACGGAATAGAGTTTTTCAGAATAGCGCTGTCAGAACCATAGATCAGCTGTAACGCCAGACCAAACACCACGCCGACCAACAGGCCTACAAGGACTTTCTTTGCCAGACTCCACTGCTTGCGGCTCGATTTTGCCAGCAATAAAAGAAGGACAACAAATACCACTACGTTTAGTACGAGCGGAAGATTCATACCTAGAGCTCCAGAGATAACTTAACGAACAATGCTTTAAGAATGCTGCCTTTAGAAGGGGGCACCAGCGTATTACAATGCGCGTAGATTACCAGATAGGCCGGAGGGATACTTATAGCCAAAAGGAATAGGCTATTACTTTGGGTTATATCTAGCCAATTGATTGGTAAGTAATAATTATTTTAAGTGCCCACAATGTGCCCTAGCTTTGATGTAAGGGCCGCATTGTTCGGGATTCATGCATTCTTGATAACTAGACCTTTTTGTCGTATAGTGTAACTACACAACTACGGTGCATCGAACATGATTAAGAGCTTCAGACACAAAGGATTGGAGAAGTTTTATAGGACAGGCTCTACTGCGGGAATTCAGGCTATGCATGAATCTCGGCTGCGAAAACAGCTGTTCGCGTTAAGTAAGGCTAAAAAACCTTCTGATATGAGTGCTCCGGGATGGGACCTCCACCCATTGAAGGGTAACGAGGCCGGTGTGTGGTCTGTGTCGGTTAATGGTAACTGGCGCATGACATTTCGTTTTGATGAAGATGGCGATGCTGTCCTTGTCGATTACCGCGATTATCACTGATGGAGGGTGCTATGCATATGTTTAATCCGCCGCATCCAGGCGAGGTTCTGCGGGACTATCTGGAAGGGGTTAGCGTCACAAACGCAGCGATTGCCCTGAAAATTACACGTACTCAGTTGTCTCGCATTCTAAATGCGCACGCGGCAATTACTGCTGACATGGCGCTGCGCTTGTCTTCCCTGCTAGGTACGAGTGCCGAGATGTGGGTCGATATGCAGTCTGAATATGAGTTGTGGCAAGCATCCCAAAAGCCTCGCCCAATTATTGAGCCGCTGCAAAGGCATTCCCTTTGTGCATAAAAAAGCCCGCAGTTTGCGGGTTTTTTTGTTTTATCTCGATCACATGATGCGCGACGAAATCCAGACGAAATATACGGCGGCCACCCTGTTGGCCGGTTGTTACCCCCTCTGTCGGCGAGATCGTCAGCAGATCCAGACCCGCAAGTTTTTGCAAAAGTAAAATTACATTCAAATTGTCGCCAGCCCTTGTGGCGCAAGTGTTTGCTAATATCACTGCATTTTTAAACTGGGTTCAGGCTATCGGCGCGAACGGGACAGAAAGTAAAGAGATCCTTGGTAAAACATTATGTTATCCAACGAGTTAAACCTCTGTTCTTCACGTTAAATTGCAATTCCCTGCAATATCTTGCGCTGGGTGCAAATTCCATCAAGTGCCAGAACCCCAGCTACGGCGCGGGTTGGGGGAGGGTTTGCATCAAAATTCTTTTGCAAAATTTTTAAGATCCAATTCGTGCAGGCGGGAGCGGTGTAGCGCCGTTTACGTCATGGATCCGCTTCCATCTGTGTGTTTCTGCTGGCGCTGTGGGGGGTGGTGAGGCGAACGCAAGCGAGGCCGAACAGTGTCGGCCTTGGCGTGGTGCGTTCAATGGTGGGCGTTATAGATCGTTTTACAAGTGAGGGTGTTTTGTAGGTTGTTTTGTCAGGCGATCAACGGGCCATATTTTGCTGTAAGGGCGTCAGCTTTAGCCGCCGTTGCGGTGAAGTCCCCGGCCTGCTGGCTGGTGCCGGTGTTCGGGTGCGTGTGCCTTGCTGTCAGCTTTGCCAGTTCGTTGACGACGTCCAGCGTGTCAGTGAGCAGGGTGAGGACGTTGAGTTCGTCCGTGCCTAGTCTAACAACCGGCGCAATCAGTTGTTGTGCCTGGGCGACACTGCGACGGATGCCGGTAATTTTCTCCGTCAGTGCCGCGCCGACCGTTATCGCGGCATTGCCAGTGATGGTATCGTCCAGATTAGCGCCGACGATTCGCTTTGCATTTTTACACGAAACGTTCAGATTGCCCGCTGTACCGATGCTGAAATCCCCCTCGCTGACGTGAACCACGGCACCGGCTAACAGCGTGGACGTACCCAGTACGGTGGTTTTGTCCGTGGCCTGTATAGTTGTTTCGCGTACTACCAGCGTGCGGTTTTCATCGTCAGCCTGAATCACGCGGGTCATGGAGGTTTCTTTGATAGTCTGGTCCGTCTGGCGTTCCCAGTCACCGGCGACCGTGACGCGCTGTGATACCCCGTCGCGCTGCTGTTGCAGTTGTTCGCCCGGCTTCACGGCGGGCAGGTTTTGCCCCTGCGGCATAGTTTGGCGCACAAAGGGCTTATCCGGGCGGCCGTCGGTAAACCCGACCTCTACCAGCGTGCCGGGCGGGGGAAAGTGGAACATGCCCGACTCACTGCCGGCCATCGGTAACGGCAAGGGAACGGCGGGATAAATCGGCGTATCTTTGGAGGGATTACCGTCTCCGTCGAGCAGCTGCAAATCGACTGCAAAACGTGGGCGAAAGGGGTTGGCGATGTTGCCGGTTGATACGTCTTCGCTCGGCGCTTCGACGCGGGCAAACTTGGGCAGATGCATACCGGATGCCAACTCCGGGTATACGCTTTCGACCTGGCGCTGAATCGGGGATTTCTGCAACGGCTGGCCGGTAGCCTTGTTGCGCGGCTGCCAGGTGATCGCCATGTTGTCATTTTCTAAACGTACCTGGTTCAGCCGGTGGTCGTTGACCTCGGCACCGGGGCGCAGGCTTTGAATGAGTGGCACATTCATGGAGTTGCCGCCCGCGCTGGCTAGGCTAAACTCGCTCGGTATCTCGACCGACTTACCCGCAAACATGCTGTGCGCCGATGCACCGACATAGACGCTACCATCCGGCAGCTGGTACCAGAGATAATCTGTGATGGAGAACGCACGGCCCATGTTGGCTAAAAGCTGGTATCCGGTGCCGCTGTGCGTGAAGTGAGGGATTGGCTTGTCGGCATAGGCCGCACCGGCTGGCGGCGCGACGTTTAGGCCGCTTTGCTCGCTTAGCCAGTCGGTAATCTTGCGCAGCGTCGGATGCTGGAACGAGCACGGCCACAGCTTATCGAATACACCGACCAGTTCCCGGACAAACAAACGTTGAAAGCCGTTTTCAGAAGGTTGTGACCGTTCAACGTAGCCGGTGAACCAGCGCAGGACTAAACCGTCATAGCCAACGTCGAGACGCACCACTTTACCGGTGTAATCGGCCTCGGTCTGGGCGGTGATAAATCCCCGACCGCAGGCGTTTAGCTCGAGCAGCAAATTGACGTCGACCAGATGAATAGGATCGCTTGAAAGAAACAGCCGTTTAATTGGTTTCATATCTCAGTTATCCGAGTGCGTCATTGACGGGTTTTAACACCTTCTGCTCGAACCAACTCATTTGTTCGGCATCCTCGCCCGCTGCGGTCCCACTGCCACCGTTACCCCCCTGTTTTGTGCCGGGTGTTGCATTGCCTTTGCGGGCTTGACGCTTTTCGGGAACGCTGTTTTTTTCACGCAGGGTAAAGGTGACTTGCCAAGCGAGGCGATCGGTTTGAGGGGTGGCATCAATCTGGCCGGTGAAGGTGCCTTCACGAAAGTTGATGGCAGTCGCCGTCTCGTTGGCGATGCGATAAGTTTTCAGCGCTCCGCTGGCTGCGGTGGCCGATGCCAGTTGAAAAAGCCGCTGTAAAATAGCCTGGTCGTCAAACGTGACCAGGCCGGAAACGCGCAATTCTTTGGCTTTTATGCCCTGTTCTGCGGTGGCGGTGCTCGACGTCTGCCCGGACTGGTCTTTTTCCTGAAACTGCATGGAGGGCGACACCAGCATGTTTTTCATGTTAATGCCTTCGCCATCAAGGGCGAGTAGCGCAGCCTGGCTCATTAATCATTTTCTCCAAATCAGCAAGGTTTTCACCCGTGAACATCATGGCGGCGGTATACACGGCGGTGGCCTGGGGGATATTTTTCATTAATTCGATGGCGGCGGCGTTGAGGTCGCCGGAATAGGTAAACGCCCACACGTTAGCTCGAGCATCTTTTAGCTCACTCAATCCAAGGCCGATGGATGTCAATAAATCGGTGCGTACTTTTACGAAATTGACGATTTGCGTCTGCAAGCCTTCAGGGCTGGTGCTGCCTTCGGCGGTCAGTTGGGCGGAGGCAATGCGTTGGGCATTCATTGCGGCCCGATGGGTAGGCACCGACAGCGGCACGGCGGCGGGTAACCTATTGGCAGCCTTCGCGGGGAGCTGCATTTTGACTGCACTCAACTCGGCGGCGGCTTTTGCCATGCGGCTCACCTGGGTAAAAGCGGGGGCAGGGAACACGGAAGCCAAACTGTTTAATTCCTGCATAAAAATGTCATGAGTATTTTCGGCAATCATCAGGACTATCATGTCGCCAGTACCTCCGCTGGCGATCAGCTTTTTAGCCAGGTAAGTCAGGGCATTGGCCGGACTCAGGTACCCGCCTGAATCCGTTGTTTGCCCCAGTCCATAAATCCACGGATGCGCGGGAACAACGGCGCAGGACAAAGGGGCCATATCGTCGGCGATGCGCAGAACGGATTTACGCCACATTTGCAGGTTTCGCAGGCCAATCAATCTCCGGGGCAGTAGAAACATCAGTACGACTGAGCTGTAAACGATAATTTTGCCAAATATCCAACAGGCTCAGTTCATCCTCCGTTGCCTGCTGGCTTTCTTTGGCGAAGGTCAGCATGTGGATATTTTCAGCCGCGAGCTTCATCTGCTGTTTTTTAGTTTGTTGAGCTTTAACAATTAGAGCGTCTTTTTCAGCTTTATTATCTTTTACCCACTTTTTACCGTCCCAAACATCAAATTCGGAAGCAGGAGCAACAAGGGTTGTGCCCGTGTGGAGTGGCCCAATGTCACGCACGATAAAGCTATTGCCACTTTTGTGGTCATACGCCACTGCGCCCCGAAAATCCTGAGTTATCTGCCACTTCTCACCGTCAAAAATGACCTGATGACCCTGTTTGGTGACAGGAGGCTTCTGTGTGGTGCAGTAGGCAGGCAGGCCAGTATGAGCAGGAATATGGCAATCACTCGCACCAATATATTCATTAGTGGCGGCGTTGAAATTAAACACTTTAATCGTCTGCGGTGTGTCGGAAAATATGAACATTATGCGAGCCTCACGATGAAGTTAAATGCGATATTTTTGACGGTGTTTTCAGCTTGCCCGCTCGGGGCGATGCGGATGGTGTGGCTGTGTACACCCATATCGATGTAGTGATTATGCCCACCGATATTGGTCCAGTGGTCGTGCCCGCCGATAAAAACGCTGTGCGCATGACTTCCTTCCCAGCTGGTTCTATTTTTCTCGTACCATCCCGTGTTGTCCGTTCCCGTTCGGAAATCTCCCCACTTGCCGCCAGGTGCAGCCACTCCGCCCAGATGGTCGTGCCAACCTTGCACGTCGGTGGTTTTCGAACCATAGTCGAAACCGGTTGAGACCTTAGACCCATAATCAAACCAACTAGTTGTTTTGCGGCCCAAATCGGTATTGTCGGCGCTGGCATCGTGCCCGTGAGATTTAATGGCATCCATCTCAAAGGAGAGCGCTTTGCGTCCTCCTACGGGCGTACCTTTAATCACCTGGCCTCGCAGGTCGGGGATAACGCCGGAGGGATAGGCATTTGCCAAAAGAGGATAGACAGTTTTATCAAACTTTTGGCCGACCATTAGGGCCGTGCCTGCTGGGGTTTGGTCCGAAGGCCAAGGGATGGGCGCGCCCACTGGGTATTCATAACCGGTTAAACCGATAATTTCCCCAGCGGTGACTGTGTCTTCAACGGCTAATTTACCCAACTCTAAATTTGTACGGCTTTTTGCCTTGTCTTTTAACGCGGCTAAATTGTCATCTTTACGCAAGTAATCTTTATCGGATTGCTGCTCACTCAGGGAGTGTTTGGGACGAAGGTCGGTGATAACGCCGTCTTTAGAAATATCGGCTATTCGAAAAACGTAGGTACCGATTCGAACGGCCTCGTTAAACTGGTTCTCAGGGAGGATTTTGAACTCAATATTCGGCTCATACTTACCTGTTACAGTACCGATATAAGTGATTTCAGCTCTTACGTATGCGGGTTTTTTGGGGATTCCTATGTACTGATTTTTTTTCAGCGCTACTCGAATTCCGCCAATGTACGCCACCCCTTGGGTGACATAAAACTGTGACCCGGTCTTGGCGACCAAAAAGCCGGTATCAAAAAAGGCACCCGCGCCATAAATATCTACGTTCGCCAGCCGCGCCTCTTCATCCATTCCGGCCAGACGAACGGTGAAATCAATTTGCCAGGACTCAACAGGAATACTGATTTGCGTTCCTGCTTTTGCGCCTTGGTATTCCATCAGCACGGAACGGGTGAGTACGTTACCTTGCTGGCCGTCGGCGTTTTTGATTTTACGCTGAGTCGGCGCGTGAACGATCGCCGCAAGGGTGGCCGTAGTTTCATTGATTAACCCTATCCAGTTAAATTCAAAATCCCCGATATCTGCGCCAATGGTTACCGAATACACCACGGAATTATCATTAACAACGCCGACTTTACTGACCGGCTGTCGATAAACGATTTGACTGTCATCGGGCAGCGTTTCGGTGGCATCAATCGGTTTATTGATGTCTAAATCTGGCACAAAGGCAAAAATAAACGCATCCAGCACAACCGGCTGATTATCGTTAGCCTGTTGTGATTTCCACTCAACAAAAGCCTTAGTAATAACGGTTTGTGACATGTTCTTCCCCTACAAGCTGGCGCGGAATGTCGCGCTTGATTCTGTGCGGATATCGCCCAGAGTGACCGGATAGCAAATATATTCTCCCTGGTACTCGCCTGCGCGAAGGTGTACGCCCAGAGAGGTAATCACTTCAAACCGGTAGCGGCGGCAAGTGCGACCATATTGGCGGATGATTTCCAGCAGCAAGGCGCTGTTTTCAGCGATTTGGCTGTCGGTTACGTGCACAGTAATCACGTCCCAATCGATTTCCGGTTGACGTTCCAGCAGTTCGACATAACCAATGCCCAGGCGCTCAAAAATGGCAATAAACCCGGCAATTTCGCCCGCGTCCTGCGCGTTGATAAAGGCGTAATCAACCCGTCTGCGGTACAGGTCCAACGGCTCGCCGACGAATCGGGTGACGTCGCGCTCATAGGCAATAAGGTTTAACAGCGGCTGGGCGCAGGTCAGTGGGTCAAACTGATTCAGCGGCCACGTGAGCCACGCATAAATCCGCGACCAGAAGGTGACACTGGCGCGGAGTAAAATGGCCGGCTGTCCGCGGTCGAGCCACGATGGCAACGTCAGCTTGCCCAGCCGTTTAATAAAATCTGTCATTGGCAATCTCCACCGTCAGATTTTGCAGGCGCGGGACCGACAGTTCGCTGACGACGTCGGCCAGTGAGAAACTCAATGAGTTGATGACCGGAAAGGCTTTATGTAATTCGCGGCCAAGATTCGAAAATGAATAACGCGAATACGGGCAGGTCTTTTTTACGTTGAAGTTGCTGTTCTCACGAAACGCGCAGCGGATCAGATTTATCACGCCGGTTTGCAGTGCGGCCAGTGCTTCGTCGGCCATGTTCTCTTTGCTTAACACAAACACGGTTACCGCCAGATTGTGCTGTGTTTCCGGCAGGGCGAAACATTGCATATCGTCGCCGTGGCCGTGGTGGCCCTGGCTGTTGATGTAGTCATTGACCGCATCGACAAACGGCGGTGATATCTCGCCGCTGTCGAGCAGCAAATAGGCGTTTGCGGTACCCGGTCCGCGCGGGGCGTCGTGTTTAAAGAAAATGCGGTCGACGCTCAGGCCCACGACGCTGGCTATCATGCTGCGGTAAATGGCATCGGTATGGTAGTTGCCCACCAGATTGAACTGGTTGCGGGTGCGTTCACGCAGTTCATCGTCGCTTTCCTCCACTGCGCCCGGCGTGGTCAGCCAGTCGTCTTCGTTCTCGACGCTGGCAATGCCTGCAACAGCGACCGGTAAAATACGGTAGTAACCCGGCGCAAGGTTGTAGCCGCTGCCGGTCCCAGTGGCGACAACGGGTATCTGGGCACTTGCTACTCCAGCGGGTAACGTTGTGTCCTGCGTTACGGCCAGCGTGAAGATAGTGCCGTTGATGCGCTCGGTCTGCACCTGCGTGCCAGCCGAAACAGTGACTGTGCTGGCTGCATTGGTTTTATAAAAACGCACCAGACCCGCCGCCAAGCTTGCCGGTTTCGGGGTGAGGTTCACCGCCCAGGCCAGCATATGCAGCATCTTTCCGGAAGCGGTCGCCACAAACATATTGCTCAAAACGATGTTGACCAAAGCGTCCTTAAGCCACATCACCGGCGCAGTCACAATCTTGCTAATCAGACGCCAAAATGGGGACATATTTGAAGTGTTCGTAACAAAGCCCGCGGCCTGAACGATAGCTTTAAACTCGGCTTTGACGTCGTCTTCCGTGGTCGGCATCCCGCTGTCACGCAGGACCTGTTCAAAATCGACTGTCGGTTTCTCAGTCATAATTCACCCTTGTGCTGACTGGGCCGAAATCATAGGTTTCGGCAGTAATGTAAAGACGCGAAAGCCTTTCTTCTGTAATGACGATAGTTCCGGGAATCAGGCGTTCATCATCTTCGACTAATATCGTGAGTTGGGTTATCACGTCGCCGCGCATCGTGGGGCTGCGCTCGCTAATCAGTCGCGCGGTGATGCCGCTTTCTAAAATGCTGTGAATAATGTCCTGGCCGATGCTGGCCCGGTTGTTGCACAAACGAGGCTCGCCGCCGCTGTCTAAGGTGAAATCGCCTTCTGTTATCAAAAGGTCGAGGTAAAGAGGTTCGCTGTTCATCCTGCGTTCATTTCCTGCCATTCGGCCAACTGGCCGGGCGTCATACCGTTTGTGGCATTGATGTGGATATCTCCCCACGACCTGCGGTTGTCGACCGTGTTTCTGCTGTCAGATTTGACCTGATTCATCAGTCCGTTGCGAGGCAGTGAGCCACCCGTGCTGTTGCCGGTTAACAGTGATTGGCCGCTGAGTGCTGGGGCCGTGGGGCTTGTTGTTCCGGGTAGGCTTGTTGTTTTCAGGTCGATATTGACGCCGGGGATTTTATTCAGCTTCTCGACAATCCAGTTGTAGGTCGACGCAAAGGTGTTTTTCAGGATGTCGAACAGTTGGCTAAATACGTTGCCGATAGTGTCGGCAAACCCTTCAAACGCGGCAACGGGTGAAAGGCTGGTGAAGAAGGCGACGGTCATGTCCCAACCTGCGGAGATACTGGCCCACGCGTCGGCAAATACCTGACCGACGTCCTCAACCACGGCCATCACCCACTTGAATGCACCGGTTTCCATGATGGCGGTTTTCAGTTCATCCCAGCGGGTGACGATGTACCAGATACCCGCCGCCAGTGCGGCCAGCACCAAAATAACCAGGGTGATCGGGCTGGTTAAAAGCTGCATGGCTACGCCTGCAAACGTGGTTGCTACGGCGTAAATGCGCATGGCAAGCGCACCGGCTTTTAGTACGCCGTTCCAAAGCATCAGGGCAATGCGACAGACGCCCGTCCACACGGCAAGGAGTTTGGACTGGATCCACAAACCGGCCAGTCCGATGCGTGTCGCCAGCAGCGACGGGCGCAACAGGTTGAATGTCCAGGTTAACGCCTTTAAGGCACCCCCCAACATGGCGGTGATGCCTTTCAGCCCCAGCATGGTAAAGCCGAACACTCCCATGATGATATTCACGGCTGCACCGGCCAGCCCGAACGACAGCACGGCCAGCGTGATATACCCAATCCAGCGGGCGATATTGGGGAACATTTCAAGCCAGCGGGCAAACTTAGAGCCGACGGCGGCCACCTTGTTCATCAGCGGGGTGAGGATAGGCATCAGGGTGTTACCCAATGCCACGCGGATGGCATAAAACGTGGCGGTGATACGTTCCCAGGGGTGTGCCATGCGCTCGGCCATTTCCTGCGCCCGCTTCATGCCATCGTTGCGGCCTAGTTCGGTAATGCTTTTGTTTAAGGTGTTTTGCTGGCCATAGAGTTTTTTAATCACGTCGGCACCGCCGCCAAATGCGGCATCAATCGCTTGCTGGGCTTTGACGTTGCCCTCAATGCTTTGGCCGTATTTGTCCTGAATTTTTTGCAGGATATCGCCCATGGGCAACATCTTGCCGGTGGCGTCTACAAAGCTCATACCCAGCTTTTGCGCGGCGGCGGGAGCGCTGCGTAGGAACTGCTCATACACGCCGCTGGCCTCGGTACCTAATGTGCGTGAGAGCGTGCCCAGCACGGCAAACTGTTCTTCCATGCTGACTCCAAAATCGGCACCGGCGTTTTTAGTGCCTTCCATCAGCGCTTGCATAGTCTGCATTTTGAGGCCGAAGTTTTGCACCATGTAGCTGGTTTTACCCGCCAGCTGTTCGGCAAATTCGACGTGTCCCAGGCCGGACAACTCGCGGTTAAATCGTGAAGCCATCGCGCCGATGTATTCCCCGGCTTCTTCACCGCTGGCTTTTACGCCTGCTGCCAGGGTGTTGGCCGCCACGGCGACACGCGGCAAATCTTGCTCGGCGAGTCCGACCATCGCACCTTTAATGGCATAGCTGGAAGTGATCACGTCAACCGCGCTTTTACCGTATTTCATGCTGAAACGCAGGGCAGAAGCAGACAGCGCGTTGAGCGTTTCCTCGCCCACGCCTTTGGCACCCACTTCTGACAGTGCAGCATTCATTTCATACGCGGGACCGACCACACCCTGAATGGACCGCACGACCGCCCACACGGATGCTGCGCCAATGCCGATTTTGGTAAATGACGCCTGAGACTTTTCCGCAAAGCCCGACAGTGACGATTGAACCGTCTTGAGTGGGCGCGTCAACTTGTCAATTAGGCTTAAGGTAAAATCCAGATGGCTCATGTCATTTCCCGTTTAAGGCAATCGCGATGCCTTCAGCCGTTTTGTAGGCTTTGGTCTGTGCAAAATATTCATCCAGCCATAGGGCGCGCGCGATGCTTTCTTCGCCGTCGTCCGCATGGGGCAGGTAGTAGCGGCGCAGGGCCAAATACTGTTCGGCGGAATTGGCGCGAATGGCCGCCACCCGCGCCGTCAGTTTTTTATTTCAATCTCAACCAGCGGGGAGTAAATCGAATTGACCTTCTCCACGATTTGCAATTCCACGCCGGGATATTCATCGGCCAGTTTGTTGAGGGCTTCTTTGGTGTCCGCTGTCACAATGCGGCCCAAATAAGTCACCATCGGCGCGATTTTGTTAGTGAGCGTCATTTCGTTGATCAGGCCGTTGTAGGCGGTTTTGTTGGGTTCGAAAGACAGGGTGACACCGGCGACGGCCAGGGTGATCACATTGGTTTTTATCAGGCTCATGGCTCTAAATCCTTACGTTGTCGAATGATGCCCACCAGGGCGTTATGTCTTACCGCGCAGGCGGTATAAAGGTTTGTGTACGCAATTAGCGTCGCATCAAAGTCACTGCCGGTCGGACCTAAAAGGCGAGGCAGGGCGACCGAGCATAGAGTCAGCTGATTTTCCTGATAAGGTTCGCTCGGCTTTATCAATACTTTCGTTGAACAGCCGGACATACCCATCAGAAGCACACACGTTGCTAAACACCGGTTTGATAATTTCCGTACGGATTTCTCGCTCGGTGTGGGTTTCATTGGTTGTTAACTCCGCAATTTTGGCTTCCAGCGCCTCGCCCGACTTGCGGGTGATTTCGGTCACTGCCTGCCGGGTTTTTTCGGCTGACTCATTGGCGGCCAGTACGTTCTTTGCGTTGTGCCAGCCATGCGCCCCCCAGCCGAAACAGAATACGGCGGCTAACATCAGAAGCAGCCCCCAGGCGTTGCGCATCAGCGCACCCCGTTATGTTCAAGGCTGAAATGATTGCCGTCCGGTCTGGCTTTAAATCGACCGCCCCAGCGACCGCCCAGGCTTTCCCAATAGGTGCCCAGCGGTAAAAATGCCGAGCTGTCTGTCTGCCAGACCCCGTTAATGAACAGGTTAAAATCTATGGCTAAACGTTGGGTGTGCAGGCTGTTGGTGATACCTGCACCATTTTTGGCGTTAAGCTTTGCCTGTTCCGGCGTGCGGAACGCTTCTCCAAAGGTCAACCCGTAACCATTGTCCGAAGCCCAGATAATCAGCTTGCCAATCATTACCGTAAACTGTTGTTGCTTATGATTTAGCGTCATGATGCTTTGTCCTTATTCCGTTTAAGCCAATGTTGAACAGCGGCCTCAACGGCGGTATGACCGGCGATCCCCAACATGCAGGCAATGCCAATGAGCGCCAGTTCGGGGAGATCGCTAAAGTGAATCAGCGCGATGCCGGAAATTAACGAGACGGCCGAGCCTAAAATAACGCGCCCGATAAAGAGCCTGATTGAAATCGGCTCCTGACCAACCAGCAATTGCCCGACGCCAATCAGCGCACCAATCAGCACCAGTTTTGAAAACAGGTTTGTTTCACCGTTTGGCATAACTCATCCCTTTAAGTCGCGCGTGTCGCGGGCGGAAAGATATGGCACGCCGTCAATCGCAATAAAGTCCGGGCTAGTCACCATGAATTTAATTTTTTTGGTGGTCGCTTTGGCGTCACTGGGCGTGATGCCCACCACATCGGTCAGCATCGGCACACAGCCGAACACCTCAATTTTTTCTTCCTCATTGCCTGCGTTGCCGTAAAACAGGAAGTCTTTTTCACCAATGCCGCGCCATGACCCTGCGGCACGCGCAACGGTCCCGAATTTTTTGAAGTTCAGCGCGTCGACTTCGATTTCAACGTCGGCGCTGACCGCCCCTTTGACATAGCCGTTAGGTACGCCGCGCGTCTGCACGGCGGCGCTGTTGTCGGTGATGGTCACCGTGGCGTTTTCAACGTGGATCATGACGCCGTCATAGTTCACATCGAAGGACCCGCCGCTAAGACGTTCTGACATGATTTAGCTCTCCAGTGAGGTGTCGAGTTCGATGCTCACGCTGATTTCTTTCGCGCTTTCATACGGTCGCACCACAATAAAAATTTGCACCTTTACCGCTGATGCCCAGATGATGGCAATGTCACCGGCCTTGGGAGGCTTCACTTCGCCCGGAAATTCAATCCCGTTGATTTGCGAGGCGATCGCCATTTCGCGCAGCGGCTTGCCGAAATAGGTTTCGTGGGCGGCAATGCTGCCCGGCGTGCTGTTTAGCGAGCGGTCGGCGATTTTCGGTATCGCCCGCAAACGCACTTTGCGCGAGGCTTTATCGACAATGCGCACGTTCTCAATGGTCTGGTAATCGCCGCCTTTGACGTCGAGCGTGCGACCGTCTGACCAGTAAATTCCGGCAAAATCGTGGTACCACATTGGCACGCTGTAGCGGTTGGCTTCCAGCGCCTGCAATACTGCGAGGTCGATTTCGGTGCCGGTCCCGTCAACCGGCAGGCTGTCGTTGCCCAACGCGGTGACGGCACCGGTGGCGACGCGGGCGGGGCTGTCTGCGACGGTCACCGAACGGTTGCACAGCCGACCGGCCATCACGCCGGGTTCGTTGCCCCAAAGGCGCGGTACCAGGCAAACACCCTGTGAGGCGATTTTGCCCTGTAGCGTAGCCAGGCGGGTGATGTATTCGGCCCATTCCTCGGTATCCTGCGGACCCTCGACAGACAGCGCGAACCACACAAAACGGCCATAATTAGCTTGCAGGAGGGTGCGCAGCTCCGTGGCGCGGTTGATGGTCGCTGGAACTGAGGTGTCAAATGCCAAGACAACACCTTCAACGGATGCCACGTTCTGCGCCAGTTTGACTGCGTTCATCCAATCCTCATCCGGCTTGTGATCTGGCTCGGTGGCGACCGGTTCTTCCATCACGTGAACGTAGGCAAACCAGTTCTGACCGGCGTTGATGCTGGCCGCGCTAACCAGGCTTTTTAACAGACTCTCGTTTTCTCCCAGCGCTTTATCAAGGTCGCTGCCGGTGTTTAACGGCAGCGTTTTGCCAACATTCGTATTGCCATAGCCGACAAACAGGACGACGCGTTCGACGTCGGTCGTGGTCCCGTTGTAGCGGTTAATCTGACTGACGGTGACGTTTGGCCATGTCATGGGTTTACCCTCTGATGTCCTGTGCGTTGACGTCCCAGCCGAAGCCAATCGCCTGCAATTGACGCGCAAGTATTTTGTTAAACTCCTCAAAGCTCACGCCTAAAAAAGCACGAGCAGGGAGGTCGATGATCCAGCGGCGTTTGGAGGGGAAGCCGCGTAATTTTCTAATCAAAAGCCCAGCTTGGGCCATGCTTAGGGTTTCCATGATTTTCTTGCTCGATGACTTTACCCATCTTTTGCCCTTGCGCACTTTGTAGCCAAGAGACCGTAATCTTTTAGCCTGACGGGGCAGTGCAGGCCTGTTGGCCTGCGGCTTGCGCGGTGCTCCGCTGGCGGTCATGTTGATACGTGCGCCACCTTGCTGGGCGGCACCGACTATGCCCGCCGAGATAGGCTTCATGCCGTTGCGGTAGTTGCCGCCTTTCAGGTAGATACGCACGCCCTGAATTTCAGGCATGTCGCGCACGGCCAGCAGCTTGGGCAAGCCTTTCAGCATCTTGCCTTTGCCTTGTTTACGCGGTGTCCACGGTGTGCCGTCCGGTGCGGTTTGGTTACGTTGGTTCCGCTTGGCCGCCACGATGATGCCCAACCTCGCTATACGGGATAAAAGGCGCTGGCGCTTTTTCTGCGGCAAGTCAGCGGAGGCAAGCGCTGCCTGCATCTGCATAAACTGCTTTTTATCCAGCTCACCCCGGATCACGATTTATCACCGTGTCGAGTCACGAACTCGGCTTGCGTTGCCGTCCAGACTTCGGAATAAACTACCTCCCAGCGTTTCCCCTGTGCCGGAATGGTGCCGTTGTCGTTCGGTTTCAGAATAATTTCATCGGCCACCGGGACAACTACGTCCAGAATGCAATAGCCTTCGTCGTCAAATTCCGGATCGACCGTAGGGTCGGCAAGTTGTAACGTGCCGTGCAGTTCGTTGGCGTGCTCGTTTATCCAGGTGAGCACCAGTGCGTAAACTTGCCCTGGCGAACAGACGCGAAACGGAAAGCGATCCCATGACAGCCGCGCGTTATATCGCAGTACGCCAATGCGTTTTTGACCCAGTCCCAGCGCCTTGCTATTACGTTCAAGCTGGCAATCATCCATCGTGCTTTCAAACATCTGCATGACGTCGGGCGGCAGATTTTCAGTCATAAATGCCGTCAGGCTGTCGAGTTGGCTCATATCAAATGCACCCCAACGCGCGGCAGGTTCAGCATGTTGCGCATCACGAAAGCGGCCTCAGCCAGCAGACCCGCGCGAGTGTCATTACTTTCCTGCCCCGAATGTGACTCACGGCGGCCAATGGTGGCAAACTCGCCCAACAGATCGGCTTTCGCCCTGGCGTAGACCGCCTTTTTGTATTGCGCGGTCAGCTGGTTTTCGCTTCCCATCGTGGCCCCCGGCACGTCGATAGCCATGTCATAACCCTTGCCAGCCCAGTGAGTCTCTACAGGAGACAACGTTTTGTTTACCTCGGCAATCGCCGCCAGTACCGCCAGACCTGCGGTTTCCGGTGGCAGGTCAGCGGGCAGGGTGCGCGACTTTTGAAACTCGCCCAAATTCAAGTCCGGCCAGAACGTGACGCCGTTGGTGATCGCATCAGACTGATACGTCACTTTTTTGCCGCTGACGCTAAAACTTGGCGAATCATTCATTGGCTGACCCTCTGTTACATAGTGAGAAGCGGGCTAACAGTTTCCACGGCCATGAAGCCTTTACGGGCTTTATGCCTCCACCGCGCCCGCCCCGGCTTGCCGGTAGTCTTTATTCCGCCGTGAGACCATTAATACGGGCCTGAATTTTCCCGCGCATGGTCTTCACACCGGCGTTTCTGTTATATTTTTCAGCCTGCGCCAGCAGGGCGTCTGCCTGTTCCAGCGTCTCGACATCTTCCACCACCGTGGCGCGAGGTTCGCCGTTGTGGTCACGCAGCAGGTATAGCCCGGCGAACTTGAACCACTTGGCATTAATCTCTTCATGCAGTCGCCAGGTATCTTGGATGTTGGCAAATGTCCGGCTGAAATAGGGTTCAATACTGTGGCCGCAGGCGGCCTCGACGTTGGCCCACGCCAGCACGGTGTCGGCAATAAATGCGGGCATCGTGCTCTTGAAATTGTCTGGCATGGTCTGGCCTTCGTTGATGGCAATGTCTGCCCAGTCGAGCGCCTTTTCCAATTCCCCCGTGTCGAGCAACCAAATCACGCAGTACACCAGGGCCGGATTGGCATAACGCTTATCTCCGGCGATATACGCCTCCACTGTCGGCAACCAGCGCGGCAACAGTTCGTCGCGCTTCATCTCGACGCGGTCTTCGGTGCGCGGCAGGTTGCGCAGGTGTGCGACATCGCTTTCCAGCTCCAGTTTTAGCAGATGGAAACTGACCGGCGATGCAGTTAACGCCTCGCGATTGTCCAGCGTTTCGGCGGCCTTGATGCGTGCGCGGTGGCGCTGACAAGGGGACATAGCCATCGTTATTCGTCTCCACCTTGTGCCGGTGCCGGTTCTGTCTCACCGGTTGCCAGCGTCAGCTTGTCGTAGGCGGCATACAGTTGGTCATGTTCAACGGCGTAGCCTTCCATGCGCAGATAGCTGTTTTCAAAGCGCTTACGGTCGTCGTTCCACTCTGCTTTACGCTTACGGGTACCCGCCTGCGTGTAGATATGCAGGTTATCCAGTGTGGTGACGATCAAACGTCCTTCTGGCATAAACGGCGGCGTGTAGGCCATGCGGCCCGCAATTTGACGGTTGATTAACTGCGCGGCCACTTTCTCTGTTGGGCGGTCAACCATGTTCATCATCGTGGTGGCGTCAGCGCCGATAAGGTCAGCCGAAACCAGTACCACCAGACGCGGGTCGTTGCGGAACGGCTCGTAAATACTGGTATGCACCAGGTCAGTGACCGCCGCGTCAAGACCGACAAAGTCAGCACGCGTCCCCCCGATGGTGATATCACCGGTGATGACCTGTGCAGCCGATCGCGCCTTCACAATCTGATGCCACCCGATGTTGACGTCCTCCCCGTTCGGATTCGCCTCCGGGTCGGTATTTTCGGCTGCATTTGTACCGTTGAAAGCCACACGCAGCATGTCGAGCGCAAAAGACTCATTGCTGAATGCCTGGATACGCTGGAAAAACTCTTCTTCACTGCCTGAGTTGGCCCAGATAACCAGCAGCGAATACGGCAGGTAAGAGCCGGAATCTGTTTCGACCAGCTTATAGTCGTTACCGTCGACGCCCATAGGGCGCGAAAAACGGCCGTCTTTTTTACGCCCGGTATAGATGCCCGGTTTGCCGGTGCCGATGACCTGGCCGCTGATTTGGTCGACGTCCATCACATTGACCAGCCGCAAGAATTCGGACTGTTGCAGCAGTGCGTCGCGCAGCAGCGTTTCTTTTGGCGGCGTCAGCGAAAAATAACGCGAGGTGTCCAGTGCACCGTTGGCCTGTGCCAGACCTGCGGCATATTTTCGAATTAACGCCTCGGCTTTGGGGGTGAGTTGCATATGTGTCTCTCTTAAAAAAGGAGCGGGCTAGTACCGGTGCCGGGCCTAGGTAAATTCGAACGGTGCTTTACTGCCACCTGGCGCGTTGTTCGGGCGAGGCGTGCCTTTACTTTCCTGCGTCGATAGCTTGGTTACGACGTCCGTCAGTTGGGCGGAAAGCAGGGTGAGTACGTCCTTATTGCTGTCCATTTTTCGGCGTGCGCTGAATTGACGACGACCACGGCGTGAGGCTTTTTCCGGTGAGACGTTGAACGATTTCATGACCTTGGTCAGATTGGTTTTTGCCACGCTGAATTGTGCCGCAACGACTTCGTCTTCCGGGTTCTCGGCAACGTCTTGGGCCAGTTCGGACACTTCGGCGGCGGCATCGGCGATTTGGTCGGCAATCTCGGCCACTTCATCGGCGGCCAGTTCTGGAGTGTCGCTGGTTCCTTCACCTTCTGCGGCGGCCTGACCGTTATTCAGCAGTTGGATCATTTGCTCCAGGAGGGCTTTTAATTCATCCATCTTTTTATCCTCGCCCTCGTTGGGCTTATCGGTATTAGGTTCTGGTGTTGGCGTGAAATCTTTACGAGTAGAAAATAATTTTGACCATAAAGAGGGTTCTTTTTTATAAGTCTTTAATTTCCCCAGACTGAATGTTTCTAAATTTCCGCGCTCGGCGTCTTTCTCTTCTCCCGCTAAGTGAAACTTAATTTTTTCAGTACCCAGACTGGCCGGAATATCGGTTACAGCTAGACCCATTAAATATTCACGACCACTTCCGGCAAAGTCGCCCATAAATTCGGCGGAGGTAAATAATTTTTGTCCGTCTTCATTGGCATATATTAAAAAACGGTTTGGAATAAGCTGGGCATAAAGTTTTATAACGCCGTCCACGGTTTCAGTTTTTAGCGCATCGACTTCGCCCAGGTTGCAGGTGAACTCCCGTTCTGCATATTCATGCTGTGGGTGATGTGGCCAAATGAGCGCGGTGTAGGTGTCGCGGCTATACGTCTCTGCCGCATCAATTAACCATTGCGGTTCGATGGTACGACCGTCAACAGCCTGTCCGGACGAGGCAATACAAAGCCATTCAGTACGGTAATTAGATTGCGACATAACAGACCTTAATTAATCAGTGAAATTGATAAGCGTTATTCTGTGGGAGGCAGTATTGCGAAATGAATAATGTCGTGCACCCGCTTTATTTCGGATGCATTCGGTTATATAGGCATAACCACCTGTTGCCGAAATTTAATAATAATTTGGTTTGTTTTTCATCGTCATAATAACCCTATGGCTAAATATTCAGATGAAATAAAAGAGGCGGCCCGCGCGTTATATATAAAACGCTGGTTACCTAAAGATATTGCGCAGGAATTAAACCTACCGCCACGTACAATTTACCATTGGGCTGACGTTGGACAGTGGGCTGGCATGCTGCCTGCTGAATCTATCGAAGAGGCCATTGCCCGCCGCGTTAATCAGCTAACTAACAGGGAGAAGAAAACCGCGCTGGAGTTGGAGGAGTTGCGCGACCTGGTCGCCGCTGAAGTGAAATTGAAAGGCCAGCGCAATAAGCACACCGAAAAGATGGCTGAAATTAAGGCCCGCAGCGTGGCGGCTTATGAGGGTGATAGTACCGGCGGCGAACCAGGCGAAAGGCGTAAGGGCAGATACCGGAAAAATGATGTCTCCAGCATCACACCGGAAATGCTGGAAAGCTGGGCGAATGAGCATCTGTTTGATTATCAGCTGCACTGCCGCGACCACAAAGATGAAGACTGGCGCTTTATCCTGAAAAGCCGCCAAATAGGCATGACCTACTATTTTGCCTGGGAAGCATTCGAAGACGCTGTCCTCACCGGCGACAATCAGGTGTTTTTCTCAGCCTCCCGCGCCCAGTCCGAAATCTTTCGCGAATACATCGTCCAAATTGCCCAGCAGCATTTTAACGTCACGCTGACTGGGAAAAATATCCGTCTCAGCAACGGCGCAATCCTGCGTTTCCTGTCGACTAACGTCAGTACGGCGCAGGGGTTTAACGGCCATCTGTACGGCGATGAGGTGTTTTGGATCCCTAAATTCACCCGCCTGCATGAAGTGGCATCGGCAATGGCGACACATAACAAGTTTCGCACCACCTACTTTTCGACACCCAGTGCCAAAACGCATCAAGCCTATGCGGTGTGGTCGGGTGACGAATGGCGGACTGACGACGCCAAACGCAAGGCGGCGGTGTTCCCGAAAGAGAGCGCCATGCGGCAGGCCGGGCAACCGTCACCGGATGGAATTTGGCGTTATGTCATCACGATGGAAGACGCCATCGAGGGTGGCTTAGGGGCGCTGGTCGACATCGAGCGCCTGCGCAACAAATACAATCCGACCGCGTTCGCCATGCTTTACCTTTGCCAGTTCGTCGACAGCAAAGACGCCGTATTCAAACTGGCGGCCCTCACTGCCTGTGAGGTTGACCGCGGCATCTGGGGCGACTACGACCCAAACGCGGCGCGACCCTTTGGTAATCGCGAGGTGTGGGCCGGTTTTGACCCCTCACGCTCGGGAGATAACTCCACCTTTGTGATAGTCGCACCGCCGATTGAGAAGGGAGAGCGCTTCCGCGTGCTGGAAATTCACCAGTGGCAGGGGCTTAATTTTAGCTGGCAGGTTGAGCAGATAAAACAGCTTATGCGGCGCTTCAATATCACTTATATCGGCATCGATACGACCGGTATCGGCAAGGCAGTGTATGACCTGGTCACCAAGTTCGCCCCGCGCGAAGCACGCGCCATCTTGTACAGCGTCGAAAGCAAAAACCGGCTGGTGATGAAGATGATCGACACGGTCGAGCGTAAGCGCATCGAATGGGCCAAAGACGCTCAGGACGAAACTAAAAAAGAGCGCGCCGAAATCCCGGCCAGTTTTATGGCCATCAGGCGAACCACAACGCAAAGCGGTAACGCGCTGACGTTTGTCGCCGAACGCTCAGACGCCACCGGCCACGCGGACGTTTTCTTCGCTATCTCTCATGCGGTGATTAATGAGCCTCTCGACTTTGAATTTGAACGCCCGTCTACCTGGGCCTTTGCCACTGGATTAGCAGCATGACAAACAAAAAACGCAAGCACGGCAGGCAGCGCGATGCTGCCGATACAAAACCCAAAACGTTTACAGCGGGGCATGGGAGTGTGATCACCTTCGGTGAACCGGAACCCATCCTGACGACAGGCACCGATTATCACAATATCTGGTACGACAATGATTATGACCATTGGCGGCATCCTATCGACCGGCTGGCGCTGGCGCAGTTACCCAATCTCAACGGCCAGCACGGAGGCGTGCTGTATGCGAGGCGCAATATGGTGGCTGGAGGATATCTGGGCGGCGGGTTGAGCACGGATCAGGTCGAACAAATGGCCTTTGATTATCTGCTGTTTGGCGACGTGGCGGTGCTAAAAATCCGTAATGTCTTCGGTCAGGTTATCGACCTGTTGCCGTTGCCGTCGCTGTATCTGCGGTGCAGGAAAGACGGGGCGTTTGTGGTGTTACAGGAAGGGCCATCACTGGTTTATGACGCGTGCGACGTGGTGTTTTTTAAAACCTATGACCCACGCCAACAGGTCTACGGCCTGCCGGATTATATCGGCGGTATTCACTCGGTATTACTCAACAGTGAAGCCACCATATTCAGGCGTCGTTACTATCATAACGGTGCACACATGGGCTTTATTTTGTATGCCAATGACGCCAATATCACCGGCGAGGTTGAAGCGGAAATTAAAAGCAAAATTGAGCAGTCCAAAGGGCTAGGCAATTTTCGCAATATGTTTGTGAACATTCCCAATGGGAGCGCGGAAGGGTTAAAGCTGTTGCCGGTCGGCGAGGTGAGCGCGAAAGACGAATTCGCCGGTGTTAAGGGCATCACTGCACAGGACATTTTTACCGCCCACCGTTTCCCTGCTGGCCTGGCGGGGATTATTCCGACCAATGGCGCGGTAATGGGCAACCCCGAAACGGCGCGTAACACCTACCGCAAGGATGAAGTCATCCCGCTCCAGAGAAAATTTATGAATGGTATTAGTGGCGACCGCGAGATCCCCGCGTACTTGCATCTTAATTTTGACGTTGAAATCCCGGTAAATAACCTTGAACAGGGCGAAAAATGAGCACGCTTAAGCTAAAATCACCCCCACTGTTGGCGCTGGCGTGCGGGGTAGTAAACATGCGCATTTTTAAAATTAAGTGTCCGGAATGTGATTCACCGGCCACCATTCGTAAATCAGACTGGAAAGACAAGAAACTGGCGGATTTGTACTGCGCCTGTTCTGAGGTTGAATGCGGCCATACTTTCGTTTTCAATGCGACGTTCTCGCACTCACTCAGCCCCAGCGGGCTGACCGGTAACAAGCTGGTGAAGTTCTTGATAGAGCAGTTGAAGCCAGACGAACGGCAATTCGCGTTAAACCTGCTAAATGGGCAAGTAGTTTAAATATAGCCCCCGTTTAAGCGGGAGGCTATTTAAAAGCTCGTTGAGGCATATCTATAAAAGAAAAGTTTCACAATAAACTTTCAACTCTAGTGTTTTTGTTTTTTCTCGTTCGAACTTAGCTTTATCATTTCGCCATTGACGAAGTATGTCGGCAGGGGTTAATTGTGTGGCTTTGTCAATTTTTAAGGTGCTCTTGTTTATTTTTTCATCTAGGTTAGTGAGTTTTTCGTTTAAGCTAACCAGGCTGTCCTCAGGTGAAAGTTGTATTTTGAACTTTCTAATGGCATCAAAAATTATCTGAATTTCCTGACTTGTTTTAGAATGAACAATGTTGTAGTTGTTCTCACTGAAAGCATGATGCTCTTGATTTTGGACACCCCAACTCAAAAAGTTGGTTTTTATTTCGTTAATGTTTTCTAAGTTTGCTCCTAAACTCTCTATGAGTACGGCATACATTTTTTCTAGACTAATTTTTATGAAGTTCGGCTTTTGATAGTCTCTTTGTGAAAAACTAGCAGTGAGACTTAATCCTGACTCAACACAATGTTGCGCCGCTAAAGATTCGAACCAAATACGGCAATAAATCAGAGCTTGCCGTACATCGTAATGTTCCAGACTATCCGATATTTTTCCCTCAAAGGAGATGTCTCGTTCCTCATAGTGAATTCCATGAGAGTAACAATTGAGAATGAAACTGGCAAATTCACCATTTCCTAAATGTTTTTCTCTATTGCTGTAAAGTTCCCAAAATAATTTATCATGAGTAGTTATTATTTTTTGGGTTTGCTTGATGTATGGATCTGTGAGGAATGTATTTATAATATTTGATCTATGCTCTGTATCAATGGCATTAACTACGTCATCAAAAACTATAAATTGAGATCTTTTCTTTTTTGCTAAAGCTAATAGCACAGAAAGACCTAACGATTTAAGGTGGCCTTCGGAGAGTCGAACAAAGGCATCTGCGTGCTCACCATTAATATCCAATTGTATTCTGTACGATTTCAATGATTCATCAAACACAAATGATATTTGCTCTAGTTTTTCACTGTCATCATCATGTTTATTAATCTCATTATAGTAATGGACTATTGAATCCTCGATTCCTGCAAGGATTTCAGCTTCCTTTGTTCTCTTATACAAGTATGCAGCATTGTAAAAGGTAGTGTATTCATCAAACAACTCTTGTAAAAAAACATTTTTTTCACATTCGGATTTGCAGAGTTCTTTTCCCCTATTAATTTCCTTTAATACTTTATCGAAGGCATTTTTTTTATTTTCCTTGTTCTGAATTTTAGAACGATATATAGCAAGGTTATCATCTATTTTTGAGGTAATTAAAGATATGTGTTCTATTTTTTTATTTAATACTATTAAATAGTTATCTACGTCTTTGATTGTCGCGTTATGCTGTCGACTTTTTTCGTTGTATTGTTCAATGTTGACGCATGCGTTTATATATTTATTTAAACATGTGAGAGCATTTTTTACACCTTCATCATGACTATTTATTAAGTTATCCAACAGTTCTGTTATTTGATTATAATCAAATTTAATGATTGTATTTATTGGTGATATAAGAAAGGATCTGATATTCCCCGCTAGGATATCTTTAAACTTAGTGATTTTAATTTCAGTTTCGCTACGACACTTTTGCAGAGTTGTAATATGTATATATGATTTTAGAATTTCAATAGAGTTTTCAAGAGGATTTGTAGTTACGTGATCTATAGGGGTTTTACACAGTGGGCATTCAGCATGATCAGTTCTTTCAAGTATTTTCTTAGATAAAGTATAAAGGTTTATTAAATCATCATTGTAAGCGATTAATGTAAGCTTATGGTCCACTTTTTGTTTTCTTTTTATTAAGTTCAAAAGCACTGAAACAATACGATTTGACTCTTTATTAGATATCTCTACTGATGGCTTTCCTTGTTTTAACTGTTCTTTCTTACCATTAAGTTTAATTAAATGTTTTTTAAAAAATGGTATTTTTATTCTCACGACGTTATCTAAATATCTTTCGCTAAGATTTTTATAGTCACATCCTATTTTATCTAATATATCTAGCTTTAGGTTCTTTAGTTCTTCTTGATTTTCATCAGATGCTTTGCGATACCTAGTTAAAGTTTCTCGGAGTGTGTCAAGCTTTTGCTCATGTATTGATTTTTTGAAACTCTGAGCATTGAAGCTCTTTATTCCTACAAGAGAGTTCAAAAATGAGTCAAATGTTTCTAATCCAACGAGAGCAGCAAGAACATCACGTTCACCAAATTTTGTATCACTAGAACCTAGCAATGAAAACTCTTGCAGCCTATTTCTATCTATAAAATTAAATTTATAATCGGTGTTGACTTGCATTTCATTGTTTGAATGGTCTAGTAACGAAATGGTATGTTTTCCATTTCTTCTAATGTAATTTTTAATTGATGTTTTTCTTCTCCCTGCTTCCTTTATATCTCCAGTTGTTTGATATTCTAGGGCTTCACATAAACTGCTTTTCCCACCTCCATTTGGAGCGAAGAAAATATTGTTCAGTTTGTTGAAGTGTATTTTAACCCCTCTGTCTTCATCGCTAAGCTTTCCAAAGCCTCTAAAGTCTGAAACTTGTAATATTTTTATCTTATTTGCAGAGCGAATTGCATTAATTTGTGGCGCTTGATGAGTCTCATAGAATTTTTTATAGTTATCAACCCAGCGAATATATTTTTTATTGTCGAGAATTTTTTGATTTTCAATAGCATGAGTGAGTCGGCCATTAATTTTGTTTGCTGTATTTTTCTTGTCAATAAGTAACCATGCTAATAGTTTCCTTGCGGAATTTTCTGCGTTGTAATTACTGTAAAGAAACTCAGAGATATACTCGTCCATAGTATTCCTTCAATTTTTCAGTATATAAAGATTCTTGCCGCTAGAGGAGATCCCAGTACACAAAGCATAATATTTTATTCACCAGTTAAAAGCGATGTATTACGTGACAAGAGGTATAGAATTATGAAATAAATTTAATTATATCAACTAATTATGGTGTATTTGCAACGTACTGCCTTTTCATGAAAAACTTGATGGGCGAAATTTAAGGTTAGAAGAGTCATCTTTTCTTAGTATTTTTGTTTGCGTACGAACATATGCTTTTTTTCGAAAAATTAGAGCCGTTATCGAGCGAAATTCTGTCTTCATCTCCTAAGTTTTTGTTTGAAATTTTACCTAACGTAGAGTTATTGACAGAACTCCAAGGGACGGCGGGGCCGTCCGGCAAGGTCAAAAAATCCCGGTTCCCGTGCGGCTCTGCGGCGGCCTGTGTTTTTTGTTTGGCGACAATCGTCCATGTTTTTAACCGCGTACAGACGCGGGAATCCTCGCCCAGACGCGGCGAGAAGATACCAAAAATCTTCTCCGTTATTTCGCCGTAGGCGTTAGGCTTCTCGGCGTCTTCATAGGCGAGGCGCACGACATAATTGTCGCGGGGAATGAGGACGCCGCCCTGGCGAATGATGTAGGTTGCAAAACAACCGGCGTCAGCCGCTGCCATTACTGCATCCATCCCTTCATCAAGCAGCAGCTTTTGGCCAGGCTTGAACTTTTCAGATTTAATCAGGTTGCCGACCAGCTGGTTATTCAGCTTGCGTAGCTCACGCCAAACGGTCACCGGTGGTGTGCCAATCGGCTGGTACTGACGGATGCGGTGACGGGATGCCCACGCCATTGCCAGGCGGGCGGTTTCCTTTAACGGCTTGCCGGTGTCGTGGTCTTTCTCCCCATCCAGTGCATAGCCGTCGATGTTCTTCGAAATGTATTTCGCGATATAGGCCGTGGCGCTGCCCTTTTTCGGGTCAAGGCGTTTAGCCGTGAATCGTGCGCCGGTGCGTTTACCCAGCTCTGCGCGGTCTTCCTTAATGGCATAACCGCGCATGATTTCGGTGATCGCTTCGCGTTCGTTTAACTGCATAAATAACAACAGGTGCCAGTGCGGTGTTTCATCGTGATGCGGCTCGGCCACGCGGAACCCATACACACGCAGGTCTTTGCGGCCCAGCTTTGCGCCGATACATGCCCAAAGGTTGGTAAGGTATTTTTGCGCCTGCTTCACATCGCTGTGATTCCATTTCGGGTTACCGTGGCCGCTGGCGTTGGTGCAGTGGTATTTCGACGGGCAGGTGAGGGTAAAGAAAACGCCGACGTCGCTGCGTGACTGGGCAACGTATTCAATCCCTTTCATACGTGCCATCAACTCATGGCGGCGAATGCTGGGATTACTGATACTGGCATCGACCATTGATTCCAGAGATATCCGGTTTCCTTCGCCGTCGTCCAGTTCGTGAGACTTGAAGAATTCGCGGTTCTTCCTGCGCTGATCAAGCCAGTCGGCCAACGCATCGCGGCTAATGTACGGCGTCGCACGTTTGTGGATGCTGCCGATCGCGCGGAGTTGGTTTTCCCGCCAGTCGCCACGAAGCCGCCACAATTGGTGCTCCCACCAATCGGGGTTTATCAGTCTGTAAAGTGCAGACACAAACACCGCACGGTCAAGCGGTTCAGGGGGAAGAACTGCCGGATTGAATAACGGGCTGATGGCCTTCCAGAACGGTGGCCGCACGCGCAGCGCGTGAACTTCCACCGCGATATGACGATAAATAAACAGTAATTCAGCGTCAGGCAGGGCGGCGGCATTCCCACCGCGTTCTTCAATGGCCGTTGTGAACATTTCATTCAGGCGTCCGGCAATTTCGTTAGCCAGGCTTTTGACTCGGGATTTTGCGAACTCGGCGAGGTGGCAATATGACGGGCGGTAATAGGCGATGAATTCAGAATCGTGACCGGTGCTGACGCCATGATATTTGCGGACCTCTTCCAGACGCACCAATGCATTCTTAATCGTGCCCATCAAAAACGCATTAGTGTGTTTAGTCCCACGATTGGTGCGAAGCCAGGTTATTTTTTTCTCATAAGGCGATCGGATGAAAAACGGCTGTTGCTGGAATTTTCCTTCCACACCCTGTGGGGATGTTGACCAGTTGGCCTGTTCTCGCTCGTAAGTGCTGCGCTCGATGGCCGCGCGGGTTTTTAACAGATCACGCAATACGGGATTAATGTCGTCGAACCTGTTGACGCCTTTCTTGTCCAGGCGTTTGAGGTGTGCCACAACGGCGGGGTGAGCTTCGCATGCAACGGAACCGGGTGCGGAGGATGCCGGTGTCATGTCGACGCCGATCGCTTTTAAAGGCTTATTCCACGGGAAAGCCCCGACGAAGTCGTCAGACTTGCCAGGGCTAAAAGGGGGCGAAGGAGAAGGGGCTGAGCGTCCTCTGTTATAAGCCTTATGATTAATAGTGAACTCCCTAATTTGCTAAATTTAGGATGCAGAAATCCCGACGCGTGAGCGCCTGTTTAATTTTTAGCTGTGTTTAAATATCTATAATTCGGTCGGAAGCAGAAATATAATCAGGCAGTGCGTGGCCCCATTTTGAAAGGCTATTCATTGAGCCAATGATTGCTTCTCGTTGATGTTCACTAAAAGCCTCGAATGGCTTACCGATATCAGACGGTGAAAACAGTCTCGGATGACGGCGATTGGACAGCGTAAGTATCACAAACTTGAAGTCGTCATTACCGGCATTAAAACGACGGCTTGCAATGTTTTCACTTCGCTTAAAAAGCCTGCGAACCTTTACTTGAAAATCTTTAAAAGGTAACGGCTCAAGTTTATGATTATTAGAAGGCAATTTATAACCCCCATGATTACGCAAATATACCCATCAGCCGGGTGAACCAGCGGCGTTTATTGCGAGGCCGAGATATAAACGGTACTCGACAGCCTTTAATAAATTTCACTTCGGTGGCTTTCGGCTGAAATAATCGACCATTGGGGGCTTCAATCCATCCGTGGTGATGCGCGCGATGTGTGATTTGCTGACCGTGAGTAAGCATAGAAGCTATTGAGGGGCAGGGAATATTTCCCATGGTTAAGCCTCGTCGGTCGTTTCAAGGAAAGGTCTTGGCATGGCTTTAGACTTGTTCCACAAATCGGCAGCCGTTCTAAGCGCAATGGCTTCTTTGCTGGCTGCGTAAGCAGCTGCGCGAGCTAGATCTAATAGCATTTCAGTAGCCCAATATATTTCGCTTTCTGAATGTGCCGGGGCTTTTACCGATGCCACTAGTTGACGACGCTCGTACATGTTTAACACTTTATTTGCTGCGGCATAAAATGGCGTGCTCATACCGATTTCCCCTTCCGTTGGTGAAGTTCGTCAATGTATCGAGTCGCCTGCGCCTGTGCGTCGAATAATCCAAAAGATTGCTCAATTAGGGCCACTTCGTAGCGGGTGATTTTATTGATAACTGTTTTCGGTCTACGGGTGATGATGAAGCCGCGATATATAGACGAATGGCGGCTCACTTCTTTGATTGAATAGTACATTCGCTCCCCCTATATCCTCATCCGCAGTGCCTCTTGTGCTTCCTCATAGGCTTCAAGGAACTCGTAAACCATGTTCACCTGACGCTCACGGCCAGGCTTAGTTTTGGTTAATATCAATTTCCCTTGATTTGCCTGTTGCTGGATGGTGCGAACAGTTTGTCCTGTTACCTTTGCGTAGGCCGTAAGGGTCAATTTGGGGTAAGGAAGACAAAAAACAACGGGACAATCCGGCAATTTCATCATTGCAGGCTTGGGTCTTTTAATGGACATGGGGTATCCTCCTTGATCATGTTCGGATTTATTCGGACTTCTTAAGGTTTGCATGGTCATAAGGTAATGACCATGCGCTGAGAATAGTCATTAGGTGGTGACCTTGTCAAGCAGTTACGAACATAAGATCAAAGCCATGAGAATCGCTGAGGGGATGACTCAGAAAAAATTTGCAGAGGAAACTGGGATAAGTCTCGGAACAATAAAGAATTATGAAACTGGCCAAAACACTGTTGGGCTCAAAACCGTCGAGCAAATTTTGCGATCCGCCTATTTTGAAAAGTACACACTTTGGTTAATGACTGGCAAAACATCTGAGGTTGCAGGGCAGATAGCCCCGGTTCTTATGGAAAAGGTAAACAGTAAGAAAACGGGATAATTCCACTTAAATGGAACTTAGGTATTTCAATGGAAATGAAAAATAAAATTAAATCGTTACGCCTTGCTGAAGGTCTTAGCCAGGCACAATTTTGTGAAAAAATTGCAATACCGCTTAATATATTAAAAAAATATGAACGTGGTTGGATTCAACTAAATTTCCTAAGTTTAATAAAAGTTACGCAACATCCCCTTTTCGAGAAATACACATTGTGGCTTATGACGGAGAAAACTTCCGAAGCTGCCGGGCAAATATCCCCGGCTCTCTCCCCTAATGGGCAAGACGATATATTCAAACTCCAAATAACCCAAGCGGCTGGTTAGTTGCTTTAAAAATATATGAGAGGTGGGGTAATGGTGGTATTTGTTTTGAGCGTGAAATTTAAATAAAACTCAAGGAATAAAAATTATGGGCAATATATTTTTTGTATATATGACCCTTAAGAATAATGTAGGGGGATATGCATTAAGCGATGCCTGTTTAACTAGGGGTGATGAATATCTACATGGGTTTTGTGAAACGCGTGGTCATTATCGAACGTTCAAAAATGAACGTGTCATTGAGTCTTTAGGGGAGGCTGTGGATTTTACTGAATCTATTTGTGCAACCAATAAGTTGGATTTTAATATTTCTGCCAATAGAGGTGCGTTTTTAAGCGAAAGGAGATATAAAAAATATGAAACTCCTGGAATGCTCGCCCCATCGAATTTTAGTACCACGCCTGAAATATGCTTCACAGGCTTTAAGAAAGAAGATAAAGAGCGATTATCACAAAAGGCAAAAGAAGCAGGAATGATTGTTCGTAAGGACATCACTGTGAACTTGCATTATTTATGTGGTGGCTATAACGCTGGCCCTAAAAAATTAGAGGTTGCACAAAAGAAAGGTACTCTGATTTTACATGAAATAGAATTTCTTGCTCTTATAGAAACTGGCGAGTTGCCAGATGACTATGACGAAAATCAGACTGCGGAGGACTAAATGACAAATAAAAAAGAACTACTCGAAAGACTGGAGACAATAACCGCAGATAGTGTTTTCAATTTCTTAGATGAAAAGAAAGTAACTAAATCCTGTCCGATGTGTTCGAGCACTGGAGAGCAGATTATTTCTGAAACAACAAAAGCATCACTCGCGGAATTGGTCGAGAGTAAAAAAAGGACCCAAACCTTTGTGACCTTTTTTAGGCATACGCCTGCTAAATCGACTGACACCGACGCGAATTATTACTATAAACTGAGTTGTGATCACTGTGGATTCATCACTACTCATGAAATCAGGCAACTCCTCCGATGGTTAGATGAGAATAATCGAAGTATGACTGGAGGAGGTGATGAGTAATGTACATCAAATTAGCGAGCGAAAACGTAAAGGTGTCGACGATATGAATACTACACGCAAAGGTGATGGTGACGAGACTGTCTTAGATGCTCGAGTCGCTCGCCTTGAGGCTGATGTAATGCAAGTTAAGATTGAATTAACAAAATTAACTACGCGTTCAGAGGCGTTCGTGACAAAAGGTGATTTGCATAAAGAAATTAGTGCAAAGACTAAATGGCTAGCCGCGACTCTCATTGGTACTACCGGATTTGCTTTGGCGATAGCTCGATATTTATTTGGCTGATTTTTTAATAGGTCACGTTAATTATGAGTATCTCAAAACTTGAAGGTGGACTGTACCTTGTCGACGTTCGCCCGCAAGGCCGAAATGGTAAGCGCATTCGTAAGCGCTTCAGAACCAAATCTGAGGCGCAGCAATATGAACGTTGGGTCGTTGCTACGCAGAATAATAAAGATTGGCTGGATAAACCCGCCGACCGCCGTTCTTTGGCAGACCTTATTGAACTATGGTGGAAGTATCACGGGCAGGCGATTAAGAGTGGTGCCGACAGTAAGCTGCATCTCTTGAAGATGAATCGTGACATGGGCGAACCGTCGGCACTTGAGGTGACAAAAAGCGCTTTTGCAGATTATAGAGCGACTAAGCTGACCAACGGCTCCAAACCTGCAACGATTAATAAACGTCAAATGCTGTTAAGCGGGGTTTTCACTACCTTAATCAAAGCGGGTCATTACCACTTTGTAAACCCGCTGTTTGGGGTTGAACTGCTTAAAAAGAATCAAACAGAAATGGCTTACTTAAGATGCGATCAAATAAGACTGTTTCTGAATGAGTTGAGTGGGGATGATTTAAAAGTTGCTCGTTTATGCCTGGCTACGGGAGCGCGATGGAATGAGGCTGCCGGTTTACACCGTGATTCAGTTATGAAGTACAAAGTCACCTATGTAAATACTAAAAATGGCAAAAGCCGTACAGTGCCGATCTCGAAAGAACTGCATGAGGAGATAACGGAAGGCACAGGAAAGCAACTTTTCCCAGGCGTGGACTATCCTACAGCCAGGATAATTTTGAAAACGCTTATTCCTGAATTGCCTGATGGACAGGCAACCCATGTGTTACGCCATACCTTCGCCAGTCATTTCATGATGAACGGTGGCAACATCGTCACGCTGCAAAAAATTTTAGGCCACGCGTCTATCGTGCACACCATGAATTATGCTCACTTCGCCCCCGATTATCTGAATGACGCAGTGCGATTGAACCCGCTCGAAAACGAATTTTAGCCGCTGTTTTAAGTATCTTCTCAAGGAATAAAGTGATCCACATTTTGCCCAAAAGGGTAGGATTAGTGGTGCTTATTGAGGCTTTGTCCATCATCTGATTTTCTGCTTTACCCAGTAGGCTCTGGGTGTAGTAAGATTTCATTAAGTCTTCTTGAGAATAGGCTATTACTTTTGGCTTTTTTTTGTATGAATTACGCGCTATTTGGCGGCTTGTTCGCCGACATTAAGTCAAATACTTCAAAATGAAGTTAAGACCGTGCGGATTGACCGCATCAATGATAGGCGTCCAGTTCGGCCAGAACAGGGTAAGTCCGACCATCAGCAGGCAGAAGGTGCGCTCAAGCTGGTTGCCTTTCTGACTTTGGATCAGCGGCAGACGGAAACGCCAGCGGCAGGGCCACAGCAGAGGCACACCCGCAGGAGTTAGCATATCGGCAATAATGTGGCTGAGATAGCCTATCACCATGCCGTGCAGCGCATCAATTGGAATAACCCAGTCATGCGGCAGGCGGGTTTTCAGTAAAAACACCCCTGCGGCGACGGCCAGCAGGCTATGGGTGAATCCTCGATGCCCAAACATACGGGCGATAGGCGCCGAAATCCATTTCAGGCGTTGCCCAAGCAGAGATTTAGGGTGATCGATATCGGGCAGCAGCGAGGTGAGCAGTGAGGCAGGGATAATATGCCACCAGTCACCGTGAGCAAGCTCAGGCGACAGCTCAGCTTTTTTAGCAAAGACTGCGCAAGCAATTGAAAAAATGAGATGACCTTCCGCAGTCATAATGCATCCGAACTGAATAACTGTTATTTTATCCAGTATAGATGAAAGCCTTTTTATGCGGAAGGTGTTACGCTGTAACTATTTGTCAATTATTTGAATAATAAATGAAAAATAGTGTGTCGGTGACAGTGTAATGAGCGATTTTATCGCTATCTTGCCAGCCAGCCGCCGTCTACCGCCAGCGTGTAACCATTAACGTAGTCAGAGGCGCCCGATGCCAGAAACACCACCGGTCCCATAATATCCTCCTGTTCACCCCATCGCCCGGCGGGAATGCGGTCGAGAATCTCCTGACTGCGCCCCTCGTCGGCACGCAACTGTTCGGTATTGTTGGTAACCATATAGCCGGGGGCAATGGCGTTGACGTTAATATTATATTTCGCCCATTCGTTGGCGAGCAGGCGGGTGATCCCCATTACGGCGCTTTTAGACGCCGTATAAGACGGCACGCGGATCCCGCCCTGATACGACAGCATCGACGCAATATTGATTATCTTTCCGCCGCGCCCCTGCTTGATAAACTGCCTCGCCACTGCCTGCGCCATAAAGAACAGCGTCTTGCTGTTGACGTTCATCACGTCATCCCAGTCCTTCTCGCTGAATTTCAGCGCATCCTCGCGGCGAATGATACCGGCATTATTGACCAGAATATCGATATGGCCGAGTTCGCTAACGGCGCTTTCAAGCAGCCGAGGAATAGCTTCAATGCTGGTCAGATCGGCACGTAAGTCCAGGAAGCGCCGCCCGAGGGCGTGCACCTGATCGAGTGTTTCATTCGGCTCAGAGCGGTTTACGCCAATGATGTCGCAACCGGCCTGCGCAAGGCCCACCGCCATTGCCTGGCCAAGGCCGGTATTACAGCCGGTGACCAGCGCCACTTTTCCTTCAAGATCAAAGCTGTTCAGCACCATAATCGTTTCTCGTCTCTGCTTATGCGGTGGAGGTCAGTTAAACGCCTTATCGGAGTGCGCTGACCGGAACCTGATCCATGTCGTTAAATACCTGATTTTCGCCGACCATGCCCCAGATAAAGGTGTAGCGCTTAGTGCCGACACCGGCATGAATCGACCAGCTTGGCGAGATAACTGCCTGCTCGTTGTGCACCAGCAGGTGGCGTGTCTCCTGTGGCTCACCCATCATGTGAAACACCGCAGTTTCTTCATCCATATCGAAGTAGAAATAGACTTCCATACGACGATCGTGAGTGTGGCAAGGCATGGTGTTCCACAGGTTGCCTTCCTCGAGTTTGGTCAGGCCCATGGTCAGTTGGCAGGTTTCCAGCACGTCAGGTACCAGGAACTTATTGATAGTACGACGGTTACTGCTCGCCGGATCGCCCAGCGTCTGCGGTGACGCCTCGGCCAGCGTAACTTTCTTGTCCGGGAAGCGGGTATGCGCCGGGGCGCTGTTGTAATAGAACTTGGCCGGGTGCTGTGCATCGACGCTGCTAAATTCGACCTGTCTTGCGCCTTTGCCGACGTAAAGCGCCTCTTCCTTGCCGATTTCATAGGTTTTTCCGTCGACAACAATCAAGCCTGGTCCACCGATATTAATGACGCCCAGTTCACGACGTTCCAGAAAATAGCTGACGCCCAATTGTTTTCCGACTTCATCGCCCACGGTGACGGTTTTTTCGATCGGCATAACGCCGCCGACGATGATGCGGTCAATGTGGCTGTAAGTCATCGTATAGGCATTTTTCTCGAAAATTTTCTCGATCAGAAACTCACGGCGCAGTCCTGCGGTATCGAGTTGTTTGGCGTGATCGCTATGAATACTTTGACGGACTTGCATGTCGTTGCCTCTTCTACGTAAACAAAATAAAACGCGGAAAGCGCATGACGATTTCCACACTCGGTTTTCGTTGCTGAGAGAAGCATAGGATCGTTGGACTAATAATTCAATAAAAATGAAATGCTGTTTTAATTTTTGTGGGTGCACGCAAACTTTGTGACTTTTCTCGGACCTCAAGCAAAAAAAGACGGGCGCTGTGGCCCGTCGTTTGATGATGCACTGTGTTTAGTGATTAAACAGGCCGAGGTCTTCCGCCGTGAGCTCGCCCAGTGATGCTAGTTTCACGTCGGCCAGCGACCAACGGAGGTCCTGCGCCAGCAAACTGTCGGGTACGACGATAGAGCGCATGCGCGCGGCCTTGGTGGCAATCATGCCGTTAAAGGAATCTTCCAGCGTCACGCAGTCTAGTGGGTCGACGTCGAGGTGCTCTGCGGCAAGCAGGTAGACCTCGGGGTGCGGCTTGCTGTAGGCCAGGTATTCGGCAGACTGGCGGGTCTGGAAATAAGATTGCAGGTTAAACATCTCCACCACCTTGTCTATCATATGCAAAGGCGAGGCAGAGGCGATGCCGATTTTCAGCCCGCGCTCCTGGCACAGCTCAAGCGCGTGCTGCACGCCGGGCAGCAGAGGGCGGCTTTGTTCGACCAGCTCGATGCAGCGCGCGATGATTCGCGCAGTAACTTCTGCCTCACTCGGTCCCTTCCACGGCAGCGCCTGCGCCCAAAGACGAACGGTCTGATCAATCCGCAGCCCCAACGTGTGGGGGATCAGGTCTTTTCGAGAGATATCAACGCCGATGCTTTCAAAAATCTCAAGTTCTGACTGCATCCATAACGGCTCTGAATCAATCAGTAGTCCATCCATGTCAAAAATTGCGGCTTGAACGGGTTTTACATGACTCATTTTTACCACTCCCGATTACACTGAATTAGCTTGATGATAAAAAGAGCATATCACAGACTGCTGAGGGGCTCAGCGCCGAAATAATGAGTCATTAAAAGATGTTAACCAAAATTTTAGGCGTCTTTCGATAACTATGGGTAAACTGGCGTTTCTACTGAGACGTCCTAAACAAGGGGAATACATGACGTATCAACAGGCAGGCCGCGTCGCCGTCTTAAAACGGATCCTGGGATGGGTGATTTTTATCCCTGCACTACTTTCTACTGTGATTTCATTGCTTAACTTCTTTTATGAGCAGACGAAAGCCGAGAAGGGGATCAACGCGGTCATGATCGATTTTGTCCACGTAATGGTGGACATGGCCAAATTCAACACCCCGTTCCTAAACGTATTCTGGTACAACGCACCGCAGCCGGTATTGGGGCAGGGCGTGACCAGCGCCAACATCATGTTCATTCTGATTTACTGGCTTATTTTCGTGGGTCTGGCGCTACAGGCGAGCGGAGCGCGAATGTCACGTCAGGTCAGACACATTCGTGAGGGCGTTCAGGATCAGCTAATCCTTGAGCAAACTAAGGGCAGCGAAGCGAGAACTCAACAGCAGATTGAAGAGCGGATTGTTATTCCCCGTCACACCATCTTCCTGCAGTTTTTTCCGCTCTATATCCTGCCCATTATTATTGCGATTGTGGCCTATTTCGTTCTGAAATTATTAGGACTGCTGGGCTAATCCGCGTCAGAATATTGCCTGAATAACATTAGGTTATTAGACGGTTGGTGCAGTAATTAATAAGCCTGATCATATTTTTATGGTCAGGCTTATTTTCGGAAATATCTTATCCTTATTCCCGCTATTTCTCGTGCAGTAATCTTGCAATCGCGCGTTCAGCCACCACCATATGTTGCCCTCCAAACAGGTTGCTTCGGTTCAGCAAATAGTAGAGCTGATAAATCGACTGGCGTTCAATATAGCCGGAGGGAAGTGGGGTAATACTTTGATAGCCATCGATTAACTGCGAAGGAATATTGGGGTAAAGCGGTAGCATCGCCAAATCGCATTCGCGGTCACCCCAATAGCAGGCCGGGTCGAAAATAATCGGCCCCGTTTCAGACTGCGCGCAGTTGTGTGGCCAAAGGTCACCGTGCAGCAGGGAAGGCTGTGGCTGGTGGTTTTGCAGCCTGGCCCGAACCTTCTCAACGATAAGCTCGGCATCGCCGAAATTCATGCCTTTCTCGGCGGCGAGTTGTAACTGCCAGCCGATACGTTGCTGGGAGAAGAAGGTCGCCCAGCGCCGTTGCCAGGCGTTTGGCTGCGTTACGGTGGCAAGTTCGTTGTCGAAGTCCAATCCGAATTCAAGCTGTTCGCTCCATTGATGAAGCGCGGCCAACTGTTGCCCCAGGAGGTAGGCGTTATCGACGTCGAGCGGGGAAAGCGGCAGATATTCAAGCAGCAGAAAACTGTAATCGCGGTCGCTGCCAACGCCGTAGACTTCCGGAACCTGGACCGTTTTGCTCTTGGCGAGCATAGCCAACTGATCGGCTTCGGCGGCAAACAGCTCGAGCATTTCCCGGCTATTGCACTTAACAAACACCTCTTTGTCGCCGTAGCTTACTCGCCAAGCGGCATGGATCTCACCGCCGGGAAGCTCTACGCGTTCACGAATTTCTGCACTACCAAGATGTTCACTCAACAGACGATTAACGGCTTGCCACATGGTATCACCCCTTCTGACTGGCCAGATAATTCATTAAGTTAGCTTTTTCATTGCAGGAAAACCCCGATCGAACGCACAGCACAGGGCAGGGTATTGATTATTTATATCAGGCAGATTACTACATTCATTATTTCTAAAATCACGCAAAGCACGTAAAAAAGGCATTATTACCAAAAACTGACATTAATACAGGATTTATCCGATCGACTAATTCCTCAGTTCCTTGTTTCATCTAGCATTATTAATAATAGACGAAAAATATATTCTAGTGTTCAAAAAATGTGTATATGCTGGCTTTCGTCCAGGTCGCGAGAGAAAACACGTGAAACTCAAATTTCTTTATTTGATGACTGCGCTATTTTTAGCGGGGTGCGCGAAAGAAACCCCAATACAAACAAGTAAATTGACGCCGCAATACCCTGTTCAGGAAGAGCCCTCGTTAATGCATCAGGGACCTTACGGTAGCGTTATTAAACAGGCAGCCAGCACCTACGGCGTCGACGAAACATTAGTTAAGGCAATTATTCAGGTAGAGTCAGGATTTAACCCTGGCGCAGTCAGCAAGTCTAACGCCGTCGGGTTAATGCAACTCAAGGCTTCGACCGCAGGACGCGACGCTTACCGACTGAAAGGACGCTATGGTCAACCGACCACCCATGAACTGAAAGATCCACGCGTTAATATTGATTTAGGTACCGCTTACCTAAGCATGTTGCAGCAGCAATTGGCCGGAATAAGTAATCCCGAGACCCTGCGCTATGCCACTACGGTTGCTTATGTAAACGGAGCTGGAGCACTGCTGAGAACCTTCTCGAAAGATCGGGTTTATGCCGTGGCTAAAATTAATCAAATGACGCCTGAGCAGTTCTATAAACACATACAGAAAAATCACCCTGCCGCTCAGGCCCCACGTTATCTGTGGAAAGTGAACAACGCCTATCTGGCGATGCGTTAAGACGAATTCAATAAACGCCCCCTGTGGAAACACATCCGGGGGCGTTTAATCTTTCCGTGCTTTCATGAAATCTTGCACACTCCTGCTATCACTGGGCTCAACGCCAGTAACGCCTGTATTCCCCAAAAAAAGCCACGTAAGTTGCTGGAAAAATGCGCTTTACGGGTGTTACACTCTTTTCCAGTTGTTTGCGTCACACCCTAAGTTCTGCCGTTGATTGAGCTTATGCGTGTACATATTTGGCAAGGTAAAGCTAAATAGCGCAATTAACCAAATGAATTCAAATACAAATATTTTTCTATATGTGCTCTGTCGTGTGGGGCACCACTGTAGATGAGGAAACAACATGCCTGTTATTACTCTCCCTGACGGAAGTCAGCGTCAGTTTGATCATCCCGTTTCTCCTTATGATGTGGCACTGGATATCGGTCCGGGTCTGGCGAAAGCCTGTATCGCCGGTCGTGTAAACGGTGAGCTGGTTGATGCCAGCGATCTCATCGAGAACGATGCTCAATTAGCCATTATCACCGCCAAAGATGATGCCGGACTTGAAATTCTCCGTCACTCCTGTGCGCACCTGTTGGGTCATGCGATTAAGCAGCTCTGGCCTAACACCAAGATGGCTATCGGTCCTACTATCGACAACGGTTTCTACTACGATGTTGACCTGGACCGCACGTTGACTCAGGAAGATCTCGACCTGCTTGAAAAGCGCATGCACGAGCTGGCTGAAAAGAATTACGACGTTATTAAAAAGAAAGTCAGCTGGCAGGAAGCGCGCGACACCTTTGAGAGTCGCGGCGAGCAGTACAAAATGACTATTCTTGATGAAAACATCAGCCATGACGATCGTCCGGGCCTGTATCATCACGAAGAATACGTTGATATGTGCCGTGGTCCACACGTGCCGAACATGCGTTTCTGCCACCACTTCAAGCTACAGAAGACTTCTGGCGCTTACTGGCGTGGCGACAGCAACAATAAAATGTTGCAGCGCATTTATGGTACAGCCTGGGCTGACAAGAAGCAGCTGAACTCCTACCTGCAACGTCTTGAAGAAGCCGGTAAGCGCGACCACCGTAAAATCGGTAAGCAGCTTGACCTGTATCACATGCAGGAAGAAGCGCCGGGTATGGTGTTCTGGCACAACGACGGCTGGACCATCTTCCGCGAGCTGGAAGCCTTCGTGCGCATGAAGCTGAAGTCTTATCAGTATCAGGAAGTGAAAGGCCCGTTCATGATGGACCGTGTGCTGTGGGAAAAAACGGGCCACTGGGACAACTACAAAGAAGCAATGTTCACCACCTCTTCCGAGAACCGTGAATACTGCATCAAGCCGATGAACTGCCCAGGTCACGTGCAGATTTTCAACCAAGGGTTGAAGTCTTACCGCGATCTGCCGCTGCGCATGGCTGAATTTGGTAGCTGTCACCGTAATGAACCGTCGGGAGCCTTGCACGGCCTGATGCGCGTTCGTGGCTTCACTCAGGACGACGCCCACATCTTCTGTACAGAAGAGCAGGTTCGCGATGAAGTGAACAGCTGTATCAAAATGGTCTACGATATGTACGGCACTTTCGGGTTTGAGAAGGTGGTAGTCAAGCTCTCGACCCGTCCTGTCAAACGCATCGGTACCGACGAAATGTGGGACCGTGCCGAAGCCGACCTTGCGGCTGCGTTAGTCGAAAATGACATCGCATTCGAATATCAGCCGGGTGAAGGGGCCTTCTATGGTCCGAAAATTGAATTTACCTTGCATGATTGTTTGGATCGTGCGTGGCAGTGTGGTACCGTGCAGCTCGACTTTTCATTACCGGAGCGTTTAGACGCCACTTACATCGGCGAAAGCAACGATCGTAAGACCCCGGTTATGATTCACCGAGCAATTTTGGGTTCAATGGAACGCTTCATTGGTATTCTGACAGAAGAATACGCGGGCTTCTTCCCAACCTGGATTGCACCGGTACAGGTAGTTGTGATGAATATTACCGATTCACAGGCGCCTTATGTCGAAGAATTAACCAAAAAACTGCAAGATGCAGGTATTCGCGTTAAAGCCGACTTGAGAAATGAGAAGATTGGCTTTAAAATCCGCGAGCACACGCTGCGTCGTGTTCCCTATATGTTGGTTTGTGGTGATAAAGAGGTCGAAGCAGGCAAAGTTGCCGTTCGTACCCGCCGCGGTAAAGACCTGGGAAGCATGGACGTTAGCGAAGTCGTTGACAAACTGCTGGCGGAGATCCGCAGCAGAAGTCTTCATCAACTGGAGGAATAAAGTATTAAAGGCGGAAAACGAGTTCAACCGGCGCGTCCTAATCGCATTAACAGAGAAATTCGCGCGCAAGAAGTTCGCCTAACTGGCGTCGATGGCGAGCAGATTGGTATTGTCAGTCTGAATGAAGCTCTTGAAAAAGCTGAGGAAGCTGGTGTTGATTTAGTAGAAATCAGTCCGAATGCCGAGCCGCCGGTTTGCCGAATCATGGATTACGGCAAGTTCCTCTACGAGAAGAGCAAATCGACTAAAGAACAGAAAAAGAAACAAAAAGTTATTCAGGTTAAGGAAATCAAATTCCGACCTGGTACCGATGATGGCGACTATCAGGTCAAACTACGCAACCTGATTCGCTTTCTGGAAGATGGCGATAAAGCCAAAATCACCCTGCGTTTCCGTGGGCGTGAAATGGCGCACCAACAGATCGGTATGGAAGTGCTTAACCGCGTCCGTAAAGACCTGTGTGAAGATTCTGAACTGGCCGTTGTCGAATCCTTCCCTACGAAGATCGAAGGTCGTCAGATGATCATGGTGCTCGCACCTAAGAAGAAACAGTAAGGCTTCCAAGTAATCCTGCTACGCGGTGTTCGCACCGCGTATTCTGGATTCGCCTTTCTGATTCATGTTAATAACAATGCGAAGTGGAATTTAAAATGCCAAAGATCAAAACAGTACGCGGCGCCGCTAAACGCTTCAAAAAAACCGCCAATGGTGGTTTTAAGCGTAAGCACGCAAACCTGCGTCATATTCTGACCAAAAAAGCTACTAAGCGTAAACGTCACTTGCGTCCAAAAGGCCTGGTATCCAAGAACGATTTGGGTCTGGTCTCTGCATGTCTGCCGTACGCATAAATACACTTTTTTTCATCTAGAATATAAAACTCAGGAGAGCATATGGCTCGCGTAAAACGTGGTGTGATTGCACGTGCACGTCACAAGAAAATCTTAAAACAGGCGAAAGGCTACTACGGTGCCCGTTCTCGCGTATATCGTGTTGCATTCCAGGCTGTTATCAAAGCTGGTCAATACGCTTACCGTGACCGTCGTCAAAAGAAACGTCAGTTCCGTCAGCTGTGGATCGCGCGTATCAACGCAGCAGCTCGTCAGAACGACATGTCTTACAGCAAATTCATTAACGGCTTGAAAAAAGCTTCTATTGAAATTGACCGTAAGATTCTGGCTGACATCGCAGTATTCGACAAAGTGGCATTCTCTGCACTGGTCGAAAAAGCGAGAGCAGCTCTGGCGTAAGTCAGGTGAAAGAGGGAGCTTGCTCCCTCTTTTATATTGCATTGATAAAACCGTTAATATTTAAGGTAATGCAAGCATGAATGCTGCTATTTTCCGCTTCTTTTTTTACTTTAGCGCCTGACTCAGGAAGGCTTTCGCGCGTAAGAAAAGAAACGGAAAAAAGCGCTAAAGCCTCCCTAGTGGAGGCTTTTTTTTTGCTCTTGCCCATTCGAATTCAAGATTTACTCATACTTTTATTTCACATCGGGTCACATCGGCCAGAAGAAGAGGAAAGCAATGTCACATCTCGCAGAACTGGTTGCCAATGCCAAGGCAGCCGTAGAGAGTGCCCAGGACGTCGCCGCGCTAGATTTAGTCCGCGTCGAGTATTTAGGCAAGAAGGGGCATTTGACCCTACAGATGACTTCACTGCGCGAGTTGCCAGCTGAAGAGCGTCCGGCGGCGGGTGCGGTTATCAACCAGGCCAAGCAGGAAGTTCAGGACGCGCTGAACGCACGCAAGAACGACCTGGAGTCTGCGGCCCTCAACGCACGACTGGCCGAGGAAACTATCGACGTTTCCCTGCCTGGACGTCGCATCGAGAACGGCGGTCTGCACCCTGTAACCCGCACTATCGACCGCATTGAGACCTTCTTTGGCGAGCTTGGCTTTTCTGTTGAAACCGGTCCTGAAATCGAAGATGACTATCACAACTTTGATGCGCTGAATATTCCTAGCCACCACCCAGCGCGTGCCGATCACGACACCTTCTGGTTTGATGCGACCCGTTTGCTGCGTACCCAGACTTCTGGGGTACAGATCCACACCATGAAAAACCAGCAGCCGCCGATCCGTATCATCGTTCCAGGTCGCGTATATCGTAACGATTACGATCAGACCCATACCCCGATGTTCCATCAGATGGAAGGCCTGATCGTTGATAAAAACATCAGCTTCAGCAATCTGAAGGGCACGCTGCACGACTTCCTGAACAACTTCTTTGAAGCCGATCTGCAAATTCGTTTCCGTCCTTCCTACTTCCCGTTCACTGAACCTTCTGCGGAAGTTGACGTAATGGGCAAGAACGGTAAATGGCTCGAAGTGCTGGGCTGCGGCATGGTTCACCCTAACGTCTTACGCAACGTCGGTATCGATCCTGAAGTCTACTCCGGCTTTGCATTCGGTATGGGCATGGAGCGTCTGACCATGCTGCGTTATGGCGTGAACGATCTGCGCGCATTCTTCGAAAACGATCTGCGTTTCCTCAAACAGTTTAAGTAAGGCGGGAATATCACATGAAATTCAGTGAACTCTGGTTGCGTGAGTGGGTAAACCCAGCCATCAGCAGCGAAGAACTATCAGAACAAATTACTATGGCCGGCCTGGAAGTTGACGGTGTTGATGCCGTTGCTGGCGCTTTCAACGGCGTGGTCGTGGGGGAAGTGGTCGAGTGTGGCCAGCATCCCAACGCCGACAAACTGCGTGTCACTAAAATCAACGTGGGCGGCGATCGCCTGCTCGATATCGTCTGCGGCGCGCCAAACTGCCGTCAGGGCCTGAAAGTGGCCGTGGCGACCGTCGGTGCCGTTCTGCCGGGTGATTTCAAAATCAAGGCGGCGAAACTGCGCGGTGAGCCTTCTGAAGGCATGCTGTGCTCGTTCTCCGAGCTGGGTATTGACGTTGAGAGCGAAGGGATCATCGAGCTGCCGCTGGATGCGCCAATTGGCACCGACATCCGTGAATTCCTGAAGCTTGACGACAACACTATCGAAATCAGCGTCACCCCTAACCGCGCTGATTGCCTGGGCATCATCGGCGTTGCGCGCGACGTCGCGGTTATCAACCAGCTGCCGCTGATTGAACCAGACATGTCTCCAGTGGCTGCAACCATCAATGACACGCTGCCAATCGAGGTTAAGGCTAACGAGGCCTGCCCACGCTATCTGGGCCGCGTTGTTAAAAATATTAACGTTGCCGCTCCAACACCGCTGTGGATGAGCGAGAAGCTTCGCCGCTGCGGTATTCGTTCCATCGACCCGGTTGTCGACATCACCAACTACGTGCTGCTCGAACTGGGCCAGCCAATGCATGCCTTCGACCTGAACCGCATCGAAGGCGGCATCGTTGTGCGTCTGGCTAACAAAGACGAAGAGCTGACGCTGCTGGACGGCACCACGGCCAAACTGAATGACGACGTGCTGGTTATTGCTGACCACAAGAAAGCGCTGGCAATGGGCGGTATTTTCGGCGGGGCGCATTCCGGCGTTAACGCACAGACTCAGGACGTGCTGCTGGAGTCTGCCTTCTTCAACCCGCTGTCAATAACCGGCCGTGCGCGCCGTCAGGGTCTGCACACTGATGCATCGCACCGCTATGAGCGTGGCGTAGACCCTGAGTTGCAGAGTAAGGCAATGGAGCGAGCTACCGCGCTGCTGCTGGAAATCTGTGGCGGACAGGCTGGCCCGATTATTGACGTTACCACTGACGCTACGCTGCCTAAAGCGGCCAAAATTACCCTGCGTCGTGAGAAGCTGGATCGCCTGATTGGCCACCACGTAGAAGATGCGCAGGTGACTGATATTCTCAAGCGTCTGGGCTGCCAGGTTGAAGTGCAGGCAGAAAGCTGGGTTGCCGTTGCGCCAAGCTGGCGTTTCGATATGCAAATCGAAGAAGACCTGGTTGAAGAAGTCGCGCGCGTTTACGGCTACAACAATATTCCTGACGTACCCGTTAAAGCCAATCTGGAAATGACCCAGCATCGCGAAGCGGATCTTTCTCTGAAACGTGTGAAAAATCTGCTGGTTGATCGCGGTTTCCAGGAAGCGATCACCTACAGCTTTGTCGATCCTAAGGTTCAGCAATGGCTGCATCCGGGCGAAGAAGCGCTGATCCTGCCTAACCCAATATCCGTAGAGATGTCTGCAATGCGTCTTTCGCTGTGGACTGGCTTACTGACTTCAGTGGTTTACAACCAGAATCGCCAGCAGAGTCGCGTGCGTCTGTTCGAGAGCGGCCTGCGTTTTGTTCCTGATTCTGAAGCATATTTGGGTATTCGTCAGGATCTCATGCTGTCAGGTGTTATTTCAGGCAACAGAAATGAAGAACATTGGGATCTGGCGCGTCAGTCAGTTGACTACTACGATTTGAAGGGTGATCTTGAAGCGATTCTTGAACTTACCGGCAAATTAGACCAGATTCAGTTCAAGGCAGAAGTGAACCCGGCGCTGCATCCGGGGCAGAGTGCTGCAATTTATTTACACGGCGAACGTATTGGTTTCATTGGAGTAGTACATCCAGAACTGGAACGTAAGCTTGACCTGAATGGTCGCACTGTGGTGTTCGAAATGGAGTGGAATAAGCTCGCAGACCGCGTCCTGCCTGACGCGCGCGAGATTTCTCGCTTCCCTGCAAACCGTCGTGACATCGCCGTTGTGGTCCCTGAAAACGTCGCCGCAGACGATATTTTGGTAGAGTGTAAGAAAGTTGGCGCAAATCAGGTAGTTGGCGTAAACTTATTTGACGTGTACCGTGGCAAGGGCGTAGCGGATGGTTTTAAAAGCCTGGCTATCAGTCTGGTATTGCAGGATACCGCTCGTACACTGGAAGAAGAGGAGATTGCCGCTACTGTTGCAAGATGTGTAGAGGCTCTAAAACAGCGATTCCAAGCATCCTTGAGGGATTGAACCTATGGCGCTTACTAAAGCTGAAATGTCAGAACACCTGTTTGAGAAGCTCGGGCTGAGCAAACGGGATGCCAAAGACCTGGTTGAGCTATTCTTTGAAGAAGTACGTCGTGCTTTAGAGAACGGTGAACAAGTTAAATTGTCTGGCTTTGGCAATTTTGATCTGCGTGACAAAAACCAACGTCCGGGGCGTAACCCGAAAACTGGCGAGGACATTCCTATTACGGCGCGCCGTGTGGTGACCTTCCGTCCAGGACAGAAGTTGAAGAGCAGAGTGGAAAACGCCACTCCGAAAGAATAAGTCAGTCTGATAAAAAGGCCGCGTATGCGGCCTTTTTTTTTGCTCGCGATTTGAAAAAAGAACCCCTGCCAGGGAATGAAGGAGGGGGCGCGAGATATGACCAAAATGTGTCTACTGAAAAGTATTTAATGAAAGTGAAAAGATAACGTTAAGGTGTTGGGATCTTCAGGAATAGTCTGATAGATTAAATTTCATCGAGAAAAGGGAATTATCTTAAATCGTTTTTTAAATATTTAACGATGCAGTTTATTTAATTTAGAGCACGATTTTTTGTTTTATTGTTCAGCGTTAGGACAATAAAAAAAGGGGCCGAAGCCCCTTGATAAAGTTGTCAATACTGTTGCGAAAAAATGAACCTTAGCGAGATTAATATCGGTAATGCCACCGACAAACGCTTAAGTTAACATTTCTCGCGATTAGTGACCTGGGCCGCCGCCGTGCCAGCCGCCGCCGCCACCGCCGTGATAACCGCCACCACCGCCACCACCTGGACCCCAGAACGGTGGGAATAAGCAGCCGCTGAGGCTACAGGCAACCAGAGCCACGGTAACAAATGCCAAAATACGACGCATAATTATTCCTTTGTTAGTTTAAACAGCCCGATTATAAATAAAACGAAAAATATCTGTTGTCAGACTAACGTTAAGAGATGTTAGCGCAGTTATGAAAGCTGAATGTTATTTACGCAAGAGTCTATTAATTCATTTCTATTTTGATACAACTGTTTTTTAATTGTAAGCATGCCGCAATTTATCTGAAAATCCCCAGTCTTCCTAGATTAAGCTATAATTCATCTTGTTATTAAATTTCTCAGGAAATAAAACTAAGGTGGATGTTGTGAAAAAATCTCATTTGATGCTTTGCCTCGCATTGACCCTACCGGCCGTCGCGCAAATCAACGTTGCCCAGGCCGCCGTAAACGTCGACGTCAATACGCCGAGCGGTTCCATTCATATTGGTGACCAAGACACTCGCGGTCACTATTGGGATGGTTATGAGTGGCGCTCGCCGCAGTGGTGGCATCAGCACCACAACAAGCGCCTGGGGGAGCGCAACAGCCGCGGTCTTTACTGGCATGGCGATCGTTGGGACCCTAAACCGCCACCAAAACACTTTGCCGGTGCAGAAAGGGGCATGCGTCCTGACCAGGGCAATGGCACGCACGGCGCAGAGGGCCATGGGCCTATTCCGCCAACCAGCGGTCCACATAGCTAATCTCGCGCAGTAAAAAGCGCGGAGTCAATGAAGCTGTCGCAACCCGTGCGGCAGCTTTTTTTATCGACTTTTTTCCGGCAAGCCGCTATTTAGCGTTCAAATCTGCTATTAACTGTTTAATATGAAAATCAGAAACACCGAATGGCCTCAGGAGCTTGCCCCGCTAACATGTCATCTACCCCTTCTTTCATTCAGCTTGAACAGCAACAAAAAAGCCGTGACGTTAAACGGCTAACGGCGCTGACTCTGCTGTTGGCAGCGGTGCTGATTTTCAGCCTTTGCGCGGGTGACAGCTGGCTGTGGCCGGATCAATGGCTGACACCTTCGGCTAAACTGTTTGTCTGGCAGATTCGACTGCCACGCGCGTTGGCGGTGATACTCGTTGGGGCAGGGCTTGCCGTTTGCGGAGCCGTGATGCAGGCACTGTTTGAAAACTCGCTGGCTGAGCCGGGTCTGCTCGGGGTCTCAAGCGGCGGTGGCGTAGCGCTGGTGATTTGTGTCCTGTTGGGCCACGGCCTGCTTCCTATATGGATAATGAGTCTTGCGGCGGTTGCCGGTTCGCTGGCAGTCACCTTCGTCTTGCTGTATTTCGCCCGCAGGCGGCTGTTTGCGCATTCGCGACTGCTGCTGGTCGGCGTCGCGATTGGCATTATCTGTAGCGCCATCATGACGTGGGCGGTGTACTTTAGTTCCAGCCTCGACCTGCGTCAGCTGATGTACTGGATGATGGGCGGTTTTGGCGGTATCGACTGGCGTCAGTCGTGGCTTGGCCTGCTGCTGTTGCCGGTTTTGCTGTGGCTCTGCGCGCAGGGGCATCCCCTGAATCTGCTTTCACTTGGCGCCCATCAGGCGCAGCAGCTTGGTCTGCCTGTCGCCGTCTGGCGTAATTTGCTGGTGCTCGCGATGGGCTGGATAGTAGGCATTAGCGTCGCGCTGGCAGGTGTCATCGGCTTTGTGGGTCTGGTTATCCCCCATTTGCTGCGCTTAAGCGGCATAACCGATCAACGGCGACTGCTTCCTGCCTGCGCGCTGGCCGGCGGTGGCGTATTATTATCGGCGGACGTGATGGCGCGCATTGCGCTGTATTCTGCCGAACTCCCTATCGGGGTCGTGACCGCCGTTTTGGGCGCGCCCCTATTTATTTGGCTGCTGGCGAGAGGCGAGCGGCTCGACTAGGCAGCATTTTCATCGATTGCTGTCCCGTTTTCGCTATTATCACAGTGTTTACCCTAACCACGACAATAGGATACGAATTATGAGTCATGCGATTTATTCAACTCCACTGACCACCATTGACGGCAAATCAACCACGCTGGGTGCTTTTGAGGGCAAAGTGTTGTTGGTGGTTAACGTCGCATCACAGTGCGGCCTGACCAAGCAGTATGAAGGTCTTGAGAAACTGTATCAGTCCTTGCATGAGCAAGGTTTTGAGGTTCTGGGATTCCCGTGCAATGAGTTTGGCGCGCAGGAGCCGGGTACCGAGGAGGAAATTCAGACCTTCTGTACTACCCAGTTTGGCGTGAAATTCCCGCTGTTTAGTAAAATCGAGGTCAACGGTGAGGGTCGACATCCGCTGTATAAAGCGCTGACAGCGGCAAAACCGCAGGCGGTAAAACCTGAGGGCAGCGAATTCTATCAGCGATTGGCAAGCAAAGGCCGTGAGCCGGTCAAGCCTGAAAACATTCTATGGAACTTTGAGAAGTTCCTGATCGGACGTGACGGTGAAGTGCTTCAACGGTTTGCACCAGATATGACGCCGGAAGATCCTATTTTGCTCGAGGCGGTTAAAAAAGCGCTGGCGAAATAAATCTTGTTTGGGCTAAAAGGGCGGAAAGTTTCCGCCCTGACTTTATTATTTTCCCGGCAACAGATATTGGTTAATTTATGCTGAAAATAAAACAGTTGGCGCTGGAGTCACGCTTTTTGCCCTTAAGTACCCGCGTATCTGCGGGCGCTCGCGTGCATATTGTCGGGCCAAATGGGGCAGGAAAGAGCAGTCTGTTGGCCAGCATCGCCGGAATGCTAAATGCCAACGGAGAGGTATCAATCGACGGTCAATTAATCACTAAACTTTCCGGCAGAGAACTTTCTCGTTACCGCAGTTATTTATGCCAGCAATATTTACCGCTTTCGACCATGCCGGTATTTCAGTATTTATTCTTGCATCAGCCGGTCGGCGTGGAGCCCGTTGTGCTTGAAAAAACGTTAAACCTGCTGTGTGGAAAGCTACATTTGGCCGACAAACTTTCAACAGCGGTGACTCGACTTTCCGGCGGTGAGTGGCAGCGCGTTCGCCTGGTTGCCGCATTATTACAGGTTTGGCCAACAATTAATCCGCAAGGTGCGCTTTTACTGCTCGATGAGCCAGCCAATAGCCTGGATATTGCCCATCAACGGGCGATGGACGCACTTATCGATGAATTTTGCGCCGTGGGAGGAATAGCCCTCGTCACCGACCATGACCTCAACCACACGCTGCATCACGCCGATTGGGTATGGTTGATGCACAAGGGAAAAACGGTAGCGATGGGGACACCACAGAACGTGTTACAGCCAGAAAACCTGACGCCTGTTTACGATGTTGATTTTAAATTGCAGCATTTTTCAGGAAAATCATGGATTATGACCCCTTGATGTAGAAACTATTAAATATAAATAATTTCACCGCTACGTTTTTTTGTAAAAATAAAAAACCGCAAAATTTAAAAAAGACGTTCCTAAAATAAGTTTTTTTCGTTAACCTTGCCAGTCAATCTCAAAACGCCACAAATGTTATCCAAATCCCAACTTTAGTTGATTTAAGACAATGAATTAACTAATTGCCCGAAACATCTTCTTTTGCTTGCCAAATACTTGAAAATCCTTAATGTTAAATTAAGCTTAAACGACAATAATCTATTGCACTATTTGTAGGGTGGCGTTTACTCTTCGTTAAATAACCAGACTATACAGTTTGCGTAACTGCATGCCTCTTTGCCGTCCTTAAATTACAGGATATGCTACATGGACAACTTTTTACCTTTCTCCCGCCCTTCTATGGGAGATGAAGAAATCAAGGCCGTTGAGCAAGTTTTGCGCTCCGGGTGGATAACCACCGGACCACAAACTCATCAACTGGAACAGGATTTTTCCGCCGCATTTGGCTGCAAGCACGCGATAGCGGTGAGTTCCGCCACCGGTGGTATGCACGTCACGTTGATGGCATTGGGCATAGGACCAGGCGATGAGGTGATCACACCCTCTCAGACCTGGGTCTCTACTATCAACATGATTGTACTGCTCGGTGCAGAGCCGGTCATGATTGACGTTGATCCGCACACGCTGATGGTTAAGGCCGAAGACGTAGAAGCCGCGATCACGCCAAGAACCAAAGCCATTATCCCGGTGCACTACGCCGGCGCACCACTCGACCTTGACCCTCTGTACGACATCGCTCAACGCCACAACATCCCGCTTATCGAAGATGCCGCTCACTCTGCGGGCACCCAGTATCGCGATCGCTGGATTGGCGCACAGGGCACGGCCATTTTCTCATTCCATGCGATTAAAAACATGACCTGCGCCGAAGGCGGTCTGGTAGCAACAGACGACGACGCACTGGCTGAAAAAGTGCGTGCGCTGAAGTTTCACGGTCTGGCCGTTGATGCCTTTGACCGTCAGGTTCAGGGCCGTCGCCCTCAGGCGGAGGTTATCGAGCCTGGCTTTAAATACAATCTGTCGGACATTCACGCCTCGATTGCCGTTGTGCAACTCAAGCGCCTGCACGAGATGAACGCACGCCGCGCAGATCTGGCGCAGCTTTACCTCGAGAAGCTACAGGGGACGCCGTTCCTGCCGATGCAGGTTCCTGAATACCCGCACCTGCACACCTGGCACCTGTTCATGATCCGAGTTGACGAAATGCGCTGCGGAATCAGTCGCGACAGGCTGATGGAAAAACTCAAAGAGGTGGGTATCGGTACCGGTCTGCATTTCCGCGCCGCGCACACTCAAAAATATTATCGTGAACGTTATCCCGATTTGTCGTTGCCTAACAGCGAGTGGAATACCGCGCGTCTGTGCAGTTTGCCGATGTTCCCAGATATGCAAGACAGTGACGTTGATCGGGTAGTTGACGCTCTTAAGTCCCTGGTGGAGAAGCAGTAGTGGCTCAGTTTGAAGAAATTAAGAAAGTTTCTATCGTTATTCCCGTTTACAACGAGGAGGAGAGCCTGCCGGTTCTGCTTTCTCGAACTATTGCCGCCTGTCGCCAGTTAACCCAGCCTTTTGAAATCGTCCTCATCGACGATGGCAGCACGGATAATTCAGCTAAGCTGCTGACCGAAGCCGCCGAGCAGCCTGAAAACTGTGTCGTTGCTGTATTGCTGAACCGCAACTACGGACAGCATTCGGCGATTATGGCCGGTTTCAATCAGGTCTGCGGTGACCTGATTATCACCCTGGATGCCGATTTACAGAATCCGCCCGAAGAGATCCCTCGTCTGGTCCTCAAGGCAGAGGAAGGTTATGACGTGGTGGGCACCGTGCGCTCAAACCGTCAGGACTCCTGGTTCCGCAAAAGTGCGTCAAAGGTCATCAATATGATGATCCAGAGTGCGACCGGTAAATCGATGGGTGACTATGGCTGTATGCTGCGCGCCTATCGTCGCCATATCATCGAAGCGATGCTGCACTGCCACGAGCGGAGCACTTTTATCCCGATCCTCGCCAATACCTTTGCGCGCAAAACCGTGGAGATCCCGGTGCTGCACGCCGAACGCGAGTTTGGTGATTCAAAATATAGCCTGATGAAACTGGTCAATCTGATGTTTGACCTGATCACCTGTCTGACCACCACGCCGCTGCGTATGCTCAGCGTTGTCGGCAGCTTTATTGCGCTGTTCGGCTTCCTGCTGGCGCTGGTGTTGATCCTGATGCGTTTGATATTAGGTCCTGAGTGGGCAGCGGAAGGTGTGTTCACGCTGTTCGCCCTGCTGTTTATGTTTGTCGGTGCGCAATTTGTCGGAATGGGACTGCTCGGTGAATACATCGGCCGTATCTATACCGACGTGCGCGCGCGCCCACGTTATTTCGTACAAAAAGTCATCGGTGCTCAAGCCGCTGATGTCGATGAAGATCAGGAAAATAAATAATGAAAGCGATTGTTTTTGCATACCATGATATTGGTTGCGTTGGACTGAAAGCTCTGGTTGAAGCGGGTTATGATGTTCAAGCGGTATTCACCCATACCGACTCCCCAGACGAAAACAACTTCTTTGCCTCGGTAGCCCGTACCGGCGCAGAACTGAATTTACCGGTTTACGCGCCGGAAGACGTGAACCATCCGCTGTGGGTTGACCGCATCCGTGATTTGCAGCCGGACGTTATTTTCTCTTTCTACTATCGCAACATGCTGAGCGAAGAGCTGCTGTCGCTCGCGCCACAGGGCGGTTTCAACCTGCACGGTTCTCTGCTGCCTCGCTACCGTGGGCGTGCGCCGGTTAACTGGGCGCTGGTGAACGGCGAGACCGAGACGGGCGTTACGCTGCACAAAATGGTTAAGCGTCCTGACGCTGGCGACATCGTTGCCCAGCAGGCTGTGGCTATCGACCCACAGGACACCGCGCTGACGCTGCACGCCAAAGTGCGTGAAGCGGCCCAGTCTGTGCTGCAGAAAACCCTGCCTTCCATGCTGGCGGGTAACATTACCCTGACCCCGCAGGACGAATCTCAGGCGAGCTACTTTGGTCGTCGCAGCGCAGCCGATGGCGAGATCCACTGGCATAAATCAGCCACACAGATAAACAACCTGATCCGTGCCGTGACCGAACCTTACCCGGGTGCTTTCACTTACCTGGGTCAACGCAAGCTGGTTATCTGGCGTGCGCGCGTGTTGGAGCAGGCTCACGACAAGCAGCCTGGCACCGTACTGTCTGCCGATCCACTGGTAATCGCCTGTGGCGAAGGTGCGCTGGAAATTATCGCCGGTCAGAACGAGTCTGGCCTGTATGTTCAGGGTTCGCGTCTTGCGCTGGAAATGGGCATTATGCCTGATGTGCGCCTGTCTTCGCTTCCGACCTCTGTGATGAAACGTCGTACCCGCGTCCTGATTCTGGGCGTCAACGGCTTCATCGGTAACCACCTGAGCGAGCGCTTGCTGCGCGACGGTAAATATGAAATCTATGGTCTGGACATCAGCTCCGATGCTATCAGCCGTTTCATGGACAACCCGAACTTCCACTTCGTTGAAGGTGACATCAGCATTCACTCTGAGTGGATCGAATATCACATCAAAAAATGTGACGTCGTTCTGCCGCTGGTCGCTATCGCAACGCCAATCGAATACACCCGTAACCCACTGCGTGTGTTCGAACTGGACTTCGAAGAAAACCTGAAAATCGTTCGCGACTGCGTGAAATATAAAAAACGCATTATCTTCCCATCTACCTCAGAAGTTTACGGTATGTGTGACGATAAAGAGTTCGACGAAGACAGCTCACGCCTGATTGTTGGTCCAATCAACAAACAGCGCTGGATCTACTCTGTGTCCAAGCAGCTGCTTGACCGAGTCATCTGGGCTTACGGAGCAAAAGAAGGCCTGCGCTTTACCCTTTTCCGTCCGTTCAACTGGATGGGCCCGCGTCTTGATAACCTCGACGCGGCACGCGTAGGCAGCTCTCGTGCAATCACCCAGCTTATCCTTAACCTGGTTGAAGGTTCGCCTATCAAGCTTATCGACGGCGGTGAGCAGAAACGTTGCTTTACCGACATCAACGACGGTATCGAGGCACTGTTCCGCATCATCGAGAACCGCGACAACCTGTGCGAAGGTCAAATCATCAACATTGGTAACCCAACCAATGAAGCGAGCATCCGCGAGCTGGCAGAAATGCTGCTCAAGAGCTTCGATGCGCACCCGCTGCGTGACCAGTTCCCTCCGTTTGCCGGCATGAAGCTTATCGAAAGCAGCAGCTACTACGGTAAAGGCTATCAGGACGTTGAGCACCGTACGCCGAGCATCAAAAATGCCCGCCGTCTGCTTGATTGGCAGCCAACGGTCGATATGAGCAAAACCATTGATGACACTCTGGACTTCTTCCTGCGTTCTGTAGAATTGCCTGCAAATAAAGGATAAAGACTTGACCGCAATGAAAAAAGTAGGCCTGAGGATAGACGTCGACACATGGAGCGGCACCCGAAAGGGTGTCCCTGAGTTGTTAAGACTTCTGGATAAACATCAAATCAAGGGCAGTTTCTTTTTCAGCGTTGGGCCGGACAACATGGGGCGCCATTTATGGCGCCTTTTGCGTCCCCGCTTTCTGTGGAAGATGCTGCGATCCAACGCGGCATCGCTCTATGGGCTGGATATTCTGGTCGCCGGTACTGCCTGGCCCGGAAAGCTCATCGCCAAAGATTTCGCGCCCTTGATGAAGCAGACCGCTGACGAAGGTCATGAGGTCGGGCTGCACGCCTGGGACCACCAGGGTTGGCAGGCCAAGGTTGAAAAATGGTCATCAGAACAGCTGGAACAGCAGGTGCGTAAAGGGGTCATTGCCCTTGAAAACAGCATCGGCCGTTCGATTGATTGCTCTGCGGTAGCAGGATGGCGTGCCGATCAGCGGGTGATCGACGTGAAAGAAAAGTTTAATTTCCGCTATAACAGCGACTGCCGCGGCAGCGCACCTTTCCGACCGCTCCTGGGTAACGGAGAGTTGGGTACGGTGCAAATCCCCGTGACCTTGCCGACTTATGATGAAGTGATTGGTACTCAGGTTACCGCAGAAGGTTTCAACGATTTCATTCTTGATGCCATCGCGCGTGACCAAGGCGTGCCGGTTTATACCATTCATACCGAAGTCGAAGGCATGTCGCTCTCCGCCATGTTTGACGATCTCCTGACGCGTGCAAAGCAGCAGGGTATCGAGTTTTGCACACTGGGAAGTTTACTGCCTGCCGATAGCCAGACGCTGCCCGTGGGAAGGGTCGTGCGTTCGGCGTTTCCCGGCAGGGAAGGATGGTTGGGCTGTCAGGAAAAAGGATCGCAATAAATGTCGAACAGTATCAAACGCGCCTACGGTTTCATGCTGTTGGTGTTTTTCGCGCTGATTTATCTCGTCCCATTGGATCTGCGCTCGCTGTGGCAGCCTGATGAGACGCGTTATGCCGAAATCAGCCGTGAAATGCTACAGCGCGGTGACTGGATTGTTCCCCAGTTTCTGGGATTGAGATATTTCGAAAAACCGGATGCCGGCTATTGGATTAACAATATTGGCCAGATTATCTTCGGTCATTCCAACTTTGCGGTACGTTTTGGTTCCGTATTCTCAACGGCAATGAGCGCCTTACTGGTGTTCTGGCTGGCGAACGTCATATGGCGCAATCGTCAAAAAGCCTATGTCGCAACGCTGATTTATCTCTCCTCGGCGCTGGTCTTTGGTATCGGCACCTACGCGGTGCTCGACCCGATGATTACGCTGTGGATGACGGCCGCGATGGTGAGCAGCTACTTCTGCTTGCGCGCCAGCGGAACACGCCAAAAAGCCATCAGCTGGATTGCGCTGGGTCTCGCCTGTGGGATGGGCTTCATGACCAAAGGCTTCCTCGCATTGGCTGTGCCGGTGATTGCCGTTTTACCCATTGTCTGGCGTGAAAAACGCTTCAAAACTCTCCTTGGCTGGGGGCCACTGGCGATTGTCAGTGCTTTTGTGCTCAGTCTGCCGTGGGTTATTGCAATCGGTGAGCGTGAACCGGACTTCTGGCGCTATTTCTTCTGGGTTGAGCATATTCAACGCTTCGCCGAAAAGAATGCCCAGCACAGTGCCCCATTCTGGTACTACCTGCCCGTTCTCATTCTTGGGACCCTACCGTGGATGGCACTGCTGCCCGGTTCGCTGATAAGCGGCTGGAAGAAAAAAGCGTTACGCCCTGAGCTATTTTTCCTGCTCAGCTGGGCAATCATGCCGCTGATTTTCTTCAGTATCGCCAAAGGCAAACTGCCGACCTACATCCTGCCGTGCTTCGCGCCGTTGGCCCTGTTGATGGCCGATCACTTTGAGCAGGTTCGCCAGTCGGTTACTTCGCGGGTGCTGAAAGTTAACGGTATCATCAACGTTCTTTTCGGCTCATTGGCGGTCATTGCACTCCTCGTGACCTCCGGGTTATTGCCTCTGCACATCAAGCCTGTCTATGGGCACGACGAACTTTACAAGCTGCTCATCGCCATACTGTGTTTCGCTGCCTGGGCGCTGGCCGGTGCGTTGAGTCTCACGCTGCCTCGCCGCTGGTATTGGTCCGCAGCTTGTCCGCTGGTGCTTTCGCTGCTGGTCGGACAGGCAATACCAAACCACGTTATCGAGTCCAAGCAGCCGCAGGCGTTTATCCAGCAAAATATGCAGGTTCTGCAACAGAGTCGCTATGTGCTTTGCGATGACGTTGGTTTTGCCGCAGGCCTGGCCTGGGAATTGAAGCGCAGCGATATCCTGATGTTCGACGAGAAGGGCGAGTTGCAGTACGGCCTTAACTATCCGGATGCGCAAGGTCACTACATCAGCGGCCCTGACTTCCCGACGTGGTTGCTCAAAGCACGTGAGCAGGGTGACGTTTCTGTGATGATTAAGCTGGATAATAAATTCCAGACCACGGATAACCTGCCACCGGCCGACAGTGAAGCCGTTTCAGGTCGATTCAAGCTTCTGGTCTATAAAAAACTGCCATGACCGGTTTTCTCTTGGTACTGGTGGTGAGCATTCTTACCTGTGCAGGGCAGCTTTGTCAGAAGAAAGCCGCACAGGTAGGGCAGGCACAGGTCTCAGGTAATCTGGGACCTATCCTGCGCTGGATGGTTACCGCCGTGTTTTTTATGGGCTGCGGCCTGCTACTCTGGCTTCGCGTCCTCCAGCTGTTACCCCTGAGCATTGCCTACCCGATGCTGAGCATGAACTTTGTGCTCATCACTTTCAGCGCTCGCGGATTCTTTGGCGAAATTATTGACCGCAGACACTGGCTTGGCGTGGCCTTTATTATGTTGGGTATTTTGCTGATGGGGATAAGCGGATGAAAGGGTTCGGATGGGGCATCGCCAGCCTGCTGCTGGTCAGTATGGCGCAGCTGATGATGAAATGGGGCATGACCCACATGCCGACGTTTTCACTGAACGCCAACCTTTATTCATTAGTAATGAATAACCTGCTGCCGGTTTTCATTGTCTGCTGCGGTATTGCGGGCTATGCATTATCAATGGTTTGCTGGTTCTTCGCGCTGCGTCAGCTGCCGCTTAATCGTGCTTACAGTCTGCTCAGCCTGAGCTATGCGCTGGTCTATCTCGGTGCGGTTTCGCTGCCGTGGTTTAACGAAAATATGCACTGGATGAAGTCATTGGGTGCATTATCCATTCTTTTCGGCGTCTGGCTGATCCACAGTAAAACCTCCTCTCAAGCGCCGGAATAACGGCGCTTTCTCAGATTTTCTTTTGCAAAACTCAGCGATTTTTGTTGGATGGCGGATAAAATAGCGCTAAATTCTTTAAGTCCTTAGATAACGGCAAGTTATCTTCTCCACCATTTTCCAGCGTGGAATGATTTCAGGATGTCGGCCAGGGAACAAAAGACATGCAAAAGCGCTCAAGACTTTTATATTCACTGTTGGCATTGGCTGTGCTTATTCTCGGCGGCTGTAGCAGTCACGCGCCGATGCCCAGCGGCAGTCTGGCAAACTCGCGAGTTGTTGTCGCACAGTTAAACGATCAGTTGGGCAGATGGCACGGCACCCCGTATCGCTACGGCGGCCTAAGCCGTAACGGCATCGACTGCTCAGGCTTTGTGTTCCGCACCTTCCGCGATAGATTTGGCGTTATCCTTCCGCGCACGACCGCCGAACAAACCGAGGTTGGCACCAAAGTATCACGTAAAGAACTGCTGCCCGGCGACCTGGTGTTCTTCAAGACAGGCGCTGGCGAAAACGGTCTTCACGTCGGGATTTATGATTCAGGTGATGCCTTTATTCATGCCTCAACCAGTCGAGGCGTGGTGCGATCGTCACTGGACAACGAATACTGGCGCAAAACGTACTGGCAGGCGCGGCGGATTTAGTCCGCTATTTCCATGTTTATAATTTAAGCAATCTTTAGAGCAATTTTCCCCTAGGCTCCACGCTTCGCAGGACACCTTATTATGACGGCTTTACGTCTTCTACTTTCCGATTCTTACGATCCCTGGTTTAATCTCGCGGTTGAAGACTGCATCTTTCGCCAAATGACCACCCAGCGCGTGCTTTTTCTGTGGCGTAATGCCGAAACCGTCGTCATCGGGCAGGGGCAAAATCCCTGGAAAGAGTGCAACACCGCTCGCATGGCGCAGGACGGCATCCGACTGGCTCGTCGCAGCAGCGGGGGCGGCGCGGTATTTCACGATCTCGGCAATAGCTGTTTCACCTTCATGGCCGGCAAGCCCGAGTATGATAAAAGCGTTTCGACGCAGATAATCCTCAATGCCCTGTCGAGCCTGGGAATTCAGGCCAGCGCCTCGGGTCGTAACGACCTGGTCGCGACCACTGCCGAAGGCGAGCGCAAAATTTCGGGATCTGCCTACCGCGAGACGCAGACCCGTGGTTTCCATCACGGCACGCTGCTGTTGAATGCCGATCTCAGTCGTCTGGCCAATTACCTCAATCCGGATCCCAAAAAACTTCAGGCGAAGGGCATCACTTCCGTAAGATCACGCGTGGCAAACCTTAACGAATGGGTGCATGACATCGATCACGCACGAGTCTGTAAGGCAGTGAGTGAGGCATTTTTTGAGTGGTACGGTGCCCGCGTCGAGCCAGAGGTTATCTCTCCCGACGTTTTCCCCGATCTTCCCGGTTTTGCCGAGCAGTTTGAGAAACAGCGCAGCTGGGACTGGAATTTTGGCAAAGCGCCGGACTTCAGCCATGAATTAAGTGAGCGCTTTGTCTGGGGTGGGGTGGCGGTCTATTTCGATATCGAGAAAGGGCGCATCAGCCGCGCACGTCTGTACACCGACAGCCTTAATCCTGCTCCGCTCCACGATTTCGCAAACAGGCTGGTGGGCGGTAAGTATTATGCCGACGACGTTATCGCCGCCGCTCAGGCTTCCTGTGCCGCCTTCCCGGAGTTCAGGGCGGAGCTCACTGAGCTTCAGGGCTGGATGGTGGGGGGTATTCGTTAAGCGTTAAGATAGTGCAGTAATAAGACAGGGGAGGAAACGTTAATTGGCTATTCCGCTGTTATGGTCTGCCTTTGTTAAGTTGTATACATAGCCTATGATTCTAAGAGCCAATATGAACGTCGTGAACAGCAGACTTTGGCAGAAGAGCAGACAGACGTTGCATGGAAGAGGGGGCTGAGCCCCCCAGCAGGATAAGTATTTGTTGTCAACATGATGGCCCGAGTCGGATGCTGGCATCAAGACTCTTCAGAATAGACCTGCGACTGATTTTTAGCTGAGTCAGAAGCGTTTTCCGGAGTCGAGAACGCCCATACCATCGCCACCGCCCAGCCTATAACCGTCCACCCCAGCAGCAGGTTTACGCCAAAAATAACCGGTAATTTTTTATGTTTTCTATGATCGGCAATCAAAAAAGGCAGAAAATACATCGCGACGCAAAGAATAACCGCGACGGGAACTAACATCTCACCAGTACTCATTAACAATTCACTGAAAATAATGGGGTAATTCGGTACTTTAAAATTGTTATTTGCAAATTTCAATTGATAAAGCATTCGCTAACAATGTTTTATTCCGGTGCTTCCAGCCGCTGAAACAGCATAATATTTGGCAGTATCAGGGCAATATCCCTATTTTGCCCTGATACGCTATATCACCGTTTTATGACTCCCAGCCGAGGCCCAAACTCTTCTGCAAGGCCACATAGTCCAGTGCCAGGTCGGTCTGCGACTGGATTCGCTTCTGGCTGGCATTCAGCTGCGTACGCTGGGTATCGAGTACGTCAATCAGACTGGCAACGCCAGCACCGTAGCGCTGCTTCATCAGCCGTTCGTCCTGACCTGCCATCGTCTCAACCGTCATGTAGTTCACCAGCGTGCGGCGCTGTTCGCCGTAGCGGGAAAGAGAGCCATTGGCGTCGCGCAGCGCATTGAGCACGGTTTTACGCCATTCAGCCTCAGCCTCATCACGCTGTGCTTTCGCGACGTTGATTTGCGAACGGATGCGGCCAAAATCGAGAATATTCCACTGGAGCATGGGCACCAGCAGCCACGACTCATTTCCGTGGCTGAACATCTCGCTGCTGGTATCGCTGCTAAATCCCAGAATGCCGCGCAGGGTAATTTTCGGGTATAGGTCAGCCACGTGTTCGCCCACGGTCGCGGTACTGGCAGCCAGTTTACGCTCGGCGTTGCGTACGTCTGGTCGACGACGAATCAGGTCAACCGGGTCACCGACGTTAATTTGCTGCGGCTCTGCCGGTAAGACTACGGCTCCCGAGAGCAGGTTATCCAGTGCGCCCGGCGTCAGGCCTGAGAGAAACGCCAGTTGGTCCTTGTACTCATTGATTTGCGCAATCTGATTCGGGACCTCGGCCTGACTGTTTTCCAAATCGGTTTGCAGGCGGTGAACGTCAGTATCGTTCGCTGCTCCGCGCGACTGGCGCTGTTGGGTCAATGCGACCGTTTGCTGCTGCAACGCAATATTCTTTTGCAGATTGGCAAGCTGTTCCTGTGCGCCGCAAAGCTGCAAATAATTGCTCGCGACCTCGGCGGCAATCGACACCTGCGTATCTGCCAGACTGGCCTCGCTGGCCTCTTGCTGCGCTCGTCCAGCTTCGACAGTACGACGATTCTGTCCGAACAGGTCTAGCTCCCAGCTGGCATCAAAGCCGCTGCTATAAAGATTTACCGGATTACTGATAGGCAGTGCGGTGCCGGTTTCCGGCAGACGCGCACGCACCATTGCCCCATTGGCGTCGAGTTTGGGCATCTCCTGAGCCTGATCGCCAGCCAACGCCGCGCGCGACTGCTGCAGACGAGCACGCGCGATATCGATATCAGGATTATGCTGCATTGCCTTGACGATCAGCTGGTTAAGGCGTTCGTCATGGAAGGCCAGCCACCACTGCGACTGGGCCTGCCCGGTGCTGACGCCCGAGTTAGGCAGGCGAGTAAACTTGGCCGTCAGCGGCACGCCTGGCGCACCGTGATAGTCTGGGCCCACGCTGCACCCTGCGAGCAACATCGCCAGGCCACCGAGCGGCGCTAAACGCATCAATTTATTGTTCATAGTCTGTCACTTATTAGTCATACGCGGCGCGCGCAGCAGCAGCGCCAGCGGAATACAGCACACCAGCGCCATGCCGAGCACGAAAAATGACTCGGAATAGGTCATCACTAGCGCCTGCTGCGAGATTTCATTAGCCAGCTGGCCCATGGCCTGCATTTTTGCATGCACCATATCACCAGTCTGACTGAAGAACTGGCTGGCGCTGCCGGAAATACGGCTCTCTGCCAGCGGAGAGTTGGCGGTTACCGACTCGCGGAGCACGTCGTCATGCATTTTTCGCTGCCGATCGATGAAGATTCCGAGCAAGGCCAGCCCAACGGAGCCGCCAAGGTTACGCATCATGTTGTAAATACCGGCTGCGTCGGCGACTTCATCGTCATTGACGGCGGCCATTGAGGCCTGATTCAGCGGCATCATTGCCATGATTTGTCCTGCACCGCGAAGCAGCTGTGACCAGAAGAAGTCATCGCCGGTACTTTGTGCGGTCAGTGAAATATCGAGGAAACAGCTGACGGCAAAGAGGATAACGCCGCAGATGACCAACAGGCGCGTGTCCACGCTACGCAACATGCGCGGCAAGATAGGCATCATGATCAGGCTCGGGATCCCCGAAACCAGCAGCACCATCCCCGACTGCTGTGAGTTGTAGCCTGCCACGCCGCTCAGAAACTGAGGCAGAAGGTACAGCACACAGTACAGACCCATGCCGACGACAAACACGATCACCAGCACGCTGACGTAGCGCGGATTACGCAACAGCGAGAGCCGAATAACCGGTTTTTTCGCCGTGAGCTGCGCGATGCTCAGCAGAATAAAGCCGAGCACCATCGCGATGGAGAGGGTGACAATCATCGTCGAATCAAACCAGTTGTCGCGCTGACCTTCCTCCAGTACCACCGTTAGGCAACTTAGCCCAACGCTCATGCCAATAATGCCCAGCCAGTCGGCCTCCATGAAGCCTTCCCAGTGGGGTTTCTCCTTCGGCAGGCCGTTGAATAACAGCAGCATCAGCCCGATACCGACCGGTAAGTTCAGGAAGAAGCACCAGTTCCAGCTGACGTTTTCGGCTAGCCAACCGCCTAACACCGGCCCCATTACTGGCCCGAGAATCACAATGACGCCGAAAATCGACATCCCTAACGGCAGCTGTCGCCGCGGCAAGCGGGTACGAATGATCATCTGCGCGGTGGGGATCATCGCCCCTCCGACAAAGCCTTGACCAACACGTCCGATGATCATCTGCGTCAGGCTGCCCGACGTACCGCACATGACGGAAAAACAGATAAAGATCAGGGCGCACCACATTAAGAAGTTACGCAGCCCAAGCAGGCGGCTGAGCCAGGCGGCCAGCGGGATCATCACTATCTCTGACAGCAGATACCCGGTTGAAATCCAGGTGCCCTCGGTGCCGGTCGCGCCAATTTCGCCCTGAATTTGCGGCAGTGCGGAGTTGGTGATAGAAATATCCAGCGTCGCCATCAGTGCGCCAAGCGCACCGGCAAATACCGCAACCCAGTCCGTTACCGAGGCGCTGGGCTGCTGGGTAGCGGGAAGGACGGTGCTGCTCATGGCTGCGCCTGCTGGTTAGGATGCGTATCGACGTCAACGGTCACCGACATACCGGCCAGCAAACGTTTCGCTGCATCGCTTTTGTCGGTAATGCGGATGCGTACCGGAACACGCTGCACAATTTTGGTAAAGTTACCGGTGGCGTTATCCGGTGGCAGTAAGGCGAAGAGTGAACCGGTGCCCGGAGCGAAGCTGTCGACTACGCCGCTGAAATCATGGCCGGGAAACGCATCAACGTGCAGCGTGGCTTTCTGACCCGGCAGCATATGGGTCAACTGCGTTTCTTTAAAATTGGCAACCAGATACAGATCGTTTTCCGGAACCACCGTCAGCAGGCGAGTTCCCGGCTGAACATATTGGCCTACGCGTACCGCACGATCGCCGACGCGGCCGTCAAGTGGGCTGTATACCACGGTGCCGTGATAATCGATGTTCGACTGTGCGCGGTTTGCTTCGGCAGAGGCTAACTGGGCTTTCGCCTGCTCAATTTGAGCATGCATTGACTGAATCTGTGCTGAAGCTGATTTTACGGCGGCTACGTTAGCGTCATAATCGGCCTGAGCCTGGTCACGGCTGCGACGAAGCTCGGCGAGCTTCTCCTGATTTTCTGCACCGCTGGCTGCCAATGGCAGATAGCGCTGATATTCATGATTTGAATAGTTAAGCTGCACGAGAGCAGACCGCTGCTGCGCCTGAGCCTGTTCAATCTGGGCGTTCTGGCGCGTTATCTCGGCATTAGCCTGGTCGATGGCGGCCTGATCGGCCAGAATATTGGCACTGGCCTGATTGAGGCGCGCCTGATACTGGTCGTCTTCAATCTGTACCACGGGTTCGCCCGCCTTGACCCACTGGTTGTCCTTGACCAGCACCTTGGTGACGTAGCCGGAAATTTTCGGCGCAAGCGTGACGCTGTCCGCCTGAACATAGGCGTCATCGGTGGATTCGTTAAAGCGAGCAATGAAGAACCAATAGAGTGAAGCCAGTACCAAAACCAGCACCACGCAGAACGCCAGTCGCAGCAAAATACGGCGTTTTTTGCTGGATTGGGGTTGGGCGTTGACGGTGGGGGCGGCCTCGGAGGACGCAATCATGGATGCAAGTAACAAAGTGAGAACCTTTTTAGTGAAATTATTCCGCTCGAGATAAATATTCCAAATGGCACAATTGTGTCAAGTGATATACTTTTATTATGCAATTTGACTGTTATAATTCGCATGTTTTGCTACAGGAATTGATTCATGACCGATAACGCTCTTTCTAAACAGCTCCGCCATCCCCCTTCCGGCGGCTACGCGCGCGGTGACGAAACCCGACAACGTATTATCGAAAGCGCTATTGTTCTGTTTGGCGAATTAGGCTTTGAAGGCGCATCGACGCGCGCAATCGCCAGGCATGCCGGTGTCAATACGCCCGCGTTGCAGTACTATTTCGAGAATAAAGAAGGCTTATACGTCACCTGCGCAGATTATCTTGCCGAAGAGAGTTACGGCTGGTTCGAGCCGTTGCTTACGCGAATTAGCAAGCTTGAGAATCCCGACCCTGATACCTGCATCGAAATGTTCTGCCTGATGCTTGAAACGGTGCTGGAGCGCGTGCTGAATAACCGCGCCGTACATCAGCGCCGACTTTTTCATGCACGAATCAAAATGGGGCAGGGCCCGGAAAAGGCCTCCTTGCTGTTTCAGGAAAAGCTTATCGACCACGTCCATCGTGCGGGCGTCAAACTGGTCTCGAGGATATCGGGCAACGCGGTAGATAATGAACGTACACAAATCAGAGTGTTATCCCTGTTTGGGCTGGCTACAACGTTTTATACCGTGAAACATCCCGTGTTTAACGCTGACGAAGAAGGTCGCCAGTTCCCGGCCGAGCAGATGGCATTAATTAAAAGCAACGTCCGTGAGCAGTGCCAGGTATTGATGCGCAGCTGGATGGTTTAAGAGGCAGTTATGTCGCAAAAAGTTATGCCACAATTTGAACACCGTTATCTCGACGAACTCCCCGGTTTTTATACCGAATTGCAGCCTACGCCACTCGCTGGCGCGCGACTGCTGTACCACAGCGCGCCCCTGGCGGAAGAGTTGGGGCTGGACTCGTCGTTATTCACGGCAGAAAATTCAGGCTACTGGAGCGGCCAAGCGCTGTTCCCTGGCATGAAACCTCTGGCGCAGGTCTACAGTGGCCACCAGTTTGGTCAGTGGGCCGGCCAGCTCGGTGACGGGCGGGGGGTATTGCTGGGCGAGCAGAAGCTTGAAGACGGGCGCATGCTCGACTGGCATCTAAAAGGCGCAGGCCTCACGCCATATTCACGCATGGGGGACGGTCGTGCGGTACTTCGCTCGGTGGTGCGCGAGTTTTTGGCTTCCGAAGCGCTGCACCATCTCGGCATTCCGACCACTCGTGCGCTGACCATTGTGACCAGTGACGAGCCGGTCTATCGCGAGACGACGGAGTGCGGCGCGATGCTGATTCGCGTAGCGCCGAGCCACATTCGCTTCGGCCATTTCGAACACTTCTACTATCGTAAGCAACCTGAGCAGGTGGCGATGCTGGCCGATTATGCCATCGCACACTTCTGGCCAGCGCTGCAAAACGAGGCTGACCACTACCGCCTGTGGTTGACCGACGTGGTTGAACGCACCGCACGTCTGATTGCCAAATGGCAAAGCGTGGGCTTTGCGCACGGCGTCATGAACACCGACAACATGTCGATCCTCGGGCTGACCCTCGACTTCGGTCCTTACGGCTTCCTCGACGACTATAAACCGGATTTCATCTGCAATCATACCGACCACCAGGGCCGTTATAGCTTTGACAACCAACCTTCCGTGGCTTACTGGAACCTGCATCGTCTGGCGCAGTCGCTTTCCGGCCTGATGAGCACTGAAGATCTGCAAAAAGCGCTGGCGGCTTACGAGCCTGCCCTGATGCTTGAATACGGCAGATTGATGCGCGCCAAGCTCGGCTTCTTTACCGAGAACAAGCAGGACAACAATATCCTGACCGGGTTGCTAAGCCTGATGGCGCAAGAGGGGCGTGACTACACCCGCACCTTCCGCCTGCTGAGTGGCGTTGAGAAAGGAGAAACGCGTTCGGCACTCCGCGACGAGTTTATCGATCGCCAGGCGTTTGACCAATGGTACGAAGGTTATCGTCAGCGACTGTTGCTGGAAGAGCAGGACGATGCGACGCGTCAGCAGGCGATGAAAAAGATTAACCCACGTATTATTCTGCGCAACTATCTGGCGCAGCAGGCGATTGAAGGCGCGGAGGTTGACGACGTCGGGCGTTTGCAGGCGCTGCATCTTGCACTACAGCAGCCGTACAGTGACGATGCTCGCTTTGATGAGCTGGCAGCGCTGCCCCCGGACTGGGGTAAACACCTTGAAGTGTCCTGCTCGAGCTAAATGTTTGGGTAGAAATCCTCCCTGATAATCCATGTATCAGGGAGGAAACTCTGATTATTGTCTGAGGAAAACCTGAGGAACCGGGCTTTCGGGATGATTAATCACGCCCAGATCCGCGCGGTACCACCGTTGTAACACGTCGGCCTGCAGCACCTCTTTCGGCGTTCCTGCCGCCACCAACTCTCCCTGATGCAACAATAAAATCCTGTCGGCGTAGAGTGCTGCCAGATTCAAGTCATGCAGGACGCAGCAGACCGCCAGCGGCGACTGTCGCGTAAGACGGTGCAACAGACGCAGGCTGTGCTGCTGGTGGTAGAGGTCCAGTGCTGAAGTCGGTTCATCCAGAAACAGCCAGCGCGGCGAGGGCTTTGCACTCCAGAGCTGAATCAAGACTCTGGCAAGCTGCACCCGCTGTTGTTCTCCGCCCGAAAGCTGTCGATAGTCACGCTCGGCAAGAGACAGACAGTCGGTTTGCTCCAGTACCTGTTGCAAAGCCTGCTGGAGTTGCGCGTTATTGTGCGGCGACCGCCCCAGTGTCACGACTTCACGCACGCTGTAACCAAAGGCCAGCTCGCTGTTTTGGCGCATTACGGCACGAGTGCGGGCCAATTCCAGTGGGTCCCAGTCCGTCAGTGGACGACCAACCAGCGCGCAATCCCCTGAATCCGGCGTCAGATAGCCGGTCAACAGGCGTAACAGCGTCGATTTACCCGCGCCGTTTGGGCCTATTAACGCGACCAGTTCGCCGCTTGACAGCTGTAGAGAAATATTGCTGATAAGCCTGCGATTGGCGACCGAATAACAGAGATTACTCGCCGCAAGCCAATGCTGCGCCTGTGTCGCGTGGTCTGACAAAATAGCCTCAGTCACGGCGTTGCCCTCCTGCACGTAAAATCAGCCATAGAAAATAGGGGCCGCCGAGGATAGCGGTGAGCAGACCAACCGGCATTTCGGCGGGGGCGACCAGCGTGCGGGCGAGGGTGTCGGCCAACAGTAACAGGCAGGCTCCGCCCAATGCTGAAACTGGCAGCAGCCAGCGGTGATCGGCCCCGATTTGCATACGCAGCAGATGTGGGATCACCAGTCCAATGAAGCCAATGATGCCGCAAACCGCCACCGATGCACCGACCAGCAGGGCGCTCAGCAAAAGTAAAATACGCTGCGTTCGGCGGACATTAACGCCAAGATAATGGGCATCTTCGTCGCCAAGCTGCAGCAGGTTCAGCCTGCGTGCGAGGAATTGGGTCGCGATGCTGACCGGAACAATCACCGACGCCGCAACCGTGAGCGTTGACCACTGCGCTTGTCCTAAGGATCCCATTCCCCACATCGAGAACTGGCGCAGCTGACTGTCGTTGCTGATATAGGTCAACACTCCGACGGCGGCCCCACAGATGGCATTGATAGCAATACCGGCCAACAGCAGGCGCGACAGGCCGTTTTGCCCCATGCGGCTCAGCATGAATACAATAAATGAGATAACCAGACTGCCCGCGAAGGCGCTAATCATCTGGCTGTAGAGCACTATCACCGGTGGAAGAGAGAGTGGAAAGACTATCATCAGCCCAACAAACAGCGCTGCACCGCTGCTGATACCCAGCAGGCCGGGGTCGGCCAGTGGGTTTCGGAACACGCCCTGCATTACCGTGCCCGAGCAGGCGAGGCCACAGCCGACGACCATGGCCAAAAGTATGCGCGGCAGTCGAATCGTCATCCAAATTTGCCACAGCTCGTTATCAAACGGCTGGCGCAGCAGAGCGGGCAGCGAAACGGAGATAGCGCCGCTGTTGGCCGCCAACACCGCCAGGGTAATCAACAGCAACGCCAGCCCGAGCAACATCCGAAGCTGAGCAGGGATCCGCTGACGGAGTGGCGTGCTGAGGGTACTCATTTCGCCTGTTCCGCCGCCAGACGCAGCTTAGCCAGCACTGCCGGTGTTTCCAGCCCGAAGCCGAGCAGGGCCATATCGTCAACGACCAGAGCGCGCTTGTTTCTGCCCGCTGGGGTCATTGCCAGCCCCGGCAGTTTCCAGACATTATCCAGACCGCCGAGCGTCTTCACGCCGTCCGTCGTTAGCAGCAATAAATCTGGCGCGGCCGCAACAATGCCCTCCTGCGAAAGGGGGCGGTAGCGGCTAAAGCCCTGCATCGCATTCTGCGCGCCCGCTGTGGTGATGATTGAATCGGCTGCGGTATTTTGCCCCGCGGCCATCGACCCCATCCCGCCGTGGCTCATTATGAATAGAACTTTAACGTGCAGCGGGGAGCCTTTAACGGCTTTCAGCTGGCTGCGGAATTCGGCAATCAGCTTGTCACCTTCCGGTCTGCGATTCAGCGCATCGGCCACGACCTCAATCTTTTGAATCACCGTGTCGAGCGTAGGATTGCCGGGCACGCGCACCACTTTCACGTGGCTTTCAGCCACCTGCTGTAGCGCTAGCGAGGGTTGTGCGAGGTCTGAGGTCAGGACCAGCGTCGGCTTGGTCGATAAAATCCCCTCGGCGTTTAGCATGCGCATGTAACCCACATCAGGCAATTGGGTGGCCTGAGAGGGATGTGTGCTGGTGCTGTCGCGAGCGACCAGCTCACTGCCTGCGCCCAGTGCGTAGACAATTTCGGTAACATCGCCGCCGATGCTGACCACGCGTTCGGCGGCCTGCGCCGAGGCCAACTGAGTCAAGAAAAGGCTGGCTAACGCGATTTTCCACCCTTTTTTCATGCGGCTACGCCTTGTACGGTGAGCGTTGAGATCTGGTCACGCCAGGCGCTTTGTTCGGGTTTACCTTCGGTACGCTGGCCAAACAGCTGAGCAATCTGGCTGCCGTCAGCGGCGAAAAGCTCGAGACTGGTCACGAAACCGTCTTTGGTTGGCTTGCGGGTAACCCAGCTTTCGGCGATCGCCGTCTCAACTACGTGCAGAGTGAAGCGCTCATTGAATACGTTAATCCACTCGCCGTGAGGCAATACTTTTTCAATTTCACCGGTAAAGATTTGTACGCAGCCTTTGTTGCTGACGAAAATCATGATTTCGTTTTTGTAATCGCAGGCGACGTTGAGGATTTGCGTCAATGAGCCGTTATCAACCTGATAGGCCAGGTCTTCACCTACGGCGCGAAACGCCTGCTGGCGAGTCAGGCCGCGGCGGCGCAGGATCTGGAAGAACTGATGAACGTCGGTCATCTCGCGCCATTCTGCGTCGAGCCCTTGCGTGTCACCGGCTGCCGGTGCAACGACGTCAGCAGGCCTCACCGCCAGCGGCAGGGGGGATCGTGCGCTAAATTGTTCAACCAGCGCCGCCCATTTCTGCGCATCGGTTTCATCGGTGGCATAGACCTTATGGACCGCATAGCCCTGCGCGTCGAAGAACTGCAGGCTGTGACGAGGCCCCTTAGGCGAGTCTTCCGTCAGCGCAAAAACAGACTGCCATTGGCTCAGGAACAGGCGCAGGTCCAGTGCGCGAGGGTTAAGAATTAATCCTGCGTGGCCGTTGAGATGCTGATTTTTGTATTCGCCCTGTTGTTCATGAACGGCAAATTCATTACGGGTAATTGATTTTGTCCCCCCGACATTTTCAAGTGCAGCCAGCAGAGTACGTACCTCGACATCCAGTCTTACGGCATCGTATCCGACGCGTGTATTGAGGAGTTCGGCTTCACTAATACCCAGAATACTGGCTAAATCCCGGGCATATTTTCCTGGGTTTTGTGCTTTAGCTTGCAGATAAGTTTCATGGCTGACTTGGGTCATGGGGTTTCTCGCGAATGAAGAGTGGACACAAAAACGTTAATGTTAAATGGTAATCAATATCAATCTGATAATCATTATCAATTTAATGTCGAGCTACATCAAGTTAATTTTCATTACCTTGTGAACGGGAAGTGCCGTCAGCCAAGGGCTGAGCGTAATTTTCATCTAAAGCAGAAAATAAAAAAGGGGCCATAAGGCCCCCTGATAATCCTGCATGCTTTTTTCTGCTTACAGGCAATTAAGCCTGAAAGCGGCTGCGGGTGGCATCTGCCAACATCTCCAGCAGGGTCTCGGTATCTTCCCAACTGAGGCAAGGGTCGGTAATAGACTTACCATAAACCAGTGGCTCACCGTTGACTATTTTCTGAGTGCCCTCCTCGATAAAGCTTTCGGCCATGATACCGGCGATACCGTTACCGCCATGGCGGATCTGCTCACAGATATCTTTCGCGACGTCGAGCTGACGACGATGCTGCTTCTGACAGTTACCGTGGCTAAAATCAACCACCAGACGCTGCGGCAAATCAAATTCAGCCAGATTTTCACAGGCCTGAGCAATATCTTCGGCGTGATAGTTAGGCGTCTTACCGCCACGCATGATGACGTGACCGTAAGGATTCCCGGAGGTGCGATAAACCGTCATCTGGCCGTTTTTGTCCGGTGACAGGAACATATGGCTCACGCGAGAGGCACGAATGGCATCGATAGCGATTTGCGTGTTGCCGTCAGTCCCGTTCTTAAAGCCGACCGGACAGGAGAGGGCCGACGCCATCTCGCGATGGATTTGGCTCTCGGTCGTACGCGCTCCGATGGCTCCCCAGCTAATCAAATCGGCAAAGTACTGGCCAATGACCATATCAAGGAATTCGGTCGCCGTCGGCAGGCCAAGCTCATTGATAGCCAGCAGGACTTTGCGTGCGAGTTCAATGCCATGGTTAACGCGATAGCTGCCGTTGAGGTCTGGGTCAGAAATAAGCCCCTTCCAGCCAACGACCGTACGCGGCTTTTCGAAGTAGGTACGCATGACAATTTCGAGGCTGTCTTGGTACTTTTCGCGCAATACGTTTAGCTTGCCTGCGTAATCGATAGCGGCTTCGATATCATGAATAGAGCAAGGGCCAACGATGACCAGCAGACGTTTATCTTCGCCGCTAATGATTTTTTCTATGCGCTGACGCGATGCGGTAACATTGTCTGCGACGGCCAAAGAGATTGGCAGGGTATCTGCCAGCGCCTTTGGCGTTATCAGACTACCAACGCGCGTGGTGCGCAGTTCATCTGTTTGTGACATGTGAATTGAATCTCTGAAATTTTGTTCTTCGCAGCGGCAGGAGTGCCGGGAAGTGATGAATGTCACAATAACCCAAAATCAGATCAATTCAACACCCGTTAGCACGTAATAATGCCTCTATCCGCAAATTCCAGCATAAATCTTTCGTTCTTGACCTCAGAGCAGTGTTAGCTGCGCTCATTGACCCGAATAACCTCCCCTGCGTAAGCTTATCGGGATTTATTCCCGCGTCCGTTCGTCGCATCAGAACATGCGGCGGCTCATGCCGAAGCTGTCGAGAATTTTTGCCGAAATCTCTTCTACGGAGTAGTTGGTACTGTTGAGGTAGCGAATCTGATTTTTTCTAAACAATGCCTCGACCTCGGAGACTTCCATTCGGCACTGTCTGAGCGAGGCGTAGCGGCTGTTTTCGACCCGCTCCTGGCGGATGGCCGACAGGCGTTCAGGGTCGATAGTCAGACCGAAAAGCTTGTGGTGATGGGGTTTGAGGGCCGCCGGCAGCTGAATGTTGTCCATGTCATCGGCAGTAAACGGGTAGTTTGCAGCGCGGATACCAAACTGTAGTGCGAGATACAGGCTGGTGGGGGTTTTGCCACAGCGTGAGACGCCGATCAATATCACCTGCGCCTGTTCAAGATTACGCAGTGAAATGCCGTCATCGTGCGCTAACGTGTAATCAATGGCCGCGATACGTGCATCATATTTACTGATGTTACTGGCCGTTAAACCGTGAGTTCTGTTGGCGATTGGCGAAGGGTCTACCCCCAACTCATTTTGCAGCGGGGCGACCAATGCCTGAACAATGTCCTGACAAAAACCCTGACTGCTGGCGATAATATCGCGCACCTGGGTCGAAATAATGGAGTAGAACACCAGGGGTCTGACGCCGGTTTTCTCGTAGATGTCGTTAATTTGCTGGCACACGGCCTTTGCACGGCCTTCGTTTTCCACGAAGGGGAGAGAAAAGGTGGTGGCATTGACCGGAAACTGTGACAGCACGGCGTGGCCCAACACTTCTGCGGTGATGGCTGTGCCATCGGAAATATAGAATACACACCTGTCCATGAGCTTCCCCGAACTCTTAATCTTTCACGTAGCGGCGGCGTTTGCCGTTTTCCCGTTGTGTGAAATCTTTGAGTTATCTTTGTCTGTAAAAATAATATTTTCATTATTAACGTGTTTTTCCGAAATTAAAAAGTGCTGTCTCACATTCCTGTCGGGTTTTCGAGACCCTGCGCAAAACTCTTGCAAACCGTGAAACCAAATCACGGATCTTTCGGCAGAGTTCCAGACTTTGCGACAGACTTCAGCTTCTCTTCAGCCATTAGCGTAAGGTTAAAATATCAAGCAATATGAGGCTGGACGATGGCTGATTTACAAAAGAATTTCATTTTTTTGTGACTCGGATAAAAGAAAGAAACGGTGAAAATTCTTAAAGCGAAAATTATTGAATAGCTGTATCGATTCACCAGTCTTATCAATATGGATCATTATGCTAGTCTGAAAACGTTGAGCGCTTCTCAACCGCAAAATTTATGAATCCGTTATTGACTCATACTCTCCAATTTTCGCCCTATAAATAGAAAGGATTGTTTCATGGCCAATCTTGACGCTGATTTGCGCAATATTCTCTGGTACAACCAGTTGGGTATGCACGATGTTGACAAAGTAGGGGGCAAAAATGCGTCCCTTGGGGAAATGATTACTAACTTGTCCGATCTGGGCGTTTCGGTGCCAAACGGCTTCGCAACCTCTTCTCAGGCATTTATTAATTTCCTCGATCAAAGCGGTGTCAACAAGCGTATCTATGATCTGCTCGATCAAACCGACGTTGATGATGTGGCTCAACTGGCCAAGGCAGGGTCACAGATTCGACAATGGATTGTTGAAACGCCTTTCCTTCCAGAAATGGAAAAGGATCTTCGTGAAGCCTATCAGCAGCTGTCTGAAGGCGAGCCGGATGCCTCTTTTGCGGTTCGCTCCTCGGCAACGGCAGAAGACATGCCTGACGCATCATTTGCTGGCCAGCAGGAAACCTTCCTTAACGTGCAGGGCTTTGACGCCGTGCTGACGGCAGTGAAGCACGTTTATGCCTCACTGTTTAACGACCGCGCAATTTCTTATCGCGTGCATCAGGGCTATGATCACCGCGGCGTTGCATTATCTGCCGGGGTTCAGCGCATGGTGCGTTCTGACCTCGCCGCAGCGGGTGTCATGTTTACTATTGATACCGAATCAGGCTTCGATCAGGTGGTCTTCATCACCTCAGCCTATGGTCTGGGTGAAATGGTCGTGCAGGGTGCGGTTAACCCTGACGAGTTCTATGTTCACAAACCGACGCTGGCGAAAAATAAACCGGCTATCGTTCGCCGCACCATGGGGTCGAAAAAGATCCGCATGGTTTACGCCGACAGTCAAGAACACGGCAAACAGGTGCAGATTGAAGATGTGCCCGAAGAGCTGAGCCAACGCTTTTCACTGACCGATGTGGAAATTCATGACCTTGCACGTCAGGCATTGCTGATTGAAAAACACTACGGTCGCCCGATGGACATCGAGTGGGCCAAAGACGGTCACAACGGCAAGCTGTATATCGTGCAGGCGCGTCCTGAAACGGTGCGTTCGAACGGCCAGGTGATGGAGCGCTACCAGCTGAATGGCAAGAGCAAGGTGCTGGTAGAAGGGCGTGCCATCGGCCATCGCATTGGTGCGGGTCCGGTCAAGATAATTCATAACATTAGTGAAATGCATCACGTTAAAGCGGGTGATGTGCTGGTGACCGACATGACTGACCCTGACTGGGAACCTATCATGAAAAAAGCGTCGGCCATCGTGACCAATCGCGGCGGACGTACCTGCCATGCCGCAATTATCGCCCGAGAGCTGGGCATTCCAGCGGTGGTTGGTTGTGGTGACGCCACAGAACGTTTAACTGAAAACCAAAAGGTTACCGTTTCCTGTTCGGAGGGCGACACCGGCTATGTCTACCAGGACGAGCTGGACTTCAGCGTACAAAGCTCAGAAGTGAACGAGCTGCCAACGCTTCCGCTGAAGATAATGATGAACATTGGTAACCCCGATCGCGCGTTCGACTTTGCCTGCCTGCCAAATGAAGGCGTGGGGCTTGCGCGTTTGGAATTCATTATCAACCGAATGATTGGCGTGCACCCTAAAGCGTTGCTGGAATTTGATAAACAAGAGCCCGCGCTACAGGAAGAGATTAAAAAGCTGATTCAGGGTTACGACTCACCCGTTGAATACTACGTTGCCCGTTTGACGGAAGGGATTGCCACGCTGGGAGCGGCCTTCTGGCCGAAACGCGTCATCGTGCGTTTGTCGGACTTCAAGTCTAATGAATATGCCAACCTGGTGGGCGGTGAGAAGTACGAGCCGCATGAAGAAAACCCGATGTTAGGTTTCCGTGGTGCAGGTCGCTACGTGTCTGAAAACTTCCGCGACTGCTTTGCGCTGGAATGCGAAGCAATGAAACGCGTACGTAACGATATGGATCTGACCAACGTAGAAGTGATGATCCCGTTCGTTCGTACCGTGGCTCAGGCGGAGGCGGTAGTAGCTGAACTCGCGAATCAGGGTCTCAAACGCGGAGAGAATGGTCTGAAGGTGATTATGATGTGTGAGATACCGTCTAACGCCCTGCTGGCCGATCAGTTCCTCGAGTACTTCGACGGCTTCTCTATTGGGTCGAACGATATGACTCAGCTGACGCTGGGTCTTGACCGTGATTCAGGTGTGGTCTCTGAGCTATTTGATGAGCGCAACGAAGCGGTAAAAGCGCTGTTGTCGATGGCTATAAAAGCCGCAAAACGCCAGGGTAAATACGTCGGGATTTGTGGTCAGGGTCCTTCCGATCATCAGGATTTTGCTCAATGGCTAATGGAAGAGGGCATTGATAGCCTCTCCCTGAACCCGGACACCGTGGTGCAAACCTGGTTGGCGCTTGCTGAAAGCAAATAATCGCTAACAGTCTGATTGTCTTTATTATTAGCCGCGAATACAGTTGTTCGCGGCTTTTTTATTCGGATGTAAATAAGAAAATGTTGTTAATAGAAACTATTACTGAGTGTCTTAGGTAAAAATATATTTCAGATAAATCCAAAATTATTTTTAATCATTAAAATAAAATTTATAAAGTGTTGCGTTACGTTATAGAGGTGATTATATAAAGGCGGGCGCTGCAGTGGGCACTGGATATATTACGCCAGTTTATTTTTGACAAAAAAAAGGCCCGTCGAGATGACAGGCAAAGACTACACACAGCAATTCTTTGGTAATGCAAGCTTGGGGGAAAGCCTACATATAAATCATGGGGTTGTTGATTCAACTGTTAATAATACTAAGATCCAACAGGATGTTAGTCTCTAAGAATTGTCTTAATAGGAAATTTTAACTGATTCTCTTATCAGGCCTTTTTAATAGCAAAAAAATTTAGTTAGAAATAGCCTGCAAAGGGGGATGAAAAAATAAAAAAAAAGCCCCGAAGTCATTAATACTCCGGGGCAGTATTAATAAACAGATTACTCCCCTAGCAACTTGTTAACCTCTTCGAGGTCTTGCTGAGGCTCAGGGGCTTCATTGACCCATAAAGAAATCAATCGGTAAGAAACGGCTAACACCACAGGGCCGATAAATAAACCAATAAGTCCAAAGGCAACCAAGCCGCCGATAACGCCTGAAAGAATAAGGAGCATTGGTAAATCGGCACCCATGTGGATTAAGTACGGGCGCAGTACGCTATCAAGCGAGCCAACCACACAGCTCCAGACCAGCAATACGGTTCCCCAGGTGTTATCGCCGGTCCAATACAGCCAGATGATGGCAGGAATCAGCACCAGCAGCGGTCCAATTTGCGCCACGCAGCAAACAAACATCACCACGGTCAGCAACGTGGCATAGGGGATGCCAACGATGGCTAGACCGATGCCGCCGAGTACCGACTGAACGATGGCCGTGACAACCACGCCCAACGCCACGGCACGAATAGCTTGACCCGCCAGTATGACCGCGGCGTCACCGCGGCCACCCGCCAGACGAATGGCGAAATGGCGGATGCCTATCCCAACGTGCTCACCGCGATAGTAAAGCAGTGCGCTAAACAGCAGCATTAATGAACAGTGTAAAATGAAGCGACCAATGTTGGCCGCCTGCGAGACGAACCAACCGGCGGTTTGCCCAATGTAGGGCTGTACTTTCGCCAGTAATGCACTGCCACCGCTGTTGATCAGGGTATGCCAGCCAAGATAGGTCTTCTTGCCGATAAGCGGAATCGACTCCAGCCAGGTAAAGTCAGGCAGGTGCAGCTGTGAAGGGTTGCTCGCCAGTTTTGCCAGCGGCGCGCTATTTTCAACCGCACTGCTGATAAGAAGGGCAATCGGCAAAACAAACAGCAGGATAAGCAGCACCGTCATGACGATAACCGCGAGTATTCTACGCCCCCAGAGGAGAGCCTGAATTCTTATCATCACAGGCCAGGTGGCGATGACTATCATTCCTGCCCATGAAAAGCCCAGTATAAATGGTTTCACTACCCAAATACTGGCAATGGTCATCAAGGCAATAAACAGCACGCCAAACATGATTTGTGGCAAATCATAATTTTTGTTCGGGAGATTCATCAGTCATTCTCGTTTCAAAAGCAAAGCATCATGGCCATAAAAACTGGCATCAATCTATCCTCATAAGCATGGAGTATTATCAGGGGTTTTAGAAGCACTAGAAAACGAAGTATGGTAGTTTTTAAGTTGCTTTAGACAGGGTGGGTCCGTTTTACGGATCCAGCGGCCGCCTACAGGCCTGCAAACAACAACAAAGACAGAGTCGTAATCAATGATCCCACAAATTTCTCAGGCACCTGGCGTTATTCAGCGGGTGCTCGACTTTTTGGAAGCGTTAAAGAAAGACGGTTTTACGGGTGACATGGCAACCAGCTACGCCGATCGTCTGACTATGGCGACCGACAACAGCGTCTATCAGCTTTTACCGGATGCGGTTTTGTTCCCGCGCGCTACTTCCGATGTCGCCTTACTCGCCCGCCTTGCTGGTCAGGACCGCTTCAAAACGCTGGTATTTACTCCACGTGGTGGCGGGACCGGCACCAATGGACAGTCTCTTAACCGCGGTATCGTGGTTGATATGTCCAGACATATGAATCGCATCCTCGATATTGATACCGAAGCCGGTTGGGTAAAAGTTGAAGCGGGTGTCATTAAAGACCAGCTAAATGAATTCCTGCGTCCGTTGGGCTATTTCTTCTCCCCTGAACTCTCGACCAGTAACCGCGCCACGCTCGGCGGGATGATCAACACTGATGCCTCAGGGCAAGGGTCGCTGGTTTACGGTAAAACCTCGGACCACGTGCTCGGCCTGCGCGCGGTGGTTTTGGGCGGCGAACTGCTTGATACCAAAGCTATGCCGACGCTGCTTGCCGAACAGTTGGGCGAGGAGAAATCGACCACCGGCAACATTTATCGCACGGTGCTCGAAAGCTGTCGCGAAAATCGCCAACGGATCATCGACAAATTTCCGAAACTTAACCGCTTCCTCACCGGTTATGACCTGCGCCACGTCCTGAGTGACGATCTGCAAACCTTCGACCTGACCCGTATTCTCACCGGTTCTGAGGGCACGCTGGCCTTTATTACCGAAGCGCGTCTGAACATAACGCCGATTCCAAAAGTCAGACGTCTGGTCAACATTAAGTATGACTCGTTCAACTCTGCGCTACGCAACGCCCCCTTAATGGTCGAAGCTAACGCACTTTCGGTAGAAACGGTTGACTCCAAAGTGCTGAATTTGGCGCGTGAGGACATCGTTTGGCATTCAGTGAGTGAATACATCACCGATGTCCCAGGCAAAGACATGCAGGGCCTGAATATCGTCGAGTTTGCCGGTGATGCTCAGGAACTCATCGAGAAGCAGGTCGAGTCCCTTTGTGAACGTCTTGACGGCCTGATTGCCGAAGAGCAGGGCGGGGTGATCGGTTACCAAATCTGTGCCGATCTGGCGGGCATTGAGCGCATCTATAACATGCGTAAAAAATCAGTCGGCCTGCTGGGTAACGCCAAGGGCGCCGCCAAGCCGCTGCCTTTTGCCGAAGATACCTGCGTGCCGCCAGAGCATCTCGCTGACTATATCGTCGAGTTTCGTGCACTGCTGGACAGCCATAACCTTAGCTACGGCATGTTCGGTCACGTTGATGCGGGCGTACTGCACGTGCGTCCTGCGTTGGACATGTGTGACCCGCAGCAGGAAATGCTGCTGAAGAAAATTTCCGATGAGGTGGTCGCGTTGACTGCTAAATACGGTGGGCTGTTGTGGGGCGAACACGGCAAAGGATTCCGCGCCGAATATAGTCCGGCGTTCTTCGGTGACGAGCTGTTCCACGAACTGCGCCGTATCAAGACCGCGTTTGACCCGGCCAACCGCCTCAACCCCGGCAAGATTTGTCCACCGCTTGACTGCGACGAGCCGATGATGAAGGTTGATGCGCCTAAGCGCGGCACCCTTGACCGTCGTATTCCGGTCGAGGTACGCACCGCGTTTCGCGGGGCGATGGAGTGTAACGGTAACGGGTTATGCTTTAACTTCGACGTCAAAAGCCCAATGTGCCCTTCGTTCAAGATTACTGGTAGCCGCATTCATTCACCGAAAGGCCGCGCTGGTATGGTTCGTGAATGGCTGAGACTGCTTTCAGAACAGGGCGTCGAGCCACTGGCGCTGGAGCAGGCACTCCCCCAGGAGTCGATGAGTTTTAGAACGCTTATCGAGAAAACGCGCAACAGTTGGTACGCCAGCAAGGGAGAGTATGATTTCTCCCATGAGGTCAAAGATGCCATGTCTGGCTGTCTGGCCTGTAAAGCCTGTTCAACGCAATGTCCGATCAAAATAGACGTCCCGGGGTTCCGTTCACGGTTCCTACAGCTTTACCACACACGCTATCTGCGCCCGGTGAGCGATTACGTGGTCGCGGGCGTTGAGAGCTATGCGCCGCTGATGTCGCGTGCACCTAAAGTGTTCAACTTCTTCTTCAGGCAGCCGTGGGTGCGTGAGCTGAGCCGTAAAAGCGTCGGCATGGTCGATTTGCCCTTACTCTCCTCTCCAACGTTGCGGGAGCAACTTTCCGGACACAGCGCCGCGACCATGACGCTGGAGCAGCTCGAAAGCATTCCGGTGACGGAGCGCGCGCAGTACGTGCTCATCGTGCAGGACCCGTTTACCAGTTATTACGACGCGAAGGTTGTCGCCGATTTTGTGCGACTGGTGGAGAAACTTAATCTCAAACCGGTGCTGCTGCCATTTTCTCCGAACGGCAAGGCTCAGCACGTGAAAGGATTCCTCCAGCGCTTTGCTAAAACGGCCAGAAAGACCTCGCTGTTTCTCAACCGCGTATCTCAGCTGGGTATGCCGATGGTAGGGGTCGATCCGGCGCTGGTGCTGTGCTATCGCGATGAATATAAAGAGATCCTCGGTGAGTCTCGCGGCTCCTTCCAGGTCCAGCTGGTGCACGAATGGCTGATAACCGTGCTGGCTGAAAAGCCGGAGATGCAGCAGAGCGGCGAGTCGTGGTATCTGTTTGGACACTGTACGGAAAGCACTGCGCTGCCGACCAGCGGCAAGCAGTGGGGCGATATTTTTGCCCGCTTCGGTGCAAAACTGGAAAGCGTCAGTGTGGGCTGCTGTGGCATGGCGGGAACCTATGGCCACGAGGCGAAGAACATTCAGAACTCGCTCGGCATTTATGAATTGTCATGGCATCAGTCGCTGCAACGCCTGCCGCGTCAGCGTTGTCTGGCGACCGGCTATTCCTGCCGCAGTCAGGTAAAACGCATCGAAGGCAACGGGCTGCGTCACCCGCTTCAGGCATTATTAGAAATCATTTAATCCTCAAGGAGAGAACATCATCGTGGCACTTTGGAAACGCGAAACTACGCTCGAAGAGCTTAATAAAACCAGTCAGGGATGCATGGTCGGACACATCGGCATCGAGTTTACCCTGCTGGCAGATGACCGTCTGGAGGCCACGATGCCGGTAGATTCGCGCACTACCCAGCCTTTTAAGCTGCTTCACGGCGGCGCATCTGTGGTGCTGGCGGAGTCATTGGGATCAATGGCGGGTTATCTATGTACCCGTGGCGATCAGCAAATTGTGGGGATTGAAGTGAACGCCAACCATCTGCGGGCGGCGCACAGCGGCTACGTGAAGGGAGTTTGTCGTCCTCTGCACGTCGGCCGCCGCAATCAGGTGTGGGAAATCAAGATATTCGATGAAAGTGAAAACTTGTGCTGTATTTCCCGCCTGACCACCGCCGTAATCGAACTTTGATCGGCTTTTAATGCTAGAATAATAAAGCAGGGTGAAGGAAGTGACGCCTTCACCCTTATTCTTTATAGGGTTAATAGTTGGAATTTAATATTTCACAATAGGTTGAAATATACGGTCAGATATTAACCCTATAAAGAGTGTGATTATTTTCGGGAATTAAATTCGCCGCGATTAAAGCTGGAACGGAACGCGCTTAACAAAGTCGGTTTGGAAAGCTGTGGCTTTTTCCCAGATGCCCATCATGGCATAATACTGGCAAATCATTTTGAGAGTGTGTCTGGCGAAGTGGTAGCACTGTACCTGAAACAGGTTGCTGCGCTGAGGATTATTAATTTCCGTTATCAACCGGTTATGCAATTTGCATAGGGCGTGAAGGTAGCTTTGGTCATCGCCATTTTGCAGGCAGAGATTCGCCATATCCAGGCAAAGGCTGTTGTAGCCCTTGAGCTGGTTTATATCTGCTTCCGGCCTGGAAAGCGCCGCATCAGCCAAATAAAAGTCGACCGTTGCGTCTCGGACGTTAAATTTATATTCGTCGATTTTAGCCTGAAGCCACGCATTTACCGATTGAGCCATGAGCGCATTCCGATTTGAATGATAACTATTATCATATTAAAAAATATCATATTTGCAAAAAAGCTGCGGATCAATGTTTTCTACGCCCTTTTTTGTCCTTGATCAATGTAGGGGCATGAGACAAAAAGAGCCTTATTCGGCGATAGGGTAGAAGAAATTCATAAATAGGTATTTCCGATGAATGTTTTATCGTAGTAAAACATCTACAGCAAAGAGAGGGCATAAAAGCCAAAATTGTCAATTTTTAACAAAAAATTGACAATTTATTCAATTAGTTGATGAGGTGCGTAGTTTCTATCCAGAAAAGGCGGCATCTCATTCACGGACGCGAGCAGGGCTGTTTGCGGTCCGTAATGGCTATACCCTCTTAAAACAAGAGGTTGAAGTGACAAGTGTAATCACTAAAATAGACACTAGAAGGTTGTCTATTAATAACCTGATATTCATGAGGTAGACAGATGCAAACCGAAAATGTCGGCACGTTCTCATTGGATGACAACGTATGGCAAGGCGTGACGCTGACTGATTCCGCAGCCAAGCAGGTCAAAAATCTAATGACTCAGGATCCTGAAGTCAAAGGGCTACAGCTGTCTGTGAAGCAGTCGGGCTGCGCAGGTTTTGCCTATGTGCTAGACCTGACTAAACAACCGGCGAGCGATGACCTGGTTTTCGAGCGCGAAGGTGCTCACCTGTATATTCCGTTGAAAGCAATGCCTTTCATCGATGGAACTGAGGTGGATTTTGTCCGTGAAGGGCTGAACCAGATCTTTAAGTTCAATAATCCAAAAGCTCAACACGCCTGCGGGTGTGGGGAAAGCTTTGGCCTGTAATTCTAATGTAATCGAAGCGATGTAACTAACATGTCACGAAGCAACGTAGAAATTCCAGACAACGTGCAGTCTTGGGTCGGCGATGGGAATAAATACAAGGAAGGATTTTTCACCGCGCTGGCAACCGATGAACTCGCATCCGGCATCAACGAAGATGTCGTTCGTGCCATTTCCGCCAAGCGTAATGAGCCGGAGTGGATGCTGGAGTTCCGTCTGCAGGCTTACCGTGCTTGGATCAAAATGGAAGAGCCGCACTGGCTTAAGGGCGAATACAAGCCTTTAGACTATCAGGACTACAGCTATTACTCCGCGCCATCGTGCGGCAGCTGTGACGATTCCTGTGGTTCTCAGCCTGGTGCCACGCAGCAGTCAACCGCAGACTCGCTGGCTGTGCCTGCGCTCGAAAAAAACTATCTGACCACCGAAGTTGAAAAAGCCTTCAATCAGTTGGGTGTTCCTGTGCGTGAAGGTAAAGAAGTGGCCGTTGACGCCATCTTCGACTCCGTTTCCGTTTCGACCACCTACCGTGAGAAGCTGGCTGAATCCGGCGTTATCTTCTGCTCCTTCGGTGAAGCTATTCACGATTATCCAGAGCTGGTTAAACAGTATCTGGGCACCGTTGTGCCTGCTGAAGACAACTTCTTCGCTGCGCTGAACGCCGCTGTCGCTTCTGACGGTACTTTCGTGTACATCCCGAAAGGCGTGCGTTGCCCGATGGAGCTGTCGACCTATTTCCGCATCAACGCAGCGAAGACAGGTCAGTTCGAGCGTACCATTCTGATTGCCGACGAAGGCAGCTATGTCAGCTACATCGAAGGCTGCTCGGCGCCGGTTCGTGATACCTATCAGCTGCACGCGGCCGTGGTTGAAGTCATCATCCACAAAGACGCTGAAGTAAAATACTCCACCGTGCAAAACTGGTTCTCCGGCAGCGAAGAGAGCAGCGGTGGTATTTTGAACTTTGTCACCAAACGCGCTATCTGCGAAGGTGCAAACTCCAAAATGTCCTGGACTCAGTCCGAGACCGGTTCTGCCATCACCTGGAAATACCCGAGCGTTATCCTGAAAGGCGATAACTCAATCGGTGAATTCTTCTCGGTTGCACTGACCAGCGGCAAGCAGCAGGCCGATACCGGCACCAAGATGATTCACATTGGTAAAAACACCAAGTCGACCATTATTGCCAAAGGTATCTCTGCCGGAAAGAGTGAAAACAGCTATCGCGGTCTGGTTAAAATCCTGCCTTCCGCCGAGAACGCGCGTAACTTTACCCAGTGTGACTCGATGCTGATTGGCCCAGACTGTGGCGCACATACGTTCCCGTATATCGAAGTGCGTAACAGCACTGCTCAGCTGGAGCACGAAGCCACGACCTCGAAGATTGGTGAAGATCAGCTGTTCTACTGCCTACAGCGCGGGATCAGTGAAGACGATGCTATCTCAATGATCGTTAACGGTTTCTGTAAAGATGTCTTTTCAGAGTTGCCGCTCGAATTTGCCGTGGAAGCGCAAAAACTTCTCGCAATCAGCCTTGAGCACAGCGTCGGGTAAGTCTTACCCGACAGACTTGAAGAACAACAGAATAAGTAGAAACACGAGCGCACAGACGCAAATCAAGGATACACATGTTAAGCATTAAGAATTTAAAGGTCCGAGTAGAAGAAAAGGAAATTCTTAAAGGGCTCGATCTCGAGATCAAGCCTGGGGAAGTGCACGCCATTATGGGCCCGAACGGCTCAGGTAAAAGTACGCTTTCCGCTACACTTGCGGGCCGTGAAGATTACGAAGTGACTGAAGGCTCTGTCGAATTCAATGGTAAAGACCTGCTGGAGCTTGATCCAGAAGACCGCGCCGGCGAAGGCGTATTCATGGCGTTTCAATACCCGGTTGAAATCCCAGGCGTCAGCAACAACTTTTTCCTGCAAACTGCGGTAAACGCGGTTCGTAAATACCGTGAACAGCCTCCGATGGACCGCTTTGATTTCGCCGATTTTATGGACGAAAAAATTGCGATGCTGAAGATGCCTGAAGACCTGTTGAGTCGTTCGGTTAACGTTGGCTTCTCCGGTGGTGAGAAGAAGCGTAACGATATTCTGCAGATGGCGGCCCTTGAGCCAAGCCTGTGCATTCTTGATGAAACCGACTCCGGTCTGGACATCGATGCGTTGAAAATCGTTTCCAGCGGCGTTAATGCCCTGCGTGACGGTAAGCGCTCCTTTATTATTGTGACCCACTACCAGCGTATCCTCGACTATATCAAGCCTGACTACGTGCACGTTCTGTGGCAGGGCCGCATTGTAAAATCCGGTGATTTCAGCTTGGTTAAACAGTTAGAGGAGCAAGGTTATGGCTGGCTTACCGACGAAGAGTAATGCCCCTGCAGCCGGCAGCTCACATGCTATGCAGCAGTTTTACCGCCTGTTCGAAAGCGTAGGTGGCGAGCAGTCTTCCCATGCCCACAACCATTGGCAGCAGGTTCTGCGCCTTGGTTTCCCGCATGCGAAGATGGAAGACTGGAAATACACGCCTGTCGCGCCGCTGCTGGGTAACCAGTTCTTTGCCCCTGAAAAACAGCAGGTGTCTGCCGACGTGCTGAAATCCGTGGCGCTGCCGCTCGATACTTACCGTCTGGTGTTCATCGATGGCCGTTTCAGCGCTGAGCTTAGCGATACCGACACCGGCGATTTCGAGATTGAGAAACTGACCCCGGCCTGCCAGCAAACGCTGCCAGAGGCGATTCAGTCAGAAGTGTTCCTGCACCTGACCGAGAGTCTGGCGCAGGATGGCCTCAACATTCGCCTCGCCGCCGGCAAGCAGGCTGAAAAGCCGCTTTACCTGCTGCACATCAGCAGCGGTCGTGCCAATTCTCGCGAAGTGAACACGGCGCATCATCGCTACCACGTTGCGGTTGAGCGCGGTGCTAATGCCGAAGTGATTGAACACTATGTGAGCCTGGGCGAAGCAGGGCATTTCACCGGTGCACGCCTGACGGCGAACATTGGCGATAACGCTGATTTCACGCACTACAAGCTCTCCTTCGAAAGCCAGGCAAGCTACCACTTTGCCCATAACGATCTGGTCGTTGGCCGTGACGCGCGCGTTTCCAGCCACAGCTTCCTGCTGGGGGCCGGGTTAACCCGTAACAACACCAGCGCACAGCTTAACGGCGAAGGCAGCAATCTGAACATCAACAGCCTGCTGTTGCCGATTGATGCCGAGATTGCGGATACCCGCACTTATCTCGAGCACAACAAAGGCTATTGCAACAGCAATCAGCTGCACAAGGTGATTGTTAACGATCGTGCTAAAGCGGTGTTTAACGGCATGATCGAAGTGGCTAAAAACGCCATTAAAACCGACGGCAAGATGACCAACAACAACCTGTTGCTGAGTCCGAAAGCCGAGGTCGATACCAAGCCGCAGCTGGTTATTTTTGCCGATGACGTCAAGTGTGGACACGGCGCGACCGTTGGCCGCATGGACGACGAGCAGCTGTTCTACCTTCGTGCTCGCGGCATCAGCGGGCTTGATGCACGTAACATGATTATCTTTGCCTTCGCAGCCGAGCTGACTGAAGCAATTGAAAATGAGACGCTGCGTGAGGTTGTTATTGCACGGATTGCAGGCCGACTGAATCGAGGTGAGTAATGAGTTTTCCACTGGAAAGAGTGCGTAGTGATTTTCCTCTGCTGAGCCGTGAAGTTAACGGCCAGCCACTGGCCTACCTGGACAGCGCGGCGAGCGCGCAGAAACCGCGTCAGGTCATTGACAGTGAAAGTCAGTTCTATAAGCACGACTACGCCGCTGTGCACCGTGGGATCCACACTCTCAGCGTTGAAGCCACCGAGCAGATGGAAAACGTTCGTAAGCAGGCCGCCGCATTTATTAATGCGGCTTCTGCCGAAGAGATTGTTTTCGTCAAAGGTTCGACCGAGGCTATCAACCTGGTTGCCAACACCTTTGGCCGTACCCAGCTTTCCGCCGGTGATCGCATTATCATCACCGAGATGGAGCACCATGCCAATATCGTTCCGTGGCAGATGCTTGCCGAAGAACGTGGCCTGCACATCGATGTCTGGCACCTGACGCCGGAAGGCGAACTGGACATGAGTCAGTTTGCGTCGCTGCTGACGCCGCAGACCAAACTGCTGGCGCTGGCGCACGTCTCAAACGTGTTGGGCACGCGCAATCCCATTGAAACCATTATTCCACAGGCTAAGGCCGCCGGCCTGTATGTGCTGGTGGACGGCGCGCAGGCTGTCATGCACCACAAGGTGGATGTGCAGGCGTTGGATTGTGATTTCTACGTGTTCTCTGGCCATAAACTCTATGGACCGACCGGTATTGGTATTCTTTACGGTAAAGCGGCACTGCTAGATAAAATGCCACCCTGGGAAGGCGGCGGCTCGATGATCAAGCACGTGAGCCTGACCGAAGGAACCACCTACGTCAAAGCGCCGTGGCGTTTTGAGGCGGGCTCGCCAAACACCGGCGGCATGATTGGCCTGGGCGCTGCATTCGACTACGTTAATGAACTTGGTCTGGACGCTATCAACGAGTACGAGCAGTCGCTGATGAGCTACGCGCTCGAGGCGATGGCCGATATCCCGGATATCCATATCTATGGACCTGCAGAACGTTCTGGTGTCATTGCCTTTAACCTCGGCAAGCATCATGCTTATGACGTGGGCAGCTTCCTTGACCAATACGGTATCGCTATTCGCACCGGTCACCACTGCGCCATGCCGCTGATGTCATTCTTCGGCGTTCCGGCCATGTGCCGTGCTTCTCTTGCAATGTATAATACCCGCGAAGAAGTTGACCGTTTGGTCGCAGGACTAAAACGTATTAGCCTGCTGCTGGGTTAACAAAAAGCAAAATAGCAGGATGGTTTTTTATGGCAAATTTGCCAGATAAGCAAAAGTTGGTTAAAAACTTCTCCCGGTGCCCGAACTGGGAAGAGAAATACCTGTATGTGATCGAGCTTGGTGCGCTGCTTGCGCCATTAAGCGACGAAAATCGTCAGGCGCAGAATCTGATTTCTGGCTGTCAAAGCCAGGTGTGGATTGTGATGCACGCAGGCGAAAATGGTCAGATTGATTTCGCTGGCGACAGCGATGCGGCCATCGTGAAAGGGTTGCTGGCGATTGTTTTCAGCCTGTATCACGGCCTGACCGCAGAAGAAGTGGTGGCGCTTGACGTTCGTCCTTTCTTTGGCGAGCTGGAGCTGAGTCAGCATCTTACGCCTTCCCGTTCCCAGGGGCTTGAGGCAATGATCCGCGCTATTCGTGCCAAAGCGGCGGTAATGGCGTAACCACGCCGCTTTTACCCCGTGCAATGGCCCGACCCATTAGGATTGTTCTGCTAATGGGGCGGGCCATTTTCGTTTCCCCTCCGATTTTTCCCTGATTTATTTCTGATTTTTCAGCAGCTTAATTCCTTAATTTCCTTGCGGCGATCTGATGCGTAACGCGTTGATTTTAGAAGCCTAAATTGTCATTAAGACCAGCAATGCTAATATTAACTCTAATAACGAATGATCCTCGAGTACCTTGATACTTAGGTCAATAACCTAGATGAGCAGGAATTAGCATGAAACTGACTTTGCCTCTTATGGGAATGCTTTTCGCCAGCGTTTTTAGCGCCGGAATGACCGCCTCGAAGGCGGCGGAATATCCACTTCCCGCCGATAACAGTCGCCTAATCGGCGAGAACACCACTTACGTTGTGCCCAATGATGGCAAACCACTCGAGGCCGTGGCCGCTAAATATCAAATTGGCCTGATTGCGATGCTGGAAGCGAATCCGGGCGTCGATCCTTTACTGCCTAAGCCTGGTACCGTGCTCACCATACCCAGTCAGATGTTGCTACCTGACACCAAACGAGAGGGCATTGTTATCAATCTCGCCGAGCTGCGTCTCTACTATTATCCGAAAGGGGAAAACAAAGTCGTGGTCTACCCGATAGGCATTGGCCAGCTGGGGCGCAATACGCCTGAAATGGTGACCTCTATCAGCCAGAAGATCCCGAATCCAACCTGGACCCCGACGCCTAATATTCGCAAAATCTATCTGAAGGAGCAGGGGATTACGCTGCCTGGCGTCGTGCCTGCTGGGCCTGATAATCCGATGGGTCTGTTTGCCATGCGTCTGGCGGCCGGACAAGGGCACTATCTTATCCACGGCACCAATGCCAACTTTGGCATTGGTATGCGCGTGAGCTCGGGCTGTATTCGTCTGCGTCCCGACGATATCGAGGCATTGTTCAATAGCGTACCTAAAGGAACGCGCGTTCAGGTCATCAATCAGCCGGTGAAATTTGACATCGAGCCGGACGGCAAGCGCTATGTTGAAGTTCACCAGCCGCTCTCACGGACGGAAACGGATGATCCGCAGACGATGCCGATACTCCTCAGCGCTGCGCTGAAGAAATTCCGTGCTAGCGACGAGACTAATAAGCAGGTTTTGAAAGACGCAATTGAACGCCGTTCCGGTATGCCCGTACTGGTAAATACGGGCAATGAGGATATCAATACCCCTCCCGCAGCGGGTGCGATGTAAGTCTTGACGGGTTTGATGCCATTTAAACGCCACCAAAACGCTTTAGTGGCGTTTTTGTTTGAAAGTCTTGAAAGAGTGAGGGTGAGGATGAGGATGGCTCTAAACGTGATTGAAGAGGTTTGGCAGAGGAGGAGAGGATGAGAACGAAAACGAGGCAAAAAAAATGGCGCACAATGTGCGCCATTTCATTATGAGAAGTAAATATTACTTCTTGTAAGCGTGAGCTTGGTTGTCCAGACGCTGGTTAGCACGTGCTGCGTCGTCTTTAGCTGCTTGAACGTCAGACTTAACAGCTGCAACGTCGTTGCTCAGCTGATCAACTTTAGAGTTCAGAGTTGAAACGTCAGAAGACAGTTGGTCGATTTTAGCATTGCTTGAACAACCAGCCAGCAGAGTAGAACCCAGGATTACTGCGCCCAGTACCAGTTTAGTGCGATTCATTATAAAACCCTCTAGATTAAGTTAATCTCCATGTAGCGTTACAAGTATTACACAAACCTTTTTCTAATGAGAATAAATTTTTATCGCCAAATGCTTTATTTTGTTCGTTCGCTCAAAGAAGCATCTTTTTTTACATAAAAGTTGAAAAACGTTATCTAAAACAGGCTTATTCCATGAGACTTGTCCCATTTTCAGAACATCCTATTTGACAGCTTTTTCTAAAAAACAGAGAAATTGGTCAAAAAAAACGCCGCATTTCGCGGCGTTGTTATTAATGTTTAACCTGCACGTCGTTAAAGCGTGTGCACGGAAGAGGTGTTGGTGGTGCCACTTGGAACTAAAGCACCGGAAACCATGACCACTTTGTCGCCTTTTTGAGCTAAACCACTTTCGAGTGCAGCTTCTTTACCAATGCGATAGAAATCGTCGGTTGAAGCAATTTCTTTCACCAGCTGGGTGATTACGCCTTTGGTCAGGATAAGCTGACGAGCGGTCACTTCATTGGTGGTCAGCGCCAGAATCAGGGCGTTAGGGAAGTATTTACGCACTGAAATCGCAGATTTACCGCCGTGGGTGGCGACAACAATCAGAGGCGCGTCCAGTTTCTCGGCCATTTCTACGGCACCGCGGCATACTGCTTCGGTGATACGCAGTTTGCGGCTGTCGTTCTGGCCGTCGATGCGGCTAGGCATCACGCGGTCGGTACGCTCACAGATAGTGGCCATAATGGTCACTGCTTCAAGCGGATATTTACCCTTGGCGCTTTCGCCTGACAGCATTACGGCATCGGTGCCGTCGATGATGGCGTTTGCCACATCGCCTGCTTCTGCACGGGTAGGGCGTGGGTTTTTAATCATCGAGTCAAGCATCTGGGTCGCAGTAATAACGACTTTACGTGCGCGGTTACACTTCTCGATCATCATTTTCTGGGCGAAGATAACTTCTTCAACCGGGATCTCTACGCCCAGGTCACCACGAGCAACCATGATGCCGTCTGAGGCTTCGAGGATTTCGTCGAAGTTGTTCAGGCCTTCTTGGTTTTCGATTTTAGAGATGATCTGGATATGTTCGCCGCCGTGCGCTTTCAGGTGTTCACGGATTTCAACCACGTCAGAACGTTTGCGAATGAAAGAAGCCGCAACGAAGTCTACGCCTTGCTCACAACCGAAAATCAGGTCGCGTTTGTCTTTTTCAGCCAGTGCTGGCAGCGCGATGGAAACGCCCGGCAGGTTAACGCCTTTGTTTTCGCCCAGATCACCGTTGTTCAACACTTTACAGGTGACTTCGGTGTCGCTGACGTGAGTCACTTCCATACCAATCAGGCCATCATCGACCAGAACCGTGTTGCCCACTTTCAGGTCAGCTGCGAAGCCTGCGTAGGTGACTGCAACGCGCTCGGTGTTACCGACAACGCTCTGGTCAGTGGTGAAGGTAAAGGTCTGGCCTGCAATCAGAGAGGCGTCTTTGCCGCCTTCCAGTTTGATGGTACGGATTTCAGGGCCTTTGGTGTCCAGCAGGATACCGGCTTTCTTGCCCGTTTTTTCCATGACGCTGCGGATGTTCTTGATGCGCTGGCCGTGCTCTTCATAATCACCGTGAGAAAAGTTCAAACGCATGACGTTCATTCCTGCATCAAGCAGTTTAGTCAGCATCTCTTCGGATTCAGTCTTAGGTCCGATAGTACAAACAATTTTAGTCTTTTTCATGACGATTTTTTCTACAAGTTGTGATGGATAGGATAAGAGTGCGCAGTGCGGTAGAACGGTCGCCGAACGCGCTGAATGAGTTAATGACCTGGTTTGAGAAACACTTCAGTATGAGCAAAACATTACTAAGAATAGGCGAGTGCGGGAGAAATGCAGTGTAAAGTTCGACGGGCACGCAACTGTCTGGACGACATTTGCTCGTTTCGAGGGTGAAAACGCTTGTTATATGACGATATCGATAGATCAAGGGGCTGAATCCATTCAATCTAAGAAACTGTGCCAGTTTTTGTTGCCGATAGTATAGAGGGTAAGAGGGAGGGAAACCAAACAAAAAATAGCAGGGTGCGCAATACCTAGGTGTTATCTGCGGCTTTGTTGCGCAATAACAACAAACGTTTGCTTAACGTTGAGGATTACGCATGACGTTTTCAGTAGGTAAAGCAGATTGGGTGAAATGTCAGGATTTAATCAGGGAAATAAGGGTAAGCGTTGGATTTTATCGAAAGAGGCAGGGAGGTGTTCAGGAATTTGCATTGGTGCGTCCGAGTGGACTCGAACCACCGACCCCCACCATGTCAAGGTGGTGCTCTAACCAACTGAGCTACGGACGCACATTTTAATGCAATTTTTACGGCTAAACCGGTTAAGGTTTTGAGATTTGGTGCGTCCGAGTGGACTCGAACCACCGACCCCCACCATGTCAAGGTGGTGCTCTAACCAACTGAGCTACGGACGCATCGTTTATCTCTGTCTGCCAGTGCGGCAGCGGGGACGAATATTAACGACCTACCGGATGGCTGGCAAGGGAAAAAATGCATTTTAATGACATATTGCGTGCGATTGGTGCGCGAACGCTCATTACGTTGATTTTTTAAACATTAATTACGGTGCGCTGGCGATAAACAGCGCACCGTAAGAGGGTAAAAACTATCGCCCTGCGCGTTGCAGAATAGAAAATGAAGACTGTTTTTGGATCCAGCGCATGCGCAGCGACATCATGGTGGCGGCAAAAGTGAGTCCGATGATGAATCCGCACCAAAATCCGCTCGGACCCATGGCCGGAACCAGATAATTGGTCAGCGCCAGCAGGTAACCTATAGGCAGACCCAGGATCCAGTAGGCAGTAAAGGTGATGAAGAAAATTGAGCGCGTATCTTTATAGCCACGCAATACGCCGCTGCTAATCACCTGAACGGCATCTGAAATCTGGAAGATGGCCGCAAACAACATCAGATGCGACGCCAGGCTGACGACTGCCGGATTGTCGTTGTATAGGTGTGCAATGTGGGAGCGGAAGATAACCACCATCGTTGCAATAATGCAGGCCATAACAATGCCCGTCGCGATGCTGGTCAGTGCCGAGACCTTGGCCGCCGATGGATTTGATTCACCGAGACGTGACCCAACGCGAATGGTCGCTGCCACGCCGAGCGACAACGGAACCACGAACATCAGAGACCCGACATTTAACGCAATTTGATGACTTGCGACGGCAACTATTCCGAGAGGGGAGACCAGAAGCGCCACCACTGCAAACAGCGTAACCTCGAAGAACAGCGCCAGCGCAATCGGCAGTCCGAGCAGCGACAGACGCTTCAGTACGGCCCAGTCAGGTTTGGCGAACGGGCGCGTTGCAACGATATCTTTCAGGAAGTAGGAGCGCTTAGTGTAGATGCGCATCATGATGAACATGACCCAGTACACCGTGCCGGTTGCCACGCCGCAGCCCACGCCGCCCAGCGCCGGGGCGCCAAACTTGCCATAGATGAAGATATAGTTGACCGGAATATTTACCAGTAGGCCGATAAACCCGAACACCATGCCCGGTTTGGTCTTTGACAGCCCTTCACACTGGTCGCGCAACACCTGGAAAAACAGGTAACCGGGCGCGCCCCACATAATGGCACGCAGATACCCGATGGCCTTTTCTTTCAGCAGGGGATCGATGTTTTGCATCATGCCAATCATCAGGTCGCAGTTATAAATCACCACCATCACCAGGATCGACACACCCGCGGCCAGCCAGAAGCCTTGCTGCACCTGATCGCCGATTTTTTCACGACGACCAGCCCCGTTCAGATGCGCGACGGTGGGTGTTAAAGATAATAAAAGGCCGTGGCCAAACAGTATGGCGGGGAGCCATATTGATGTGCCGACGGCAACCGCAGCCATATCGGTTGCGCTGACCGAACCTGCCATGATGGTGTCAACGACACCCATTGCGGTTTGTGCAACTTGAGCGAGGATAACGGGGATCGCGAGAGCCAATAAACTACGCGCTTCTGTGAGGTACTTCTGCACGCATACACCTTTTTTATAATGATGAGTAAAACCAAAAAGTCACCCGAGGGTGACGATAATATAGTGAGGAATTGCCGAAAGATTGTACCTTGTCAGGTTTTTTAATCAAATCGCATGCTTAAGTTTCAACAGATGCCACTCTGCTGAGATTTTATCCCTCGAGTATGGGTGAGATGTGCTTTTATTCCCGATTTTAATTGGGCTTTCGTGACGCGCCATGGCAAAAAAAGTAATATAAGTGGTAATAAACGTTGAATTAACGAGGCGCGCCTAATGTTTACCGGAATTGTGCAAGGCAAAGGCACTGTAGTGTCTATCGATGAAAAACCTAACTTCAGAACCCACGTGGTCAGACTGCCCGAGGCGATGCTGCCAAATCTGGCGCTTGGCGCATCGGTGGCTCACAACGGATGCTGTCTGACGGTGACCAAGGTTGAAGGGGATTTAGTGAGCTTTGACCTGATCAAGGAAACGCTGCGTCTGACCAACCTCGGCGAGCTTAAAGAAGGCGATGAGGTCAATCTGGAGCGTGCGGCCAGCTTTAATGACGAAATTGGCGGCCACTTGATGTCTGGCCATATTGTCTGCACTGCCGAAGTCCAGAAAATCCTCACCTCTGAAAACAATCGCCAGATCTGGTTCCGTATGCCGCATGCAGAATATATGAAATACATTCTGCACAAAGGCTACATTGGTATTGACGGCATCAGTCTGACCGTCGGTGAAGTCACGCCAACCCGTTTTTGCGTACATCTGATCCCCGAAACGCTCGAGCGCACCACGCTGGGTGCCAAACGCCTGGGTGACAAAATTAATATCGAAATCGACCCGCAGACTCAGGCCATCGTCGACACCGTCGAACGTGTGCTGGCAAGTCGCGAAGCTGCACAGGCCGCTGCGGCCGCCCTGGCTGAAATCGAACACCAGGAACACGACAAAGAATAATTGCCCTCTTTAAGATGCAAAAAGTAAAAAAGCCGGAAGCAATCACTTGCCGCCGGCTTTTTTATTATGTGAAGCATATCAACGTGGAACGCGAATGCCGCCTTCAACGCCGTTAGGGCTGAGAACAACCTGCCACAGCTGAATGTCGCGAGCGCGGAATGCCCCAGCGCAAGCGTTCAGATAATAGCTGAACATACGATAGAAACGCGTTGAATAGTTCTCTGCAAAACTTGGCCATTCGTGAACGAAACGCTCAAACCAGGCCATCAACGTTCTATCATAATCTGCGCCAATGTTGTGCCAGTCTTCCATCACAAACAGGCCTTCAGTGGTCTGTGCAATGTGTTTAACGGAAGGCAGGCAGCCGTTCGGGAAGATATATTTATCGATCCAGGGATCGACATTCAGATCGGTTTTATTCGATCCGATGGTGTGCAGCAAGAAAAGACCGTCAGGTTTGATGTTGCGTTTTACCACGTCGAAATAGGTCTGGTAATTTTTAGGCCCGACGTGTTCAAACATGCCGACGGAAACAATGCGATCGAACTGATCGTTGAGATCGCGGTAATCCTGCAGCAGGATGGTGACATCAAGACCTTCGCAGCGTTGCTGGGCCATTTTTTGCTGTTCAGAAGAAATAGTCACGCCGAAAACACTGACGCCGTAATTTCGGGCTGCATATTCCGCCAAACCTCCCCAACCACAGCCAATATCAAGCAGTCGTTGCCCCGGCTGAAGCTGCAGTTTCTCACAGATCATTTTCAGTTTGGCTTCTTGTGCCTGTTCAAGCGTGGTCGCATCTTTCCAGTAGGCACAGGAGTATTGCATATAAGGGTCAAGCATTTTACTGAACAGATCGTTACCCAGGTCGTAATGCTCTTTACCTACGATCCAGGCGCGTTTTCTGGACTGCAGGTTGGTCAGCCTTGCTGCTGCAATACGCAGTGTATCTTTAAGATGATGTGGGAGTTTGTTCTCGAGCCCTGCGGCAACGACGCGATGGAAGAACATGTCTAATCTTTCACATTCCCACCAGCCATCCATATAACTTTCGCCGAGACCCAGTGAACCTTCCTGAAGTACGCGCTTAAAAAAATCGGGATTTTTTACCGTAATGTCAAAAGGGCGTGTTCCATTAACCTCAATGCCAGCCATTGATAACATTTCGCTCGCGATTCGGTACCACTGATTATCTTGAATACTCAGGTCTTCTACACACGATGAACTCATAGCTTCTCCATCACTTTCTCTTCTGACTTATTAACCTGCTTAAAAAGCAACGGCTATTGGCAGGTCTTATGAGAACAGACGGATATTCCGCCTTGTCTGATATATGACTATGAACAGAGGGAAAATACGAAGGACACCAGGCGTAATACGCCGCGGTGAATCATCCTTGCACTAATAAATGTGACGCGATTCGCGCGCACAAAAGTTACTTGTGATAAAAGTTTTGTAAAAGTGTTATTTTCTTATGTTGAATTGAGTATAAGCTCGCCTGCGCGCATTCTCAACTGTAAATCGCAACAGGCGAACATATTCTTCAAGTTATTGTAACATAACGGTATTATATTAACTAGTTAGCATGCTTTGCTTCTGGATGTCCAGACTTCTGCTTATTCGCTGAACGCGTCAAAATAAAGTATCCCATTCCCACCAGCACCACCGTCGTAAGCATAACGGTCACCGTCGAGAATAATGGCTGGGATATAAATGCCGACACCATCATGCTACTTAAAAAGCAAAGTCCTAACTGTAATGTATTCTGCAACGCGGCAGCCTTTCCTGTATTGGCAGGAAATGGCATTAATGCATTTGCTACGACAATGGGATAACAGGCACCGTTTACCAGCGCCATTAAACAGAACGGCACTAACAAACTTACCAGCGTAGCCTGAGTTAACGTCGCAACCAGATAAAGCGATATAACGCTAATAGCATAGCCTAATAAAAGCCAGGGCAGCAGACGAACCCCATCAATTTTATTGATAATCATCCTACAGCCGTAACCCCCTAATAAAAATGCAATAGTTTGAGGGACATAGCTCAAACCAATCGCAGAAGGTCCGTAGCCCATTTCACTTAGAATAAAGGGGGAACCGGTCAGCCAGGCAAAAAAGCCGGCCGAACTGGCGCTGTAAATCAGTACGTTACCGCTATAAACCGGCGAGCTGAGCATCTCGGTGACACCGCTTTTTGCCTGCGCTTTTTCGGCAACAGACTTTTTCGTTTCTTTCAGCGTCAGCGTGAAGAACAGCAGCAGGGCGCTTATCACCAGCAGCAGGGCAAAGATGACTCGCCAGTTGAAATGATTCAGTACCCATGCGCCGACTAATGGGGCGAGGGCTGGAGAAAGTGCTACCAATGGCATGATGCTGGCAAAGGTGCGTTTCGCTACGTCAGACGCATAGCGGTCAACCACCAGCGCCTGCCAGCTTACCGCCGCGGCACAAACCCCAATAGCCTGAACAAAGCGCAGCGCCAGCAGCAGCTCGGTGTTTTGCACCCAGATCATGCCCAGACAGCCTACGGCGAACAGCGACAGTCCGGTTAATAAAATAGGTTTACGGCCAAAGCGGTCGGAAAGGGGACCCCAGAACAGCTGCGCCACGGCGAAGCCAGCCAGGAAGATACTCAGGCTAGCGCTTATTCCGCTGGCCGAGGTATCCAGACTCTCCTGCATGCTGCCAAAGGCCGGGAGATACATGTCGGTCGCCAGAAATCCGAGCATGCTCAGCCCGGCCAGATAGAGTAAAAAGCCAAATGAGGGTTTCATGATGTTCTCTTATAATTCAAAAAAGCAGTTAAATATTTCGTAGGGTGAAGCCAGTGGCGCAGTGTATCCGCTTGGCTTGCGGATTGTGAAACGTTAATATTTGCACCATGTGATTAAAATATTTGAAAGCAGAGAGTTGCAATGATCATCCCGACAAAAGGCGGTGCCTATGTGGTCTGAATATTCACTCGAAGTCGTCGACGCTGTCGCGCGAAACGGCAGCTTCACTGCCGCAGCGCTTGAGCTCAATCGCGTTCCGTCAGCGATTAGCTATCAGATTCGACAGCTCGAAGAATGGCTGGCGGTCCCCCTGTTTGAACGCCGACATCGCGACGTAGAATTGACGCCCGCAGGTCGCCTTTTCGTTGATGAAGCCCGAGTGCTTATCAAAAAAATGCTATCCACGCGTCGCCAGTGTCAGCAGGTCGCCAACGGCTGGAGCGGGCAGCTACGTGTGGCGGTCGACCGAATAGTAAAACCCGATCGCATACGGCAGCTGGTGGTCGATTTTTATCGCGCTTTCCCCGACACCGAGTTATTGATTCAAGGAGAGGTGTTCAACGGCGTTTGGGACGCGCTGGCCGATGACCGTGCAGACGTCGCCATCGGTGCCACCAGCGCGGTGCCGGTCGGCGGGCGTTTCAGCTTTAGGGACATGGGGACTTTACCCTGGCACTGTGTGGTCAGCGCCACGCATCCGCTGGCAGCACAAAATAGGGCGTTGGACGATGATGCGCTGAGGCCTTATCCGGCGCTGTGTATAGAGGATACCTCCAGAAATTTGCCCAAACGCGACACCTGGACGCTGGACAACCAGCGTCGTCTGGTCGTGCCGGACTGGACCTGCGCCATTGATTGCCTTTGTGAAGGGCTCTGCGTTGGCATGCTGCCGGTACATAGGGTAGCGCCGTGGATTGCGCAACAAAGGTTGGCAGTGCTTAATCTTGCCAACGTGTTTCCGGAAAGCCCGTGTTGTCTGACGTGGGACCAGCGAAATCATTCCCCGGCGCTAGACTGGTTGTTGGAGTATCTCGGGGACAGTGAAACGCTGAATCAAGAATGGCTGAGATAGCCTCACGCCCGCGAAGGCAGGCGTGAGAGGAGCGCAGAAAAGCGAGAATTAACGACGATAGTCGCGGAAAGGACCGTCGGCCACGGAGCGGCGTTCAACCAGCTTGGGTTTCACCTCGATGGTCTGCTGCACTTCGCGCTTGCTAATAATGCGGTCGAGCAACATGGTAAAGGCCATCTCGCCCAGGCGCTCTTTCGGCTGGTGTACCGTGGTGAGTGCTGGAGAGAAGTAGCGCGCGTTGCGCACGTTGTCATAACCAATGACCGAAATATCCTGAGGAACACGCAGGCCCATTTCGTCGGCTGCGCAAATCGCGCCCATCGCCATCACGTCACCGCCGCAGAACACTGCCGTCGGTCGCTGCTTCTGGTTGAGGATCTTTTGCATTGCCTGATAGCCTGATTCAGGTTCGAAATCACCCTGAACCACCCATTCATCACGCACGGCAATATTGGCTTCATTCATCGCTTTCAGGAAACCGCGATAGCGACCGCCGCCGGTGTTGCGGTTCAGCTGACCGGGAATGGCGCCAATGTCGCGATGCCCGCGTTCAACCAGGTAACGACCCGCCAGATATCCGCCCTCGAAGGCGTTATCAATAATCGAGTCGGTAAAGTCGTTCTGCGCTTCGCCCCAGTCCATCACCACCATCGGGATTGAACGGTACTCCTCGAGCATGGCAAGCAGCTCGGCCGGATACTCGGCGCACATCACCAGCAGGCCGTCGACGCGCTTTTGCGCAAGCATTGCCAGATAGGCTTTCTGCTTTTCCAGATTATTGTGCGAGTTACACAGGATAAGCGTGTAGCCCTTCGCGAAGCAGCTGTTCTCAACGGCTTCAATGACTTCGGCGAAGTAGGGCGCCTCACTCGAGGTGGCCAGCAGGCCGATGGACTTGGTGTTATTCACCTTCAGGCTACGCGCGACGGCGCTCGGGGAATAGTGCAAATCTTTAATGGCTGCGCGAACCGCAGCTTTAGTTTCTTCGGCGACGAAACGGGTTTTATTGATGACGTGCGACACCGTTGTAGTCGAAACACCAGCGCGCTTAGCGACATCTTTAATCGTGGCCATGTAAAAATCACTCCTGAACTAACCCTTTTCAGCACGTTAGTTTTTTGTTAATCGTTTGCCTGCGTGCATTCAACTGCATAAATCATTTTAAGCAGTTAATTCGTTGGGTGGTTTCAGGAATCCTGAAAGATGCGTCGGACAACGCCGACCGGGCACACAGCGTGGTAACCGCTAATTTTCTCTTATATCTCAAGAAAGGGAAAGCCAAATTTGCGCTTTCGCGATAAGTTGCGCAAATCGGTGCACGATCGGTAGACGTTTTTACGCAAAGCGCGCAAAATATTTAGGCTTATAAAATATAGGGTTTTTAATCTTCTATCCGGCAAGGAGTCTATGTGGATACCAATCTGAAATACTCATTGATAACCGTGGTGTGCGCACTGGTGACGATCGTGGCATTCAGCTTTACCGCCGTCATGCACTGATCTTTTGCCGTCAGGCAGAAACGAAAAAGGGCGATTTCTTATCAAAGAAATCGCCCTTTTCTATTTTACCGCCCGCTCGAGAGGGGGTAGGCTTAAACCATTCGTTAAATGCTATTCACAGGTGTTAAGCGAGAAATCATTATTTAACGAATCGTTTTCGGCGTCATGACCCGGCGAGCACCAACGTAGTGGTCTTGCCAGTAGTTATCTGCCAGATAACTAATTTTGATGTCTTCTCCAGAGCGCGGTGACTGAATAAACTTACCGTTGCCGAGATAAACACCTACGTGGTCCGCCGCGCCGCGTTTAGTAATTCTAAAGAACACTAAATCACCAGACTCAAGCTCACCGCGTGGAACCGGGGCCGCATCGCGCAAATGGTACATCTCATTGGCGGTGCGAGGCATTTTAATACGCATTAAATCTTTGTACGCGTAATAAACCAGGCCACTACAGTCGAAACCAGTATTCGGGGAGGTTCCACCCCAGCGATAAGGTTTGCCGACCTGGTGCATCAGCTTGTTCATCGCGGTTTCTTTAGCATGCAAATACTTTTTCTTGTGCGCTGCACTCAGCGTTAACGGGGTGCAGGTATCTTCTTTTGTTTTATGCTTTCGGTGTCGTCCGTAGGCTTTTTTGCCTTCTTTCGCACAGACCACGTTAGTGGTAGCAGCCAGAGAACGGCTAATCGAGTTTATCTCTTTCTTCGAGTTCTCTGCCTTGTGTCTTGCGAGCCTGGAAGCGGTTGGCTTCTCGGCCTTGTGCCTGACGAGTTTAGTGCTGGTAGGATGCTTGTGCTCGACTTTCGCCTTCCCGTGCACTTTCTCTTTCGTCCTGCTGTGTTCTTTGGCTTTCGATTGTTCTTTCACCGGAACAGTCTTGTTCTTTCTATTGCTTCTCGCGACGACCTTTCGCTTTCGTCGCTCATCAGGCTTTGCCTGGCTTACGTGCGTTTCGGCCTGTTTGGCGGAGACGCGATGACTTGGCGAAGCATTCGCCAAATTCAAAAAGAGCTGGGTAAACAGCAGCACAAAAAGCGTAAACATTAAACGCATGGCGTCGCTACCAATATTAGGCCGAAGTTAAACATCAAAAGATGTCCCAGTATTCCCGAAAAGCGGGAGACAAAACAGCACGAATTGCTTCGATTCTAATTCATATTGTGAGTAAAAGTTAATAACTTTTTTTCTGGGCAAAATATGAGCTATAGCGCCGAAAAAATAACCAGGATTCAGAGGGTTAAATTCACGTTACCTAAAAGATCCCTTTGGGATCGTTTGGGTTAAAGTCACAGAATAAAAATGTTATTCTATATGAATCTTTATTTTTGCACTGTTTTGACAATCAGGGATACTATCACCGACATTACAGGGATGCATCAATTAAAGGCCTTTTTGTGCGCTAAAGACCTCACAAAAAATGGCGTTTTTATCCGAGGGCTGCTCTCGTTACAATGGCAGACAGTTGATCAGGTTTTTTCCGATTTAAGTAATGACCGTGACAGCCAATTAATGGCTTGAGGAAGCAAGAAAATGACCACTACTATTGAAAAAATTCAACAGCAGATTTCCGAGAACCCGATTCTTCTTTATATGAAAGGCTCTCCAAAGCTGCCAAGCTGCGGTTTCTCTGCTCAGGCCGTTCAGGCGCTGTCTGCCTGCGGCGAGCGTTTCGCTTACGTCGATATCCTGCAAAACCCGGATATCCGTGCAGAAATGCCAAAATTCGCCAACTGGCCGACCTTCCCACAGCTGTGGGTTGACGGTGAGCTGGTCGGCGGCTGCGATATCGTTATCGAAATGTATCAGCGTGGCGAACTGCAGCAGCTGATCAAAGAAACGGCTGAGAAATACAAATCTCAGGAAGAGCAGCCAGAATAATCGGCTTCGACTCTTGAAATAAAAAGAGCGGCTATCGTAGCCGCTCTTTTTTTATGTCTTACTATTTATCTTAACGAGAAGAATTTATTTCTCTTCAACGCTCTCTTCTTCAGCAATAGGCAACGGCCAGCCACCGAGGCGTTTCCAGCGGTTTACCAGCTCGCAAAACAACGCAGCGGTTTGCTCGGTGTCATAAAGCGCCGAGTGCGCCTGAGAACTGTCGAAAACGATACCCGCGCTGATGCAGGCTTTGGCCAGCACAGTTTGTCCAAGCACCAGGCCGCTCAACGCTGCCGTGTCGAAGGTGGCAAAAGGGTGGAACGGATTACGTTTCAGGCCCGCGCGCTCGGCGGCGGCCATCAAGAAGCTGTGGTCGAAATTGGCATTGTGCGCAACGATAATCGCGCGATTGCAGTCCTGCTCCTTCATCCCCTTACGGATTGCCTTGAAAATGGCGTGTAGCGCGTCGTATTCGCTAACTGCGCCACGCAGAGGGTTAGTTGGGTCGATACCGTTAAATGCCAGTGCCTCAGGATGTAAAATCGATCCTTCGAAAGGCTCAACGTGAAAATGCAGCGTTTCATCGTTTTGCAGCCAGCCGTCTTCGTCCATTTTCAGCGTCACGGCGGCGATTTCAAGCAGGGCGTCGGTCTGGGCATTAAACCCGGCGGTTTCTACATCAATTACCACAGGATAAAACCCGCGGAAACGACCTTTCAGGGCGTTAATGTCACTTTTGTCAGCCATTGGTATCTTATCTTTAAACGAATTCAGCGCGCATTATGGCAAATTTTCAGGCCAGATGCAGGAGGAGAGAATAAAAAGCAAGAAAGGGCGCCTCGATTGCGCCCTTTAAGTTACCGGTGAGACGGGATTAGTTACCCAGTCCCTGACCTGCATGTTTAGATTCGATGAGCTCGATTTTGTAGCCGTCTGGATCTTCAACGAAGGCGATGACCGTGGTACCACCTTTAACCGGGCCTGCTTCACGCACCACTTTGCCGCCTGCTTTGCGAATGTCTTCACAGGTTTGCGCAACGTCGTCAACGCCCAGCGCCAGATGGCCGAATGCGGTGCCGTGGTCGTAGCTCTCTACGCCATAGTTATAGGTCAGTTCGATGACCGCCCCTTCGCTTTCGTCTTCATAACCGACAAACGCCAAATCGTATTTGTATTCTTTATTCTGACTGGTACGCAGCACTTTCATGCCCAGTACTTCAGTATAAAACTTGATTGAGCGCTGCATGTCGCCAACGCGGATCATGGTGTGAAGTAAACGCATAATTTCCTCTGATTGCCAGTTAAAACATATTGAATACTAGACTAACTCAATGCTATCGCTTTGTCTTTAAGAGACATCCCGACTGAGCAGTCTCTAAGCACTGGCGGGCTTAGAGACTGTTTTGAGGCAACTTACAGCGTAGGATAGTCGGTGTAGCCTTGTGCGCCGCCGCCGTAGAAGGTTTCTGGCTTCGGCTCGTTGAGCGGAGCATGGTTTTTCAGACGCTCAACCAGATCCGGGTTGGCGATATAGCTGCGGCCAAACGCTACGGCGTCGATGTAGCCCTTCGCAATAAGCTCTTCGGCTTTCTCGGCGGTATATGCACCGGCACCCACGATGACACCTTTATAGTGCTCGCGAATCGCTTTGCGGAACGACTCGGTATAAGGCTTGCCGCCGGCCCAGTCGGGTTCCGAGATATGCAGATACGCAAGACCACGCTTGTTCAGCTCATCGAGCAGGTAGAGCGCTGCTGACTCCTGATCTTCGCCGTTGTCCAGACCGTTGAATGGGCCCAGCGGCGAGATGCGAATGCCTACACGGTCGGCGCCGATTTCAGCAACGGCGGCATCGACCACTTCCAGCGTTAGGCGAGCGCGATTTTCAATGCTGCCGCCGTACTGGTCTTCGCGTTTGTTAGAAGCCGGAGAGATGAACTGGTGCAGCAAATAGCCGTGCGCCGCGTGCAGCTCGATGTAGTCGAAACCGGCCTCACGCGAATTGGCTGCTGCCTGGCGGAAGTCGTTAACGATCCCCGGAATTTCAGCGGTTTCCAGCGCACGCGGCGTCGAGCACTCTTCGCGGACGGCATTGCCGTTTTCGTCGCGCAGGCTAGTACGGGTCCCGGCCGCAATGGCGGAAGGCGCAACCGGCGGCTGCTGATTTGGCTGTAGGCTGGTGTGCGAAATACGGCCTACGTGCCACAGCTGGACGGCAATGTGCCCGTCTTTCGCGTGCACACCGGCAACAATTTTTTTCCAGGCGGCGGTTTGTTCCGGCGTGTGCAGACCCGGTGCACCGGCATAGCCTTTCGCCTGGAAGGAGACCTGCGTCGCTTCGGTGATAATCAGGCCGGAGCTATGGCGCTGGGCGTAGTATTCGCCCATCAGCGGGGTAGGGATATCCCCCGGCTCGATGCTGCGCAGACGGGTTAACGGTGCCATAAATACGCGATTTGGCAGGGTTTTATGCCCGACTACCAGGGGCGTGAAGAGCTTGGTCATGTAACTATCTCCTGAAACAATAATGAGATGGGATGATGAATCATTCTTGGCTCACGTTAATAGACCAGTCAGTCTAGGTCAACCTGAGGCTTTGCTCCACAGCTCATTTTGCTACGTCGAGATGTCACCTTTGCAGATTTTTGGTATAAAATATCAGCATCTTTACCTGTTTTCTCTCCATCCATCGGTTAGCGCGGAGTAATTTTGGCTCAGCAGCTCGAGTTTTTCGACATTCCCAGTCCCTGCCGCGGCGTGTGCGAGTCCGGGCCCAACGGCTATTGTCGCGGCTGTTTTCGCAGTCGTGAGGAGCGTTTTGGCTGGATGAGCATGAACGATACCGAAAAGCGCCACGTATTGCGCCTGTGCCACCAGCGCTTCCTGCGGCTAAAACGCGCTGCCAGGGCCGCTGACGATCCGGCTCCCGAACAGCCCTCACTGTTTTAATTCCCCTTTCAAATCAATGAAAAATTCATAAAACAGGCTATGCTTGGCCGACCATAATGAGAAAAGGAATACACAATGGAACAACGCACGCGTATTGCGCCGCAGGGGCCGGAATTTTCCTCAATGATTTGCGGCTATTGGCGTTTAATGGAGTGGGGCATGACGCCGCAACAGCTGCTGGCGTTTATCGATCAACACGTTGAACTTGGCATAACCACCGTCGATCACGCGGATATCTACGGCAATTACCAATGCGAGGCCGCCTTTGGTGAGGCGCTGAAGCTCAACCCCTCGCTGCGTGACAAGCTGCAGCTGGTGAGCAAATGCGGGATCTCAACCACCGCCGCTCCAGGTAATCCGATCGGCCATTACATTACCGATAAAGCTTACGTTATTGCGCAGGCCGAACGTTCGCTGAAAAATTTACATACTGACAGCCTCGATCTGCTGCTGATTCATCGTCCGGACCCGTTGATGAACGCAGACGAAACCGCCGAGGCGTTCACTGCCCTGCATCAGAGCGGCAAGGTGAAGTATTTTGGTGTCTCCAACTTTACCCCGGCGCAGTTTACCCTGCTGCAATCGCGCCTGCCGTTTTCGCTGGTGACCAATCAGGTCGAGATTTCGCCGATTCATCAGCCGGCCATCCTCGACGGCACGCTGGATCAATGCCAGCAATTGCGGATCAAGCCGATGGCCTGGTCTTGTCTGGGAGGCGGGGGTCTTTTCAATGATCCACAATATCAACCGCTGCGGGATGAACTGCAGAAAGTAGCAGAAGAGACAGGCGCAGAGACCATTGATCAAGTGGTCTATGCCTGGATCATGCGTCTGCCGTCACGTCCGTTACCGATCCTTGGCAGCGGCAAGATTGAGCGTATCGCCTCGGCGTGGAAGGCATTGTCGCTGGACATTAACCGCCAGCAGTGGTTCCGCATACGCAAGGCTGCACTGGGATACGATGTTCCCTGAGGCAAAATAACCGGCCTCAGGCCGGTTTACCGGCAGGCTCAGACGCGCCTGCCGCCACGTCTTCTATATTGATAGCCGACTGCAGCTGCGACAGCGAACAGTAAAGTCGCCAGATGACACCCGCCAGTTCGCGCGCCGAGGCATCGGGGTGCTTCGACAACGCTTCGCTGATGCGCTGCAACTCGTTTAGGCTGGCATCAAGCTTCGGATGACTCACGCCCCGCTCGGTCATAATCCCCTTCAGACAGTGAATGCACACGTCACGCACCTTTGACAGCGGATTTGACCGCGTTTCCCACTCTCGCAGTTGCCAAACAATGTGGCTACAGTTGAGCAGCACCACGCCCCAGCGCAGCAACCAGGTGCGCGAGACCTGATCCTTGCTCTGATTAAGCTGGTTAACGCGATAGTAAATCAGCGACTCGAACTGCAAGTGTGACATCTGCGGTCTGCGGCTAAGCTGGTCGATAAAATCGCGGCGCAGGGCGCGAATCTGGCGGCGACTCTTGCGGCTGTCCGAGCTTGGGCGCAACACCTGGAAGAAAAGTCCGGCCAGCATCACGCCGGCAATCTCGGCTAAGCCATCATTAATGAACGACTGATAGTCAAAGCTCGGTGGGTTCGCCACGGCGAGCAGCGATCCACTGAAGACAATCAGCTGTCCCCACAGACCGGCATACGCTTTGTACTGCAATTTGCACAGCTGCATCGTCGCCAATACCGGCAGGATGAACGCGCAAAAAAGCCAGAAATCGGTGATTTGCACCATCACGCCGAACTTGATAATGAAGCAGCCGATAAACAGCAGCATCAACGACTTAGTCAGCAGATTGATGCTGTTGATGGGGGAAGCCGTCGAGGAGTAGAGCACACAGCCAATAGCGGCCAACGTGACGCCCGACGCCCCGGAGTCCCATTGGGTGTTAATCCAATACGCGCAGGCCACCACGATGCACAAAAAAGTGCGAAATCCGCTGTAAGCCGCCTCATAGACGTCGGCGTGGCGAGTCAGTTTACTCACCTTGGGGGCCTGAATCTGATCCACCGAGACCACATTGGCGTTTTCAACCTGTTGAAGCAGTCGTTCGTTGCGCAAATAGAGCCAGCAAAAATCGCGCAGTCGTTGCCAGAAAGCGTGATGACGATAGTCGGCGGGATCGACAGGCCGGATGTTTTTGAGCGTCTTGGCCAGCTGATATTTGCTGGCATTGGGTTTCCTCAGCTCGTCCAGCAGGGCGGCAAGCACCTCGTTGAGGTTCTCGGGAGGATTCGGCCAGTTGAGCATCATCCTGCGCAGGCTGGAGATGTAGCTGGTTAGCCGCAGCTGCTGATGCAGCAGGTAGTTGAGCAGATTGTTCTGCTGACGCAGGCGGTAATGGCTCCAGAAGGCCTGGATACGCAGCAGGTTGAGGGTCAGTATCTGATTGATTACCCCCTCGTGGGAGACGCGAATCTGGTTGGTGACTTCGCTGCGCCACAGCAACTGCGCGTGTTCCAGCAGCTGAACGTGCATCTTGCGCAACGAAGTCAGCAGCGCATCGCCGTCGGAGGTGCTGGGCATCACCATCATCATGAAGCCCCCGCAAAGGATCCCGGTAATGACTTCACAAACCCTGGCCTGCGCGATGTCAAAGATAGTGCCGGTATCGGTCACGTTGACGGTTGAAAAGGCGATAATCGCGGCGGTATAACCGGCCAACGCAAAGGCATAGGAGACATTGTTCTGATACAGATTGGAGGCATAGGTGCAGACGCCCAGCCAGGCGGCGATAAACAGCGTGAACAGCCAGGGGTCGTTCAGGCAGTGTCCGGCAATGAGCACCGCCGCCGATGCGCCGAGCAGACTACCGAAGACGCGGCCGATACTTTTGCTTATGACACCGCCGACGGTCGGGAAGCTGACCACCGCCGCCGAGGTAAAGGCCCAGTAAGGCTCATCGAGCTGTAGCACAAAGGCAATCCACAGCGCCAGACACATGGCGATAGAGTTTCGCAACGCATAGCGCCACTGTCCTCGCGTGGATCGACCCCAGAGCGTGTTTTTCCATTCCAGCCACGAGAAATTCAAGCTTTTCCCTTAATAATGAATCGATATCGTGCAGGTAGTCCCGGCAACCAGCACCAGATTACTCGGGATATTATCGATTTTGATCCTCACTGGAACGCGTTGAGCCAGACGCACCCACGGTACGTTCGGCTTAACGTCGAGCAACAGGCCGGTGTCGCTTTCGACGCTCTGGTCGTAAATGGCGCGCCCGATACCCTCGACCTCACCCTTGAGCGGGATATTACCGTTATACAGCACAATATCGGCCGGACTGCCGACCTTGATGTGCTTGAGCTTTGTTTCTTCGAAATAGCCTAAAACGTAGAAGGAGTGCGCATCGACCAGCGCCACCAGAGGCGTACCGGTAGTGGCATAGTTGCCTTTACGCGCCACCAGGTTAGTGATGTAGCCGTCGGTCGGAGCAAAAATTTTTGTTTTGCTCAGATTCCAGCGTGCCTGCTCCAGCATGGCTTTCGTCGCTTCAAGTGTCGCTTTCATTGATTTGGCTTCGAGATTTGCCTGGTCTAACGACTCGCTCGAGATGACATCGCGGCCCAGTTTCTGCCGGCGTTCGGCTTCGTGATTGGCTTTATCGAGGTCTGCCTGTGCCTTGTCAACCGAGGCCTGGGCATTATCCACCGCAATCTGGAAAGGCACCGGGTCAAGGTTAAACAGAAGTTCTCCTGCATGGACATATTGATTGTCATGCACGGTAATATCGGTAACCCTGCCTGACACTTCTGGCGTGATATCGACGAGCTCGGCGCGAACTTTTCCATCGCGAGTCCACGGCGACTGCATGTAATAGTTCCACATCCACCAACCCGCGCATAATGCGACGGCGAGCACTGCAAGCGTTGAAAAATATTTTAGTGTCTTAAATTTCATCTTTTTTACTCATTAACGATCAGTAATAGCGCCGCGCATATCGATATGACAAATATAGATAAATCCATCAAAGTGGGATGCCAGATTTCACCGGAATAGATCCAGTTGCGCAACAATCGGTGAATAATCAACCAAATTAACAATCCAAGTAAAAAAGCTTTAAAAATAGGAGGAAAATATAGAGAGGCACCCAGCACAAGATCTGGGAGAAAAGGGCCAGAATGGAACATTTGCGCAATCACAATATTAATCTCTGCATCGGGTTGTGTTATAAATAACCTGGCTTCTGGGTGCGTTTTGCATTCGGGGCACGAGTCTCAGATTAATTGTATAAGGTGTTACCGTTTTAGATTTGTAATTTTACGATTAAATTCACGAGAACTAAGCTAAACTCTGGGGAGTTATCTTAGCATGCTAATTATAAGGAGGGTGCATTGGAATCAAACCTTGGGTCAGATCTCGCACGATTAGTTCGTGTCTGGCGTGCGTTAATCGACGATCGGCTGAAGCCATTGGAGCTGACGCAAACGCATTGGGTTACCTTGCATAACATCAATATCTTACCGCCTGAGCAGTCTCAGATTCAATTGGCAAAAGCTATCGGTATTGAACAGCCGTCGCTGGTGCGAACCTTGGATCAGTTGGAAGAGAAAAGGCTGATAACGCGTCAAACCTGCGCCAGCGATCGCCGTGCGAAGCGCATTAAACTCACGGAAGAAGCGGCACCAATCATTAATCAGATGGAAACGGTGATTGATGATACCCGCAAAGAGATCCTTTCAGGGATGTCTTCTACCGATATTAATTTGCTGTTAGAAATGTTGGCAAGATTAGAAAAAAACATTGCTTCCCTACAAAACAAACCATAACGACAGCAAGCATTAGAACCACATCGATGGCCATGCGTTTACCGTGATTTAATCTTCGATTTGTTTTTAAGCAAGACCGTAGCCAGGAAAAAAATCGGAACCCCTGCAGGCAGGGATTCCGATTTTTTTTATGCCCGTAACAAGGTCACGAGCGAGGGGAGATTAAACGCCCGGAGAAACGGTGATGGTGCTGCCGCTGGTCGCCATGCTGACGCGCTGGCCAACATAGTATTTGGTGCTGCTGTCAACTTTCTGCACGACCTGGATGGTGTTGCCATCATCTTTACGGATCTGCAGTTCAACACCGTTTGCACGGTTCAGGCCATTAGTGACTGCGTTACCCGCAACCGCACCGGCCACTGCACCACCGGCTGTCGCCAGGCTGCGCCCTGCACCGCGACCAATGGTGTTACCCAGGAAACCACCCAATACGGCTCCACCGATAGCGCCTATCACGTTGTTTTGGTCATCACCCTGAATCTGCACTGGGCGAACAGACACCAAAGTACCGTAAGAAATGTTTTGAACCTGCTTCGCCTGTGAGGATGAGTAGACATTGCCTGACAGTGAGTCGCTTACGCAACCGGCGAGAGTGGAACCCATCAGAGCGACGATGAGAATACGCTTAATCATAAAAAGCTCCTGTTTATAGTCACGTCCCCGCAGTTCAGCGAGTCGACGTTTGAAATCGGGACACAGTTCAACATCATTGTAGATAGTGTCAGCTACTATCATAACTCAAACTGGTGATTATCTTATAGACGCGCTTATCAACTAATAATAAACGTTGGTTTATTTTTGCGAGATTAGCAAAAAAATACGCGACCAAAACCCTTTCTTTGTGACAGCCTGTTTAATTAACCTTTATCCTTCGGGATTTTTGCGGGAGTTCATAAGATGCTAACCAAGAAGTCAGGCCGTTACATCGGCGTTATGTCAGGCACCAGTCTGGATGGAGTTGACGTCGTGTTGGCGGCGATCGATGAACGCATGGTGGCCCAGCAGGCCAGCTACTCGCATCCTATCCCGCCGGACATTAAAGAGGCGGTACTCGGCATGTGCCAGGGACAGGCGGTGACGCTTTCACAGGTCGGCGAATTGGATGCCCGTCTGGGACGTCTTTTCGCCGAGGCGGTGCTGGGATTGCTCGACAAGGCAGGGATCGACGCCGAAGAGGTGACCGCCATCGGCTGCCACGGGCAAACCGTGTGGCATCAGCCGAAAGGCGACACGCCGTTCTCCATGCAGCTGGGTGACAATAATCGCATTGCCGCGATGACCGGCATTACCACCATCGGCGATTTTCGTCGTCGTGATATGGCATGGGGCGGGCAGGGCGCGCCGCTGGTGCCCGCCTTCCATCAGGCACTGCTCGCGCATCCCACCGAACGCCGGATGATCCTTAATATCGGCGGTATTGCCAACCTTTCGCTGTTGCTGCCCGGCCAGCCTATTCGCGGCTATGATACCGGTCCGGGCAATATGCTGATGGACGCCTGGATCTGGCAGCAGCGCGCGCTGCCCTACGACAAAGACGCCGCGTTCGCGAGTGAAGGGCGGGTGGATTTGATGTTGTTACAGCACATGCTCTCCGACGCCTATTTTGCCGAACCTGCGCCAAAGAGCACCGGCCGCGAATATTTCAATCTGGCGTGGCTCGAGCGACAGCTGGCGAGTGCGCATCCGCTGGCGGCGGAGGACGTGCAGGCGACGCTGGCCGAACTGACGGCCACCAGTATTTCCGAACAGGTTCAGCTGGCGGGCGGCTGCGACCGGCTGCTGGTGTGTGGCGGCGGGACGAGAAATCCGTTGGTGATGGCGCGTCTGTCGGCGATGCTGCCCGGCACCGAGGTTAGCCCTACTGACGCATTTGGCGTGAGCGGTGATGACATGGAGGCGTTAGCCTTTGCGTGGCTGGCGTTTCGCACGCTTTCGGGACAGCCGGGCAATCTGCCTTCTGTGACTGGTGCGAGCCGCGAAACGGTGCTCGGTGCGATTTATCCGGTTTTTTCCAACGTTGTACGTGAATAGACTAGAGTGGTTAGCACGGGCAAAAATCAGGAAAATCAAAATGAAAAAAGCCATTCTCGTCGGACTAACCAGCGTTGTACTGGCCGGTTGCAGTCAGTTTAGCCATCAACCGGCCTCCGACGCCGCTCCCGACAGCGTTCAACTGCATTATGAATGCGGCACGACGCCGCTTAGCGTAACGCTTAACAAACCGGCACGGCAGGTCAGTTTAATTCTCGACGGGATTCAGCTGCATCTGCCGCAGGTAGAAGCGGCGTCCGGTACGCGCTACAGCGACGGTCACTACACGTTCTGGTCCAAAGGTAACGCAGCATTAGTCCAGCGCGGCGATGACGTGATCATCGACGATTGTGTCATCGTTCCTGCGAACTAGGCGCGACAGCGTGCCTGTTCACCCCGGCCACTTACCTGAGTCAGCGTCCGGAAATGCTTTCACTTGCCGCGTTGCTGTAATCCCGATTACTTGGGGATAGAGCATTGTTATCTTTTAAAGTGTGGCGCAAAATAAACCCATCCCACTACTGACTAAATGTTGAACCTATATGGCTGAAAATAATGAGTTTGACGTTGCCGATCTGCGACGTGAATATACCCGAGGTGGTTTGCGCCGCAAAGATTTGACGGCAGAGCCGATGGCGCTGTTCGAGCACTGGTTAAGACAGGCCTGCGAGGCAAAACTTCCGGATCCGACCGCAATGTGCGTCGCTACCGTGGACGAAAATGGTCAGCCTTTCCAACGTATCGTCTTGCTCAAACACTACGATGAGCATGGCATGGTGTTCTTCACTAACCTGGGCAGCCGCAAGGCACAGCAGCTGGCGCTGAATCCGCGTATCAGCCTGCTTTTTCCGTGGCACATGCTTGACCGTCAGGTCATCGTGCTGGGGCAGGCCGAACGTTTACCGACGCTGGAGGTGATGAAATACTTCACCAGCCGTCCGAAAGACAGCCAGATCGGGGCCTGGGTCTCCCAGCAATCGACGCGTATCTCTGCCCGCGGCGTGCTGGAAAGCAAGTTCCTCGAGCTGAAGCAGAAATTCAGCAATGGCGAAGTCCCGTTGCCAAGCTTCTGGGGCGGATTCCGCGTGAAATTCGATTCGATGGAGTTCTGGCAGGGCGGCGAACATCGCCTGCATGACCGCTTCATTTATCAGCGCGAGACGGCATCTGAAGGCAATGCGCCGGGAACTGGTTGGAAAATAGACCGACTCGCGCCTTAAGCCGCTAAAAGTTGTCTGAAAACCTAGCGCTCGTCCCTCGGGCGCTTTATTCTATACCCCTTACAAACTCCCTGTGCCTTAACGGTCAGTCTTTGTAATCCCAGATTTCGCAAACGCGTGGACGAGGGTGTCGGCGCGTTTTTTTGCATGAATAATCCCGATAAACAATTTTCCAGAATTGATGGAGTTTTTGATGGCAAGCAGCAACTTGATTCAACAATTGCAGGAGCGGGGGCTTATCGCCCAGGTTACGGACGAAAATGCGTTAGCAGAGCGACTGGCGCAAGGGCCAATTGCACTGTATTGCGGTTTCGATCCTACCGCCGATAGCCTGCACTTGGGCCATCTGGTGCCTTTGCTGTGCCTGAAACGCTTCCAGTTGGACGGCCACAAGCCTGTTGCTCTGGTCGGTGGCGCAACCGGCCTCATCGGTGACCCGAGCTTCAAGGCGACCGAACGTAAGCTGAATACCAACGAAACCGTAAACGAATGGGTTGAAAAAATCCGTCATCAGGTTTCCCCGTTCCTTGACTTCAACTGCGGTGAGAACAGTGCGGTCACTGCCAATAACTACGATTGGTTCGGCGGCATGAACGTGCTGACCTTCCTGCGTGACATCGGCAAGCACTTCTCAGTTAACCAGATGATTAACAAGGAAGCGGTTAAGCAGCGTCTGAATCGTGACGACAGCGGTATCTCCTTTACCGAATTTTCTTACAACCTGCTACAGGGTTACGATTTCTCTTCTCTGTACGACCTGCACAAGGTTGAGCTACAGATTGGGGGTTCTGACCAGTGGGGTAACATCACCTCGGGTATCGACCTGACGCGTCGTCTGCACCAGAAGCAGGTGTTTGGTCTGACCGTTCCATTGATCACCAAATCAGACGGGACCAAGTTCGGTAAAACCGAAGGCGGCGCCGTGTGGCTGGATCCGAAGAAAACCAGCCCTTACAAATTCTACCAGTTCTGGATCAATACCGCGGATGCCGACGTTTATCGTTTCCTGAAATTCTTCACCTTCATGAGCATTGAAGAAATTAATGCGCTGGAAGAAGAAGACAAAAATAGCGGTACCGCACCGCGTGCACAGTACGTGCTTGCCGAGCAGGTTACCGGTATGGTTCACGGCGAAGAAGGCCTGGCCGCAGCGCGTCGCATCACTGCCAGCCTGTTCTCCGGCGCATTAAGCGACATGAGCGAAGCCGACTTCGCCCAGCTGGCGCAAGACGGTATGCCAAGCATCGAGCTGGAAGGTGATGTTGATTTGCAGCAGGCGCTGGTTAACGCCGAGCTGGAACCTTCACGCGGCCGCGCACGTACCGCTATTTCGTCTAATGCGGTGATGGTCAACGGCGAGAAGCAGGCCGATCCTGAATACAAATTCAGCGACAGCGACCGCCTCTTTGGCCGTTATACGCTGCTGCGTCGCGGCAAGAAGAACTACTGCCTGGCAGTCTGGAAATAAACCGAACCGCCGACGGGACGCTCCAGGCCTGCCGTCGGCAATCTCATTGACCCGTTGCGCCATCTCGCTGATGACGTTGGCATCGGACTCTCATGAAAAATATTCTCTCGATTCAATCCCATACCGTTTTCGGTCACGCAGGCAACAGCGCGGCAGAATTTCCTATGCGTCGTATGGGCGCAAACGTTTGGCCGCTGAATACCGTCCAGTTTTCAAATCATACCCAGTATGGCCACTGGACCGGCTGCGTGATGCCCGCCAGCCATCTTACCGATATCGCACGCGGTATTGCCGAGATTGACCGTCTTAAGGACTGTGACGCCGTGCTGAGTGGCTACATTGGTTCGGCGGAGCAGGGCGAGCATATCCTGCAAATCGTTAAGCAGGTCAAAGCGGCGAATCCAGAAGCCTGGTACTTCTGCGATCCGGTGATGGGGCATCCTGAGAAGGGGTGCATCGTTGCACCGGGCGTGGCTGAGTTCCACTGCAAACAGGCGCTGGTTAACTGCGATATTATCGCACCAAACCTGCTGGAGCTGGAAATGCTGAGCGGGAGCACGGTCAATAACGTCGAAGACGCGGTGAGAGCGGCGCGTGAGCTTATTGCCAAAGGTCCCAAAGTGGTGCTTATCAAACACCTTAGCCGTGCCGGTTATCAGAGCGATCGTTTCGAAATGCTGCTGGTGACCGCAGAGGCGGCGTGGCATATCCACCGTCCGCTGGTGGATTTCGGCGCGCGTCAACCGGTGGGCGTAGGCGATTTGACCAGCGGATTACTGCTGGTGGACTTGCTTAAAGGCCAGCAGCTTGACCAGGCGCTAGAGCACGTGACGGCGGCCGTTTACGAGGTTATGCTGGCCACTCATTCAATGGGTGAATACGAGCTACAGGTCGTGGCAGCGCAGGACAAGATTGTGCATCCGACCCACCATTTCCCTGCCGTTAAGCTTTGATATTATTAGGTTCCCCCGGCTCCGGGGGAACCGATTTCTATTATTTCAGTCCCTCGGCCACCAGCGCCGCATCCACCGCCGGCCTGGCCGCGACTCGCTCAATGTAGCTGTTCAAATCGGGCAGTGAAGAGAGGTCAAACTTCAGCGCCTTGGCCCATCTCATCATGTTAAACAGATACGCATCCGCCACGCTAAAACGGTTGCCTAGCAGGAACTGTTTGTCCTTCAATGAAGTATTCAGGTAGGCCAGCTTTTTATGCAGCGCCTCGCGGGTCATGAATTTGTATTCGTCGGGGGTTTTGGGATTAAACAGCGGGCTAATACTGCGGTGAATTTCGGTCGCAATATAGTTCAACCATTCCAGCGCATGATAGCGGGCCAGAGAGCCAAATTCCGGCAAAAGCTGTCGGTCGGGCTTCTGGTCAGCAATGTATTGCACCACCACGGCACCTTCGGTGAGCACCGTTCCGTCATCCAGGACCAGCGTTGGCACCTGGCCTTTGGGATTGATGTGATAGAAATCTTCGCCCTGCTCGGTCTTTTTTGTCACTAAATCGACTTTAACGATAGTGAAATCAAGACCGGCTTCACGCAGGACAATGTGTGGAGAAAGTGAACAGGCACCCGCTTTATAATAAAGTTTCATACAAACCCCGAGTTATCAGATGGTATGCCAGGAACTATATCGTCGTCTGGTTGCAGCTGTTCACATTATAATCTATCTGCTGAATGTATTGAGATAATTGACGATAGCTTCTTCAACTTCTGCGGGGGCAGGCAACATTGGCGCACGCAGTTCGTTTTGCATCAGGCCACCCAGTGAGAGCGCAAACTTGATAGATGCCGGGTTTGGCGCGGCAAACATCAGGCGAATAAGTGGCATCAGCTGGAAGAAGTTCTCGCGTGCGGCGGCAAGGTCACAGGCCTGAACCTGTTTGACAAGCGCCACGAATTTCTCTGGGAACAGGTGAGACGAAGCGGCGATAGCGCCGTTTCCGCCCATGCACAGGGTGGCCAGAATCTGCCCGTCTTCGCCACACAGCACGTCCAACTCGCCGTCGGCAATCAGGGAATAGGTCAAATCGGTGCTGCCGCCGCAGTCTTTCACTGCCACGATGCGTGGATGCTTGGCCAGACGACGCAGGGTTTCCAGCTCGAGATGAATACCGCTGCGATAAGGTACGTTGTACACCACGATTGGCACGCTTGAGCTGTCGGCAAGCTGAGTGAAGAACGCCTCCAGAGCAGCCTGAGAAGGGCGGATATAGTAAGGTGCAGGCAGCAAAATACCGGCAATTGGACGCTCGGTAATGGCTTTCTGCATTGCCACAATGCTGGGCATGTGGGTGCCAGAAAGGCCCATCATCACTTTATTACCCGGCACGACGGTCAGCACGGCGTCGAGGACTTGCAGCTGTTCTTCTTTGCTGAGCATCGGCGCTTCGCCGGTGGTGCCACACACCACAACGCCGTCAACGCCTCTGTCCATAACGTGCTGGCACAGTGCGGTCAGCGCGGGAAAATCAATTTCACCCTGATTGAAAGGCGTAACCAGTGGAACCCAAATACCTGAAAATATTGACATAATTTATACGCCTGACGCAGAGGTCATCCAAAAAATTGTAGGAAAGGCTTTCACAAACCAAATAAAAACGTGCTGCTTTTCAGCTTACAAACAGTCTGCGGTAAAAAGGCGGCGTCGGCTAATGGAATGATTTAATAAGGCCGCCAGCATTATTTATCTGGCTAATGGCATATGCCGAAGCACAGATCAGGGTTTGGGAGAGGTATTGGAGTATTTTTCACGGAATTCACGGCGATAGGCCCGGGATTTCCGTCGTCCTTTTAACCACAGGAAGGTACAGACCAGACATACTCCGCCCGAGAACACCAGATTTCGCATATCGCGGTCGTAGAAGTAAACCAGCACGCAGTCGAGCGCGGCGACGATGGCGAACCATTTATGCACGTGTGAGAGCTTGCGGGTCTCGGCATTGAGCCGCTTCAGTTGGCGTCCTTCATCCAGGACTTTACGTTTTTCCATGGAGGCATTCCTGGTGAATTCAAGATTGAATCAAATATAACAAAACGAATAAGCAAATACTGGGCCGCATTTAAAAATATCAGCATTTTTTGTTAAAAATGTGCGGTCTCTTACATCAAGAACCGCCGGGGGAAGGGCAGCGATAAAAAAAGGGGGGGAACGTCGCCGTTCCCCCCCTTTTCTATCTCTGAGTTATCAGACTAATTCGATAACGTCGAAGTTCGCTTCAGCGCTGACGTCGGCATCGTAATCAACGCCTTTCAGACCGAAACCGAACAGACGCAGGAATTCGTCTTTGTAACCTTGATAGTCGGTCAGCTCATAGATGTTGTCATCAGTCAGCTGAGACCAGATAACGCCGCAGGTCTTCTGCACTTCGTCGCGCAGTTCCCAGTCGTCCAGACGCAGACGATTTTTGTCGTCGGTGTCAGGCACGGAGTTATTGTACAGTTTGGTCGCGAACAGACGTTGGATCTGCTCGATAGTGCCTTCGTGGATGCCTTGCTCTTTCATGATTTTGAAAGAGATAGCAATATAGAGAGGCATTACTGGAATAGCGGCAGAAGCCTGGGTCACCACGGATTTCAGCACCGCAACGTTCGCAGAACCCCCCTTGGCTTTCAGTCGGGTGTCGATAGCCTGAGCTGCACGATCGAGGTCTTCTTTCGCTTTGCCCAGCGTACCGTGCCAGTAAATTGGCCAGGTCAGCTCGGTACCGATGTAAGAGTAGGCCACAGACTTGGCACCGTCGGCCAATACGCCTGCGTCTTCCAGCGCGTTCATCCACAGTTCCCAGTCCTGACCGCCCATCACCTTGATGGTATCGGCAATTTCCTGCTCGTTTGCAGGTTCAACAACGGCGGTCACCAGCTTGTCTTTGTTGGTGTCCAGCGCGGTTGATTCGTACGGCTCGCCGATAGGTTTCAGCGCAGAACGCACCAGTTCGCCTGAATCAGGTAATTTACGCACTGGAGAGGCCAGTGAGTAAACCACCAGGTCGATTTGACCCAGGTCTTCTTTGATAAGTTTAATGACGGTATCGCGGCATTCGTTGGAGAATGCATCACCGTTGATGCTTTTAGAATACAAGCCTTCTTCTTTAGCGGCTTTATCGAAAGCGGCGGAGTTGTACCAGCCGGCTGAACCCGTTTTGCTTTCGCTGCCCGGTTTTTCGAAGAACACCCCAATGGTGGCAGCATCTGCACCAAACGCGGCGTTAATTCTTGAGGCAAGCCCATAACCAGTGGAGGCACCAATGACCAGGACGCGTTTTGGTCCGTCTTTCAGTTTGCCCTGCGCTTTCACGTATGCAATTTGCTCACGCACGTTGGCCTCACAGCCGATTGGGTGAGTGGTCGTACAGATAAATCCACGAATTTTAGGTTTGATAATCATGACAAGGCTTATCTTGTTAGTTATTGATGGACGGTAATATTACCTTATTTTCTCGACAAGCTTAACACTCTGCTTTTGTCTCAGAGTAAATTGTCGGAATTTAATTATAGCTAAGGCTGTGAAATGAGAAACAAAAGGACAAGGATTAATCGCTTTTGCCACCGGTGCGGCGGGGGATGCCGCACCGGCGTTCTCCCCCTGATGACGCATACATCGTCCAAGGGGAGAGTTGAAAAGCAGATTACGTCGAGAAATTATGCGCGAGAGGTGGAAACTCCCGCCTGTGGCTGATGTTTCTCATCGGAGTCGCGATCCAGTGTCATGCGGTGCAGTTTTGATGCAGTCACCAGCATCAGCAGTGCAATCACGCCGGTCACCAGGCCGATTTGCATAAACACGTGGCTATAGATAGCCAGAGACGCATGTGCATCGGTGATGTCGCCTGGAACGGCGGTCAGCGCCGCCACTTTACCGGCAATGATTGCCGCCGCCGCGGTGGTCAGATACCAGGAGCCCATGATGAAGCCCATCAGACGCTGAGGGACCAACTGTGCGACCATTGCCAGACCTAGACCAGAAATCATCAGCTCGCCGATACTCTGCAGCGCGTAGCTCAGCACCAGCCAGTTAACGGAAACGATACCCGCATCGCTGGCGAAGGTTGCGCCCCAAGGCAGCACCAGGAACGCCAGTGAACACAGCACCATCCCAATAGCAAATTTGTGCGGCATAGGCATACGGTCACCCAGCTTGGCATAAAGAGTCGCCAGAATCGGGCTCGCTACCATGATCCAGAATGGGTTCAGCGCCTGATACTGCTCTGGCTGGAAGTCGATACCCAGCAGATGGTTGTTCACGTTATGGATGGCGAAGAAGTTCAGCGAGGTTGGCATCTGCGCATACAGCACGAAGAACACGATAGCCTGCAACATTAGAATGAAGGCGACCATCATCTTGCGACGGGCGATGCCCTTCAGTGCGAAGGTCTCTTTACCGAAGATGCAGACGATGCCAATAGCCACTACTAGCAGTGCCCAACGCGCGATGCTCTGATTATGCAGCAGGAAGCTTGAAACGGCGATCAGCGCAACCACGCCTACCACAACCATCAGCAGTTTACCCAGGTGCATCGGCTGGAAGTCAGGCTTGGAGCCGTGGTTTTTCACCCAGTGACGGCAGAACATGAAGTTCACCAGGGTGATAAGCATCCCGACCACGCTCAGAGAGAACGCGACGCTCCAGCCGTACTTCGCGGCTAACCATGGCGTTGCCAGCATGGAGAAGAATGAACCGATATTGACTGACATGTAGTACATGGTGAACGCGCCATCGAGACGCGGGTCATCTTTGGCATAGCAAGTAGACAGCAAAGAGGATGGATTTGCTTTAAACAAGCCACTGCCGACGGCGATAGTCGCCATACCCATGTAAACCCAGAAAATATCGTGACCGGAGTAGGCAACCTGAGCATAGCCCAGTGCCAGCACCAAGGCGCCGAGAACGATGACGCGTTTGGACCCGAGCACTTTGTCGCCCAGCCAGCCGCCGATGGCAACGAAGCCATAGACCAGTGCACTGAAAGACGAGAACAGGGTGATAGAAGCTGATTCACTCAGGCCAAGCATCTTGACCAGGTAAACCGCCATAATTCCCTGCAGGCCGTAGTAACCAAATCTTTCCCATAATTCGATGGAGAAAATAAGGTAGAACGAGCGAGGCTGTTTGAAGGCGTTCATGCTGACGCTTTCTTGGGTTGGTGTTGAGTTTGTTTTAGACACTAATACCTCTTTTTATCTCTTCCTGTTTCTAGGACAGGCATTACAAATGTCGTGCGGGCAAGCACGCTTTGCATAGTTATAGGATGTGTGACGGCGGGTAATGTTCACTATCTTTCGTATTCAGGCAAGCTTTTTGTCATATCCTGTTACAGTTATACTTCGCCCCCTGATTAAACTCTGTTCGAATTGTTACGCAGGATTAAAGTTTATGTTTAATAAAATTGTTGAATTTATATCCTGACTAATAATCAATCATTTATAACGAGGGTTTAAAAGCTGGATCACAGTGTAATATCAGATTTATGAAGGCACTTTATCGGATTAAACTGAGAGTAAACTCTGTTTTTAGAATGTTTTGCAGGATTTTATAAATAAGTAAACTCTGTGATTTTGCAAGCGTTTTTTGGGTGACGATTGTAATGTGATATTCGTCACTTTTTAACACTAAATTTTAGATAGGAATTAAGCCAAGTATCAGTTGAGGAGGTAGGGAGCGAGAGGGATGACTAGAAAACGGTCATTGCAGAGAGAGATCCCCTGCAATAACCACGATAACAGTTGGCTTAGGCTGGACGAGATTCGCCCAGCGTCTGGATGAGTCTATTCAACCAGTTAAACAGCGCGCTGCTCAATAAAACGTCTAAAATTTGCGGGTAGCTATACCCCGCATTGATCAGTGGCTGGATGGCTGAGGCATCAAATTTTTCCGGTGCCTGGGTTAAGGTTTTAACGGATTTAACCAGCGGGTCAATCGACGACTGAGCCACATTTTTCACCTCATTGTCCTGGAACAGGCTGTCGATATGCGCGGTCTCTCCGCCGCAGTCGAGATAATAGCGGCCGTGGATACCGGCACAGAACAGGCAGCCGTTAATGCGCGAAGTGGCAGCGGCAGCCCACTCTTTAAGCGCCGATTTTTCATCGCCATGCTGCTGCATAATGTGCGTTGTCACCGCAGACAGCGCGTCAAGGGTGGCGGAATCCTGCAACAGCAGGCGATAAAACGAGGATTCACGTGCGTCGGGGGCGCAGAAGTCGAGCACATCCAGCTGTTCTTTGCTGGCTTTATGCAGATCGACCTCCGGCAAAAATGCGTGCCAGCTGCGCAGCTGCAGGGAGAACCCGCGCTGGTCGTTATCTTCTGGCCGTGGGAAACCAGGCAATACCGTTGCCGGACGGCCTGCCAGCGCATTAACCACCGCCAGCAGTCGAGCCTGAAAACTCACGAAGCCAATCAGCTGTGAGAACAGCACAATATCCTGCGGACTCAGACCCACGTCGGCGAGCTGCTTAAGCATCGCAGAATTAATCAGCGTCGGTTGAGTGGCGAGCAGTCTGGCGTATTGGGCGAGATGAGTCTGACGAATGTTGCTTTCACGAGAGGCGTCGGGACAGTTGAGCGGGGCAAGGCGTGCGGCATAATGGCTACAGAGCGGCTGAATGCCGGTAACCTGCGCCACGGTCAATGCGCTGCTGAGTCTGTCGTACAGTGAGAGCGTCTGAAAGCGTGAGAGTGAGACACTTTTAGGAAACAGCTTGTTGTAACAGGTTTGAGCCGCAAACAATAAACCGTTGCGCTGAGTCAGCAAGCGGCGCAGTGAGGGCTCTATCTTTTGTTCAAGACCTAAGAGAATGCTGTCAGGTTCAGTTTGACAGGGATCCAATGGTGTATGCCGCTGCTGGCTGGATTGGGTTTCGTGATACCAACCATCGATAGCGGCCCGGCGCTGTTGTTCCATGATCGAGTCCTTTGCGAGGGCAATTTCAGACTCTATCCTTGCCGATCGTTCACGCCATATAAAATACTGTTAAGTGATAAATCATAGCTAAAAGGAATAGTAAAATAAAAAAAGGCAGATAAAACCGACTATGCCTCGTCGGTTCTAGCTCGCCTTTGTTTCAACTACGCTTTACCGTCCCGACGCGATGCATCCGCATTGAGCGACTCACCAAAGTGGCTGGCCACCAGTCTGCGGGTGAGGTCATGCTGCGGCGAGGCCAATACTTCCTCAGTAATCCCCCGTTCCACCACTTCGCCATTGTGCATCACCAGCACCTGATCGCTAATATGTTTCATCATGCCAAGATGTTGTGTGACATAAATGTATGAAATTTCGTGCTTTTCCTGCAATTCCAGCATCATGTTGATGATTTGCGAACGCATCGACATGTCCAGCGACGCCAGCGCTTCGTCGGCAACGATGACCTTGGGTTGCAGAATCAGTGCACGCGCCAACGCCACGCGCTGCACCTGCCCGGAGGCCAGCATATGCGGATAATAATTGGCATGGTCCGGCAGCAAACCGACCTGACGCAGCGTTTGGTTAATGCGCACTTCACGATCGTGCGCTTCCATACTGCTCGTCAGGCGCAGCGGCGCTTCAAGAATTTGTCCGATCCGCTGACGTGGGTTCAACGACGTCGTCGGATCCTGAAAAATCATGCGGATAGTCTGACTGCGCTGGCGATAATCACCAAACTTCAGGCTCTTGTCTTCAACCAGGATCTCACCGTCGGTCGGCTCAATCATTCCCGCCAGCATTTTTGCCAGCGTGGATTTACCGGAGCCGTTTTCACCGATGATCGCCAGCGTTTGTTTTGCACGCAGCGTGAAGTTTACCGGCTTGACCGCCTGCAAATTCATCTTGCGAAACAGTCCCGTACGATAGCGGAAAGTTTTGCACAGGTTTCTGACCTCGAGCAGTGTCTCAGCCATTATTGCTCCTCCATATTGAGCGGGAAGTGGCAGGCATAGGCGTGAGTCTTGGCCAGGCGCAGGCGCGGCGTCTCAATGCATTTCTTCTGTGCGTAAGGGCAGCGTGGCCCTAGGCGGCAACCGATGGGAAGATGCTCAAGCGAGGGAATAGCGCCGGGCAGCGTGTTAAGGCGGCTCTTGTGCGGCAGAGAGTGGCCAAAGTCAGGCATCGCGCGGATAAGCGCCTGGGTATAAGGGTGATGCGGCGCCGCGAGCAAGTCCTCGCACATCGCGCTTTCCACCGTTTGCCCGCAGTAAAGCACGTTAACCCGGTTGGCCCACTTGCTCATCATCTGCAAGTCATGGCTGATCAGCAGAATGGTGGTGTTGTTGTTCTGGTTGAGTCGCGCCAGTAGACGGAAAATCTGTGCCTGCGTGGTCGGCTCCATCGCGTTGGTTGGCTCATCGGCAATCAGCAGTCGCGGCTGGTTGGCAAGCGCGATAGCAATCATCACCTTCTGGCATTCACCCTCGGTGAGCTCGTAGGGGAAGCTGGCCATGATGTCTTTATGGTCCTTGATCCCCACGCGGTGCAGCAGTTCGATAGCGCGACGTTTACGCCACATAAAACGCTGATACCAAAGACCTTTATAGGTCCAGCCCGGAATAGCCTGAATCAACTGACGACCGATACTCTCGGAAGGGTCAAGGCACGACTGTGGCTCCTGGAAAATCATCGAGATGTTATGACCAATCAGCTTGCGGCGTTCACGCGGGCTGAGCTGGAGCAGGTCGATGTCGTCGAAGCGCATACGGTCGGCGGTAACGCGCCAGTTGTCTTTGGTTACGCCACAAATTGCCTTGGCAATCAGGCTTTTGCCTGAGCCAGATTCCCCAACCAGTCCGCGAACCTCTCCCGCGGTCAGCGTGATGCTGACGCGATCGACGGCCTTCACCGGGCCGTCCGAGGTCATGAATTCGATAGTCAGATTGCGAATATCCAGTAACGGCATTATTTCACCCCTGCAATAATCGCGCGACGCACGCCATCGCCCAACAGATTGATTAATAACACGCTAATCAGGATTGCCGCACCGGGCAGCATCACGGTCCAGGGCGCGACGTAAACCAGCTCCAGCGAGTCCCCCAGCATGGCACCCCATTCCGGAGACGGAAGCTGTGCGCCGAGGTCGAGGAAGCCGAGCGCGGCAATGTCCATAATCGCCATCGACACGGAACGGGTGAACTCGGTCACCAGCACGGCGACGATGTTTGGCAGTACCGCATAGCGCAGAATTTGCAGCGTGGTTGCGCCGTCGAGACGCACCGCGACCACATACTCTTTCTCCATCTCGTCATGCACGGCAACGTAAAGCGTGCGCGCCATGCGCGGCAGCAGCGCGAGCCAGACGGCAAGATAGGCGTGTTCGAGCTTAGGCCCGATAAACGCAACCACCACAATGGCCAGCAGCAGAGAAGGGATAGACAGCAGCGTATCGAGAATGTGGTTCAGCACCGCCGAGCGGATACCGCGGGTAATCCCCGCCAATACGCCAATGATGATGGCACACACGGACGCGGCCAGCGTGACCAGGAAGGCACCGCCAATCGTTGGCGCTGCACCGCTCAGAATGCGGCTCAGCAGGTCTCGCCCTAAATCGTCGGTCCCGAGAAAGAACGAAACATCACCATAGCGTGACCACGAAGGCGGCAGCAGTTGATACCCCAGAAACTGCTGATCGAGCTGGTAAGGTGCGAGCAGGCTGCCAAAAATACACAGGAACAGCAGCCCAATCACGCCGTAAAAGCCAATCATCGACAGGCTGTCACGATAAAAAATACGCCAGGTGTAGCGCAGGGTGCTGGGCGCCTGTTTTTCACGGTATACGTTATCTAAAGGCATACCATTCCTTATGTTTCAATGGGTTCAGCATCGCGCCTAGAATGTCGGAAAGTACGTTGACCAGAATGACCAAGGTTCCCGCCACCATGACACCGGCTGAAATCGCCGCGTAGTCCTGCTGGCGAATCGCGTTAACCAGCCAGCGGCCCAGTCCCGGCCAGTTAAAGACCACCTCGGTTATCATCGCCAGCGTCAGCATGGTCGAGAATTGCAGGCCGAGCTGCGGGATAATTGGCGGCAGTGCGTTGTGCAGCACGTGGCGGCGAATAATGGTAAAGCGAGACAGGCCACGCGTTGCCGCCGCCTTAATGTAGTTTTTCGACAGCACGTCGTCGGTGCTGATGCGCATCAGGCGAATAACCTCCGTGGTCGGCGCGACCGCCAGTGCAGCAATGGGCAGGATCATGTGCTTAATCGCACTGACAATCATCTCATGGCGGTAGGGCGAGTGAGACAGCCAGGCGTCAATCAGCGCAAAGCCGGTGACCGTTTTGAGCTGATACAGCAGGTCGATACGGCCTGAAACCGGCAGCCAGCCGAGCTGGAGCGAAAAGAACAGCATCAACAGCAGCGCGAGCCAGAAGATAGGAATCGAGAAGCCGAGCAGGGCGAGAGTGCTGATAGCCACGTCCGGCCATTTTCCTCGCATGACACCCGCAGTAATGCCGAGAGGAATGCCTACCAGCAGGGCGAGGAAAAACGCCAGAACGCACAGTTCCATGGTGGCCGGGAACACGCTAAGTAACTGCTCGCCAATCGGCTCACCGTTGATGCTCGACACGCCAAAATCAAATTGGCAAATGCCAATAAAGAAGAAACGGTAGGCATCCCACAGTGAAGCGCCCTGTAAAGGGGCATGGGGCGTGAAATAGCTCAGGCTAAACGCCACCAGGCTGAGCAGAAACAGCGTAATCACCAGCAGCAGCATGCGGCGTAAAATAAAGATAATCACGGTTTCTTCTCCACCACTACAGGACCTTCGTCGCTGGCATCATTGTTGATACCGTTCGAATCTCGATAAACGCCAGCGAAGGAGGAGTTGCCAAACGGACTGAGCACCAACCCTTTAATATCATATCGATAGGCCTGCAAACGCAGTGAGGAAGCCAGCGGCAACACCGGCAGCTGTTTCTCAAGAATGGCCTGCGCCTGCTGATAATAGTCGATGCGCTGGGACAGCTGCTGCGAGAGCAATGCCTGATGAAGCAGCGCGTCAAATTCGGGGCTGCACCAGTGAGCATAGTTGGTCTGCGAGCGAATTGCCGCGCAGCTCAGCACAGGACGGAAGAAGCTGTCGGGGTCATTACTGTCGGTGGACCAGCCGGACAGCGTCAGGTCATGATTCATCTCCATCAGCCGCGCTTCCTGAAAACGCCCCTCGACCGGCACGATAATCACTTTAATGCCCACCTGCGCCAGGTCGGCCTGGATAAGCTCGGCGGTTTTGAGCGGGCTAGGATTATAGGACTGCGAAATAATCGGCACCCACAGATGCAACACGAGATCTTTTTTGCCGAGGCTGTCGAGGATTTGTCGCGCCTTGGCCGGATTATATTCAGTGACTTTGGCGTTGCTGTCGTAGGCCCAGGAGGCCCGCGGTAACACCGACGCTGCGGTCTCTGCGGTGCCGTAATAAATCGACTGCATCAGGCGCTGATTGTTGATAGCCAGCGCGATAGCTTCGCGCACGCGCGCATCGTCCAGCGGCGGCTTACCGGTGTTAAACGCCAGATAAGCCACATTCATGCCGGGGCGCAGCGTCAGGCGCAGGCGCGGGTCATCGCGCAGAATAGACAGCTGACTGGCGGCCGGATAGGCCAACACGTCGCATTCGCCGGTGAGCAGCTTGGACAAACGTCCCGTGCCGCCGACGCCCATATCGATAACCACCTGCTGCATACGCGGCACGCCCTTCCAGTATTTGCCGTTACGGGCGAGGCGCACGTACTGGCCCGCGCGGAAGCCGGAAAGCTGGAAGGGGCCGGTACCGACCGGCTGGCGATCGATTTGCTCTTCATTGCCACTTTTTTGCAGTTTGTCGGCGTATTCAGCCGACAGCACTGGCGCATAGTGCGTGGCGAGATGCCACAGGAAGGAGGCATCCGGGTTATTCAATTTAAATTCAACGGTATAGTCGTCGATTTTACGCACGCTCTTGACCGTCTTGGCAAACTGCAAACTGTCAAAATAGGGGTAATCGCTGCCGTTAACGTTGTGGTAGTGATTATTGTCGTCAATCACCCGCTCAATGCTGAACACCACGTCATCGGCGTTCATCATGCGCGTCGGGGTAAACCAGGGCGTGGTTTGGAAAGGCACGTCTTTACGCAAATGGAAACGGTAGGTCGCGCCGTTATCAAGCACTTCCCAGCTTTGCGCAAGCTGTGGGATCAGGCGATAGGTGTACGGGTCGACGTCCAGCAGACGGTCATAGAGCTGCGCGGCCAGGGTGTCGATAATGACCCCGCTGCTGGCTTTCTGCGGATTAAAGGTGTTCACCATACCGTTGACGCAGTAGACGAATCCGCTTTGACGGACATCGTGGGTCGCCATCGACGACGAGGCTGGATGCGTTTTTACGCTATCATGATTGGCAGCAGGCGTTGCTGCCGCCAGCGTAACGGCAGCAAAACATGCCGAAGACAAACCGGCAAGGGACCGCATCCAAAGGGTTAAACGACGCATAAGGGCTTCAAATGTAAGTAAGCAATCTGCTAAGTGTACCGCACTCTGCCAGACACCCCAATCATTGCGCAAACATTCGCACCAAGAGTAGCCGCAGATTCTGTATGGTAATGAGAAAAATTCTCAACAAACCCCTTTACAGAGTGTACTGATAACTATTATCATCTTCTCATCGACTGGGACACGACCCGTCCGGGACGTTATTCAGTTGATACGACATTGCTCACATTGCTTCCAGTATGACTTAGCCAGCTCGAGTGCTGGCTTTTTTTTTCCTGCAATTTAATGCTTTACCTCAGTTTTCTTCCTGTGCATTGACCTGCATCCCGTGTTTTTTCAACATTCCTCTGAGCTGGTGATAGGTCAGGCCTAGCAAATCCGCTGCACGCCGCTGGTTGAATTTTGCCTGTCGAAGCGCCTGCTCAATCAAGTTCGCCTCCACCGTATTTAGCCAGCTTTTACTGTCTACCGGCAGCGTAGGCAGGGCGAAAGGGGCGTCCTCGTCCTGCGCACGTGGAGCCTGCTTTTCTTTTTGTTGGCTAAAAGGATTGATAACGATGTTGTCCAGCGGCGTATCACTGTTGCCATGGCGATACATCGAGCGTTCAACCACGTTTTTAAGCTCCCGCACGTTGCCCGGCCAGCGGTAATCAAGCAGCGTATCTTTGGCTTCTTCGGTAAACCCAGGGAACAGCGGCAGCGAAAGTTCGCGGCACATCTGAATGGCGAAATGTTCTGCCAGCAGCATGATGTCTTGCTGACGCTCGCGCAGCGGCGGCAGTTGAATAACGTCGAAGGCCAGCCTGTCGAGCAGGTCGGCGCGAAACTTTCCGGCGGCGGCAAGGGCGGGGAGGTCATCGTTGGTTGCGCACACCAGACGCACATCGACCTGGAGCGGCTGGCTTCCTCCTACGCGTTCAAGGTGGCCGTATTCGATAACCCGCAGCAGTTTTTCCTGCACCAGCATCGGCGCGGTCGCTAATTCGTCGAGGAACAGCGTGCCGCCGTCGGCGCGTTCGAAGCGCCCAAGATGACGCTTCTGTGCGCCGGTAAACGCGCCCGCTTCGTGTCCGAACAGCTCAGAGTCGAGCAGGTTCTCATTCAGCGCGGCGCAGTTTAGTGAAATAAAAGGCCCCTGCCAGCGGCCGGACAAATAGTGTAAACGGTGAGCTATCAGTTCCTTACCCGTTCCGCGTTCACCGGTCACCAACACGGGCTTGTTTAAGGCTGCAAGCTGTGAGACCTGTTCCAGAACTTCAATAAAGGAGTTGGCTTCGCCGAGCAGATTATCAATAGTCGCTGTCATGGTGAAATTTACCAACCTTTAGTTAATTTAATCATCATTGACGTAAGCCTAGCAGAAGCTGAAATAAAAAAACTGTTTTTATTCAGTCGGATAATAAATTTAAAAAGTTGGCACGCGTCTTGTAATACCTGATGCAGGATTAACAGCAATGGCCGCCGACTCGGCGATTGTCTCGATACTGTCGGCCAGCTGGCCGTTAAATGAAAAGTCAAAGAGGAACGTTGATTATGGGTATTTTTTCTCGCTTTGCTGACATCGTAAACGCCAACATTAATAACCTGCTTGATAAAGCAGAAGATCCGCAGAAGTTGGTGCGCCTGATGATTCAGGAAATGGAAGATACGCTGGTGGAGGTGCGCTCAACGTCTGCTCGTGCGCTGGCCGAGAAGAAACAGCTGAACCGCCGCATCGAACAGGGCGAAGCGCAACAGAAAGAGTGGCAAGACAAAGCCGAACTGGCGCTGCGTAAAGAGAAAGACGATTTGGCGCGTGCGGCTCTGATTGAGAAACAAAAACTCGTCGAGCTGGTGGCTACGCTTAAACATGAAGTCATCACGGTTGAAGAAACGCTGGACCGCATGAAGTCTGAAATTGGCGAGTTGGAAAGCAAGCTGACTGAAACGCGTGCGCGCCAGCAGGCACTGACTTTGCGTCATCAGGCGGCCTCTTCCTCGCGCGACGTTCGTCGCCAGTTGGACAGCGGCAAGATTGATGAAGCGATGGCGCGTTTTGAACACTTCGAGCGCCGTATCGACAGCATGGAAGCCGAAGCGGAGTCGATGAGTATTGGCAAAAAGAAAAGTCTCGACCAGCAGTTTGCCGAGCTGAAGGCCGATGACGAAATCAGCGCTCAGATTGAGGCGCTGAAGGCTAAAATGCAGGCCAACAAAGACGCCTAACGTTCGCGGTTCATTGCGCGTTGGCGAATGCGCTTTCTTAAAAACGAGCTGCATTTAAAACAAAAAGTCCTAGAGGACCTAAAGGAGTAGACATGAGCGTCCTATTTTTAGCCATTCCACTGACAATATTTGTGTTATTTGTCGCGCCGATTTGGCTGTGGCTACACTACAGCAACCGGTCACAGAACGGCGGTCAGTTAAGCCAGAACGAGTACCAAAATTTACAGCAACTTGCCGGCGAAGCACGCCGCATGCGCGAAAGGATCCAGGCGCTGGAAGAAATCCTTGATGCCGAGCATCCGGGTTGGAGGCAATCTTAATGTCAACCACGCTGTCACAAAGGAAGCTATACCGTGTGCCGGAAGAGGGCGTCTTTAAAGGCGTCTGCGCCGGGCTCTCGCACTATCTCGGCGTACCGGTCAAACTGCTGCGTCTGATTGTGGTGCTGTCGCTGTTCTTAGGCCTGTTTATGTTCACCGTCGTGGCCTATTTCCTGTTGGCTTGGCTCCTGGAGCCGGTTCCGTCGGAAATTTTCGGCGACGAGCAGCCGGTGACGGCTCATGACCTGCTGGTCGAAGCCGACCGCGAACTTAACGCCAGTGAGCAACGATTGAGGCAGGTAGAGCGGTATGTCACCTCTGAAACCTTTGGGGTACGCAGCCGCTTCAAGGATCTCTAAGCCAATCACTTTTTCACTTTCGATTTGACGCTTTTTCAGGAGGACAGTTTATGCGTTATGCATCCGCCGCCGCGGTATCAGCAAACAGTGGCCTGTTGAAGAAGGCCTTTAAATTTATCATTATGGTCGTCTTGACCTTCGCACCGGCGGGCGTTGCTGCCCGCGTGCTCGGCCTGCTGGGTAAAGGTCCGCTGCGCTATGTGCTGGCTCTGTTTCTTGAGCCTTTAGTCAGAAGGTTGTTAACCGCCGTATTCGGGCGTTATGCCAGGGAGAGCAATGAAAAGACTTCAAAATGAATTCACTTCTATGGTCAACCGTGGGGTAGACCGCCACCTACGGCTTGCCGTTACCGGCCTTAGCCGCAGCGGTAAGACGGCCTTCATTACCTCATTGGTCAATCAGTTATTACACGTTCACAGCGGCTCAAGATTGCCGCTGTTTTCTGCTGTGCGCGAAGAGCGGTTGCTGGGAGTCAAACGGGTACCCCAGCGTGACCTTGGCGTGTCACGTTTTACCTACGACGAAGGCATTGCCCAGCTTTATGGCACGCCGCCCGCATGGCCAACCCCAACGCGAGGCGTGAGTGAAATCCGTCTTGCGCTGCGTTTTCGCTCTAATGACTCTCTCCTGCGCCACTTTAAAGATACCTCGACGCTGTATCTCGAGATAGTCGATTATCCCGGCGAGTGGCTGCTGGATTTACCGATGCTCGAGCAGGACTATTTGAGCTGGTCACGGCAGATGGCTGGCCTGTTACAGGGGCAGCGCGCCGATTGGGCGGCACCCTGGCTTGCACTGTGCCGCCAGTGCGACCCACTGGCGCCGGCCGATGAAAATCAGCTGGCGGCCATCGCACAGGCCTACACGGCTTATCTGCTGCGCTGCAAAGACGAAGGTCTGCATTTTATTCAGCCTGGGCGTTTTGTGTTACCGGGCGATCTGGCCGGTGCACCGGCACTACAGTTTTTCCCATGGCCTGAACTGCATCAGTTTAGCGACAGCCAGTTGGCGCAGGCCGATAAACACAGCAATCTGGGCATGCTGCGCCAGCGCTTCGACTACTACTGTTCGAACATTGTTAAAGGCTTCTATAAGGAACACTTTGTCCGCTTTGACCGGCAGATAGTGCTGGTTGACTGCCTGCAACCCCTAAATAGCGGTCCCCAGGCGTTTAACGACATGCGCCTCGCGCTGACACAGCTAATGCAAAGTTTTCACTATGGAAAACGCACGCTATTTCGCCGCCTGTTTGCCCCCTGCATCGATAAACTGATGTTTGCCGCCACCAAGGCCGATCATATCACCGGCGATCAGCACGCCAATCTGGTTTCTCTGTTGCAGCAGTTGGTGCAAGAAGCATGGCAAAACGCCGCCTTCGAAGGTATCAGCATGGACTGCGCCGGGCTTGCTTCTGTGCAGGCTACCGAGAGCGGACTGGTAGAGTATCAGGGCCAGTCTATCCCGGCGGTCAAAGGGCACCGTCTTGAAGACGGTCAGGCGTTGACGGTTTATCCCGGTGAGGTGCCTTCACGTTTGCCGGGCAACGCTTTCTGGGAGCAGCAGGGTTTTCACTTTGACGACTTCCGCCCACGCCAGATGAACATTGATGTGCCGTTGCCGCATATCAGAATGGATTCTGTGATGGAGTTTTTACTGGGAGATAAAATGCGATGAACGAGCCACTGAAACCGCGTATTCATTTCGAACAGAACATTCAGCCTCCTGAAGAACATAAGCTCCGGGCGGCACAAAGTTTCGACGGTGCGCAGGCCGAGAATTTCCTGGCCGTGCCTGATACTGACCCGTTGCTTGCGCAGGAAGGACAGGCCGAGGCGGTGGTCAGCCGAGCGTTGAAACCGCGCCGCAGTTTGTGGAGTAAAATGGTTCGGCTCGGCGTGGTGGTATTTGCTGCAAGCTTAGTGGGACAGGGCGTTCAGTGGGTGCATCAGGCGTGGAATCAACAGGACTGGATTGCGCTCGGTGCCTGCACTGCTGGGGGATTGATTGTTGTGGCCGGTGTCGGGTCGGTACTGACCGAGTGGCGACGCCTTTATCGTCTGCGCCAGCGAGCCGATGAGCGCGACGTCGCGACCGACCTGTTGCACAGCCACGCGCTAGGTCAGGGACGCGCATTTTGTGAAAAACTTGCCCGTCAGGCAGGGTTGGACCAAAGTCATCCGGCGCTTCAGCGCTGGCAGGCTTCGCTGCACGAAACACACAGTGACCGTGAAGTCGTTGAGCTTTATGCGCGTCTGGTTCAGCCGGTGCTTGACGGACAGGCGCGTCGCGAGATAAGTCAGTCAGCCGCAGAATCAGCGCTAATGATTGCCGTTAGCCCGTTAGCGTTGGTCGATATGGGGTTTATCGCCTGGCGAAATCTGCGTTTGGTTAATCGTATTGCCAGTTTGTACGGCATAGAGCTGGGCTATTACAGCCGGATCCGGCTGTTCCGTTTGGTATTGCTCAATATTGCGTTCGCGGGAGCCACCGAGCTGGTAAGGGAGATTGGTATGGACTGGATCTCGCAAGACTTAGCGGCCCGTCTTTCGGCGCGTGCGGCACAGGGTATTGGCGCTGGCTTGCTGACCGCGCGTCTGGGCGTCAAAACGATGGAGCTTTGCCGTCCGCTGCCGTGGCTCGAAGGGGATAAACCGCGCCTTGGCGATTTTCGCAGTGAACTCGTCGGCAAGTTAAAGGCGACAATGAACAAAAGCGATAAAGCAAAATAGTGGCATGGCGGAGGTTCTGTGAAACAGGATCGCCGCTAGAATAGCGAACAGGCTTAAGGTATTGCAGAACAGGGAAGTCGTAATGTGCTGTCGAGTGTTTTAGACAAACTTTGAAGGAATTTTACAACCTGTAGAGGGCAACGCGATGGTGGTGGGGGAAGGATTCGAACCTTCGAAGTCGATGACGGCAGATTTACAGTCTGCTCCCTTTGGCCGCTCGGGAACCCCACCACGAAATTCGTGGATTTCTTGTTTTACTCTTTACTTCAGTACCTGCCGCGTGGCTTGTCGCGGTAAGCGGGGCGCATCATATCAAATGAAACGCAGCTGTAAAGCCTTGAAACGCAGAAAATAGTTAAAACAGGTTCGAATGCCGATTTTTTGCACGTGCGGGCGTTTTACTAACCAAAAACGCCCGCGGCAGGCTTAAAGAATGACCGTACGGTTGCCGTAAACAAATACGCGCTGCTGAAGAACTTTATAAATTGCGCGACTCAGCACGTTTTTTTCAACGTCGCGGCCGGCACGCATCATATCGTCAGCGGTGTAAGTGTGATCGACATTGATAACGTCCTGCATGATGATTGGGCCTTCATCCAGATTGTCATTAACGTAGTGCGCTGTTGCACCGATGATCTTCACGCCACGCTCATAGGCCTGATGGTAAGGGCGCGCGCCGATAAACGCCGGCAGGAAAGAATGGTGAATATTGATAACCTGGTTCGGATAGTGCTGTACAAAGCCCGGCGTTAACACGCGCATATATTTCGCCAGTACCACATAGTCAGGCTGGTATTGGTCAATCTGCGCCATCATCGCGCTGTCGTGCTGCTCGCGGGTCAGACCTTCGTGGCTAACCAGATGGAAAGGAATATCGAAGCGCTCAACCAGCGTTTGCAGGGTGTCGTGGTTACCGATAACGGCCGCAATCTCGACGTCCAGGCCGCCGTAGACGGATTTCATCAGCAGATCGCCCAGGCAATGCGCCTCTTTGGTCACCAAAATGACGATACGACGACGGTCGGTGCTTTGTAGCTCACGGATGGAACCTTTCGGCAGCGCGCTGTCGAGATCGGCTAACAAGGTGTTGTCGTTAAAGATGCCTTCCAGCTCGGTGCGCATGAAGAAGCGGCCGGTGCGGTGATCGACATATTCATTGTTCTGCACGATATTCAGCTCGTGCTTGTAACAAATATTGGTGATCTTGGCGATCAGCCCTTTAGCATCAGGACAAATAGTGCGTAAAACTTTGGTTTGAACGTTGTGATGTGACATCAGAGTCTAAATCCTGTCCCCCTCATTATTATTGAGGGAATATGTTAATTATGCGTCTATCGCGTTGGGGCATTATGCCGCGTTATTTTGCGCAGCACTTCTTATATTTTTTGCCAGAACCGCAGGTGCAAGGATCGTTTCTCCCTACCTGCGGCTTAATTCCATCGACATAATACCAGTGTTTATTTACTCGAAGAAAGCGTGAACGTTCGTGGATTAGCACGGTATCTGGATTGCCCTCTTCCTGATAGCGTGCAGCGAACTCAACGAAACCTTCATCGGCGCTTTTACCCTTTGCGGTGGCAACGACGTTCAGCCCCAACCAGTGGGTAGAGGCAAACCCTTCGAGCAGGGCAGCCCGCAGTTCGGGAACGCGGCAGTCAGGGTGCCAGCTTGCAATCAGGTAGTCTGCATTTTCGGTCACGTAAGCGCTGTAACGTGAACGCATCAGTGCTTCGGGGGTCGCCGCAGGGCGCACGCCGGTGATTGCCGGTTGGCAACATTGTTCAAACTCGGACTCGCTGCCGCAAGGGCATAAACTGTTCACATTAACTCCGGTAACTGGCAGCGCGCAGTGCGTGCTATTGAATGCTAAAGGGCGTTATGTTACCTAACATTGTCACCGAGTGACAACGCACAAGCGGCGGCAAATACTCCGTCATCAGGCAGAGATAGGAAAAATAATGGCACGACAGCTGAAAATTGGTCTGGCTCTGGGCTCAGGGGCAGCAAAAGGTTGGGCTCATATTGGTGTGATCAATGCGCTGCATGAGATGGGAATTGAAGTCGATATCGTGGCGGGATGCTCGGTGGGATCATTGGTCGGTGCGGCCTACGTCAGTGGGCGTCTCCCGGCGATGGAAGGCTGGGTAAGGTCGTTTAGCTATTGGGACGTATTAAGGCTGATGGACTTCTCATGGCGACGCGGCGGTCTGCTGCGCGGCGAGAGGATTTTTAACGCCGTCTCTCAGCTGCTGCGCATCGAAGACTTTGAGCAATGTAATCGAAAATTTGGTGCGGTGGCCACCAACCTCAGTACGGGGAGAGAGCTTTGGCTCACTAAAGGCGATCTGCATCAGGCAGTGCGTGCGTCCTGCAGTATGCCGGGCCTGCTGGCACCGGTGTGGTTTAACGGCTACTGGCTGGTTGATGGTGCGGTGGTCAATCCGGTGCCGGTTTCGCTGACCCGCGCGATGGGGGCGGATATCGTTATCGCCGTTGATCTACAGCATGAGGCACATTTAATGCAGCAAGATCTGCTGTCGGTACAGGCAAATCCCGACAACATTGACGACGTCAAAGAGCTCAACTGGCGCGACAAAATTCGTCAGAAGCTTGCCCGGCCAGTGGTCAGACAGAACAGCCAAACCCCAACCGCGATGGAAATCATGTCGACGTCTATTCAGGTGCTCGAAAATCGTCTTAAGCGCTATCGTATGGCGGGTGATCCGCCGGACGTGGTCCTTCAGCCGTTTTGCCCACAAATTTCTACCCTTGATTTCCACCGTGCTGAAGAGGCTATTGAGGCGGGGCGACTGGCGGTTGAGAAGCAGATGGACCAGCTGCTGCCATTGGTTAAAAACAATCATTTCTGAACGGTTTAGCAACATTCCAGCGTTATCTGATAATTCTGACGGGCAAAATTACGCTTTATAGGCCACTATTAGGGGGAAGAATTTCTGGGAGACCCTGATGGACAAGCCACTTACAAGCAAGCACATCCTGATCGTCGAAGACGAAGCCGTTTTCAGATCGGTACTGGCAGGCTATGTGAGTTCGTTGGGGGCAACCTTTACCGAAGCGGCAAACGGGCTTGAAGCCTTGTCTCTGGTTGAGGAGTTTCCCCCTGATTTAATCCTCTGTGATTTGGCAATGCCTGAAATGGGCGGCATCGAGTTTGTTGAAAGCCTCCGCCTGCAGGGGAGCAAGATCCCCGTTCTGGTTATCTCCGCCACGGATAAAATGACCGACGTCGCGACTATGCTCCGTTTGGGCGTAGAAGACGTGCTGCTCAAACCTGTTAACGACCTCAATCGCCTTCGTGAGGCGCTATTAACCAGCCTTTATCCCAAACTGTTTTCCTCTCAGGCGCTAGAAAAAAGCGATTTGATGCAAGACTGGGAAGCGCTGTGCCGCAACCCGCATGAGGCTGCGAGACTGTTGCAAGAGTTGCAACCGCCTGTTCAGCAAACCCTCGCTCACTGCCGCATTAACTACCGCCAACTGACTATGGCGCAAAACGCCGGTCTGGTGCTGGACATTGCGGCTCTTTCTGCGAAAGATCTGGGCTTTTATTGCCTCGATGTGACCCGTGCCAGTGAAAACGGCGTATTGGCCGCTTTATTATTGCGCGCGATCTTCAATGGACTGCTGCGCGAGCACCTCAGTAATCAAAATCAGCGACTGCCACAAATGTCTGCGCTGCTGAAACAGGTTAATCATTTGTTTAAGCAGGCCCATTTAGAGGGGCAATTCCCGATGTTGATGGGTTATTACAACGCAGAACAAAAAAATCTAATTCTGGTTTCTGCAGGATTACATGCCAACATAAATACCGGCACAAATCAGATTCAGCTGAGTAACGGAGTGCCCCTCGGCACCCTCGGTTCGTCTTACTCCAATCAGGTAAGTCAGCGTTGTGAAGCATGGCAATGTCAGGTTTGGGGGGCCGGTGGTCGCCTCAGATTAATGCTTTCTGCTGAATAAACCCTCATCGAAGCGCCGATTTTTAACGGGTAGAACTCCGCTTAACCCGCTTTATCCCTCAGATTTTATGGATTATTTTCCAAGAGTAATCTTGGGTCTTGTTCCTTGTCCAACGCACGTTGGACGTCGCGAAGCACTTTGAAACTGTTATACTGCCGCCCAATATTCGTCGCAGCGATTCCAAAGGATCCGGAAAAAGCCCGCGCTTGCGTATTACTTAATCGTCTTGCGAGTTTTCAATATTGGGGAGTTGCTCATGAAAGTCACCGTATTTGGAATAGGTTATGTTGGCTTGGTTCAGGCGGCGGTGTTGGCAGAAGTTGGGCACGAAGTGCTGTGCATTGACGTGGATGCCAAAAAGGTTGAGAACTTGAAGAACGGACAAATACCGATTTTCGAACCGGGTTTGACTCCATTGGTTAAGCAAAACTACGAATCAGGCCGCCTCAAATTCAGCATTGATGCTGAAGAGGGGGTTGCGCATGCTCAGGTGCAGTTTATTGCCGTCGGCACGCCGCCTGATGAAGATGGATCGGCTGACCTGAAATACGTAACCGCCGTGGCGCGCACCATTGCCCAGTATATGACCTCGCCAAAGATTGTTATTGACAAGTCTACCGTGCCGGTTGGAACGGCGGACAAAGTGCGTCAGGTTATGGGACAGACTCTTCAACAGCGCGGTATTAAGCTCTCATTTGACGTTATTTCGAATCCTGAGTTTCTGAAAGAGGGGGCTGCGGTGGCTGACTGCATGCGACCTGAGCGCATCGTAATTGGTACCGATAATCCAGACGCTATCGAGCCGATTCGCGAGCTGTATGAGCCTTTTAACCGCAATCACGACAGAATGATCGTGATGGACATCCGCAGCGCAGAGTTGACGAAATATGCGGCTAACTGCATGTTGGCCACCAAAATCAGCTTCATGAATGAAATGTCGAATCTGGCCGAGTTATTGGGGGCAGATATCGAGAAAGTCCGACAGGGGATTGGTTCCGATTCACGTATCGGCTATCACTTTATTTATCCAGGCTGTGGATATGGCGGCTCCTGTTTCCCGAAAGATGTGCAGGCATTGATCCGCACCTCAGAACAAATTGGCTATCAGCCAAAACTGCTTCAGGCAGTGGAACAGGTTAATGCTCAGCAGAAATATAAACTGCCGACGTTTGTTGAACGTCATTTCGGTAAAAATCTAGCAGGAAAAACCTTTGCACTTTGGGGGCTGTCATTTAAGCCGAACACCGACGATATGCGTGAAGCATCGAGCCGAGTGCTAATGGAACAACTTTGGGCGGCGGGCGCAAAAATTAAAGCCTACGATCCTGAGGCAATGAATGAAACTCAACGTATTTATGGTCACCGCAGCGATTTAGAACTGATGGGAACCAAAGAAGCGGCATTACAAGGTGCCGATGCGTTGGTTATTTGTACAGAGTGGCAGAATTTCCGCGCCCCCGATTTTGATTTGATGAAAAGCTCTCTAAAGAGCCCGGTTATTTTTGATGGCCGTAATTTGTTTGATCCGGATCGACTCGAAAAACGTGGTTTTACCTATTATGGGATTGGCCGCGGTGCATCAGTGAATCCGGTATTGTAAGGAGAAGGCATGAATTATTTAGTAACAGGTGCAGCAGGTTTCATCGGTTATTTTGTTACCCTGCGGTTGTTGGAAGAAGGGCATCAGGTAACCGGTCTTGATAATCTTAATGATTACTATGACGTCAGTTTGAAATTGGCGCGTCTGGCCCAGCTTGAAGCCAAACCCGCTTTCAAGTTCGCCAAGTTGGATCTTGCCGATCGTGCAGGGATGGCCGAGCTTTTTGCCGTGAATAAGTTTGACCGCGTAATTCATTTAGCAGCGCAGGCGGGGGTTCGCTATTCGATCGAAAATCCACTGGCGTACGTTGATGCTAATGTCGTGGGTTTTGCCAACGTACTTGAAGGCTGCCGCCATAATAAAGTTAAACATCTGCTTTATGCGTCTTCAAGCTCTGTTTATGGAATGAACCGCAAGCAGCCGTTTGATACAGAAGATAACGTAGACCATCCTATCTCGCTTTATGCGGCCACGAAAAAGGCCAATGAGTTGATGGCGCATACTTATTCGCACCTGTATGGTTTGCCGACAACCGGAATGCGCTTCTTCACGGTGTACGGTCCTTGGGGGCGTCCAGATATGGCGTTGTTCAAGTTTACCAAAGCTATTATTGCGGACCAGAGCATCGATGTTTATAACCACGGCGAAATGCGCCGCGACTTTACCTATATCGATGATGTAACAGAATCCATCATGCGCCTGCAGGATATTATTCCTCAGCCACAGCCTGACTGGACGGTCGAGACGGGTGACGGCTCCAAGAGCTCTGCACCTTACATCCTCTATAATATTGGCAATAGCAACCCGATTAAGCTGATGACCTATATAGAGGCACTCGAGAGCGCGCTGGGCGTTGAAGCGAAGAAGAACATGATGCCAATGCAGCCGGGTGACGTGCATGAAACCAGCTCTGACAGTACGCCGTTATATAACGCTACAGGTTTCAAACCGCAAACTTCGGTATACGAAGGGGTGAAGAACTTTGTCAGCTGGTATAAAGATTATTATCACTGCTAATCACAAAGCAGAAGCTGCGCGAATAACAACAGGCTGCCATGGCAGCCTTTTTTATGTCCACTTCAGAGAGCCTGAAGGCGCTCTGATGGATTATTGCCCAGCGTCTGACTTAAAAAATAAAAAACCACCGCGTTAACGGTGGTTTTGTGAAAACATTATCTTGAGACTGGGGTACAGCCAAAAAAAACTTACAGCAGGAAATCGTCCAGCTGTTTGCCTTCTTCTTCGATAGCTTTCTTGATTACCGCTGGAGTACGACCCTGGCCAGTCCAGGTTTTGCTTTCGCCGTTCTCGTCAACGTATTTGTATTTAGCAGGACGGGCAGCACGCTTAGTTTTGCCGGTTGCTTTAGTTGCCGCCATAGTAGACAGCAATTCATTTGGATCGATGCCGTCAGCGATCAGCATTTCGCGATATTGCTGCAGTTTACGAGTACGCTCTTCAATTTCCGCAGCGGCTGCAGAATCTTCTTCACGGCGCTCATTAACAACAACTTCTAATTTCTCTAGCATTTCTTCGAGAGTTTCCAGGGTACATTCGCGAGCCTGTGCACGCAGAGTACGGATGTTGTTCAGAATTTTTAATGCTTCGCTCATTATACAAGTCTCAATTTAATTAGTGGGGGGCGTTTCGGTAATAATAGAATGCTCTTCTGTATTCTGCAATAGCCAATTTGTTATGTTGACGGGAATTTACCATTTATAAGCAATATTGTTTTTCACTGTGAGAAATATAAACCCGATTAACTCTGTATTAAAGTTCGCACTATAAGGCAAATTGATTGTCCTTTTGTGCGGTGAGCCACAGCTTTTAATCGTCTCTTTTATAACCTTGGCGGACAGGTTACAAATATCAATAGACCTTACGTATAACTGACAACATTAGCCTTGAGAAATCCCTCAAGCATTTTAGCTATATGTGCCCTCCAGCGATCGATTAACCCGCTAAGGAAGGGTCCGAATTTATAACCTTACTGGAATAGAGTATTGCTTAATAATTGATTTATACGGGCACTTTCCAGAGATCTTATCGGGAATCTCCCTGTTAGGTTAACTAATTAGGAAGAAGAGTAATCACAATATCTGATTGTAAAACTCTGTAATCAACCTGCTGCTTTATTGTCTATGGGACCGGTTACAGGCAGGCATAGTCAATGCCTATAGCTTCTGGCGGTGTGTTACAATTGAAAGCAAGAGGCGTTTCGGAATTCATTATACTGTTGGAGTTAAGGGCTCATGGCTCAACTTTATTTTTATTATTCTGCGATGAATGCAGGAAAATCTACATCTTTGTTACAATCTTCCTATAACTATCAGGAACGCGGCATGCGCACGTTAGTGCTGACTGCGGCAATAGATAACCGTTTCGGGGAAGGGAAGGTCAGCTCGCGTATAGGATTATCTTCACCCGCTGAACTTTATAATCAAGATACCGATTTGCTGGCGCTTATTGGCGAAGCTCATGAGGCGCAAACCTTGCACTGCGTGTTAATAGACGAAAGCCAGTTCCTGACGCGCGGGCAGGTGGAACAATTAACCGAGGTTGTCGACAGGCTCGATATCCCCGTGCTGTGCTATGGCCTGCGTACAGACTTTCGCGGCGAGTTATTTAGCGGCAGTCAGTATTTGCTGGCATGGGCCGATAAACTGGTCGAGCTTAAAACCATATGCCACTGCGGTCGTAAGGCGAATCAAACCCTCAGGCTCGACGAGAATGGAAAAGCCCTTCACGATGGCGCTCAGGTCGTTATTGGGGGGAATGAGCAGTATGTCTCCGTTTGCCGCAAGCATTATAAAGAAGCCATGGCTGAATGAAAAAGCCTGAAAGGGTCGCAATGATAACCTTTCGTTTACATTAGTCTTACGATTCTATTATTTGTATTGGTGATAATAAGCAAAAACCATTAATACACTTAATGTTTCAGCACATTCTTAAGGCATAAAAAGAAACCCGCCATATGGCGGGTTTCTTTTTTAACGCGTGTGACTGACGATTACTTTTTGGCTTTTTTAATTCCTGGAGCCTTCGCTGCGTCTGCCACGATAGTCACGGGTTCCTGTTTGGTTACCACACTCAGCGGCAATTCTTCACTGAATTTATTGCCGTAGTAGGTATCAATCAGAATTTGTTTAAGCTCTGAAATCAGCGGATAACGTGGATTAGCGCCGGTACACTGGTCGTCGAACGCGTCTTCTGACAGTTTATCGACTTTAGACAGGAAGTCGGCTTCCTGTACGCCTGCTTCACGAATGGAGGTAGGTATCCCCAATTCAGCCTTGATTTCGTCTAACCAGGCCAGCAGTTTCTCAATCTTCTGCGCGGTACGGTCACCCGCAGCGCTGAGGCCTAAATGGTCGGCAATCTCGGCGTAGCGACGGCGCGCCTGTGGACGATCGTACTGGCTAAAGGCGGTTTGCTTGGTCGGGTTGTCATTCGCGTTGTAGCGAATCACGTTCGAAATAAGCATCGCGTTGGCAAGGCCGTGTGGAATGTGGAACTCGGAGCCGAGTTTATGCGCCATTGAGTGACAAACCCCGAGGAAGGCGTTGGCAAACGCGATACCGGCGATGGTTGCGGCGTTGTGCACGCGTTCACGGGCAACCGGATTCTTCGCGCCTTCTTTATAGCTAGCTGGCAGGAACTCTTTCAGCAGTTTGAGCGCTTGCAAAGCCTGTCCATCGGAAAACTCGTTGGCAAGAACGGAAACGTAGGCTTCGAGAGCGTGCGTTACCGCATCAAGACCGCCGAAGGCACAGAGCGATTTCGGCATGTTCATCACCAGATTGGCGTCGACAATCGCCATGTCCGGAGTCAGTGCATAGTCAGCCAGCGGATATTTCTGCCCGGTCGCATCGTCGGTAACGACCGCGAAAGGCGTCACTTCAGAGCCTGTCCCTGAGGTGGTAGTGATAGCAATCATCTTCGCTTTCACCCCCATTTTTGGGAACTTGTAGATGCGTTTACGGATATCCATAAAGCGCAGCGCCAAGTCTTCGAAATGCGTTTCGGGATGTTCGTACAGCACCCACATGATTTTCGCGGCGTCCATCGGTGAGCCCCCGCCGAGCGCGATAATGACGTCCGGTTTAAAGGAATTCATCTGCTCAGCGCCTTTACGCACGATACTCAGCGTTGGGTCGGCTTCTACTTCAAAGAACACTTCGGTTTCAATACCGTGGCTTTTCAGAACACGGGTCACCTGGTCTGCATAACCGTTGTTGAACAGGTAACGGTCGGTGACGATGAACGCACGTTTTGCACCATCTGTTGCCACTTCTTCAAGTGCGATAGGCAGTGAGCCGCGGCGGAAGTAGATGGATTTCGGAAGTTTGTGCCACAGCATATTTTCTGCTCGCTTCGCAACAGTCTTCTTGTTGATAAGATGTTTTGGTCCGACGTTTTCAGAAATGGAGTTACCGCCCCATGAACCACAACCCAGCGTTAGTGAAGGTGCAAGTTTGAAGTTGTAGAGGTCACCGATACCCCCCTGAGAAGCGGGCGTATTGATGAGAATTCGTGCGGTTTTCATCTTGTCGCCGAAGTAACGAACGCGCTCTGGCTGGTTGTCCTGGTCGGTATAGAGACAAGAGGTGTGGCCGATGCCGCCCATGGTCACCAGTTTCTCGGCTTTATCGACCGCATCTTCGAAGTTTTTAGCGCGATACATCGCAAGCGTCGGTGAAAGTTTTTCGTGTGCGAAAGGTTCCGACTCGTCAACCTTGGAAACTTCACCGATTAGCACTTTGGTATTGGCAGGTACGGTGATACCGGCCATGGCAGCAATCTTGGTTGCAGGCTGGCCGACGATGTCGGCATTGAGGCCGCCATTTTTAAGAATAACGTCCTGAACCGCCTTCAGCTCTTTCCCGGCCAGCATATAGCCGCCGTGTGATTTGAAGCGTTCTCTGACTGCCTCATAGGCGGAATCCACGACGATAACGGACTGTTCTGAGGCGCAAATTACGCCATTGTCGAAGGTTTTGGACATCAGAATGGATGCGACAACGCGTTTGATATCAGCAGTTTCATCCACCACGACCGGGGTATTACCGGCACCGACGCCGATGGCCGGTTTACCTGAGCTGTAGGCGGCTTTAACCATGCCAGGACCGCCGGTGGCGAGAATCAGGTTAAGGTCAGGGTGATGCATGAGTTCGTTGGACAACGGCACACTTGGTGCGTCAATCCAGCCGATAATGTCTTTGGGTGCACCGGCCTTAATCGCTGCCTGCAGCACGATATTCGCGGCTTTGATGGTTGCTTTAGCCGCACGTGGGTGTGGCGAGAAGATAATCGCGTTGCGGGTTTTGAGGCTAATAAGGGCTTTGAAAATTGCGGTAGAAGTTGGGTTGGTGGTGGGGACTATCCCGCAGATAATGCCGATAGGTTCAGCAATGGTAATGGTGCCGTAGGTTTCGTCTTCTGCGACGACGCCACAGGTCTTTTCATCTTTATAAGCGTTGTAGATATATTCTGAAGCGAAGTGGTTTTTAATCACTTTGTCTTCGATAATACCCATACCAGATTCTTCAACGGCTAATTTGGCAAGAGGAATACGTGCGTCAGCGGCGGCAAGTGCGGCGGCCCGGAAGATTTTATCAACCTGTTCTTGTGTGAACTCTGCATACTCACGTTGTGCTTTTTTTACACGAGCAACAAGCTCGTTCAGTTCAGCGACGTTTGTGACTGCCATGGTGTTCTCCTGAGAATGTTAAACTTTTTTAGAAAATAGCCGGGCCAGGCTCCAAGTATAGTCGTGCCCAACAATGCTGCCGGAACATTTAAAACTCACTATTTATCAAGGGAATGCGTGGTCTGTTTTTCTATTTTCTAAAAAGGTTTCTAATCAATTCTGATGGCGCAGGACATAAATTGTTAAAATTATCGCGACTCCATCATTTGTTCTGTTGGTAAAACGAGCCGCTTTTGTTGCCGTGGAATAAGCTTACCGACTAATGAGTAGGCTGAATATGATCCAGATCAAGTTAAAATCTAAAGCTGACTCCTTTCAGCTCTCTGTTTGTTAATTGAATCGATTAATTGAAGCAAAATTGTTAGTCGTTGACCGCTGCCGTTAATGAGCGTTTTTTCAGCAATTTAATGCTGGTGTTATTCACTGCTTTGTTCTGAAAATCTAGAGGTATATGCTGAATAACTTCGTGGCGTATGGGCGGCGATTCCAGTACATTAGCGCCCATTAATCACCCCCCTTTTTTACCTCTTATGCGGAGTACTGCGTGAGTCAGACAATTTTGGATTTCTCGGGTTATATCAAGTTTTTTGTCGGCCTGTTTGCGCTGGTCAACCCGGTGGGGATCCTGCCGGTATTTATCAGTATGACCAGCTATCAGGCAGCAGCAGGACGCAATAAAACCAATATGACGGCCAATCTTTCGGTCGCGATTATTTTATGCACCTCGCTGTTCCTCGGTGACGCCATCCTGCATCTGTTTGGCATCTCGATAGATTCCTTCCGTATTGCCGGTGGTATTCTGGTGGTTACCATTGCGATGTCGATGATTAGCGGTAAGCTGGGTGAGGACAAACAGAACAAACAGGAGAAGTCGGAGACCGCAATTCGTGAAAACGTAGGCGTTGTGCCGCTTGCGCTGCCTTTAATGGCCGGTCCGGGGGCAATCAGTTCCACCATCGTCTGGAGTTCGCGCTATCACAGCTGGGAAAACCTGCTTGGATTTACGCTCGCGATCGTTATCTTCTCCTTCTGCTGCTGGTTGCTGTTCCGCGCCGCACCGTTGGTGATGAAACTTTTAGGGCAAACCGGTATTAACGTTATTACACGTATTATGGGATTGTTATTGATGGCCTTAGGTATCGAGTTTATTGTTACCGGCCTTAAAGCCACGTTTCCCGGCCTGCTGTAAAGAAAATCCTGCATGAAAAATAATTAAGCAAGGGCGCTGACGCCCTTGCTTAATAAAGATCGATGAAACTTTTCTCTTATCTCCTGTGGTTACGTTGCAGAAGATGAGGCAGGTGAAGAATGGATATCAAACACCACCTTGTCACTCTCTTCATCGAAACCTATCTCGACCGAATCCCCTGATTTAAGTTTGTCGCCCAGTATTTCCTTCGCGAGTTTAGTTTCTACCTCCTGACGTATTTTGCGTTTAAGCTCGCGTGCTCCAAAATCAGGTTGATAGCCCACTTCGGTTAAATGGTTAACCAGGCTTTCGGCAACAGTGAGGGTGATATCCTGCGCCGCCGCAGTGCGGGTTAGCCGGTCCAGCTGAATTTGAACAATCAGGCGGATATTTTCTGACGACAGCGAGTTAAATACGATTATCTCGTCAATACGGTTGAGGAATTCTGGCCTGAAGTGGCCTTTGAGGACTTGCATCAGTTCATCGCGAATTTCTTTATCCGGCCTGCGTTCATTTTCCGGTAGCGATGAATTGGCCATAATAATCGCCGACCCCAAATTGCTGGTGGCGATAATCGTAGTATTACTGAAATCAACCACGCGACCTTTCCCATCGGTCAGGCGGCCGTCATCAAACACCTGGAGCAACACGTTATAAACGTCTGGATGCGCTTTTTCTATTTCATCGAGCAGGATAACGCTGTAGGGACGGCGTCTGACCCGTTCCGTTAACTGACCGCCTTCGTCATAGCCGACATATCCCGGAGGCGCGCCAATCAGGCGTGCGACCGTATGTCTTTCCATATATTCCGACATATCGATGCGAATAATGGACTGCTCATCGCCAAACACCGCTTCTGCGATGGCCTTCGCCAACTCGGTTTTACCTACACCGGTTGGGCCGAGGAATAGGAAAGTGGCAATCGGGCGGTGCGCCTGACCCAGACCGGCACGAGACAACCGCACTGCGTCGCTTACGGCGGTCACAGCGTCTTCCTGGCCCACTACGCGTTCACGCAGTTTCTCTTCCATGTTAAGCAGTTTTTTACGCTCTTCCTGCGTCAAATCAGAGACCGGGATCCCCGTCAGGCGGGAAACTACTTCGGCGACTGACGCGACGGTAACCTCAAGGGTTTCTGACCCGGTTTTGTTATTCCACGCCTCGGTCAGTTCATCGAGGCGTTTCTGTTTATCCTCAATATCTTTCTCAAATTTCTTCACGTCATCAAACTGTTTGCGGCTGGAGGAATAGTCCCGTTCGCGTTTGACGTGAGAAATCTGTGCCTCGAGCTCCTGCACCTCCGCCGGGCGAGAGGTCGAGCCAATCCTGACGCGTGCCGCCGCCTGGTCAATCAGGTCGATAGCTTTGTCCGGCAGGAAGCGCGAGGTAATGTAGCGGTCCGAGAGCTCGGCGGCAGCGACAAAGGCTTCGTCGGAAAAGGTGACCTGGTGGTGCGCTTCAAGCGTGTCGCGCAGCCCGCGAAGGATCATGATGGTCTGGTCGACGGTCGGTTCTGGCACCAGCACCGGCTGGAAACGCCTTTCCAGAGCCGCGTCTTTCTCAATGTGTTTCTGATATTCGTTAAGCGTAGTGGCACCAATCAGGCTGAGTTCACCGCGGGCGAGGGCAGGCTTGAGCACGTTGGCAATATCTAATCCGCCTTCGCCACCGCCTTGACCCGCGCCAACAATGGTGTGAAGTTCATCGATAAACAGGATCAGCTCGCCTTTTTTGGCCGTGACTTCATCGATAAGCTGTTTGGCGCGCTCTTCAAACTCACCGCGATATTTCGCGCCAGCGACCATCGAGTTGATGTTGACCTCAACCAATCGCTTACCGCGCAGCACCTCAGGCACGTCGCCCTTAACGATGCGCTGTGCTAACCCTTCAATAATGGCGGTTTTACCGACGCCGGGTTCACCTATCAGCACCGGATTGTTTTTCTTACGGCGTGCCAAAACCTCTATTGTGTTCTCAATTTCCTGGGCTCGGCCGAGAACCGGATCGAGCTTGCCCGCTCGCGCCATCTCGGTGAGGTCACGACCAAACTTATCCAGGTTCGGGGTGCCGGTAGGCGTATCGACGCGGCCGTCTTCAGCGCCTTTGCCAACGATTTTTACCACTTTCTGGCGAATCGCTTCAGGTGAGATGCCGTATTTTTTAAGCAAAGAACCGGCGACGCTGTCGGTGACTTCACTGAGACCAATCAGCAGATGCTCGGGGCCGACGTAGGAGTGCCCCAACTCGCGAGAAGCCTGGAATGCAAACATAAAAGCCTTTTTCAGGCGGGGCGAAACGCTCATATCATCCATCGATGCCCCGGTCTCTGTGGCGCCGGAATAGGCATTCTGATCGATATAATTTTTTATATCCTCAGGGGAGATTTTGAATTCTTTGAACAGGGTGGTGCAGACGTCGGTATCGGCAAGAACGTAAAGAAGGTGTTCGGTATCAAGCTCGCTCCGATTTAGCGCGTGGGCCTTTTCGGCTGCTTTCTGCAAAAGCTCGAGCGACTGTTTGCTAAACGCTTCTGTGGTGTCAACGGACTCGCGGGGCACCTCCCCAAACGTGCTCTCGTCGTTTGATCTGCCCTGAGTGAAATTATTGAAGAAACCGGATAACCCATCGCGTCCCCCCATTCCACCTAACAGGGAGTCGAAAGGGTTAAGCACATTTTGGTGCCGCATCAGCTGGCGGTAATCATAATCACAGATTGCTATCGTCTTGCGCTGACCGTTTTGCACGATGGTGACTCTGCCTGAAGCAGGCCTGGCGTTACAGATATCGCATAAAGTTGGCATTGAACATCTCCTGTTGTTTTCAGGTTATAGGTTCAGTACGTCATGCATCCCCTGAACGAGTCGATAATTCACCTTAAGCATAGCCGAGGGGGCTAAGAGTGGAGGGTGGTACTTTATGCGCATTTCTGTTTTATAGCGGTACCCATCAAGTAAAATACCGCGCTAAACATTAAATAAGATATAACGGAGGGGAATTATTGCCGCGGGATTATAAAGATAGGTGCAGGGTGTTTAAATTCGAAATCAGATTATTAAAACCGATGGCGATCACACAATTGAACAATTATTACCAAATCTAATAATGTGGCGCATTATAATAGTGCATCTAATGACTCTAAAATGTGCTGCTGCACCCAAATGTGGCATAAAATTGCCTCTTGCCCTCTATCGTCCTTAAGACTCCTATTTATTACCCTTTTCTTTGCCATTTCAGGCACTTTTTTCGACTTTTATTGCCCGTTTTGACGTTAAATTAATCACATCATTCTGTAGCACTTGTACATGCCGTGACGAGATGTTATTAGTGTTTACCTCGCACTTAACAGGGGTTTATTCTTAAAAGTAAGCTTATGTTAACGTAATGTGTCAGTGCAATTTTTAATCATAAAGCTGACTTAATTTTAGTGCTAAAATTTTAAAAAATATTTTAATAACAAGATATTAAGTTGATTTTTGTTGCCTGGAACTCACTGGTCCGTCTACCTGCAGGGTCGGATAAAAGAGAATTGGTTAACATTTCCGTAAAATTTATTGGCGCGAAAATTTTTCATCTGATAATTTTCGGCCACATTCCCAAATGGAAAATGTTTCGGCATATCGCCGAAGTGAGAACGGATCTTGCTAGAGCTTTACCAGCCAAGAGCTTAAAGACTTCTTTTTCACTTTTTCAGGAGAGAGCGCGGTTGAACAAAAAATGTACCCATCAAGCTGCAGCGCCCGTTATACAAGGCGATTCCTCAAATTCAAAGCAGCTGGATACGACAACGCGCCTTTACTCTGACATTGAAAATCAATTCTCTCTGCTTTTCGAAAATATAAATAACTTCACCCACGACTTTAATTAATCGAAGGGGACGCTTTGCACATTTCCTGCAATGGATTGTGAATAAAAGCCTTAGTCAACAAGCGCTTCACGAGGTAAAGGTAACTTTATTCCTGTGAGGTAATAACGCAGTGAAGGTAATGCAATAGGGGTGTTAATCCAGCGCGATTAACTGACTACTTACCGTTTCTACGTGAGTAATTCGTTCCTGCTCATCGCGAAACTAAACCCGGAAGGGGTTGGCCTGTTTACAGGCAAATAATAACAATTGGAGTTGATATTAATGACCAACATCACAAAAAAACACCTTCTCGCCGCCGGTATCCTGGCTGCATTTGGTGCAGTAACCTCCACCAGCAGCTTCGCCGCCGTCGTTCCGGCTGGCGTTCAATTGGCCGCCAAGCAAGAGCTGGTTCGTAACAACGGCGATGAAGTTCAGTCGCTTGACCCGCACAAGGTTGAGGGCGTGCCTGAGTCCAACGTTATTCGTGACCTGCTCGAAGGTCTGGTAGACACCAACGTCAAAGACGGTAGCGTGGTACCGGGCGTAGCTGAAAGCTGGGAAAACAAAGACTTTAAAGTCTGGACCTTCCATCTGCGCAAAGACGCCAAATGGTCAAATGGCCAGCCGGTAACCGCCGCTGATTTCGTTTACAGCTGGGAACGCCTGGCTGACCCGAAAACCGCCTCTCCGTATGAAAGCTACCTACAATACGGCCACATTGTGAATATCGACGATATCATCGCCGGTAAGAAAAGCCCGGACACGCTCGGTGTCAAAGCCATCGATGACCACACTCTGGAAGTCACCTTGAGCGAGCCGGTGCCTTATTTTGTGAAAATGCTTTCCCACACCGCCATGAAGCCGGTGTACAAGCCTGCGGTCGAGAAGTTTGGCGACAAATGGACTCTGCCTGAAAACTATGTTGGCAATGGCGCGTTCAAACTGAAAACCTGGACCGTTAACGAACGTATCGTGCTGGTACGTAACCCGGACTACTGGGACAACGCGAAAACCGTGCTGAATCAGGTGACCTTCCTGCCAATCTCTTCCGAGGTTTCTGACGTTAACCGCTACCGCAGCGGTGAAATCGACATGACCTACAACAACTTGCCGATCGAGTTGTTCCAGATGCTGAAGAAAGACAGCCCGAAAGAGCTGCACGCTGACCCGTATCTGTGTACCTACTATTACGAGATTAACAACCAGAAAGCGCCGTTCAACGATAACCGTGTTCGTACCGCCCTCAAGCTGGGGTTGGATCGCGACATTATCGTCAACAAGGTTAAAGCCCAGGGCGACCTGCCGGCTTACGGTTTCACTCCGCCATACACCGACGGAACCTATGGCAAGCTGACGCCGCCAGCATGGTTTAAAGAAACTCAAGAACAGCGTAACGCGGAAGGTCGAAAACTGTTGGCCGAAGCCGGTTATACCGCCGATAAGCCTCTGACTTTCAACCTGCTGTACAACTCTTCCGACCTGCACAAGAAACTGGCTATCGCCGCCGCTGCTATCTGGAAGAAAAACCTCGGCGTAGACGTAAAACTCGAAAACCAGGAATGGAAAACCTTCCTCGAAACTCGTCATCAGGGCAACTTTGACGTCGCCCGTGCCGGTTGGTGCTCCGACTATAACGAGCCGACCTCTTTCCTGAACATCATGCTTTCCGACAGCAGCAACAACACCGCGCACTATAAGAGCCCGGCGTTCGACACAATTATTGCTGATGCACTGAAGGCGAAAACAGACGAAGAGCGCGCCGATTTCTATCAGAAAGCGGAACAGCAGCTGGATAAAGACTCGCCGATCGTGCCGGTTTATTACTATGTGAACGCCCGTATGGTTAAGCAATACGTGGGGGGTTACAGTGGTAAAGATCCGCAGGATAACGTTTACGACAAAGATCTCTACATCATCAAGCACTAAATAATGAGGAAGCAGGGCGGTTACCCGAGCCGCTCTGCTTTTGTGTTTGATTGAGACTTCAGCAACTGGCTGAGCAAAGCAGGTACGAGCAATGTTAAAGTTTATTTTACGCCGCTGTCTGGAAGCTATTCCGACGCTTTTCATTCTGATCACGATTTCGTTTTTTATGATGCGCCTTGCCCCCGGTAGTCCGTTTACCGGCGAGCGTAATCTGCCGCCAGAAGTGATGGCCAACATTGAGGCGAAATATCACCTCAATGATCCGATGTACAAACAGTATTTCCATTATTTAGAACAATTGGCCCACGGTGATTTTGGTCCTTCGTTCAAATATAAAGACTATAGCGTCAACGATTTGGTCGCCACGTCGTTCCCGGTTTCGGCGAAATTAGGTCTTGCTGCCTTTATTCTGGCCATCGTTCTCGGCGTTACTGCCGGCGTCATCGCCGCGCTGAATCAAAATACCAAGTGGGACTACACGGTGATGGGCTTTGCCATGACCGGGGTGGTAATACCCAGTTTTGTGGTCGCGCCCTTATTGGTTTTGATCTTCTCCATCATGCTCAAGTGGCTCCCTGGCGGCGGCTGGCATAACGGTGGCTTCAAATATATGGTGCTGCCGATGGTGGCGCTTTCTCTGGCCTATATCGCCAGCATCGCGCGTATTACCCGTGGTTCGATGATTGAAGTGTTGCACTCCAACTTTATCCGCACCGCGCGCGCCAAAGGCCTGCCGATGCGTCGCATCATCTTCCGTCACGCGCTGAAACCTGCCTTGTTGCCGGTTATCTCCTACATGGGGCCTGCCTTCGTCGGTATTATCACCGGTTCAATGGTTATCGAAAGTATTTACGGACTTCCGGGTATCGGTCAGCTGTTTGTTAACGGTGCATTAAACCGTGACTACTCGCTGGTATTGAGCCTGACCATTTTGGTCGGTGCCCTGACTATCCTGTTTAACGCGATCGTTGACGTGCTGTATGCCGTGATCGATCCGAAAATCCGTTATTAATACTGGAGCACGCCAATGATGTTAACCAAGAAGAAAAACAGCGAGGCTCTGGAGCAATTTACAGAGAAGCTGGAGATAGAAGGGCGCAGTCTGTGGCAGGACGCCCGTCGCCGCTTTATTCATAACCGAGCAGCGGTGACTAGCCTGGTCGTACTGGCGGTTATCGCCTTGTTCGTGACCTTTGCCCCGATACTGGCGCATTTCCGCTACGACGATACCGACTGGAACATGATGTCGGCCGCGCCTGATATTGCCTCAGGTCACTATTTTGGCACCGACTCGTCGGGCCGCGACCTGCTGGTGCGCGTTGCTATTGGCGGCCGCATTTCGCTGCTGGTTGGCGTATCTGCCGCGCTGGTAGCCGTGGTGCTCGGCACGCTTTACGGTTCAGTTTCGGGCTATCTGGGCGGTAAAATCGACTCCGCAATGATGCGTTTGCTGGAAATCCTCAACTCCTTCCCGTTCATGTTCTTCGTCATCCTGCTGGTGACGTTCTTCGGACAGAACATCTTCCTGATTTTCGTTGCCATCGGCATGGTGTCATGGCTGGACATGGCGCGTATCGTCCGTGGGCAAACGCTGAGCCTGAAACGTAAAGAGTTTATTGAGGCCGCGCTGGTCAGCGGCGTCTCGACGTGGAATATCGTACTGCGCCATATCGTCCCCAACGTACTGGGTGTGGTGGTGGTTTACGCCTCTTTGCTGGTGCCGAGCATGATCCTGTTTGAGTCCTTCCTGAGCTTCCTCGGGTTGGGAACACAAGAGCCATTAAGCAGCTGGGGCGCGCTGCTGAGCGACGGCGCTAACTCGATGGAAGTGTCACCCTGGCTGCTGTTCTTCCCGGCTGGCTTCTTGGTCGTGACGCTGTTTTGTTTCAACTTTATCGGCGACGGGCTGCGTGATGCGCTCGATCCGAAAGATCGTTAAGGAGTGCGATGATGAGCACCATTGAACATACCCCCCGCACTCCACAGGCCATCGAGGTCGATGCGCCACCGGTTCTGCTGGACGTGAAAGACCTGCGTGTGACTTTTAGCACGCCCGACGGTGACGTGACCGCGGTTAACGATCTTAATTTCGACCTGCGCGCCGGAGAGACACTGGGCATCGTCGGTGAGTCTGGCTCCGGTAAATCGCAGACCGCGTTTGCGCTTATGGGGCTGCTGGCAAGCAACGGGCGCATCGGCGGATCGGCAAAATTCAACGGCCGTGAGATTCTTAATCTTCCGCAAAAGCAGTTGAATAAACTGCGTGCCGAGCAGATTTCGATGATTTTCCAGGACCCAATGACTTCACTAAATCCTTACATGAAGGTGGGTGAGCAGCTGATGGAAGTGCTGATGCTGCATAAGCACATGAGCCGTTCCGAGGCGTTTGAAGGATCGATTCGCATGCTCGACGCGGTCAAGATGCCCGAAGCCCGCAAGCGTATGAAGATGTATCCACACGAATTTTCAGGCGGGATGCGTCAACGCGTGATGATAGCGATGGCGCTGCTGTGCAGTCCAAAACTGCTGATTGCCGATGAGCCAACAACCGCGCTGGACGTGACCGTGCAGGCGCAAATCATGACCCTGCTGAACGAACTGAAGCACGAGTTTAATACCGCGATCATCATGATTACCCACGATCTCGGCGTCGTTGCGGGCATCTGTGACAAGGTGCTGGTGATGTATGCAGGGCGGACTATGGAATACGGTCAGGCGCGCGACGTGTTTTACACCCCGAGCCATCCTTATTCTGTGGGTCTGCTGAATGCAGTGCCGCGCCTCGACGCTGAGGGTGAGTCTTTGCTGACCATCCCGGGCAATCCGCCTAACCTGCTGCGCCTGCCGAAGGGGTGTCCATTCCAACCTCGCTGTCCGTACGCCACCGAAATCTGTGCGACGGCCCCTGCGTTAGAGCGCTTTGGCGATGGTCGCCTGCGTGCCTGCTTCAAGCCCGTGGAGGAACTAGTATGAGCGAAGTGATTAGTATAACTCCGGCGCCGGATACCTCTCCCGTGGACCAGAGAAAAGTGCTGCTTGAGGTCGCCGACCTGAAGGTGCATTTCGACATCAAAGACGGCAAGCAGTGGTTCTGGCAACCCTCAAAAACTCTGAAGGCGGTCGATGGCGTTAGTCTGCGCCTGTATGAAGGCGAAACGCTCGGCGTGGTAGGTGAGTCGGGCTGTGGTAAATCGACCTTTGCTCGTGCGCTGATTGGGCTGGTTAAGGCCACCGACGGCCGCGTAGCCTGGTTGGGTAAAGACCTGCTGAATATGTCTGCTGCCGAATGGCGCAATACGCGCAGCGATATCCAGATGATCTTCCAGGATCCGCTGGCCTCGCTTAACCCGCGTATGACGATAGGTGAGATAATCGCCGAGCCGCTGCGCACCTATAATCCAAAAATGCCGAAACAGCAGGTTAAGGAGAAGGTTAAGGCGATGATGCTGAAGGTTGGCCTGCTGCCCAACCTGATCAACCGCTATCCGCACGAGTTTTCCGGCGGTCAGTGTCAGCGTATCGGTATCGCACGTGCGCTTATCCTTGAACCCAAGCTGGTGATTTGTGACGAGCCGGTCTCGGCACTGGACGTCTCGATTCAGGCCCAGGTCGTCAACCTGCTGCAACAGTTGCAGCGTGAGATGGGCCTGTCGCTTATCTTTATCGCCCATGATTTGGCGGTGGTTAAGCACATCTCCGACCGCGTGCTGGTGATGTATCTTGGCCACGCCGTGGAGCTGGGGACCTATGACGAGGTCTATCATAATCCGCTGCACCCGTACACGCGTGCGCTGATGTCGGCGGTACCTGTACCGGACCCGGACAAGGAGCGTAACAAGACCATTCAGCTGCTGGAGGGAGAGTTGCCGTCGCCGATTAACCCGCCGTCGGGATGCGTGTTCCGTACCCGCTGTCCGATTGCCGGGCCGGAATGCGCCAATACGCGCCCTCTGCTTGAGGGAAGCTTCCGCCACGCCGTGTCTTGTTTGAAGGTCGATCCGTTATAATCTGCCGGCGCAAAGACAAAAAACCCCGCACAGTGGCGGGGTTTTTCTTTTGTGGTACGCGCGTTAACGCATCACTCTTTCCACAGAATATGGCAAAGCTTATGGTCTTTTTCACGGCATAGCAGCACGCGAGCAAAGACGTCGTTGATGGGCTCACCGTCTGCGTCGGCTAGACCAATAACGACTTCAGCGAAGAAGTCGGGGTTAAGGTCAAAATCAACGTGCTCGGCCCAGTCTTCGGCAGGGTCATACAGTTCTGCGCCACCGCGCTCCTCAAACTGCAGGTTAAAGATCAGGATATCCGCAGGATCCAAGTTATCTCCAGCCAGTTCGAGGAAGATGTCGTAGGCTTGCTCAAGGGTTTCGTCTTCGGTCAGGCGATTATTCAGATCCATATTCTTCTCATTCAATAGTTTGTGGTGTGATAAGCCATCGGCAGGATGCAGCGACTGCGCCTCGTGGCCGACTCCTTATGACATGACCTATTAGAACATTCTCGCCGCTGCTTTTACAGTAACGGACTGAAAAAGTAGAACAGGCGCTCAACGATACGATGCCAGAAAGGTCGCTTGAGCCAGACCTTCGGGTCGAGGAGGCGAGAGCGCGCGAGATAATCTTCCTGCACCACGGCTAGGTCGGCACCAAAACCGGCGTCATCAATGACCAGCGTAATCTCAAAGTTCAACCACAGGCTGCGCATATCCAGATTTACCGTGCCGACCAGACTCAACTGCCCGTCGACCAGAATGCTTTTGGTATGCAACAGGCCGCCCTCAAACTGGTAAATCTTGACGCCAGCCTCAAGCAGCTCGTTATAAAATGCCCGGCTCGCCCAGCCGACCATCACTGAATCGTTTTTCATTGGCATAATAATGCTGACGTCGACTCCACGCTGTGCGGCGGTGCAAATTGCGTGTAATAAGTCGTCACTCGGCACGAAATAAGGCGTGGTCATGACCAGCTGTTCTCGCGCTGAATACGAGGCGGTCAAAAGCGCCTGATGGATCATGTCTTCAGGGAATCCCGGACCCGAGGCGATAACCTGAATAGTATGCCCGCTCTCCTGCTCGAACGGCATTTGATTGACCTCAGGCTCCGGCGGCAGAATACGCTTACCGGTCTCTATCTCCCAGTCGCAGGAGTAGACGATACCCATCGTGGTTGCCACTGGGCCTTCCATACGCGCCATCAGATCAACCCACTGGCCCACGCCAGCATCCTGCTTGAACAGGCGCGGATCGACCATATTCATGCTGCCGCTGTAGGCGACGTAGTTATCGATAAGCACCACCTTGCGGTGTTGGCGCAGATCCATACGACGTAGAAACACGCGGAACAGGCTTACCTTGAGCGCTTCAACAACTTCGATACCGGCGTTACGCATCATTGCCGGGTAAGGGCTGCGGAAAAACTGCAGGCTACCGGCGGAGTCAAGCATCAGTCGACAGTGCACCCCACGCCGCGCGGCGGCCATCAGTGACTCGGCGACCTGATCTACCAGGCCGCCGGGTTGCCAGATATAGAACACCATCTCTATGTTGTGCCGCGCCAGTTCGATATCACGCATGATAGATTTTAGCGTGTCGTCGCTGGTGGTGAGCAGTTGCAGCTGATTGCCTTTTACGCCACCAATTCCCTGGCGACGTTCGCAAAGCTGGAACAGCGATTTTGCTACATCGCTGTTTTCGGTAGCAAAAATTCGATGACAACCTTTGAGATCGTTCAGCCAATGCGCGGTTGAGGGCCACATTGCCTTGGCGCGTTCCGCCCGCCGTTTGCCTAAATGCAGCTCACCAAAAGAAAGATAGGCAATGATTCCAACCAACGGAATAATAAAGATAATCAATAACCAGGCCATGGCCGAAGGTACGGCACGGCGCTTCATTAAAATGCGCAGCGTAACGCCGGCAATTAATAACCAATAACCGAAGACCATAAGCCAACTGATTACTGTATAAAATGTTGTCATAAGGGCGAAAAATCCTGTTCGCGAGCAATTTGGTGAGTGTACGCAGAGTGCGCTAAAGGTTAAACCTTTTATAAAATTTTATCTGCTGCTTCAATCGGCTAGCTCTGATTGAGTTGTCGACAAAGGTAATAATCCAACGAAGCATGTAATTAAGCGTAGCTAAAACTCTCAATGATAAGGTCTAGATGATCTATAATGTTCGCGCTATTTAAACAGAGACCCTTATTAAAGGAATATTTGTTGTATGAAACGCAGTAGAAATGAAGTGGCCCGTTGGCGTATGCAGCGTCAGTCTCAGAGAAGAAAAAGCCGCTGGCTTGAAGGACAATCTCGACGCTATCGGCATATTTACCGTATTCGAGCGATCCATTGTCTACAGCAACAGCGTGTCAGCCTGTTTAGAGTCATCCACGTCTGGTGATGAGGCAATAGGGCTTTCTCGTCAGGTGACAATAATAGGTCATCAACGTGTGATGAAAGAATATTGGGCGCGTAGAGCGCCTTTTTTTACGCCTGTCCGTTGTCGCCCACGCGAAAAAGGGCGCCGCATCTCGGGCAAACCAGCGTCGCGTTTTTACGCACTTTGGCACTTAACTGCTCGGTCGCTGCCTTGCATTCTGGGCACACTACCTTGCTCGTTTTACTGGTCAGAAACTTCAATCCGTCGAAGAATGACATAATGGGGTAACCTCACAGGTTGGGGGAATCAGTCTACCACGTAAGCCTGAGGTTAGCTTGGCACTTCAGAATGAAAGAAGCAGGGTACCCCTGCTTCTGTGAAACCCGGCCAAAATGACGGCTTAGATGGTTTTCTTAAAAGGTTTAACGGTCGTCTTGTGGTACACGCCTGCCAGCATATAAGGGTCAACTTCGGCCCAGCTTTTAGCGGCTTCCAGGCTTTCAAACTCAGCAATCACCAGTGAACCCGTCATGCCCGCATCGCCAGGCTCTTCGCTGTCGATAGCCGGAAGTGGTCCGCCCACCAGAACTCGGCCCTGATCTTTCAGCTTTTGCAGACGATCGATATGCGCAGGGCGCGCGATGCGTCTTTTTTCCAGAGAATTGGCAACATCTTCAGAATAGATCATGTAAAGCATGGTTCACCTTGTCATTTGTTGTCAAAATATCGAATACATCCTAATGCGTTCGTTTCATTAGGGTGAGTTACCATAGCGAAACCCTGTCCTCAGGGAAAGAGGGATGGATGAATCAAAAGTGCAGTATTTGAGAATAGTTTTCATCTCCTTATTGAATATGATTGCTATTTGCATTTAAACTTGCGGATTCACGGGGAAATTGAATCATTATGCAGCCAAGAGCGATGTCTTTAACTAATGCCATGCCGTTAAAAAATCAGTCAATCATTCGCAGAGTAACATTGCCGGCCCTGCTCTCTATCGGCATCCATGCCGCGCTTATTGCGGCCTTACTCTACGTGACCCTCACCGATGCCGTTAAGATGCCCAGGCAGGAAGAGCACGTGATGAGCGTCACCATGGTTAATCCAGAGACCTTCGCTCCGCCGCCAACGCCACAGCCTGAGGTACAGCCGCAGCCCGACCCTGAGCCGGAGCCGGAGGTCAAACCCGATCCGGTGGTGACGCAACCCGTTGCTGTGCCGTTGCCAGAACCCAAGCCGAAGCCAAAGCCGAAGCCGCCAAAACCGGTCAAAAAGCCGCTCGAAAAACCGAAGCCAAAGCCGCATCCGCAGCCTCAGCAGAAACCGGTCGAGAAAACGCAGGAAGTCGCCAAAGCCGAGTCTTCGCCTTTTGCTGCCTCAAAAGCGCCTGTGGCACAGGCGCCAAAACCGGCAGCGCAAACCAATGGCGCGAGCAGTGGTCCGCGTCCGCTTGAGCGGGGTAAGCCGCAGTATCCTGCGCGCGCCTTCGCGCTGCGCATCGAAGGGCGGGTCAAGGTGCAATTCGATGTAGACAGCGACGGTCGCGTGGACAACATCAGAATCTTGTCTGCCGAGCCGCGTAATATGTTTGAGCGTGAGGTGAAAATGGCGATGAACAAATGGCGCTATGAGCCTAAACAGGCCAAAAACCTGACCGTCACGCTGGTATTTAAAATGAACGGCGGCGGTGGCCTCGAGGAATAATTTCTTACCACAGTCTGCTGCTAAAGGAAGGGATAAAACGCCGGTTTTATCCCTTTTTTATTATTTCTGCGATCGCCCCTATTTTTAAACGCTGTTTTTTCGAACACACTCCTGTTTTATTGTCTATCCTCTAAAGGGTTAGCGGTAATTTGTTCTTATTATTTAAATTAAATAAGAATATACCCTTATCAAAGCCAGTGCTTTCATATGAATGATAATTGGTTGTCGCATATTTTCGTGACCCAGGTGGGTCATCGAGGGGACTTCTGTTGCCATCTATCACTTCATGTCATTAATTTATAGAGGAAATAATTATGACGCATAATGATCCCACGCTTTATTCATCACATGATGGAATAACTACCGAGGCCTATCGTCTCAATATTCGGCGGATTTCATGGGGGGCGGTATTTGCCGGCGTTATTCTCTCCATCGTGACCTATTTGCTGCTCTCGATGCTAGGCACCGCCATTGGTGCATCGACAATTGATCCACTCAAGGAGTCCAATCCGCTGGATGGACTGGGCACCGGTGCACTCATCTGGACGCTGGTCAACGTGCTACTTTCCTATGCGGTTGGTGGTTATTTCGCGGGGTATTTGGCAAGAAGAGAAGGGGCATTGCACGGTGTGCTGTCGTGGGGCGTCGTGACCCTAATTTCTGCTTATATTATTGCCACGCTGTTCGGTAGCGCACTCGGTGGCGCAATGAACGTCGCCGGCGAAGGCCTGAAAGCGGTTGGCAGCGGCATTGCTAGCGCGGTGCCACAGGCGGGAAGCTTGGTCAAGAATCAGCTCCAGCAGGCTAATATCAATCTCGATGACCTGCAGAATGAACTGACAACGACGCTGCGCCAGACGGGTAAACCAGAGCTTCAGCCTGAAAATCTGAAGGGCCAGGCACAGGGTGCAGCGGATCAGGCTATGCAGCAGGCGGGCAGTTCGCAGGCACCGGACCAGGATATTAAACAATGGCTAAGCGGCGTTATCTCGCGCGGTGACAGCACGCTGCAGGCGGCGGACCGCGACGCACTGAAAAATATCATTAAGGCGAGAACGGGTAAGTCGGATCAGGAAGCTGACCAAATCGTCGATAAAGCGCAGCAGGCGTATACGCAGGCCTATCAGAAATATCAGCAGTTAAAGGCAGACGCCGAGCAGAAAGCTCGTGAAGTGGCTGATAAGGCCGCGGCTCAGCTTTCAAAAGCCAGCTGGTTCGCCTTCGTCTTACTGGTGATCGGTGGGGTTATTGCCGGTTTTGCAGGAGTATGGGGTTTTCGTACCCAGCTGCATCACGTGGCGCATGAAGACAGAGCGCGCGTGAATCATAACGTGAAGCAGTAACGTAGAAATACGTCGCGGCCACACGGCTGGCCGCGACGTTCATTAAAAGAGTTGAGAACAAATGGCGGTTAGTCGTCCAGCGAACCTGCGGTTTCTACGCTGAAGTTGCTGCGACCTTCCGGCAATTGACGGGATTTCCCCTGATCGTCTACGGCAACGTAGGTAAATACCGCTTCGGTCGCGATATAGCGCTGGCCGATAGGCTCAGAAGAGACTTTCTTGACCCATACCTCGACATTGATAGTAATAGAGCTATTGCCGGTTTTAATACAGCGGGCATAACAACAAACCACATCACCTACGGCCACCGGTTTTAGGAAAGTCATGCCGTCAACGCGCACGGTAACCACACGTCCTTTGGCGATTTCCTTAGCCTGAATTGCGCCGCCCATATCCATCTGCGACATTAACCAGCCGCCGAAAATATCGCCGTTTGCATTGGTGTCTGCAGGCATAGCCAATGTGCGTAACACCATTTCGCCATTGGGTAACTTATGTTTATCGTTCATATCGATGGGCTTCACATTGAGAAATCTAAAGTTTAAGTCCCTAACCGAAGAGGAAAGGGACCTACGGCAGGTTTACGTCTATTTTTTTTCTTCTTTTTCTTCTTCAGGCATATGTCTGAAGATATATATGCCGCTTAACAGCGTGAATACCAGGGTCAGAACGGTAAGTCCGAATACTTTGAAGTTAACCCACACGTTTTCGGGCAACCAGAAGGCGACGTAAATATTCGCCAGACCGCAGAGCAGGAAGAAAATAGCCCATGCGACGTTCAGCTTGCCCCAAACCGCATCGGGCAACGTCAGCTCTTTACCCAGCATCCGCTGAATCAGCGGTTTCTTCAAAACCAATTGGCTAACGAGCAATGCGCCTGAGAACAGCACATAAATCACCGTCACTTTCCATTTAATGAACAGGTCATCATGGAATACCAACGTTAACGTACCGAAAACGGCGACCATAACAAAGGTAATAAGTGTCATTTTTTCCACTTTGCGGTATTTGATCCAGGTAATAATCAAAGCCAGCGCAGTGGCGGCAATCAGAGCACCCGATGCCACATAGATGTCGTAAAGCTTATAAAAAACAAAGAATACAATCAGGGGAAGAAAATCAAGGAGCTGCTTCATACTTCATTCCATATTTTAGGTAAGCCCTGACTATACCGGATCCTTTTCTGCCTTCAAAATGCGGCCCGTTTTTCATCCCGTACAGTAGAGCATTGTCGAATTTGGTGACTTTGCCACAGTTGTTATTCAAATGAGGCGTTTGTTTTCAGTTCGTTACATTATCCTGAGCGAAATCGGGTTTTTTATTCGCTGAAGACGAAATAAAGGGGCGTTTTTCGCCCCTTTTGACTCTTTCGACAATCTGTCTCGCCTGGCGTCAGGCGCGCAGTTTGGTGTAAAGGCGGAACAGATAAATCAGCAGATAGGCCGAAATGAGGTTGCTCACCGCGCTGAGCACTACGGTAGCCACTTCAGGACCCAAGAACTTCAAATGGCTGACGGCCAGTAATACCAGCATTTTTGCTGCCAACCACAGCATGATGGCAGGAACAATCAGGCGGCTGTTGGCAAAGGCCAGTTTGGCGCTCAATTTAATCGACTTGAAAACGCCTACCTTCTCCGTCGCCACAATAATCGGCGCGAATGAAACTGCGACCGCAATAATCAGACCGGGGACGATGAAAAGCGTCAAGCCAAGCTGCACAATCAGCGTACACAGGAACATCAGCAGCAGCACGCGCGGCAGCATAGGGGCTGAGGCACCGATAGAGCGCAGCGCGCTGGTGCGCACGCCTGACGAAACCTGCTGGATGAGCGTCATCAGACCGCCAACCAACAGCACGTTACCGACCAATGCCGAGAAGGTGGCTGCAGCAGACACTTTTAGCAGCACCATCTGTTGCTCAGGGGTCATCTGCTGAATGATTTCCTGAATGCTCATCCCTGCCGTGTCGGAGAGCGAGTCGCTACCGCTGGTGAGCAGGCTGAGTTGATCGCTGTCCGGTGTAAAAGCGTGATTCAAAATGACGGTAATAAATGCGGTCAACAGCGCCAGCAGCAAGATGCTGCCGAGTTGATTACGCAAAAAATTGAAACTGTCACGGTACAACGAACTGGCCGTGATAGGCATGAAGGCTCCTAAGGGTATCTATAATTTTTCCGAACCGCGATTGTACCTTGTAATGGTCTTGCTGGCACCCCGGCAATCGCTTGAGTGACGCTTCTTACGAACTCTTACTTTTGCTGGTTTAATGTACGCGCATTTTTTTCAGGAATTTGGGATTAAAAAGCGGATTTATAAGGATTAAATTGGAAGACAATTAATTCGAAAATAAATTCACTTTCAAGATAAATAAATGAAAATTCGCTCTTTTTGCGTAAAGAGTCTTGATTGTTTTTTTTAGCAAAACTAGGATGCAATGAGTTTATCTACCTTAGCAGCGAATATGAAAATTCTTTTGATTAGACGTGACAATATTGGCGATCTTATTTTAACAACGCCGCTGATTGCCACGCTTGCAGGGCAAAAAACGAACAAGCTTGATTTGCTGGTTAATACCTATAATAAAGATGTTCTGGAGGGGAACCCGCACATCGGTAAAGTCCACCTCTACTGCAAATCACATCACCGTAAACTCGGGCAAACCTTGCTTGGAGTCTATCTCGCTCGACTAAAAACCATCTTTTCGGTGCGTTTTGCACGTTATGACGTGGCCATCGTGGGCAGTTCCGACAAGCGGGCGCTAAAATGGGCCAAAATGTCGGGCGCGAAGCGCATTATTGCCATCGGCGATCACTGGCCTGACTGCGTGACGGATAAAATTCCTTCAGTGAAAGGACAGCATATTGTCGAATCACTGAATAAGCTGTCTCAACCTCTAGGTATTGACCAACTACCGGGGCCGCTCGAACTCTACGTCTCCGAGCCTGAAATTGCCAAGATGGCAGAAAAGTATGGCATTAAACGTGATAAGCCGGTCTATGGCGTGCAAATTAGCGCGCGTAAACCTCAGCAACGTTGGCAGGTCGAGAAGTTTATCGAGTTCACCCGCCGACTGTCGGCGCGTGAAGACTGCCAGATAGTGTTGTTCTGGTCTCCGGGCGCAGAGGACAACCCTGAGCATCCTGGCGATGATAGCAAAGCGCAGCGGATTATTGATGCTTGCGCAGACATCAACCTGATTGCACTGCCAACGCGCAGCATTCGTGAGTTAATGGCGGCGATGTCGCTTTGCGACCAAATAATCACCAGCGACGGGGGCGCACTGCATATTGCTGCTGGCGTACAAAAACCGGTGGTAGCGATGTTCGGTAACAGCGACGCTGTCTACTGGGGGCCGTGGAAGGTGCCGTGTGCGGTTATCAATGCGCCGTCTGAGGACGTCGGTCTGTTAGACGTTGACAGCGTTTATAGCCACTTCACCGCGCTGCGCGCGAGGGTGCTAGCGCCTGCTGAAGAGCGTGTACTGCTCACCGCCTGAAGCGATTATCGCATCTCATTAAAACGCCGGAAATTTCCGGCGTTTTTTTTGTCATCTCTTTCTGACCTCTGACTAAACGGCAAGTGTCGCCAGCGAGACGGCCTGCATTAATGGCGGTAAACCATAGCGTGCACGTGCGCGATCGCAGGCTTCGTTGGCAACGTCGTTGAGACCAGACTGGTCAAACTCACGGCAAGGCGTTGGACGGTTCAGATAGATGGAACAGGAAACCGATTTGCCAATTTCACCGTCAAGCGCCACACATCGCGGCGACTTGGGAACATTGGTGCCTTGCATACAGCTCAGGAAAGGGGTGACTTGCTCTGTTAACGCTTGCGGAACGACGCCGCCTGCCTCTTCAGATTCAGCCCAGTAAAAAGATACACGGAAATAGGCGCAACATGCGCCGCAGGACACGCAGGGATTATCAATATCGCTCATCTTGGAAGCTACCGAAAACGGAAACGTAAAACCAAAAACAAACTGTGAGAAAGCAAATTACGCGCTCGCGATTTTTTCCACAACTGATATTTCATTGCCAGTCGTAAAGATTAAAAAAAGCATTTTTTGATCCAGATCAATGCCTTTGTTATTAGTAAGTTAGAATCAATTTAACAATGTGCATTTACATCAGTTTTCATATAAAAACCTGACCTCGATACGGCTAAAACTTTGCGGAGTATGGCTAAATACCCGTAAATAACCACAACGAGGGAATGGATAATGAAAGCAGCACATTGGGCACTGCTCGCCGCAGCCGTTTTGCCAACGGTAGCCAGTGCCAATCAGGCCGGGGATGTAATTGTTCGCGTCGGTACCGCAACGGTAAGACCTTCGGCAAATTCGCCGAGCGTACTGGGTTCGCTGGGATCGTTTAATGCCAGCAACAACACCCAGATGGGCCTGACTTTAGGTTACATGTGGACTGATAACATCGGTACCGAACTGCTGGCCGCAACCCCTTTCAGGCATAAAATCGGCCTCAATGGAATGGGCGATATCGCCACCGTGCGTCAACTGCCGCCAACGCTGATGGCGCAGTATTACTTTGGTGATAAAGAAGACACACTGCGTCCGTATGTCGGCGTCGGCGTTAACTACACCACCTTCTATCATGCGCGCTTTAACGAAACCGGCTCCAATGCCGGACTGTCTGACCTGAGCATGAAACATTCGTGGGGTTGGGCGGGTCAGGCGGGGGTCGACTACAACATCAATCGCAACTGGCTGCTGAATGCCTCGGTCTGGTGGATGGACATCGACACCACCGCACGCTTCAAGGCGGGTGGCGAGCAACAGTCGGTGAGTACGCAGCTCAATCCATGGGTGTTCATGTTCGCCGTGGGTTACAAGTTCTAAGCACGATTTTTAGCACGGACTCGGCAAGCTAAAACAGAAAAGGCGTCTAAAGAGACGCCTTTCGTCTTACTGTATTAACGCATTATTTAATTTGGGTATCGTTCTCAACGGAACGCACGCCAGCAACGCCCTCCGTCACGACAACGGCTCTTTGAGCTTCAGACGCAGAGGTGACAAATCCGCTCAGCTGAACGCGACCCTTGAAGGTCTCAACGCTGATTTCACGCGACTTGATGTTTTTATCGGCCAGCAGGGCTGATTTAACCTTGGTGGTTACCACGGTGTCATCGATATATCCGCCGGTGCCTTCCTGTTTTGCCGTAGGTGCACAGGCTGCCAATGCGGTGACCACGACGGCTGCCATGCAAATTGCTGAAAGACTTTTTAATAGCTTCATAATTTTACTCTCCATGCATGTGTTATCAGAAACTAATAAACTCACCGTAATAAATACGCGCGATTTTTCTTATAAACCGACAAGTACCTGATTAAGCATAATAAACAATCAGTCAAATAAGTGTGGTTGAAAAGTGCGGGATAGACAATTTCAGCAGGTAAAAAAGTTAAAAACTTTGAAAAAAATAAAGCCCCGATCACAGCATGAACGGGGCTTTTTAACGCTAATGCTTGTGCTTAGCGGCGGGTGGCGGCCTTCATCTCTGAGACGAAGCGGGACAGCTGAGCGAGCATCTCGGCAGGATTATCCTGATTGTTTTCGATGATGCGCACGGTCGCTGAGCCTGAAATAGCTCCTGCCGCACCGGCAGCCAGCGTCTCTTTCACCTGTGAAGGTTCGGAAATACCGAAACCCTGTAGTGGCGGTGCCGCATTGTATTCACGCAGCTTGTCTACCAGATGATTGAGAGGCGTAATTGCGCGCTTCTCCGTGCCGGTTACGCCAGCGCGGGAAAGCAGATAGGTATATCCACGGCCGTGTGAGGCAATCTCACGCAGCAGGTTATCGCTCGCATTGGGTGGGCAGATGAAGATAGGTGCCACGCCGTGACGCATCGCAGCGGCTCGGAACGGCGCAGACTCTTCAAGCGGCACGTCTGCGACCAGCACAGAGTCCACGCCTGCCTTGGCGCATTTGGCATAAAACTCGTCGATGCCGTTATGGAACACCAGGTTGGCGTACATCAGCAGGCCCATCGGAATATCCGCATGCTTTTCGCGAATTTTAGCCAGCATGTCAAAGCAAATCGTAGGCGTTACGCCCGACGCGAAAGCGCGCAGGTTGGCATTCTGAATGGTCGGTCCGTCGGCCAGCGGGTCAGAGAACGGAATCCCCAGCTCCAGCGCGTCGGCACCGGCTTCAATCAAGGTATCGACAATCGCCAGAGACAGTTCGGGATTCGGGTCACCCAGCGTCACGAAGGGAACAAACGCGCCTTCGTTTTGGCTTTCTAAACGCTTGAAAAGTTGTTGATAGCGTTCCATCAGATTTCTCCCCGGGCAGTCAGGATGTCGTGAACGGTAAAGATGTCTTTATCACCGCGGCCAGAAAGGCTCACCACCAGGATCTGTTCTTTCTGCGGGTCTTGTTTAATCAGTTTCAATGCATAAGCCAGCGCGTGAGAAGACTCAAGCGCAGGAATAATCCCTTCGTGGCGCGACAGCGCCTTGAAGGCCTCCAGCGCTTCGTCGTCGGTAATCGACACATATTCGGCGCGGCCAATGCTGTTGAGATAGGCGTGCTGCGGTCCAACGGACGGGAAGTCCAGACCGGCAGAAATGGAGTAAGATTCCTCAATCTGGCCTTCATCGGTTTGCATCATCGGGGCTTTCATACCGAAGTAGATGCCGACCGGCGCATGCTTGAGTGGTGCACCGTGGTGGCCGGTTTCAATACCCAGCCCCGCAGGCTCGACGCCAATCAGCTTCACGGCGGTGTCGTCAATAAAGTCGGCAAACATACCGATAGCGTTGGAACCTCCGCCCACACAGGCAATAACGGCGTCAGGCAGACAACCTTCGCGCTCCTGCATCTGCGCCTTGGTTTCTTCACTGATCATGCGCTGGAATTCACGCACGATAGTGGGGTAAGGGTGCGGGCCTGCGGCGGTGCCCAGCATGTAGTGTGATTTCTCATAGCTGCCAGACCAGTCGCGCAGTGCCTCGTTGCACGCATCTTTCAGCGTTGCGGAGCCGCTGTGCACAGGGATGACTTCGGCACCCATCAAACGCATACGGAACACGTTCGGAGACTGACGTTCGACGTCTTTAGCGCCCATATAGATGCGGCATTTCAGGCCAAGCAGGGCGCAGGCCAGTGCGGACGCTACGCCGTGTTGACCGGCACCGGTTTCGGCGATAATTTCGGTTTTGCCCATGCGTTTTGCCAGCAGGGCCTGACCTAGCACCTGGTTGGTTTTATGCGCGCCGCCGTGCAGCAGGTCTTCGCGCTTCAGATACAGCTTGGTATTAGTACCTTCGGTCAGGTTTTTGCACAGCGTCAATGCGGTCGGACGGCCAGCATAGTTCTTCAGCAGGTCGATAAATTCTGCCTGAAACTCGGGGTCGCGCTGTGCGTTAACAAAGGCTTCTTCCAGTTGGATAAGCGCTGGCATCAGAATTTGCGGCACATACATGCCGCCAAATTCGCCGAAGTAGGGATTAAGTAAAGTCATGTTGTCTCTTCCTATAACACTCATTTAGTAAGCGCGTAGCGTCTGGAATACGGCAGTAATTTTGTCCGCATCTTTGATGCCAGGTTCGCTTTCAACACCTGAATTGAAATCCAGTCCGGCGCAGCCAAGTTGGGCTGCCTCTACGCAGTTGTCCGCGCCCAGGCCACCGGCCAGCAGCACGTTATCGAGCTTTTCACCCGCCAGCTTGCTCCAGTCAAAACGCTGGCCGGTGCCGCCTTTGCCGTTGTCGAGCACGTAGCGTTCAACGTGTTCGAGGTTGCGGGCCGGAATAGAATCTTTGACGCTCAGCGCTTTCCAGATTTGACAATTGTGCGGCAGAATTTCACGCAGATGATTGATGTAAGTCTGATCTTCATCACCGTGCAGCTGTACGGCAAACAGATTCAGCGTCTTGGCTTTCTCTGCCACCTCGGCTTTCTCCGCATCGCGGAACACACCCACGTATTTCAGCGGCGCGCCGCTCTGCACTTGTCGAGCCTGCGCGCTGTCTACAAAGCGCGGAGAGGCTGCAACGAAAATCAGTCCACCGTAGATGGCACCGGCCTGATAGGCGACGTTGGCGTCCTGGGGGCGAGTCAGTCCACAGACTTTATTTTCGCCGAGCAGCACGCGGCGTACCGCGCTGTTCAGGTTTGCTTCGGACATCAGCGCGCTGCCAATCAGGAAGCCATTGGCGAAACGGCTTAACTCACGAATTTGCGCGTAGTCGTTGATGCCAGACTCACTGATCACCGTCACGCCGTGCGGCACGCGGGGTGCCAGCTCGCGGGTACGGTTCAAATCGATAGACAGGTCGCGCAGGTCGCGGTTGTTGATGCCAACGACCTTGGCCTTCAGCTGCACCGCGCGTTCAAGTTCTTCTTCATTACTCGCTTCGGTCAGAACCCCCATGTTCAGGCTGTGGGCCACGGCGGCGAGCTGGACATATTGCTCGTCGTCCAGAACCGACAGCATCAGCAGGATGGCATCTGCCTGATAGAAACGCGCCAGATGGATCTGATAAGGGTCGATGATAAAGTCTTTGCACAGCACCGGCTGAGTCACTTCGGCGCTCACCAGCGGCAGAAAATCAAAGCTGCCCTGAAAGTATTTCTCGTCGGTCAGGACAGAAATGGCGGAGGCGAAATTCTTGTAAACGCCTGCAATTTCAACCGGATCAAAATTATCGCGGAGGGTGCCTTTCGACGGAGAGGCTTTTTTGCATTCAAGAATAAAAGCGGTTCTGGCACCCTGTAGCGCGTGATAGAAGCTGCGCTGGCTTGGTTTGATTTCGTTCTGAAAACTGGCCAGGGGTTGCTGTTCTTTACGTGCCGCGACCCAAACTTCTTTATCGCGGACAATCTTGTGGAGCACGGTTTCCTGCTGCATCACTTATCCTCTTGCTGCCAATGCGGTAACGCGTCGGAAGGGTTCCCCGCTGCGCATTACTGCCAAAGCTTTTTGTGCGTTTTGTTTTAAATCTTCCTGCCCGAAAAGTCGCAATAACATGGCGACATTGGCGGCCACGGCCGCCTCGTGGGCAGGGTCACCTTTACCTTGTAACAAGCGTGCCAGAATGTCACGGTTTTCTTCTGGCTCGCCGCCGAGCAGGGCGGTTATCGGATAATTTTCCAAACCAAAGTCCTGTGGCGTCAGTTCATAGGTCTCGATTTCACCGTTTTTTAGCTCGGCAACCTGAGTCGGTGCGTGGATGGCTACCTCATCCATGCCGCCACCGTGTACCACGGCTGCACGCTCATAGCCCAGCGTGCGCAGTGTTTCGGCGATCGGGCGGACCAGCTCTGGGCTGTAGACGCCAATCAGCGCCAGAGGCGGTCTGGCCGGGTTAATCAATGGGCCCAAAACGTTAAACAGCGTGCGGGTCTTCAGCGCCTTACGGACCGGCATCGCGTGGCGAAAACCGGTGTGATACTGCGGCGCGAACAGGAAGCACACGCCAAGGTCGTCCAGCGCCGCGCGGGACTCGGCGGCGGGCATATCAAGACGAATACCGAACGCCGCCAGCAGATCGGAAGAACCCGAGCGACTTGAGACGCTGCGGTTGCCATGCTTGGCGACGCGAGCGCCGCAGGCAGCGGCGACGAAGGCGCTGGCGGTCGAGATATTAATGCTGTTGGTGCCGTCACCGCCGGTTCCGACGATATCGGCAAACGCATAGTCTGGACGCGGAAATGGCTCGGCATCGGCCAGTAACGCCTGGGCGGCCCCGGCGATTTCAGCCGGCTGCTCGCCGCGCACTTTCATGCTGATCAGTGCAGCGGCCAGCTGCGCAGGCTCGAGCTCGCCCTTAACAATGGCGCTGAACAACGTTTGGCTCTCTTCCTGAGTCATCGGCTGTGCCTGGTAAAGGTTTTCCAGAATACCTGCAATTTTTTGCGTTTCCATGACGACTCCTTGTTACGCCAAAGCCCAGGCCAATGTCTGTTCCAGCAGACGGGCGCCCTGAGAAGTTAGAATTGATTCCGGGTGGAATTGGAAGCCGCACACGCGGTCTTCTTCATGGCGAACGGCCATCACCATGTCACCGAAGCGGGCGTTGACCGTCAGCCCATCGGGAATTTGGCTCCCGACCAATGAGTGATAGCGCGCTACTGGCAGCGGGTTGTTCATGCCTGCAAACATCCCTTCATTGTCGTGGGTAATCGAAGAGGCTTTACCGTGCAGGATTTCGCCTGCTTGCCCAACGTGACCGCCGTAGGTTTCAACAATCGCCTGATGGCCAAGGCAGATGCCGATAATCGGCAGCTGACCGCGCAGACGGCGCAGCAGTTCAGGCATGCAGCCCGCCTCTGATGGCGAACCAGGACCCGGTGACAGCAGCAGAACAGGCTTTTCCAACTGACTAAGCTTTTCGATGATGATCTCGGCCGGAATATGGTTACGGTAAATCACCACGTTGTGGCCGCTTGAGCGCAGCTGGTCTACCAGGTTGTAGGTAAAGGAGTCTACGTTGTCGAGAAGTAAAATATCGGCCATCTTAAAACACCTCTTTAACATGATGAGCTGTGGCGATGGCACGCAGCACGGCACGGGCTTTATTACGGGTTTCGTCGGCTTCTGCCTGCGGAACGGAGTCGAGCACGACGCCGCCGCCTGCCTGTACGGTGGCAACGCCGTCTTCAACGTAGGCAGAACGAATGACGATACAGGTATCAAGGTCGCCGTGAGCGGTGAAGTAGCCCACCGCGCCGCCGTAGCTGCCGCGGCGAGTGCCTTCAGACTCTGCAATCAGCTGCATGGCGCGTACTTTTGGTGCACCGGTCAACGTGCCCATATTCATTACCGCCTGATAGGCGTGCAGTACGTCGAGATCGGCACGCAGTGTGCCGACAACGCGAGAGACCAGATGCATCACGACGGAGTAACGGTCAACCTTGGTCAGGTCGGCGACGTAGCGGCTGCCTGGTTCACAGATGCGCGCCAGATCGTTGCGTGCCAGGTCAACCAGCATCAGGTGTTCGGCCAACTCTTTGTGGTCGGTACGCATTTCCAGCTCGATACGGCTGTCGAGGTCTGCATCAAGCGAACCATCGGCACGGCGGCCACGAGGACGGGTGCCTGCAATCGGATAAATTTCAATCTGACGGTTGGTCGCGTCATATTTCAGCGCGCTCTCAGGAGACGCACCGAACAGGGTGAAATCGTTGTCCTGCATGAAGAACATATAAGGACTTGGGTTGCTGTTTTTCAGCGTTTCATAGGCTGCCAGCGGTGCAGGGCAAGGCAGTGAGAAGCGGCGTGAAGGCACAACCTGGAAGATTTCACCGGCACGAATCGCCTCTTTCATCTGCTCGACCACGCCACCGAACACTTCATCGCTCTGATTGCAGCTGAGCTGCATGTCGTTCACGATTTGGTGCGGAATAGTGTGTGGCGGCTGTTGCAGTTGATGTTGCAGCTGCTCAAGACGTTCGGTCAGGCGCTGTTTCTCTTCCTGGTCAGGCGTAAACAGGCTGGCCTGCAAACGGCTAGTGCGCTTCTGATGGTCGAGAACCAGCAGGGTTTCGGCCAAATAGAAGCAGAAGTCCGGACAGCGCTGATCGGCACGAAGCTGCGGAAGATCTTCGAATCCGGCCACCAGATCGTAGGCGAAGAGGCCACCGAGGAACATCGCCTCGCGCTCATCTTCCGGTGACTCCACCAAATTGAGCACGTTGCGCAGCGCGTCGAACACTGACTGAGAACGCAGGCGGGCATCTTCATCCTGAAGAGTGTCGATGACCGGGAAGGTCAGCTCGCGACCGTTTGGACGCGCCACGTTCTGCACATCGGCAGGCAGAGACGCATCGAGCAGCGGCAGCAGGGATGCACCGTTGGTCGTCAGCGCCTGGATATTGACGACGCGACCCAGTGCGGTGATGCGCAGCGCGCTGTCGACGATAAGCAGGCTCTTCAGGCTCTGCTTGGTATTGATTTCCGCACTCTCGAGCAGCAGCGTTGCAGGGCGAGCGCCGCACAGCTGGTGGAAAATTGCCGTAGGATCGCCACGGTGACTTCCTTGTGATGTCAGTAATTCTAATTTATATCGTTGATTACTCATGATTTTTCCTAAAATTTATCCACAAAAAAACCCGCAATGAGCGGGCTTCGGGTATCTGCAGCGTCTGATGACAGCTATGCGCGATTACACCGCCCGCGTTGGGGAGGCGCGCCACCAGCTGTTAGAAGAAGTCATGTTGGTTTTCATCATCAGTCACTCTAGTAAGTTGTGCTTGCCTGAATTCGGTTGTCACAGCGTGCTGTGAACTTGCGTACTAGTTAACTAGTTCATTGATGTAAAGTCAACCTCCTTTTTGACATTCTTTAGGCAAAAAGGAGGTTGTGCGCAAATCTGGGGCGGAGTTGCTCAAAAACCATGCTGTTCAGGCCAATAATCGAGATAGCGGTAACTCCACAAAGGCATCCGCGTTATGATAGGGACAGTTTTTTATAACCGGTCTTTCTGTAATTATTATGACATCCAGTTTATCCGACAATCCCGCATTCACCCTTTATGACCTGCACAGCCACACCACCGCCTCAGACGGCTACCTGACGCCCGAAGAACTGGTCAAGCGTGCGGTCGACATGCGCGTCGGCGTTTTAGCTATTACCGATCACGACAGCACCGAAGGGCTGGCTCGTGCAGCGGCGGCCATCGAGGCGCACAATCTGCCGCTTCAACTGATCAACGGCGTTGAAATTTCCACGCTATGGGAAAATCACGAGATCCATATTGTTGGCTTGCGCATCGACCCTGAGCATCCGGCGATGATTGCGTTGCTTGAGAATCAGGCGCGGTTGCGCGTCGAGCGTGCACAAGAGATAGGTCGCCGGCTGGCCAAGGCACGCATCGAAGATGCATGGGAAGGCGCACTACGCCATGCACAGGGCGGCGCGGTTACGCGAGCTCACTTTGCGCGTTATCTGGTTGAAGTCGGTGCTGCCGAGAACATCGCTAAGGTGTTTAAAAAATACCTCGCCAAGGGCAATACCGGTTACGTTCCGCCACAGTGGTGTACAATAAAAGAAGCTATTGATGTTATTCATCAATCTGGTGGGCAGGCGGTCGTGGCACATCCAGGACGTTACGACCTGTCAACCAAGTGGTTAAAGCGCCTGCTTGCCTACTTTGCCGAGCAGGGCGGCGACGCGATGGAAGTCGCGCAGTGTCAGCAAGCGCCTCATGAGCGAGCGCAGCACGCCGCTTTTTCCCGAGATTATCATTTATTGGCGTCGCAGGGGTCTGATTTCCATCAGCCCTGCTCGTGGATTGAGCTGGGCCGCAAGCTTTGGTTACCGGCCAACGTCGAGGCCGTCTGGAAAGACTGGCCCGTCCTTCGTCCTTGAGGCTGCAACTGCATTGGCTGTACTCTATAACCGCCTTGTTGCAGCTCAAATGACATGGGATTGATAGCCCGGCGCCTTATTAAGTGAAGAGGATTTGCTATGAGTCAATATTTTTACGTTCACCCTGAGAACCCGCAGCCGCGATTGGTTAACCAGGCCGTCGACATGCTGCGTAAAGGCTGCGTGATTGTTTATCCGACCGACTCAGGCTATGCGCTGGGCTGCCGTCTGGAAGACAAGGCGTCTATGGAACGCATTTGCCGTATTCGTCAACTTGACGGCACGCACAACTTTACGCTGGTCTGCCGCGACTTGTCCGAACTGTCAACCTATGCCTATGTCGACAACACGGCTTTCCGGTTGATCAAAAATAATACCCCCGGCAATTACACGTTCATTCTCAAGGCGACCAAAGAAGTGCCACGCCGTCTGATGAACGACAAGCGCAAGACTATCGGGCTGCGCGTACCCTCCAATCCAATTGCGCTGGCGTTGCTTGACGTGCTTGGAGAACCGTTGATGTCGACCACCCTGATGCTGCCGGGTAATGACTTCGCCGAGTCGGACCCGGAAGAGATCAAGGACAACATCGGCAAGCTGGTGGACCTCATTCTTGACGGCGGTTCGATTGGCCAGCAGCCAACCACCGTTATTGACCTGACAGACTCTGTGCCAGAAGTGGTACGCGAAGGGGCTGGCGATCCTGTACCGTTCCGCTGAGTTATCGAAGCCAACGCAAAGATGCGTGAAAGTTAGCCGATTTGTTAGACAATCATAAGTACACTCGACTAATAAATGTGTATAATAGTCGGCTGACTTTTTACTAATGCTAAGTCACTGTATTCTAGTGGGTGGGTGATGTTATTCATCGCGCCATCCGCTCCCCCCGACGCCTGTGAAGGCGACAAAAGAGGCTGCTCAATGAGCGAGAAGTTTAATTCCAGTAAGCAAAAAAACGAAAAATATTCGTCTGACAAGCCGCGTTCTCAGCGCAGCGAGTCGGATAAGCCGCGCGGCAAAAAGCCGGGTGCGGATAAATCCCGTATTGAAACCGTTCGTGGTGGCAAGCCTGCCGCGGATAAATCCGGTGCCGATAAAGGTCGAACCGATAAGCCACGTGGTGACAAACCACGTAACGGCAAACCACAGGGCGACAAACCGCGCAGCAATAAGCCGCGTAACGAGTCCCTGGTGGTGAAAAAAGTCAGTGATGACGAAGCAGAAGAAGCGCCAAAGTACGAAAAGCCTAAAAACGCACGTGACGATGGCGATGGCCTGCAGAGCGAAAAGCTGCAAAAGGTATTAGCCCGTGCAGGTCACGGCTCTCGTCGTGAAGTTGAAGCGATGATTCAGGCTGGCCGCGTCAGCGTTGACGGTAAGATTTCCACCCTCGGCGATCGCGTTGAACTGACCGCAGGCACCAAAATCCGTCTCGATGGCCACGTGCTGTCGATTCTTGAAGCGGAAGACACTGTCTGCCGCGTGCTGGCGTACTACAAACCAGAAGGCGAACTCTGTACCCGCAGTGATCCTGAAGGTCGTCCGACCGTGTTCGACAGGCTGCCAAAAATGCGCGGTTCGCGCTGGGTTGCCGTGGGTCGTCTTGACGTCAACACTTCAGGTTTACTGCTGTTCACCACCGACGGTGAGCTGGCTAACCGCCTGATGCACCCAAGCCGCGAAGTTGAGCGCGAATACGCTGTGCGCGTGTTTGGCCAGATCGACGATGAGAAAATCAAACAGCTGAGCCGTGGCGTACAGCTGGAAGACGGTCCTGCCGCTTTCCGCACCATCAAATATCAGGGCGGTGAAGGCCTGAATCAGTGGTACAACGTGACTCTGACCGAAGGGCGTAACCGCGAAGTACGTCGTCTGTGGGAAGCCGTTGGCGTACAGGTTAGCCGTCTTATCCGCGTTCGCTACGGCGATCTTAACCTGCCTAAAGGCCTGCCTCGCGGCGGCTATAAAGAGCTGGATCTGCCGGACATCAACTACCTGCGTCAGCTGGTAGACATGACCGAAGAAACCGTGAGCAAGATGCCGGTTGAGCGCGATCGCCGCCGCGTGAAGGCGAATCAGATTCGCCGTGCGGTAAAACGCCATACTCAGGTTGCTCCTGCTCGTCGCAGCAGCGGTCCAGGCAAGCGCTGATCGACGTCAGCCAAAAAAAACCGCAGCCATTGTGCTGCGGTTTTTTTTGTTTCGATAATCAGGCCCGGTCTACCAGTCGATACCCTGTTGGGCCATGATGCCTGCGTCGAAGGCGTGTTTGACGGGGCGTAGTTCGCTCACGGTATCGGCCAGTTCAAGCAGGTCGCGATGGCATCCACGGCCGGTGATGATAACCGTCTGGTGGGCAGGGCGTGCATTTAGCGCATCAATGACTTCTTGTAAATCCAGATAGCCAAAACTCAGCATGTAGGTCAGTTCGTCAAGCACGACTAAATCAAGCGAGCTATCGGCCAGCATGCGTTTACCGTGCTGCCAGACGGCCTGACACGCCAGCGTGTCCGTCTCTTTATTCTGAGTTTCCCAGGTGAAACCGGTGGCCATCACCTGAAATTCGACGCCGTGCGGCTCAAGCAGATTTCGCTCGCCGTTCGGCCATTCACCTTTGATAAACTGGATGACACCCGCGCGCAACCCATGGCCTACGGCGCGGGTAACGGTCCCGAAAGCGCCGGTCGTTTTACCTTTGCCGTTCCCCGTCAGCACGATAAGAATGCCGCGCGTTTCTTTTGCCGCCTCAATACGTGCATCGACCTGTTCTTTAAGCTTTTGTTGTCGCTGCTGGTGTCTGTCTGCGCTCATTGTTTTCGCCTGAATTATTCCGCAGGGCCGGCTTTACGGCCGGGCTGTGCGTCGAAACTGGTGCCGGTTTTCCGGCGGCTGTCGTCACCCATCAGATACAAGTAAAGTGGCATGATATCGGCAGGTGTTTTCAGTTTTTGGCTGTTTTCATCCGGGAATGCAGATGCCCGCATACTGGTGCGTGTTCCGCCCGGATTGATGCAGTTAACCCGCAGGTTGGTATGTTTGTACTCGTCTGCTAGCACCTGCATAAGCCCCTCGGTAGCGAACTTGGAGACGGAATAGGCGCCCCAACCGCTGCGGCCTTCGCGGCCCACGCTTGAGCTGGTAAAGACCAGCGATGAGCTGGCAGATTTCAATAATAGAGGCAACAGGCTCTGGGTCAGCATAAAGGCTGCGTTGACGTTTACCTGCATCACGTCGTGCCAGTCTTGCAGTTTGATGTCGCTGACCGGAACAATTTCACTCAACAAACCGGCGTTGTGCAGCACGCCGTCGAGGCGGGGAACCCATTCTGCGATACGGTCGGCCACGCGCTGGCAGTCTTCCTGCGAAGCATGCAGCAGGTCGAGCGTGAGGTACTCGGCAGGGTGCCAACCCTGTTGGGCAATCTCTTGCTGAACGCTAACCAGTTTGCTTTCGGTACGGCCAAGCAAAATAACCTGCGCACCGAAGCGGGCGTAGGTGAGTGCGGCTTCACGGCCGATACCATCGCCTGCACCGGTAACTAGAATAATACGTTGGCGAAGCAGGTCGGATTTAGGATGATAATGCACTGAATTTGTCCTCAAAGTGGCGTCAGGATGCGGTGGCAGAGGCCATCAACGCATCGAACCAACTCGTTTGCCGGGAGCAATAACCTCAACCGTGACCAAACGAATTGACAGAATAGATTTTGAAAATGGGTGAATAATTGCAGTTATATGCCTTAAATGGACATGACTTTCAATGATTAACCCAAGATTGCGCAGATCATTTGTAACAAAAATGAACTCCAGCCGCACCATGTTTAGAAAATTTAACGCATTATTGGGATAAAAGCGGTGTCTCTTTGTTTCGAGCACGGTTTGGGACAAGACTCATCGACGGCGATTGTCTAGAATGGGCGTCGTATCTTATCAGAATGTGAAAAGGCGGTATCTGTGGATTTACTTTCTCTGTATGGGCTGTTTTTAGCCAAGATAGTCACCGTCGTGGTGGCCATTGGCGCACTGATTGTGCTGGTCATTGGGCTGCGTCACCGTAAATCGTCGGGTAAGGGGGAGCTACGCCTGACCGACCTGGGTGAAGAATATCGCGAAATGCAGCGCGAAATGCGCACCGCCCGCCTGAGTCCGGCAGAACAAAAACTTAGCCTTAAAGCGTTTAAAAAGCAGGAAAAAGCCGACGCTAAAGCGAAAAAGCAGCAGGCAAAAACCGGTACTACGTCCAGCAAACCCTATTTGTATGTCATTGATTTTAAAGGCAGCATGGACGCACATGAAGTCACCTCTCTGCGTGAAGAGATCTCGGCGGTACTGGCGGTGGCAACTCCACAGGATGAAGTCTTATTGCGCCTCGAAAGTCCGGGCGGCGTGGTGCACGGTTATGGTCTGGCGGCATCTCAGCTTGTTCGTCTGCGTCAGGCGGGGATTCGCCTGACCGTTGCGGTCGACAAAGTTGCAGCCAGCGGCGGTTACATGATGGCCTGCGTCGCTGACCGTATCGTGGCAGCACCGTTCGCCATCATCGGCTCGATTGGCGTCGTGGCACAGATCCCTAACTTCAGCCGTTTGCTGAAGAAAAACGATATCGACGTTGAGCTACACACTGCCGGTCAATATAAGCGCACCTTAACGCTGTTTGGTGAAAACACCGATGAAGGGCGTGAAAAGTTCCGCGAAGATTTAAACGAAACGCACGTGTTGTTTAAAGAGTTCGTGCACGAGAATCGTCCCTCTCTGGACATCGATTCTGTGGCAACCGGTGAGCACTGGTTCGGTACGCAGGCTCGTGAAAAAGGCCTGATTGACGCGGTGGGTACCAGCGACGATCTGCTGATTGCCGAAATGCAGAACCACGAGGTTATCTCAGTACGTTACGCACGTCGTAAACGTATGATGGACAGGTTCACCGGCAGTGCAGCAGAGAGCGCCGATCGTCTATTTTTACGCTGGTTGCAGCGAAGCGAAAAGCCGCTGTTGTAAATTTTCTAAAAGGGACTTCGGTCCCTTTTTTAATCTCAAAAAATTCGTTTTTCTATTAACTCACGGTCTAACTCTTTTTAATTAATAACCGCATCTTTTCGCCTAAAAAAGAAACTATTTTACCAGGTGGTATTTATCTGAAAAAAGATGGGCCAAATGTTTAAACATATTAAACACTGCGGGGGTTTTAGCGGTCGGTAATCCTTGTTCGTCGAGGAAGAATTCTCCGCTAAAAACCAACACATCGCCTTTTTGTTCGACTTCTGTTGCTATCATTCCCGGTAGATAATGTTCATGCTGGCGGATTGCTTTATTTGCTTCTATAAGTAGTGCTTCAGAAGTTATTGCCGCTGTGCTCGTGTGCATAAAAAGTGTTCCCCACTATAATCATTGGCGTAATTGTAATCCCGCAGCGGACAAGACCGCAATCGGTGTGTGGACATCTTCACTCAGCGTTGAACATATAATGTTCAGCTTGGCAGAAAGCGCATTTACGTGCTAATTAGGTTGCGTGGCAAATTTTATCAGGTAGAGTGTGGGATTTTCTGGCATCGGGTGGAATGATTTGTTTACGCTCGAAGGTTGTTTTAGACCATGATTGCGGTTTCCTTACCATCGTTCGGGCTCTTAACTCATTAAAATTCATGAGATTGCCCCTCTGGAGGACGATTGGATAGGCTGAGAGAAAAAAATAGTTGATCTCCTGACTCACTGCCGCAATATAAAAAAAGACATTAAATGTGCCGCGGCATAAACAAGACAAAATCTTCTTTCCGAGAAGAATAATTTAGGTAAAAGGTAATTATGGGCAAAGCTCTCGTAATAGTTGAGTCCCCGGCAAAAGCCAAAACGATTAATAAATATTTAGGAAATGACTACGTGGTTAAGTCCAGCGTGGGTCATATCCGCGATTTACCAACCAGTGGCTCTGCGAGTAAAAAAAGCGCTGACTCAACCGAAGAAAAAACAAAGAAAAAAGTAAAAAAGGATGAGAAAACCGCGCTGGTTAATCGTATGGGCGTCGATCCGTATCACGGATGGGCTGCGCAGTATGAAATATTGCCAGGTAAAGAAAAGGTTGTCGCTGAGTTAAAATCTCTCGCAGAAAAAGCCGACCACATCTATCTCGCAACCGACCTTGACCGCGAAGGGGAAGCCATTGCATGGCACCTGCGGGAAGTGATTGGGGGTGACGATAAACGCTTTAGCCGCGTTGTTTTTAATGAAATAACCAAGAATGCCATTCAACAGGCATTCGAACAGCCGGGTGAGCTAAATATTGCCCGCGTTAATGCCCAGCAGGCGCGTCGTTTCATGGACCGCGTTGTGGGTTACATGGTTTCTCCGCTGCTGTGGAAAAAGATTGCCCGTGGGCTCTCGGCTGGGCGCGTTCAGTCCGTTGCCGTACGTCTGGTGGTCGAACGTGAAAAAGAGATCAAAGCCTTTGTTCCTGAAGAGTATTGGGAGCTGCACGCCGATCTGCAGTCGAAAGAGAATATCGCTCTGCAGATGGAGGTGACGCATCACCTCGAGAAAGCGTTTAAGCCGGTTAACCGTGAGCAGACTCACGCCGCCGTCGCACTGCTCGAAAAAGCGCGCTACGACGTCGTTGACCGCGAAGACAAACCGACCAGCAGTAAGCCGGGTGCACCTTTTATTACTTCTACGCTGCAACAGGCGGCGAGCACCCGTCTGAGCTTTGGCGTGAAGAAAACCATGATGATGGCCCAGCGTCTGTATGAAGCCGGTCATATTACCTACATGCGTACCGACTCCACCAACCTGAGTCAGGATGCAGTAGAAATGGTGCGCGGCTACATCAACGATAATTTCGGTGAGAAATACCTGCCGAAAACTGCTAACCAATACAGCAACAAAGAAAATTCTCAGGAAGCACACGAAGCGATTCGTCCTTCCGACGTCAACGTGGTTTCCGAGCAGTTGAAAGACATGGAAGCGGACGCCCAGCGTTTGTATCAGCTGATCTGGCGTCAGTTCGTCGCCTGTCAGATGGTGCCAGCACAGTATGACTCCACCACGCTGACCGTGAAAGCCGGCGACTATTCGCTGCGTGCTAAAGGTCGTACCTTGCGCTTTGACGGCTGGACCCACGTGATGCCTGCGCTACGCAAGGGCGATGAAGACCGCACGCTGCCGCCTATCGAAGTCGGAAGTACGCTTGAGCTGCAACAGCTGCTGCCAACGCAACACTTCACCAAGCCGCCAGCGCGTTTCAGCGAAGCGTCGCTGGTTAAAGAGTTAGAAAAACGCGGTATTGGCCGTCCGTCCACCTATGCGTCGATCATTTCGACCATTCAGGACAGGGGCTATGTGCACGTCGAGAATCGCCGTTTCTATGCCGAGAAAATGGGTGAGATAGTTACCGATCGTCTGGAAGATAACTTCCGCGAACTGATGAACTATGACTTCACCGCGCGCATGGAAGACGGTCTTGATGAGGTCGCCAACAATAAGGCCGAGTGGAAAGGCGTACTGGATGACTTCTTCACCCAGTTCAGCCAGCAGCTTGAAATCGCCGAAAAAGATCCGGAAGAGGGCGGAATGCGCCCGAACCAGATGGTGATGACCAGCATCGACTGCCCGACCTGTGGCCGTCCGATGGGCATCCGTACCGCGACCACTGGCGTGTTCCTCGGCTGTTCCGGCTATGCGTTGCCGCCGAAAGAGCGCTGTAAGACCACCATTAACCTGGTGCCGGAATCTGAAGTTCTCAACGTTCTCGAAGGGGACGACGCAGAAACCAACGCCCTGCGCGCCCGCCGCCGCTGCACCAAGTGTGGTACTGCGATGGACAGCTACCTGATTGATACCAATCGCAAGCTGCACGTCTGCGGTAACAACCCGGCCTGCGATGGTTACGAAATCGAAGAAGGCGAGTTCCGCATCAAGGGTTACGACGGTCCGGTTGTCGAGTGCGACAAGTGTGGTTCCGAAATGCACCTGAAAATGGGCCGTTTCGGTAAATACATGGGCTGTACCAACGAGACCTGTAAGAACACTCGCAAGATCCTGCGTAACGGTGATGTTGCACCGCCGAAGGAAGATCCGGTGCCTCTGCCAGAACTGCCTTGTGAAAAATCCGATGCGTATTTCGTTCTGCGTGACGGTGCTGCCGGCGTGTTCCTGGCGGCCAATACCTTCCCTAAATCGCGCGAAACGCGTGCGCCTTTAGTCGAAGAGTTGCTGCGCTTCAAAGACCGTTTGCCTGAAAAACTGAGCTACCTGGCCGATGCGCCGGTCGCCGACCCAGAAGGTAATAAGTCGATGGTGCGCTTCAGCCGGAAGACTAAGCAGCAATACGTGTCTTCTGAGAAAGACGGTAAAGCGACAGGCTGGACGGCGTTCTTCGTTGACGGCAAGTGGGTGGAAGGCAAAAAGTAAGTCTTAACGGCTTTCTGACCTGCGAATCATAAAAACCAGCCTTAATGGCTGGTTTTTTTATTGTAATAAGGCCAATCACCGTTAGACTTTATTGCCGAAGCGGCATTGCACTCAGCATCATAAAGAAATCTTGAGTTTTTTATAATCAGGTGCGAGACAAAATCAATTGATAAATGATATTGTTGTTATATAAAATACTGTTTTTATGCATTATTAGAATGAGTTGGCTTACACACAACAGAACACCCCTTTCTTGCTGTCGGCGGGCTGGCGCGCAAAATTTTGACCAGTAATACGTTCGTCAGCAATGACCACGGGAGCTTTCGGGCAGGGTTTAACACTAGGATGGTATAAGATATGAAATTGCAGCAACTGCGTTACATCGTAGAAGTTGTTAATCACAATCTGAACGTCTCTTCGACGGCAGAAGGCCTCTACACCTCACAGCCAGGCATCAGCAAGCAAGTGCGCATGCTGGAAGATGAACTCGGGATCCAGATTTTTGCCCGCAGCGGTAAACATCTCACTCAGGTTACGCCTGCGGGGCAGGAAATTATCCGTATCGCCCGCGAAGTGCTGTCGAAAGTTGATGCGATTAAAGCCGTAGCTGGAGAGCATACCTATCCTGATAAGGGGTCGCTTTATGTTGCCACGACGCATACTCAGGCGCGCTACGCCTTGCCTAACGTTATCAAAGGCTTTATTGAACGCTATCCGCGAGTTTCTTTGCATATGCATCAAGGGTCACCCACGCAAATAGCCGAGGCGGTATCGAAGGGGAATGCTGATTTTGCCATCGCAACCGAAGCGCTGCACCTTTACGATGACCTGATCATGCTGCCTTGCTATCACTGGAACCGTGCGGTAGTAGTTCAACCGGATCACCCATTGGCGGGCAAAGAAAAAGTCAGCATTGAAGAGCTGGCGTCCTATCCTATCGTGACTTATACCTTCGGATTTACCGGACGTTCAGAGCTGGATACGGCGTTCAACCGTGCCGGATTAACCCCTCGCATCGTCTTTACCGCGACCGACGCCGACGTTATCAAGACTTACGTGCGTTTAGGGCTAGGGGTCGGCGTTATCGCCAGCATGGCGGTCGATCCGGTACAGGATCCAGACCTGGTGACCGTCGATGCCAGCGATATCTTCACCCATAGCACCACCAAAATCGGCTTTCGTCGCAGCACCTTCCTGCGCAGCTACATGTACGATTTTATCCAGCGTTTCGCGCCGCACCTCACGCGTGACGTGGTCGACAGTGCCATCGCACTGCGCTCGAACGAGGATATTGAAGCGCTGTTTAAAGACATCAAACTGCCGCACAAGTAATCCTGCTTCCTTAACCCAGGCCGCCGAGAGTGTGGCCTGGGTCGTTTTACGCCTGTCCTAACGCCTTTCTCACCGCCGCAAATCACCCAATGTCTATACGCCAAGTTCAAACATCTCATCATCCGTCTGGTAGGTGTCTCAAGGTCTACGCCATGGCACGACTCTCTCAAGCGTGGAAAGGGATAACAAGGCGAGGGATTTGATGGACTTATTCAGTTTGATAGGGGGAACGGGCGGGGGCTTTGGCACAGCAGGTTGCCACTTCGGAAATTAGCCTTTCGTGTTGTTATCAAAATGTTAATGATAATTTGTGTTATCTTTATTAGAGCACTTACTGTCTGACGGGTCTTTCTCGTCAGCTGAACTAGAATGTTTATGCCATAAACAAAAAAAGCGCGTTAAAAGGAGAAGCTATGTCGTCCGATCTTCGCAAGAATAGTCAGGATAAGCTGGCAAACCTCGATAAGGAATATCACTTTTACAGCTTACCCAAAGCCGCCGCCACACTAGGCAATATCGACCGATTGCCTAAGTCTATGAAAGTTTTGCTCGAAAATCTGCTGCGTAACGTTGACGGCGATACCGTCACCGAAGACGATCTGCAGGCGATTGTCGACTGGCAAAAAACGGGCCACGCCGACAGGGAAATTGCCTATCGCCCGGCCCGTGTCCTGATGCAGGACTTCACTGGGGTCCCCGCCGTTGTTGACCTGGCCGCTATGCGCGAGGCCGTTGAGCGCCTGGGCGGCAACGTCAATCAGGTTAATCCTCTGTCTCCGGTTGATCTGGTGATTGACCACTCCGTTACCGTGGATGAGTTCGGCGACCGTGCCGCCTTCGGCGAGAACGTCAAACTGGAAATGGAGCGTAATCACGAGCGCTATATCTTCCTGCGCTGGGGCCAAAAAGCCTTTAACCGTTTCCGCGTCGTGCCGCCGGGTACCGGGATTTGCCACCAGGTTAACCTCGAATATCTCGGCCAGACCGTATGGCATGAACAGCAGGACGGCCGTGAAGTGGCCTATCCTGATACGCTGGTCGGCACCGACTCCCATACCACCATGATAAACGGCCTCGGCGTTTTGGGTTGGGGCTGTGGGGGGATCGAGGCCGAAGCGGCGATGCTCGGACAACCGGTATCGATGCTTATCCCTGACGTCGTCGGATTTAAACTGACCGGCAAGCTGGGTGAGGGGATCACGGCGACCGATCTGGTATTGACCGTGACGCAGATGCTGCGTAAACACGGCGTGGTCGGTAAGTTCGTCGAATTTTACGGTGACGGTCTGGCGGATCTGCCGCTGGCCGATCGTGCGACCATCGCCAATATGTCCCCAGAATTTGGTGCTACCTGCGGCTTCTTCCCGGTGGATGAAGTTACGTTGAGCTACATGAAACTCAGCGGACGCAGCGACGAACAGATTGCGCTGGTACAGGCGTACAGCAAGGCGCAGGGGTTGTGGCGCGAAAAAGGCGATGAGCCTATTTTTACCAGCACGCTCCATCTCGATATGGCGCAGGTCGAGTCCAGTCTGGCAGGGCCAAAGCGTCCTCAGGACCGCGTCGCGCTGCCGAATGTGCCGCAGGCGTTTAAGGCCGCGACCGAACTCGAATTTAGCAACAGCAAAACCCAGCACCGCGACAGCGTGGATTTTAGCTATAAAAACCAGTCGCTACAGCTGAAGACCGGTGCCGTCGTGATAGCGGCTATCACCTCCTGCACCAACACCTCCAACCCGAGCGTGTTGATGGCCGCGGGCCTGCTGGCCAAGAACGCCGTCGCCAAAGGGCTGAAAAGTAAACCTTGGGTGAAAACGTCATTGGCACCGGGTTCTAAAGTGGTGACCGATTATCTTAAAGCCGCAGGCCTGATGCCTGAGCTGGAAAAACTGGGCTTTAATCTGGTGGGTTACGGGTGTACCACCTGTATCGGTAACTCGGGTCCGCTGCCAGACCCTATCGAAGCTGCAATAAAGCAGGCTGATTTGACCGTCGGTGCCGTGCTTTCGGGCAACCGTAACTTCGAGGGTCGTATTCATCCGCTCATTAAAACCAACTGGCTTGCGTCACCCCCGCTGGTGGTGGCCTATGCGCTGGCGGGCAATATGTCGGTCGACTTGACCCATGATTCGCTGGGTGAAGACAGCCACGGCAATCCGGTTTATCTGCGTGACATCTGGCCATCATCGAATGAAATTGCCAAGGCCGTTGAGCAGGTTACGACGGAGATGTTCCATAAAGAGTATGCCGAAGTGTTTAATGGTGACAAGGACTGGCAGAACATCCAGGTCGAAGGCACGCCGACCTATGCCTGGCAGGAAGATTCGACCTACATTCGTCATCCGCCGTTCTTCAGCACCATGAAGGCTGAACCTGATCCCGTTCAGGATATCAAGGATGCCCGTATTCTGGCGATTCTGGCTGACTCGGTGACCACCGACCACATTTCTCCGGCCGGTAACATCAAACTCGAGAGTCCGGCAGGCCGCTACCTCAGCGAGCATGGCGTTAAACCCGGTGACTTCAACTCCTACGGTTCGCGCCGTGGTAACCATGAAGTCATGATGCGCGGTACGTTCGCCAATATTCGTATTCGTAACGAAATGGTGCCCGGTGTCGAAGGCGGCGTGACGCGACACATTCCTTCCGGTGACCAACTGGCGATTTACGACGCGGCGATGCGTTATGAAAAAGAGGGCGTGCCGCTGGCGGTGATCGCGGGCAAAGAGTATGGTTCCGGCTCCAGCCGTGACTGGGCAGCGAAAGGGCCAAGACTGCTCGGCGTACGCGTGGTGATTGCTGAATCCTTCGAACGTATTCACCGTTCAAACCTGATAGGGATGGGGATCCTGCCGCTGGAGTTCCCACAGGGCGTGACGCGCAAAACGCTGAACCTCAAGGGCGATGAAACCATTAGCGTAAGCGGTATGCAGTCGCTCAAGCCGGGTCAGGACGTGCCGGTGCATATTACCTATGCCGACGGTAAAAAAGAGGTGATTAACGCACGCAGCCGTATCGATACCGGCAACGAGTTAACCTACTTCGAGAACGGCGGCATCCTGCATTATGTTATCCGTAAAATGCTCTGATAGCGGTCATTCAGGCATAAAAAAAGCACCGAATCTTCGGTGCTTTTTTGTTGGACACAGTAAACATTACTTGTCCAAAAGATGGCCCATTTTCGCGGCCTTGGTCGCCAGATAGTGTTCGTTCTTCGGGTTGCGACCGACGATTAACGGCACACGTTCGACGATGTTGATCCCGGCCTCGGTCAGAATTTCGACCTTTTTCGGGTTGTTGGTCAACAGGCGAACGGCATCAACTCCGAGCAGCTTGAACATATCTGCGCACAGGGTGAAGTCGCGTTCATCTGCTGCAAAGCCGAGCTGGTGGTTGGCTTCGACGGTGTCGTAGCCTTTATCCTGCAGGGCATAGGCGCGAATTTTATTCAGCAGGCCGATGTTGCGCCCTTCCTGGCGGTGATACATCAGAATACCGCGCCCCTCTTCGGCGATGTGATTCAACGCTGCCTCGAGTTGGAAGCCGCAGTCACAGCGCAGGCTGAACAGGGCATCGCCCGTCAGACATTCGGAATGCACTCGTGCGAGCACCGGCGTATCGCCGTTAATGTCCCCGAAAACCAGCGCCAGGTGATCGTGTCCGGTTGCCAATTCTTCAAAACCCACCATCAGGAAATCGCCCCAAGGTGTTGGCAGTTTGGCTTCTGCCACCCGTTTCAGCTGCATGTTACTCTCCAAAACCTGCAAATATTCTTAATTCTTGTGGCGCATCCTACGTAGAGATGAACGGGTTGACCAGAAAAAATCAGCCGCGCCCCGAACATAGCCTTACTCACAAGTATATCATTCCCGGCTGGACTGCGTTGCAGGCCGCTGCGTAGAATGCGCATTATACATTTCATTTTCATGAATCTTTAGATATTAGGGCCATACAATGTTTCAAATCGCTATAAGGACCACCGGTGCAGCTCTGCTTCTATTACTGATGCCCGTACTAGTGTGGATGAGCGGTTGGCAGTGGGCCCCAGGTATGAGTGACCTCATCTTACGCCCCTTTTACGGGATAACAGAGACGGTTAGTGCGCCGTGGGGCACATTGACCAACATTTTGCTCTGCGTTTGGTTTCTGTGGTGTTTACGCTACCGCATTAAGCCGGCGATTGTTTTGATTGTGCTGCTGAGCGCGGCGGTGCTTATCGGGCAGGGGATCAAGACCTACGTTAAGCAGCAAGTGCAGGAACCGCGCCCTTACGTGCAGTGGCTGGGTAAAACACAGGACATGGACGTGACTGCCTTCTACCAGCAGAAAAGCAAAGCCCGCGGCCAGCAGGTAAAGCAGGAATTAGAAAATAACGCGCAAATCCCGCGCTGGCTGGCCAAAAGTTGGCAGGCGGACACCGGCTTCTCGTTCCCCTCGGGACATACGATGTTTGCCGCCAGTTGGGCGCTGCTTGGTGTGGGTCTGCTGTGGCCACGTCGTCATTATAAGACCGTTGCGGTGCTGATGGTGTGGGCCGCGTTAGTGATGGGCAGCCGCCTGCTGCTGGGCATGCACTGGCCGAGAGACCTGATGGCGTCGGTGGGTATCAGCTGGGTACTCATTACCCTGGCCTGCTGGATAGCACAAAAAGTGTGCGGACCCTTCGCGCCACCACCGCAGGAGCAGCAGGAGATAACCGAGCGTGAACCTGAATAATCGCGCTGACCTTTAATTTTTGCTCGCTAGCCCCATATATTTATTGTGGTGACAAAATAAACGGTCGGGAAAACGTATTGTGACCGTAGGGTTACACATAACGGGTTGCATAATCGCCTGACTGTATGAACTTTCTGCAATGCCGGCATTATCCGGCCTCAAAGTTTCCCAGCTGCGGAAGGAAATGCTAACTTATTAGGTCAGGACGTCAGTTTTTGGCATAATTTATCCGGACTCTCCGGCATTACAGGAATGAATGTGAAATATTTGCTGATTTTTTTGTTCGTGCTGGTCATCGTCGTGATTTCTATCACTCTGGGTGCCCACAACGATCAGGTAGTGACTTTTAATTATTTACTGGCGCAGGGCGATTATCGCGTATCAACGCTGTTAGCCGTGCTGTTTGCGACCGGCTTTGTGTTGGGATGGATAATCTGCGGTCTATTTTATTTGCGCATACGTCTATCTCTCAGCCGTGCACAGCGTAAAATTAAACGTCTAGAGCAGCAAATTGCACCGGTCACGACGGAACCTGCCGTGCCGCAGCACCCGGTCAGTAAGGAATAACCTTTTATGTTAGAACTGCTGTTTCTGTTATTGCCCGTCGCCGCCGCTTACGGCTGGTACATGGGGCGCAGAAGCTCACAACAGGACAAACAGCAGAATGCCAACCGTTTATCTCGCGAGTATGTGGCAGGCGTAAACTTTTTACTCTCCAATCAGCAAGATAAAGCGGTAGACCTGTTTCTCGATATGTTGAAAGAGGACAGCAACACCGTTGAGGCGCATCTGACGCTGGGGAACCTTTTCCGTTCACGTGGCGAGGTCGATCGGGCCATCCGTATCCACCAGTCGCTGATGGAGAGCGCGTCGCTGACCTTCGAACAGCGTCTGCTCGCCGTGCAGCAGCTTGGGCGTGACTATATGGCCGCGGGTTTCTATGACCGCGCCGAAGACATGTTCAATCAGCTGGTGAAAGAGGAAGACTTCCAGCTCTTTGCCCTGCAACAGCTGCTGATTATTCATCAGGCAACCAGCGACTGGCAAAGTGCTATCGAGGTTGCCGAGAAGCTCATTAAGCTTGGAAAAACCAACAAACGTCAGGAGATCGCGCATTTCTACTGCGAGCTGGCGTTGCAGGCCATGTCCAGCGATGACCTCGACAAGGCCAGCGGACTGCTGAAAAAAGCCGCCTCTGCCGATAAGCTCTGTGCCCGAGTATCCATCATGCAGGGCAGAATTCTGCTGGCGCAGGCGGAATACGGCAAAGCCGCCGAGGCCCTCAAGCGCGTGCTCGAACAAGATAAAGAAGTGGTCAGTGAAACGCTGCCCATGCTGCAAGAGTGCTATCAGCATTTAGACAATCGTCTGGAGTGGGCCGAGTTTCTGAAACGCTGTGTGGATGAAAATACCGGTGCCACTGCTGAACTGATGCTGGCTGAAATCCTGCAACAGGAAGAAGGGCGTGAGGTGGCGCAGCTCTACATCAACCGCCAGCTTCAGCGTCACCCGACCATGCGCGTATTCCACCATTTGATGGATTATCACCTGGCGGATGCCGAGGAGGGGCGTGCGAAAGAGAGCCTGGTGCTGCTGCGTGACATGGTCGGTGAACAGATCCGCACCAAGCCGCGTTATCGCTGCCATAAGTGTGGTTTTACGGCACATTCGCTGTATTGGCATTGCCCGTCATGCCGAGCCTGGGCGACGGTGAAACCGATTCGTGGTCTCGACGGACAATAAAAAAGAAGGGCGTTATTTCTTTTTGCTGTGAGTTTTAGTCGGGGCTTTGTTGATCAGTTGGCGCAGTTTTTTGAGTTCTTTTTGGGTGAGTGCCGGTTCGGTATTTTCACCCAAGTGCTGATTATCAATCTCTGGTTCTTCTACTTTCGCGACCTTCCTGCTTTTCTTGTCTTCTGCTGCAATAAAACTTTCTTCGAGTCGTGCACAGACTTCGGCACTGAGAGAATGTTCACCCTGTAACGCCGCTTCACGGATTTGCTCTTTCAGCGCCAAAGGGATTTTAATGGTTAACGTTGATATCTCACTCATATTTAAGCTTTCCTAAATATAAAACACCAAAGTATGTCAGCTGAGGCAGGCTGTCCACGCGTTCACAAAAAATTCATAAAACTGTAACAAAAGCATCGTTCATTTGTCGTGAAAACGATTGGCTGGGATTTATCGGTCATGCCATGTAGAATGCGGGCGTCACAATTTTGTCGTACACTATTTTTGTTCAAAACTTACAAGAGGTTGAAGAAATGAAGTCCGAAAATAACCCTAATAACAACGACTTGAAATCATCACCAATTGTAGTCGCCCTTGATTACGCAAATAAGTCAGCGGCGTTAGATTTTGTTGACCGTATTGACCCTCGCGACTGTCGCCTGAAAATCGGCAAAGAGATGTTTACGCTGTTTGGACCGCAGCTGGTGAAAGATCTGCATGCCCGCGACTTTGACGTCTTTCTCGATCTGAAATTTCACGACATTCCTAACACCGTGGCGCACGCTATCGCGGCTGCGGCCGATCTCGGCGTGTGGATGGTTAACGTTCACGCCAGCGGTGGTGCACGTATGATGGCTGCTGCGAAAAATGCGCTACAGCCATTTGGTCAGGACGCACCTTTGCTGATAGCTGTTACCGTGCTCACCAGCATGGAAGCCAGCGATTTAGCCGATTTGGGTATCAACCTTAGCCCGGCGGACTATGCGCTGCGACTGGCTACACTGACTCGTGACTGTGGCCTTGATGGCGTTGTGTGTTCTGCACAGGAAGCGGTGGCCTTCAAATCGCAGCTGGGTCAGGCATTTAAGCTGGTGACTCCGGGCATTCGTCCCGCGGGTAGCGCCGCCGACGATCAGCGCCGCGTGATGACGCCGCGCGATGCACAGCTGGCAGGGGTAGATTACATGGTCATTGGCCGTCCGATTACGCAGTCTGCCGACCCAGCACAGACGCTACGTGATATTCGCACCTCTCTGGCATAAAAGGACAGGGTTAATGAAAAATGACGATAACAGCCGGCTGGTTTATTCCACTGAGAGCGGCAGGATTGACGAGCCGAAGGCCAAAATCGAAAGACCGAAGGGCGATGGCGTAGTTCGCATTCAACGCCAGACCAGCGGGCGTAAAGGCAAAGGCGTCAGTCTGATTACCGGCGTTGACCTCGATGATGCCGCATTAGACAAGCTTGCGGCCGAGTTGAAAAAGAAGTGTGGCTGCGGTGGGGCAGTCAAAGACGGCGTGATTGAGATTCAGGGAGACAAAAGGGATTTGCTAAAGCAGCTGTTAGAGGCAAAAAACTTTAAGGTCAAACTCGCAGGTGGGTAAAGCCTGAACTCTCTTTAAATAGCAATCTGCTGCTTTTGAAGGCAGCAGATTGGTCATAAATAAAATTCTTACGTCTTTTCAGAAAACAACCGTTTTGTTTCTTTAAAACTTTTTTAAAACAGTCGCCGATTCCTCAGAGATTTAATAACTGAATATTTAAGCCATTAAGTATAAATAAACCGTAATTAATTTACTTTAACTTAACGTGGTTTATTTCGCTTAGTTTTAAGGCCTTTACTTATCGGTTAACCTGATGACCTACAACACCACCTACTGCCGCGCCACCAATCGTACCCAGAGCACTACCGTTGGTCAGTACGGCGCCACCCAGAGCACCGACACCGGCACCAATGGCAGTATTACGACCACGGTGTGACATGTTTCCACATGCGCTCACAGACATTACAACAGCAAGTACCATACCAATAGTGGCAATACGTTTATTTAAGAACATTGTCGTTCTCCTAAGAAAGGATATCACTAGCATTTCGTTAATAAGTATAGTTAAAAAAAATCATCTCCGCGGGATTAGCGTAAATTACTCATAACCGCATTGGGAAAACAGGTAAATAGTCTTAATTAAAATTTCATTCTTTTTAACAGCACAAAGCGTCACCTTTTGAAAACGCCGTAAGGCAGTCAGTTTTTTCATCGCAGCAGAACAGCACGCACTCTTTAGCTATTTTCACCATACCCCTAAAAGCCTCCTGCTCCGAGAATAAGTAAAAGGGCAGATAAAGGACATTCCGATGCTTAAACAATTGAAAGAACAGGTTCTCGAAGCCAATCTTGCGCTGCCCAGACATCATCTGGTGACCTTTACCTGGGGCAACGTCAGCGCAATTGACAGACAGCAGGGGCTGATGGTGATTAAACCTTCCGGTGTGGAGTATGAGCATATGACGCTGGATGACATGGTGGTGGTTGAGGTTGAAAGTGGCAGAGTCGTTGAAGGCAGTAAAAAACCGTCGTCTGACACCGATACTCACCGTGTTCTCTATATGCGATTTAACGAGATAGGCGGCATTGTGCATACCCACTCACGTCACGCGACTATCTGGGCGCAGGCTGGGCTGGATATTCCAGCCTGGGGCACGACGCACGCCGACTATTTCTATGGCGCAGTCCCCTGTACACGCAAGATGACCGACGATGAGATTGCCGACAAATATGAATGGCAGACCGGCGAGGTTATTGTTGAAACCTTTGCCGAGCGCGGCCTGTCGTCAAAAGACGTGCCCGCCGTGTTGGTTCATTCGCACGGCCCCTTTGCCTGGGGAACAGACGCCGATAATGCGGTACATAATGCGGTGGTCCTCGAGGAAGTCGCTTATATGGGGATCTTCTCGCAACAGCTGACGCCGCGGCTGGAGGTGATGCAGGCATCGCTGCTCGACAAACACTATCTGCGCAAACACGGTAAGAATGCCTACTACGGGCAATAAAATCACCGCCTTTGCACTTCCAAGAGACTCGCGCCCGCATCCTCCCCGATGTGGGTTTTTTTTGTTGGCCTCACAAAATAGAAACAACTGATCTTAAAAATAGAAACACTGTTTCATTTTTATGGTTGCGATCACTTTTATTTGTTCAATAAATGGCTAATTTAGCACCCATCGGCGAGTTTACTGTCGCTTTCCAGCCGTAGCGCCAGCTCGTTAACCGCAATGACTGCTTAACTGACCCGGTGGGAATAACATGCGAATTAAACGTGCAATCGAAAAAATCCCTGGCGGAATGATGCTGGTGCCGCTGTTCATTGGCGCAATCTGCCATACGCTAGCGCCGGATTCAGGCAAATATTTGGGGTCATTCTCCAATGGACTGATTACCGGCACAGTGCCCATTTTAGCGGTCTGGTTTTTTTGTATGGGTGCTTCAATCAAACTCAGTGCCACTGGGACGGTATTGCGTAAATCCGGCACGCTGGTGGTCACCAAAATCGCGATAGCCTGGATTGTTGCGGCCGTTGCCTCAAAATTTATCCCGGAACATGGCGTGGAAATCGGCTTTTTCGCCGGGCTATCAACGCTGGCGCTGGTGGCCTCGATGGACATGACCAACGGCGGACTTTATGCCTCTATCATGCAGCAATACGGAACCAAAGAGGAGGCGGGCGCATTTGTATTGATGTCGCTGGAGTCTGGCCCGCTGATGACGATGGTGATTCTGGGAACGGCAGGTATTGCCTCCTTCGAACCTCACGTATTTGTCGGTGCAGTCCTGCCGTTCCTGATAGGTTTTGCTCTGGGAAATCTGGACTCTGAACTGAGGGAGTTTTTTGGCAAGGCGGTGCAGACGCTGATCCCGTTCTTTGCCTTCGCACTGGGTAACACTATCAATCTGAGCGTGATCGCGCAAACCGGCCTGCTTGGCGTGCTACTGGGGATGTCAGTCATTATTATCACCGGCATTCCGCTGATGCTGGCCGATAAATTTATCGGAGGCGGGGATGGAACCGCAGGTATCGCCGCGTCTAGCTCGGCGGGGGCGGCCGTAGCCACGCCAGTGCTAATAGCCGAAATGGTCCCTCAGTTTAAAGAGGCAGCACCGGCCGCAACGGCGCTGGTGGCCACCTCGGTGATCGTCACTTCCGTATTAGTACCCGTGTTAACCGCGATGTGGTCACGCAGAATCAAAAATCGAGCCGTTAAGGGAAAAGTTATCGAAGAACAGATGGCTCGCATCAAATAAAACCTCGTTATCTTTAAAACGGCCAGCGCCTAATCTTCCTTCACTCCCCCTTTCACTGGCTTAGGTCGATGAGGGGGAATTCATTGAGTTCCGCTTTTAATCTTTAGAGGATTAATAAATTGATTATTTATCCTCTGACGCAAAGGGCCATTTTCTTATGTACTACGCCGTTCAGCGTGATTTCTTTTTCCGTTATGAAACCGTAGCGAGCGTACATTTTTTCAAGATGCGGCTTGGTGTCATCGGCTAAAAGAGAAAGTTTGCTGAGCTGATAGCGCAGAGCCTGCGTTTTGGTTGCGTCAATCAGATACCTTGAGAGTCCTTGCCCGCGAAAAGCAGGGTAAACCGACAGAGAATCGATATACAGCTCGTCGTCTTCAGCTTCTCTTACCAGAGGAAGTGTTGATTCTGTCTCCGCGATAAAAGTGGGTTCCAGATAGCCGGGGAAAGCGAGAATACAGCCCGCGAGATGTCCCTCGATGAAGCAAGCCTGGGTGAACAGATAACTGTAGTAAACGTCCTCGCGGCAAAATCCTCGCCGATAAACCGCTTTCGCCTCCTGTAAATCGCTTTTTCCGGTGAGGTAAAGCAGCGCATTTTCCTCGGCAAAGCTAATGAGCTCGATAACCTGTTCTGCGTCGTCTGCGGTGGCAGGTCGAATTACGGGAGAGTCAGTTTTCATGGGGGCTTCATCAAATTACGGACAAGAGTAAGGCAATAATACGCCTGTAAAAAGGCTCAGGCGTATTATCATTCCTTAAATCACAAATTACTCAGACTTAGATTATTTCTTAAATCCTTAACAAGGACATTTACCCAGCTTGCCTGCCTCACTCGGAAAGCGCGCGTTGAGACAGTAGCGATGAAACTCTTTTTCCGTCATCGGTGTTTTCTCAGGGTGATGGACCTGCATATGGCGCACGTAATTAGGATAGTCCTGTACGCCAACCATCAGACGAAAACTTTGCGCTATCCCCTTACCAATAAATTTAACCCACTGGCGCAAGTTTTCAGGGCGAGGAGGACGTGCCACCATGGGCTGACAGCGAGTAATCGTCAGCAAGGCTCTTGGCTGAGCGCGATAAGGTAAACCATATTCAGACATGACGAGCCTCCCGACTAGCAAGCGGGCTGGTTTCGTGCACCGTCGGCTGTGGCGATTTCAGGGCCCTGCGTATCACGAAGAAGGCAGAAACCAGCATAGTGACGGCAACCAGCATAAAGAACCCACAGAGTGCGGCGTTAATCTGGTTATTGAGTACGATAGTGTGCATATCGGCGATAGTTTTTGCCGGTTTGATAATGATGTTGTTATCGATGCCGGCAGAGAATTTGTTCGCCTGTGCGAGGAAGCCAATCGACGGACTCTGGTGGAAGATTTTCTGCCATCCTGCCGTCATAGAGGTGATAAACAGCCATACCGTTGGCAGAATAGTGACCCAGGCATAGCGTTGTTTCTTCATTTTGAATAACACAACGGTGCCGAGGATAAGCGCCATCGATGCCAGCATCTGGTTACCAATCCCAAACAGCGGCCACAGAGTGTTAATCCCTCCCAGCGGATCAACTACGCCTTGATAGACAAAGAATCCCCAACCTGCCACGGAAACCGTGGTGCCTGCGATTGTGCCAATCCAGGAGCGGTTATTGGCAAGGGAAGGCACCGCTACGCCGACCAGGTCCTGCACCATGAATCTGCAGGCGCGGGTACCCGCATCCACCGCGGTTAAAATGAACAAGGCTTCGAAAAGAATCGCAAAGTGATACCAGAAGGCCATCATTACGCGGCTGTTGAATACGTCGCTGATGATATGGGCCATGCCTACCGCGAAGGTCGGTGCGCCTCCGGCACGCGAAAGGATAGACTGTTCACCCACGTCGCGAGCAATAACGGTCAGCATTTCCGGGGTGACGACAAATCCCCAGCCGTTGATAACCTGGGAGGCACTCTCGACCGTCGTGCCAATGAGGGCGGCGGGGGAGTTCATGGCAAAATACACGCCAGGGTCGATAACCGACGCACAAATAAGCGCCATGATGGCAACGAAGGACTCCATCAGCATCGCGCCGTAGCCGATAAAGCGAATATGGCTTTCTTTTTCAATGAGTTTCGGCGTTGTGCCGCTTGCGACCAGCGCGTGGAAACCTGAAATCGAGCCGCAGGCAATAGTAATAAACAGGAACGGGAACAGGCCACCGGAGAATACCGGGCCGCTACCGTCAATGAACCGGGTGACCGCTGGCATTTTCATTTCCGGCATCGCGAAAATAATGCCCACCGCCAGTCCGAGAATAACCCCGATTTTCAGGAAAGTTGATAAATAATCGCGGGGGGCCAGTAACAGCCAGACCGGCAGAACTGAAGCAATAAAGCCATAAATCACCAGCACCCAGGTGAGTGTCGTGCCGTGAAGGGTAAAGAAAGGCCCCCAGTAAGGGTGTTGAGCGACATTTCCACCATAAATAATCGCCAGCATCATCAGCACAAAACCAATGATAGAGACTTCGGCAATTTTTCCGGGGCGCAGGAAACGCATGTAAACGCCCATAAACAGTGCGATAGGAATAGTTGCTGCGATGGTGAACAGGCCCCACGGGCTGTCAGCCAGTGCTTTGACCACCACCAGGGCGAGCGCTGACAGGATGATGATCATCACGCCTAACGCGCCGAGCATGGTGACCACACCGGCGAATTCACCCAGCTCCTGCTTGGCCATCTCGCCGAGAGAGCGGCCATCGCGGCGGGTGGAAATAAACAGAATGAGGAAGTCCTGCACCGCACCGGCTAGCATAACGCCGACCAGGATCCAGATGGTGCCTGGCAAAAAGCCCATCTGCGCGGCCAGTATCGGCCCTACCAGCGGGCCTGCACCGGCAATAGCAGCAAAATGGTGGCCGAACAGCACCCACTTGTTGGTTGGTACGTAATCGAGGCCGTCATTTTTCCTGAGTGCCGGGGTGATACGGCGGTCATCCAGACCAAAAACCTTTTTAGCGATAAAAAGGCTGTAGAAGCGATAGGCAATGCTGTAGCAGGCGATAGCGGCGACGACAAGCCAGACGGCGTTAACGTGTTCGCCGCGACTTAGCGCCAGCATGCCAAAAGAAAAGGCTCCCACCAACGCCACCATCAGCCAGAGAATTCCGGACTTGACGTTTGTCATGATCAACAACTCCTTCAATGTGCGACCTTAATGTATGGCCGCTATTCTTCGTTTAAACAGACGGGCGCAGAAAGGAGAATACCCGGTTCTGTCATAGGTAACTTATTGCAGACATTGAAGATTACAGCGCAAAAAATGCAGTTTCACAGCTGATAAATTAAACATAAAATCAGAAGTGTGATGCAGTAAACGCTTTATGTGAACAAGTAGGGTGAGGGCGATTATTACAGCGCTTTGGCGCACAGTTTTGGCAATAAAAAAACCGGCCTCAGGGGCCGGTTCATCAGGTCTTACAACGCTAAATTAATGCGTAGTTATCAGGCCGCAGGTTTGTCGGCATCGGCTTTGTGCTCACGATGATGCTCAGCCATTTTTTCTGCACGTTTCTGATAGTTTTCGTTAAACTGTTTTTTCTGCGCTGGAGTCAGCAGATTATACATCTTGTTCTCCATGGTAGCGCGCTCCAACATACGGGCAGACTGCTCCTGGCTAATTTTGTCGATTTCGGCCTTCACTTTAGCCTGATCAAAGGTATCGGATGCCACCAGGCCGTGCAGAGTATCCATCTGTTTTTTCATGTCACCGCGATCGTGGCGCGGTCCAGATTCTTTCCACAGCGCTTTCATTTGTGTGCGCTGCTGCTCGGTCAGGTTAAGACCGGCAAATGGATTATAGTGACGCGGTCCTTTATGGTGTTCCATAGCGCCCTGAGTTTGAGCCGGTGCGCCCGTCGCCGGGGTGGTTTCTGCGGCGAAGGCGAAAGAAGCCGAGCTCAGAGCCAGAGTTGAAGCCACAACCATTGCGGTAAGTTTGCGCATAATTCAATTCCTCATTGTTCTGTTTTAGCCAGATTCTGTACCAGCTAGTTTTGTTGCGTACGTTCAGCAGGGGGTTCACCGTGCTGTCTTGACGAAATACAGTCTAACGCGCGAAATGAATAGTAGTGCTAGGTACTGTAAATGTCTGAAAGCAGGCGTGTCACAAACTCTGCAATCGTGGAGAATGTGTTTAGAATTCGTAAGGTTTTCAATCATCCAACTCAAAAAGTAAGTGATAAAACTATGACCGTGATGCGTTATCAGCAGCTTGCGCAAACACTACGTCGCCAAATTGACGCGCAGGTTTGGCTACCTGGTGAAAAACTGCCTTCGTTACGTGAGAGTTGCAAACAGTCAGGGCTTAGCCTGATGACGGTGTTACAGGCTTATCAATTACTTGAAAGTCAGGGGGTGATTGTTTCACGTCCCCAATCGGGGTATTACGTTGCGCCGCGCCAGCACGTTCCCGTAGTGCATCATGCGCAAAGTAATCTGCATGCTGCCGAGGACATTGACGTCAATGATGCTATTTTCAATATTCTTAAAGCTGGACAGGATCCTGACATCGTCCCCTTTGGCTCGGCGTTCCCGGACCCGACGTTGTTTCCTCAGCCGCGGCTGGCTCGTTCTTTGGCCAGCGCCGTCAGACGCATGTCGCCGCATAGCGCCATCGCCAATCTTCCGCCGGGCAACGAGGAGTTACGGCGCAACATTGCACAGCGTTACGCCCAGCAGGGAATAGAAGTGACGCCGGACGAAATTGTTATCACCTCTGGTGCTTTGGAGTCGCTGGGACTCAGCCTTCAGGTGGTGACGCAGCCCGGTGACTGGGTGGCGATAGAATCACCGGCATTTTATGGCGTGTTGCAAGCCATTGAGCGGCGTAAGCTCAAGGCCGTCGCAATCCCGATGGATGTGCAGCAGGGCATGGATTTGCAGGCTCTCGAGCAGGCGCTGGCAACCTACCCCATCAAGGCATGCTGGCTGATGTCGAATTTTCAAAATCCTCTTGGTTGCTCAATGTCAGCAGAGAAGAAACAGCGGCTGGTGGAGATTCTTGAGGCCCATCATGTCGCTATCATCGAAGATGACGTCTATGGTGAACTCTATTTCAACGGCGAACGCCCGATGCCGCTGAAGGTGTCTTCCTACCGTCAGCAGATCCTCCATTGTTCTTCTTTCTCAAAGTGTCTGGCGCCGGGCTTTCGCGTGGGATGGGTCGCGGCGGGTGCGTATGCCTCGCGCATACAGCGCCTGCAGCTTATGAGTACACTGTCGGCGAGTGTGCCGGTGCAGCTCGGGCTGGCCGATTTTCTTCACCAAGGCGCATATGACGCGCATTTACGTCGCCTGCGTCGCCAACTCGAACTCCGCCAAAATGCGATGCGTAACAAAATACTCAAGGCTTTCCCGCCCCAGGTGCGTGTGAGTCAGCCTGGCGGGGGCTACTTCCTTTGGGTTTATTTGGGGGACAAGGTCGATGCGACAAGGGTTTATCAGCAGGCGCTAGCTCGAGGTATAAGCGTTGCGCCGGGAACCATGTTTGCCGTCGACGATCGTTACCGCCACTCCTTGCGGCTGAACAGTTCGTTCGAGTGGAATACGCGTGCCGAAGACGCTATAGAAACGCTGGCAGACATTGTGTTCGCTGACATTGAGAGAAGTAAAGTATGACGTAGCGCTAATAAACGCCTTTTTCATCCTTGAGTATAGAGGGAATTGAGCGTTTTAATATAAATTCATTAAAGGCCTTGTGATATTTAATGGAATATAATTAAATAAAAGTGAGGAAATAATGAAAGTAGGTAATAGCGCATCTGCTATCCAATTAGAAAACACCAACGTACTGACTCCAGGAAATACACCTATCGCGCTCGGTGAATCGCCCGATGGGGTCTTCACTATTGACCTTGCCGATCCTGACGCTCCCGCAGAAAGTATCCTTGAATCTATATCTTCTGAGCAACGATCATTGATTGGCATGCTGTTAAAACCTTATGACATGATTTATCATATTTGTGAAAAAGGTACTGAAAATATTAAGAAAAGTTATCAAGAAAGTATCCTGGAAGCCGTTCGTAATTTTGAAAATACTTTGATGGTTGCGAAGAGTGAGTTAGCAAAAGTTCTCACTAAGCGGGAGATGATTAAGCTAAGTGAGTTATATGATAATAAGCAAATAAATAATGATGAAACTTTCAGCGCCGAAATAAAAAAAATAATAAATTCGATGCCCCATATTAGTAAATCACGAGCGATAATGCAGATCCTGACAGAAGGAGCCAGCTTAAGAATACCTTTAATGCTTTTTCAGGGGGCTTTTTCAACGCCAATTCCGGCACTCCCATTTTGCTATTCAAAAGCCGGTATTCAGATGCAAGTTGTTATCTCTTCAACCGAGGTTCTCAGGAAATTATTTGGTGCCGAAAATCAATCAGTCGGTGAGGTGTATTTACAAGCTTTTTTACATCTAGAAGGTGGAGTGAGTGGAGAACTGAATCTGGGCGATTATATCGACCTACCGGTCAGCGTTAAAGGGGTTCTGACGGGTTTGCGGGTTAATCACTTCGGCCTTTGCGTGCAGATTAACATACAGAACGAAGCCTGGAGTGTGGGTAACCTTGAATACATTATCGAAACGGTCCATCGGGTAGAGGGAAACGCTAGTTTCGGTGCTGATGTCGGGCCGGTAAATCTTGCCGGACAGCCCAAAGTAGGGAGTGATACCGTGCGACAGCTGATTTTTCCCTGTAACAGCACGGAACATACGGCTAAATTTATCTCTCATTTAGCGTTAAGGGCACTGGGCGCTGGGTTTTTTGGCGCGTCCGCATTAACACTCGGCGTCGATAGTTTTTCCATAAAAGATGCCGCTATCTTTGGCATTAACGTGGCGGGAATATTGGTTGATATGAGTGGACGTTTTAAACCAGACAGGGTCGTTGATATCATAGAAACAGCGACCATTGGCTTTGATATCGCGGTGACTACCCCAGTTGATATCGCTTATCTTGGGGCGTTAAACCCGATGCTGATGTTGCGATATAACGGTGCTACGGCAATGGTGCATGATGTCCTGGACAAGAAAAAGCATCCTGAAAATGATAATCTCAAAAATCAGTTTCAGGAAAAAGACATGCAGTTAAGATATCGAAAAACCGCTACGCCGTTGAAAATAACCTCGGCGTTTGCGGAAGATGTGATACGTATCTAGTCAGTTCTGTTTATTGCAGTGCAAATAACCCTCTTTTGCCATGTCCCAAAATTGCTGATGTATTGGCGCATCATTTCTTGTCGTTTGGATTAGAGGAATGATTATTTGGGCACAGAGTCTGGCTTTAGCATCCGAATTATTTAAGTTCTGTTCCAGGCTGGTTGACAGCCTGGACTTTTGGGACTTATTTAACGCACCAAGTGATTCAGCTAATAACCCATTGTGACGGATCCTATTCGCTTCGGAACTCTCTACCAGAGAATAATACCAGGTCATCGTGCCTGCTTCAGCATAGAGAACCGTGGCTTGCTGAGTGTTTCCGTCCTTAATGCACTGGGTCATCTGCTGATATAGAACTTCGGGCCTGCTGTCGAAATTTATGCTGTCAGTTACGCACCCTTCAACCACGGGCGGCAAAAATACAGAGGAAGAGGTCGAGGTACAGCCAGTCAGTGACATCAGGAAAATAGCCTTCGCTGCAAGAATACTCCGCTTATGGCTAAAATATTTTATCTTTTCTACCACTGAACAGGTTCCTTCAGTTCGTTCATACGCTGTTCAAAGTCGTTATTAATCTGCGTCATGATGAATTTTAAAAAACCAGCTCGTGCTTCCGCTTTCTCTTCCTCTGTAGCTTGAGTCTCTTTCTGCGGATTGCTGAGCCTTTTCATTCTCTCTTCAAGTGACAGTGGGGCAGACGTCGCTGCATTTTGAGTGGTTACTAAGCCTGGGCGTGCGATCATTATGTTTTGCATCATGATTCCTTAGGTTTTAACTAATCTTTTGGATAATTCATTGAGCAGTTGCTGTTTAGCCTGTTGGGAAAGACTTTCACAGTCCCTTTCCAACTGCTGTGTAAAGCTGGTATCTATTTTCTGTTGAGCAATCCATACCTCGGGTGAGAATTCGGCAAGGCTATTTCCATATTTCACCACAAAGCGGTTTTCACGATGTTGCTCAATAATCACCGCACCCTTCCAGATCGATTGAATGAAAGACAGCAGACCCATTTTCTCACGGTGGGAAGTCTCGGGTATGAGTACAAATAACGGGCTAATAGCATCTACAGGCGAAGTTTCCGCTATCCATTCCTGAAGCAGCTGCGGGAAAATCTCCGGTTTACCGAGTGCCTGCCGAAGGTTGGCCACCACGCTTTCATGCGCCTTGTTGCAAAAACTTTGATAAATTGACTGATTATTATCGAGATATTCTGCAACGGATTTAATCGATATCATCAAGCCGGCCTGATAGCCGGCCGAGCGAGCCGAATCTCGCAACAGCACCGCATCGGCATTCGCCTGCTTGATTATTTTTGCCGCATGATGCTGTGCCTGTTGCAGCAAGCTTTGAATCCGCTTGCTTTGTGCAAGGGAAGAGGCCGGGATAAGTACTCCTTCAATTGCTGTCGTTTTCTCAGAAAATAGGGCGGTTTTTGGCATATTCTATGGCTCGTTTGAGGTCTATTTCTGCAATCTCTGGCAAATCTTTGGTGCAGAATGCGGGCCTCGCGCTGGCGCTAAACAGCAGGGGTATTCTCTGTGACAGAGCCAGGGGAAGCTGTCTGGTCAATCCCTCGAGGATTTGCAGCCCGCCGTGCTCCAGTTCTTCGATATCAACGGGATAACCGAATCGGACGGGCTGTCTGAAGGACACCGATAACTCACTGAATTGCTGAGCATGCTGCGGCAATTTTTCGAAATCACCCTGATAAACCAGCGCTGCACGATAGTGGCGGCAGGCGAGAAGATAGGCTGTATGAGGCAGTAGTCGCCAGTTATCGACGACCTCAGCGGCAAACGTTCCCGGCACCGCATCCTGACAGGTTACTGACAGTTGGAAATGTTTTATCAAAATCTGATTCAGTACTTTCCGACAGTCGGCCGAGTCAAACATCTCCGGTATCCTGAGTTGTTTAGGATGGATCCACTGACAGGGATTGAACAAAATATCTTCCAGAGCGGTCATTTCATACATCAGAAACGCTCCTGACACTGCGTTTAACCCAATAGAGATAGCCAGCGGCAAGCCCCAGGAATAGAGGTAATAAGGCGACCCACCAGAATCGAATCAGCGAGGTTGACTGCACAACCGGCGTTTCCGCTGGCGGAGACGGCGTTGGAGAGCGCGTCAGAACCACCGAAATATCATCGTAATTGAGGTTATTGAAGCTATTTTTTATAAACCTCTTAATATTACTGATCATTAATGACGAATCCTGAGTACGATCGTAGCTAATCAACGCGGCGACATGCTCTTGTTCGTTCTTCCGACTGTTTCCGGAGGTATCTATGCGATAACTCACGTGAACCTGTGCCGATGTCACTCCCTCTAGAGCAAGCAGTGATTGCTCTAGCCGTTGTTCGATAGCCGAATAGAGTCTGGCCGTCTCCGCTAAGGGGGAAGAAATCAGAGAATCAGCAGGAAACATTGCCGCGATTTCCATTCGCGGCTTGGAAGGCAGGTTATAAATACGCAGCAGTTCGACCGCAGAACTGAAATCTTTCAGATCAACAAATATCTGATAGCCTTCTTTTGCCGTATCTTTTTTATTGGACGCAATATTATTTCTCAGCAGAAGAGAAATCACTTCATTGGCTTGACGTTGCTCTAAACCCTTCAATAATTCCTGTTGCTTACAGCCCGTCAATAACAATGTTGCGGCGAAAAGGAGTGAGTATAAAATTTTCATGCACGTAACAATGTCTCAACGGCACTGGTCGCTTTTCTGGTTAGTGCACTGATCAATGAAACTTCAATATTGTAGTCGGCGGTTTTTTGCTGAATTTCAAATAGCGCCTGCGGCGAGGTAACGGAGTCAGCATTGTTGATTTTTCTCAAGACTTGCTGCTTTTGCATATCATATTTTTCGATGCTGTTGGCCAGAGTCGAAATCAGTTTCTGATCGAGCGTTGTAAGACTAACGTCGGGAGACTCAGAAATGATATTTTTAGATAGCGTCGTCGTGACGTCAGGTGCATACAGCATAATTTCTCCTGCGGGTAATGATAAAGATTAAATGTTATCTAAAGTTGGAAATAGTGGCAGACGCGATGTCTTTATAGGCCTTTATGGTACTTGATTGCGCATTGCAAAAAAGTGTATAAGCAGAAAGGGCAGCCTGATACTCAGCCAGCGCAATAGGATCCGATGTGTTGCTGGGGTTACCGTCAGGACCCTCACCTCTAATTTTATCCAGGGCATCTTTCAATTTTTTATTTAGATCGGTGGCACCTTTGTTAAACTTATGGGACATATCAATGATAAATTCTGGGTCGACGGATTTACTTATATTAACCATGGTGACTCTCCACGTTATAGTTTGTTTATTAACCAATGTTCAGATGATATTTTTATGTAACCTTGATTTCCAAATTTAAACGACTTGTTAGCCCTGTAATCATCCTGTAAGTTCACGGTGAAGTTAACAGGTTGGTCTTTATAACTCACTACCAATAATTTTAATTGCTGTAACGACTCATCATTAATAAGACCGCTAATAATAAAGTTAACATTATTATTATTATTGGAACGAGTATAGGTTAAAGACATCCCTCGCAGCGCGTTCTCCGCATCATCTGCCGTGAGAATAACGTTAGAGAGTGACGGAGCTTCTGGTAATGAATGAATTAATTTTTGCGGTAGAAGGGGTGTCACAATAGGTTGAAATTTAATTTTCGACTCTAATGTTGCAGCAGCGCCACCTTTTAACCAGATACAAAAAGTGAAGAGCAATAAAAATAGGCTCATCAACGTCAAAATCTTCTTCTTAATGCCGAGAGAGAACCGCCTCCTGCGAAAAGCAATCGGCTGGTTAATCTCTGGCAACCATGCTTCATTAGCCGTTTTAATTACCACCTTGAGAAGGCCAATATTAATAGTGGTATGAAATTTAACCGTAGTGGTGGTTTGTCCCTCTGGACGCTGTTCACGTATCTTAATGCCATTATCAACTGAGCCATCATTGATAACTTGAAAATTCACTCCGCCTTCTTCAAGAGGAATGATAAAGGCATTCGCCAGAATGTGTGTTCCTTGTTCAAGAATTTTTTCTGGAGCGACAATAAATAACGTACTTTCTTTCGTTAGCTCAAACTCACAACCACTAAGTGGGCCGTTAAGTAAACGTATCGTCAGTTTTTTTCTCGAAGAGGATGATAAGACTGCATCCTTGTCATTCTTCATCTTAACGATAATTCCTGGTGATGATAAATCAGTGGAGCACAGGCTAATAAAATCACCTTTAGAGATCTTGATTTCATTATGATCAATTATGATGATTTTCATTAGGCACAGCGTTGAGATAACGGGAGTGTGTCAGATTATTTCGATTTTTCAGTATCATATTCCCATCAAGATGGGGATAGTGCCTGTAGCTACAATCAAACTCATCAAATTAATCTATATCTACGGGAAATAGACTTTATGCGCTTTGAAACAATTCCGTATATTATCAAGGAAGGGGAAACAATCAAAGTTACAGAGAAAAAACTGTGTTTGATTGAAGCCCTTGATTCTGAGCCTTGTGAAGTTCTTTACACTGTAAGAAATAATGAAGAAAACTCTTTTTCACTCCAGAGTAACTGGCGTGGTTTAATTGCATTAGACGTTATGCAGTTCAAAGTATCAAAAGGTAGACTGCGTTTTTTTGATATGGATTTAATGAAGCTAGTTAAACTACAAGTCTTTATCGATTATTCTAACGGGAATATCGAGGTGGGCAGTTCTAATGAGAGTAATTGGCTCTCATTTTCAAAAGAAATAAAATTAATACAACCGGAAGACATGGAGTATTGGCTTCTGCAGCAAGCAATGCAGACGGGGGATAAAGTAGACTCTATTGTTGCCTTTCTTCGTCACACCGAATGCTATAATTTGGTGCATTTCTTATTATCAGAAACTGATGATAATAATCAATGTCTGCAAACGCTCTGCGTTCGTTATGGCCTGTCAGCTGCGCATTTTCGTCGCCTTACAAGACATGCGCTAGGCCATACAACAAAAGTTACGCTTCGTGAATGGCGCATGACGAAAGCGATTCTGGCGTTTATTAATGATCCAAAAAACATGACCGACATTGCTTTTGCACACGGATACTCGTCGTTATCCCATTTTTCAAATGACGTCAAAAAAATGCTGGGCATGACCCCTCGTGCATTAAGAAAGTCAATTCTTGATATAGCAATGAAATGATAAATAGACTCTTATCAATAACAATGAAAAATTTAATGATTGCAGCGTTGAGCTTAATGATTATTTTGCCGGTTAAGGCTGAGAAAATAAAAAGCGAAGATTTAAGTCTATCCAGCGCGGGCTATGTCTCGAATAATGAGAGTATCAGTGGCTTTTTTAATGCTTTTTCTTCGCAAGTTAATAAGCCGGTAATTCTGAGTAAACTAGCGGCACGAAAAAAAATCAGCGGAGAGATCTCTTTAGTTAATCCTCGACTGCAATTAGATACGGTATGCAATCGTCTGGGGCTAATTTGGTATAGCAATAATGCAACACTTTATATTTATGACTCATCAGAAATAGTTAGCCGCATTGTTACGATGAGAAATATTTCTTATTCATACTTTACTCAATATCTCGGTAAGGTACAGTTACTAGATAACCGCTACCCGTTAAGGGGAGAAGAGGGTAACAAGACATTCTTTATCTCTGGTCCACCGATATATGTCGAAACAATTGCTCAGTTAGCCGCAACGCTTGACGAACAGGATACCAGTCGACGCGACATAGATGCCGTCTCCATGTTTTACTTAAGCAATACTTTTGCTGAAGACCGTTCCTATACCTATCAGGATAAAGTGATTGTTATTCCTGGCCTGGCGACGGTGATCAGAAAGTTATTCTCAACTCCGGGCGCTGTTTATAGCGATATCAGAACATCTACAACCGAGATAACAAAGGTAAGGTTACCACCGCCTTCACTCCCGACTGTTGATGACATCGAACCGTTTGATAGAGCAACGCAAGCGATAGTCAATACATCTTCAGCCGTGCAGATTATTTCTAACCCAAGCAATAACAGTCTGCTTATAAAAGGTAGCGAGGAGCAGATTGCGCTGGCCAAAAATATTATTGCCGCGATGGATAAACCGCGTAGACACATCGAACTCTCTGTATGGATAGTTGACGTACAAAAGAAAGCGCTGGAACAACTTGGGGCAAACTGGAAGGGGAATTTTACCATTGGTGACCGTCTCGGTTTTTCTTTGAATCAGGGCGCTTCCGCTTCTTCCACGGGCGGTAACCTCTCTAGTACGTTAGACGGAGGACGGTTTATCGCTGAAATTAACGCCTTAAGCCAAAACAATCTGGCGAATATAATTTCTCGTCCTGTCATTCTAACCCAGGAAAATATCCCCGCTATTTTTGACAACAGCCATAGCCTCTATACAAAGCTTCTCGGTGAACACAACGTTGAACTTCAGAAGATAACCTTTGGTACCTCTATTAGCGTATTGCCGCGTTTCACTCAAAATAATGAAATAGAAATGATGCTTAATGTTGAAGACGGTAACTCTGCAGGATCGACGTCAGAAAGTGAAAATCTGGTCTCGCCCCTGCCGTTAGTGATCAGGACAAATATCAGTACTGTGGCCAGAGTTCCGCGAGGCAAGAGCTTACTGATTGGCGGTTATACGCGTGATGAAGATAGAAACGATACCGTGAAGATCCCTTTTCTCGGCAGTATCCCTCTCATTGGGGGACTATTTCGCCATCGCATTACCCAAAACAGTAAGACAGTACGTATTTTTCTCATACAACCTAGGGAAATAACCTCAGAAAATGCCTCCGAGGCTAATACCTTATCTCCTGAAATGTTCACTTCTACCCCGTTAAGGGACTGGAAACAGAATTTTTCAATGAGTCTGTTATGAGTTCGATTAACAGGGATTATTCGCATAGTCCGTTGCTTCGCGTTCGCGAGCAGCAGCGAGCAAAAGCCCAGGCCGAGAAAGAGTCGTCAAACGAAAAGGTGATGGATGAGGGGGAGCTTGACAGTGCGGCGCTTTCACTTACGGAGGACGACTCCTCGGCAGATCTCATCGCTCGCGCCTCCCAGAATGTCGATGAGAGTTTAATTGCGTTATCGCAGTTTAGATCACGCCGAGATCTCACGCTGAAAAGCGGAGCGGATGCTGAAAATAACTTTGATTCAATCCTGGATGACAACACACTCCCTAAAATAGCGCTACTGTTAAAAATGGTTTCTGGTGTTCAGGGAAATAGTATTCAGGATATGCACTTCAGATTTCTGAAATTGTTCCCAGATGAGAGCGATCGCGTACTGATATTACGTAAGTTGTTAAAGCGAAAAAACCTCGATGAAACAACACGAAAGAACATCAGCACATTGCTCGAAAATACGCTTCAGGCTGCCGACCCACGTAGATTGCAGGCTGGATTAAACATCGCGGTAAAAGCACGCCTGTTTGGTCAATTTTTAGATATTAATCCTCAGCTATTGAGAAGCGCTTACCGGTATTTTATTGAGTCAGATGATGCAGAGACGGTCATCTATAAAAATTGGATCTCTATTTTTGGCTATAAGAAAAGAAAAACAATTTTAGAGCTTATTGAAGAGTTTTTGTTAACAGACATCGATGCATTAGATCCAAGTTGTTCATTGACGGAATTTGGTAATGTATTATTAAAATTGAATCAATTAAAAAGATTAAGAACCGTCGACGGAGATTTCATCGGAAATCTGTTATTGAATGAAAATATCTTCAACGTTAATGAGAGTGAAGAGGCTTGGTTGTTATTCTTTTTTTGTGTCTTGCAGGACGCGAGAAATCTTGAGGAGTATCTGAACGAAGTTGCCGGGGAATTTTTAATGGCAGGGGAGCCTAGTGGCTGTGTTCGTTTTGTACAGGCCTTATATATTGAATGCAGTAAAATTCCTGTCGAATTTTTTGATGTGTCTGAAGATAAGTCTTGGCTTGAAGAGCATTTGAAAGACTCTATTTCCTTCCATTTCGAAAATGAAATCATCAAATTTAAAAAGCTTAATCATTAGAGTTTTATGGAAAATAAATGAACAAGATTTTGAAAAACGTTAGAGAGCACCCAGAACTTATCATCTTATTATTGATGGTGACAATAATATCAATGCTCATTGTCCCTCTACCAACTTATCTGGTGGATTTTCTTATTGGTTTGAATATTGTTATCTCTATGCTCGTTTTTCTGTCCTCATTTTATATCGATGGAATATTAAGCTTTTCAACTTTTCCAGCCGTGTTGTTGATAACAACACTTTTTCGACTTTCATTATCTATCAGCACCAGTCGGCTAATATTGAACGACGCGGATGCGGGGGAGATTATTGAGACCTTTGGTCTTTTTGTCATTGGCGACAACCTCATTGTCGGATTTGTGATTTTTTTCATTGTCACCATTACACAGTTTATGGTCATCACTAAAGGGGCTGAACGCGTTGCCGAAGTTGCGGCACGTTTCTCACTCGATGCCATGCCTGGCAAGCAGATGAGCATTGACGCTGACGTCAAGGCGGGGACCCTAGACGCCGATCAGGCTAAAAGCCGTAGAAATATTCTTGAAAGAGAAAGTCAGCTTTACGGATCCTTTGATGGTGCAATGAAGTTTATCAAAGGTGATGCAATTGCTGGGATTATCATCATTTTTGTGAACTTCATAGGCGGGATCAGCGTCGGTATGAATCAGCATAACATGTCGATGTCTCAGGCCTTGCACACCTACACCATGTTGACAATCGGCGATGGATTGGTTGCACAAATACCCTCATTGTTAATCGCAGTCAGCGCCGGATTTATTGTTACCCGCGTCAATGGCGAAGGTGACAATATGGGGAAAAAAATCCTTTCTCAGTTAATTAATCATCCTTATGTTATCGCCTTGGCCGCCATATTAACCCTTGCCGTCGGATTACTGCCTGGGTTCCCGATCATGGTATTTCTGACCCTGTCGTTACTACTTGCAGGAACTTATTGGTATAAGCAAAAGGCGCTTAGGGAAGGCAAGGATAGCACTAATAAAATTTCTCAGGGTGAGAGTTCTCACAATCAGGCGGCAGACACGGGCCTCGAAAGCTCGATGAAAATGATAGACCATTTTGAGAGTGTCAATGCAGAGGCTGTGCCTTTGATTCTTGTTTTACCCATTGAGCAATTTCAAAAGTTAAAGGATCAGGCTCTTTCGGAACATATTCGCAGCCAGTTCTTTATCGATTATGGTATACGGCTCCCGGAAATAATATTGCATAGCGCTATAGTCGATAAAACAAATAAAGTCACCTTGCATATTAATGAAATTAAAGCGGCGGAGTTTACACTCTATTTTGATAAGCTTCGCGTCATTAATAAATTAGATGAAATCGAGATGTTAGCTATCGAGACGGTAAAAGATAGCAGCGGCATCTGGGTAGAGAGTAAAGACAGAGAGAGTCTAGAGTCGCTGGGATATTTGCTGAGAATGCCTGTCGATGAACTTTATTCTTGCCTGTCTATGCAGTTGTCGCATCATATCAATGAGTTCTTTGGTGTGCAGGAGGCGAAAGGCATGTCAGATCGGCTGGAACACTCCTGCCCTGAGCTTATCAAAGAAGTATTACGCCACATGACCATGCAAAAAATATCAGAAATATTGCAACGTCTGTTATGTGAAAGGATCTCCATTCGTAATATGAAGATGATCATGGAGGCTTTGGCTCTGTGGGCACCCAAAGAAAAAGACGTTATTTTACTAGTCGAGCATGTGCGCGGTGCATTAGCACGCTATATCTGTGACAAGTTCTCAATTCATAATCAGCTTCGTGTCATTATGGTGACGGCAGAGACGGAGGATGTCTTTCGCAAAGGAATAAGATCAACATCTGGTGGTTCATTTTTAAATATTGAGCCAGCAGTAGCAGAAAATCTAATGGATACCTTTTCGGTAGTGTTGCTAAATTATGACTCAGAGTTTAAGGACATTGTCATTATTTCATCGGTAGATGTGCGAAGGTTCATTAAGAAGTTTATTGAGACTCGATTCAAAGATATCGCCGTTATGTCCTTTGGAGAATTATCTCAACACGTCAACGTTGACGTCATACAGACCATTTAAGCAGGTGGGCAGGTGAAATATTCCGAACTGATGGTGAAGCAGGTACACCCGTTGATTTTACGTTCCAGCATTATTGAAGCTGAGCTTAAAGGCGTCAAAATTGGGGAAATATGTGAGATTCGCGGCAGTGTTTACAGTCCTAAGGTTATTGCTCGAGCGCAGGTCATTGGATTCAACCAACATACAACTGTGCTGAGCCTGCTTGGAAATGCCAATGGTTTATCACGTGAGTGCGTTTTGCACCCTACGGGTAAAGAGCTGGTTATTCCTGTCGGTGATTTTTTGTGTGGATGCGTGATCGATCCCGCGGGAAACATTACTGAGCGTTTTACAGAAACACCAGAAACGCAACTAAGCCATTTGTGTTCCATTCAAGCCAACGCGCCTGGCTGGCAGCATCGTCGGGGGATCTATCTGCCACTCTTGACGGGAGTGAAGGCGCTGGATGGTCTGATGACCTGCGGTGTTGGGCAGCGCGTCGGGATATTTTCATCCGCGGGCTGCGGCAAGACAACGTTGATGCATATGCTCATTGAGCACATTGAAACTGACATTTTCGTCATTGGCCTGATAGGCGAAAGGGGCAGGGAAGTCACCGAGTTTATGGATATTCTTCGCAAATCCGGGCGGCGAAAAGATTGTGTGATGGTCTGCGCAACCTCGGACAATTCGTCCATGGACCGTTGTAACGCCGTATTGGTTGCTACGACGATTGCCGAGTATTTTCGTGACAGTGGAAAGAACGTTGTACTGTTTATTGATTCTATTACTCGATACGCGCGCGCCTTGCGTGACCTTGCCCTGTCGGCAGGAGAGTCTCCTGCCAGAAGAGGATATCCGGCCTCGGTATTTGACAATCTACCGAAGATTCTCGAACGAGCGGGGAATGTAGAAGGAGGGAGTATTACCGCCTTTTACACCATTTTGCTTGAAAGTGATGATGAAGGGGATCCTATCGCCAACGAGATCCGATCAATTCTCGATGGACATATTTATCTCAGCCGAGAATTGGCAGCCCAGAATCACTATCCCGCAATCGATATTTTAAACAGTCTCAGCCGCGTGGCGACTCAGGTCTGCAAGTCTGATCATCTTAACGATGCGGCGGCGGTAAGGCGGAAATTGGCGAAGATTGAAGAACTCAAAATGTTTATCGATATGGGGGAATATAAATTTGGTGAAAACCAGGAGAACGATCGAGTAGTCAAGCAACGAGATGCACTAAATCAATGGCTCTGTCAGTCCTGCGATGAGATTGTCGACCACAAAGAAATGCTGAGTGAGATGAGTAAGTTTGCATCATAAATATGCAGCACTTCTGCAGCGTAACGAGATGCGGCTTCGGCGTCTTCATTGGCAACTAATGGAATTAGAGAGCCGTCAGCAACGGTTAAGTAGCGAAAAGCAAACGCAGGCAACCCAGGTCGAAACACTGCGTAATTTAATCAAACATCACAGTTTCGCCGGGGTTTCGACTCGGGCAGATTTATTTGCAGAACAGCGTAAGTTAGCGGTTTTGAGAAGACAGCTCTTTGCCATTATTCAGCAAGTTCAAGAGATTGATGAAAAATTAGATGATATCAAGCGTGAGATTATTCAACACCGGGTACTCATGCTAACGGGAATGTATCGTTCAGAAAAGTACAAACATCTGCTGCAAGGCGCCTTGAGTAAAAAAAGGCAAACCCAAAGTCGGCAGGATGAATCAGAAATGGAAGAGATGATTTTATGGAAAAAGTAACTTCGAAACCGGCCGCGGGTATATCAAGGCCGCAAAGTGATCCTACGGAAAATGTTTCTTTAGCTGAAAGAGCAATGAGAAAAAAACTGGGCCAAAAGAAGCTCCTGAAAGCAGAACCCTATGCATTAATTTTACCTTTCCGAATGCTTGAACATTATCGCCTGATCGTTATTAAGCAGATGGACGAAAACGGTTCCGCTTCTTCAAAAACCGGCCTTGCTGAACCTTTACACGTCACTTCTTTGTTTAACAGGGAAGAGCAGGGGCAATCAGGTACCACCTTGCCTGCAACGAGAGTCGAGAGCGCACCTGTCGATGTTGCAAAGCGAACCACCCTCGCTTCGAATGAAAATACTCGTCCCGCCGACACATTGAGTGACAATACTCCTCCAACTGGCATCTCGAGTAAAAATACTCCTTTAGTCGACACCTTTCAGCCTAAAGCACCCGTTGAAAATGCCGATGTTGATGATGAGTTTTCGCGTAAAACTCCGGACGCTCATTCACTTCAGTCCCTGATGGGGCGTGCTTCATTTGTTGCCAATCATCCTGGTGCACCGATTTTGAGCGAGAAGAAGAGCGCAGCACTAATACCACAGCCCCGAGAGGTTCAACCAGACAGCTCGGCATTCTCATCGGAATCGTTTACCTATCACTTTCAGCACTTACCCGGAAATCAGAGCGTAAAAATTAACACGGTTGTTCAAGGGCAACTGTCATTACATCCTTCCTCAAACCTTGTACAGAATCTGTTATTGCAGAAGAAAGGACTGCGAGAAATTGCGACAGAATGGTCATTATCCCCTGAATTCTCGCAGGAAAGGGACGATAAAAGTGATAATCAACAGTGATTGCTAACTACCTTCGCCGAGTCACCCCTGATTCGCTAAATGAAAACCAATGGGTCCAGCAATGGAAAGCCAAAGGTAAAGAAATCATATTTTCAGCCCCTGCAAAGGGTGGAGCACTCTTGTCCTTCAGTGCCGAAGGTAAATGGCGTGGCACAATCGATTTACATCACTGGTTCGCCATGGTCTTCCCGGACAGCAGCCGGTTGTCGAAAGAAAGCTGGGATGATGAACAGCTCACGGCACTCTTTTTTGGCTGTTCGCGCCCGCTGGATATTACCGAAGATGAGTTGCATTACGTTCGTTTAACAGCTTGCCGCCGCTCTATCGTTAAAAATTTTCCCGTTAAAGACATGCCGGAAATTTGCACCCCGCAGGGCACGCTATGGCTTAGTCAGTTACCTAAAGCGGTTAATCATATTTCTCTTTCACTTGGCAGCGTAGCACGAAGAAAGAATATGCCCCTAAGGCTGGATTTTTCGATGGGGGAAAGTCGAATTTCTTTGTCGCTGCTCTCCAGCATGAAAAAAGGCGATGCACTTCTCATCCAAAATATGCTGCATGATGTACTGATTAATAATTTGAAGATAGGGAATTACGAACAAAAGGAACGCCTTATGAATATCGAAACGAATAATATAACGACTCTATCAATTCAAAAGACCGTGGGGGAGGATGCTTTTTTGGAAACAAAAAACACGCAGTCCATTAAAAAAATTCCATTAAAGCTATCTTTCATCTTGCAGCAAGACGTTATTACGCTCGGTGAACTGGAGGGTATATATAATGGGCAATCAATCCCCTGCAATCCAGACTTTGAAAAAAAAATTATAATCCAGGCAAACGGATTAACCATCGCCCACGGAGAGCTTGTGGTTATTGACGATTGTATGGCCGTCCTTGTCACCGGTCTGGAAGCCGATCATGCCAGTTAACAATGATATTCCTCTTATTGTTGTTCTTGCTCTGGCAACGATCCTCCCCTTTTTGATTGCCTGCGGAACCTGCTATATCAAATTCTCGATAGTTTTTGTCATGGTCCGTAACGCTCTGGGATTACAACAAATTCCCTCAAACATGACGCTGAATGGCGTCGCGTTACTTCTGGCGATGTTTGTGATGAGTCCGATAATCAAAAGTGGCTATACCAATTATCAAGAAAGTAAGACAGATATTACGCAAATGTCATCACTGATCGACTATATCGATAATGGGATTGACCCTTATCGTAATTACCTGACGCGTTATTCTGATCCTGACTTAAGCGACTTTTTTGAAAAGATCCAGTCCGGAAGGGAGGCGACTGAAAATGGTGAACAAGATGAACCACAGAAGCTGTCAATTTTATCACTGCTGCCCGCTTACGCGTTAAGTGAAATTAAAAATGCGTTCAAAATTGGTTTTTACCTTTATCTGCCTTTTGTCGTCATTGACCTATTGATTTCATGCATATTGCTTGCGTTAGGCATGATGATGATGAGCCCCGTGACCATATCGGTACCGATTAAGCTGGTACTTTTTGTTGTCATGGACGGTTGGACCATTTTGTCCAAAGGTCTGGTGCTTCAATATATGGACTTACCGGCTTAGGAAAATACTATGAATGACATGCTTTATGCTGGTAACAAAGTCCTGTATCTAGTGCTCATTTTATCGGCGGGTCCTATTTTTGTTGCTACCGTAGTAGGATTGCTGGTTGGACTTATTCAGACGGTAACTCAGCTTCAGGAACAGACGCTTCCTTTTGGCATTAAACTGTTAAGTGTCACGCTTTGCCTGTTTTTACTGTCCGGTTGGTACGGAGAAATCCTTTTAGCCTATGGGCGAGAGGTCGTCAGACTGGCTTTGAGTCGCTAACTTATGGCTAATCATGTTAACTGAATATAATGAATTGTTTTACCATTGGTTGGGCGTCATGGCATTCTCTTCGGCGAGGATATTGCCAATATTTATTATGCTCCCATTCCTGAACAGCAATACTCTTAATAATTCAATTCGTGTGCCCGTTGCAATGTTGCTTGGGCTTTCTCTTTGGCCCAAAACAGCAGGGGTAAAATTTGATTTTCAGGCGGAGATGTATTTCGGTCTTTTAGTTAAAGAGTCTATGATTGGACTCTTATTGGGATGCTTAATTAGCCTACCTTTCTGGGTTCTTCACGCTGCGGGATGTATCATCGACAATCAGCGCGGAGCGACGATAAGCAGCAGTATTGACCCCGTGAGCGGTGTTGATACTTCAGAGTTAGCCAATTTTTTTAATATATTTTGCGCTGCAATATTTTTACAATCAGGAGGGTTGATATTGACACTAGAGGTAATAAAAGAAAGCTACGACCTTTTCGAACCTTTGACTTTTACCTTGCCGAATATGATCCCCTTGCTCAATTTAATCACTGAAGTTATTTCTCGTTCAATAATGGTTGCCAGCCCATTAATTGCTCTTTTTTTATTGACTGAGGCAACGCTCGGGTTGCTTTCACGTTATGCTCCTCAGATGAACGCATTTTCATTGGCGTTGACGGTTAAGAGTTTTCTGGGCTTTTTGCTATTAATCATTTATTTTCATCCAATTTTTTCAGACAGTATCCTACCCCTTATTTTTACAACCGAAAAACTACAGTTATGGAAGTAAATCACTCATGTCATTAAGCAAGACAGAGAAACCCACTCAAAAGAAGATTAGTGATGCCGTTAAAAAAGGCCAATCCTTTAAGAGTAAGGATTTGGTTATTACCTGTTTAATATTGGCAGGCGTCAATTATATTATTACTTTAGATTTTATCAAACAGATGGCCGGCGTCTGGGGAATGATAATTGAAGACGGCTTTAAACAGAATATAGCAGACTATGCTTCGTCAGTCTTTATCCTCGCACTAAAGATAATCATACCTTTTTTATTGCTTTGCGTTTTCTGCACCACGCTGCCTTCACTGCTGCAAACCGGATTTGTTTTGGCAACCAAAATATTTAAACTCAACTTTGGTGCGTTGAATCCGATCAACGGGACCAAGAAGTTGTTTAGTTTACGAACGGTTAAGGATACTGTGAAAGCAGTACTTTATCTTTTGGTCTTTATCATTATTTTTATGAATCTCTGGAGCGAGAACAAAATTCTCTTCCTGCTTCAAAGATACGGTACGCCTCAACAAACGCTGGTTATTTGGGGGCACCTTATTCAGCGAATGGTAACTACATGTTTGCTTGGCATGATTATTATCATGTTGTTAGATGCGATTGCAGAATACTTTTTATATATCAAAGATCTCAAGATGGACAAGCAGGAGGTTAAAAGAGAGCGTATAGATCAGGATGGTAATCCGCTCATTAAATCAACGAGACGAAGTTTGCATTCTGAAATTCTTGACGAGCAGACAAAACTCGATATCACTAACTCAAAAGTTATTATTGCTAATCCTACCCATATTGCTATAGGCATTTATTTCAATGCCGATATTGTTCCCATCCCTTTCATTTCAGTGCTCGAAACGAATCAGTGCGCCTTGTCAGTAAGGCGATATGCAAAAAAAATGGGCGTTCCGGTATTGGAAGACATTGCCCTGGCAAGGCGGATTTATAAGTCACACTCAAAATATTCATTTATCAGCGTTGATGAATTAGATGCCGTTTTACAAATCCTCGTTTGGCTTGAACAGGTCGACAATGCGTGGCAAGAAGATCAATCGTCTTTAATTTCTGAAGCCTCTGATGAGGTTAATAATAAAAATGGTGAGAATGAGCGATCTTTATAAGATTCATATAAATATCGATGATGTAATTCCAGCATCAAACAGTTCCCACTTTGGTCTGCGTAGTTAAGGAGTATTCATGGAACGAACTGACACGATTAACGATGATAAAATTGCAGATATGTTGCTTGGGTGTTTGAATGAACAGGCAACATTAAAGGATATTCACAATATTCCTGATGATATGATGAACAGTCTTTATGCCTATGCTTATCAATTTTATCAGCAGGGTAAGCTCGATAACGCTGAGACTTTTTTTCAATTTTTATGCATGTATGATTTTTATAATACAGATTATTTTATGGGTCTTGCCGCGGTCTATCAATTAAAAAAACAGTATCAAAAAGCCGCCGATCTTTACGCGGTGGTTTTTGCAATGAACGGCAATGATTATAGAAGCGTATTTCATGCCGGACAGTGTCAGCTAATGATGAAAGAAATGCTGAAGGCCAGAAGATGTTTTGAGCTGGTTTGCGAGCAAAGTCATGATGTTGAACTGGTTCAGCGGGCTGAAGCTTATACCATAAATATGAAACCCTGCTCTGAAGATGCCATGAACGTTAAGTCTGATACGTTTAAAACTCAGCCGGAGAAATGCAATGAGTGAAACGGTTATTCTGCAAAAAGGGCCCCCCTTATCGGTACCTGAAACTTTAAAACCGAAAGCTGCCGACTTGTCCCAGGAACCTCCTCAAAGCGTTGAAATGAGTAATATCCAGGCTGCCGCGCAGCAGACTGCGGTCAAAATGATGGTGATTGGATTAAGTGAAACCGCGAATCTGACACTGGCGGCTTCGCTTAAAGCGGATATCCCTCGACTTGCTCTTCCTACCACGCCATTAAATGTTGAAGCCAAGCAACCTGCCGGCCTCTCAGCTTTAGTGGCAGGGTTAATGCAAATTTTTGCTGACGGAAACACCCATAAATTACAGAATCGACTTAGCCAGATTAATGCGCTGAGCTTGGCCAAGACGGCAAGTGGCCTTGCGCTTTTAAATGAGTACATCCAGGCAAACGCTGAGAGCGCCCAGGCAATTCAAGAGGCAACGGCTGACGGTGATGCGTTTGTCACGGCGAACAAGCACTACGAAGGTGCTAAATCTGACTATGAGGCTGCAAAAGATAAACTGGCAGGGATGAATCCTTCAGATATTGATTACGGGAAGGCTCAGGACTCACTCAATAAGGCAACGGGAAAACTCAGTCTTGCTTCAACGGCGCTGGGTATAGCAAAAGATAAATCGATAGCTTCAGCTAGTCTTGCCACCGAGAAGATGCTTATCGTTGATGGCCTTTGGGACAAACTTCAGAAGCAGCCGAATGTAGATAGAGTCGTACTCAAAACGACCAACGAACAGCATCTCACCGGCTTGGCGGCAATGACTCTGTTGCTCGGCACGCTATCCAATCTGATTGGAGACAATGCAGACAAAAAACTTCAGGCCAGCGCTAAACTCTCAAGACAGTTGCAGGAAGCACGGCAAAAAGAAATGGAGTCAAAAGCCAAAGAGCAGGCCGAGGAGATCCGTAAGGCAGAACATCTCAATAAGATCATGGGCTGTGTTGGTAAGATTTTAGGCGGAATAATCATGGCAGTAAGCATTGTCGGAGCCGTTTTCACCGGGGGGGCTAGCCTGGCGCTGGCCGCAGTAGGCATGGCATTGCTTATCGCCGACCCGATTGTTGCCAAAGTAACTGGAAAAAGTATTACCGACAGGGTGATGGCGCCAGTCCTGGAACATGTGATCCAGCCAATAATGAAATTTGTTGCGGAAAAAATTAAATCTTTTTTGAATGATTTAGGGGTGAAAGACGGAATTGCCAATATTATTTCTACCGTTACTGCTGCCATCACTGTTGCGGTAATCATGATTGCCGTCGGTGTGGTCGCTAAAAATGTGGCAAGTGCATTGCTTAAAAGAATCGTCCCCATAATGAGTAAAGTCATCAATAAGGTGATCCAAAAAACGGTACCTGCGGCAGTGAGAAGGACAGCCAGTAAAGTTTCGACCTCTATGAGTAAATCTGTAGCGCGGTTAGGTGAACAGCTAGGATTTAAAAATGATGTGGTTTCTTTAAGAAGTTATGGGCGTAATATAGACTATGCCGTTATGGGTGCCGAGGTTTCTAAATCTACCGTAGAGACCGCGAACAGTATCCAGTTAGGCATTTCAACTAAAAAAGTCGCCGATAAAGAAGCGGATATTATAGTCGCCATGGCAGATGTTAAATTCATTAGTAAATATCTCAAGCAGATGATCGAAATAATTGATGCAGATAATAGGGCTAAGTTAAATATTATCGAAACGGTGAGTTCTATTAATCTTGCAAGGCAGCAAACTAATTTATCGATTGTTAATTTACAGCGCATATAAGCGCTTTGGGAGAGAAGTATGACCACGAATTATATAAATCTACGACATATTCCAATATTTATTCCCACTAAGGGCTCTGAAGGCGACCGCAATGTCAGCCCTCTTGCCGATAAAGAGCCTGCTTCTGCGGCATTACAAATCAACCTGAGTCGGGTTATTACGGAAGAGATAACGCTGGAGTCACGTCCTCCTTCCTCGAGTTCCCCAGTCCTAAATACCAGGTCAAGAGGCACGGCGAGTGATTTTAGCCTGTCGATTACAGATTTAATTTTCTTGCTTAAAAAGCTGGACCAAATTGCTCTCAAACAGAGTGCCGATGGCATGATTAATGCGCAGTCTTCCGTGAACAGTAAGGCGACCTCAATTCGGCAGGAAGGGATATATAACTGTTCAGCAGCAGTCGCTGGGGGAATTACTCAAATTGCGGTCATGGGCGCCAGCTATGTACTCTCAGCGCACTCGTTAAGAAAGCAGAAGGGTATTGATGGTGCTGCTGAAAAAATAAAGCAAGACGGCATCTCGCAGATTGGCGCTAAAAGAGATAAAAACATTGCCGACATCAATGAAAAGTATAAACCTCAATTGGATGAAATCCATCCTAAAATCGATAATGAGTATGGAGGTGCTCTCTCACGTCCAATCCGTGAAGAGAGAGATGGTCACATTAAAAATGAAAATGCAAATTTCGAACTAGAAAAGGCAAAGTTAGAAAATCAGAGAAACGCCCTGTCTAACGATGATAAAAAAAGATATATGAATGCCAGTCTTAATGTTGAAAAATACCGTACATTAGGTCAGCTATCGCATTCAATGGGTAATATGATTTCCTCTTCTGTTTCTATCGGCGCCTCAGAGGAGCGTGCCAAGTCCTCATTGGCTGAGATGAGCTCCTCGGTTGAAAATAAAGTTACCGATAATAACCGTGAGCGCAGCAATAACTATAAAAATACGGCCTCTGAGCTGATTAACAGTATGAATCGAATACTGGAGAATATTTCAAACACCATAGGTGAGATCGCGAGAAAATGCTAGTGCTCCCTAAATCACCAAGGATAATAAAATGACTACCAGCATTGGATTACAACTCTCTACTTCTAGTGTTAGATACGACGCACAGCAAGCTCCTGTATTACCTAACCCTAAGGCGTTATGGGTTGATACGGAGGAAAACGTTAATTCATCGGTCACGGAAAAAAACAGCGAGCTTGTGCAGTCGCTTAATGCTTTTGAAAAGGCGTTACTTGCCAAGGATAAATCCGATGCCCCCTTTATGACGCAGTTGATGCTTAAAAACCTTAGGGAATATGAAAGTAAGTTAACCCTTGTCAAGGCTCAGGATAATCTAGTCTTTGTCGCTGAGTTCAAAAATCTAAAACAACAGATGCAGGATAAATTGTCGGTAAAGAGTTCAGCGGTGGCCTATCTTTCTGACAATGATTCAAACATCTCTGACCAGATTGGTGAAATAATAGGCGAGGTTAAAGAAGGGTATTATGATATCTTTGAGGGGGCTTTAGCTAAATATATTAATTTTTATAAAGAACTTAGTAACATTATGTCTGAAATGGGTAAGCTCATTAAAAAAAGTGATAAAGAAGGCTATCTAAAGTACGACTTTAAAACGTTGCAAGGAAAGCTTGATAATCTTTATGATAAATACAATAAGAAGGCAGATGACGGTTACAAGCTGTCTCAACTTTACCCTAAAGATCCTAAAGATAATGTATCCAAGGTCGAGGCTGAAAAATGGGCTAAGGACATGGGATTACCATCAGGCAGCGTATTACAATCCCAATATGGTGGAGATTGGTACTATGTTGCGATTGATTTAACCCCGTTAAAACAGATGAAGGATAATCTTATCTCTAGTACTTCAAATGACTACGAATTACTCAATACCCAGTATGAATCTTGGGTGACGGGTTTTAACGCCCAGGAAGATCAAATAAAAACGACGCTTCAATCTTTAACCGGGCGTTTTGCGAACGCTAATTCGGTTTATGATAACATGGTTAAAGTCTTATCAAGCACGATCGGCACATTGGCCGAAATGTCCAGGCGCTATTTTTCAATATAATTTACCGTATTTGGGTTACAGCATGGTTAGCACTTTCTCTTTTTATCTGTTAATTCGTTTGTTGGTAATAAAATTTTAACGCCGATAGCCATGTGTTTTTTTCCGGATATTTCGATATAGGTAATATCCATACCGAAGATCTTTTGTAAAATCTCTTCATAATCGACGGCCTCGGGCGCGGGTATGGGCGTGGGCACAGACACGGGGTCGGGGCTTATTTCATAGGGTACAGGAATAAACTCACAGACTTCAGCAACGAAAACATACCCTTTTGAGTAAATCGTTTGGATATAAACCTTTTCTTTGTCTTGCCGGAATATCTTCCTTAATACATAAATGCAGCGTGCAAGAGACTCCTCTGAAACAATAGCCGATCCCCAAACCTTATCGAGCAAATCATTTTTCTCAACGAGCTGTCCTGCAGACTCTATGAGCACTCTCAATACGGCAAGCTCTTTTGCTCCGGTCCTGATAAAAGTACTTTTCCTCATCAACTGATTGTCTTGAGTCAGAGTGAAATCAAAAAATCTATAACCTATACCTTGAGTCCTTTGCTGATGACGCATATTATTCCCTTGATTTTTAGTTAACGGGTAAGATCATGTCCGACTTGAATTTTATTTACAATAATAAATATGCCGACTGTCGATATATATTCTGATTTTTTAGATTTAATTCATAAATGTTTAATATGAAGCTAGTTACAGCTTAAATTTGGGATTTATTAATTTAATTAATTTAATCTATCGGCATTAATGTATTTTAATTTCTTATCAATAGATAATCCAGTGACTTAATAATAGAAAGCTCTTATTGGCCTTTGTGAAGGCCAATAAATAATGGCTATGTGCACCATTTTGGTGAGGATTTCGCTCTAAAAAGAGGCATTTATTTTCTTAGTCTGCGCCTTCCCTGTGTAACAGATCACAAATACGGCAGATATTTTTAGTTATTTTTCGTTGCATACTCATTCTCTTAAAGTATGACCCGTAAAGGGGTTTTTCATAAATATTCACTTTTTATGCAGTTAAAGTGAATAGGGTTAGGGTTTAACTCCTTGTTTTTTGGTGTCTCGACCTTTTTTATTCACTTTTTTTCGTTGCTGGCACGATGTCTGCACTCTATTATCAATTCATCAGGGACAAAATTTTAAATCCCTTAACTCTAAGACGCTTACAGACAGTTAAGTTGATTTTACCCTAAAAGAGCTGCTCGTTATGCGTGCAGAGACAATTTGTAGAAAAGATGACTCATTAAAAATTTTCCTTCTCTTTAAGAGGGAAAGGGAGTCTGCACCCTTAATTTAGGAAATGCGTTCTCAAAAATTAACGTCAACCGTCTTATCAATGGCTTGCACTAAGGCCGAGAGACGATGGCATAAGCAAATAACGATGAGGTTGATATGGAACAGCGTGTAACCCGCAAAGCGTTTGATGAATACATGGTCCCGGTCTATGCCCCGGCTGATTTTATCCCTGTACGTGGGGAAGGCTCATGGCTGTGGGACCAGTCTGGTAAAGACTATGTCGATTTTGCCGGCGGAATTGCGGTCAATGCGCTGGGGCATCGCCATCCAGAGGTATTAAGTGCGTTAACCGAGCAAGCACAAAAAGTCTGGCATTTAGGAAATGGTTATACCAATGAGCCAGTACTGAAGCTTGCGAAACAGCTTGTGGATGCGACCTTCGCCGACAAGGCGTTCTTCTGTAACTCAGGTGCAGAAGCAAACGAAGCGGCCCTTAAACTTGCGCGTCTGGTCGGACACTCTAAAAACGCCGACCATAAAAACGAGATTATCGCCTTTAAAAATGCCTTCCACGGCCGGACTCTTTTCACCGTTAGCGCAGGCGGACAGCCTAAGTATTCCCAGGACTTCGCCCCGCTACCGCCTGCCATCACGCATTTGCCGTTCAACGATTTATCGGCGGTAGCGAACCATATTTCCTCTCGTACCTGCGCCGTCATTGTTGAACCCGTACAAGGTGAAGGTGGCGTAGTGCCTGCTGATCCTGAGTTCCTCCATGGCCTGCGCGCGCTGTGCGACCAGCATGATGCCGTGCTTATCTTTGACGAAGTGCAAACCGGCGTGGGCAGAACCGGCGAACTCTATGCCTATCAGGCCTATGACGTTGTCCCCGACATCCTGACTACCGCGAAAGCGCTCGGCGGTGGTTTCCCTATCGGCGCCATGCTTACCGTCGACAGTCTGGCCGCGCATTTCCAACCCGGCACCCACGGCACCACTTACGGCGGTAACCCGCTGGCCACCGCAGTCGCCGGTAAGGTGTTTGAGCTGATTAATACGCCTGAAGTCTTGGGCGGCGTCGCGCTGCGCCATCTGTGGTTCACCGAGCGTCTTAACCTGATTAATCATCAGTATCACGTATTTTCTGAGATTCGCGGCATGGGCCTGCTGCTTGGGGCGGTAATGCACGAACGCTATAACGGACAGGCTAAACAGCTGAACCAGCTGGCGGCAGAAGAAGGGTTGATTGGCTTAATCGCAGGTCCTAACGTGCTGCGATTCGCGCCATCCCTGATTATTCCGCAGGCTGACGTCGAGGAAGGTCTGAACCGTCTTGAGCGTGCCATCGCGCGGCTTTGTTCCTGAAAACCGCGTCATCTCTTTGAATGAGGTAATTATCATGATGTTGATTCGTCCTGTGCGGCTCGGCGATATCGCCGATATCCTGCAGTTGTCAGGGAAAACCGGCATCGGTTTAACGTCTCTGCCTAAGGATGAGGCCCACCTGCGAACGCGAATTGAGCGCTCTGTGGCAACCTGGAAAGGTCAGCTGGACAAAGCCGAGCAGGGCTATCTGTTCGTGCTCGAAGACCTGAGCCAGCAGAAAGTCGTTGGCGTCAGCGCGCTCGAGGTGGCCGTGGGGCTCAGCGAGCCTTGGTACAACTTCCGACTCGGTACGCTTATCCATGCGTCGAAGAGCCTGAACATCTACAAACCGGTCCCGACCCTGTTTTTAAGTAACGATCACACCGGTTACAGCGAGCTCTGCACGCTGTTCCTCGATCCGGACTATCGCCATAGCCGCAACGGACAGCTGCTGTCAAAAGTGCGCTTCCTGTTTATGGCCGCTTTCCGCGAGCGCTTTGCGCCGAAGGTGATTGCCGAGATGCGCGGTGTATCAGACGACAACGGCCACTCGCCTTTCTGGGACAGCGTCGGGCAGCATTTCTTCGCCATGGAATTTGCCGAAGCAGACCGTCTGACCGGGATGGGACAGAAGTCCTTTATTGCCGAGCTGATGCCGAAACACCCTCTCTACACCGAGTTGTTAAGCCCGCAGGCGCGTGCGGTGCTGGGCGAGGTTCATCCTCAAACTGCCCCAGCGCGTGCATTGCTTGAAAAAGAAGGCCTGCGCTATCAGGGGTACGTGGACATCTTCGACGCGGGTCCGACGCTTGAAGGCGAGGTAGACAACCTGCGTGCGGTGAAAGAAAGCCAATTATTGCCGGCAAGAATCACTACCGCCACGTCGTTCGAAGATGAAACTTTCTACCTGGTCGCCAACGAAAATTACGCAAATTTTCGCGCGACTTTGGTCACGGGGCCCGCAGATATCAGCCGGTTAACGCTCGACGAGCGTACCGCTGAGGCGCTGTGCGTCACCCATGGCACCCCCTTGCGCGTTGTGCCGCTGTTCCCCGACGCGGCGACAGCGACCTCAACCCGACAATTATCACAAGCGAGTGAACTATGACCCATCCAGCACTATTTATTCAGGGACAGTGGCGCAGCGGGCAAGGCACGCTGCTGGAAAAGTCTAACCCGGTGAGCGGTGAAAAGCTCTGGTCGGCCATGAGCGCAAGCAGTGAAGACGTCGAGTCGGCCTGCCTTGCCGCACGTGAGGCTTTCCCGGCGTGGGCGCGCCTGACGCTGGCCCAGCGTGGCGAAGTCATTCAGAAATTTGCCGCGCTGCTGACTGAAAACAAAACCAGACTGGCCGAAATCATCAGCCTTGAAACCAGTAAACCGCGCTGGGAGACACTCACCGAAGTGCAGGCAATGATAGGCAAGGTGGCGATTTCGCTGGAAGCCAATCAACAGCGTACCGGCGAGAAACATACGCCAATGCCGGACGGTGAAGCGGTACTGCGTCATCGTCCACACGGGGTGCTGGCGGTATTTGGCCCCTACAATTTCCCAGGGCATCTGCCAAACGGTCACATCGTACCCGCGCTTTTGGCCGGTAACACGCTGGTGTTCAAACCGAGCGAACTCACGCCGGTGACCGCCGAAGAGACGCTCAAGCTGTGGCAGCAAGCGGGACTTCCTGCCGGCGTGATCAATCTGGTGCAGGGTGGACGTTCTACCGGTGAGGCGCTGGCCGCTTCATCGCAGATTGACGGTCTGCTGTTTACCGGCAGCGCGGGCACCGGTTATCAGCTGCATCGTCAGCTGGCCGGGCAGCCGGAAAAAATTCTGGCGCTGGAGATGGGCGGTAACAATGCGCTGATCGTTGAGCCGGTTGAAGACATCGACGCCGCGGTCAATCTGACCATTCAATCGGCGTTTATCTCTGCCGGGCAGCGCTGCACCTGCGCGCGTCGTCTGTTGGTCAAACAAGGTCAGGCGGGGGATGCCTTCCTCAAGCGCCTGATTGAGGTTACGTCCTCGCTGCGCGTTGGCGCATGGAATGACGAGCCGCAGCCGTTCATCGGCGGGGTTATTTCCGATACCGCTGCGCGCAATATGCTGAGCGCACAGGACAAACTGGTCGAGCTCGGCGGCAAGTCGCTGTTGACGATGAGCCGCCTGCGTCCCGACAGCACCTTATTGACGCCGGGTATCATCGAGCTGACCGACGTGGCCGGTGTGCCGGATGAAGAGTATTTCGGCCCGTTGCTGAGCGTTATTCGCTACCGCGAGTTTGATGAGGCAATCCGTCTTGCCAACCAGACGCGCTTTGGCCTGGCCACCGGGCTGATTTCGGCGCAGCGTGCACAGTTCGATCAGCTTCTGCTCGAGGCCCGTGCCGGTATCGTCAACTGGAACAAGCCGTTGACCGGTGCCTCCAGCAATGCCCCCTTTGGTGGGATTGGTGCCTCGGGCAATCATCGTCCGAGCGCCTACTATGCCGCGGATTACTGCGCCTGGCCGATGGCCTCGCTGGAAACCGACCGTCTGGAACTTCCTTCCGCGCTGTCGCCGGGAATCGATTTTGGTCAGCAAGGGTAACCCTGGCTGTCACTGGAGAGCATGATGTCTGGATATGAAGTCAATTTTGATGGTCTGGTAGGACTCACCCACCACTATGCGGGGCTGTCGTTTGGTAACGAAGCCTCGACGCGCAACCAAAGCGCAATTGCCAATCCGAAGCTGGCGGCGAAGCAGGGACTGTTGAAAATGAAGGCCTTGGCTGACCTTGGCTTCAAACAGGGCGTACTGCCGCCGCATGAAAGGCCGCATCTTAGCACGCTGCGCCAGATGGGATTTGAGGGGAGTGATGCGCAGGTGCTGGCCAAAGCCAATGCCTATTCGCCGCGCCTGCTCTCGTCGCTAAGTTCCGCATCGGCGATGTGGGTCGCCAACGCCGCCACGGTATCGCCATCGGCCGACAGCGCCGACGGGCGGGTGCATTTCACCGTGGCAAACCTGAATAACAAGTTTCACCGTGCGATTGAAGCCGACACCACCTCGGCTATCCTGCGCGCCACCTTTAATCATCGCGAGCACTTCGCGCACCATGCTGCGCTTCCTCAGGTCGCAAATCTCGGCGATGAAGGCGCGGCTAACCATAACCGACTGTGCGGCGAGTATGACAGGCAGGGCGTGCAGGTGTTTGTTTATGGCCGTAACGGACTGGTGACCGGTGATAACGAACCGGTACGCTATCCGGCGAGGCAAACGCTGCTGGCGAGCGAGGCAATTGCCCGTTTACATCAGCTTGACCCAGTGCGCACGGCGTTCGTTCAGCAGAATCCCGAGGCTATCGATCGCGGCGTATTCCACAACGATGTGATTTCGGTCAGCAATCGCCAGGTGCTGTTCCACCATGAGCAGGCATTTGTGAATCAGCAGGCGGCATTCGACGAAATTCGCCGCAAGATGGCCAGCGTTGAGGCGGACTTTAAACCGATTGAAGTGCCTAAGTCGCGCGTTTCTCTCGATGATGCCGTGGCCACCTACTTGTTCAACAGCCAACTGCTGAGCAGGGCCGACGGTAAAATGACTATCGTCGTGCCAGAGGAATCTCGCCAGCACGCCGCGGTATGGGACTATCTGTCGGATCTGCGCGCCAGCGGCGGCCCGATTGACGATATCCAGGTCTTCGATTTGCGTGAGAGTATGCGCAACGGCGGCGGTCCGGCCTGTCTGAGGCTGCGCGTGGCATTAAATGCTACCGAGCTGTCGGCGGTTAATCAGGGTTCACTGATTGACGATACTCTGTTTGCTCGCCTCAATGATTGGGTTGACAGCCACTATCGCGACCGGATGCAGCAGGAAGATTTAGCCGATCCGCAGCTGCTGCTGGAAGTCCGCCGCGCGCTGGACGAGCTAACGCAGATCCTGCGTCTGGGAAGTATCTATCCTTTCCAGCAGGCCTGAAGAAAGTGATTAAGGAACGCGTGTCATGTTTGATGTATTAACGCTTACTTTGGACGGAACGCCGCCTGTTCTCCCCTCCGGTCAACTGCCGCATCTTGACTGGCAGTGGTTGGCCGAAGGCGTGCTTGAGCTGTCGCCGCGTCACGCCTGTAAAAAGGCGGTGGTGCTGTCGGCGGGGGTTCACGGCAACGAAACGGCACCTATCGAGCTGCTGAATCAACTGGTGGCCGAGCTGCTTGCCGGTACGCGCCCGCTGAGGGTGCGTTTGCTGGTGGTGCTGGGCAATCCACCGTCGATGCGTGCCAACAAGCGCTATCTCGTGGCGGACATGAATCGTATGTTTGGCGGTCGCCATGTGCGATTCACCCCAAGTGATGAAACACGGCGTGCGCAGCAGCTTGAGCAACTGCTGGCGCAGTTTTATCGCAGCGCCAGTGCGGCCGGCGCCAGGCAGCGTTTCCATTATGATCTGCATACCGCGATTCGCGGCTCGCTGTACCTGCGTTTTGGCCTGTTGCCTTTCCAGCTGCGCCCGCACTCGCCCGAAATGCTGGCCTGGCTTGAGCAGGCCGGGTTAGACGCGCTGGTCTATCATCGCTCCCCCGGCGGGACGTTTACGCACTTTAGCAGTGAGGTTTTCGATGCCGAAAGTTGCACCCTAGAGCTCGGCAAGGCGCTGCCGTTTGGCGAGAATGACCTTAAGCAGTTCATCCAGATAAAGCTGGCGTTGCAGGCACTGGTGAGTGATTTACCTGCGCCCGCACGTCAGGGTGAGCCGATGAAGCACTTTCAGGTGGTGCAGGATATTTTGCGCGAACAGCCGGACTTCCAACTGCACGTGCCCGCCGATGCGCTGAATTTTACCGCTTATCCGCAGGGCTACGTGCTGGCCGAGCAGAGCGGTAAAACGTATCGGGTCGAGCACCCCGAAGAAGTGGTGTTATTCCCGAACCCGAACGTTGCACTGGGACTGCGTGCCGGTTTGATGCTGGTTGAAATGTCTTAGATTTGTTATTCAAAGACCTGACTGCCTGATTTCATTCACATAAACAAAATTGTGCGTGCTGAACCGGTGATGTGCCAAGCTAAGCGGTTCAGCACTTTGGTCGAATGAAATCTCGTCAATGATCCTCTCGGCGCTAACTTCCTTATTTCTAAATCGTTGAGGGATGCTATGATTTCGTCTAAGGAAATCCTTTAGATTCGACAACCGGTTTGGGAAATAATGGGCTTTAAAGCGTTGCAAAAATCTGATTGGGTAAACTTGTTGATAGCCATTCCCGCCGGGATTATTGCTGCGCTTGTGACGATAGGATTTCGGCTGGCGATCGGCGGCATTGATGGCTTGATGTTTAAAGACGGCAGCGACATAACCCGCGCGTTTAACGAATACCCTCTGATTGTCTGGCCGATTATCACCGCCGTGGGTGGCGTGGTGGCGGGCTTTATTCTCCACTGGGCGCTCCGCTACGAGTCGCGCAACGGCAAGATGCCGGACTATCTCGACGTTATCGATAAACGCTTACCGGGTATTCCTGTGGTCAGCACGCTGCTGAGATCGCTCTCTTCACTTGCCAGCATCGCGAGCGGCAGTTCCATTGGTCGCGAAGGCGCGATGGTGCAGCTTTCTGCACTGAGCGGCAGCCTGCTGGGCCGCTTTACCCGTTTTACCTCTCTTCACCAGTCAGACGTGGTGGCGATGGCGGCCGCAGGCGGGCTGGCTGCGGTGTATCACGCGCCGTTTGCCGGCGCGCTGTTTGTCGCCGAGATTGCCTTTGGTGTTACCGCCGTACAGCGGCTTATCCCACTGTTTATTTCCGCCTCGGTTGCGGTGCTGACTGTGCGCTCCGTTACCCACTATGCGCCGCTGTACCTCTATTCTTCCGCCGTATTCAGCCCAACGCCCGGCGCTATCTTTACCGTACTGGCGATTGGCGCGGCGACCGGTATTCTCGGGCCGATGTTTATTGCCTCAATTGATAAGGTGCGCAGGGCGATGCAGCCGATATCCCATCCGGCGCTGCGCCTTGGCCTCGGAGGACTGGCGGTAGGCGTGGTGGCGATGGTCTCGCCGCTGGTGCTGGGCAATGGGTTCGAGGTTATCGACCTTATCCTGAATAACCGCGACCTGCATACCTCGCTGGGGCTGCTGCTGCTGCTCAAGATTGTTGCCACCGCTATCACCGTAGGGTCTGGCGCGGTCGGCGGCCTGTTCACGCCTTCGCTGCTGATCGGAGCCGCCAGCGGCGCACTGGTCTGTACCTGCCTGCAATGGCTGGGCTTTGATCCGGGGCCGATGGGCCTGTATGCCGCCATCGGCATGAGTGCTTTGCTCGCGGCAACCAGTCACGCGCCGCTGATGTCGATCATGATGGCGTTTGAAATGACCCTCAACAGTTCGCTGCTGTTCCCGTTGATGCTGGCGACGGCCATTTCCTACGTTGTGGCGTCGCGCTTCAAGGCCAGCGGTACCTACCCAGTGTTGACCCGGCTCAACGCGCGGTTCGCCGCCAAGAGTGATTTTGAGAACGGGACCGTCGCCGCGTTGATGTGTCCCTGTTCAAAAATGTACCTCGACGCCACGCTGGTCGAGTTAGTCAGTGAGGGCCTCAAACAGCGCACACGTTACGTCTATGTTATCGACAGGGAAGAGCGCTTCGTTGGCGTGGTCGCGACCAATGTGCTGGCAACCGGCATCATTGACGGCAGCCTGGATAAAGAGGCGCCCATCGACCCCTATATCGAGCATGAATTTACCGTGCTCTATCAGCAGTCGAGCTATGAAGAGGCGTGGGCCGTGTTCAGTTCATCACCGCTCGAACGTCTGCCGGTGCTGGAAAATGCCGAGACGCGTCGCCTGCTCGGCGTCATAACCAAGGCTGCGCTGCTCAGCAAGGCGAAAGATTTTTTGTAATCCTTTTCCTACTCCCAAATAGCTGACCACAACTCCAATTCTTAAATAGCGCTCAATCACGAGCGCTATTTTTATATTTTACAATAGGTTAAGAATTTTAAGTTTATACCCCCTAGGGGGTATGTTTCGTCGCCGTAACTATTTCCTTCCTGAATCGATTGATCGTCATCAACGCGTCTGTTCACACCCGCGACTACCCTAGCGCCAATTTAAGCAATGTCATTGCGTTGATTTTTGCCTGCAACGCTACCCAAATAAAGACAGAACGCCTCAGGAGGTTCCTGGATGAGCAAGTTTCTAGACCGGTTTCGCTATTTTAAGCAGCTGGCCGAACCCTTTGCCGACGATCACGGTCAGACGCTAAACGCCAATCGCGACTGGGAAGAGGGTTATCGCAGCCGTTGGCAGCACGATAAAGTTGTGCGATCCACTCATGGCGTCAACTGTACTGGCTCCTGTAGCTGGAAAATCTACGTCAAAAGCGGCCTCGTTACCTGGGAAACTCAGCAGACCGACTACCCGCGCACGCGCCCAGACCTGCCGAATCACGAGCCACGCGGCTGCCCGCGCGGAGCCAGCTACTCCTGGTATCTCTACAGCGCCAACCGTCTGAAGTATCCTCTGATGCGCAAAAAGCTTATCCAGCTGTGGCGCGAGGCGAAGCAGCAGCATGCCGATCCTGTCGATGCATGGGGCTCAATCGTCAGCAATCCTGAAAAATCCAAAAGCTATAAAGTCGTGCGTGGGCGCGGCGGCTTTGTGCGCTCCAGCTGGCAGGAGGTCAACGAACTGATCGCCGCCTCCAACGTTTATACCGCCAAAACCTTTGGGCCAGACCGCATCATCGGTTTTTCACCTATTCCGGCGATGTCGATGGTGTCTTACGCCTCGGGCGCCCGCTATCTCTCCCTGATTGGTGGCGTGTGTCTGAGCTTCTATGACTGGTACTGCGACCTGCCTCCGGCCTCGCCAATGACCTGGGGTGAGCAGACCGACGTGCCGGAATCGGCCGACTGGTATAACTCTTCCTATATTATCGCCTGGGGCTCTAACCTGCCGCAGACGCGCACGCCGGATGCGCACTTCTTCAGCGAAGTACGCTACAAAGGTACGAAAACGGTGGCGATCACCCCCGATTATGCCGAAGTTGCTAAACTCTGCGACCACTGGCTGGCACCGAAGCAGGGAACCGACAGCGCGCTGGCGCTGGCGATGGGCCACGTGATCCTTAAATCCTTCCATCTGGATAACCCGAGCCGCTACTTCATCGACTATGTTCGCCGATATACCGACATGCCGATGCTGGTATTGCTCGAACCGCGCGAAGGGGGACACTTCGCCGCAGGCCGCATGCTGCGCGCCTCGGATCTGGTCGATAACCTCGGGCAGGAAAATAATCCGCAGTGGAAAACTATCGCACTGGACGAACAGAGCGGAGAACTGGTTTCCCCGCTCGGCTCCATCGGCTATCGCTGGGGCGAAAAAGGGCAGTGGAATCTCGAAGCGCGTGAAGGCAAAAATCAGCAGGACGTCAAACTGGCGCTGAGCCTGCTGGACCAACATGACGACGTCGTTGAGGTCGGTTTCCCGTATTTCGGCGGCATCACTCACGAGCATTTCAACAGCGTTGCGCTGGAAGAGATCCTGCTGCACAAACTGCCGGTGAAGCGGATTCTTCTCGCCGACGGCAGTGAAGCGTGCGTTGCCAGCGTCTATGATTTGACGCTCGCCAACTACGGTATCGAACGCGGTCTCAATGACGCCAACTGCGCGCAGAGTTTTGACCAGATCAAAGCCTACAGTCCGGCGTGGGCTGAACAGATTACCGGCGTTTCACAGCAAAATATTATCCGCATTGCCACCGAATTTGCCGACACCGCCGACAAGACCCACGGCCGTTCGATGATCATCGTCGGTGCGGGCCTGAACCACTGGTATCACATGGACATGAACTACCGTGGCCTGATCAACATGCTGATTTTCTGTGGCTGTGTGGGACAGAGCGGCGGCGGTTGGGCGCACTACGTCGGCCAGGAAAAACTGCGTCCGCAGACCGGCTGGCAGCCGCTGGCCTTTGGTCTCGACTGGCAGCGTCCGCCTCGCCAGATGAACGGCACCTCATTTTTCTACAATCATTCGAGCCAGTGGCGCTATGAAAGCGTTACGCCACAGTCGCTGCTTTCTCCGCTGGCCGACGGCTCACGCTTTAGCGGTAGCCTGATTGACTTCAACGTACGCGCCGAGCGTATGGGCTGGCTGCCTTCTGCGCCGCAGCTCAACGTGAATCCGCTGAATCTGGCCGCGATGGCTAAAACGGCGGGGAAAAATGTACAGCAATACACCGTCGACAGCCTAAAGGACGGCAGCGTACGCTTCGCCGCCGAGCAGCCGGATGACCCGCAAAACTACCCACGCAACCTGTTTGTTTGGCGCTCAAACCTGCTCGGTTCGTCGGGTAAGGGCCATGAATACCTGCTGAAATATCTGCTCGGCACCGAAAACGGCATTCAGGGGAAAGATTTGGGGATTCAGGGTGGAATCCTGCCGGAAGAGGTGGAATGGCAAGACCAGGGCGGCGAAGGCAAGCTGGATCTGGTGGTGACGCTCGACTTCCGGCTGTCGAGCACCTGTCTGTACTCCGATATCGTGCTGCCGACCGCCACCTGGTACGAGAAAGACGACATGAATACTTCGGACATGCACCCGTTTATTCATCCGCTGTCTGCCGCCGTCGATCCCGCCTGGGAATCTAAAAGCGACTGGGATATCTACAAAGGGTTGGCGAAGGAGTTTTCTCGTGTCTGTGTCGGGCATCTGGGCGTAGAGACTGACCTGGTCACGCTGCCGATTCAGCACGACTCCGCCGCCGAGTTGGCTCAGCCACTGGGCGTGGAGGACTGGAAAAAGGGCGACTGCGAACTTATTCCGGGCGTGACCGCGCCGCATCTGGTGCCGGTCGAACGCGACTATCCGAATACCTATGCCCGCTTCAGCGCGCTGGGGCCGCTGCTCGACAAGCTCGGTAACGGTGGCAAAGGCATCAACTGGAACACCGACAGCGAAATTGCGCTGCTGAAGAAACTCAATGACACCCAGCCTGATGGTGCAGCGGCCGGTCGTCCGAAGATTGAAACGGCGATCGATGCGGCAGAAATCATCCTGACGCTGGCGCCTGAAACCAATGGTCAGGTGGCGGTTAAAGCCTGGAAAGCGCTGGGGGAATTTACCGGCATTGACCATCGCCATCTGGCGCTGAATAAAGAAGACGAGAAAATCCGCTTTCGCGATATTCAGGCACAGCCGCGCAAGATTATCTCCAGCCCGACCTGGTCGGGTCTCGAAGATGAACACGTCTCCTATAACGCCTGTTACACCAACGTGCACGAGCTTATTCCTTGGCGCACGCTGACCGGCCGCCAACAAATTTATCAGGATCACGAGTGGATGCGTGCGTTCGGTGAAAGCCTGCTGGTTTACCGTCCGCCGATTGACACCCGTGCGTCTCAGCCGTTCCTGAATACGCGGCCTAACGGTAATCCAGAGAGGGCGCTGAACTTCATCACCCCGCACCAGAAGTGGGGCATTCACTCCACCTACAGTGACAACCTGCTGATGCTGACCTTGTCGCGCGGCGGGCCGATTGTCTGGCTGAGTGAAGACGATGCGCGCCAGCTTGGCGTCACGGACAACGACTGGATAGAGGCTTTCAACGCCAACGGTTCCTTGACTGCGAGGGCGGTGGTCAGTCAGCGCGTTCCGGCGGGCATGACCATGATGTACCACGCGCAGGAAAGGCTGGTGAATATTCCCGGCTCTGAAATCACCCAACAGCGCGGCGGGATCCACAACTCGGTAACCCGCGTTACGCCTAAACCAACGCACATGATCGGCGGTTATGCCCATCAGTCTTACGGTTTCAACTATTACGGCACCGTAGGCTCCAACCGCGATGACTTTGTCGTGGTGCGGAAAATGAATCGCATTGACTGGTTAGACGGCGAAGGTCACGACACCGTGCAGGAGAAAGTTAAATGAAAATTCGTTCACAGATCGGCATGGTGCTAAATCTCGACAAATGCATCGGCTGTCACACCTGTTCGGTGACCTGCAAAAACGTCTGGACCAGTCGCGAAGGCGTCGAATATGGTTGGTTTAATAATGTTGAAACCAAGCCGGGTATTGGCTTCCCGAACGACTGGGAAAATCAGCAGAAATGGAAGGGCGGCTGGATCCGTAAAATCAGCGGCAGGCTCCAGCCGCGTATGGGCAACCGTCTGCAGCTGTTGGGTAAGATTTTTGCTAATCCTTATATGCCGGAAATCGACGACTACTACGAGCCTTTTGATTTCGACTACCAGCATCTGCACACCGCCAAAGAGGGGAAACATCAGCCGATTGCGCGTCCACGTTCGCTGTTGACCGGCCTGCGGATGGACAAAATTGTCAGCGGCCCAAACTGGGAAGACGATTTAGGCGGCGAGTTCTCAACCCGTTCCGCCGACAGCAATTTCGCCAACATACAAAAAGAAATCTACGGCGAGTTTGAAAACACTTTCATGATGTATCTGCCGCGCCTTTGCGAGCACTGCCTGAATCCGGCGTGTGTGGCGACCTGTCCGAGCGGTGCCATCTACAAACGTGACGAAGACGGCATCGTGCTTATCGATCAAGACAAATGCCGCGGCTGGCGCATGTGCCTGACCGGCTGTCCTTACAAGAAAATCTACTTCAACTGGAAAAGCGGCAAGTCCGAGAAGTGCATCTTCTGCTATCCGCGCATCGAGGCAGGGCAGCCAACGGTGTGCTCTGAAACCTGCGTTGGACGTATTCGCTACCTGGGCGTGCTGCTGTATGACGCAGACCGTATTAAGCAGGCCGCCAGCGTCGAGAACGAGCAGAATCTCTACCAGAGTCAGATGGAAATATTCCTGGACCCCAACGATCCGCAGGTGGTCGCCGAGGCGTTAAAGCAGGGGATCCCGCAGTCGGTTCTTGATGCCGCACAGCGGTCGCCGGTCTACAAGATGGCGATGGAGTGGAAGCTGGCGCTGCCGCTGCATCCTGAATACCGCACCTTGCCGATGGTGTGGTACGTGCCGCCGCTGTCGCCGATTCAGTCGGCGGCCGATGCGGGCGCGATACCGCACACCGGCGTGCTGCCGGACGTCGAAAGTCTGCGCATTCCCGTCCAGTATCTGGCCAATCTGTTAACCGCAGGCGACACCCAGCCGGTGCTGCTGGCCCTGAAACGTATGCTGGCAATGCGTCACTTCAAGCGCGCCGAGTCGGTTGACGGCGTGGTCGATACTACCGCGCTGGATCAGGTCGGCCTGAGCGAACGGCAGGCACAGGAGATGTACCGCTATCTGGCGATTGCCAACTACGAAGACCGCTTTGTGGTGCCGTCGAGCCATCGCGAGCTGGCGCGCGAAGCCTTCCCTGAAAGTAAAAGCTGCGGCTTCAGTTTCGGCGATGGCTGCCACGGCAGCGACGGAAAATTTAATCTGTTTAACAGCAAGCGTATCGACGCCATCGACGTGAGCCCTAAAACCTCGTTCGGAGCTGAAAAATGATCGCCTTACGCATTATCTCTCGTCTGCTGGACTATCCCGACGACGCGCTGTGGGCGCATAAGCAGGACCTGCTGCTGGCGTTGACGGAATCCCCACTGCTGAGCCTTGAAGAAACGCAGCAGCTGGCCGATTTCATTCGACAGTTTTGTGCCGCCGACCTGCTCGACAGACAGGCCGAATACTGTAGCCTGTTCGATCGCGGCCGCGCCACTTCTTTGCTGCTGTTTGAACACGTGCACGGTGAATCGCGGGATCGCGGGCAGGCGATGGTCGATCTTTTGGATCAATACCGCGCCGCGAATCTGGAGATAGACAGCAAGGAGTTACCGGACTATCTGCCGCTGTACCTCGAGTATCTCGCTATGCTTGCAGCGGAAGAGGCCCAAGCCGGTTTGCTGAACATTGCCCCAATTCTGGCGCTGCTGAGTGCGCGCCTGACCCAGCGTGAAAACCACTATGCGCTGTTGTTCAACCTGTTGCTGAGCCTGTCGGGTGCCACACTGACCGCCGACAGCGTGGCGGAAAAACTGCAGCACGAGAGCCGTGACGATACGCCTCAGGCGCTTGATGCGGTGTGGGAAGACGAGCAAATCAAATTCCTCGGTGAGCAAGGTTGCCTGAGTGAAGAAGAAAAGGCACGCGGCCAACGTTTTGCAGGCGCGGTAGCCGCGCAGTACATTCAACTCGATGCCGGACACCCCGGCGTCTCCCGTGAGGAGAAACGTCCATGAATTTCCTCAGCAGCTTCTTTTTTGATATTTATCCGTATATTGCGGGGACGATTTTTCTGGCCGGCAGCTGGCTGCGCTATGACTATGGCCAATACAGCTGGCGTGCAGGTTCCAGCCAGCTGCTGGATAAAAAAGGCTTACGCATTGCCTCGCCGCTGTTTCACGTCGGTATTCTTGGCATCTTTTTCGGCCACCTGGTCGGCATGTTAACCCCGCACTGGGTTTACGAACCTTTCCTCTCTATTGCCGCGAAACAGCAGTTGGCGATGGTCGTGGGAGGCATTTTTGGGCTGATGACGCTGGTCGGTGGTGCGATGTTGTTTAAGCGCCGCTTAACCAATGTGCGGGTGCGCGCGACCTCAAGCGTTGGCGATATCATGATAATCGCGCTGCTGGTGGTGCAGGTTTGTCTAGGGCTGGGCACCATTCCTTTCTCGGCGCAGCATCTGGACGGCAGCGAAATGATAAAGCTGGTCGGCTGGGCACAGGCCATTGTCACCTTCCAGGGCGGCGCATCGGCACATCTTGATGGCGTTGCGCTTATCTTCAGGCTGCATATGGTCCTTGGCATGACGCTGTTCCTGCTGTTTCCGTTCTGTCGTCTGGTGCATATCTGGAGTGCGCCGGTGGAATACCTCACTCGTCGTTACCAGCTGGTGCGTAACCGCCGTTAATTCTCGCTACCGTTAACCTCCTGATGCTCTTCTCCCACTCTGCTGAATATTGTCAGCGAGAAGGGGAGAAGAGCGCGATTACCCTCTCATTCTCTGCGCTCGTTATTAATATCCCTTTCCTGGCCTTGTTTGTTATTTGTGCAAAACAGTCATTATCAATACGGAGTATTGTTCAAATTAATAACCAAGGTAATTATGATCCTCTTACGTGATTTGTAATTTGACTTAAATAATCCTCTCGGTGGGAATAATAAATATTAAGTCGATAGTCAAATTCGGTATTTGCTTAACTGGATTTTCGATATAGCAGAGGAATAATAAAAAACGCTTACTCTGCTATGCACTTTTTAAAGGCAAGTGATCTATTTCTCATTTAATTTTTTTAATGATTGTTAACACATAAAAATGCTTTGAAAAACGTGCTCTATAGCACAGTAAAAAGACAATTCTTTAAGAAGTTTGCACCAAAAAACGCGCATGCACTATTTTGGTGCAACCTGTTATGCAAAATATGCATAAAATCAGGGGGTTACAAACCTGATTTTGAATCATTTTGTTACACATCATTTCGATAATTTAACCAATAGCGCCGAACTTTTTCATTTTAACTTTTCGTGCTTAGTGCTAATGTTCGATTCGATTTACAGATAGCAGCAATTATAAATATTAAGAAACTCGCAGCCTGATATTTAAAATTTGGCACGGGGAAACCTATATATAAAATTCTAGGAACTTAAATAATGATGAAGCGCAGTGTTTTGGCCGTAGCGGTCTCTTTAATTGTTGTAACCACTGGTGCAAATGCCGTAGAGATTTATAACAAAGATGGCAACCAGTTGGATCTGTATGGCCGCGTTAACGGTAAACATTATTTCAGTGACAGCACCAGCAATAATGGCGATGGTTCTTATATGCGTTTTGGCTTTAAAGGCCAGACCAAAATTAGCGATACTCTGACCGGCTACGGCCAGTGGGAATATCAAAACAGCCTGAGCAACTCCGAAGGTTCAGACGCGCTGAACGGTAACAAAACCCGTCTTGGCTTCGCCGGTCTGAAATTCGCCAAGTTTGGCTCATTGGATTACGGCCGTAACTACGGCGTAGTGTATGACGCAATTGGCTACACCGACATGCTGCCAGAATACGGCGGCGACTCCGGTTACACCGACAACTTCATGGTGGGCCGTTCTACCGGTCTCGCAACCTACCGTAACAGAAACTTCTTCGGCTTGGTTGATGGCCTGAATCTGGCATTACAGTACCAGGGCAAAAACGAAGCGACCAGCGTATCAAGCACCTCACGTCCTACCAGCCGCTCTAACGGCGACGGTGCTGGCGCGTCTCTGACCTATGAAGACATCGGCGGCACCGGTATCGGTGTCGCATTGGCCGGTTCTCGTTCTGACCGTACGACTGCTCAGTCTGAAGCAAAAATCGGCGGCGGCGACACGGCTTCAGCCTGGTCTGCGGCGGTTAAATATGACGCTAACCAGTTCTACCTGGCGACCATGGTTGAAGAAACTCACAAGCAAACCAACATCACCGCAAACGGTGTAGCCGGTTTTGCCAACAAGACGCAGATCTTTGAAGCCGTTGCACAGTACCAGTTCCTGAACGGCTTCCGTCCTTCACTCGCTTACGTGTCTAACAAAGCGAAAGACGTCGAAGGCGTGGGCGATGCGTACCTGTACAAATACGTTTCTGTTGGTGCTTACTACTACTTCAACAAAAACATGTACACCTACGTTGACTACAAAATCAACAACCTGAGCGATAGCGACAGCAGCAAACTGGGCGGCAACAAGAAAGACGTGACCACCGTCAGCCTGACCTACCGTTTCTAAGCTTCAGAAACGACGCGTTATCACCCCCGTATTACCCTTATCTGTGTCTGAAAAGGTAATCTCAAAGGCAGGGCCGTCTGGCTCTGCCTTTTTTTATGCTGAAAAAAACCTTCCCATTCAACTATCTGCTGTTTTTCTCTCCCCATAACCTCAGGTTATACCCCCTGACTAAACAAGTATTCGCCGTGGGGCGGCGCGCGTGAAATAGTCGTGAGGTCAGGCAATCGAGGTTGCCCAATCCTACAACTATTGACGAGAGAAACTCATGCAACAAATCCCTATGCCGTATCTGCTGTTCTTAGGTGACGTGATGGACCCGCTGGCGGCGAAAACGGCGCGCGGCATTCACGTCTGGCGTCCCGAGTCCTGCGTGGGCCAGATTCGTCTGGCGACCGATTCCGTGTCACTGGGACTCGAGGAGCTGGACATCGCGACCGCTAAAGCGCGCGGCGCGAAAACGATGGTGCTGGGCACCGCCAACGCCGGCGGTAAGCTGCCAGGCCACTGGATTGATTCGATTAAAACGGCCATCCGCGCCGGCATGAACGTCGCCAACGGTCTGCATCAGGGGTTGAACGATATTCCTGAACTGGTTGAACTTGCCGCCGAACACAACGTGCAACTGTTTGACGTGCGCCACATGCGCCCTGAACTGGACGTCGGCAGCGGCAAGAAGCGCAGCGGTAAGCGCATTCTGACCGTGGGAACCGACTGCTCCGTCGGCAAAATGTATACCTCATTGGCGCTCGAATCGGCGATGCGCGAGATTGGCATGAAGGCCGATTTTCGTGCGACCGGACAGACCGGGGTGCTGGTCGCCGGTGCGGGCATTGCCATCGACGCGGTGATTGCCGACTTCATTTCTGGTGCGGTGGAGTCACTTTCCCCGGCCAACGACGACGACCACTGGGACATCATCGAAGGGCAGGGATCGCTTTATCATCCGTCGTTCGCCGGGGTCAGCATGGGCCTTATCCACGGGGCGCAGGCGCATCTTCTGGTGATGTGCCACGAGCTTGGCCGCAAACACATGCGCCACCTGCCGCATCAGTTTATGCCAACCCTAAAACAGTGTGTTGATACCAACCTCGCCGCCGCCAGCCTAACCAATCCAGACGTTCAACTGGCCGGTTTCTCGCTCAATACCTCCGGCGTAGATGAAGCCGAAGCCAAAGCCGCGCTTGCCGAAATCAGCCGTGAATTTGGTGTGCCTGCCACTGACCCGGTGCGTTTCGGCATCAGTGAGCTGGCACAGTCAATCAAGGACCGTGGCTTATGATTAGCATGGAATTCAGGACGCTGGAGCTGCCTTTGGCGCGACCTTTTGCCATCTCTCGCGGTGTGCGCACGGCGGTGACCGTAGTGCGCGTTACCCTGACCGAGGGCAGCCTTGTCGCGATGGGCGAGTGTACGCCGACCGCCCATTATCAGGAGTCGGCGGAAAGCGTCTGCGAACAGCTCGCCGTCATAAAGCCACAGGTTGAAGCCGGTTTAACGCGTGAAGCGCTGCAACAGGCGCTGCCGGTAGGCTCTGCGCGTAATGCGCTCGACTGTGCAATGTGGCGTCTCGATGCTGCAAAACAGGGCAAGACGGTCTGGCAACTGCTTGATATGCAAGCCCCTCAAAGCGTTGTCACCGCCGAAACACTGAGTCTCGATACGCTCGACAATATGGCAAAAGCGGCTGCAAACGCCGTGTCACGTGGGGCGAAACTGCTGAAAATCAAACTCGATCGTGAGCAGATAATCGAGAAAGTTGCCGCCATTCGTCACGCTGCACCGCACACCACGCTGGTGATCGACGCGAACGAGGCCTGGCTGGGTCTCGATCTCGAAAGTCTGTTCCATGCGCTGCACGAATTTAATATCGCGATGATTGAACAGCCCTTACCTGCCGGAAAAGATAAAGACTTGGTGCGTTGTTTGCATCCCATTCCTATCTGCGCTGATGAAAGCTGCCATCAGCGCTCGGATATCGCCGGGCTGCGTGACCGTTACGAGATGATTAACATCAAGCTCGACAAGTGCGGCGGCCTGACCGAAGCGCTAGCGATGGCCGCTGAGGCCAAGGCGCTTGGCCTGCGCCTGATGGTGGGCTGCATGCTCGGCTCTTCGCTGGCGATGGAGGCCGCGCTGCCGGTGGCCGTGCAGGCCGAGCGCGTGGACCTCGATGGTCCTATCTGGCTGGCTCAGGACTCTCAACCGGCGCTGCGCTACGAGCACGGTGAAGTCTGGCTTTAAAACGTCTTGAAATGAACAGAGGAGCACGCTTTTGATGACTGAAATGCCCGTGAGTGAGGCGCCTGCCGTCGAGCCAACCGACCTGTCAGCGTCGGAAAGTCCCATCAGGCCCATTCTTCAGGTTAAGGATTTATCGGTCAGTTTTAGCGGCCGACAGGGGAAGACTCAGGCACTCAAAGGCGTCTCTTTTTCTATTAATAAAGGTGAAGTGGTTGCGGTGGTGGGGGAGAGCGGTTCGGGTAAATCGGTAACCTCGTTGGGCATCATGGGGCTGCTGGCCGATTCGGCAACCATCGATGGTGGAAGCATTGATTTTACCACCCGTAGCGGCGCGAAACATTCACTGGTCAAGATGGGGACGGAGGCACGGCGTAGGTTACGCGGTCAGGAAATGTCGATGATTTTCCAGGAGCCTATGACCTCGCTCAACCCGGTGCTGCGCGTGGGTGATCAGCTCACCGAAGGCCTGATTGACCACGGCATCAGTAATAAAAACGATGCGTTGAACAAGGCGCGACAGTTGCTCAAACAGGTGCGCATCCCCGACGTTGAGCGCATTTTGAGCTGTTATCCCCACGAACTTTCCGGCGGTATGCGTCAGCGCGTGATGATTGCGCAGGCGCTGGCCTGCGACCCCGCACTGTTGATTGCCGACGAACCCACCACCGCGCTCGACGTCACCGTGCAGGCGCGCATTCTGCAAATCTTGCGTGATTTGCAGCGCGGTTCAGACATGGCGGTGCTGTTTATTACTCATGACATGGGCGTGGTCGCCGAAATTGCCGACCGCGTAGTGGTGATGTACCACGGTGAGGTCGTGGAGGAGGGCCGCGTCGAGCAGATTTTTGCCCACGCACGACACCCTTATACCCGTGCGCTGCTGGCCGCGGTGCCTAAACTGGGCGATATGCGTGGGCGGCAGTGGCCACGGCGTTTTCCGTTGATTAAAAAAGACGAATCGGCGCTGGCTGATGTGGCCGGCCTCGATGCACTCGATGAGCAGACGACCGCCGATTACAGCGTACCGCCCCTGCTCGATGTCCGTGGCCTTCGGGTCAGCTACCCCATTCGTTCCGGCATTCTCTCGCGTATTACACAAGAAGTGCACGCCGTTGAACAGATAGATTTCTCCATCTGGCCCGGCGAAACGCTGGCGCTGGTGGGCGAGAGCGGCTGCGGAAAATCCACCACCGGGCGCGCGATTCTGCGACTGGTGGGCAGCCAATCGGAAAGCATTCATCTCGAAGGGAAGGAAATTACCCTGATGCGCGACAAGCCTTTTCAGGCGGTGCGGCGGCAGATTCAGATGGTGTTTCAGGACCCCTACGCCTCGTTGAATCCGCGCCTGACGGTCGGTTTTTCGATAGCTGAACCGCTGCTGCTGCACGGGCTGGCGCGCTCGCTCGCCGAGGCCACGCCGACGGTCAATAAACTGCTGAAAAGCGTGGGCCTCGAGCCGTCAGTTGCCCGCCGTTATCCGCATGAATTTTCCGGCGGACAGCGTCAGCGTATCGCGATAGCGCGGGCGATGGCGTTACAGCCGCAGGTGATTATCGCCGACGAGGCCGTCTCGGCGCTGGACGTCTCAATTCAGGCGCAGGTGGTGAATCTGATGATGGATCTCCAGCGCGATACCGGCGTTGCCTGGTTGTTTATCTCTCATGACATGGCGGTGGTCGAACGCATCGCTAACCGCGTGGCGGTGATGTATCTCGGACAGATAGTCGAAATCGGCCCGCGCGACGCCATTTTTAGCCATCCGCAGCATCCTTACACTCAACGTTTGCTTAACTCGGTGCCGATTGCCGATCCCACGCAGCGAACCTCGCGCAGTTTTGACGATACCGAAGTGAAATCACCGGTTCACCCGGTCGGATTACAGATAGAGAAAGTGAAGTATCGGGAAGTTTCACCACACCACTGGGTTGCTCTAGATGTCCCTCGTCCTTGACGCTGCCGCTGCGATGGGCGCGTTCGCTCACCGCCTTGCTGTAGAGCTCATGACAAGGGCATTTGTTTATTTTTAATTGTTTTTACATTCCGGGACACACAGGAGAAGTTCATGCATTCGATGTTAAATCGCAAGACATTACTGGCCGCCAGTCTCACGCTCTGTTTCGCTACCTCGGCGTTTGCCAAGGACCTCAGTATCTCGATGTATGCCGACGTGACGGGCTTTGACCCGCACGATACCACCGACACGCTGAGCTATTCGGTGCAGACCGGTATCTTCCAGCGTCTGTTTGAATTTGACCAGAGCATGAAAGTCATCCCGGTGCTGGCGACCGACTACACCAGCAACGATTCGGCGACCGAGTTCACCATTAATCTGCGTCAGGGCGTCACTTTCCAGGACGGTACGCCGTTTAATGCCGATGCGGTCAAGGTCAACCTCGATCGTCTGGCCAATCCTGCGAATCACCTTAAGCGTAATTCCTTGTTCAGCATGATTAAAAATGTTGAGGTGACCGGCCCTTATCAAGTCAAAATCTTCCTCAACAAACCTTTCGGTGCGATGATCAACACACTGGCACATCCTTCTGCGGTGATGCACAGCCCGGCGTCGCTGAAGGCTTATCCGAACGAGGCCGACCTCAGCGTGCATCCGGTTGGCACCGGGCCGTTTAAGTTCGTTGAATGGCAGCAGGGCAAAGACGTCAAGCTGGTGAAGTATGACAACTACTGGCAGAAAGGCTGGCCGAAGGTGGACTCGGTGACCTTCTACCCAACGCCGGAAGACTCGACGCAGGTCGCGAAGCTGAAGTCTGGCGCGGTGCAGGCGGTGTATCCGCTGCCGTCAGACTTGGTCGATACCGTGAAGAGTGACCCTAAGCTCGATATTCAGCGTGACCCCGGTATCTACCTTTATTACATTGCGTTTAACACCCAGCTCAAGGAGTTTAAGGACCCTCGCGTCCGTCAGGCGATTAACTACGCCATTGATCGCAACCTTTGGCTGAAGGTCGGTTTTGCCGGTCTGGGTGAACCTTCGACCTCTCCGCTGCCAACGCACGTACAGTTCTACCACAAACAGACCTCACCGGATTACAGCTATAACCTCGCTAAGGCAAAAGAGCTGCTGAAGGAAGCCGGTTATCCAAACGGCTTCGACGTTGAAATGTGGAGTTCGAATAAAACCGACCGTATTCGTACCGGCCAGTTCCTCAAGCAGCAGCTGGGGCTGATTGGCGTGCGCGTTAAGCAGGTCCCGATGGACGCAGGCAGCATCACGCAAAAACTCTGGAGCACGCCGAATCCGGCGGACGCCAAGGTGCAGATGTACTACGGCGCCTGGTCCACCTCGACGGGTGACGCCGACTGGGCGCTACGTCCGCTGTTTGCGACCGAATCCTTTATTCCAAAAGGCTACAACGTCTCCTACTACAGCAACAAGGCCGTGGATGCCGACATCAGCGCTGCGCTGCAAACCGCCGACATGGACAAGCGTAAAGCCGCCTATGACGACGCGCAGAAACTGCTGTGGGCCGACGCACCGGTTGCCTATTTAGGCTCTCCTGACAACCTGGTCGGTAAGACCAAAGATCTCTCCGGCGTATTTATGCTGGCAGACGGTACGCTGCTGTTTAATCAGGCGCAGTTCAAATAATCGATGCAGTTTAATTACGGGCGAAATGTTTCGCCCGTAATGCGTTTTTAGCGACAGATTGGTGGTCATTGGTTATTGAGGAACAGGATTTATGCTGACATATTTTATCCGACGAATACTGGAAATGATCCCGGTTCTGCTGGTGGTGTCATTATTGATATTTGGTTTTATCAAGCTGCTGCCGGGTGACCCAGCGCGTATTTATGCCGGTCAGGACGCAACGCTGGCGGCGGTCGAGTCAGCGCGGCAACTGCTTGGTTTAAACGATCCTCTTCCGGCGCAGTATTGGCACTGGATAAGCGGTGTGTTTCACGGCGATTTGGGAACCACCTATCGTACGCGCCAGCCGGTATTGAGCGTGATTGAGGCCGGGTTTATGCCAACGCTTTATCTGGCCATGGCCGGCTTTGCCTGGTCGGTGGTGCTTGGCCTGATTATCGGCGTTTGGGCCGCGCTCAAGCGGGGGAAATGGCAGGACTGGACGCTGATGAGTTTCGCCATCGGCGGAATTTCGATGCCCCCTTTCTGGCTTGGCCTGCTGTTAATCCAGTTTGTTGCGATGCCGTTTGGCATCTTTTCAGTCAGTGGCTTCAACAAGCCAAGTGACATTATTTTACCCGCTATCACGCTGGGTTCATCGGTGGCGGCGGTGATGGCGCGCTTTACCCGTTCGGCGTTTCTGGACGTGGCGCAGGAAGATTACGTACGCACCGCCAACGCCAAGGGCCTGCGGGCGCGGCTGGTGACCTGGAAGCACGTGATGCGTAATGCGCTTATTCCGGTGATAACCATGCTCGGGCTACAGTTCGGTTTTCTGCTCGGTGGCTCGATTATCGTAGAAGCCGTGTTCAGCTGGCCGGGTCTGGGCTGGCTGCTTATTCAGTCGATTCAAACACAAGACCAGCCGGTTATTCAGGCACTGGTGATGCTGTTTGTCTTCGAGTTTATTGTGATTAACACGCTGGTTGACCTGCTTTATGCGGTAGTGAACCCGGCGATTCGACTGAGTTAGGAGCAACAATGGTACAACCCGCCAATACCCTACCGCAGCTGGAACCGGCACCGGCACCGGCGCCACACCGCACTGCCGATGATATCCGCTCGCCGTGGCTGGATTTTTTCCAGTCTTTCATTCGTCATCCCATGGCGATCGTCTCGTCTATTTTTATTCTTTTACTGCTGATGGTGGCGATTTTTGCCCCCTGGCTCGCGCCTTATGACCCACAGACGCCGGACTGGATGGCTCTCGGTGCCGGGCCTTCCGCTGCGCATTGGTTCGGCACGGACGATCTCGGTCGCGACGTGCTCAGCCGCATCATCTACGGCGCACGCATTTCACTTTACGTCGGTCTTTTGTCGGTGACGCTGGGGATGATCCTCGGAGTCTTCCTCGGCCTGCTCGCCGGTTATTACGGCAAATGGCTCGACATGCTGATTATGCGCGGCTCCGACGTCCTGTTTGCTTTTCCCGGCGTGATGCTGGCGATTGCCGTGGTTGCCATTCTTGGCCCCGGCCTGAATAACGTGATCATTGCCGTCGCGGTGTTCAGCGTGCCGGTTTTCGCCCGCATCGTGCGTGCCTCGACGTTGTCTATCAAGCAGAGTGCCTATGTGGAAGCGGTGCGCTGCGTCGGTGCGCCTGACCGCGTGGTGCTGCTGCGCCATATTCTGCCGGGTACGCTGTCGAACGTGATTGTTTATTTCACCCTGCGTATCGGCACCAGTATTCTAACGGCGGCCAGCCTGAGTTTTATCGGCCTTGGCCCAGAGCCGGACGTGCCGGAGTGGGGCAACATTCTGGCCATGAGCCGTAACATGATGATGGCAGGAAAGTGGAACGTGAGCGTATTTCCGGGGCTGGCCATTTTTCTGACCGTGTTGGCGTTTAACCTGTTGGGTGACGCATTGCGCGATACGCTTGACCCGAAACTCAAAAAATAAATCACCGTCTTTCCTGGCGCTACGGCGGCCATGACTAAGAGGGTGTTGACAGGGAGATAAGATGTTTGCGGATGATTTTAACCAGCAGGGCGTGGATGCCTTGCTGGCAAGATGGCGGGCGCAGCGGAAGATTTTTACCCCGCGTTTCCCTACGGGGGCTAACAACCGCATCAGCGACGTGGTCGGGGTGACCGTGGGTCATAGCACCCTGAGCGAAGGGGATATTCAGACGGGGGTTACTGCTATCGTTCCGCCGGGCTGCAATCTTTATACTCATCCGTTACCCTGCGGCGCGGCGGTGTTGAACGGCTTTGCCAAGCCGATGGGGCTGACGCAGGTGAGGGAACTCGGCGAGCTGCAAACGCCGATTTTACTGGGAAATACCTTCTCCGTGGGCACGTTGTTCAACGCGATGGTGCGCCAGAGCTGTGTCGACTTCCCGCAGATTGGCCGAGGCAGCGCGACCATTAATCCGCTGGTGCTCGAGTGCAACGATGCCTTTCTCAATGATATTCAGGCGATGGCGGTCGATGAACGGCACGTGCTCGAAGCCTTACGGTCCGCGAGGCCCGAGTTTGCGCGCGGCAGCGTAGGAGCAGGGCGAGGTATGAGCTGCTTCGGCCTTAAGGGCGGCGTGGGAACGGCCTCGCGATATCATCAATCCCTCGATGCCCATCTCGGCGTGCTGGTGCTGGCCAACTTTGGCGTCTTGTCCGAACTGACGCTTGACGGCGTGCGCATCGGCAGTGAAATCGAAAGCATATTGCCGGATCTTGCGCCGCAGGTCGATGCGGGTTCAATCATTATTATCATGGCCTGTGACCGTCCTCTCGACAGCCGTCAACTGACCCGCATCGCCCGCCGCGCGGGAGCGGGGCTCGGGCGACTTGGGAGCTACTGGGGGCACGGCTCAGGTGATATCGCGGTGGCATTTTCTACCCGTCGTGAAGGCACCTTACTGCAAGACGATGACCTCGAACCGCTGCTGGCGATGGCCGCTGACGCCACCGAGCAAGCGGTGCTCGACGCCATGCTGGCCGCAGACACGGTGGTTGGATTCCAGCAGCACGCTCGGCTCGGTTTAACCGCCGTTTTAGACTATCTTGTGACACGTAAGGGATGATGAGATAACCCATGAAAGTATTTATATCGGCCGATATTGAAGGTATAGCGGGCGTCATGCGCCCTGATCAGTGCAGCCCGGGCAACGTGGAATATGAAACTGCCCGTGGCCTGATGGAGCAAGAGGTCAACGCGGCCATTGCCGGTGCGTTCGAGGGAGGTGCTGTCGACGTGGTTGTCGCCGACAGCCACGCAATGATGCAGAACCTGCGCGCCGCGAATATCGACCCACGGGCGCGAATGGTTCAGGGTAAACCCCGTGGACTCTCAATGCTCGAGGGACTCCAGCAGCAGGGCTTCGACGGCATGATGTTTGTGGGTTTTCACAGTGCCGCCGGTGAGATGGGCGTGCTGGCGCATACCATCAACGGCCGGGCGTTTTATCGTATCAGGATTAATGGCAGTATCATGGGCGAGACCGACCTCTACGCGGCCGTGGGGGCTGAGCTTAACGTTCCACTGTGGCTGGTAACCGGTGACGACCAGCTTGAGCAGTGGGTAAACCGGCTCTATCCCGAGACTGACTACGTTTGCGTAAAACGCGCAATTTCAGCCAACGCCGCCGAGTCACTAAGCCCCGAGTTCGCCCGCAACAAAATTCATCAACAGGCGGCAGACAGCGTCCGCGCGGCGTCAAAGCGCATCGAAAGACGTTTTTGCGCGCCGTATCATCTCGAACTCATGGTCGCCAAACCCGTACTCGCAGACCTGTTTTGCCTGGTCCCTGGCGTAACGCGTCTCGACGCCATCACCGTCGGCTACACCAGTAAAACCGTTGCCGCCATCATCAGCCTGCTTGCCGCATTTTCATACCTCGCGTCGACGCAGAAGTGAACATCTCCATATAGGCAAACAGATAAAATCTCAGGTTCAGCCAGGTTTCACCCGGGGGGGTATTTTTGTTATAAGGCTTGATAAAGTCGGCAAAAGCCAGTGTATTGGTGACATTTAGCCTTAAAGGAAAAAGCCAGCATGCGTTTGCGTCATATTGAAGTGTTCCAGGCGGTTTTGCAGGCCGGTAGCGTGAGCGGTGCGGCGCGGTTGCTCAACGTGTCGCAGCCCAACGTCAGTCGTGTGCTGAACCACGCCGAACAGCAGCTAGGCTTCAATCTTTTTGACCGCACGCCGCAGGGACTGGTTATCACACCGGAAGGACGTCGTCTGATGCCTGAGGTTGAGGCGCTGTTTAGCCACATTCAGGCGATTGGTTTTCTGGCGGAGCAACTCCGGCAGGGAGAAGGGCAGCACGTTAGAATTGGCTCAGCGCACGCGCTGGGGCATAGCGTAATGGCGCCGGTGCTGGTGGACTTTCACCGCAAGACGCCCGCTGGCAGCGTCGAACTGGTGACCGGACACTTTAATACCCTCAGTCAGGACCTACTACAGTATAAAATGGATTTTGCTCTGGCGTTTGGCGAGCAAGTCTCCGCCGAGCTGGTATCCGAGACGCTGTATGCCGCGAATATGGTCGCACTGCTGCCGCTGGACTTTTCGGTTGAGGGGCCGGTTACGCTCGAGTGGCTCAGCGAAAATAATTTGTTAATGCTGCAACAGCAGGACCCGCTGGGGCAGGTGCTCAATCGCGTGCTCCGTGAGCAGGGGCTTACCCCGCAGGCCTCGCTGCACATCAAAACCTATTCCGTTATTGCCGACATGGTACTGGCCGGAGGGGGCGTCGGCGTTGTCGACACCTTCACCGCCCAGCGCTATCTCCATCAGCTCAAGATTGTGCCGGTAGTGGATTCATTGCCGTTCGAGGTTATCCTTCTGAGCCGCCGTGATCAGCCGCAGTCGCAGGTTGGGCTGGCATTGCAGCAGTTGATCCGCCACAAGCTGTGGGAGCTCTCCGATAAGCCGCTAGGTTGATGAGCCAGCCACAATAACTGTCTGTTTCAACAGTATAAAAACCACATAGATTGCAACATTTTGGGGCATTTTTTGCCGATAAATGCGGGTCGCCAAAGGCGTCTGGACTTGAATTTCTGCCCTCGTCCGGTAAGCTAACCCCTTAATGACAAAATGTGTGGACTATGACGAACGTCACAGCAAAAATTTTCCATTTTGATAAGCGTTTGCTTTGCCTCTCGGCGTTAGCCGTCGGCATTGGGCTTAACTGTGCCTTGATGTCGTTCAGTGCCCAGGCATTTATTACTGATTCCGCCTTAACGCTTAATCCTGACGTTGATTATGCGGCTCCTGCATCGGACAGTCATTCCCCCTTCAACAGCGCAGCATCCGATTCAAACCCCAATGCCTTGCCCGATTTGGGCAGTTCGGTGAAGAATGGCCAGAGTTCGCAGACGCAGGTCTTCGAAACCAAAGTTGCGACCACCCTTAAAGAGTTTGGTGAGACCACCAGCACCAGCGACGATCCGCTGCGCGAGGGGGCCGAGACCCTAGCCCTACAGCAGGCCGCGCGTCTGGTGAAGCAAGAGACTTCGAGCCTACTTTCTCCTCTCGGCACCACGACAATGAATATCGACGTCAGCGGCGGTAATCTCAGCGGCAGCTCGGCGGCTTTGTTAAGTCCGCTTTACTCCAGCAAGTCGTTACTCACCTACAGTCAGGTAGGAATTCAGCACGTGAGCGGGGCGGACATCGGCAACTTCGGGCTGGGGCAGCGTTGGTCGCGCGGCGCGTGGATGTTGGGCTATAACGCGTTTATCGACGATGATTTTGTCAGCGACCTCAAGCGTGGCAGCGTGGGCGCAGAGGCCTGGACAGATTACCTGCACTTCTCGGCCAACTATTATCAGCCGATTTCCGGGTACAGCCCCGAGTCGGAGAACGCGACTACCCTGCGCCGTATGGCTGCCGGTTACGATATTCGTACCCGCGCCTATTTGCCTTTCTATCGCCAGATTGGCGCTACGCTGACCTACCAGCAGTATCGCGGTGACCACGTTGACCTGTTTGGCGATGGTACCTATCAAAGCAACCCGTCGGCGCTTTCGTTGGGGGTTAACTATACGCCCGTGCCGTTGTTTACCCTGAGCGCTGAACGTCAGGAAGGGCAGAGCGGCGATAACCAAAATCTGCTGCAACTCTCGTTGACTTACAAGCTGGGCGTGCCGCTGAGTCAGCAGCTTTCCCCTGACTACGTGTCCGACAGCCATTCGCTGCGCGGCAGCCGTTTTGATACAGTCGACAGAAACAATATTCCGGTGCTGGAGTTCCGCCAACGCAAAACGCTGTCGGTATTTTTGGCCACGCCTCCGTGGACCTTGCAGCCCGGCGAGAGCCTGCCGCTGAAGCTTGAGATCCACGCGGCAAACAAAATACAGGCGCTAAGCTGGCAGGGCGATACGCAGGCGTTGAGCCTGACCTCGGCCAAGACCAACAGTGACCCCGATGGCTGGACGGTGATCGTGCCGAAGTGGGACGACAGTCCGAATGCGAATAACACCTATCATCTGTCCGTGACCGCCGTTGACAGCAAACAGCAGCACGTGACGTCAAACTGGATAACCTTGACCGTGGCACCGCCGCCGCTTAGCGCTTATCCGCAGGAACCGGCCCTGAGTTTCAGCAACGACAATAACGGCGACGACTGAGCCTAAATATGGTTGCTTTGCAGGACCCAGACGGCGGCCTCGACGCGCGATTTCAGCTTCATCTTCTTCAATAAATGCTTCACGTGAACTTTAACCGTGCTTTCGGTGATGTTCAGGCGTCTGGCTATCATCTTGTTAGGCAAGCCCTCGGCGATAAGCTTGATGATGTCGCGCTCTCGCGGCGTGAGTGACTGAATATCGCGCTCGGTGCTGGGGCGTCTTTCGCGCAGGCTGGCGGTCAGTACCGGCGTTAACGCCTCGCTCAGCACCATCTTGCCCGCGGCCGCATGGCGCAGTGCAATCAGCAAATCTTCAGGCTCCATATCTTTCAACAGATAGCCATCGGCCCCGCGTTTAAACGCGGTCACTACGTCGTCTTCATTGTTCGAGACGCTAAAGACCACAATACGACCCGACAAATCGGTTTCGCGCATTTTATCGAGCGTATCAAGTCCGTTCATGCCCGGCATGTTGAGATCCAGCAGGATCAGGTCCGGATCGAGGGTTCGTGCCAGTTCAACGCCCTGTTCGCCGTTATTGGCTTCGCCAACCACCTGCAGGTCGCTGTCGAGGGCAATAAGCTGTTTGACGCCGTTACGTAGCATCGGATGATCGTCAATCAGCAAAATAGTGGAAGGCGTTGGGTCACTCATCGTGGCTCCTGTGGAGTAAAGGGAAGGGGATCGGGGGAGAAGTTTACGCACACCGTGGTGCCGCCGCCGTCGCGCGCATAGATGTGGCATTCACCCTGAAGGCTGCTTGCACGATCCTGCATTATCATCAGGCCATAGTGATTCTGCCGCGAGGCGATAGCAGGGAGGCCGAGGCCGTTATCCGTTATTTTCATGGTCACCGCGCCCTCTTTGTAGCACAGGCTCAGCGTTACCTCGCTGGCATGGGCATGCTTATAAATATTGTTCAGCGCCTCGCGAGCAATGTGCAGCAGGTGCACGCCCTGATTGGCCGGAACCAGCTGCGGCGGAAGCTGATAATCAAACGTGATCGCCAGTTCCATTTTTTTAGAGAATTCATCGACCGTATGTTGCAGCGCCGATCGCAGCCCCGGGGTTTCTAGCTTGAGCCGGAAGGTGGTCAGCAGCTCACGTAATTGCCGATACGCGGTGCTCAGCTCTTCGCGCATCTGTTTGATAAGCAGCTGGCTATCTTCATTGAGCGGCAGATTTTGCATTTGCAAACAGGCCATCTGAATTTTAAGACAGGAGAGCGACTGGGCCAGCGAATCGTGCAGCTCGCGAGCGATGGTCGAACGTTCTTCCATCAGCATTAGCTGCTGCTGATTATCGGTTTGTCTGTCGAGCGTAAGCGCGCTGGCGAGCTGTTCGAGCAGGGTGCCAATCAACTGTAGCTGATCCTGAGACAGCTGTTGGTCTAGAGGAAGCTGGGCCAGCAGCAAACCATAGTTAACGTCACCGTCGCGCAGCCGCCAACTGAGCGGATAGGAATCTTCCAGCCCGCAGCCTGCTTCTCGGTCTCCCCATTCCAGCCGCTGAGGTTGTGATTTCTGGCTATCAATCTCGTGGAAAAACTCGGCGCTGTTGTTATCGTAAAGGCGAACCTGAATCGCACGCAGTGGCGTCAGTTTTTGCAGCTCCTGTAACACCGGCGGCAGCTTTTGCTCAAGGTTTTGATTGGTATGCAGCCGTTGACTGACGCGGTAGAGGAAGTCCAGCGTCTGGTTTTTCAGCTGTAGGCTGGCGGTTTTCTCCTCGACGCGCTGGCCCAGATTTTCGACCATTTCGGCAAGCGCCTGCGACATGCTGTTCAGCGACTCCCCGAGCACGTCCATTTCGTTTCTTAACGCGCTGGCACCCTTTGAACGGCGACGATAGCGCAGGCTGAAATCGCCCTGCGTGATGGCATTGGCCTGCGTGAACAGCAGCTGCCAGGGTTTACTCAGACGCTGACGAAGAAAATAGATGGTCAATAACAGGAACAGCAACGTCAGGATGATGAATACGGTTTGCACCGCCGTAATCAGTATCAGGTGACGCTCCGTCTTGTGGTCGAGGTCGGCGACCAGTCCGTCGATGCGACGAACGAACTCCGTCACCGCAGCTTTCGCCTGTTCGGGCTGATGCGCCTGCAGAAGCTCAGGCTTGAGATACAGCTGCCAGTAATCAAGTATGGAAGCGTATTGGTTTTGCAGTCCTTCGCAGGCAACTACCTTTGAAAGCTCGGCGTTGTTCTGGTCATTCTCAATCTGGCGAATATCGTCGTCATTCTGGGGCGTGAGCGGTAATTCGGCCAGCAGTCGATAGGCCTGCATGCGCAGTGAGCCTGCCTTGTTAATGGCATGGGCGTTGCCCTGGATACTTTGCGCCATCCAGGAGGCAATGCTCATTCCGGTGATGCCAAACAGGCCAAGAAGCAGCATGAGCAGGGGGATTTGTTTGACCAGCGACAGGCGAGTCAGTGCAGATTTAATCATGGTTTCCTTTCCCGCAGTTTCGGGCTGGGCGCATTCTTTACCATCTTTAGAGCGAACCCTATACCTATAAAGTATTACTTGGGCCATTACCTTTGGTCCCGTTGATACATATCAAGAACCGCGCAGGTCCTACTCCCTAATGTGCACGCCAATCGTACGACTTTTTTAGGTTGAGGCACAAATGACTGACACGACATCACACCACGCGGCAAAAACGCCCAAAGTAATTAAAGATTGGAGGCCGGAGGAGGAGGCGTTCTGGAATCAGCAAGGGCAGCGCGTTGCTCGCCGTAACCTGTGGATTTCAGTGCCCTGTCTACTGCTCGGATTCTGCGTATGGATGCTGTTCAGCGCCGTCGCGGTGAATCTCAACAAGGTCGGCTTCTCATTTACTACCGAACAGCTGTTTTTGCTGACTGCGATACCGTCCGTTTCAGGGGCAATCCTGCGCGTCCCTTATTCCTTTATGGTTCCTCTGTTCGGCGGACGTCGCTGGACCGCCATCAGCACGGTATTTCTGCTGTTGCCCTGCCTGTGGCTGGGCTTCGCGGTGCAAAATCCAGAGACTTCCTTTTCAACCTTTCTGATTATCGCATTGCTTTGTGGTTTTGGTGGCGCGAACTTTGCCTCCAGCATGTCGAACATTAGCTTCTTCTTTCCAAAAGCCAGGCAGGGCGGTGCGCTCGGCATCAATGGTGGGCTGGGTAACCTTGGCGTTAGCGTGATGCAGCTGGTCGCGCCGATTGCCGTTTCGGTGTCCCTCTTTGGCCTGTTCGGTAGTGAAGGTAAGTCGCTCGCCAACGGCAGTACGCTATGGTTACAAAACGCTGCCTGGATCTGGGTTCCGTTTCTGGCCATCGCCACGCTTGCAGCCTGGTTTGGTATGAACGATATCGCCTCTTCGAAGGCGTCAATCCGCCAACAGTTACCGGTGTTAAAACGCGGACACCTGTGGGTGATGAGCGTGCTTTATCTGGCGGCCTTCGGCTCTTTTATCGGCTTTTCGGCAGGCTTTGCCGTGCTGACCAAGACCCAGTTTCCCGAGGTCGAGATCATGCATTACGCCTTCTTTGGGCCGTTTATCGGCGCGCTGGCGCGGTCATGCGGCGGTATGCTGTCTGACCGTCTCGGCGGTGTAAGAGTGACGCTGGTTAACTATGTCTTGATGGCCGTTTTTGCCGCGCTGCTGTTCCTGACGCTGCCGGTCAACGGTCAGGGCGGTCATTTCGTTACCTTCTTTGCGCTATTTATGGCGCTGTTCCTGACGGCCGGGTTGGGCAGTGGCTCAACTTATCAGATGATTGCAGTTATATTCCGTAAAACGACGGCAGAAAGGGCTTTAGCGCAGGGTAAAACCGCCGAGGTAGCACAGCGCGAAGCGGTGACTGATACGGCGGCGGCACTGGGCTTTATTTCCTCAATAGGTGCTATCGGTGGCTTCTTTATCCCGCAGGCCTTCGGCATGTCGTTGGCGATGACCGGCTCACCGGCGGGAGCGATGAAAGTCTTCCTGCTGTTCTATGTGCTCTGTGCGGCGATCACTTTTTACGTTTATGGGCGTAAAGGCGCAAAATAGCGGCGTTAACGGGCAAGTTTAGCGTTCTTCTTCCATACTCTTTGCATGGTTATTTCTCTCCGTTGGAGCGTTATGTTCACTCATCGATTAGTGTTTCCAGCCAGCGTCCTGCGTGGACGAGGCGCAATAAAGCATCTCGGTGCCATGTGTGGCCGACTCGGGCAGCGCGCGCTGCTGGTGGGAGGGGAGCGCGGCATTGCCAGCGTCGAGGAGCAGGTGGCCGAACAGCTTGACCAGCAAATGGTCAGCTATCTCGGGCATGACATGCTCACTGGACAGTGCTGTGAGGAAGAGATTAAGCGTCTCGCCGACCGGCTAAAATTGCAGGGCGTCGAGGTGGTTGTGGCGACCGGAGGAGGAAGGGCGCTCGACACCGCCAAGGCGGCGGGCGTGCTGTGTAATATTCCCGTTGTCACGCTGCCGAGCGTCGCAGGAACCTGCTCGGCCGTTACGCCGCTGGCGTTTCGTTATCACAGCAATGGGCAGTTTCGTGATATGTACCCGCTGGCGTACGGGCCTGCCGCGGTGGTGATTGACGCCGACCTGCTGGCCACATCACCGCTGCACTGGCTTTCCGCCGGACTCGGCGACACGCTGGCTAAATGGTATGAATACCGTGCCATTAGTGACCTCGGTCAATTGACCGGATTGTCTGGTGTGGCGCGCACCAACAGCGAACTCTGTTTTACGCTCATCAAGCACTATGCTGCTGACGCCTGCGAAGCGGTAAGAAAAGGGCAGGCCAACCTGGCGCTCGAACAGGTGCTTGACGCGATTTTCCTCTATGCAGGGTTGACCTCAATTATGAGCAATGGAGCGCATACCGGCGCAGCCCACGCCCTTTACGACGGTTTTACCGCCTGCGAGAAAACCCGCCACATCGCTCACGGCCTGTTGGTCGGCTTTGGTAATCTGTGCCTGCTGGCGCTGGAGAATCGCAGCGACGAAGAGCTTCTGGTCGCCCTCGAGCTCGCCCGCGCCAGTGCTATTCCAGTACATTTAAATGAAATATCTCCCGACCTGTCTGATGCCGACCTCAGTCTGATTATCGATCAAAGCCTGCGAGCGCCCGACATGGCGAACATGCCGACTGAGATAACGCACCGGCAGATGCGCGAGGCGATAGCGCGAGTTCAAACGTTAAGTTTGGTGAAAACTTAAAAAATGAGGTTTTTGGCTGCGCGCCGGCTCTTGCTAACGACCGCTTACTGGGCTGCTGCCCTAGACCTGCTTTTTAAGGTCAAGGTCAATTAACTCCGAGGAGTTTTTCCGGTTTGAAAGCTTCAAGGGGTATTTACCTTTCCGCGCCGTCCTGAACCCGCCAATAAACTCTTAGGTAAAACCGTGTTCAGCCTTTGGGCGTTGCCTGCCAGAATAAGGGCGATTTCTGACGGTGGGCATTAGAGATGCCGCACGTTCCCCGCCAATGTGAATCTGACGCAGAAAAGACATCATATTTACAGCAGTTGAGGCAACAAAGAAAAACAAAAAAATCCCGCCGTTAGACCGAGCATGGACTTGACCTCAAGGCTGCCGATTTTTGTTTAGAAGCGGGTTGCGGATTCGTGACTGCGCCCAGCGTGCAAAGCACGTGCCCTTGACCTAAAAGCCCTTGACCCAAAAGCTCTAAAAGCGAATCAGGACCGCTATGCCCTCCGCCCCCCTAACGCCAATAAACTCACCACACAGGTAGCAACCACGTAATAAGCCGGAATATCGAGATTGCCAGTCTCCTTGATGAGGCCGGTGATAATCAGCCCAGCACAGCCCGAAAACACCGCATTTGATAGCGAATATGACAGCCCAAGGCCGGTGTAACGTGTGTGCGTGGGGAACATCTCTGCCAGCATCGCCGGGCCGGGGCCCGCGACAACCCCGATGGCGGCACCGGCTATCAGCACCGCAATACCCTTAAGCAGCAGACTGCTTTGCGCGTCTTGCAGCAGATGCAGCAGCGGGAAGGTCAGCAGAATAATGACCCCCATCGCCGCCATCATCACTCTTTCTCGGCCAATTTTATCACTCAGCATACCTGCTGGCAGAATGGCTAGCGCGAAGCCGACGTTAGCCAGCACCGTGGCCACCAGCGCCTGTAAAAAGGTCGCATGCAGCGAGGTTTGCAGATACGACGGCATCACCACCAAAAAGGTATATCCACCGGCCGACCAGCCCATCATGCGGCCAATGCCCAGCGCGATAGCCTTTATCGTTTCGCCAAACGAGGCGTTGAGCGGTACGGCACCTTCGGCCTGCGTCTCTTTAAATGCCGGCGTTTCATCGAGGCTCAACCGCAGCCATAGGGCAACCAGCCCCATAGGCAGCGCCAGCAGGAAGGGAATGCGCCATCCCCACTGAGTTAACTGTTCGGGGGCCAGTAAATGGGCGAGCAGAGCAACAAGACCCACGCCGGTCAACAGGCCCAGAGACACGGTGAACGATTGCCATGCGCCATAAAGCCCGCGCTTGCCCTTCGGCGCAAATTCGGTCATCAGCGACACCGCGCCGCCAAATTCGCCGCCGGCAAATAATCCTTGCAGCATACGCATCAGGGTCAACAACAGTGGCGCGGCCACGCCAATCGAGGCATAGGTCGGTAACAGACCGATAGCGGCCGTCGCAATCGTCATCAAGACCACCACGGCGATTAACGTCGGTTTGCGGCCAATCCTGTCACCGATGCGGCCGAAAACAATCGCGCCAATCGGGCGACAGAAGAACGCCAGCGCAAAGGAGGCGTAGGTCAACATCAGCCCAGTCAGTCCGCTTTGTCCCTCCAGGGTGAAGAAGTTACCGGCAATCACCGTCGCCAGATAACCGTAAACGCCAAACTCGTACCATTCGATAAAATTACCGACCGAACCTGCCACCAATGCGCGGCGAGACTGCCCGGCAGTGAGGGATGTTGCGGGAATATCGTATGCCATCATCGCCCTTGAAAAGTGATTGTCTGATTATAAGCGTCCCAGATTTTCTAAGGGGATGGCGAAACAATGTCAATGAATTTCATTGTATTAAGGGAGGCAGCACAAGGTTTTGAGAAAAACAAAGGCGTGAAGCGGAGAGGTTTTTTGCCGCCAATCCCTGGCGGGCAAAGTTTGCGTGTAGCGGTCAGAGCGTATGGATATCGATGCCATCGCCGATGTTGCTTTTCTGGTAATAGGCGCGTGGGACTTCAACCTGATACTGCTGGTCACCGTAGGCCACTTCCAGAATGTATTTTTCGTTTTCATAAGACTCGATGGGAATAAATCCAAAGAAGCCTTCCGCCACGCTGATGGTGCGCGACGAGGGTACGGCATAGCGATGAACCACCTTGGCGCGGAGCGGCTGTTGCTTGCCGGTGATGTGGTTCCATACCAGGTTAACCGGTTGCGACAGTGTGCTCAGCACGCCTGAGGCCAGCGAGTTCAGGTCGCTCAAACTGGTTTTCAACGCGGCGGTTGAATACCAGGCGGAACGATCGTCAGGTTTATGTGTTGACATGATCAATACCTCGTTGGTCTGTATATAACCTAATTACTATATTTTTCTGGTCTTAAGATCCAATCATTTTTTCAACTAAGTTAATCCAAAACGGAAGCAAACGGGCGATAAATTGCCCGCTAAGCGTTTATTCGGTAGGGATACGGCGGCGTTTTTCGGCCAGCAACAGCGGGCAGGAAGGGCACATGGCGACGTCTCTCAGCTCATAGCGCAGGCAGCACTGGCGGCGATACAGCGGGCTTTGCGGATCCCTGGGATTTTCAGGGCGCAGCGGTTGAAACAGTGGATTTTTCCTTCCTGCCGCCAGCTCGCGGGCATCCATTAAGGCATTGCCGTCGCGAGTGTCGGCCGCAATTAATTCGGCTTGCTGAATGCCCCAATTGACGCGAACCGCCGCGTTGCCCCAGTAAATCCCAGGCTTGAGACTGGAGGCGTCGGCAAGAGCCTGACACACCGGACGCAAATGTTGTTCGATCATCTCTTCGAAGCGGTGGTACGGCGATTCGGCGCGCGGGGTAAAGGCTTCACCTTCTCCCTGCAGGTAAATCTGACTCGGCAACCCCTCCTCCTGCAAACTCATAAACAGCTTTTCGGGATGGATGGGCAGTTGCCAGTTGTGGCTCAGGGAAATAATGACCCAGCTTGGCAGTAGGTTGGCGAAATACCACTGAGACCACATTGAGATGCGCGCACGGCGTTTGTCGATTTGCCCCGCATCCTCGGCGTGAACGGCCAGATAGCGTTCGAGCAGTCTGGTGCAGCCTTGTTCGCTGGTCAGCAGGCTCAGAGGCAGGGCGTCCGCCACCTCAGGGGTCATAAACTTGAATTGATCGGCAACCCAGGGTATTGGGCCATCGCGAAAGCTATCGAAGAGTGTCTGCATAATCAAAAAAATGAATCAGCCAATACTTTAGAGATAACGCAGAGTATCTAAATCTCAACAGAAATAATAATTATTTCTATTTCTGTTTGTATTGGCTGTTACAGGGCTCGCAAATAAGCGCCATAAATTTGCCTTTTTAGAGCAGCTTAGCGTGCTCAAGAATGGCTTTGACCTGCGCCTTCTTCTCATCGCTTAGCGGCTGAGCCGGGCGCAGTGAGTTAACCGGAATATCCACGCCAACCAGCTGAATTGCATACTTAATCACGTTGTAGAACGGCGTATCCAGCGCATAGAGTGGCGGTAACCAGGAAAGTTGCTGCTGAAGTTCGACCGCCTTGTGGAAATCTTTATCGCGCCACGCCTGATAAATACCGCAGGTGAGCTGCGGGGCAAAGTTGGCGCTGGCAGGGATTGAGCCCGCGCCGCCTAAAATCAGCGTCCCAAACAAGTATTCGTCATATCCGGCAAACACGGCAAAGTCTGGGCGCACCGGTAACACGGCCTGAAGGGTTTCACGGATGTGGTTAAGGCTGTCTACCGTATCTTTCAATCCCACAATATTCGGGTAATTCAGCGCCAGTTTGCGGACAACGTCGACCGGGATCGACTGGCCCGTGAGTGCCGGAAAGTTATAAATAACGATCGGCAGATCGAGGTTTTCGGCCAGGTAGCTGTAGTGCAGGGTGATGTTTTCTTCCGCCAGCGGATTGTAGTAGGGATTGACCACAACAACGCCGTCAGCGCCGACGCTTTTGGCATGACGGGCGAAGCTCAGCGTCGCCTCGGTACCCGGATGCGCGGCGCCAATCAGCACCGGCACGCGCTTATTGACGTAGGCGGTGCAAAAGCGTGCAACCTCGTGGCGCAGGTCGTCGGACATATGGGCAAACTCCCCGGCGCTGCCGAGGAAAAACAGCCCATTTACGCCACCAGCAATAGTGAAATCGATGAGACGTTTCATGCCTTCTTTATCGAGCTGTTCGTTCGCGTCAAGGATAGTCGGGACCGGCGGGATCACGCCGTGAAACAGGGACGTTGTCATTTTGCTTTCTCCATGCGCATAAAAAAAGAAACACCCTCCTTTATAGAACGATGTTTCATTTTTATATAGCGCAGGGGGAAAATTACAGCGCATTCATTGGAGAAGTTGAAGCAGAGTCACATCTTGTCGCTACATCACCAGCGCCTGACCGTCTTTGCGTGATTCGCTTCCGGCGAGGTAGTGACCCTGTGGATGGCGGACTATCACCTGCGCGCCGCCGAAGTTGTGACCCTGTAACGGATCCTCGACCAGCAGTTCATGCCCCATGGCACGCAGCGCCGCGAGCGTATTGGTGTCGAGCGTGGACTCGATAGCGACCTGCCGCCCTTCAATCACCCGCCAGCGCGGTGCATCGATCGCCGCCTGAGGATTCTGGCCGTAAAGCATCACCCGAATCGCCAGCTGAAGATGCCCCTGAGCCTGCATTGGGCCGCCCATCAGGCCAAACGACATCAGCGGTTTGCCGTCGCCGTCGGTGGCAAACGCCGGAATAATGGTATTCAAAGGGCGCTTGTTCGGTGCCACACAGTTGGCGTGCGCGGGGTCGAGCACGAAACCGCAGCCGCGATTCTGCATGCTGATCCCGGTGCCTGGCACCACGACGCCCGAGCCAAAGCCCATATAGTTTGACTGAATGAACGATACCATCATGCCGCTTGCGTCGGCGGTGGTCAGATACACCGTGCCACCCGGCTTCGGTGAGCCATAGGTCACGTCGCTGGCGCGTTTTGGGTCAATCAGGCTGGCGCGCTGCTGTAAATAGTCGTCGCTGAGCAGATGCTCGGGACTGAAATGCATATGGTCGACGTCGGCGATGTGCTGGTCGAGATCGGCGAGTGCCAGCTTCATAGCCTCGATCGACAGGTGCAGCGTCTGCACTGAATCCACCGGCTGCGAGCCAAAGTCCAGCTTTTCGAGAATACCGAGCGCAATCAGGGTGGCGATACCCTGTCCGTTTGGCGGCAGCTCATGCACCGTGCCACCGGCAAACGGCTGTTTCAGGGTCTCGACCCAGTCAACCTTGTGGTTTGCCAGATCCCCAAGGGTCATCGCACCGCCGCAAGACTGGCTGTGAGAGATCATCTTCTCGGCCAGCTCGCCGCGATAGAACGCTTCACCTTCACTTTTGGCGATAAGCTCCAGCGTGTCGGCCAGCGCCGGGTTACGGAAAATTTCGCCGACTTCAGGTGCGACGCCGTTCGGCGCAAAGCATTCACTGAAGCCGGGCTGATCGTGCAGCTTATTCACCGCCGCCTTCCACAGTCGACTAATCAGCGGCGAAACGGGAAAACCCTGGCGTGCATAATCGATAGCAGGCTGTGCCAGAGTGGTCAGCGGCAGGCTGCCAAACTTTTTTGCCAGCTCAACCCATGCCGATACCGCGCCCGGCACGCTGACCGAGTCCCAGCCGTAGGTCGGCACCGCGTCTTTACCGGCAAAATATTCTGCCGTCCAGGCGGCAGGCGAACGGCCCGAGGCGTTGAGTGCATGCGTTTCCTTGCCGTCCCACACAATGGCAAACGCGTCGCTGCCCACACCGCAGCCGCTCGGCTCTACCACGGTCAGCGCCATTGCGGTTGCGACCGCCGCATCGACGGCGTTACCGCCCAGCATCAACATACGCATCCCGGCCTGTGCCGCCAGCGGCTGTGAGGCGGAAACCGCATTGGCGCCGATCATGCTCGGGCGCCGGGTCGGATAGGCAACGTTAAAATCGTAAGACTGAGACATAATGACTCCAGTAAAAAGTAAACCCCTGAAACGCATCAGAATAACTCGCAGACCAAAAAACTATCACACTCGCTGCCTGAATGACCGCGCTTTTATTACACCAAAATGTGCTAAGCACCTACCTGCGGGCCTTTTGCCCCATCTGAATAGCAAATGCCTGTCACCTTGCACTGTGTTGGGGATTGTTCCTACGGCGCTCGCAGTGGTTATTTAATGTACAAAACTGTCGAGCCGCATACAGACTGTTAATTAATCGGTTAGTTAAATTTGGCATGATGGTTGCAGAATGGAATTGGGTTTTTTAGAGATGGCAAACTTTCTACCGGGGTTTACAAGCATGAAAATGAAATCTATCGCTGTGTCTGCCTTGTCGTATCTTTGCGTTACCCTTGCCAGTGTTTCGGCGACAGCACCCGCCTTTGCGGCAGAAGCGCCTCTGGCGATGAACGCCGAGCTGCATGCCCAGCTTCCTGAAAAAATTCGTCAGAGCAAAGTCATCAATCTGGTGACCGACGCGCACTATCCCCCCTGCGAGTCTTTCGCTGAAGATAATAAAACTATGGTCGGATTCGAACCGGACCTGTGGGACGCGATGGGGCAGGTACTCGGCGTGAAGGTCAAGCCGGTATCGATAGATTTTGCCGGTCTCATCCCGGGCGTGAAAAGCGGCCGCTATGACGTCGCCGTCGAATGCATCTCCGACAGCCTGGAGCGCGAAAAGCAGGTGACCTTCGTTAACTATGCTTACGCCACCAACGAGGTCTATACCCTTGCCACCAACACCCGCGTCAAGGCAGACCCGCTGACCCTGTGCGGATTAAACGCCGGGGTGCAGACGGGCACCGACTTTGAGCACGCCATCAACGAGATTTATACCCCGAACTGCGTTAAGCAGGGCAAACCGGCGGTCAAGACCGTTACGCTGCCGTCGGCGGACGCAGTACTGCTGGCGCTCTACGCCGGACGCGTCGATTTTGTGCTTAACGATGCCGCCGCAGCGGGGGAAATCAAGAAAAAAGCCCCGCGGCCAATTCGGACAGTGCAGATGCCTCTGATGCCTAAATACTATCTCGGCATGGTGGTCGCGCATGAAAACGACGCGCTGTCGCAGGCGTTGCTTAAAGCGCTCAACGTGCTGCATGAAAACGGCACCTACGACAAGATAATGGCCAGGTGGGAACTCTCGGACGTACGTCTTGCCAAGCCGGGCATCAACCTGATGAAAACCAACCCAATCTGAAGCGAGGACTGAACTATGCGTCAGTCAGGGCATAACGCCGCTATCGCAAACGTCGAGACCTGTGACGTGGTGATTGTCGGCTCAGGCGGTGCTGCGCTAAGTGCGGCGCTGCGGGCAGCGCAAGGGGGACTGTCGGTGATTATCCTCGAGAAGAGCCCTCTGCTGGGCGGCACCACGGCGATGTCCGGCGGTGCGACCTGGGTGCCTGCCAATCATCATGCGCGTGCGGCAGGTCTGGCGGACTCGCCGGAGGAGGCGTTGCAGTATCTTCGCGCGACGGCGCCCGAAGGCTGGGCCGCAACGGAAGACGCCCTGTGGCGTGCATTTGCCACCTCTGCCTCTGAGATGCTGGCCTTTGTGGAGCAGTATTCGCCGCTGCGTTTTGCCCTGACCGACGAGGCGGATCCGCTGGCGGGTTTCGCCGGTGCCAAGCCCCGAGGCCGCATGCTCGCCCCTTTACCGTTGGCCGCCAGCCTATTGGACCATCGCGGATGGAGGCTGCGGCCCTCGCCATTGCCGCAGCTTTATACCTATCACGAGGTGATTAAAGAGGACATTTGGCACCATCCGCTAGAAGTTGCCTGTCGACTCTCGCCCAGACTGCTGTGGCGCTGGGGGCGGCGGCTGCGCACCAAAGGTGGCGCAATGATTACCGGCCTGCTGGCGGGGTGTGCGGCGCTTGGCTGTGGTATCCAAACGCAGGCGCGGGTAGTCAGCCTGCTCACCGAGGGCAGCCATCGGGTGGTAGGCGTGCGCTATCGTCATCGGGGACGGCTGATTGAGCTCAGGGCGGCACAGGGCGTAGTGATCGCCAGTGGGGGATTTGAAGGCGACGTGAAGCGCCGAGCAACGCATTTTCCCGGTCCTGTGGATTACGTCTGTAGCCCGGACACCAACACCGGCGACGGGCAGCGTATGGCGGAAGAGATAGGCGCCGAGCTGGCGCATATGGATCAGGCCAACATCGGCGGTGCGCTGCCGTGGCGTTATCAGGGGCAACCTTGCGGGCTGTCGGTTTATTTTCACTACGAACCGAATGCCATCCTGGTCAATGCACAGGGTCAACGCTTCACCAACGAATTTATCTTCAATCTTGGCGAGCGCCTGGACGCGCGTGACGCTCAGGGCAATCCTCTGCATTTGCCTGCGTGGCTGGTGGCCGACGCAGAGCTGCTGCGCCGTTCACCGATGCTGAAGCTGATAGCGCTGCGCCATCCTCAGTGGATGGTTAGAGCCGACACGCTGGCGCAGTTGGCCTCGGCGCTCAATCTGCCTGAGGGGAGCCTGGAGGCTACCGTCGCCCGATTCAACCAGTTTTGCGAACGGGGCAGAGACGACGATTTCCACCGCGAGCGGTCCACGGCCCACGGCGAGGCGGATGCCCGTTTCCATGGTGGCCTGATGAAAATCGTCAGGCCGCCGTTTCTGGCGATGCCGTTCAATCGCTCCTTTCTTGCCACCAAGGGAGGACCGCGCACCGATGAATTTGGCCGCGTGCGCCATCGCGAGGGCGGCATCATTCAGGGACTTTTCTGCGCGGGCGTCGCGATGGCTAATCCCATCGGGACAAGGGCGGTAGGGGCTGGTACGACGCTCGGTCCGAACCTGACCTGGGGATATATTTGCGGGCGTACGCTGGTGCAACAGGCGGCGGGCGAGTTTCACCACCGTATGGAAGAAGCGTCATGAGTGACCTCAACGACAAAATTGCGCTGGTAACCGGCGGAGCCAAAGGCATTGGCCGCGCCATCTGTCTCGAGCTGGCGGCAAGGGGTGCCAAAATTGCATTGGTTTATCGCCGCGACGGTCTGAGTGCCGAAAAAACGGTGCAAGAAATCCGACTGGCGGGCGGACAGGTCGGCCTTTACCAGGCGGAGTTGACCGAACGACAGAGTGTAAACCGGGCAGTGGCCCAGGTCGTCGCCGACTGGGGCGCGATAGATATTCTGGTCAATAACGCCGGAGCCAGTGCACCGGCCAGCCTGCTCGAGTTAAACGACAGCCAGTGGCAACAGGTTTTGCAGTCCAACGCCACCGGCTGTTTTATCACTAGCACCGAGGTGGCAAAAGTCATGCTTGCACGCGGCGGCAGCATTATCAGCATCGCCGGGGCATCGGCGCATCGTTGTTATCCCGGCGCAGGCGCTTTTGGACCGAGCAAGGCGGCAGTGGTTAATCTCACGACTCAGATGGCGATGGAGTGGGCACAGTACGGTATTCGGGTCAACGGCGTCAGCCCTGGCCCGATTCGTGAGGCCGACGACGGCTGGCAGCAGCAGGAACCTGCGTTGGCGGAAGAGGTAACCCGGCTGCCGCTGCGCCGCGCCGGCACGCCGCGTGAGGTAGCGAAGGCGGTGTGCTATCTCGCCAGTGAAGACGCCGGTTATACCACCGGCCAGATGCTGATTGTCGACGGCGGTGGCGTCTGCACCTGGTATCTGGCCCCCTGAAATCAGGAGAACATCATGGCATTAGACAGCATTGCGGTCGTAGAAGCGCGTCAGGTGGTGAAGCTGTTTAACGGCGTCGAGATCCTTAAAGGCGTGGATTTACGTATCGAGAGCGGCGAAGTCGTGTGCCTCATCGGCCCGTCAGGCTCTGGAAAATCGACCTTCCTGCGCTGCATTAATCATCTTGAAAAAATCGACGGGGGGTCATTGCAAGTGTTTGGCGAGTGGATCGGCTATCGGCAGGTGGGCGACAAGCTGCACATTCTCAAGGAGTCGGAGATTGTGCGTAAACGCGCGCGTATCGGCATGGTGTTTCAGCGCTTCAATTTGTTCGCTCATATGACGGCGCTGGAAAACGTGATTGAGGCACCGATGCAGGTCAAGAAAATCCCGCGCAGGCAGGCCATCGAAGAGGCAAAGGCGCTGCTCGACCGCGTTGGGTTAAGCCACCGCTACGATGCCTATCCGTCGGAGCTTTCGGGCGGTCAGCAGCAGCGGGTGGCGATTGCGCGCGCGCTGGCAATGAAGCCAGAGATCATGCTGTTCGACGAGCCGACCAGCGCGCTTGACCCGGAGTTGGTCGGTGAGGTGCTCGACGTGATGCGCAATCTGGCGCAAGACGGCATGACCATGGTGGTGGTAACGCACGAAATGGCCTTCGCCCGCGAGGTGTGCACGAAGGTCGCCTTTATGGACAACGGCGCGATTATTGAAACCGGCACGCCGCAGAGCCTGTTTACCGCACCGGCCCATGCCCGCACACGAGACTTTTTAAACCGCGTGCTGTGAGTTTGCCAGCAACGCAACCGGAGTCCTTCCTTCAGTTTGAGAGAATGAGAGAAATGATGACAGATAATCAGCCTCATCCGCGACTCGGTCTGGCGCAGAAAGACGTCCCGCCGCGCACTCAGCCTTCGGGCGCGCCGCAGCCGGTGCCGCCGCTCAGCGTGGTCGCACCGCGCTATTACGGACGCTGGGTGTCGCTGCTGGTGGCTATTGTGCTGGTGGCAATGGTGGCCCATTCGATGATAACCAATCCCAATTTTGCCTGGGGAACGGTTGGCAAATATCTCTTCTCACCGACCATTCTCGAAGGGCTGTGGGTCACCGTTTGGCTAACGGGGGTGATTATGGCGCTGGCGATTGTATTAAGCATTGCGCTGGCGGTGATGCGGCTGTCGCATAATCCGCTGTTGGCCGGATTTAGCCGCGGTTATATCTGGTTCTTTCGCGGTACGCCGGTGCTGGTGCAGTTAATCTTTTGGTACAACCTGGCGGCGTTATATCCAACCTTCAGTGTCAGCCTGCCTTTTATGCCAACGCTCTATTCCGGCAGCATGAACGACTTAATTACGCCCTGGACGGCGGCGATATTAGGGCTGGGATTAAATGAAGCGGCGTATATGGCCGAGATTATCCGCGCCGGTATCTCTTCGGTAGACGAAGGCCAGCAGGAGGCGGCTCGCGCCCTGGGGATGCAGAAAGTACAGTGGCTGAAGCGCATTATTCTGCCACAGGCGGTGCCGTTCATTATTCCGCCGACCGGTAATCAGGTTATCGGCATGCTGAAAAGCACCTCGCTGGTCAGCGTAATTTCACTCTCGGACCTGCTTTATTCGGCGCAGGCCATTTATTCCCGGACCTATGAAAATATTCCGCTGCTGATCGTCGCCTGCATTTGGTATCTGGTCGCGACAACCGGGTTAAGCGCTATTCAGAGCAAGATTGAACGTTATTTCCAGAAAGGCAAACGTCGTTAATTCATGCAGTTTTCGCCGGGGGGATCATGAAACTTGGATTATTTAATTTAATGTCGTTTAAAGACAATCCTGGAGGTATTCAGGGCGTCATTAAAGATATGCGCAAAATGGTGGCGCTGGCCGAGGAGATTGGCTTTGAGACGGCCTGGTTTGCCGAACACCATTTTACCAACTATTCGCTGAGCGTTTCACCGCTGATGATGGTGGCGCACATGGCCGGATACACGCGGCGCATCAAGCTCGGCACGGCGGTTATCGTGCTGCCGCTGTATCACCCGATGCGCCTGGCGCAGGAAATCGCGCTGGTGGACAGGCTGACCGACGGGCGTCTGGTGCTGGGCATTGGCAGTGGTTATCAGGCCTATGAGTTCGACCGCTATGGGCTCGACGTTGAGGAGCGCAATCAGGCGTTGCTCGACGGCTGGGCGATTATCTCCGGCGCGTTGACTGAGGGCAAGACCCAGTCGCCGGGCTACAACGGCGAACCCCTTCAAACTGACTTTCTGCTCAATACGCTGCAACAGCCGTTACCGCCGCTGTTTGTGACCTCGACCAATCCGCACATTCTGCGCGCTTTTGAGCCGTGGCGTCCGACGCCTTTTGTGACCGCCGGTTATCGCGGGTCGCCGCGTTTGCGCCAAATGGTCAGCGATGCGCGCCACGGCTGGGCACAGGCTGGAATAGACGTAAATCGACCGATTGCGGTGCAGCAATATATCCACGTTACCGACAGTCAGGTTCAGGCACATCAGGCCGCCGAGCGCGCGATGTTCGTCGCCCGCATGATTGCCGCGCTGCATGAGAAAAAAACCGCCACCGAGGGTGCATTTATCAGCGCGCCGCCTTTCGCCAACGAGCCGGACGCCGATGAAATCTGCCACAACCTGATGATTGGCGACCCACAAAGCGTGGCGCAAAGAATCATTCTCGAGGCAAAGGAGACCGGTGCGACGCACTACAACTGTTTTTTTCAGTTTGGCGATATGCCCATAGAGCACGCGCTGCGCTCCTTGACGCGCTTTGGCAATGAGGTCATCCCGCTGCTGGAGAGAGAGCTGGGCAGAGTCCGTAGCTGAGAGTCAGGTAAAGAATCGGTAATAGATTCATCGTCACGATGCAATGTCTTATATAAATTGAATTTATGGAGGCAACACCATGCTCGATCTGTCTCAAAGAATTGACTGTGTATTTGATGATGGCCAAGCCATCGCCAGGCAAATTACCGCTGCGCAAAGCACCGACGCCGGGCTGGCAGGCACCTTGCCGCCGCAGGCCTACAACAGCGACGCGTTCTTTCAGCTGGAAAACCAGAAAATCTTTCGTGAGGACTGGTTGTTCATTGGCCACGTCTCGCAGGTTGCCAACGTAGGAGATTATTTCAGCCTTGATATTATCGACGAGCCGGTGTTGTGCACGCGCAGCGACGACGGCATTCGGGTGATGTCGCGCGTTTGCCTGCATCGCTGGGTGCCGATTATTGAAGGCAGCGGCAATGCAAAAGCGTTCGTTTGCCCGTTCCACAACTGGAGCTATAACACCAAAGGACAGCTGATGGGTGCGCCGCTGATGAATCAGGCCGCCGACTTTGACCGTAAATCCTGCGAGCTGCCGCAAATTCGCAGCGAAATCGTCGCCGGGATGATTTTTATCACCTTCTCCTCCGACATCGATTCGCTGCTAGCCCGCCTTAAGCCCGTCCTGTCGCTGTTTGAAAAATATCATTTTGCCGAGCTGCAAACTGCCTATGAGCTGGACTACGACTGCCCGTTTAACTGGAAGATGGCGGTCGAGACTTTCATGGAGTGTTATCACCATTCGGCAGTGCACCGCACCACGCTTGAAGACAGTTTCCCCGGCCGACTGAGCTATATCGGTGAGGACGGCCCAGGCTGGACCTTCTGCCATCAGCCGCTGCGTAAAAACGGCGAGATTAGTGAAGTCTTAACCGCCGGTCTGCTGCCGTTCGACGGCATGAGCGAAGAAGATCTCCGGCGCATCGATCTGATGCTGATTTATCCGTTCTGCCTGATTGGCATTAACCCTGACCGTATCAGCATCAGCACGCTGTTGCCTGTCAATAAAGACCTAACGATCTGGCATCGGTTGGTGCTGGTCTCGAAGGCCTCTATGGCTCAGGAAGGTTTTGCTGTCACGGCGGAAACGATGAAAACCGGCAGCAAGGCGATTATCGCCGAAGATTTGCAAATCAACAGCCTGCAACGGCGCGGTAGCCGGTCACAGTTGGCCAGGCCCGGCAGGCTGGGACATTTGGAAAGAACCGTTTGGCATCTCGCCAACTATATGAAACGCAAACTTTTATGATCCATCAACTTCAATAACCGATGATTCGAATCAACTAAGGGACGCAGTATGAGAACGTTGAAATTAGGCCGCTCGGGCCTGGAAGTGTCGGCCGTCTGTCTGGGATGTTTGACCTATGCACCGAAAGAGGCCAGCGGCTACACCTGGACGCTCAGTGAACCCGAGAGCCGACCGTTTATCCGCAAGGCGCTGGAGCTGGGGATTAACTTTTTTGACACCGCCAACTCTTATTCCAAGGGTGCCAGCGAGGAGATTCTTGGGCGGGCAATCCGTGATTTCGCCGACCGCGATAACGTGGTTATCGCCACCAAGCTGTACAACCCGATTCGCAGCGGTCCGAACAGCAAGGGGCTCTCGCGCAAGACGATTATGACCGAGTGCGACGCGAGCCTGCGCCGCCTAGGCACCGACTACATCGACCTCTACCAGATTCATCGTTGGGACTACGACACGCCGCTCGAAGAGACGCTCGAGGCGCTGCATGACCTGGTCAAGGCCGGCAAGGTGCGTTATCTGGGCGCGTCTTCGATGTTTGCCTGGCAGTTCTCCAAGGCGTTGCAGGTAGCAAAGTACAACGGCTGGACGCGGTTTATCAGCATGCAGAACCACCTCAATCTGCTTTATCGCGAGGAAGAGCGCGAGATGATGGGCCTGTGTGAAAGCGAGGGCGTCGGCGTTACGCCGTGGAGTCCGCTGGCGCGTGGTTTGTTGGCTCGGCCATGGCAGCAACCGACCGACAGCCCACGCGCCGGTCGCGACAGCTATGCAGAAACTTTGTATTCCGCGACGGTTGAGGCCGACAGGCGCGTCATCGATGCGGTTGCCAGGGTCGCTGACGCACGCGGCGTGCCAATGGCACAGGTGGCGCTGGCGTGGCAGTACCGCCATAAATCGGTGATCGCGCCGGTCATCGGTGCCACCCAATTTTCGCATCTGGAAGATGCCGTTGCCGCCAGCGAGCTGGTACTGAGCCGCGAGGAGATTCACGCGCTGGAGGCACCCTATATTCCACACAACGTCGCTGAGCACGATTAGCGGTCACTATTGAGATTGTTTAACAGGCGGAAACCTTAATGAAGAAGACGGCAGAACAAATCGCAGAAGTCGAGCAGTCGCTGAGGGAGAAAGGCGTTGAGTACTGTATCGGGGCCTATGTCGATATTCACGGCATTCCGAAGGGAAAAGTGGTGCCTATCAATCACTTTAAGCAGATGGCGAGCGGCTCCGAACGGTACACCGGCTATGCACTGGACGGACTGGGGCAGTCGCCGCACGAGGACGAACTGACCTCGGTGCCGGATCTTGACCACATCATTCAACTGCCGTGGGAGCCGAAAATTGCCTGGATGCCGGCGGATAACGCCTTTCAGGGCGAACCCTATGCCCTGAACACCCGCGTTGCGCTGCAAAATGTTATCAGGCAGGCCAACGAGATGGGGTTCGGTTTTAATCTCGGCATCGAGTGCGAGATTTATCTGCTTAAGCGCGAGCAGGACGGCTCGCTTTCCGTGCCGGAAAAGGACAACAAGCTAAATAAACCCTGTTACGACATTCAGGGATTTGTTGACCAGTTTGCCTGGCTGGACAAGGTTTCCACCTGCATTAACTCTCTGGGGTGGGATCTCTATTCGCTGGACCATGAAGACGGCAATTCTCAGTACGAATTCGACTTCAACTATGCCGATGCGCTGACCACTTGTGACCGCATGGTGTTCTTCCGCTTTATGGCAAAGCATTACGCCAAAGAGCTGGGGCTGGTGGCGACCATGATGCCGAAGCCGTTCTCTGATAAAACCGGAACCGGCGCGCATTTCAATATGTCGCTCTATGACCTGAAAACCGGCAGTAACCTGTTTAAAACCCATGACGCCAGCGACGAAGACCCTTATGGTCTGGGGCTGACAGAGCTTGGCTACTACTTTATCGGCGGGTTGTTGCGCCACGGCCGCGCGCTGTGCGCCGCCTTCGCTCCGACGGTCAACAGCTATAAACGTCTCGTGCGTCAGGGAGCGATGAGCTATTTCTCCTGGGCGCCGGTGTTCAACTCCTACGGCTCGAATAATCGCACCAACTCGGTTCGTGTGCCTGCGGGCGGTGGTCGCTGTGAATCACGCAACGCCGACGGCGCGGTGAATCCGTATCTGGCGGCCACGCTGGCGCTGGCCGCCGGGCTTGAGGGTATTCGTGAGAAAATTGATCCGCGCAGACCAAATGAAGACAACCTGTATGCCATGACCGAGGCGGAACGCAATGCACGGGGTATCGACTTCTTGCCGCAAAATCTGCTGGAGGCGGTCGAGGCTTTCGACAGCGATCCGTTCGTTGAGGCGACGCTTGGCAAGGCGTTGAAGGACGAATTTGTGAAGTATAAGACGCAGGAGTGGAACCAGTATCACCTGAGCATAAGTCAGTGGGAGATTGAGAAATACAGTTCGATATTTTAAAGGATTACGCCTCCTTCCTTGCTAGGGGGGAGGAGGCGATGAGGGGTTGCCTCAGGCCTGGACAGGTTCTAGATGTTCCAGCACAAACTCGCGCATGCAGTTGATGGCGTGTTTGTATTTAAAGTTTGGGAACATCACCGTGCGGAACAGCACGCCGTCGAGAAAGGTTGAGATAAACATCGACATATCGGCAGGATTCACCTCGCGGAACTCCCCGGCGGCAATGCCTTCCTTCAGGGTATTTTTCAGCACCACCGACTCTTTCTCGTAGAACTTTTTAATCGCTTTGTCGATGTTGGTGAGATGCTCGTGGGTGTTGGCATAGTCGAGGCTGATTTTGGCCAGTTTTTGCATCAGCGTGAACTGCAAAATGTGCACCTCAATCCATGAGAAAAGCACCTGACGCGGGCTGGCGGCGTTGGCGGTGATGGTGTCGAACTGGACGAACGCCTTTTCTACCGCGGCCTCAATAACCTTCAGGAACAGGTCTTCCTTGGAGCCAAAATAGTAGTAAATGAGCGCCGAGTTCAGGCCGGTCGCCTTGGCGATGTCCTTGATGCGTACCGAAGAGTAGTTTTGATGGGCAAACAGGTCAAAGGCCGAGTCCAGCAATTTTGCGGCGACGTCGCTCTGATTCTTTTTGGCCGGCTTGTCCGCTGCGGGGGCACGCGCCGTGACGTTGGGTTCCTTCATTAGCCATCCTGTCGTTCAGAGTCTATTGTTTAAGCAATCAGTTTCGCATGACAAATCGGGTTAATGAAATGATTTATAGGCATTTTATAGAGTGTTTTTAAAACTCTCAGCATCTCAATAAGTTAACTAGTTAATTAATTAGCGGGCCAAGAGGGAAAGGCACAATGCAGGACTATCAGCAGTTTTCATTGGGGGATTTTGTCCTGCAAAGCGGCGAGGTATTACGTCAGGCGAAGCTTGCCTACGCGACTTTTGGTGAGCTGAACGCGCAGGGCGATAACGCCATCCTGATCCCCAGCTATTATACCGGCACGCACCGCAGCTATCTCAAGCTGATAGGAGCGGGCAGGGCGCTGGACCCGAGGCGTTATTTCATCGTGCTGACCAATATGTTCGGCAACGGCGTCTCGAGTTCGCCGAGCCACGACGGCGCGCAGCACGGAGCAGATTTCCCCACGGTTTCCATTAAAGATAACGTTAACGCCCAGCATCTGCTGAGCAGGTCGCTGGGGATCAACGCTTTTGCACTGGTGACGGGGTGGTCGATGGGCGCTATGCAGGCCTGGCAATGGGCGGTGAGTTTTCCGCAGCAGGTGAAGGCCCTATTGCCGGTGTGCGGCACGGCGCGCTGCTGGCCGTTGAATCACGTCTTCCTTGAAGGCATAAAAGGCGCGTTGCAGGCTGACCCGGTTTATCACCACGGGCGTTATCGCACCTCGCCGCTGGCCGGGCTGGCGGCGTTTGGACGCGTCTACGCCGGATGGGCCTACAGCGCCGAGTTTTTCCGCGCGGCACGCTATCGTGATTTAGGGTTTGAGACGCTGGAACAGCTGCTACAGAGTTGGGAAAAAGACCATCAAAACTGGGACGCCAATAATCTGTTGGCCATGCTGGCCACCTGGCAGAGCGGCGACGTCAGCCTCGACGCTATCGCTGGTGTGAGCGCTAAAACCTGTGTGATGGTGGGCAGTACGGACCGTTATTTTACTCCAGAGGAGGCCAGAATAGAGTTTGACCGTTTACCGGCAAACGTCGGCGAGTGGCGGCCGTTGGTCTCTCCCTACGGTCACTGTGCGGGTGCGCCAGGGCGCTTTGCGCGCGAAACGGCGGAGATAGAGTGCGCTATCAGCGAACTGCTGCGAGAAAGTTGTGCCTGAACTGAGGGCGGCGTTTGCCGCCCTATCGGGCGTTACTCGATAACCGCCAGCTCGACGGTACGGCCCTGATCGAACCAGGTTTCTAATCCGGTGACCCGCAGTTGCAGCGAGCCTTCAATCACTTCCCCAATGTAGGAAATTGGCAGCGGTTCTTCGGCGGTATCGTCGCCGTAGACTACGCAAAACTGCTGACGTGGGCTGTAGAAGCACACTGAGCCGGTGCAAACGCCGTACTTCTCACGGCGCATCCTGCCGACCTCTTCGGTTTTAAACTTATTTTCCCACGGCGCAACGATCGGCATGGTAAAGAACACCATGTCGCCAATCAGTTTACCGTGCTGCAAGATGCTGGTCATCGGCAGCTTGGCGCGCAGCTCTTTAGCCAGATTCGGCACTTTATCTTCCCATACTTCGATGACGCAGACGGCCTCACCGGCGACGGACATTTGTAATTTCATGGTTCCCCCTGATTAAACAGCAATAGATGATTAGGCTTTTACGCGGCGGAAGCCGTCGCCGAGACCCCAGGGAAGAATGAAATCGACCCACATATGCAGACGGTTTGCCCACGACAGGGCGGCGTGAGAGAGGTTTGCCAGCTCGCCAAGCGTTTCACAACGCTCGGCGGTGGCCACATACAGATGAACCATTTTTGCAGCTTCGGGCAGGCTGACGAAATCGAAAAAGTCTGCCTTGTAACCGATAATCTCTTTAATCAGCAGTTGCAGAGTTTTCAAATCGGCCTCGGGATTGTCTTCGGCCACACGAATGAGTCCCCACAGCATCTCGTCGGCCAGCGTGCGCGCTTCACCTTCGGCAAAGATGATGGTGCTGAGGTACTGGCCGCGTGCCCCGGTGCCGCGCGGAACGATACCCTTACCGAGGTCGGCAATTTCAGCGGGCTGTTCAAACCAGATCTTTTCGCGTTCCTGCTCGAAACGCGCAATCACTTCATCAACCGTCATGACCTGTTCTCCTGATGTTAATGGTGCAATAAAAAACGGCGTTAATTAATTAACTAATTAAATGCAACTGTTATGCCAAACGGGTGAACAATATTTAGTCGATAAAAATCAGTGTGATGAATTTTTGAGCGAGGATGAATAAGCCAGAAGGTGAGAGAGAGGGGCGAGCGCAGTGCAAAAATGCACCAAAAAGGCCAGCCGGGGAGGCTGGCTTAGGTGAGGGCGAGTTCTACTCTGCCGCTTCTTCTTCGTACCAGACCTCGGCCATTAGGGTTTCGAGTCTTTTAAACAGCCGATAGCGCGGATGGTGAAATGCAAACTGTTGCTGATTGGGCATAAAGGGCTGTGGCAAGATGCTGACCGCCTGCAGGACGCCCGCCGACAGGCTCGGCCAGATACCGACGCCGACGCCTGCGCAGATAGCGGCACCCAGCGCACCGGTCTCCTTGCACTCGGTGACGCGAATTGGGATGCCTAAAACGTCGGCAAACATCTGCGGCCAGATGCAGCTGCGCGCCGCACCGCCGGAAAGCGTGGCTTTTTCGAACCTGATGCCCGCGGCACGGAGCCTGTCTATGTGCGCCCGGTGGGCAAAGGTAACGCCTTCGAACAGCGCATAAAGCATATCTGCACGCGTGTGCCAGCCGCCCAGGCCGTAGAATCCGGCCTTCGCAGGGCCTTCTTTTCGCCCCGAATAGAGATAGGGATGGTAGAGCGGCAGCTGATTGTTCGGCGTTACGCTGGCGACGATGTCACTGCTGCGCGCCGCGCCCTGACCGGCTCGTCCGTCGTCAAACTCGCGTAAAAACCAGTCAAGATTAGCCGCTGAGGTGGCGCTGGCCTCAATTGCCATATAGCGGTCACCTTCTATCATCGAATTCATAAATACCGGGCGCAGATAGTCCGGCTTGTCGACCACCACCTGATTGATGCTCCAGGTTCCGGCGACAATAGAGGCCTCTCCGACATTGACCACGCCTGACCCGACGGCGCTGGCCACCACGTCAAAAATCCCGGCTACCACCGGAATACCTGCGGGTAGACCGGTCAACGCCGCGGCCTGTGGCGTGACCTTGCCCACCACTTCGCAGGACTCATGCAGCGGTGGCAGCAGCGGCAGCGCGTCTTCAATATCGTAAAGCGCCATCAGTTCAGGGTCATAGCTGCGGCTGGCGTAATAGAGCAGACCTGCCCCGGCGGCGTCTGAATAGTCGCCCGAAATCTCGCCGCTGAGAAAATGGGCAATCACGTCCTTGGCAAGCAGCAGGTGGCCGATGCGGCGATAAACGTCCTGGCGGTGGCGTTTTAGCCAGCTGATAAGCACCGGCGTGGCCGCAGGCCAGGGTTTTTGCAGCGAACGAGTATAAATGGCGCGGTCAAGTCCCGTGAGTTCCAGTTCATGCACGCGGGCAAAAGCGCGATGATCGATAGACTGAATACCCAGCAGCGGTCGCTGCTGTGGGTCGAGCGCATACAGGCCGTTGCCGTGTCCGGCGGCACCGACGGCAATGACCCGCATATTTTGCTGTGGTGCGCGCAACAGGCAATCGCGAATGGCCTGCGTGACGCCGAAATAGATGTCCTCAACCGGGCGCTCTGCAAAGCCCGGCTGCGGCTGATGCGTTTCACCGGCACATTCTGCGACGGACAAGACGGTGCCACTAAGACTAAACAGCACCGCCTTGATCATGGTGTTACCCGCGTCAATCCCAAGCAGACATTCACTCATAAATACCCCGCAATCTAGGGTTTACGGCGCACCGCTTAAGCGCCAGTTCAAGCAATATGCACATCAGAACCGCTGATAAATCTCCAGCGCATCCGTGCCGCTTGCGCCCTGATGGATAATAGCCATCAGCGCCTTCACCACCTGTGACGGATTGCTGTGCTGGTATACGTTGCGGCCGTAGACCATCCCCGAGGCACCCTGGGCCATCAGTGCGGCGGTCTTGTCCAATACTGCCGACAGTTCACCCTTACCGCCGCCTCGTACCAGCGTCGGGCAGCGTGCGGCTTCCACCACGCGATGAAAGTCTTCAACGTTATCGGTCGGGTCGGCCTTGATAATATCGGCACCCAGCTCGCGGGCCAGTCGCACCAGCGGCACAATCTTGTCGACGTCGCCCAAAGATCCGTAGGCTGCGCCCTGACCGGCGGGGGCCATCACCAATGGTTCAATCATCAGCGGCATGGCGTATTTTTCGCAGGCGTGGCGCAGACGGCCAATATTTTCGACGCATTGGCGGAAAATGCCCGGTTCATCGGGGATCATGTAGAGATTAACCACGACTGCGGCGGCATCCATTTGTAAGGCGGCGAGGATAGGTTGTTCGGGATTGTGCAACACCGCCCACATTTCACGGTGACGTGCGGCGTTATAGGCGTTGCCGACGTCGGTACGCAGCACCAGCGCCGGTTTTTTCTGCACCACCTGTTGCAGCAAGTCAGCCTGACCATAGTTAACCTGAATAGCATCGGGCTGCGCGGCGATGAGGCTGCTCATCACGGTGCTGATATCTTCAAGCCCAATCAGAAAATCCGGTTCGTTGGCGATGCCGTGATCGATAGCGACATCGAGACATTTTCCATTGTTAAACAGTCGATTAAGCCTGACCTTATGGGTTGCTGACATGACTGACTCCCTCTGAAGCGTGCAGCGGATAAAGCCCGGTCAGCCCGTGCAGGCTGGCAAGGCGTGAAAGGGTGGTTTCAAGATGTTCGGCGGTGCGCGCGGTGCTCCAGCCCAGCTCGTCACCGAGCAGTTCGGCGAGCTCCTTAACCCTTGCCAGCGTGAGTTGGCCACTGATTGCCAGCGGCGTGCGTCGCACCAGCAGGTCCTCCAGCGCCTCAACCTGTTCGCGTTGAATGAGATAGCGTAGTTCGTTGCGGCTGTAGTCCGGCAACTGCGATAAATTGCCGTCAGGCTCAGGCTGTTGATTTATAAAGGTCGCAATGTTTGCCGCCAGAGTGCCATAACGCGCCAAAAGCTGGCTCACGCGTTCGATAGGCACGCCCGTCCGTTGACTGACCTGCTGAATCCATTTGGCTTTTCTTTCTGGCTGTGGGTAGTCTTTGCCGCCGCCAATCGCCATGTCGCCCGTGCTGACCTTGCGCCGCTCGCCAATCAGCTTCAGCACTTTATCGGCGGCCTGTTGGCCAAATTTCCGGAAGGTCGTCCACTTGCCGCCGACCAGACACAGCGTGGTGTAGTCGCGTCCGGCTTCCGGTGGCAGCAGCACCAGAGAGTGGTTACGCGAAATGCGACCGTTCACTTCGCTGTCGCTCGCGGGCAGGGGACGCACGCCACTGAAGGTGTAAAGCACGTCTTTGTCATCGACGGTAAAATGCGGAAAGACAAAGCGCAGCGACTCGAGGATATAGCGCTGTTCCTCCGCCTCGCACACCACATTATCCGGGTCGTCGATGCGAATATCAGTCGAGCCGACCAGCACGTTGCCATACCACGGAAACATAATGCACACCCGGCCTTCCTGATTTTCGTAGTACACCATCTCGCCGTTAAGCTCGGCCAACAGCTGCGGATGGCGGATAATCAGATGCGAACCCTTGGTACCGCCGATCAGTTTTTTGCCGGGATGATTTTGCATCAATGTGCGATTGAGGCGATCAATCCAGGCACCGGCGGCGTTAACCACCACGTGAGGATGCAGCGTAAAATGCTGACCGCTGAGCGTATCCAGCAGGGTGAGATTTTCCCCGTCGCTGCCAATCAGCTGCACATAGTTCAGCGCCAGAGCCTGAGGATTGGCCTGTTCGGCGTCGTTAATCAGTTCAACTCCCAGCCTTTCCGGTGCGCTAATCCACGCATCGTAATAGGTCGCACTGCATTTAACCCAGTGGGCAAAATCCGGCCAACGCTGCCGTGTGGCGCTCTGGCCGTTCAGCTCGTGGCGCGGCATAGAGCCGTATTGCCGGGTGTAAAGGTCATACATCGACAGACCGGTTTTAATGATCAGGGCTCCGCGTCGCGATGGGCGCTCACTCAGGCGCAGAAAGCGTTTTCCAGCGTTAATCAACCCGCCGCTCCAGCCGTCGATGGGCACCGTAGTCCGTAGAGGGTGAACGTAGTGTGGGGCATTCTTGAGCAACCGGTCGCGCTCCTGCACCGATTCTTTGACCAACGAAAACTCGCCGGTTTCAAGATAGCGCAGTCCGCCGTGGATCATCCTCGACAGCGCGCCGCTGGCGGCCTGACACCAGTCTCCCTGTTCGACCATAATCACCGGGATCCCCTGCAACGCCAGTTCACGGAAGGTACTGATGCCGTTGATACCGCCACCGATAATCACCACCGGCGTCGCAGTTAATTGCTGCATTTTTTCGATTTTAACCGAGCGAGGAGAACTGAACGGCGGTAACGCGTTATCGTGTTCCATCAGTAAATGCTCCGCATGAGGGGGATAAAAATAATGTCGATAAATGAAGAGGTTTTTAATGAGAGGTATAGGGGAAAAACGGGGTGTGGGCAAAAAATAGCGTCTTCACAGTGACGGGAGTGTGATCGGCGTCGGTGAATCAGACGAAAAGAGGGCAGAAAGAGGGGAAAACCAGGCTGGGATTAAGCCTGGATACCGAGAATGGCTTTAGTGGTAATCATCGATTGGGCCAGCGGTTTGCCGTCGCGGTGCAGTTTATTGAGAAGACTGCCGCCGAGCCACAGTTGATAAAGCGCGGACGCCGTCTGTCGGGCATCGATAACTGTCAGGGAGCCGTCTTGCTGGCCCTGTTGTATACAGGCGCTGATCAGGTTAATCACCTGCGTGGTACCGTCGCGCAGCGTAAGGCGCATTGCCTCGGAAAGGTCGGCGACCTCGGCGCTAAGCTTAACGACCAGACACTCCAGCGCATCGCAGGCCTGAGTGCTACAGTCGTAGGAGTAGCGGTCGTGCCAGTTTTGCCAGTAGCTCATTAGCCGCTCACGGCCGGTCAGGTCGGCGGCGGAGAATCGGGTGTCCATGGCGGCAAGATAGGTGCGGAAGTAGTCCTCCAGCAGAGCCTGGCCATATTGTTCCTTGGACTTGAAGTAGTGATAGAACGAGCCCTTGGGCACGCCGGCCGTTTGCAGCAGTTCGTTGAGCCCTACGCTGGTAAAGCCCTTCACTGCCATCATTCGGTAGCCGGTATCAAGTATGTGCTGTCGAGTATCATCGTATGCTTGTTTCATGGCAGCGATAATATCACTCACTAGACCAGTCGTCTAGTTTTCGTCCGACGACAAGCACGATTTTCTATAACTGCCCAAAAAAGCGTTTTAAAAAAACCATTGACTTCATAAATCGAGAGGTAGAGACTGCATTCAGTTTCTAGACGACTGGTCTGTTATTGGTTTTAAGCTTCGAGCTTGCTCTGCAAAATCAGGCTTGAAAACCAATGGCAGTCCGCGTGTCACCGTTCAAATCACTCACGTAAGGGTTCAACATGAAAATTCTGATGGTTCTGACTTCTCACGACAAACTGGGCAACACCGGACGTAAAACAGGCTTCTGGCTGGAGGAGTTCGCTGCGCCTTATTACGCTTTTAAAGATGCCGGTGCCGAAGTCACGCTGGTCTCTCCGGCAGGCGGACAACCTCCGCTGGATCCAAAAAGTGATACCCCTGAAGCACAAACTGCCGAAACTGACCGCTTCCGTCAGGACCCGCAGGCCCAGCAGGAACTGGCCAGCACGGGGCTGCTTGCCGACGTCAATGCGGCAGACTTTGATGCGGTGTTTTATCCGGGCGGTCATGGCCCGCTGTGGGACCTGGCCGAGAGCGCAGACTCGATTGCCTTAATAGAAGCTTTTGCCAACGCCGACAAGCCACACGGCTTCGTCTGTCATGCACCGGGCGTGTTGCGCCACGTGAAGGCCGCCGACGGCTCAGCGCTGGTCAAGGGTCGCAAGGTTACCGGTTTCACCAATTCTGAAGAGGCCGCCGTGGGGCTAACCGACGTCGTGCCTTTCCTGGTTGAAGACGAATTTATCCGCCTCGGTGCCGACTACTCGAAGATTGGCGACTGGCAGGATTATGTGGTGGTCGACGGCCAGCTTGTTACCGGTCAAAACCCGGCCAGCTCGGCGTCAGTTGCTAAAGCACTGATTAAAAAACTGGCTCACTAAGTCTTTATCCTTTCTAAAAATCGCTTAAATCCGCCGACCGCTTTGGTCGGCGGATGAGTAAAAGAGAATTATTGTGAATAACGAATTTAAAAATATCACTATCGACCAGCTTCCTGGCGTTGTCGCGACCATGAAACAGGCGCACATTGAAGCGGGCCCGGCGAGCCTCGAGCTGCGACTCGACCGACTACAGCGCGCCGAGCGCCTGCTTAAGGAAAATCATCAGGCGCTGGCCGAGGCTATCTGCGCCGATTATGGCAATCGTAGCCGCTATCAGTCGCTGGCTGCCGACGTCGGTATGTCTATTAAATCTTTGCAACATGCGCAGGAAAACGTGGCGCAGTGGATGCAGACGCAGGAAAACAGCGAGCCAATGCCAGGCATGCAGGCGCGAATCGAGTTTCAGCCGCTCGGCGTTGTCGGCATCATCGTGCCGTGGAACTTCCCGCTGAATCTGGCGTTCTCTCCGCTGGCTGGCGTGTTTGCCGCTGGTAACCGGGCAATTTTCAAGCCTTCCGAACTGACGCCGAAAACCTCCGCGCTGCTGGCGCAGCTGGTCAGCCAGTATTTTGATTCGCTCGAACTGACCACCGTGCTGGGTGAGGCCGATGTGGGCGCGGCGTTCAGTGCACAGAAGTTTGACCACCTTATCTTCACCGGCAGTACGGCCGTGGGTCGCCACGTGATGCGCGCTGCGGCAGAAAACCTGGTGCCGGTCACGCTGGAGTTGGGCGGAAAATCGCCGGTGCTGGTGGCGCCTGACGCTAATTTACGTACTGCGGTCGAGCGTACGCTCACAGTCAAAACCTTCAACGCCGGGCAAATTTGTATGTCACCCGACTATGTTCTGCTGCCGGAAGGGGCGCAGGATGAGTTTGTGCGCCATGCGCGCGAATTTATGCAGCAGGCGTTTCCCACCCTGCAAGGCAATGCGGATTACACCTCGCTGGTGTGTGACGCGCACTTTGAGCGACAAATTGCGCTGCTTGAAGACGCGAAAAGCAAGGGCGCAACCGTTGTGTCGCTGGCACCCGAAGGTGAAGTCGCCTATGACGCGGCCACCCGTAAAATGGCCACCGTGCTGGTGCTGAACGCGACCGATGATATGCGCGTGATGCAAGAAGAGGTGTTTGGTCCGGTTCTGCCGCTGAAAAGTTATCAGCAGGAGCAGGAAGCGGTGGCTTACATCAATGCGCATCCTCGTCCCCTGGCTGCCTACTACTTTGGTGATAATGCCGAAAATCAGCGTCGTATGGCCGATATGACCACCTCGGGTGGCCTGGTCATTAATGACATCATGACGCACTCCTCGGTCGAGAGCCTGCCGTTTGGCGGTGTGGGTCCGTCAGGGATGGGTGCCTATCACGGCATTCACGGCTTCCTGCGTTTTAGCCACGCCAAAGCTGTGGTTGAGCAAAGTCCGAGCGGTGAATCCAGCCTGAGACTGCGGGCACCTTATGGTGAAAAGCTCGAACAGTTAGAACAAATTCTGTCTCATTAATTTATTCGTATAAAATAGCCGCAACGAACCTGTGCAATGCAGGTTCGTTTTATGAGAATATTCGCAGAGAATATTATTTTCGGGTAACTAAGTGTTATATTTTTCCTTTCCGTCTATCCCCGTAATTATTCTGATTAAAATAACACCATGTAAATTAATGAGTTATATTAAAAGTGCGTCAGATCAAGGAATTGTGTGATTTATTATTTTTGATAAGCCTATCAGAAATTACTGATATTTTTGCTCGTGATATTCATGTTATATTTTTCACACTTAATTCCCCGTGTCGTTAATTTAACGCAAGAGAACGTCTGGACTTATCATGATCTTATTAACCGGTGCGGCCGGATTCATCGGCTCTAATGTGCTGTCATCATTAAATAAAACCGGTATTACGGATGTGGTTATTTGCGATGCAATGGGCTGTGATGAAAAGTGGCGTAATATTAGCAATTGCGAATTCAGTGACTTCATCCCACTGTCAAAACTCGATGCCTGGTTAGAGAAGAAACCAAAAATCGAGGCTATCATCCACCTGGGGGCTAAATCTGAAACCACGGCGGTTGACGCCGATGACGTGCTCGAGAACAACTTCTCCCGCTCGGTCCGCCTGTGGAAATTCTGCGCAGAGAACGAAGTCACCTTTATCTATGCTTCCTCCTCCTGTACCTACGGCGACGGCTCCGAAGGATTCAAAGACCATCAGTCCCCGCGCTTTCTGAATAAACTGACCCCGCTTAATCTTTATAGCTGGAGCAAGAATATTTTTGATTTACGCGTGGCTCGCGACGTTGAAAATAAAAATATTCAAACGCCTAAGCACTGGTACGGGCTTAAACTATTTAACGTTTACGGTCCCGGAGAGTACCACAAAGGCAACATGAAGAGCTCGGTAGGCAATATATGTCAGTCGGTGTTAAATGATAAACCGGTGACATTATTTAAGTCTGAAATTCCCGAGTTTAATGACGGCGAACAGTCGAGAGACTTTATCTATATCGATGATGTGACTCAGGTCATTAACTGGTTATTAGTCGCCCAGCCTCAGTCGGGTATTTATAATGTCGGCACCGGTGAGGCCAATTCGTTTCTCACTATTGCAAAAACGGCCTTCGACCTGTCGCAAAGAAAGCAAAACATCCATTTTGCCCCGTTTCCCGAGGTGTTGAAAGAGAAGGCGCAATACTTTACTCAGGCTGACATCAGCAAAATTAGAGCTGCAGGCTATACCTCGAGCTTTACCCCGCTGCGTGAAGGGATGGCAAAATATATCGAATACTTGAAGCAGGTTGGCGGTTAAACGATCTTATCGAGACTTCCCGCCGCGCCATTTTGCGATAGAGTGAAAGCCTTATTTCACCTCTTCAGCCAAAGGATTGTCTATGTTTCCCTGCCATATGCGCATTGCGCGCCCGGTTACCGACTTAGCACGCAGTTTCCAGCTCTACCATGATGGATTAGGTCTGAACAAAATTGCCGAATTTGCTGACCATGACGGCTTCAGCGGCATTATGCTGGGCCATGACTCCCTCGCCTGGCACCTTGAATTTACCGTCTGCCATTCTCATCCTGTCAAACCTCAGCCCTCTACCGAAGATTTGCTGGTGCTGTACATCCCCGAGACCTCCGAGTGGCAGGCCTCCTGTGAGCGTATGCTGAGGGCAGGATTCGTTGCCGTTGAATCTTTCAATCCTTACTGGGACGTCGCAGGTAAAACCTTCATCGACACGGACAGTTACAGAGTGGTGCTACAGAACAGGGCGTGGGGATAACATAAAGGTTTTACCCAGGCGGCGATGCGCGGTTATTATCGAAAACGGGGTTTTTCCTAAAACCGAGCATTTAAGGAGAGAGCATGAGCGTTCAACGTGTCCAGCAGTTCCTTGCTGAGCATGCACCTGAGGCAACGGTCACGGTGCTGGAAAAAAGTACCGCTACGGTTGCCGAGGCAGCAGAGGCCTTCGAGGTTGAAAGCGGGCAGATAGCAAAAACGCTGTCGTTTCGGGTGAATGATGAGGTTGTACTGTTGGTGATGGCGGGCACGGCCCGGATCGACAATAAAAAGTACAAGCAGCTTTTCGGCGTCAAGGCGCGCATGTTGGCGTCTGACGAAGTCGAAACTTTGACCGGTTATCCGCCGGGTGGCGTTTGTCCGTTCGCCGCCGCTGATGCGGTCAAAGTGTATTGCGACCACAGTCTAAAAAGTTATGACGAAGTGCTGCCTGCGGGCGGCAGCGTTAATTCCGGCGTTCGCATTGCCCCGGCCAGACTGGCGAGCATTACCGGTGCAGACTGGATTGACGTGACCCGTTAAAGAAAGCGTTTTCTCACTCTGTTTGCAAAGAGCGGCCAAAAGGCTGCTTTTTTTATTTGAGCCTTTCAGACTTGGGTGACTTCCTGCCTCTAAAAATCGTGCATCCTATTTCAGGATGGCTTAGCATTATCCTATCCCCCCCGATAGGATAGTAAAATGCACGCACATGAAACACATCCTGAAATCATAAAGCGCCTCAAGCGTGCGTCCGGCCATTTGAACAGCACCATCAAAATGCTTGAAGACCAGAGAAGCTGTCTCGATATTGCGCAGCAGCTGCACGCGGTTGAGAAGGCGGTCATTAATGCCAAAAAAGTGTTGATCCACGACCATCTCGACCACTGTCTTGAACACGCGATTCAGGACGGCGAGGTGTCAGCCGACGTTATTCGCGCTTTCAAAGAAATTACCAAGTATCTCTAAGGATCAGCATGACCGATTTTTCTGCACTGTTGCAGTCGGGTATGGGTAATGCCTGGCTCTTTATTCCCAGCGCCATTTTGCTCGGCGCGCTGCACGGCCTCGAACCCGGGCATTCCAAGACCATGATGGCCGCGTTTATCGTGGCGATACGCGGTACCGTTCGTCAGGCGGTTTACCTTGGGCTGGCGGCGACAATTTCACATACGGCCATCGTCTGGCTGATTGCCATGGGGGGCATGGCGCTGAGCCACAAGTTTTCTGCCGAATCTACCGAGCCGTACTTTCAGCTTATTTCTGCGTTTATTATCGTCGCCACGGCGGCCTGGATGTTCTGGCGCACCTGGCGCGGTGAGCAGCAGTGGAAGGCCGAGCAGCGTTACCAGCAGGTCCATCAGGACAGCGATGAGTCAAAGCTCGTCGATACCGGGCATGGAAAGATTCAACTCTCGATTGTTGAAGAGGGCGGGCAGTCACGTTGGCGGATTAAGCGTATCTCGGGCCAGCACTGGAGCGCTAAGTCTGTTTCTGTTACTACCCGGCGTCAGAAAGGTTTTGCGCAGATTTTCGATTTTGAAGAAAAGGGGGATTTTCTGCAGTCAGTCCGCGCTATTCCCGAACCTCATCAGTTTATGGCTCGTCTGTCGCTGGGCCACGCGGGGCATTCGCATGATTATGATGTCGAATTTACAGAAAGCTCGCACCCAAGTTCTCACGCTGAACGGGCAGGGTTAGACGTTTCTTCTCAGGAGTATCAGGACGCGCATGAGAAGGCGCACGCCAATGACATTAAACGACGCTTCGCAAATCGTGACGTGACCACGGGGCAGGTTATCCTTTTCGGGCTGACCGGAGGGCTAATTCCTTGTCCAGCGGCCATCACCGTGCTGTTGCTGTGTATCCAGGTCAAGGCATTCACGCTCGGTGCCGCACTGGTTTTCTGTTTCAGCATTGGACTGGCCATTACGCTGGTCACGGTTGGGGTTATTGCGGCCTACAGCGTGCGCAAGGCCACCCAACGCTGGAGCGGTCTGAACACTCTGGCGCGGCGGGCACCGTATTTCTCGAGCTTGCTGATAGCAATAGTCGGTTTATATATGGGGATCCACGGCTGGATTGGCGTGATGCGCTAGCTCTGCAAAGGCTAAAGAAGGATTAGGAGAGGCTCTGTTCAGACTCTCTTTTAACCCTGCTTCTGCTGGTGGGCCTTCTTGCGTTTAAGGTAATCGTCATCGGCGCGAAGTCGGTCCCAGTAGGTTTTGAAGATAGCGGCGGAGGCGGCTTTTTCTTCATCAATATCGCGCGGCAAAACAGAGCGGTCTTTGGCGTATTTCTTTCCTCCGGGATAATTGGCATAACGACGGGCGCGGGTGTAACCCATTTGGATAAATTTACGCGCCATATCCATGCCAACAAAATCATCCTGTTCGCGATAGCGTTCAAACAGCGTCATAATGGCTTCGGCTGAGGCCTTGGCAACGTCGGGGGTTTTGAAGCGCCAGTGGGGCAAAATCTCGGATTTATAAGGCTCAACCATCAGCACGCCCTGTTCGCCGCGTCCAACCTGATAAAGCTCGGGGTGCTGGCGAAAGTCGATATTGTCGAAATCCTGCTGGTAATTAAACTTGCCCATTTTATCCGTCCTTGAAAAGTGTTTCGGGCGGCGAAATTGCGCCACGCCCCTTTGAATTATGTGTCAGGGTTTCTCATTCTGCACGCAGGACATGCCCTGAGCGAGGCCTGTGGTAAACTCCGAAAAACTTTTAAAGCGACAGGTGACCTGTGTCCCAGGAAATCAACACCCGGCTGCCGAGCCTGAATGCACTCCAGGCGTTGGTTCTGTGTGCAAAAACGCACAGCATCAGTAAAGCCGCACAACTTTTACACCGAAGCCAGGGCGCCATCAGCAGGCAGATAAAACAGCTGGAAGAAATGTACGGTATCTACCTGTTCGAACGTGAGCCCACCGGACTTACCCTGACTAAGGAAGGGCGCTTCTTCCTTGAAAATGCGCAGGCAATACTGGACAAAGTCAGTCAGTTAGAGACCGACTTATCGGCGATGAACAAGGTTGTGCTTATCAAGGCCCCTTCAACTTTTGCCATGCAGTGGCTGTTTCCGAAACTCGATAAAATTCAGCGCGCATTGCCTGATTATATTATCAAGGTCGATACCTCTGCGGATGACAAGCAGCGGCAGGCCGGCGAGTTGGGCGACGTGAGCAGCATTATCATCACCCGAGACAGTATCGGATTGCCGTTCTATACCAGCTATAAGCTGTTTTCAGAAACGTTGACGCTGATGTGTTCACCCGCGCTTTATCAGCAAATACTGCTCGACCGAGAGGTGGTGAACACCGCCTGCAAGTTACGTATCTTGCCGAACATGAAACTGTGGAACCTTTGGCTTGCCGAAAACGGTTTTGAAATGGCCAATACCGAGAAAACCATTACTTTCGACACCTCAGAGATTGCCATGTCGGCGGCCGCAGACTCGCTGGGCGTTGCCTTGCTTGACCCCAGAATGGCCGCCTCGAGGATCGCACATAAATCTTTGGTCATCCCATTTGCGCATCAGGTCGCCAGCGGCAAAAGCTATTTTATGAACATTAAAGAGAAGGATCAGGCGAGTCCCGCCGTGGTGGCAATTAAAGAGATGATCCTTGGATTCACATGATCTCTTCTATTTCATGATGTTACTGATAGTTTCACTTTGCGCCCCCCTCTGAGTTTTTTAGATGGGGGTATGTCTTTTTTTACTTTGTATCGTCTGGCACAAACCCCTAGAGTACGTCGGATTCATTTGGCACCGCTGAAGAGACATTCTCAATGACCGCAATTGCCCCTACATTGACCCGCCAGGATTATAAAGTCATTTCACTTTCGCTCCTTGGCGGAGCGTTAGAAGTTTTCGATTTCATCATTTTTGTGTTTCTTTCCACTACCATCGCAAACGTCTTTTTCCCTGCCGATACCCCAGAATGGATACGTTTACTGGAAAGCATGACTATCTTCTCCGTCGGCTATCTGGCGCGTCCGCTCGGCGGCCTGCTGATTGCCCATTTCTCTGACCGCTATGGCCGTAAGCACATGTTTAATTTCACGGTGCTTTTTATGGCGATGCCTTGTCTGGCGATGGGGTTGTTGCCGGTCTATGCGCAGATTGGCTATTGGGCACCGCTGCTCCTGCTGGTGGCGAGGATAATTCAGGGGGCCGCGCTAGGGGGCGAGGTGCCCAATGCCTGGGTCTTTGTTGCCGAACATACGCCGACTAAACATCGGGGATTCGCGCTGGGTCTGCTTCAGGCTGGCCTGACGTTTGGCTATATGCTGGCCGCGCTGACCGTCACCTTTATCTCAAGCTACTTCACGGCCGATGAGCTTAACGCCTGGGCGTGGCGCATTCCTTTCATTGTCGGGGGACTGCTCGGTTTCATCTCGCTGTGGCTGCGCCGCTGGTTGCAAGAAACGCCGGTGTTTATCGCGCTGCAAAAGGAAAAGTCTCTTTCCGAACGTCTTCCATTGATGGACATTTTGCGCAAACACCGCAGGGCGGCCATCCCTGCTTCCCTGCTGACCGCCGTGTTGACCTCGGCGGTTATTATTGCCGTCGTCGCGTTACCCATTATCCTGCAGAAAAGCTGGCAATTTGATGCTGCAACCACCTTCAAGGTGAGCTGTTTAGGCATTCTGATGCTCAATATTGGCTGTATTATCGCGGGTCGTCTGGTTGACAGATTTGGCGCCTGGAACATTTTTGCCGTCTATTCCGTCATGCTGGCCATTGGCGTCACGGTGATGACCCTGTTTCTCGGCAGCAATGTGAAGACCGTTCTGGGCTGTTACCTTTTCCTGGGGCTGTGTTGCGGTGTGATTGCCGCCGTGCCGGCGGTGATGGTGCAGCTTTTCCCGCCGCAGGTGAAGGTGACGGGGATTTCTTTAATCTACAATCTGGCCTATTCGCTCTGTTCGAGCACGCTGCCACTGATCGTTTTGGCGCTTTATCGATATGCCCATTGGACGCTGGCGGGCATGGCATGGCTGGTTGCCGCCGTTGGCGTAATGACGTTTGTGTTCTACCGTAAAATTTCCGTTTACCGTTAACGGAAACTGTCACCCTGCGCGCTATGCCACTCTGAGAGGTTTACATTATTCTGAGCAGTGTGGCGCTACCCTATGGCCCGAAACCAGCCATTACAGCAGTTTCACTCCCTGTGGAATATGCCGGGGTACGCGGCTCATCATAAAGGTGCAGAGCTGCTCAATATTATTTTTCCGCTGACTGTTGGCCGACCAGACGAGGTAATAACCGTCCCCCGTGCTCACCGCCTGTTCGAAGGGCAACGCCAAAAGGCCGCTGTTGATGGCCTCCAGACTCAGCAGCAGATCGCCAACCGAGACGCCGTGGCCGCTGATCGCTGCCAGATTTCCCTGTTCAAGGGTATCAAAGACCTTACCTCGCGCAATATTCAGCGAATGCTGGTTTCCACTGCCCTTGAGCCAGCGTCGCCAGTCTCTGCGGTCGGTCGACGGATGAATAAGCTCACAGTCTGGCAGATTTTCACGCGCCTTTTGGTAAAGCTTCGGTGCACAGACCGGGATTAACCATTCTTTGAACAACAACGTGCTTTCCGTATTAGGACCAAATTTTCCATTGCCCAACAGAATGGCGCAATCATAAGGTTCTTTACTGAAATCAATGGTATCGATGTCCATCCACACGCTGGTTATTTCGATGGTCGGCGTTGAGTTTTCTTCCCTGAAGACGTTCAGCACATCGAGCAGCCAGCGCATGGTCAGCGTCGACGGCGCTTTCAAACGAAGCTGGTGACTGTTGCTTTGAAAAGCACGGCAGGCATTTTCCAGACTCTGAAATCCCTCCTGCAACTGCCCGGCAAGAAAACGCCCGGCGTCAGAAATCTCGACGCGCGGGCCGCAACGGGTGAACAGCTGACACTCAAACCAGGCTTCTAATGTGCGGATATGTCGGCTTACGGCACCCGGCGTGACGTTAAGTGCCGCAGCAGCCTGGCTAAAAGAGCCGTAGCGTGCGGCAGTTTCGAAGGCCCGCAGTGCGTAAAGCGGCGGAAGAGACTGATTCATTCTTGGCGCTCATTGTGAGTTTTACTCACAGTTAACTGTAGTTTTATCCGTTTTTCAAGACCCCGTTCTCTGGGAATAATCTCAGTCAGCGTAGCCAAAATTAATAAGGAAAGTTGATGGAAAACGGTTTATTGGCTAATGGAGAAATGGTCAAACAGGCTGATTTAAGAATGATAGGCCATGATATTGGAAAATTCACCGGCGAAATTGACTGGCGAGTCGAGGCCTTCTTCGATATCAGCCTGTGTATGAACGATCCTTTATTTCCTTGTCTTTTTGCCCGTAACGCATGGAAAAGTGAAGCGCTTAACTTTGCCTTTGTCAGCACGAGCTCCACGCAGGTGGACGTGATTAGTGCGTTAAAGGCCTTTGTACATCGTACAAAAACAGTCAAAGAGGAAGACAGGCTTTATAGCCCCCTGCTGATGGTCTTCGAGCAGACCGGTTTCCAGAATTTGCGTCAGGAGCATGAGTTTGCCTGGCAGCGCATTCAGGAAATGCACGACGGCGACCCGCAGAGTTGGCCGGATGCCATTCCGACCGATCCGCAAAGCAACGAATGGTCATTTTGCTTTGGGGGCATAGAGCTTTTTATCAACATCAGCTGTCCGAGTCATCTCCAGCTGCGAAGCCGGAATCTCGGACAGCATGTTGTTTTTGTTATTAATCCCCGAGCCCATTTTGACATTGTGGCCAGCCATAAAGATGTAAAAGGTGTGAAAGTGAGAGAGAAGATCCGCAGGCGCGTCTGCAATTACAACAATGGCTATCTGCCGAAGGCGCTGGGCTTTTACGGCGATGAGCACAATCTGGAATGGAAGCAGTATCAGATGAATGAGCCGGGCAGTGCGGATTTCTCGCGGTGTCCGCTGCATATTCATAATAAAGGGGGTAAAGCATGAATCTCACACTGCTGAGCGCCTATATTCTCTCAGTGCTGATGCTGCTGCTTACACCCGGCCCCGTGGTGGCGTTGGTCACAGGCACGGCGGCGCGCCATGGTTATCGTAAGGCGTTCGCCACGGTCGTAGGGACCAATGGGGCTTCTCTGGTACTGATTGCCTTTGCTGCGCTGATGCTTGCTGGCGTGGTCTCTCTGAAATCAATCTATCTGTATGTGCTCGGCACCGTCGGCTCAATCTTCATCGGTTACATGGCCGTGCAGGGGTTGATAGGCCTGAGCAAGACGGAGACGGCAATAGACGAAGAGTTGCCTGCCCCCGTGATACAAAGCAGCGGCGGATTTTTTCGCGGCTTCATGACCGGGATCTCTAACCCTAAAGATATCCTGTTCTTCGTTTCTTTCTTTCCACAGTTCATTACCGTAACACGTGATTTTGGTAGCAGTATCATGACCTTATCCTTGGTGTGGATCTTCTTCGACTTTTCCGTTCTGACCCTTTATATCCTGGCGGTAAGAAGGTGGGTCCCTGCTAAACACAGTAAGAAGTTTGAGCTTGCCTCTTCAATTTTCCTGCTGGGCGTTGCGTTTTGCGGCGTCATTTATAACGTAGGTGAGATAATCTCCAGCCTTAACGCACCTGTATAGCTTCCTCCCCGATTTGAGGAAAAGCGCGCCTACGGTATGTAGAGCGCGTTTTTTTTACCCTTACTTACCGTTGCGCCTCAAATGTGCGTTATTGATCGACATGACGAGGTTGCTTTTTCGTTAATGACTTCTTATTCTTATGTTCGAAGGTTTTAATTCTTCATTCGAAGGTTGATAACCCCTATGTGGAGCAGAATATGGAACAGTCATTTACCAGCCAGACCCTACCAGAAGACCATAAAAAGAATATTGTACAAATGAAGAAAGAGCTTCGTCGCCAGATTGGCGATGTTGAAGCGCTTTTCGCCGAGGTTTGTAATAAGATTGAGCAAGAGTTAGAGGAAATCAGTGCCGTCAAGGCCCAGGGACAAACCGCGTGGCCGGTGGTGGATTACGCCGAGATTGAGGCAGGGACAGTTTCACAGAACACCCTTGCCCAGATTAAGAAACGCGGATGCCTGGTAGTCAGGCAAAACTTCCCCCGTGAGCAGGCGCTGGCGTGGGATAAATCGATGATTGATTATCTCGATTCCAACAACTTCGACGAGCAGTATCGCGGTCCGGGTGACAATTTCTTTGGCAGTCTGGAGGCTTCAAAGCCTGAAATTTTCCCAATCTATTGGTCTCCGGCGCAGATGAACGCCCGACAAGATCCGCGCATGGCGAACGTGCAGTCATTCATGAACCGCCTCTGGAAGTTTGAGTCCGGCGGCCTAAGCTGGTTTGATCCTGATATCAACATTATCTATCCCGACCGTATCCGCCATCGTCGTCCGGGGACGACCTCCAAAGGCCTCGGCGCCCACACCGATTCTGGCGCACTGGAGCGCTGGCTGCTGCCTGCTTATCAGAAAGTGTTTCGTAAAATCTTCACCGGACGTTTCAGTGAATACGATCCGTGGGATGCGGCATACCGTACCGAAGTCAATGAATATGAGGTAGGCAACACCACCAAATGTTCAGCTTTCCGGACGTTTCAGGGGTGGACGGCGCTGTCGGATATGGCGCTGAACCAAGGGTTACTGCACGTTGTGCCTATCCCGGAAGCGATGGCGTACGTCCTGCTGCGCCCGCTGCTGGATGACGTGCCGGAAGACGAGCTTTGCGGCGTCGCACCCGGCAGAGTATTGCCTATTTCTGAAAAATGGCATCCGCTGTTAGTCAAAGCGCTGAGCAGCATTCCGGCGTTAGAGGCGGGGGACTCCGTGTGGTGGCACTGCGACGTAATTCACTCGGTAGCCCCGGTCGAAGACCAGAAAGGCTGGGGGAATGTGATGTATATTCCCGCCGCGCCGCTGTGCGAGAAAAACGTCGAATACGCCAAAAAAGTTGCCCAGGCCTTTGCGCGCGGTGGTTCTCCGGCCGATTTCCCGAAAGAGGATTACGAGGCCGAGTGGCAAAACCGCTTTAAACCTCAAGACCTGAACGCCATCGGCAAGAGGGCGCTGGCGTTAAACGGCTAAATACGACGTAAAGCCCCAAAGCCCGTGTGTGAGCCCAAATCATTGATTTGGGCCTTTTACTTTCATTCGAAAGTCTTACGGATTAACGATGTTAAGCGCAATGCCCATGGCTTCGAGTTTATGCTGATACTCGGCAGGCAGTTCAGCATCGGTAATGACCCTGCTTATGGGATATTGTTCGGAAAGGGGATAGGGCTGAATAGACCCGAACTTTGAGGAGTCGGTCAGCACGATAGTTTCTGTGGATTTAGCCAGAATCGCATTCACCACGTCGCTGCGCATCATATCGCGCCCGGTAAAACCGGTACTGTCGTGGAAGCCGTCGATACCGATAAACGCCTTGCTGAAATGCACCTGCTGAATGCCACTGCGGGTTAGCGGGCCGACAACCGACTGACTGCTTTTCTGATAAAAGCCGCCAAGAATGATGACGTCGCACTCGGTATCTTTCAAAAGATTGGCAATGTAATAGCTCACGGTAATGAGAGTGACATTGCCACGTTCAGCTAGCGTGCGCGCCAACAGGGCATTGGTGCTGCCCCCCTCGATAAACACCGACTCTCCGTCTTCCACCAGCGAAGCGGCAAACTCTGCGATAAGCTTCTTGGTGAGGAAGTTGGTTTGCATGCGTTGATCGAGATTATCGCTCTCGGTCGACACCGCCGATCCGTGGACTCGCTTGAGGTAGTGCTGACTCTCGAGCGCATTGAGATCCTGACGTACGGTAACCTCAGACACGCTGCAAAGCTGCGCCAACTCGCTGACGCTGACGCTTTTACGCTGATTAACGATTTCGAGAATTTGCTGTTGGCGTGTGTTCATAGTTCTCATTCGGGTTGCTGAGTACCAAAATACTCTATCACAACAACGAGATGGCCTGTTACTCCCGAAATGAATTCCGTCTTATTGGCACGCTACAGGCTTTGTCTCCTTATCGGTCTGCCAGGGGGACGACATCATGACGACAATCAGTGACTCAGTATCGCTATCACGTCAGTCAAGATGGAGCCAGCTGCTCCTCGGGCTTATCTGTATGGCGTTCATCTACAGCCCGCTGCTTGTGCTGCTTTCCGGCCTGGTGTTCTTCGGCTGCGCCATTTCCTTCGACTTCATCACCGCCGCGCTGGCTCTCTGGCGGCTGAAGCCGTGGTGAGCAAGGTTTATGCAGGCGCGCTACGTCAGGTATTCTGCTGGTCGATACGCTCTGCCAGCAGGCCGTGAAACAGCTTCGTCGCCATGGAGAGCGTGCGTTGGCGAGGCAAACACAGGCTGACGTTCACTACGCCCATCAACGGGTCGGCTAACGGAATCGCCATCAGTTTCTCATTCTCGACGGTATCACCGACGTTGAGTTGCGGCAGAATGATCAGCGCCAATCCCAGGCTGGCCAGCTTCTTTTGTACGTCCAGTGAGCTCACGATAAATCGCATATCAAAGGTGAGTCCTTCCCGTTTCGCCGCCGATTCTAAAAGCTGCCTAACCGAGAAGTTTGAGGGGGGAATCGAAATCGGATGCGCCGCCACGTCCCTTAACGTCAGAAAGCCACGCCCCGCAAGGGGATGATGCACCGACATCAACACCTTATGCTGTAGTTTACAGCCGTGAGTCTGCATCGCCTCAGTGCTGACCGGCATATAAAAGGTCAGTGCCACGTCAGCCTTTCCGGAAACCAATACCTCGGCAATGTGCGGCGCGCTGCCAATTTCTATTTCAAAGGTGACTTTGGGATGCAGTTTGCGAAAGTCTTCAATGGCGGGGGCGATGAACGAGGAAATGAGACTCTCAGCGGCGCAGACTCTGACGGTGCCGGAGACGATGCTCTGCGACGCCGAAATCTTTTCCTTCACCGAATCCAGCTCCTGAAGCGTTGCCTGCACGGCCTGCGCCAGATACTGCCCCTCACGGGTTAATTTTATTCCCCGCGGGCTGCGCTCAATCAAGGGTGCGCCATAAAAGTGTTCGAGTATTTCAATTTGCCGCGTCACGGCGGTGGGAGTAACAAAAAGCTTGTCTGCCGCCTCTCGCAGCGAGCTCGATTTTGCCACCTGACTGAAATATCGTAATGCGCGCAGCTGCATATTATTCCCTTTTTTAAACGGCAGCGTTGCTCTTTAAAGAGGCAAAGAGATCACTTTCCGTGCATTTAAATTAAAACGCCGTTAATTGAACAGCAGCGTCTTTATAAAAAACGATTGGCAATCATCGTCATACTTTGTGTTTCCGGAATAAATAGTTTTGCCGATTATTCGCGGGGCGCACATTTTGAGTGCATTGCTGCGCAAAGAGAATGCGCCAGTAAAATTCATGATAAAAAATATTTTATTTTTATCGATTAATATCAATGGGTAATATTAATTGATAATGTTTATTTAAAGCAAAGTCCAGCATTGGGTGCACACATTTTTTATACGCTGAACATGATATTTAGTGATAGTGGCGCTAAGCGCGTTTTGTTATTCAATAGAGAGCTTAAATAGCGATGCCCGTCTCGGTAATATCACCTGACAATATTGAGGAACGCCTTAATGTCGAATGAAATAACCCTGGGTCGTATCAGACCCGCCCCAACGCGAAAGGAAGTGGTCGCTGTGGTGCTGGGGGCGGCCGTAGAATTTTTTGATTTTAGCGCTTATGCGACTTTTGCCTTGATGATAGGAAACGTCTTCTTTCCCTCCGATACGCCGTTTATGAGTCTGTTATTGTCCGTTTCGGTATTTGGGATAGGTTTTATTGTGCGTCCGCTGGGGGCAATATTTATCGGCAGCTATGCCGATAGGGCAGGCCGTAAACCCGCCATGCTGTTGACGATGGTATTAATGACGCTGGGCACCGGTGGACTGGTTTTTCTTCCGGGCTATGCAACGATAGGCGTGGCAGCCCCGGTGTTGCTGGTGATTATTCGTATGATTCAGGGGCTGGCATGGGGAGGCGAAGCCGGGCCAGCGACGACGTTTATTATGGAGGCTGCGCCGAAAGGCAAACGCGCGTTCTTTACCAGCTGGCAAATTGTGGCACAGGGTATCGCCGGTATTACCGCCGGGCTAATCGGTTATTCCCTTACCGTTTTTCTGACCCACGACCAGCTGGCAAGCTGGGGATGGCGAGTGCCGTTCGCCTTTGGCCTTCTGGTGCTGCCTATTGCCCTCTATCTGCGCCGCAATTTGCATGAAAATTTCACTCAAGAGGACCGGGCGGCCAGTAAAAACACCAAAACGCTGCTGACCGACGTCGCCAAAAATCATGGCAGACTGGTGCTGCTCGGCATCTTTATGCTTTCGGGCAGTACCATTACTCAATATTTTCTCAATTACATGACCACCTATGCGCTTAATGAACTGCATTTTGCGCCGAGCACCGCCATGGTGTCGACCATCCTGATTGGCGTCTGTGTGGTGGTCTTCTCGTTGACTGGTGGTTGGATGGCCGACCGCTTTGGCCGCAAGGTCACGATTATCGCACCGAGGCTGCTGCTGTTACTGTTACTCCTTCCGGGTCTGGAGATTATCAATACCTGGCGCAGTGATGCGGTGTTCTTCAGTGTTATTACCGTTTTGGCCGCGCTACAGTGCATCAGCGGTTCCGGCGTGCTGGTGGTACTTTGCGAAAACTTTCCAAAAGCCATCCGTTCCACCGGTTTCTCTATTGCCTACGCCTTCGGCATTACGCTGTTTGGCGGCACGGCGCAAATCGTCTTTTCATGGCTTATCAAACTTACTAACAACCCTGTTTCACCGGGCTATTACCTGATTGCCGCCAATATCCTCTGCCTGGTCTCTGTGATGTTGATCAAGGCACCTTCACGCGCCCCGATAGCGCTGTCGATGAATGCCGGGAACGGCTGACCGCTGCTGTTCAACGATGGGATATTAACTTTTAAATCAAAAGGATCAGTAACTATGACCCACGTAATGAGCTGGGATGAATGGACCGCCTGCGATGCGGTTGGCATGAGCGAACTGTTGAAAAAAGGCGAGGTGCTGCCTGCCGAACTGGCGGCGCAGGCGGCTGAGGCAACGGCACGGGTCAATCCACAAATTAGCGCAGTCGTTGAACTGTTTGATGATGCGATTCGCGAACCCACCACCGACGGCACAAATATGGCCGGTCCGTTCGGCGGTGTGCCTTTTCTGGTCAAAGATCTTGGGCCTGGCGTCAAAGGACGGCTTCAGGAGCAGGGGTCGAAATTCCTGCAAGGAAACCGGCCAGGCGAAGACAGCTTTCTTACCCAGCAGTTCAGAAAAGCCGGGCTGAATATCATTGGCCGCAGCGCGACGCCCGAGTTTGGCGTATGCAGTTCCGCCGAAAATCCAGAGGTCTATATCACGCGCAACCCGTGGAATACCGCGTATACCCCCTTCGGATCGTCGGCCGGAGCTTCGGCCTCGGTGGCCGCTGGCATTTTGCCGCTTGCCCACGCCACCGACGGCGGCGGTTCGATACGTATTCCTGCGGGCGCCAATGGCCTTATCGGGCTCAAAAGTTCGCGCGGCGTTTTCTCGATTGCACCGGCGCTGTCGGACATCACCGGCTATGTCTCGACCCAGGGCTGTGTGAGCCGCACGGTCAGAGATACGGCCTTTTTTGTCGACTGCTGCCGAGGGGCCGCGCCGGGCGAATTCATGCCTTACTGGAACAGTGATGAGCCTTACGCCGAACTGATAAAGCGCGACCCCGCGCCTTTGCGCATCGCCCTCTCACATCAGTGGGGGCCTTATCAGTCGGATTCACACTTCGTCAGCGAGCTGGAACGCACCGGCAGACTGCTTGAGGAGTTAGGGCATCAGGTAGAGTGGGTTACGCCCGATATCGATTTTGAGGCCGCCTTTGCCGCACAAACCGCCTGCTATATCAGCAACTTTGCCCAGTTTATTGCGCGTCTGCTTGAGAAAAAAGGGTTAACCCGCCCGCCGCCCGAGTGGGTTGAGCCGATAAATATCAAAATCTGGCAAAAGGGGATTGATATGTCTTACAGCGAACGTTGGAAAATGCAGGAGGTGTTCAATACCACCTCACGGCGTTTGGGCAATTTTTATCAGCAGTGGGATCTTATCCTCACGCCGACGTTCTCCAGGCCGACGCCGCTGATTGGCGAAACGCGTTATTTGACGCTGAGCGATAATCCCGACGTGCTGAGCTGGTTTTACCAACTGTGGGACATTTTCTCCTACACCCCGCTCGCCAGCCTGACCGGTACGCCGGGGATATCGATTCCGCTGGCAACGCAGCAGTCAGGGCTGCCGCTGGGAATGCATCTGCAAACCCGACAGGCAAATGACGGCCTGCTGTTGCAGGTGGCCGCACAGCTTGAGCGCGCATTCGGCGGCAGTTTCTATAAAAATACCCGCCCGTCGGTGCACGTCACGCGATGAAACCTGAGAGCCGCCGGGGTGGGCCGTTATTCACGCAGATGCTGGGTCGGTAGGGCGGTGGTGTATTTTACCTGACTCAGCGCAAAGCTTGAGCGGATACTGGCGACGCCGTCAATCTGCGTCAGGCAGTCCATCATCAGCGCCTGATATTTTTGCAGATTCTCGACCACCACGCGCAGCATAAAATCAGACTCGCCGGTCATCAGGTAACACTCCATCACCTCCGGGCGCTCGCTTACCGAATCGGTAAAGCGCTTCAGAGAGTCTCTGTCCTGCTGCTTTAGGGTGACGTGCACAAACACGTTGACCGCTAAACCCAGCGCCAACGGATCGACCAGCATCGCCGATCCGCGAATAATGCCTTTCTCGCGCATGTCGGCCACCCTGCGCCAGCATGGCGACACCGACAGCCCAACGATTTCAGCAAGCTCGGCGTTACTGATATCGGCGTTTTGTTGCAAAACGTCGAGGATCCGCAGGCTGGTTTCATCCAGCGAGATTTTATCTAAAGGCATGACGCGTCTCTTGAGGTATAAAAAACCTTGATTTGGTTTTATGAGGAAATAGTTGTTCTTAATTTAGCATTTGTATGAAAATTGAGAACAGTTTTTCTTCAGCCGCTCCCATAAAATAATTTATCAATTTTCTACGCCAGGAGCGGGTAATGAGTGCTGTAAACAATGAGCCAGTCGACAATTCTGTCAGTCACCGCACGCAGCCCGCGACCGTGGTCTGGCTGGTGGTCATGGTGGTCCTCTGGGGCTTGAGCTGGCCCGCGACCAAGCTTGCACTCGATGTCGTACCGCCGCTGTGGCTGGCAGCAATAAGGTTCGGATCCGCCTGTTTTTGCCTGTTTGTTTTTGTTGCCCTGCGCGGCAGCCTGCGTCTGCCTTCACGCGCCGACCTGCCGGTGGTGGCCAGCGTCGGGCTGTTGCAGATGATGGTGTTTACCGGCCTCGGCATGATAGCGATGCAGCACACCGACACCAGTCACGCGGTATTATTGGCTTATACCACGCCGCTGTGGGGGATTCTGACCTCGTGGCTGTTGATGCGCAAAGCGCCGTCGAGGCTACAAATCGTGGCGCTGGTCACCGGGCTGATTGGCATCGCGCTCATCTGTTCACCCGCCGAGATGGATTGGGGCCGCCCGGGGGCGATTATGGGCTGTAGCCTGCTGATTATTGGTGCAATTTCCTGGTCGCTGGTGATTGTTCACGTGCGCCATCATCGCTGGAGCAGTACGCCGCTGTCGCTGGCTCCGTGGCAGATGCTGCTCGCGACCCTTCCTCTGACGTTGCTCGCCGCGCTGATTGACGGCTCGCCGTCGACCGTTGTTTTTAGCCCGCACCTGCTGTGGCTGCTGCTGTTTATCGGGCCGGTGGCGACCTCGGTCTGCTTCGTGATTGCCACCGAGCACGGGCGTCGGATCAGCGTCTTCGCCATGTCCAATTTTACCCTCGGCGTCCCCTTGGTGGGTGCCGCGGCCTCGGTAGTTATTCTCGGCAGCCACCTTTCGACACTGTTTATGGGCGGCCTGCTGCTGGTGTTCCTCGGTGTCTCAATGACCGCGCTGTCAGGCCGGCGAGCGCGTCACTGACAGTACTGTTTCAACAGTGCGTGCTGCTCCGGCTGTAGCTGATAGCGATAAACCGGGCGTCCGGTCACGCCATAGTGAATACTGGTGAACAAAATATTCATCTGTGCCAGCCAAATCAGATACTTACGGCATGACACTCGCGAGATATTGACCTCGCTGGCGAGTTCATCGGTTGAGAATTCGCTGGCGGGATGAGCGTCAATCCACTGGCATAAGGTGCGCAGCGTTTGCTGCGTTAGCCCTTTGGGCAGGCGTTTCTGCTCTTCTTCTGCGGGGGTGCCGTGCAGCAGTCTGTCGATGTCCGCCTGTTGATAGAAGGGCTGATTGTCCATCAGCGATTTCTTCTGCCGCCAGCCTGACAGCGCCTCTTCAAAGCGCGAGAACTGAAACGGCTTAATCAGGTAATCGACCACGCCATAGTTCAACGAGGTCTTGATGGTCTGTGCATCGGCGGCGGAGGAGATGACGATGACATCCACCGGATGTGCCGCGCTGCGCAGTTCGGGCAGCAGACTCAGCCCGTTTTCCTGGTGGAGATAGATATCCAACAGAATAAGGTCAACCGGGGGACGACCATTCGCCAGCCGTTCCTTTGCCTGCTGCAAGTTCGAGGCGACGCCACAGCAGCTAAAGCCCGGGATTTGGCCGATATAACAGCGGTTGAGCTCGGCGACCATCGCGTCATCATCAACTACCAATACGTTGATCATTGGATACTGACTCCTCGTCCCCACGGAAGCTGGACTAAAAATTGCGTATAAACGCCGGGTTCCGACTCGACGGTAACATTGCCGCCGAGGCTGTCTATTTGCTGGCGAACCAGGAATAGCCCAACGCCGCGCTCGCTGCCTTTAGAAGATACGCCTTTCTCAAAAATTGTCGTTAGCTGTTCTGCCGGGATCCCCGGACCGTCGTCGCTGACTTCACACGCCAGCCAGCCATTCTGATAGTGCAGCAAGACGTGGATTTCGCCCTGTGACTGTTGCCCCAGAGCCTCAAGCGCGTTCTCAATTAAATTTCCCAGCACGGTTATCAGCACCGCAATCTGCTCTTCGCTCCCATAATTGGGCAAATCGCTGGCGTCGCTGAGCATCAGCCGGTGGCCACTGCTCGAGGCGCGATTGATTTTGGTCAGTAAAAATCCGGCAATCAGCGGCGACTTAATCTTTTGCAGTAGCGAGCCAATTTCGGTCTGATAACCGTTGGCGGTTTTCAGGATAAAGGCTTCGAGCTGGCTGTAATTTTTCATGTGCAGCAGGCCAAGGATGACGTGCAGCTTGTTCATAAACTCGTGAGAGCGCTCACTCAGGGTATCGACATAGTTTACCATGCCATCCAGACGCAGCATCAGTTCGCTAATTTCGGTCTTGTCGCGGAAGGTACAAACCGCGCCGATAATGCGCTGCCCGCTGCGCACGGGCACGGTGTTGCTGATAAGCGTGCGGCCGCGAACGTTGAGTTTTTCGTCGTGCCAGGCCCTGCCGTGGTGCAGGGCGTCATGCAAATGGCTGAGCATGATTGAGGACGCGGGAATCACGTCACCGGTCAACGGCGCCTGCGTAGAGGTTTCGCTCAACAGCTGCCGAGCGGCCTGATTAATCAGACTCACGCGCGAGTGTTCGTCGACAGCGATCACGCCCTCTTTAATTGATTCGAGAATAGCCTGCCGCTCTTCAAACAGGGTGGAAATCTCGTGCGGCTCCAACCCGAACAGAATGCGCTTCAGGCGTCTCACCAGAATCAGAATCCCCAGCAGGCCGACCAGCGCGCCGAATATCACCGTCCAGAAGATGTTCCAGCGGCTTTGATTTATCTGTTGCGTTACGTCGTCGAGAGAGATCCCCACCGCCACCACGCCAATCTGTTGGTGTTGTGCATTATACACCGGCGTAAATGCCCGCAGCGCCTCGACCAGCACGCCGTGGTTTACCGAAACATTTTCCTCACCCTTAAGCGCCGGAATGAAATCATCGCCGACAAAATGCTTGCCGATGTTGTCGGGATTCGGGTGGGACAGGCGAATCCCCTGCATATTGACCACCACGATAAACAGCAGGCAGTCGCGCTTTTGCACCTCGACGGCGATGGGTTGAATAATGCCGCTGTCAGGCGGCAGCGTCAGCCCGCGCTGGATCTCGGGGGAGGAGGCTAGCGTGCGTGCTACGGCTATCGCCTTATCTTTAATGTGCATTTTGGTAAAGTTTTCAATCTGCACGTAGTACAGCAGATGCACGCTCAACAGCACGGTAATGATGACCGCACCTATCATCAGGCTCACCAGAGTGCTGAGTTTTAACGGGCGTTTATGCCGCGCTGGCTGGGGCAGTGGTTGATTCATCGTGATTATTCTTTCGAGACGCTATGCCGGGCGCGCAGTATAGCGCCGATGGGCGGCAGGATGGAGAGCAGAGTGATCCGCCTCGCTTTTGTAACTAAAAAAACAGGAAATCGGTATTATTAGTTAAAAAACTAAAATTACTTTAACTTATCCATAACAATATCTTAAATTCCCCGCACTTTTTTACGACCATAAATAACAAAGTGACGATCTGGAATGAACAAAGCAACAAAACTACTTCCGACGCTTTCCCTGTCGGCATTATTAATTTGCTCAGCGGTTCACGCTGAAACCTCACCAGAGAAAACCGACGTACTGCTGATAGGCGGCGGTATCATGAGTGCATCGCTCGGCACCTGGCTTGAAGAACTGCAACCAAGCTGGAAACAGCTGATGGTCGAGAAGCTTGACGGCGTGGCGCTCGAGTCGTCTAACGGCTGGAACAACGCCGGTACCGGGCACTCTGCCAACATGGAGCTTAACTATACCCCTGAACGTCCTGACGGCAGTATCGACGTCAGCAAGGCGCTTGAGATCAACGAAGCCTTTATGATTTCACGCCAGTTCTGGACCTCTCAGGTGAAGAGCGGCGTGCTGAACGATCCGCACTCTTTCATCAACTCTACGCCGCACATGAGCTTCGTTTGGGGCGATAAGAACGTCGAATACCTCAACAAACGCTACCAGGCGCTGCAAAAAACCGTGCTGTTCCAGGGCATGAAATTCTCAACCGACCATGCGCAGATCCAGCAATGGGCACCGCTGATTATGGAAGGGCGTGACCCGCAGCAGAAAGTGGCTGCGACCTGGACGCCGGTCGGAACCGACGTCAACTACGGCGAAATTACCCGTCAGCTGATCGGTAGCCTGAAGAAGAACAGCAACTTCAAGCTGGAAACTTCTTCTGAGGTGACCGACTTCAAGCGCAACGCCGACAACTCCTGGCATGTGACTATCAAAGACGTGAAGAGCGGCGATGAGCGCAGCGTAGATGCGAAATATGTCTTCATTGGCGCAGGCGGCGGCGCACTTAAGCTGTTGCAGCAAACCGGTATTCCAGAAGCCGAAAATTATGCCGGTTTCCCGGTGGGGGGCTCGTTCCTGGTTACCGAAAACCCGGCGATTGCCAACCGTCATCAGGAAAAAGTCTACGGTCAGGCTTCTGTAGGCGCACCGCCGATGTCGGTTCCGCATCTGGATGCGCGTTATCTTGACGGCAAGCGCGTCGTGCTGTTTGGCCCGTTCGCGACCTTCTCGACCAAGTTCCTGAAAAACGGCTCACTGTTTGACCTGCTGGGGACCACCACGACCCATAACGTGATGCCAATGACCCACGTCGGGCTGGACAACTTTGACCTGGTTAAATATCTGATAGGTCAGGTGATGCTGAGTGACGACGATCGTTTCGCGGCGCTGAAAGAGTACTATCCGGACGCGAAGAAGGAGGACTGGAAACTGATTCAGGCCGGTCAGCGTGTACAGATAATCAAGAAAGATGCCGACAAGGGCGGCGTGCTGAAGCTGGGTACCGAAATCGTGACCGATCGGCAGAAAACCGTCGCCGCGCTGCTGGGGGCTTCTCCGGGTGCGTCAACGGCTGCACCGATTGCGCTGAACGTGATGCAGAAACTGTTCCCGGAAGAGTTCAAGTCCGCAGAATGGCAGAGCAAAATCCGTCAAATCGTTCCGAGCTTCGGCCAGAAGCTGAATGACGATCCGGCGTTGACTCAGCGCGTGTGGGATGAAACCGCTGCGACCCTGCAACTGGTGAAACCGCCGGTCATTCAGATGACCGAGAAAGCGGCCGACGCCAAGGCTCCTGAGCAGGAAACGGCGGCTCCAGCCCCTAAGCACGACATCGCACTGTAAGCGTTAACCCGCGCCGCCACGGCGGCGCGGGATTTATCTCGACCCAAGTAGCGCCTTCTCATCCCCTGGGACGGCAGACGTTAAGCACCAACTGCCGCAGCCAGCGGTGAGCGAGGTCCGCCTCAGCGCGTGGATGCCAAATCTGCGAAATCGTAATTCCCTGCGTTTTTACCGGCAGTTCAAACTGATACAGCGGCGTATACGCGCTCTGCTGGAGTTGTGCCAACTGATTCAACATCACCCGCTGATTATTCAAAAATGAGGCCGGAACCAGCGCCACCAGATCTGAGGCCAGGGCGACGGCGAGCGCAGCGGGAAAGCTTGGCACCACTGAGGCGATACGACGTTCCAGCCCCAGAACCGCCAGCGCCTCGTCTACCGGACCGGTGGTCAGCCCGCGGCGAGACGCGACGACGTGGCTGCAAGCCGCATAACGCTCGGGGGTAATTTCTCCCTGCGTCTCGAGTGGATGCCCTTTACGCACCACGCCGACAAATCGGTCGTGGAACAGCGCCTGTATGCGAATCTCCGGCCCCATTTCACCCAATACCCCAATCTCGAGATCGACCATCCCCTCGCGCAAATGCTTCGAGGTTTTCTCCGGCTTGGCAGCAAAGCGCAGCCGCACTAGCGGGGCAGCGGCGGCCGCGGCGGCAATCAGTTGCGCGCCAAAGGCTTCGACAAAACCTTCGTTGGAACGCAGGGTAAAGGTGCGTTCCAGCGTCGCCAGGTTCAGCGCCGTCGTTGAAGGACGCAGTACGGCCCGCACCTCAATGACGGCGCGCTGGGTGCGTTCTCGAATTTCTTCTGCGTAGGGAGTCAGTACCATATTACGCCCGGCGCGGACCAACAACGGGTCACTCGTTGCCTCGCGCAGGCGGCTCAGGGTACGGCTCATGGCCGAGGCGCTGAGCGAAAGACGTCGCGCCGCGCCCGCCACGCTCCCTTCGTCGAGCAGCACGTCGAGCGCTATCAATAGGTTAAAATCAGGATCGTTCATGTTGTTGTCCTTGAGGCATGCGTTCTGATGTGGCGTTTCATGCAGGTATAAAGTGCAAACGTTGCGTCTTCCGCCTTATCTGGCGTCGGGATATAGTTTTACCCTCTACCAGCAAAGATCAATAGAGGTTTTTCCAAGATGGAATTATTTTCTGACCAACCCGGGGACGACGGACTGCCGGGCCGCCAGCGCTGTTTAGCGATGATAGCGGTGATGACCTGCACCGCGATGGCCGTGTTTGACGGTTCGATGGTCAACGTCGCGCTGCCGCAGATTGCCCGCGAGCTCAATGTTTCAACCGGCGACGCCGTCTGGGTCGCCAACGGCTATCTTTTGGCGGCCGCCATGACGCTGGCGATATTTGCCGCACTGGCCAAGCGCATGGGATTTCGCACGCTGTTTACGCTTGGCCTGTGCGTATTTACGCTTGCCTCGCTGGGATGCGCCATGTCGACCTCGCTCGACATGTTGGTGGTGATGCGCATCCTGCAAGGCGTCGGTGGCGCGGCGACGCTGAGTATCAGCCCGGCCATTCACCGCTCGGTGTTCCCGACCCGTTTGCTGGGGCGAATACTCGGGCTGAATGCGTTACTTATCGCCGTCAGCACCGCGATTGCACCGATCCTCGGTGGCACGCTGCTGTCGACCCTGAGCTGGCAGTGGCTGTTTGCGATTAATATTCCGTTCGGGGCGGTGGCGTTGGCGCTCTCATGGCGTACTATCCCGACCCAACGGGTGCAGGAAAGTCAGTCAGCGCCGTTCGATTTCGCCGGTGGGGTGCTGTCAGCCGTACTGCTGGGGTCGCTTATCATGGCGGCGAATGCTTTTTCCCATACCGACCACGGTGGGCTTTCCCGTGAGACGCTGACCACCGCCGCCGCGTATGGCTTGACGGCGGTGATTGCCGGAATGGCGTTCGTCTGGCGTCAGCGCCGGGCGGCCGAGCCGCTGCTGCCGTTGCAGATCTTCGCGTCTTCGCGTTTTTCACTCGCGGCGCTGACCTCAATGACCTCCTTTGTCAGTCAGGGGATGACCTTCGTGGCGCTGCCGTTTCTGTTCCAGAGCGTGTATGGCTACAGCGCGTTCGTTTCGGCGCTGCTCTTTACCCCGTGGCCGATTGGCATCATGCTCGCCGCGCCGCGTGCCGGGCGCCTCGCCGACAAGTTCAGTCCAGCGGTGATTTCCACCGCCGGACTCTGTCTGTTTGCCGTGGGACTGTTCTTGCTGGCCCAGCTTCCTGAGCATGCGCAGCCGTGGGACATCGGTCTGAGGAGTCTGGTGTGTGGCCTGGGATTTGGGTGTTTCCAAAGCCCGAATAACCGTGAAATGCTGGCTAACGCCTCGCGTGAAAACAGCGGTTATGCCTCGGGTGTACTGGCTATTATGCGCACCTTCGGCCAGTGTCTGGGCGCTGCGTTTGTCGGCGTTGTCCTCTCGGCCTATGCCCAGCCTTCGCTCGACGCTGCCGGACGTGTGATGGAGGAAGCGCAGGCCGTCCGGCTTTGTCTGTGGATCTCGGTGGTCGCCACGCTGCTGGCGATTATCATCAGCGTGAGCCGTCTGCGTCGGATACGCGGTGAGGCACACGTCTAAATCAGGCGCGCACCCGGCGTTTTATCGACATCATGTACCCGGCAATGGCACAGGCGGCGATTAACCACGGCACCAGCTGTACCGCTTTGGAGTCACTTCCGCTGAGGATTTGCAGGTTGTTCACCACCAGAATCACGGTGATGAGCATGCCTGCCATCGACAGCAGAGGAGCCCAAAAAACTTTCCATGCACCGAGATTACTGGCCCCTTCGCGGCGGAAGAACAGCATAACCGCCGCCGAGACCCCAATCTGCAACACCAGAATGCACAGGGTGGCAATCGCCGAACCGAAGGCAAAGATGTGCAGGATAGGGTCGACATGAGTGCTGCCGAGGCCTGCCAGCAACAGCAATAAAATCATGCTGTGCAGGTGGCTGGCGTTGTGTGGCGTGCCGTTGGTCGGATGGGTCTTGCACAGCTCTTTCCAGATAAGCCCGTCGCGGCTGATATTGAAAATATAGCGCGAAATATTGTTGTGAAAGGCGAGGGTGGCAGCGAACAGGCTGGTAATCAGCAGCACGGTCATGGTATCAACCGCCCACTGGCCGACGTACTGCCGGGTAATATTAAACACGAAGTTGCCCGGATCTTTCGCCGCGATGGCCACAATCTTGTCGAAGCCGTAGGCTTGAACCAACGACCAGCTGGTAAAGCAGAAGAAGGCGGTTATCAGCAGCAGGGCGCATACGGTGGCACGTGGAACCGTCTTCTCGGGGTTGCGGCACTCTTCGGCGTAGATAGCCGTTGACTCAAAGCCGATGAAAGAGGCTATTGCGAACACGAAGGCGATACCGAGATTGCCGTGCAGAAAAACGGCAGGTTCGAAAGATCCCAAATTTAGCGGGCCGGTTTTTTTTATCAGGATCATCACGTCCATCAGCAGTACGATAGCGACTTCGGCAATCATTAATATTCCCAGCAGCTTACCGCCGACCTCGACTCTTTTTACCCCCAGCATCCAGGCTATCAGGGTAAACAGCATACTGCATGCCCACCACGGAATATGCGCTCCGACGTGCTGCTCAATAAACTGTTGGCTAAAGAACCCCAGCATGGCCACCACGGCTAATTGCACCGAGAAATAGGCCATCAGCGCTAAAATTGATGCCGATCCACCCCAGCTTTCTCCCAGCCCTTTAGAAATATAACTGTAAAAAGCGCCAGAGCTTTTTACGTAGCGGCTCATGGTTATAAAGCCGACCGAAAAGACCATTAAAATTATGCAGGCCAGGATATAAATGACCGGAATACCGCCGCCGTTACCGGAGAATATCGCCACCGGCAGACCGCCAACCACGCCGGTCAGCGGCGAAGCGGCCGCCACGACAAAAAATACCAGTGAAAATAAGCCCAACGTATTTTTTCTTAATGAATGAGTGTTGCTCATCGCCAGCGCCTTATTTAACAGTGAAAACGAATTAAAATAACGGGGGTTCTTTTCGTCATACATCGATAAGCATCATTCATCAGCCATGCGGGCAGAGATAGAAAAAATCGGACAGGCCCGGGGTGCATCGCAGGCACTATTTTGGTGCTTTTTAAAATCATTCAGCATGTCGCAAATATTCAATACACCCTCTGCCGACCACGTTATTTATGACTACCTCTGCCGCAGAACTTTGATTTAACGGCAAAGCGTATGACTTATTAACGTTAGGTTGAGAGAGGGATTAAAAATGTCTGAAGCGACGAGAATCGATTTTATCTATCTGTCCGAGCAGGACATGATCCGCGCCGGTGTCACCGATATGCCCGCCTGTGTTGATACCATGGAAGAGATGTTTGGCCTGCTTTATCGGGGCGACTACCGCATGGCGGGGTCTAACAATGACTCGCACGGTGCGATGGTCACCTTTCCCGAAAACTCCCCGTTTCCTGCCATGCCAAAACCCACGGCCGACCGTCGCCTGATGGCGATGCCTGCCTATCTTGGCGGCAATTTCTGTACCGCCGGGGTCAAGTGGTACGGCTCCAATATCGCCAACAGGGAGAAGGGCCTGCCGCGCTCGATTCTGATGTTTACGCTCAACGATGCCGACACCGGTGCACCGTTGGCACATATGTCGGCGAATTTACTGTCGGCCTACCGCACCGGGGCTATCCCAGGCGTTGGCGCGCGTCATCTGGCGCGTAAAGACTCGCGGGTGATTGGTCTGCTCGGCCCTGGCGTAATGGGTAAAACGACCGTTGCCGCCTTTATGGCCGTTTGCCCGCGGATTGACACCCTCAAAATCAAAGGTCGTGGACAAAAAAACCTTGATAACTTTATCACCTGGGTGAGCCAGACCTTCCCGCAAATCACCCGCGTGCAGGTGGTCGATACGCTTGAAGAGGTGGTGCGTGATTCAGACATTGTGACCTATTGCAGCTCGGGAGAGGTTGGCAACCCCGAGACTTATCCTCTGGTGAAGCGCGAATGGGTCAAGCCGGGAACCTTTCTGGCGATGCCTGCGTTGTGCAACATCGACGAAGGCATGGAGCAGCGCGACGTGCGCAAGGTGCTCGACAACACTGGCCTGTATAAAGCCTGGTTTGAAGAGGTGCCAAAACCGGCGCACCACACCATTCCGGTGATCGGCGTGCGCTTTATGGACATGATAGCCGAGGGCAAAATCACCGAAGACGAGGTGGAGGACATCGGAAAAATAATCGCAGGTGATGCCCCGGGCCGCCGAAATGACGAGGAAATTATTATCATGTCGGTCGGCGGCATGCCGGTAGAAGACGTGGCTTGGGGCACGGTGATTTATCGCAACGCAGTCAAAAACGATATCGGCGTAAAACTCAACCTGTGGGAAACCCCGGTGCTGAGCTAAGGCTGTGCCTTTTTCTTGTCCATTCAAACTATCGGGAACAACATCATGACGCGCATTGTAAAAGTAAAAACCGGCTCGGCCTTTGAAGAACAGGCCAGTTATTCACGCCTGGTGGCGGTAGATAACTGGATTTATGTCTCGAATACCGCCGGACGCAACCCACAGACCAAAGAAATTCCGCACGACGTTACCGAACAAACGCTACAGGTGTTCGCCAACATTGAAGCGGCTCTGGCCGCCGCTGACGCCACGTTGGCCGATGTTATTTGCTCGCGGGTGTTTATTCAGAACCCTGAGGACGTCGCGGTGGTGATGCCGCTTATTGGTCAGAAGTTTCGCGGCATTAATCCGGCCAGCACCGTGACCTGTCCGCCCCTCGGTTCAACCGTTTATAAGGTGGAGATTGAGGTGACCGCCTATCGCGGCGCCTCGCGTGCTGAGGTAGAAGCGATAACCGTCTCGCTTTAATCATGCCGATGGCTCGCTGCCGTCAGCAACAACTATCCCGCAAGAGGGTAAGCTATGGTTCCTGAAATAAGTCCGGTGCAAACGTCGCCGAAGTTTCCCTCCGCCACCGGGGTGGTAATTATCGGAGGCGGTATTGTCGGCCTGACGGCGGCGTTAACGCTGGCCGAGCGCAACATTCCCGTGGTGGTGCTTGAGAAGGGGCGCATCGCGGGCGAACAGTCGTCGCGTAATCTGGGCTGGGTGCGCAAAACCAGCCGCCACGCTGAGGATATTCCTTTGGCGCAGGCGGCAGACCGGCTGTGGGCCGATATGTCCGCGCGGGTGGGCAGCGACGTAGGCTACCGTCAGGCGGGAATCATGTTTCTGGCGCGGACACAGGCGCAGAGGGCGATGCACGAGGGATGGCTGAAGTCGGTGGCGCATCTCTCCCTCGACTCAAGATTACTGAGCGCGCGGGAGATTGCCAATCTGGTACCGGGCGGGCGAGGGCACTGGGCCGGTGGCCTGTATACGCCTTCGGACGGACGGGCAGAGCCGACGCTCGCGGCCAGCGCTATCGCCAGAGCCGCGCTAGCCAAGGGGGCTGTCATCGTTGAGAATTGCGCGGTGCGGGGGCTTGCGACCTCTGCGGGCAGAGTCAGCGGGGTGGTCACCGAACGCGGTGAAATCCGCTGTGAGCAGGCGTTGCTGGCGGGCGGGTTGTGGTCGAGGCGTCTGCTCGGCAACCACGGCATTTCGCTGCCCACGCTGCCGCTAATTTGCACCGTGCTGCGGACAAAACCGATGCAAGGGCCAACGGATATTGCCATCGGCGGCCCTGATTTCTCTTTTCGCCAGCACAAGGACGGCGGGTTTATCATCACCCAGCGCGGCGCGCTCGACGCCTGCCTGACGCTGGATCATCTGTTATTAGGGCATCGTTACCTGCCGCAGCTTAAAACGCAGCGTGACTTTTTGCGCATCTCGCTTGGCAAGGTATTCGTAAAGGATTTGGCGCTGCCGCGCCGTTGGCCCCTGTCGCGGCCTTCGCCGTTCGAGCAGGTTCGCACCCTCGACCCGCCGGCTAACCCGGCATTGAACCGCGAGGCGATGAATAACCTGATGGCCGCATGGCCAGCGTTTGAAAAAGCAGAAATTGAGCAGGCGTGGGCGGGCACGATAGACGTGACGCCGGACTCGAATCCGGTCATCGGGCCGGTGAGCGCGCTGCCCGGTTTGACCGTGGCGACCGGCTTCTCGGGACACGGTTTTGGCACCTCGCCGGCAGCGGGGCAGCTGGCAGCTGACCTGCTCTGTGCGATTCCACCCATCATTAACCCTGCGCCTTATCGTTTTGAACGTTTCTGAATTTCTGCACCCTACACTGATACTCTTTGCTCAGGCTGCCCCCTCTGGGGTCAGCCTGAGGCCTACTTTTAGTTATAGCGGATGCGCTCATCATAAATTTCCTGCGCGATGCGTCGCTGATAGTCCAGCGGCGTCGTACTTACCAGTTTCTTGAATTCGCGCAGGAAGTGCGACTGATCGCTAAAGCCGAGGTCGAACGCCAGGTCGGACGAGGTCATGCTGCCGTGCTGATGCAGGGTATTCAGGGCCGACTGGCAGCGAATAATGCGGCTGAAGGCCTTCGGTGACATGCCGGTGTCCTGGCGGAACTGGCGCTGGAGCGTGCGGCAGGAGTATCCGGTCAACGCCTCGAGCTGCTCCATCCTGATATTGCCGCGCTGCTGGTGGATGGCCTGAATAACCCCCGGCGTGCTGGCGGAAGATTTGCGCAGCAGTCGCGGCGTAAAGTTACGGTTAAACAGTTCGATTTTCCGTGAGAACAGCGGCGTTTCAACGATTTGTTCGAGCGCGAGGCGCGAACCGGGAATCACGTCGAGGAAGCTGAACTCTCTGTCAGTGATTTCTTCCGCCATCAGATCGAGAAAATCCGGGATAACGCCGGGGACGAAACGCACGCCGAAATAGTGATGGCCGCTTATCAGCTCTGCGCTGCGCGCCTCAAGCGTCGTGCCGCAGACGCGTCCGGTCGGCGAAGACGCATTGCAGTCGAAGAGGATATCAACACAGCCGTCCGGGACCGCCATGGTCTGACTGGCCGTCTGTGCAACGTTGAAGCTGTAGAAATGAGAAATCGCCGGATGCTCAGAGGCTATCACCGAATAATGCTGCTCGGCGCTGAGCACAAACCACGGTTGCTCGGGGCGAAGTGTTAACGCGTGACGCGGAGTTAAAACATCTGACATGGCGTATTCCTGTGGCGGCTGAAGAAAGCCACAGATCTATGCAATCCGCGCGCCAGAAAAACAAAAAGCCGGCAATTGCCGACTTTGTGTCATTGTCACAGGCTTATTATTATTTATGCCTCGAACATCTCGGCACCGATATAAGATCCTTCCTTCGGGGCAGGAGGGACAAAAAATATTCCAGAACCAACATGAGAAATATATTCGTTCATGGCGTCAGATGCGCCAAGCTTGGCCTGTAGCGTTTCAAAGTGCGCCGGATCTTTCTGATAGCTGATAAACAGTAAGCCTGCACTCAGCATGCCTTCATTGTTTAATCCGTCAGTAAAGTTGTATGAGCGTCGCAGAATACGTATTCCGTTATTATTCTCATGAGCAGCCAGACTGATGTGCGCCGTAGCCGGAATGACTAAATTACCCGACTCGTCTTTTTTGGTGAAATCTGGAGTATCGAATTCCTTGGTTCCGCTTAGCGGAGCCCCAGAAACCTTGTGTCGACCAAAGATATTATTCTGATCGCTAACACGGTCGGTATCCCAGTTTTCCATGCGCATCATGATCTTGCGCACCACCTGATAGCTGCCGCGCTGTTGCCAGGCCGGGCCGCCATCGTCAATCCAGACAAACTTGTCGATATCGTCTTTTTCGGTGATGTTGCGCGTGCCGTCTTTAAAGCCGAACAGGTTACGCGGCGTCGATTGCCCTTTGCCCGCCGATGCGCGTCCGAATCCCAACACTGACCAGCGCGTTTCCGCTGCGCCGGTGTCTTTTGCGATACGCGCCAGGTTGCGGATTGCGTGATAAGCCACCTGCGGATCGTCGGCACAGGCCTGCAAAGACAGGTCGCCACCGGTCAATTCTGCTTTCAGGTTGTCGCTTGGCAGCTGCACCAGCTCACGCATTAGCGCCGGTTTGTATTTCGCGAGACCGAAGGCGTCGGTGAAAATACGCGGACCGAGGCCAACGGTGACGGTCAGCGAGGCCGGACCGAGATCCAGCGCTTCGCCGGTGTCTGCGCCCACGCCGCTGTCGCGAATCGGTTCAACCTGACCGAGGGTTTCACCCTTCATCAGCTGGGCAATTGCCGAGGACCAGCGGGCCAGCAACACCTGCAAATCGCGCGGGTTGGTGGAAGTCATATCGAAGGTCATATACATGATATAGCGCTGCGGTGGCGTGGCGATGCCCGCCTGCTCCGCAGTACCGTAAAACGCATGTTCCTGCGACAAATCCACCTTATCTTCAGGGTCGTTGTCCGCCACGGTTTTATTGTGTGCAGACCCGACCATCGGAATAGCCAGCGCGCTGGCCACCGCTCCTTTTAATAAATTTCGACGTGAAAATACTCCGGCCTCCCTGGCCGGATGTTGTTTACTGCTCATTAATCATTTGCCTCCGCTGGTGGCCACTTTCTCAGCGATTTTAGACAACGGCTCTTGCAGCGCCTGAACGCTACGGCTCAGCTTGGCGCCGTCAGCCGCTTTGATTTCGGCGGTGTAGTATTTGAAGCCGCCTGGGACTTTAGGGTCACGGTAAGTGTCCAGAAGCTTGTTAACCGCATCAAACTGCTCGGCAACGCGTTTGGTCAAGTCTGGATCGATCTTCTCGAGGCCCGGTTGCAGGTAAGCGAAGGACTGCTGTGCGCCTTCCACGTTGCCTGCAAAGTCTACCAGGTCGATGTGGCTGAAGGCTTCTTCTTCACCGCTGATTTTAGTGCTCTGCACTTCTTCCAGCAGGTCCGCTGCGCCGTTTGCCAGATCTTCTGGTTTATAGGTTAATGCTTTGGTCAGCTTGTCGAGCTGCTGAACGTTTTTCTGCAATTCTGCGGCCAGCTGTTTAGTTTCTGGGGTTATTTTCCCGTTACCGAACAGATCGCGTTCGATAGCGTGGAAGCCGTGCCAGCCCACTTTAGGGTCAAGGTTGGAGGCGCGCATGTCAATCAGGTAATCGAGGTTGCCCGCGTTGTCCGTGGCCTTGAAGCCCGGCAGCACGAAGCCGCTGACGTCAGATTCGATACGCTCGTAGAAAGGACGCGCTTTTGCATAGTCTTCTTTGGCTTTGGTCAGATTACCCGCGTCGATGTCGGTTTTCAGACGATCGACCGCGACGACCATGGCATCGACCACGCCGTTAACGTAGGTGGAGTAGCCTTTCGTGCCGTCGGCCAGCAGGGTACCTGCGCTGCCTACCGGCTGTGCGGCGCTCTTACCGGTGACGGTGAAGTTGATCAGTTCCTGTTTTGCACCCGGGCAATACAGCTGATAGGTGCCGCCGTCCAGCGTCAGGGTGAATTTGGATGCCGGCAGGCCCGGAGCCAGATTCTCTTTTTCACCCAGAATACGGTTGTCGCTCAGCAGTTCGATTTCGGTCAGCGAGGTCGCGGTTTTGTTAATCACGTTAAAGGTGATTGGGCCTGCTTTTGCCGTGTTGTGGTCGATAACGCATGAGCCGCCGTCGGCGCTGGTCATCGTAATATTGACCTGCGCGGCTCCGTTTTTAACCGGTGCCGGTGCTGCATCCTGAGAGTAGGCATCAACAGAGAACATCAGCAGTGCAGTCAGACATCCGGCTGTGGTCAGAGCTTCTTTTCTCTTAAAAGTTTTTTTAAACATAACGCTGTCCTTTATTGTTATCAGCAAGGTAGTACGAGTTAGGTCGATCTAGAGGTTCTGCTATTGGAGACCCTGTTTTTTCTGGTACATCTGTTGTTGTGGCAAAGCATGAGCCTGGCGAAGGCGCTTGAGGCTTCGTTGGGCAATCACCAGGAAAATGATGGCCAGCGCCGCTAAAAAGGCCGGCAGCATGTGCGCCCAGAAAACGTAGCTCTGAAGCGACAACTGTTGGGCCTTCAATTGGGTCATCAGGTCCTGCTGGTACGCGGCGCTGACCTGCCAGCCGCAGCCGGTATCAAGTTGACTGCGGCGAACGGTCAGGGTGCGCGGAGACTGTAGGCCGCTGCCTGTTAGCGTCACCAGCGTCTCGCCCTGAGCGGTAGACGAGAGCAGGGTGCCCTGTGCGACCCTGGTGGTCAGGTTGCAGTTGACCGTCCATTTAGCGTTATAAGGCCCCGGATGCTGGCCGGGATTGAGTCCGATAGGAATACGATTGCCGTTGAAGGCCATGACCTGGTCCAGCGTCACGATAGCGGGTGCGCCGTCGGGTGAGGTGCTGTTCTGAGTATTCCATTCCTTCACCGCAACACCCTGGTAGGAATCGGTTTTTTGGTCAGCACTCTTTAGGTCGGCCTGAACGACCTTGCCGCCGGTCAGCGCGACGCGCAGCTGATAGCCGGAACCATCGGCGTTGGTGAGGCTTGCCTGACCCAGCGGCCTGGCATCGTTATTGACCAGCGGGGCAGCATCAGGAACGTTCAACTGAGGCTGCGGATAGAGGCAGAACAGGGCGACGGCGGCGGCGGCGAGTGTGCCCGCAGAGGCAAACAGCGAACGGGTCGCTGCTTTTGGCGATGGACGCAGTTTGGCAGGCCAGTAAAGCACTACAGCGACCAGGACGATGTAAAGCAGCCAGCCGACTATCTCTATCTGACGTGGATCGGCAGGCATACCCAGCACGCCGGTAATCAGCGCAGAGCGCACGGTGCCGGGAGGAACAAGCCAGGTGAGGTCGACGAAACGCGCCTGACCGACGTTTAGCCAGCCAGCCTCGTGTGCGCTGCGCAGAGAGGAGATGATAAGGCCTGCGGCAACCAGAATCAGGAACATGCCGGTGAAGCGGAAGAAACGCGCAAGATTGATGCGGATACCGCCAACATAGAGTCCCCAGCCGATAACCACGGCCATAATGAGCCCGACAACTGCCCCTATCGCCGCCCACATGGCTGACTGAGCCACGGAGAAGGTGGCAAGCAGGAATACGCTGGTTTCGAAGCCTTCTTTGAGTACCGCCAGAAATGCCATGCTGGCAAGGGCGAATGCGCTAGACTGACTGATGGCTTGCGCCGCTTCGGTCTCGAGCTCTTTCTTGATGTTTTTGGCGTTGGTATTCATCCACATTACCATGCCGGTCACGAAGAACACCGCTACCAGCCCGATGATGGACTCCATAAACTCCTGGCTTGCCTGCGGCAGGGCGCGCTCGGTCAAGTCCAGACCGACGCCGACAATAATAGAAAGCAGGACGGCCAACGCCACACCTGCCCACATTGCAGACAGGCTTTTGCCATTTTTTCTTAGAAAGGCCGCGATGATACTGACGATCAGCGCAGCTTCAAGTCCTTCACGCAACGCGATAACAAAGGTTGCTAACACTGGGGCAACTCCGAACCGTAAATGATTCATTAAATGATAATTATTATTAATATCACTATCGTTATTTAGTTGGAAGATCTGACCAAAAATAAAAAGTAAAAAATCTTTATTTCATTTCCAGTTGTATCAAATTATTTCCTTTGAATTTCCTGGTGCAAAATAATAAAAATCCGCTGCCTCGAGTCGCGGGGAGGGAGTCTCGTTGATTCACATGGGGATCCTAGCCTTGGTGCAGCCTGCGGAGAAAAACACCGGCGGGAGAGGGGGATGATTAACGCTAAAAATCCCGTTAAAACCACGCTATCGAAAAATAACGGTAATTTAATTAACCATTCTCTTAATGTTTTTTTAAGGTTCAATTAAAGCATTTCATTGAAGTCAGGTAATTAATCTCGAAGCAGAGTCCTGATAATCGCCAATATATAAGTTTCGTTTAATAAATACCCGATTCCTTACGACGTTGAGGGGAGTCGTGAGATTATTTATTTCTTTCCCGGCCCGCCTCCTTTTTATGATGCGCCATTAGTGAATTTTGCTCATAAATCTATTCAAGAATAGCTATTTATCAATCAATCCACGGATGCCACTATTAAAAAAAAGCTGACGACGCCAGCGCTGAGCGTTGATGACACACGCCCGGCGCAGGCTGATGTTGAAAGTCAAACCGATAAACGGAGTCAATATGAACTACAAGAATTTAGGCCGCAGCGGACTGAAAGTTTCCCCGCTTTGCCTGGGAGCCATGATGTTTGGTGGTGAAACTGATTTAGAAACGTCTAAACGTATCATCGCGAAAGCCGGTGAGCAGGGGATAAACTTTATCGATACCGCAGACGTTTATCACGCGGGTAAATCCGAAGAAGTGGTCGGCAAGGCCGTGGCGGCGAACCGTGATGACTGGGTTATCGCGACCAAGTTCGGCTTCCCGTTTGCCGGGGGGCCAAATCAGGTAGGGCAGTCAAGAAAGTGGATCCGCCAGACGGTCGAAGGCAGCCTGAAGCGCCTTGATACTGACTACCTTGATATTCTTTATTTTCACCGTGCGCTGCTTGACCTGCCGCTGGAAGAGAGCGTTCGCGCGATGGGCGAACTGATCAATCAGGGTAAAATCCGCTACTACGGCGTGTCTAACTTCTCTGGCTGGCGCATTGCCGAGATGTGTCGCATCGCCGACCAGCTCGGGATAGAGCGTCCGGTGGTCAGTGAGCCGCTGTATAACATCGTTGACCGTAAATCAGAGGTTGAGCAGATCCCTTCTGCTGCGCATTACGGACTGGGCGTGGTGCCCTATAGTCCGCTGGCACGCGGCGTATTGACCGGCAAATATAATGCCAAGACCGCCCCGCCGACAGACAGCCGTGCAGGACGCGGTGACATGCGCATCAAACAGACTGAATGGCGTGAAGAATCTATTTCGATTGCCGAGAAGATTGCCGCTTACGCCGCCGACCGCGGCACTAACTCGATTGCCTTCGCTATCGCTTGGGTATTGAATAATCAGAATATTTCTTCTGCTATCGTGGGACCCCGCACCGAAGCTCACTGGGACAGCTACATGCAGAGTTTGGACGTTTCCATCACCCAGGAAGATGAAGATTTCATCAATTCTTTAGTTGCGCCGGGCCATGCCTCGACCCACGGCTATACTGATCCAGGTTATCCGGTCGAAGGCCGCAGAACACGTTAACTACTCAAACTGAAGGTAATGTAAATGCTGACGAAAGGCTACGCTGCACTCAAAGCCGGCGACAAGCTGGCACCCTTTTCATTCGAACGTCGTGAATTACGCGATAACGACGTGGCGATGGAAGTTCTCTACTGTGGCGTTTGCCACTCGGATTTGCATCAGGCGCGCAACGACTGGGGATTTGGACTCTTCCCGATGGTGCCGGGCCACGAGATTGTGGGGCGCGTGACCGCCGTCGGGAGCGCGGTAAAAAATACCAAAGCCGGTGACGTGGTCGCTGTCGGCTGTATGGTCGACTCCTGTCAGGAGTGTGACCAGTGTCGTCACGGCGAAGAGCAGTACTGCCGCGAAGGTATGACGCCGACTTATGCAGGTCAGGATCGTCTGACCCAAGAGGTTACGCAGGGCGGTTATTCGAAGCATCTGGTGGTGCGAGAGGAGTTCATCCTGCGCGTTCCCGAGACGCTGGACTACTCCCGCGTTGCGCCTTTGCTGTGCGCCGGTATCACCACTTATTCGCCGCTGCGCACCTGGGGCGTAGGTCCACAGAGTCGCGTGGCGGTGGTCGGTCTGGGCGGACTCGGTCACATGGCCGTTAAGCTCGCCGCAGGGCTGGGGGCGACGGTCACGGTGATTGGCCGTTCTGCCGCCAAAGCTGCAGATGCTAAAGAGCTGGGTGCTGACGATTATCTGATTTCAACCGACGCCAGCGCGATGGAAAAAGCGCAGAGCCGCTTTGATTTCATCATCGACACCATTCCGGTACAGCACGATGTTTCTGTCTATATGCCGCTGCTGGACGTTGACGGTACGATGGTGATGGTGGGGCAGATTGGCCCAATCGACGAACAGCCGACCATGCCATTAGTGTTTGGTCGCCGCCGTCTGGCCGGGTCGCTGATTGGTGGAATTGCGGAAACGCAGGAGCTGCTCGATTTCTGCGGCAGAAAAAATATTCTGCCGGAGTGCGAAGTGATTAACATCGACGAGATCAACCACGCGTTTGAACGGATGGAGAAATCTGACGTGCGTTACCGCTTCGTGATCGATATGTCTTCGTTATCGGCCTAACCGACCACGCCTCTAAAACGGCATTGAGCTATCAGTGCCGTTTTTTATTCCTCACAGCGCAGCGCCTCGCGCACTCAGTGAAAGGCGGGATAGAAAAACGCCCCTGCGGTTGGCAGGGGCGTTGTCTTGGCTTTATCCGAACGGCGGGAAATTACTTCTCGAGACGACGGATAATCGCATCAGTAAATTCGCGGGTGGTGGCAGTGCCTTTCAGGTCGCCGGTGCGAATATTGTCTTCGTTCAGGGTGGCATAGATTGCTGCACGCAGTTTGGTTGCAGAGTCCTGCAGGCCTACGTGATCCAGCATCATGCCAGCTGCCAGCAGCAGGGAGATCGGGTTGGCAAGGCCTTTACCCGCGATGTCCGGTGCTGTGCCGTGAACGGCTTCGAAAATAGCGGCATCTTTACCGATATTGGCACCCGGTGCCATACCCAGACCGCCGACCAGACCGGCGATTTGGTCAGAAAGAATGTCACCAAACAGGTTGGTACACAGCAGCACGTCGAAACGCCATGGGTTCATCACCAGCTGCATCGCACAGGCGTCGACAATCATGTCGTCCAGCTCAACGCGGCCTTCGTATTCTTTGGCCACTTCACGCACGGCATCCAGGAAGATACCGGTCAGGGCTTTCAGGATGTTAGCCTTGTGCACGACGGTGATTTTTTTACGGCCGTTTTTCACCGCGTATTCAAAGGCATAACGTGCAATGCGTTTGCTGCCTTCTTTAGTGTTTACGCCGGTAGAAACTGCTGCCGCTTTAGGGTCGTCACCGATGGGAATGTAATATTCGTGAGAGACGTAGAACCCCCCCAGGTTTTCGCGGAACAGCACCAGATCGATATCTTCGAAACGACCCGGGATCAGGGTGCTCGCAGGACGCACGTTGGCAAACAGCTCGAACTCTTCGCGCAGACGCACGTTTGAGGAGCGGAAGCCGCCACCGATTGGCGTTGCCAGTGGACCTTTAAGGGCCAGGCGACGTTCGCGGATACTGGCCAGGGTTTTCGCCGGCAGCGGATCCCCTTCAGCTTCGACGCCAGCTACGCCAGCCTGTTGCACATCCCATTCGAACGGTTGCCCTAGCGCATCCAGGACCCTGACGGTGGCTTCAACGACTTCCGGCCCAATGCCATCGCCAGGAATCAGCGTAGCGGGAATTTTCTTGTCTAGTTGGTGCATATTACCTTTCTCTTTATTTGATAAAAGGGGGGACTACGTCAAGTTAGGCAGGTTAACGCCACTTCTCACACGGTGACAACAGTAATCTGCGCTTTGCTACATCTTTATAACATATCTGACACGTATCACATAAACGTTAGCCGACAATGCTAAAGTCAAAAAATGTTACCAGATTCGACTAAACTTTCTCCCCCCGCCGCGATCCCCGGCAATATTTGCTTAAATTCCCGCTCGTTGTTAGCGAATGACGCCTTCCCGCACCAACATGTCCGAGGTGATTTCGGCAATGGTTTTTGCGCCGGTCAGCGTCATGGCGACCTTCATCTCTTTTTCGATAAGCGTTAACAGCGCCTCGACGCCGCGTTCGCCGTGGGTGGCGAGGGCATAAAGGTACGCGCGACCGAGCAGCACGGTGTCGGCACCCAACGCAATCATGCGCACCACGTCCAGCCCGTTGCGCACGCCGCCGTCTGCCAAAATAGTAATATCACCTTTGACTGCCTCGGCGATGGCCGGCAAGGCGCGGGCGGTGGAAGGCACGCCGTCGAGCTGACGACCGCCGTGGTTGGAGACCACAATGCCGTCCGCCCCGAAACGCACGGCGTCGCGGGCGTCTTCGGCGTCAAGAATGCCTTTGATAACCATCGGGCCGTCCCAAAACTCCCTGATCCACTCGAGGTCTTTCCACGAAATGGAGGGGTCAAAGTTATTGGCCAGCCAGCCGATGTAGTCCTCTAATCCGGTGGGCGAGCCGCGATAGGCCGAGATATTGCCGAGATCGTGCGGGCGGCCATTGATGCCCACGTCCCACGCCCACTGCGGATGCGTGCAGGCCTGCCAGTAGCGGCGCATCGCCGCATTGGGGCCGCTCATGCCAGAATGGGCATCACGGTATCGCGCGCCCGGCGTAGGCATATCAACGGTAAATACCAGCGTCGAGCAGCCCGCTGCTTTGGCTCGCTCAAGCGCATTGCGCATAAACCCACGGTCGCGCAGCACATAAAGCTGGAACCACATCGGGCGGTCAATAGCCGGTGTCACCTCTTCGATAGGGCAAACCGACACGGTCGAGAGCGTAAACGGAATACCCTTGTGCGCCGCCGCTCGCGCCGCCTGCACTTCGCCACGTCGGGCATACATGCCGCACAGGCCCACCGGGCCCAGCGCCACCGGCATCGACAGCGTCTCATTGAACAATTTGGTTTCAAGATTCAGTGCTGACATGTTTTTCAGCACGCGCTGGCGTAGCGCTATCTGCGACAGGTCTTCGACGTTGCGTTTTAACGTCGTCTCGGTATAGGAGCCGCCGTCAATATAGTGAAACAAAAACGGAGGCAGTATGCGCTCTGCCGCAGGGCGATAGTCGCTGGAGGCTGAAATAATCATGGGTGATTCTCCTGAGTTCCTGGTTATTCCTGTCCGGGCAGGCGCGTGATGCGGGCCTGTCTGGCTTCATCTTCGTGTTGCGTTTTAATGGTCGAGTGAACGAAGCCGATGTGCTCCATTGCCGCCAGCCGCGCCTGTTCGGCGTCGCCTTGCAGAATGGCGTTCAGCAGTGTGCGGTGCTGTTCGGTGAGTTTGGCGAAAATCGTCTGTTGGCTGTACATGCGCTGACGGCTTTGCATCACCGAAGATTGCAGCAGCTCAAAGAATCCGCGCATGGTTTGCAGCAGCACGACGTTGTGCGAGGCGGCCGCGATGGCGAGGTGAAAACGCACGTCTGCCTGCGCTGCGAGGTCAGGATTTTCGCTTTCGTTGAGCATCAGCGTGGCATCGAAGGCGTACTGCAACTGTTCCTTGTCGGCCTCCGTAGCGCGCAGGGCGGCGTACCAGGCGGTGCTGGCCTCGATGGAGTGCCGTGCCTCAAGAATATCGTAGCGATAGTCCGGATCCCGTATCACGAGCTCGCGCAGCGGGGCGACGATACGTGTCTCGGCCCAGGGCTCCTGCCACTCGCGTAAATAGGTGCCCCCTCCCCGACGGCTGACCAGCAGGCCTGCGGCTATCAGTTTCTGGATAGCCTCGCGCAGCGATGAGCGTGACACACCAAGCTCGGCGGCCAGATGACGCTCGGCGGGCAGACGCATGCCGCCCTCGAGCTGCTGCTGGTCAATAAAGGCTTTCAAGCGGCCGACCAGACTGTCGGCGACGCGGGGGGAGGATGCGGGCATCGTAGTCTCTCATTTCTCAGGCCGGTATTTATTTTGGTCCGACCAAAATGCGCTATGTGGCGCTATGTGGCGCTCTGTGGTTCAAATAGTTAATGAATTGTTGAAGTGTGGCAAGAAGGGCGGGCAACAGGATGCGTCATCTGCGAGCAGGATCGACTATTTGAGATGATTGGTAGGACCAAAGTTCATTATTGGGCCAAAGACCCTGACAACATCAGGCTTATGCTAATAACTTAAGAATAATTGCTTAATCAGCATTTAACGCCTCATCAATCCAATACTACATTTAGCCTTCAGGTTAATAATTCTACAGGGTAGTGAATGTGAGTCGTGATAACGTAAAAAAACAGCACAATATCTTTGTTCATCAGGTTTCCAGGCCCCACGGAGAGCCCCTTGCCGAGCATTTTCAATTTGTTCAACGGCCGCTGGAACCCTTGGGAGAACGGGCCGCATGGGTCGAGAATGTCCATTTCTCAGTCGACCCTTACATGCGCGAATGCATGGACGGCGACTGGGAGCTGAACGAACCATTAGAGGGGCGAACGATTGGACGGGTAATCCGCTCTAATACGCCGGCATTGCAGCCGGGCGACTGGGTCTTTCACCGCAAAGGATGGCGCACCTTCGCCCAGGTTGAGGCAGACGAAGTGCGGGTTCTGGCGCCGGTCGCGGGTGTGCCTTTGCGGGCATGGCTGAGCGTATTGGGGGGAACGGGACTGACCGCCTGGGTAGCCTTGACCAAAATTGCCCGTTTGCAGCCCGGCGAGTCAGTGTATATCTCTTCGGCGGCAGGCGGCGTGGGGTCGGCAGCCGCCCAGTTTGCCGCGCTGCTGGGGGCTAAGCGCATCGTTGGCAGCACGCGTAATGCAGAAAAATCCAGGACTCTGACCGACAGGCTCGGATATACCGACGCCTTTGTTTATCAGTCCGGCAAGGTAAGCGCACAGTTGCGTGACATCATCCCCGAAGGTATCGACGTGTATCTGGACAATGTGGGCGGTGAGCAGCTTGAGGCCGCTATCGCCGCCTTCAAAGATTACGGGCGTGCAGCGCTGATAGGTGCGGTCGCGCAATACAGTGCCTTAACGCCACCGTCCGCCCCCTATAACCTGTTCGATGTCGTTGGCAAAAGCTTAACGTTGCAGGGTTTTCTGGTGCGTGACTATAAGCATCTACAGGAAGAGCTGGAGGAATTTATTATTCCTCATATTCAAAGTGGCAGAGTCGTGCCGCAGGATACGGTGACCTATGGCTTTGATCATATCGTCGAGGCATTTCTTTCGATGTTAAAAGGGGGGAATATCGGCAAGGCGATAGTCAGTATCGAATAAATTTATCATTAAGGAGATTAAATAGCGCAATTTATATTGCGCTATTTCCGCTCGTCTAAAATTAATTAATTTCTTCTTCAAATATTATGTATTGTCATAATCAACAATGTTTATCAATTAAAACTATTTAAGAAAATTTGGCTTAGTGGTTATCTTCGAGGGTAAATGACGTTCTTTATTAACGGGTGTTTCTTATAACAGAGGTGAGTCATGTCGATAATAGAGGTAGAGAGTAAAGATATTTATAATGATACTTTTTTTTATACGTTACAGCATTTGAAATCAACGGAAGCCTATCGTCATTTTCTCGAGTTTTCGCGTAGCGCAGGCCATTTCCCTCTTGCAGATTACCAGAATGAAAAGATTGAGGTCTGGTGCAGTAATGACTATCTGGGGATGGGGCAAAACCAGCAGGTTATCGATGATTTTAAGGCGTCAATTAGCCGATTTGGCGCGGGCTCCGGTGGCTCAAGAAACATCTCGGGAAATACCACCGCCCACGTGGCGTTAGAAAAGAGATTAGCCGATCTTTATCAGCGTGAAAGTGCGCTGGTATTTAATAATGGCTACCTGGCGAATACAGAAAGTCTGAGCGTATTGATTGGGCTGTTTGATAACATTAAAGTTTATTCCGACGAGTTAAATCATCGCTCTATTATTGAGGGGCTTAAAAAGAGCAAGGTCGAGAAGTATATATTCAAACACAACGACTTGAAGCATCTGGAAATAGGGCTTTCTCTGGAACCCTTTGAACGTCCTAAAATCATTGTGTTTGAGTCTATTTATTCGATGGATGGCGATCTGGCACCGGTTGAAGAAATAGTCCGTCTAGCCAAGAAATACAACGCCTTGACCTTTATTGATGAAACCCACTCCTTCGGCGTATTAGGGGAACGGGGATTAGGCCTGGTCGAAGCATTGCACGTCCGCGACGTTGACTTTATTCAGGGCGGATTTGGCAAGGCGATTGGCACCTCGGGAGGCTTTATCGTCGGCGATCGTGATGCGGTTGACTGCATCCGCAGTCTGGCGCCGGGCTTTATTTTCACTACCTCGTTACCGCCAGCCTTATTGCACGCGACGTTGACCAGTATTAATCAAGTTGTCGCCAGTCCAGAACGTCGCAACAGGCTCTTCCAGAACGTGCGTCATCTGAAAGGCGCGTTACGTCGGCAAAACATCGATTTTATCGATGCCGAGAGCCATATCTTGCCGATTATTATCCCCGGTCTGGCCAGAATTAAAGCCGTCTCCGACCAACTGCTTAAGCAGTTCAAGATTTATGTGCAGCCTATTAATTATCCCTCCGTACCGCGCGGACAGGAGCGTTTTCGCGTCACCGTGACGCCCGATCATTCCATTGAACAGATCGAACGTTTCGCCGCTGCCCTAAAAAATACACTCGACCTTGCCTGAGGAATACACAATGAGAATTGAAAAAGTTAGCGATCATATTGGCGCCGAAATTCATGATGTTTCTATTCGCGATATTCGTGTTCCTGAGGTTCGTGACCGCGTATTGCATGCATTGCATGAGAATGAGCTGCTTATTTTCAAAGGACTGGATATTTCACCGGCGGAACAGGTTGAGCTGGCGCAGGTTATTGGCGAGCCGGTCCCGTTTGTGATGAGCCAGTATCGTCATCCTGAGCATCCTGAAATTATGATTTCCTCAAATGAAATCGTGAACGGTAAACCTTACGGCGTGCCGCGAGTCGGCAATTTCTGGCATCAGGACTCGTCGTATACCGATAATCCGACCACCTATACGCTGTTGCACGGCATTAATATTCCCGAGTGGAGTGGTGACACATTATTCTCGAGTGCGGGCAACGTTTACGACCGGCTTTCCACACACTGGAAGGATAAAATAGCCGGACGTGACGCGGTTCATACGGTCAGAAAACGCTTTAAAATCCGCCCTGAACATGCCGGCTATTCGATTACCGAATTGATGAAAAAGGCCGACGAGCTTCATCCTCCCGTGACTCATCCGCTGGTAAAAATCGACCCCTACACCAAGCTGCCTTATTTGTACGGTGCCAAGGACTATCTGGACTACGTGATTGGGTTCGATGCCAATGAAAACCACGAGTTTCTCAATCTGGTCGAAGAGTTAGTGACGGATCCCGCGCACGGCTACCGCCATAAATGGACCCAGGGTGACCTTCTTCTGTGGAAGACCGAGACGGCCTACCATGCGGTGACTGACGTCGAAGACAACCAGTCACGCACGGTTCACCGAGTGGCGGTGAAATAATGACGCGTGCAGGCATCACCGCGTTTGAAACTGTGATCCCGCCGGGCAGCCTGTCCCGGCAGGATATTGCACGGCTCTCAGGCGTAGAAGCCAAAGAGTTGGAGGAGATCCTTCCCGCCCCCGCGCTCTCGGTATTTGCTGCGGATAAGGCCGACTGGGAGTATGCCACCGAGGCGGCAAGTCGAGCTCTGGAGCAGGGCGCAGTGCCCGCCTCGCGGCTGGGGTGGATTATCTACTGTGGCTCCGGGGTATGGGATAAACCCTTCTGGTCACCCGCCGCCAAGGTGGCCGAGCAGTTAGGTGCCCATCAGGCGCACTGCTTTGAAGTGGTCAACTTTTGCAACGCGGGGGCGACGGGAATCGCCATTGCCAGCGACAGGGTCAACGCCAATCCTGGGAAGGTCGCGCTGGTGGTTATCTGCGACAGGCTAAGCGGTCTGATTGACCATTCAGACGCGGCGTCACGCGCCTTGTTCAATTTTGGCGACAGTGCGACGGCCCTGCTGATAGGCGTTGACCAGCCGCTGCTGACGCTGACCGCCTGCGATATGCAAACAGACCCTTCCTGGTGCGATATGTATCAGGGGGAATACCGTGAAGGGCGGGTACTGGCGCGTAAAAATAGTGTGCGTAAAGGCCTGCTGCATGTGTACGTCGATATGCTCAGCAAGCTGCTGGACAGCAGCCTGTCAAAAGCGGCTACTCGTCTCGATGACCTGCGTTTTTTGCTCATTAATCAGGGAGATATTAACGTTCATCAAGCTCTGCTTACGCGGCTGGGGCTGCCCGCCGAGCGCAGTGTCTTCAACTATCACACCAACGGTCATCTGGGGGGCGGTGATAACTGGATAGCGCTCCGCCAGTTGCTGGCGGCGGGGAAGTTGAACAAGGGTGACAGACTCGCACTGGCCACCAGCGCCATGGGCTTCAGTTGGGGAATTTCGCTGTTCGAGGTAACGCGATGAAGATACTGATTTTGCATCAGGCACCGTTTAAGAAGATGCGCTATGACCTGGTTATCGATCACCAACAGCATCAGGTTACCTACATTGGCCTACAGCAACATCTGAATGATTTGCCTGAGGCGTTGCACCTGCAAAAAATCGTGCTGCCGCCCGGTTCAGAAAACGCTCTGGTGTCGGCGGTTTTGGCGCGGGTCAGCCCAAGCGACGGCTATGCGTCGCTGTTGGCCCTGTCGGAATACGGCATTCTCGAGGCGTGCCAGATTCGCGCCGAACTGGGGATCCCGGGGCCGTCCTATCAGCAAATCGAGCGGGTTCGCGACAAGGTCAAAATGAAACAGCGGATAGCCGAGCAGGGAACGCTGCGTTATCCCCGCTTCATCGAAACGCCCGAACAGGTCGCAGGCGGCGGCTGGACGGGAAAAACCATCAGCAAGCCGCGCGACGGGGCCTCCAGCCAGGGTATCGTCCTCCATGACAGCTTTTCGCAGGCCGTTGCGCACCTTGAGTCAACAACCGGCTGGGCCAACTATGAGCTTGAAGAGTTTATCGAGGCACCGCTTTATCACTTTGACGGCGTTGTGGTTGCCGGAGAGGTCAAGCACCTGTTGGCCAGCCGCTATATCAACTCTCCGCTGAAGTACCTTGCCGGAGTACCGGTCGGCTCGTTTCAGGTGGCGCTCAACGACACTTTCCGAACGTTTATCGACCAGGTGATTGGCGCACTGGAGATCCGCCGTGGCTGTTTCCACATCGAGGCATTTTACGACGGCAGGGCGTGTATCTTTCTTGAGGCCGCCAACCGGCTGGGCGGGGCGCGTATCGTTGAGACGCATCAATTCAGAACCGGCGTGCATCTTCCCTCGGTGGAGATAAGCGACTATCTCGCGCTTCCCGCGCCGCGTCATCAGCCTGACTCAACGCAGTATTTTGGCTTCGTGCTGTATCCCGCTCACCAGGCGCAGGACCCCAAAACGCTCAGCATACCGGAAAGCCTTTTGTGCAGCCCGCATCTGGTCAGCTTTCAGCGCGGAGGCGGGCAGACGGGAACGCTTACCTACAACGAAGATCTCCTCCCGTTGTCACTGATTGCTCGTGCGGACTCTCCACAGCGACTGCAACTCTTCCTTCAGCGATGTTTAACGGAAATTTCTGCGCACTGAATTAGCCCTAAACATTCACTCATCCAATCACTTTGGTGGAGCGACACTATGCAATTTATCAGCGATCGAATTATTACCCTGGCGGCACTCTTTGACGATTTGCAGCACAATACGCAATGGGCAGAGACGCTCACGCCGCAACAGGCGCAGCAGATTAACGCGCTGCTGGATGCGACAGCGTTAGAGCAGGCGGTGCAGATAAGGTTGGGCAATCTGCATGCGCTTCCTTGGATCTACTATCCCGCCAACAATGAAGTTACCGAGCTGTTGCCGCTGGGGGCGGTGACTTTAAGGAGCGCGAGCCTGGAAGGCGAGGTGCGCGGCGTGCTACTGGCCTGGCTCACCGGCAATCAGGTCACTGTGGTCAGCCCGTTTACCCACTTTTGGCAGCAGCTAACGGCAAGGGCATCGCGCCTGAAGGTGTTTACCCCCTTTAACATTCGGCTGGAGGCGGTGGCGAAAGACCCGGCGACGGTGATTGTTATCCCGGCGCAGGCGGCGTTGCAAAACGTCGGCGGCCGCTATCAGGTCACTCCAGCAGGCCGAACGGCCTATGCGCTGTCGATAGATTTACTCGACGCGTGGAGCGCAGCGCTGATTGTTAAAGTGCACCACGCGGGGGTCTCACTGAGTGAGGCTCGCAGCCAGCTGAGTGTTGATGAACGTCGCCAGCGACTCGACAGTCGTCTGCGTTTCCTGCTTTACAAAACTCGACGTCTCCCGCATTACCAGCAGACGCCGCAGCCGCAAACCCTCGACCAACTGCACCAGCTGCCGGTGTTAACCAAAGAAGCCCTGGAGAAAGAGTCGCCGCCTTATGGCCGGGGGATGGCGTCGGACGCACTTCCGTCCGGCGAAGTGCTGGTGTCGGGGTCCAGCGGCGGCAAGACCCGTTATATTCCCTACTCGCGCGATGACTGGCAAAGCATGATTCATGAGGCGGTACAGACGCTGTATGACGTCGGGCTGGCGGCGGGCGACAGGGTGGTGAACACGCTTTACGGCGGGCACATGTACGGTGGAATGTTGACCTCGTCGCAGGAGCTGGCGCTGATGCCGGTCGAGTCGTATACCGTGGGCCAAAACATTACCCCGCAAGAGTTGGTTAACCTGCAAAAAACCTTTGGCATCAATACGGTTATCGGCATTCCCAGCCTGCTCGACACCTTGCTCACGCAGGCAAAAGAGATCAATCCTCAGTTCAGCATCGAAAAGGTGATTTACGGTGGGGCGCTATGGCCTGAGCACCGCAAACAGTGGCTGACCGAGACGCTGGGGATCAAGACGTTTCACAGCATTCTGGCGGCCAATGACGGGGCGCAGATTGGCTATCAGTCAGGGGCTTTACAGGGCGTCGATCATTATCTGGTCGATGATTATAACTATGTTGAAATCGTCGATGACCACGGGCAGCCGGTCGCGGAGGGAGCGCGCGGGCATATTCTGCTGACCAATTGGCAGAAGTTTGAATATCCTCTAATTCGCTACAAAATCGGTGACGTCGGGCGCATTCACCGACAAGTGAACGGTGAGCGCGTGCTCGAGTTTCTCGGGCGCGGCGACGGTCTGATTGTTCTCAATGGCCGTAAGGCACTTTACTATCAACAAGTTGCCGATGTGCTGTCGGAGGAAGGAATAGGGCAAATTCAGCTGACCATTAGCCATCGGGGGCATCAGGAAACGCTGCAGGTCAGCGTTGAGGCTGCACATCCGGTGGATGCGCAGGCGCTGGAGCAAAAATTGCAGGCGGCGCTGCCGTCGCTGCGACCGGGTGACGGCGTGGCCATCGAGCTGCTGGATTTCCGCGTCAGGGTCGTTCAGGTGCAAAAACTGGCTCGTCATCCGGTCAGTGGCAAAATTCGGCTGGTTGAGGACCTGCGTTTTTCACCTTCCGGGGAGGTCGCATGATCCCTGCCAATACATTCCCAGCGCTGGGAAACAGCTTTTTTCCTCAGGAAACACTGTTGATGGGGGCCGGGCCTGTGCCTCAGCCACCGTCGGTGAAGCAGGCGAATACCCACATTGCCAGCCACCTAGGCCAGAGAATGAATGAGGTGGTTGAACAACTGAAGGTGATGGCACGCTATGCGTTTCAGACCACCACCCCCTGGGTTTTTGGTCTGTCAGGGCCGGGTTCGGCGGCGGCAGAGATGGCCATCGGTAATCTGGTTCATCGCCGCTCGCGCGTTTTGGCCATCAGCTCAGGGCATTTTGGCTTAAGGATGTGCGAAATGGCGCGACGTCATCAGGCCAAGGTGGTGCTGTTCGAATTCGACGGCAGGGAGGCCTTTCCACTGGACCGGCTTCGTGCGTTGCTGGAGCAACAGGTTTTTGACGTGGTTACGCTGGTCCACGGCGAAACGTCGTCAACCACGCTGAACCCTGATTTGCCAAAGATTGCCGCGCTGTGTAAAAAACAGCGGGCGCTGGTGGTGGTCGATACGGTTTGTACGCTGGGAACCACCGAGGTATTGATGGACAACTGGCAGTTGGACGTGGTGTTTTGCGGTGGGCAAAAGGGCCTGTCGTCCATTCCCGGCGTGTCGTTGATTGCCTTCTCGAACGAGGCGTGGGAGCGCGTCGTTCAACGCACCTTTACGCCAACGCAGTGGTGCTATGACGCCCTGCTGGCGAAGGAGTTTTGGCATCACCACCGTTATCATTACACCGCACCGGTCAATGGTATTTTCGCTCTGCACGAGGCGCTGCGCCTGCTGAACGAAGAAACATTGCCGCTGCGCATTCAGCGTCATCGCCAGAGTTCGCAAGGCGTACAGAAGGTTCTTCTGCAATTTGGTTTAACGCTGGCGGCACCGCTGCCAACGCGGCTGGACGCCGTCGTTGGATTTCAGCTGCCGGTCTGGTTATCCTCTGTGGCGTTGATTGATCACCTGTTGTCACAGCATCAGGTCGAGATTTCAGCCTCATTCGGTTCACCGCTGTTACGCATCGGTCAAATGGGCGAGCAGTGTCGGGCGGCAAACGTACTTCGTTTGGTCACTGCGCTGGGTGAATCACTTGATGCATTAGGGCATCCCGTCGACCTGGTCGGCGCCTTAAAGACCGTATCGGCGCAGTATGGCCACAGGGAGTTGTTGCAATATGATTAGGAATTCTTTTTTATGGCCGTTGTTTATTCTGGATTTTATTCTGCATTTTAGCAGGGCGCTGACGTTTACATTTTTCCCCATTTATCTTTCACATACCCTGGGTTTTAATCCATTACTGACCGGCTATGCGCTGGGCGGAAGTCTGGTGACCGCCACGCTGGTAGGGGTCTATTGCGGGATTCTGATTGACCGCTTTACCCCACTGCGTTCACTGCTGCTGGCCATCGTGGTTTCTGTGCTGGTGTATAGCGTGCTTCCGGCGTCTCGTCAGTTTGCGCAGGTGTTCTTGCTGCTGGTGATCATCGAGGTGGCGTTTACCACCATGCATCTGTCGGTGAAGTCGCTGTTGACGGGATTATTGCCGTCGGGGCAGCGGGGGGCGGCCTACTCGATAAGTTATACGCTGATTAATATCGCTTTTTGCAGCGCGCCGATACTGGGTATCACCCTCAGTCACTTCGCTATACGCGCTCCGATGTGGCTTTCGGGGGCGCTCAGCGTAGTTTCTTTGCTGATTCTGCTGGCCGTTTATCGCCGTTATCGCGCCCATCTACGGATAACGCGTCCACAAAGCGGGCAAAAAACCGGTCTCAGGCAGACCTTTAAGGTCTTAGCCAGCGACAATCGTCTGCAACTTTTTACCCTCGGTGGATTGTTTAGTGCGCTGGTTTATGCACGTTTTGCCACCTACCTTTCGCAGTATCTGGGTTATATGGTCAGTGAGTCGGAGGCGCTGAGGCTGATTACGCTTATCGTGAGTATTAACGCCGCAACCGTTATTCTGCTGCAATACGTGATAGGCAAAAGGATAACCCATAAAAATATGGTGTTTAGCGTGATGATTGGCAGCGGGTTATTAGTCAGTGGATTGTTGTTCTATCAGGTCTCGGAGCTGACCATTTTCTGGATTATTGCCACCGTGCTATTTTCACTCGGAGAGGTGATTATCGTACCGTCCGAGTTTCTGTTTATCGACGCCATCGCGCGGGAAGATATGAAAGGGGCCTACTTTGGCGTCCAAAATATCTCGATGCTGGGCGGTGGGGCGAACGCTATCCTGTTTGGATATTTACTGGATAGCCATCTCGCCCGACCTGCGGCAATATTCTATTTCCTGATGGTGTTTGCGGTGCTTGGCTGTGCCCTTTATCTGATAGGCATCCGGCAAAAGCGGGCCGTTGCCGTGGTGGATGAGTCATAGCCTCAGGCTTTTAGCCTAAAATAAATTCAAAGTTGTCATGCAGGCATATCTGCTGTAGCTGACCGAGCAGCGCCGTGGGCAGAGGAACGCCGTTTTTGCTGCGTTCACGGTGCTGCCGATTCTCCGGATCGCCCGCCACTAACACCGGGCGTTGCACATCGCTTGGCGAGGTGGCGTGCAGGGTATCGATAATCTCGTCGAGGTCCTGCTTAAAACCGTTCTCCGTGCGGAAGGCTTTGGGGTCTAGCACCAGGAAGAAATGGCCAACGTTCGGCATGCCTTCTTTGTCGTTGGTGGCACCAAACGCTGCACCGGCCAATGGACCCGCGAGTATCTGCGCCAGCATCGCTAAACCATACCCCTTGTGACCCCCGGTTTCCTCTGCACCACCGACCGGCGTCAAGCCGCCTTTGGGGGTCTGAAAGATGTTATTTACCGCCAGCGCGCTGTCGGTGACCGGCTGACCGTTTTCATCAATAACCCAGCCTGACGGCAAAGGTTTGCTATAGAAATCATAAACCTTGACCTTGTTGGCCGCGACAGTGGTGGTGGCCATGTCCAGCACGAAATCGGCGTTTTTTCCGGCCGGGGCCGAAAAAGCAATCGGATTGGTGCCCAGCACCGCTGAGGCTGCGCCGGTCGGCACCAAAATCGCACCGCGGGTGGTGCTGGTGACCAGGCCTATCAAACCCTGTGAGGCGGCGTAGCGGGCGTAAAGACCGGCTGCGCCAAAATGGTTGGAGTGACGTACCACCACGGAGGCGAGGCCGAGGGTTTTTGCTTTCTCTACTGCCGTTTTTATCGCCAGCAGCGACGTGGCGTGGCCCAGAGAGTGGCCGCCGTCAATGACCGCCGTTGCCGGCGTTTCGTTGATAATTTTGGCTCGTGCGGCTGGTCGCCACTTGCCCGCCTGAAGAAGACGATGATAGTGCGGCAGCATCGAAATACCGTGTGAGTCGATGCCTAATAGGTCGGTTTCAATGATAAGCTCAGCCGTCTGAGCGGCAATATCATCGGGCATTCCCCAACCGGTCAGAATAATTTCAGTCTGCTTTCTAAGAACCTCAGCTTGAAAAGTGGGTAATTGACGCATTGTTATTTCTCCAGTGTGAATATAATTTTTGTGATAATAAATGAAAGAAATTATTTTCTATTTTTTCTTTAGTGTTTAATTAAGTGAAATATACAGGGCCGTATTTTTTGTTATTGTTTATTTATTTTTTCTGTGGCCGGTGAACAACCAAGGGGCTGGGCTTTACCCCCCCCTAGACATTAGTAGGCATTGCACGTATTTCCCAAACTAAAAAAATGGCTATCTATTTGTGAATTTTAGAAAAGCGATAGGGCACGAAATCATTGCTTATCTGTTTTTTTATCGTAGCATGAGAATTAGCTCCATTATCCTGGCTCACGGCTATTGAAACTGACGCTGTATCATTAATGGTACAGAATTATTAATCATTTGAATCATTCTCCACCGGGTGATATCGAATTAATCGAATAGGTTATCAACGTGTTTGCTATTAAATCCCCCCTTACTTATCTCCATCAACCCGGTTTACGCGCCCACGTTGGTGAATATATTTCTTCACTGGCTAAGAACATTGCGATTATTACCAGCCAGACGGCATGGAAGTCGGTTAATCCTGAGCTTGAAAACAGCCTTCAGTCGCACAATATTGCCTATCAGGTTGAATTTCTTAAAGGTGAATGTACCGAAGCGGCGATTGCCGAACATGCTGGCAAAGTAAAAGCGCAGGGGGCCGGAGTTGTATTAGGCATTGGCGGAGGCAGAGTGCTGGACACCGCGAAGGCGGTAGGCAATCGGCTCGACAACGTTGCCATCATCACGTTCCCGACGATTGCCGCGACCTGCGCAGCCTGGTCACCCGTGACCGTGTTGTACAACGAAGCCGGTGGGCAGGTGGGCGGCCTGCCGTTGCACCGAATGCCGGAGCGCGTTTTTGTCGATACCGAAGTGATCGCTAAAAGTGACGTTCGTTATCTCAAGGCCGGTATCGTTGACTCATTGGCTAAATGGTACGAGTTCCGCCCGTATCAGCAGAAAAGCGCAGAAAGCCTGGCGCTCAACTTCAAGGTGCAGGCGGCGCGCTATGCGGCCGAGGTGTTTGACGAGTTTGGTCGGCAGGCGGTAGAAGACAACCTGCACCACCGCGTGACGCCGGCGTTGATTAAAGTTATCGATGCCAACATCGCCGCCGCGGGCATGGCCAACAGCATGCGGGATGAATTCTCGTCGCCGGGCGTGGCGCACGCCATTCATAACCGTCTGACCCATCAGCCCGAGGTGCACGACTGGCTGCATGGCGAAAAGGTGGGCTTTGGTCTGCTGGTTCAGTCATATCTTGAAAGCGGCAGTGAAAAAGCCGACGCAAAACTGGTCGCGCTTTTAAAGCAGTTCGATGCCCCGCTGCAACTTCCCGAGCTGCACGGTAATCGTGCCGAGACTTTGCGTGTGATTGCCGAACAGGTCGAATTCCCGGCTCAGGTTGCTGCACGGTTGCCGTTTGTCTTATCGCCCGCCACGCTGTTGAAGGCGTTGCAGGCAACCGAAAATACGGCTCCCAGCGCGCTTATCCTGTCCGAACGCATCCAACGGGTGACGGTTTCGGGGATTGCCAAGGCCAAACAGCTTACCGATAGCCTGAAGGAGGCGGGGGTCGATATTTTGGATATGACCACGGGCGAACCCGATTTCGACACCCCGAATCACGTCAAGCAGGCGGCCTATGCCGCCATCGAGCGTGGTGAAACCAAATACACGGCGGTGTCAGGCATCAAGCCTTTGCGTCAGGCGGTGCAGCGCAAACTTCAACGCGAAAACCATCTGGCGTACGACATCGACCAGATTGTTATCGCCAACGGGGCCAAGCAGATTATCTTTAACACTTTCGCCGCTACGCTGAATAAGGGAGATGAGGTATTAATTCCCGTACCGTTCTGGCCCAGCTTCCCGGATAGCGTGCGTTTTAACGGCGGGACACCGGTATTGCTATCCTGCCCGGTTGAGCAGGAATACAAGCTGACGCCCGCACAGCTTGAACAGGCGATAACGCCGCAAACGCGTTGGCTTGTTTTTAATAACCCCAGTAATCCGAGTGGGGCGGTCTATGATCGGACCGAACTGACGGCGCTAGCGGAGGTTATTCGCCGCCATCCGCAGGTCTGGGTATTGCTCGACGAACTCTATGAGCACGTGCTGTTTGACGAGCGCGAGCATCTCGGCCTGCTTAACGTTGCCCCTGACCTGCGCGAGCGTGCGCTATTAGTCGGCGGTGTCTCTAAAACCTATGCCATGACCGGCTGGCGCATCGGCTACGCTGCGGGTCCGAAAGCGCTGGCGCAGGCGTTGGCGCTGGTGCAACTGCAAACGACGTCGGGCGCCAGCTCGGTGAGTCAGGCCGCGGCGGTGGCGGCCTTTGACAGCGGCCTTGACTTCCTTAAGCCTCAGGTCGCCGCCTACCAGTACCGTCGCGACGTGCTGGTTGACGCGTTGTCGAAAATTGAGGGCCTGAAGCTGCTGTCGCCGCAGGGGGCGTTCTTTGTATTCTGCCAGTGTGAAGGGCTGCTCGGTCGCCAACGTCCAGACGGCAAAGTTTTAGCCAGCGAGGCGGACGTGGTCGAGTATATTCTTGAGAACGGTGTCTCAGGCGTCGGCGGCAGCACGTACGGATTATCGCCTTATTTCCGCCTGTCGATTGCTACCGACAATGCCACCGTGGAAGAGGCAGGGCGGCGCATCACGGCAGCCATTGAGCGGCTGAAATAAACGCGTAAAAGCGCCGCACTTCCTGTGCGGCGTGTATTGTTAACCCCGATTAATGAGTGAGGCAGCGATGCCTCACTCATTTTTGTTAATGCTTGCTCACCCAGACGTCGTAGGCGTTTTCAGGGATCTGTCTGAAGGTACGGAACCCAATGCCGTGTACATAGGACGCGGCGGCAATCTCGTCGTCCGGAGCATAGAGTGGAATCACCAGCGCCTGTTGCAGGAGGGCATAGTTCTGCAACTGACTGTAAATGGCTTTACGTTTAGCCTCGTCTAGCGTTTGTGCCGCTTCATTGAGCCATGCCGAGACTTTGGGATCGTCGGTGCGGCTGTAGTTAATCGCTCCTCCGGCGTTGATCGGCAGGTAATGGTTTTCGATGTCCAGACCGTCGGTATCGTCGTGGGAATTGGCGATGGAGCCGTAGTTACCGTTTTTGATGTACTGGAAGTAGGTGCCGGGATCGACGTAGCGGATCTTTAGCTCAATCCCTAGACGCTGGCGGGCCTGCGCCTGTAGCGCCTCCAGCAGCACGTCGCGCTGGTCACGCACCGTCACCTGAGACTGGACAACCAGAATGCTCAGACGTGCGCCGTTTTTGGTACGAATGCCGTCTGAGCCCTTGGTCGTCCAGCCTGCTTCATCGAGCAGTTTGTTCGCCAACTGCGGATTGTTGCCGTATTTGCCTTCAATGCTTTTGTCATAAAGCGGGTCGATGGGCGAAGTAATCCCCCAGCTGTGAATGCGGTGGCCGCGATAAATAGACGTCAGAATACCTGCAACGTCAAGCCCTTGCAGCAGCGCCTGACGCACGTTCAGCTCCTGCGTTGGGCCATCTTTGACGTTCAAAAACAGCGAGTAAGGCGTGCCGGTATTCGGCGCACTTTGATAGCTATAGTCTGGGTTGTCAATGAACTCTCCGGCGTCGTTACCGGAGATACCCTCGATGGCATCCACCTGACCGGAGAGCAGTGCACCGGTACGCACCGACGACTCTGGCAGAATGCGGTAGGTGATGCTGTTGAGGTAAGCCGGTCCCTGATGCGCAGCATTGCCGGAGGACCAGTGATAGTCCGGGTTACGTACGAAGACAATCTGCTGATTCTTGTCCCAGCGCTTGAGGATAAAGGGCCCGGTTCCCGCGATATCGGTACCGCCCGACTTCAAATCTGCCGCCTTCCACGAGGACGGAGAAATAAGTTTCAACCAGCTAATATAAGACAGGAACGGGCTATAGACCGCCTTGAGGGTGATCACCACGGTATAATCGTCCGGCGTTGCAATATTGGCAATGCGCGAGCCTATCACGCACATTGTTGAGCCGGCGCAATAGGTCAGGTTCTGAAGATTTTTAAAGTTCTCGGCAACCGCTGCGGCATTAAATTTCTCGCCGTTCGAAAATTTCACGTCCTGGCGTAAATGGAAGGTATAGGTTTTATGGTCTTTACTGATTTCATAGCCGGTTGCCAGCCATGGAATATAGCTGCCGTCGGCTTTACGCGCCAACAGCGATTCAAACGCCGCTCGCTGAACTAATTCCACTTTGGTCTGCCCGTTAAACTGTGGATTCAGCGTCGTGGGGTTGGTTTCAATGCCCCAGATAAAATCTCCGCCCTGTTGCGGTGTTTGCGGGGAATTATCGGCGGCATAAAGAGGATGGAGGGCGGAAATAACGAGTAAAGAAATTGCACTTATTGAATATTTCATAAAGTTCTCATCAAAAGATCAGGCAATTATTCCCGAGGGTGATAAATAAGAAGAGCTAATCATGGTAATTACGGCTTATTCAAAGAGACGGATTATTATTGATGAGCGGGTTTTATGAGTAAAATCACAATAATTGCTTAGGAATGAAAATAAAAAGCTTAGGTTTACGTTATTGAGGGTGAGGAATAGAGGTTTTATTCCCTGACGCCGGAAATACTTTAGCGCCAGGGAAGGGGGTGTTCATTTTCAACGATGATAGCAATCAGGCGGCTTTTACCGCACGGATTTTCTTCTCGCTAACGGCATTTTCAGCATCAGGCTGCTCGGCAGCGGGCTGGATTTCTGCTTTGTCTGATTCTGCGTTGGCATCAGCATCAGGAACCTTGCTGGTGCGCAGAATATGCTGAACCGCCTCTTTCTGCTCGGCAAAGAACAACCCCATGCTTTCTGCCTGCGTTTCGTCTAGCTCAAGGTTACTCTGCAATAACCAGTCTGAGAACGCTTCGGCCATGTCGAGCATTTTGTCATAGGCATCGGCTTCTTTTTTACTGGCAAAAGTCATTTTTTCTTCACCTTTTCTGACGACAACAAATTTTGTTTCAACAGCCATGATTCACTCCTTATACTGTAATTATGTACAGTGTATCAGAGGCGCGTGAAAAGTGCAGCCTCTGATGGCAATTTTTGTGAGGCGAGCAAGGAATTCGCCGACGGTTCGCCGGGGAGTTGTTGTTAGAAGGAATAACGTCATTCTGGCATTATGTTGGCCTGATTCACCGGCCATTCAACGGATGCCCGGCTTTTTTATGCCTTTTTAGGGCAGGTGTTTCCATTCTGATTACAAAGACATTATTGTTTATTGCGATAACAATCACTCTATCTCGCGCCCTTGCCCGCGCGACTCGAAGGAATGAATTTAATGACCCCACAGATTGCGTTGCTGGTTTTAAATACCCTTACTGAAGAACATCAGGCGAGGGTGGCGCAGGCCTGCGACGCCACCTTTGCGCAGACCGACGAATCGCGCGCTACCGCTATTCGGGAGAAGGGCGCTGAATTTAGGGCCGTGCTTACCATTGGGCTGCTTGGCCTGACGCGTGAAGAGATGGAGGCCATGCCGAAGCTGGAGATTATTTGCTGCATGGGCGCGGGGTACGAAGGCATTGATATTGAGGCCGCCCGAGCGCGCGGCATCGTGGTCGTCAACGGGCGTGGCACGAATGATAACTGTGCGGCCGACCACGCGATGGGGCTGGTCATTGCCACCGTGCGTAATTTCCGTAGACTCGACAAACTCTGCCGTGACGGCGTCTGGCGGACCTCCATTCCTCAGCCGACCAACGTGTCGGGTAAACGCATGGGAATTTACGGATTGGGCACCATCGGCGAGAAAATCGCCAGACGCGCGCAGGGGTTTGATATGGCGATTGGCTATCACAATCGGCGCGCCAAGGCAGACTCGGCCTATCGCTATTTTGATAACCTGCTCGACCTCGCTGCATGGTGCGACATTCTGGTTTGCGCTGCCCCGGGTGGTGCCGAAACCAAACACAGCATTGATGCTGCGGTGCTGGAAAAACTCGGGCCAGAGGGTTATCTGATTAATATCGGGCGCGGCAGTTTGGTCGAGACGTCTCTCCTCGCCGCGGCACTGCGCGACGGGGTGATTGCGGGGGCGGGAATCGACGTCTATGAGACCGAACCCCAGCGCCCCGAGGCATTATTGGACCTCGACAATCTGTTGATTACGCCGCACCTCGCCGGTTGGTCACCTGAGGCGACGCAGGCGCAGCTGAGTCTGTTCCTCGCCAATCTTGAGGGGCATTTCACCGGCAGCGGCGTGCTTTCACCGGTCTAAAAAGGCGATTATTCGCCAGGCTTGTCTCCCCGCTCCGGCACTTCCTCGGAGAACCGGGCGGTAATGGCATCGCGCTCATAGCCTTGTCGCTCGGTCAAAATGTGGTAAAGCTCTGGACGACGGCCGTGGATCCAGCGGCGTCCGGTGCTCATGGCCATTAACGACAGGTCGAGGCTGGCGCAGACCATCGCGTCGGCTGCCGCGCAGGTTTCGTCAATAATGCGGCCGTAAGGGTCTAAAATCATCGCATTGCCGGTACGCACTTCGTCATCGTCAGCCCCCACGCCGTTGCTGAATAAAATAAACAGTCCGTTGTCGTGGGCACGGGCCGGTAACCAGCGCAGCAGCCATTCCCGACCGTTTGCGCCTCTAAAGGCGGCGGTAATCTCCTCTTTTCGGCTTTCTCGCTGCTCCCACAGCGCGACCGAAATAGGCTTCATACCGTGAGGGCTGCGCGAGTGGGTTCCACCGGTCTGATGAGGCGCTAACAGGATATCTGCTCCCAACAGCGCCGTCGCGCGCACGTTTTCGACCAGGTTATTATCCCAGCAGATCAGTATTCCCACCTTCACGCCCCATGGGGTATCAAAAACCGTGAAGCTGTCGCCGCTGCTGATGGCCGGGTGCTCAAAAGCATGCAGCTTGCGGTGGGCGTGCAAAGTACCGTCCGGCAGGCAGGCGACGTAGGTATTATAAAGGCGCCCGTCATCCGCGCGCTCAATTAGCCCGGCACCAATCAGCATTTGATGCCTGATTGCCAGAGAGCGAATTAATGCCACCGAGGTGCCGGTGTCGAGAGGTTCAGCCAGCGCGTGGACCTGCGCCGACGTCAGTTTGGGCACGTGCCAGTATCCCGTGATGCACATCTCGGGGAAGGTCAGGATTTTCACGCCCTGAACCGCCGCCTGTTCGATAAATTTCTCCATCATCAATAAGTTGTATTTTTTATTGCCCGCCTGATGCTGAAACTGTACCACGGCAGCTTTTAAAGACTTTGATTCGCGCATTTCTGTTCTCCTAAGGCAGTGAGAGGGATTATTTACACCGGTAGTAGAGCAGGGCGGCTGATAACTTTATAATGAAAGCTTTTCGTCTCCTGATAACTTATTGGAATGCAAAAATGAATCTGCGGTTGCTCAAAGCCTTTGTGACTCTGGCAGAGAAGGGGAATTACGCCGACGCAGCGCAGACGCTGGCGGTCTCGCAACCGGCGTTGACCAAACAGATCAATCTGCTCGAGTCGACGATTAATGTGGCTCTTTTCTCACGCGGAAGGCAGGGCACCTCACTGACTGCGGGCGGGAAACGGCTGCTGCCCGAGGCTGAGAAGGTGCTCAAACAGGCGGGGTTATTTTTGCAGCGTGCCGAGGGTGTCGCGAAGGGTGAAGAGGGCATGATGGCAGTAGGGTTTGGGCTCTCGAGCTTTACCTTTGCGCCGCAGTGCATTGCGCATTTTCGGCGTCATTACCCTGGGGTAAACGTTTCGCTGGAGGATCTGCCGTCTTCGCAGCAGGAAGAAATGCTGCAAAGCGGCGTGCTGCAGGTTGGTTTTGTTCGCGTTCCGCCGAAAGCACCGCTGGAGTATCGCGCGCTGTTCGAGGATAGGCTGGTGCTCGCCGTGCCGGAAGAAAGCGCATTAAACGTGGAACAGTGGCTGGCAAAACTGCCGTTACTCAGGCTTTACACCGAACGAGGCCGTGGACTGAACCTGCAAACTGACCTGTTTTTGCAGGCCAATCGGCTTCATCCGTCTTCAAGCCAACAGGTAGAGGACATCCAGACTATCGTCGCGCTGGTGGTTGCAGGCATTGGCGTTGCGCTGCTGCCGCAAAGCGTTGCCCATATTGCGCCGACGGGATTTACGATGGTGCCGATTAGCGGTGAAACCACCGCTTGGCAGGTGGGTATCGCCTGGGACGGACAGGCGGAGGACCGTATTCGCGACAATTTTATTGCGACAATATTTTTGCAGTAAACCCGACAATGCCCTAGAGGAAGTGATACACGACGCCTCGAGAAGGGGAGAATTAAATGCGTCGGCGGTGCGGCGCGAGCTTGTCCTGCTAATTTGCGCTTATTTAAGCGATGACTCAAAAAAATATAAAGCCTGACTTAATTGATAAGGTATACGACAGTTTTAATCGCTAACCCTTGTGAGAGTAGGCGTGGCGTCCCATTTTTGGAACAGGGGAGGAGATTGTAGCAACAGCCCTGTTTTTTCAAAGTGTGCTTGCGATCCCAATAGCAGAGAGTCACTTCAATCTCCCCCTTCTCTTAAGGCAAATTCAATCTAGCATTACACATAATTTTACATTATCTTTACTAATGTGTTCATTCGCTCCATATCATAAAAAAATTGCTTTCCATCATGAGGGTTAGATATGAAATTAAAAATGGCACCACGCATTCTTTTGTCCTGTTTGGCTCTGGCCATGATCCCCTCTGCAAACGCAGCGACCGCAACCGGGACATTTCAGGTACTGATTACCATCCTCAAATCCTGTTCCGTAACGGCAGGGGCATCCTCAAACATTAACCTTGGCTCAGTCAATGCGGGGGCAACGGCTGCCGCAGGCAACAGCACTATCTCTGTGGACTGCTCAAGAACCACGCCTTATTACATCGGTCTGGCACCTTCCAGTACCAATGGCGGAACAACCACCGGCTCTGGCTCTATGTCCTCGGTTGCTAACTCAACAACCAACACCGACAAAGTGCCCTATCAGTTGAACCAGACCTCCGCAACGGGTGCCGTCTGGGGTAACACAGCGACCTCGACGAATGTCGGTAATGGCGTGGCCGGAACAGGGACCGGGGCTGCACAAACTTATACCGTCTACGCGACAGCAACCAGCACTAACTTTGCCCCTGACAGCTACGCCGATACCGTCACTGTCAACGTGAATTACTGATTCAAAAAGGTTCAATCCAGGAAAGGAGATGACGTTGAAATTGCTTGTGCGGCAGTTTGTTTTTGCATGCCTGCTAGGGACGGCGGTTTGGGGAACCGAGGCTGCGGCCAGCGGCCTGCAGGTTTCCCCGGTAAGTTTAACACTGACAGGCAACCAGAATGCCGGCGGCCTGTGGTTAAGCAATCAGGGAGATAATATTGTTAACGCGCAGGTACGTGTCTATCACTGGAGCCAAAGTAATTTTGCCGATACCTTGTCCTCTTCTCAGGGACTGGTAGTGAGTCCGCCTATGCTGACACTGGCACCCGGCGCTCGACAGTTGATCCGTATTATTCGCGTGGGCGCACCGCCAAATAATGTCGAAGACGCCTATCGGCTGGCTATTGATGAACTTCCTCCTGCCACGCTGCAAAAAAATAAATTGGAATTTGTACTGCATTATTCGTTACCCGTTTTTATTCAACCGGCAAGCAATCCTCCTACTTCGGTAAAATTGCAATGGACGCTGAGACATATCGGCAATAGTGATTTTTTGGAAGTTAATAATCAGGGAAATAGCCATGCTCAGCTATCCGCGATTACCTATATAAGCCCTAATGGTGCGCGCAAAGTCATCACCCCTGGATTATTAGGTTACGTTCTTCCTGGAATGACCATGCGCTGGATACTACCCGTCTCTAACGAGTATCTTAATCGCGGTAGCAAAATTGAAGTGTCAATAAATGGCGAAAAAACGCTACAGGATTTGTAATAACCCGCGCCATCTGGTGAAGGTTTTTTTACTGCATGGAATATTAATCTCGTCAGGGGCCATCGCGGAGGTCAATACTCCCGGCGGTCAGCCTGACGGTATTATTAATGACACAGCGCGTATTCCTGGTATTGACCTGTATCTTGATGTAACCCTAAATGGCAATCATTTGGGGTTAGCCCATTTTGGCGATGCCAATGGGAAATTATACGCCAGCGCAAATACCCTGCGGCAGCTGGGATTTCGGCTGCCTAAAGAGGCAACCGACGCCGTTAGCCTAAATAATATTGACCAACTCAAGATAGATTACGACGTTCAGCAACAGACGCTGAATATGACCGTGCCGTTGAGCCAGCTGGATTCCGCGACCACCGAGCTCAACGGGCTTAATATGCAAAGTCCTGCGGCAGCCAAATCGCGCGGCATGCTGCTCAACTACGATCTTTATGCCGCGCAGCAAAACGGCACCACGGCCAACAGTTTTACTGAATTTCGTGCCTTTAACTCCGAGGGCGTATTCAGTTCGACTCAGCTTACCCGCTATTCCGAGCAGACTAACAGCGGTTCTCAGGGCAACGAGTTTAGCCGACTGGATACCAGCTGGCGATCGTCATTCCCCGACAAACTACTGGCTGTCACCGTCGGGGATACCCTAACCAGTTCGCTCTCCTGGTCTCGCCCCACGCGCATTGCTGGTATTCAGATTGGCACCGACTACAGCCTGCAACCCTATCTGCGCACCGCACCGCTGCCGACGTTCCTCGGTTCGGCGACCTTGCCCTCCAGCGTCGAACTGTTTGTTAATGGCATGAAGTACTATAACGGACAGGTGCCGTCGGGTAATTTTGCCATCAATACGATGCCGAATATCAGCGGCGCCGGTAACGCACAGGTGGTGATGACGGACGCGCTGGGCAGAACGACGACACAGAATTTTTCTTTCTATAACGACCAGCAGCTGCTGCGTGAAGGACTCAAGGACTGGTCGGCGGAAGTGGGCGTGGTGCGTAAAAACTACGGTTATGCGTCCAACGACTATGGCAGCACGCCGGCGGCGAGCGGCACCTGGCGCTACGGCGTGAGCAACACCCTGACCACCGGAATACACTCCGAGGCGACAGACGGGCTGGCCAACGGCGGCGTGAGCAGCGACTGGATCCCCGGTTCGCAGAGCGGCACAATTTCCACCTCGCTGGCCTTCAGCACCGATCGGGGGCAGAGCGGTTCCCTTTACAGCGTGGGCTACCGCTGGGCGGGAACCCGTTTCAGCTTTGGGGCCAGTACAACGGCGACCACCGGCAATTATCACGACGTGGCGACGCATTATGGCACTGCGCCTCCCGCACTTAACAGCAACGTCGTGGTGGGTTACGACACGGGTTACCTGGGTAACGTCAGCCTAAGCTACCTGCAGTTTCGCTATCCGCAGGAAAGCGCCATTCGCTACGCCAATGCCAACTGGTTCAAATCGGTGGCAGAAAATGTCTATCTCAGCGCCGGTTATAGCCAAAATATGGATGACAAGAGCGACCGCAGCGTCTATCTGATGGTCTCCGTAACGCTGGATAATCGCATCACCGCCAGCACCACCGTGCAGCGTACCAACAATCAGACCGGCTATCAGGTTAACGCCAGTCAGTCGCAGCCGTCTGAGGGAGGCTGGGGCTGGAACGTGGCCGCCGACCAGCAGGATTCTCAGCAGAGCGGGCAGGGTGAGGTGGGTTATCTGGGGCGTTACGGTAATGTCTACACCGGATTCAACAACATGCCGGATAACCATTATGGTTATGCTGGGGCCAGTGGTTCCTTGGTGATGATGGGCGGCGGACTGTTTGCTGCACGGGAAATCACCAATGGGTTTGCGGTGGTCTCCACCGACGGCGTGCCTGATGTCCCGGTGAAACTGCAAAACAATCCGGTTGGCACCACCAATAACAGCGGACTGCTGCTGGTGACGCCGCTGAACAGCTATCAAAAGAACCTGTTGAGTATCGACCCGATGAGTCTACCGGCCAACACACGTATCACTCGCATTGAGGCCAACGCGACGCCGGGTGACCGTTCGGGAACGCTGGTGAACTTTACCATTGAGTCGGTTCGTGCCGCCCAGGTGGTGCTGACCGACGCGCGCGGCAAGGTTATCCCTGAAGGCAGTCAGGTTCGACTCAACGGTGACCAAAGTCAGACCGTGCCGGTGGGCTTCGACGGTATGGCCTATTTTGATACGCTGAAACAACACAATACGCTGCAGGTGACCACCAATTCCGGTACCTGTTCCGTTCAATTCGATTATCCGGCGAAAACCGAGGGTATTCCACAGATTGGCCCGCTGGCCTGTAAGTAAAGCCAGCGAGGTCAAGGAGTGATTAGGATGCGGTGTAGAAATCTGTTGCTGCTGGCAGGATTGGGGCTTTGCCCAACAATGAGTTATGCGCTTGCCTGTTCGGTAACCAACGTACAGTCCATCAATTTTGGCACGGTTAATCCGCTCTCGACCTCCAGTAGCAGCACCAGCATGACTTTTGGCTACAGCTGTACTCGAGGGGTTCTGGACGGCCTGCTGACCGCCGTCACTCTGTGCTTTAACATTGGTGCCTCGTCCAACAGCGGGCAGGTCACGACGCGCACCATGGCGAATACCCTCACGTCCTCCAATACCCTGAGTTACCAGCTCTATCAGGGGACGTCGAGCGGCACGGTGTGGGGGAGCCAATTTGTGGCGGGCACCACGCCCGCGATGGTCAACCTCTCTTCGCTGGTCGTCGGCGTTCCCTCAACCGGCAGTCTGACCGTGGCTGCGGTGTTGCCTCTGCCGCAAATTTCCGCCATCCCCGGCAGTTTTCAGGATATCTATTCCTCCGCTACTGCGATTGTCACCAGCAATACCGGGCTTCTGGTGCCACCGGGAAGTTGTGGAACGACGGTGGCAACTACCTTTGCCTTCAACGTCCTGGCGACGGTTGCCAAGCAGTGTACGGTTACCCCTAATGGCAACATCAGTATGGGGTCGGTCAATAGTACGGCAACCAATACCACCTCAAGCAACACGTTAAGCGTCGCCTGTAGCAACGGCACGGCGTATACCGTAGGACTGGTGCCATCAAACAGCAGCACCACGGGGAGTGGGGTGATGGTCACCAGCCCGAGCAACGGCGACCAGGTCCCTTATCAACTCAGTTCAACGGCGGGGCCTAATGGTACGGTGTGGGGAAGCGCCTCAACCAACCAGGTCGCGGGCACAGGAAACGGTTCAGCAACCAGCTATACTGTCTATGCCACCGTTCCCAGCGCCAACTATACGCCCGGTAACTATGCGGATACGGTGACGGTTAATGTGACCTATTAGACGTCATAATGATAAAAACAACGCCTTGCAGGAGGTATTTGTGAGCCAGTCATCTTCTTCCCCGCAGTCTATGGGGCGGCGCGCCCTTGAGACCGAGCCTCAATATATTAATTCACCGATGACCTCTGCCGCTGCCTTTTTGATTCTCGCCGTTAAGGACGACAGTCATTCGCTCGCGACCGTTCGCTCGGTCATCGGCAGTACCGACGATCTGATTAAAGATGTGCAGGTGCGAACTATCGAGGTGCAATTTACCTGCAATGTCGGGATTTCCTCTCGCATCTGGAACGCGCTGAGCGGTAAACCGATGCCTAAAGAGCTTGCGCCGTTCAAGGAAATCAAGGGCGCTAAACATACCGCGGTGAGTACCGAAGGCGACCTGCTGTACCATATCCGCGCGGGCTCGGCTGACCTTATTATCGAGTTTGAAAAACTGCTGCTGGAAGCCTTTGGCGACAGCGTGACCGCCCTCGATGATGTCGCCGGATTCCGCTATTTCAACGGCCGAGACCTGCTGGAATTTGTAGACGGAACCGCCAATCCGGTCGGCCTTGCTTTACCCGAGGCGACGATCGTCGGTGATGAGGATCCTGATTATGCAGGTGGCAGCTACGTGGTGATTCAGAAATACCTGCATAACATGGCGGCATGGCGCGCGCAGAAGGTCGAAACGCAGGAGGCCATCATCGGCCGTACCAAGTTTGACAATGTCGAATTACCGGACGCAACCGAAGGGCAAAAGTCGCATAAGACGCTGTGCACCATTGAGGACAGTCAGGGTGAGTACGATATTTTGCGCGACAATATGCCGTTTGCCGTGCCGGGCAAAGGAGAATACGGCACCTATTTTATTGGCTATTGCCGTTATTTATGGGTGATTGAGAAAATGTTAGAGCGGATGTTTATCGGCAATCCGCCGCCGCTGCACGATCGTATTCTGGATTTCTCTACCGCCGTTTCCGGTGTGACCTTTTTTGTTCCGGCGCGTAAATTCTTGAGCGATCTGGGGGGATGAAATAAACCCTTCATGCTATGAAGCGGCATGAAGGGCCGTTATTGCCGCGGGATAGGGGATATTTAACGGGTTGATTATTTACGGTCGAGAGAAAATTTACCCGGTCCGGTCACGGCGAGCAGTAATAATCCCCCTACGATGGCAATATTTTTATAGAAATTGATTTCGTTGGCATAGTGCGCCGCACCGGTAAGACCCCAGAAAGGGTGACCAATTAAACCGGTTGCCAGAGTATACACCGCCATAATCAGCGCCAGCGGACGAGTATAAAAACCTAAAATAAGTGCAATGCCGACGAAGAACTCCATCACTACGGCAATAATCGCCGCGACGGTTGGGAACGGCGCACCTACCGAACTCATATAAGTCACTGTACCGCTAAAGCCGGTTATTTTCTCCAGACCGAAAATAACAAATAAAAGCATGAGCAGAACACGAGCCACGAGGATGATAACATCGCTGTATTTAGCAACGGAAAAATAACGCATAAGTGCCTTCCTGGTTAATTAATTTATAAACTGAAAGTTACTTTAACTCTTTCGTCATTGCGCATAAACTCCGTAAATGAACAACATAATCCCATAAGTGGCATAATCATGAAGTTTGACCCAGCGGATATGGTCCTGTTTGCCTGCGTAGTGGAGGAAGGCAGTTTCTCGGGGGCAGCAGAACGTCTCGACATCCCGAACTCAACCGTCTCGCGACGGATTTCAACGCTGGAAAACCAACTGGGTGAGCGCCTGCTGGTTCGCACCACCCGCAAGATGGTGATTACGGAATATGGTAAGGCGGTGCTGCGCCATGCCCAGCAGATTTCTGCCGAAATGGAGTCCATGCTGGCACTCACCGAAAACCGTAAGGCCAAGCCGAGCGGATTGCTGAGAATATCGATGCCGGGTGATTTCTCGCAGAACATGATTGGAGCGCTGCTGGCGGACTTCATTGAAAAATACCCCGACGTGACGCTGGATATCGACTCCTCCCAGCAGCGGGTTGATATCATCAGTGAGGGCTATGACGTCGCGCTACGTATGGGCAATCTGCAGAATGATTCTACGCTGGTGGCACGACAGCTGAGCACCTTTCGCGTGGCGCTCTACGCCTCGCCCAAGTTTCTTAAAAAGAGCGGGGCAGTAAAGCATCCGCAGGAATTGATGCATCGCGCCGTGCTAAGGCTTCGAACGCGTGGAGGAGAGGTTTCCCCGTGGCAACTCACCCGGGGAGACGAGTCCTGGGAGGGCAGCCCTCCGATGCGCGCGGTGGCCAACTCGCCGAGTGTGTTAATCAATCTTGCCCGGCTTGGGGCCGGGATAACCAGTGTAACGACGCATTTCGCCCATCCATTTCTGGAAAATGGAGAACTGGTGAGGGTACTCGAAGATTGGGAGTGTCCCGGCGTTCCCGTGTGGGCGGTATTCCCCGGACGGCGCTTGATGCCCTCAAGAACCCGGGTATTTATCGACAGTCTGGTTGCCAGCTTTGGGAAGTTTACCTCAACCTACTGAACCCCAACCACGGCAGCGCGTGGTTGTTCAGCTTAACTCTTTCAACGCAATTCAGGCAGCGTCAAAAATCACGTACAGCTTACGCATAGTGGTCTCAACCACCCAGGTGCCCTCGGTATTGGCCTCGAAGAAAAACGAGTCTCCGGCCGTAAAGGTCAATGTTGCCTCGCCGTCTGGGGTAAATGAACCGCTGCCACCGAGAAAATGCATGATCTCCGCCTGCCTGACCGAACGCCGGTAGCTGCCCGGCGTACATTCAAAGATACCGCTGTCGATGTCTTCCTTACCTGGAATGACCTTCTGCAGGCCGGAAAGCTTAACGGCAGGGGTATCGGGCAGTCCCTCAACGTTTCCCCAGGATTCCAACGCCTCGATAGAGGCCGGTTGTCCAATTTTTTGTACCTTCATTTAGAGAGTTCCTCAGCGTGGATGCAGTCA